>Ga0187864_10000008_pt1 | contig 209153 bp, 205 predicted proteins | sample June2016WEW_11_4_FD_132985 | JGI IMG/M metagenome (GOLD analysis project Ga0187864, IMG submission 132985) | Peatland microbial communities from SPRUCE experiment site at the Marcell Experimental Forest, Minnesota, USA - June2016WEW_11_40 | ecosystem: Environmental > Terrestrial > Soil >... | reverse complement strand
TAAGGATGAGGTTTTGATTACGGACGTATTGATTCCTCCCCTGGCTACGCATGGCCGAGGTTTCTCAGGTTTCTCAAGCTTCATGCTTCCAATGGACCTAAGTGTCATTGGCATCTCGCACTCTCATCCCTCGGGTGCTCTCAGGCCTTCAATTCATGACCTGAACCACTTTTATGGGAAGATCATGGTGATCGCAGCCTATCCGTACGAGTCTTACAATAACATCGGGGTCTTCAACAGCCACGGCGACAAACTACCCCATGAGGTTCTCCCTGACTCTCAGGATCCTCAAACAGAAGAGACCAACGGATGGTAGCTCATGGCCCGCTCGAGAGAAGCAAATCCGTAACGCTGTACTGGTAGCTGCGCCTTCAAGCTGGCATGTTCCAGTCAAGTGAGGTATATTTTAGAAGGTAGCCTTCTAAGGAAAGCTGGGCCCGTAGTCGAGCTAGGATTAAGACACAGAGACCCGGCAGGTCATGCAAGCCTTCGGAGTCTCGACAGAGAGAGCCTGGGATCCGGGGTTCGAATCCCCGCGGGCCCGCCATGATTCAGCATATTGATTGATTGAAACCCGCCTCAGGTTGAGGCATTTAGCTTAATCCTCCCTCCCGGCACCGATGCTTGCTATGCCGGGCTGTTGGTTATCCGTCGTCGTCTTGGGGGTGGGTTCCAACCTGTCTAGGCTGGGAAAATCAGGGTGTAACACATGTGTAATACACCATCGTTTTCTCCGGGACATAGCTCAAATGGTCAACCTATCTAAGCCTGTCAATTTACCTGCGTGGTGCTTCCGAATTCACGGTTTGAGGGATACTCAAGTTCCCAGCCTCTGTGTTTCGATGCTAACGGCAGGGAGGCTCAGGGATTCTTGAATCTCTGAGGAGCGGACAACTGTTTTCCTAGATAAAAGCGGCTGCCAGCGCGATGAAACCGGATGCCGCGACAAGCGTTAAGCTCAGCCAATATGCAATGCTCCAGCCAAGAGTAGAGGCCATCTCTCCCATGACCTGCTGCTTCCTTGCTATCAAGCCAACCACTACACCTGGCCCAAGCATGACGAACACGAACAAGACCATCATGTCAATTGCTAGATGAAACAAGTCCGGGAAGAACATAGGAACAAAGAGGGCTGGAAGAGATTCAACCAAGTAAATCCAGAAAAACTTCTGTCTACCCAAACCTATTGTCTCAGCAACCCCCCACGCGCTACCAAGAGAAATCACAACAAGAGCAAGAAACGAGGCAGCTATCAGACCCAACGCAAAAATGTACGGCGCGTATGGTCCAGCAAGGAACGATAGAGCCCGCGAAAGCTTCTCAGGAGAAATGGTTCCAAGCAGAGTCCCGTTCAAGCCAATCGTGGCTAACAGTATCACCACCATACCAACCTCACTCGCTACAGCGCCGATCAAAGTTTCAATACGCACACTCCATAGGCTCTTAACATGCTTCTCCGCGGTCGCGGAAGCCTGGTAGAAGAGCATGAAAGGCATGACAACTGCCCCCGCGGTCGCTGCCATCAGGTAAAGAAAATCCGGTTTCCAACTCCAGAAGAAGTACATGTATTCACGCACTGGAGGCAGGCCTTTCAGAAATAGCGATCCGGCGTACGAAACAATCAGAACCGCTGAAATCGCTAACAAGACTCTTTCAACCGTCGCGTACCGTCTTTTCCACACGATTAGGAGAGAAGCAACGTAAATCGCGGGCAGGGAGATCGTTGGGGGCAGTCCAAGAAGTTGAAAGCCTATGGCTATTCCCGTAAATTCAGCAACGTAACTCAGAACGTCCGTACACGCCATAGGAACACTCGTGAGCAATGCGGTTCTCCTGGAATAATTTTCTCTAATGATCTCGCCCAAGCCCTTACCTGTCGCAACGCCAATTCTTCCCGCCGCCTCCTGGATCACGAATAATGGTATGGTCAATAGGAGTAGAAACCACACGAGCGAGTAACCGTAGACCGCTCCATCTGCAGCTGCCGTCAATATGCTTGCAGCATCTACATCCGCTATCATAACAATCCAAGCAGGACCGAATGAGTGGGCGAATGTGCGCAGCCTATCTAAGCCAGAAATCTTCCGTGATCCCATACATATCCGGTCTCAGGATGTTTTGAAATTCCTCAACGAATCATTGACCAACTGAAATTCATTGGAAGTGGACATTCAAGTCAATAAGGGAATCGAGAGATTTCCAATTCTTTGACGACATACACTGAGTATTTCTCTATATACCGTTTCTTAAAATTTAGCAGGTCAGCCTGTTGATCCTGATTTCTGTAATCGAGGCTTGACAGTTGTGGTTGCAACTTCAATGTTGCTCCCAATCAGCGCTTTAGGAATTTTCATTCACTCCTTCTTCCTAACAATCTCCCTAGGCTTTCCATGGGTGATCGGAGGATTACTGTTCCAATGGTGGAGAACAAAGGATAAGGAATACTACGATGCTGCACGGCATGCTACCGCTGTCCTCGGCCTCAACTTCGGGCTTGGCGCCATAACAGGAACCCTTGTTGAGTTTGGCCTTGTTCAAGCCTGGCCTGGTACAATCTTCGTAATCGCAACTTTCGGCCTGATGCCTCTAACATTTGAGCTCGTGGCGTTCATCGGGGAAATCGTGCTGCTTGTGATGTTTATTGTTACACTGGGCAAGGTTCGGCCCCTTGCAAGTTTAGGTATCATGGTGTTCTATGGTGCCATGGCCATTCTATCTGGCGCCCTGATTATGACGGTGAACAGTTGGCTGGGCGTCCCTTGGGGAACTGGCAATCTAGCGTCACAGTTGTACCCGTTTCTACCACAATACGGCCCGAGTGCAGCTGACCCGTCCGCCCTAGTTAGACTGAAGCTAGAGCTCGTTAAGAGTCTATTTGCTACCGGAACCGCGTCGCAGGTTTTGCAGAGCCCTGATCTTGCGAGGGCCGTCGGTTTGACGCTGAGCGACCCATATGTCGCTTTATACTCTCCTTATGCATTCGCAAGCGCACTCCACGCTGTGAACGCGGGAATAATCGTTGGGATGTCCTTCGCTCTAGTTGGGTACGCGTACAGGTTCTTGAAGACTGGACATGTGAGGTATGTGAAAATTGTAAGAGCTTTCCTTCCCATCCTTCTCGTCCTACTGATACTTCAACCAACAGTGTTCGGCGATTTCATGGGAAAGGCTGTTGCTGCTCAGCAGCCTACGAAATTCGCCTTAATGGAAGGCGCGGCCAACACAACTCAAAACCCGCTTGTAGCTTTCCTAGCTTACGGTAACCCGCAGCACTCAATAATTGGTTTCGATTCGCTAAGAAGCCAATGTGATTCGCTAGGGCAGACGACTCTCGGAAACCTCGCGGCTTCTACTGCCCCGAATATCACGTTGGGTTCCGCTTCCTCGGTGAGTCTAAAGTCTGTTTGTCTATCCGACTTATCTAAGTCAGAGTCACGCCTGCTTGTGATCTATTCACTGTACTATGCGAAAATAGCTTTCGGGATATTGGATTTGGTGGCAATTGTGGGGCTAGTTGCTCTGAACTTCAACCTCGGTGCATTGTCAAAGTTGACGAAGCGCATCCTCAACCGTTTCGGTCAACAGAAATCTGTGTTCCTGCTTTCACTGCTTGTTGTCTTGGCCTCGATTTTCGCGAGTGGCCTGGGTTGGTTCGTCCGTGAGGATGGCCGAAAGCCTTGGACTGTGTATGGGCTGATTTACCCAGAGGAAGTTATAACATCCGTTTCCATAAGCCCATTTGTCTTCGTAGCCTTCGCTCTAATCTTCGTGGCCGTCGCCCTGGTAGGAATCTACGGCATCTACATTGTCTCAACACGGCGATTGAAGTTCATCGAACTCTTGAAGAAAGGAGCAGGAGTGGACTAGGCTGGCGAGCATCGAGTTACTAGGCTTCACGATCCTCGGCGTCGCCATCATAGTTCACATCATACTAGTCAACATCACCCTTGGAACCGGCTGGATCTCCGCCATGGCAAGATTCCTTGCCTGGTTTCAGCACAAGCCAGACCTCGAGTTCATGTCGAGGAAAGTCTTCAAGATTCTGATAATCCACGAGCTTTTCAGCGGAGTCTGGGGCACGATCATAACGGTGGTATTGGCAGGGTTCTTTCCTACGCTTATGGCCACAGCGACGGACATAATCTTCTTGCCAATCCTCATCGCTCTCACATCCATACTGATCAGGATTCCAACAATTGCTCTATTCTGGTATACTTGGGGAAAGATTCGGCCAGGGCTGCATACTCTTGTCGGTTTAGTGATGGCTGTTTCTGGGTTTGGTGTTCCTTTCGGTTTCAGGTACATTTTCGCTGAGCTAACCTATCCATACGCATTAGTGATGGCTATGCAAGGAATGAAGGATGTTGCACGAATAGCCGTGTTCTTCAACCCGCTTTATCCTTGGTTGCTATTGCACACATGGTTCGGCGCCCTTTCGATAGGCGGTTTCCTTGTCGCGTCCTTCTTCACGATTAAGGGTAACGTGAATGTGAAATTCGCTTGGATAGGACTCTGGCACGGTGTACTGTTCCTTGCCGTGCAGGGAGTTCTGGGGCCAACCTACCTATTCAACCTAAGCTTCCGAGCTCCATTGCTATACGCCAATATCCTTGGCCAGGCAGGGTCAACATTTGATATAGCCCCACTCTTCGCGTTGAAACTATCACTGATCACGTTCCTGGTCCTCGCGTCCGTCCAGGTCTGGAGGAAGATTAAGCGAGGATACGGAGTTGTGCCGAGGTACGCGCTTATTCTCGGCCCCGTCGCCATCATGGTCGCGATAATCGGGGAATTCATGAATGATGGCGGCAGGTACCCATACCTGATTCTATTGGGAAACTCAGGGCTTGAGCCTTCAACGTTCATGAACGTCTACGTTCAAATTCCATGGACAACCCTGTTCGCAGTCGTCGGTGTGCTGCTTGCTTTCGTCGGAATCTTCATGGTCACAACATACTACGCCTTAAACAAACGATTTCTCGCTGACATGCCTGAACCCTTCCAAGCCTCGTGAGTTACTCACAATAGTGAGCACAGCGAGCAGGTCGCGGGAGAACCCTCTGAGGTTTAGAGACTGTATTTCGAATAGCTTTCCGCGAGCAGCCCTCCGCAGAAACTTCGTAGGAAGTTAACCGTGACCTCAGAGCGCGATTACCGCTGGCCAATCGTACTCAACGTTTATCCACCAACCCCTCTCTGCTAGATGATGATTAGCATGCGAAGAAAGACGTTGACCGTCGGTTTACTTATGATCATAGTCGCAGTCTTACTTTTCGAGCAAGGTACGCAAGTACTGACCCCGTTAGCAGGCCTCACGGGGTTGTCGTCGCACTACACTACGGAGACCGTTATCCTGCCTCCTACGCTTTACAGTATCCCAGCGTCGAATTATAGCTTCGTCTCCGAGGATTTGCATAGCGGAAGTCAAGTAGTCGGTTTGCTTCAGGTTGCTGAGGGACTTGAAGTAGCTTTCTATGTAATGAATGAAGCAAACTTCTCGTTATGGGCCACGGGACATCCGAGCGTACTAGTTCTTGCCGAGCCCATAGCGGTTTCATACAACTTCACCCTGTCGCCGACCGTCACAGGGACTTACTACTTCGTATTCGCTAATCAGGATAACAACCCGCGCACCATAATCTTCAGCCTGAATTCGATCCAAACTGTAACGGAACTCAGTCCCATGCTTCAATATGCCAGCTTTGAATTACTATTCCTCGGTGCAGTGTTCTCATTTCTGGGTCTGAGGGGTGGAAAAAAGAAAGCCAAACCCAGTCCTGTCGTTGAGTCTGGTTGGAAATGCAAGTACTGCGGTACATTGAACAAAGAGGATCGTGTGTTTTGTGTTAAGTGTGATCGGTCTAAGAGCTAGTTGATGATCGACCCTCTTGGTCGGTTTGTTCGGTTCTTCTGAAAATAGTGTAGAAGAGTACAATTGACGTAACGTATAGAGCCCCACATAGGTAGAATGGGAGACTCAGGTTGCCTTTGTTTAGTAATGAACCACCCACGACTGTGCTCGCAGCATTAGGCAGCTCCCATAGCACAACATTGAAGGAAGAAGCTATGGCGCGTTCGTCTTCAGCAATCATACTCATGAGGAACGTATCTGAGAGCGGGCTTGCCATGTTCATGAGAACGGCCCGTATTACGTAGAACACTCCTGCAACGATCGCCGTAGGGCAGAAAGGAATGACGAGCAGAAATATCGTTGACATCGCTTGAGTCATCACGATTCCTTTAACCAAACCAACTCGCCTAGCAATGCGAGGAGCGCCTACCGCCGTTAATCCCATGATGATGTTCGCTGATGCAATTAGAGGACCAGAAAACACATCGGTTTCGTTGAAGCGCAGGTAGAACCACGTTGGTATGAGCGGTATGATTAGGCCCGCTCCCAGACCAATGAGCAGATTCGCGGTGGAGAATTTCATGATGATTCCAAAAGATTTTCGGGGAAGTATTCCCTCGCGTGATCTAGGCCTAACCTTCAGCACCCATCTGTGCACCGTGAATGCTGTTACCAACCCGAAAAGACCAAGCGCTATGAACGTGATTTTGTGCGCTGTGAGCAGGTCAGTTCCGAAAAGCGGGAAAAACGCTGGGAGAAACGTGCCTATTCCTGACGCGATGGTGAAAGTCATGAAAGATAGACTGAATGTTTCTGCGCGAACACTGACGTGGGTCGTGTCTGCGAGATAGGCATTCCATGTTGCGAGGTACATCGCTTGACCTGCACCCCCGAACACCGCTGAGATTTCCAGAAAGAGGAAATTCGAAGTAAGAGCCGGAACCACGATCATAATTGCACCGAGAGAAGATCCTATCAGCATGATCTCCTTTCGCCCATACCGATCTGAAAGGATCGCGAAGGGAATGCTGAGCGCAACGGTAGTTAATCCGAGTGTGGTGAAGAGAAGTCCGAGATTCGTTACCGAGATGCCTTCTAAAGGAAGGAAGACCGCTATGGCCACTTGGTAGAACCCAAGCCCAGCCGCTAACGGCCCTGCGCCGATAACTACGCTTCTGGTATCCTTTGGGACCTCTCCGAAGCTCATCCCGTGCACTCACGTCTGCGATGGGTCAGTCTTGGTTTCCTTTTTCACGAATAGTCTTGGCTAAGTCATGGGGCAGTTGTACAGGTTTCCATTCTGAGTTTACTGCGATACACTTGATGTAACCTTCCGCCGCCACTTTGTCGTCGTGTTGTCGGATTGCTTGAAAGTCATACGTGATCGTCTTTTCACCAACCTCCCTCACTCGCATGGTAACATCAAAGAAATCATCGAAGCGGCAGGGCGCCTTATACTGACAGTGAACCTCAACGCGTGGGAATATGATGCCGTATTTTACGCGAACATCGTTGAACGGTAGGGATATGGAACTATAGAATTCTTCTTCGCACGCTTCGAAGTATCGGAGGTAATTGGTGAAGTGCATCACGCCTGCAACGTCAGTGTCAACCCAATGCACGCGAAAGGTACGCTTGAATGGCATCGGAACCAACTTGGGTGAGTGAAAATGGTTCATGAATTTAACCCGCCCGCTTAGTTAGGAAGGAAACTTTTGGGGAACGCGCAAAATGCCAGTGAATGCTTATAGGATACGGCCCGAGGTTTTGCTTCGGTCCCGCGGTAGCTCAGCCTGGTAGAGCTTCCGAGTCCCTCTTCATAGGAGTGACGGAGACGCTGTAGGTGTGCGCCCAAGGCGCATCCATGTCAGCCTACTAGGCTAACAACGGAAACCGGAGTGTCGCTGGAGAACCGAGCTGCCAGGTTCGGCGAATTCAAAATAGAGTTCAGAACTCTATGAAACTCCGGCCCGCGGGACCAACATCACACGCGTCTGCGCACAGTTGCTGCTCGAGCAAGTTTCGACAACTCTGATCGGTATTGCTTCAGGTCGAAGATCCAACCTTGATCTTGGTCGAAAAGCTCGTAGGAGATTGTCTGAGCTTCTCTCTCCATAAAGTCCTGCCTCACAGCCGAATACGACTCCAATAATCCTTCTTGGGCCATTTGAGACAGAAAGGTGAACAAAGAAGGAACCTGAGTCTGCAGTGTGTATGTTCTGACAAGTAGGGAGTTCTGGTGGAGAACCTTTGACATACCAAGAACGAAGAAAAATTCATCCATGGATGAATAGAATCTGTTCATTCCTTGAGAGTTTGTGAATTTGAGTAGTATCTCGTGGTAGGCTGAGACTTCGCCAGGGTACGGCCGGACGTCGAAACCGAAATAATTCACTATACCAGTAGGAACGAGTTTCTTGTCGTAGTGGTACTTTACCCCTTGCAATGAGATCCCCAGCAAGGGCGCAAGGTCAGCGAAGCTCTTGCGAGCGTTCTTCTCAAGCTCCTTCACAATCAACATGTCTTTCTTGTCCGCTAGTATCTGGTAGCTCGCCGGGTCTTCGATTGTTTGGGACGCTTTCCTCTTCAACGAAGTTAACCAACGCGCCCATTGAAACGCCCATTCATTCGTGGCCGGGTGGTAGTAGCTGAAATTTGGAAAGTTTGGGATGTACTCCCCGGTAAGGATTATGTTGGATTGAGAGATCAGGTCCAGTTCAACTAGTCGTTTCACGTAGCTCCTGAACTGTTTCAGAAATTTGGCTGGAACTAGGTGTACCGAAAAATGCGTGAAGATTCCTTCGCAACGGTTCACTGACCGCCAATAGTTTGGAACCTTAAGGGCCATCGTCACCCTATCTTCCGAACCAGGACGAGCGGTGACTAGAACGATGACTCTTACTAAACCAAGTTTTGAGACCTGTGGAATAAGGGAGACGAGCCGCTTTGATTTTGCCTCAAGTTGGGCCACTCGGTGGTAGACTGAGGTGAAAGGTATTCCCGTTCTTCTAGAGACTTCGAGTAAATTACGGGGGCCGTATTTCCACATGGTCGTAAGTATCTTTATGTTTGTTCGGTCAAGCTGCTTGATTATCTCTTTGATCCGCTTCTGCCAATCGGCCAACTGCACTTTCTCAGTTCGCAGCATTGTCTACACCCTTTCCTAGGAAACGGCCATAGTGGCTAAGATATAATAGGTTATTTTTCTCAAAAAAACATGGGAAACTTGGAGAGTTCGCATGGCAGCGTCTTATAGGAACGCTGCTATGATGCCGTGGTCGCCGCCGTTCGGATCTCCAGCGCTGACATTGCGTGTTACTAAGACTATGACAACTAGAACCAAAACTATAGCCGCGGCGAGCAGGAACTTGGACTTGGACATGGACTCACCTCCACCCTAGGTGTTGCGCGTTGTAACTTTGTAACTTTAGTTATTTACAAAACATAACGTAAAAATCGGAAACTTATATAGGTACATTGGGAGTCGGCTTGTTTAGGATTAATTCACTTGTGCGAGCACTGCGATGCCCTAGCGAGTATTGTCTCAGACTTGGTAGGGCCTAAGGTGTCTGCGGTGCTTATGAAAAGAGTAAGGGAAAGAATGCATACGACCGTCGAATTGAACGCCGGAAAATGTGACCCAATCCAGCCGGCTTGTAATTGACATTGACGGCTGGAGTTCAGAATGTTATGTTATCCTGTACAAGTATAATTTGCGTGTAATCCCACTCGTGTTAACCTCTACCTCCCGTTCGAGCACCCAGCCGGGGAGCATATAATCTAACGAGACAACCCGTGTTCCCACTTTCAGTTCGGCTTTCAATTTTGGTGCGAGTTTAGCGTTTGCTGAGTCTGAGAGGTAAATGGCGATTACGTCGGCGGACGAGAGGTTGACGTGAAAAAGGTTCGCCTCAATCAGTTCCGCCTGCGTCTTCGTAGCGTTCAATCGTTCCCTAATTCGGCTAATGCGTTCTGGATCGATCTCAACGCCTACCGCCTTAGCCCCAAATCGCCGCACCGCTTCGATAATTATCCGTCCATCTCCGGCGCCTAGGTCGAATAACGTTTCCCCACGCCGCAAGGATGCTAGTTGAAGCATCCGCCGAACTATGTCCTTGGGAGTGGGGACGTAGGCTACGTCGAGATCAACCATGATCTACCGCCTCAGTCGATATCAGCAGGTTACCAAAACCTGGCGATGAGTTTCTTCTCATTAGAATTAGCCTTGGCGAGAGTTGGTTATGTAGCGATTTCTTTGCTGGTCGGCAAGCCTTTAAACTGGCCCTAGAGTCTGTGAGTTGTAAACGCCCTGGTCGTTCAGTGGTCTAGGATGACGGCCTGTCACGTCGTCGACGCGGGTTCGAATCCCGCCCAAAGGAGAAGCGCAATCTCTCCTGGCGAGGGGCGCCAACCCGCGTATAGATCACTCATCGAACCCCACAACCTTCTTGACATCTAATTTCTCCTGCTTCTCGCTCTTGCAACGCGGACAGATTGGAGTCTTGGAGTTTGAAAGATATTCGTAACCGCAGCCACTGCACTTCCAATAAGCGACGTCCTGCAAAATTATTTCCGTTCTACCTTTCGTTACTTAGTCACTAAATAACGCTCCACTTCTTATGTTGGGAGGTCGTGTTAGATTTGATTCCAGGTAATGAAACAGACGTGGTTGCTGCCATTGAGAAAGTAAGTCCCGCGGTTGTCTCAGTAGCAACGTTGCGGGTAATACAGGAAAACATGTTTGACGCCATCCCGGTTCGCGGTATGGGATCAGGGATAATCTTCGATTCAAATGGCGGAATCCTCACCAACCATCATATCGTTGAGGACGCGAAAAGAGTTGACGTGCTAACGCCGGATGGCAAGAAGTTCCATGGACAAGTGTTGGGATCGGATGCGATGTCTGATGTGGCTGTCGTGCGAGTCGATGGGGAAAACCTACCCGCTGTTAAACTCGGCGACTCAGACAAACTGAAGGTCGGACAGATCTCAATCGCCATCGGAAACCCCTACGGCTTCATGTTACCCGGGCCGGCGGCTACGGTTGGCGTGGTCAGCGCACTAAAGCGCCATATTCACGTTGAAGGGCACATGTACGAAGACCTGATTCAAACTGACGCTTCCATCAACCCGGGGAACAGTGGTGGCCCGCTCGTAGACAGTTCGGGAATGGTAGTAGGGGTTAACACTGCGAACATTCCATTCGCCCAAGGCATAGGTTTCGCCATACCAATCAACTCCGCGAAGAGTATAGCGAAGGAAATCATAGAGCATGGACGCGTAATCCGACCCTACGTGGGTATAGCTGGATTGACGCTGACCCGTGAGATCGCTCAATCCTACGGGCTGCCTTACGAGGAAGGGGTTCTGGTTGTGAGGGTGGGCAGAGGAAGCCCAGCGCGAAGGTCTGGAGTAGCGGCTGGAGACGTAATCCTCGAAGCGGACGGCACTGCGCTCAAGAGTTGGGAAGACCTACAACACTTACTCCAAGGAAAGAAAGTGGACGACAACCTCGAACTGCTCATCGGGCGCGACCGAGAACGTGCCAAAGTACACGTAAGGTTGGAAGAAGCCAGCATAGTCGAAGTCAACGCGTAACAGGCCGACCGCGCCCACGCGTGCCTCTTTTATTCAGAGAGGTGAGCGCTGCAAAATGCTTTTGATAGCGTCCCAGATTCCTGAGTGCTAGGGCCCGTAGCTCAGTCAGGTAGAGCATCGGAGACGCCGTGTAGGCGTCGTTGAGGCTTTTACCTCTGGGCGCTTCGAACCCATGGGAAGCCACCCGAAAAGTCTGGCTAAAAAGCCATCTTGGGGAAGGGTCCCGGGTTCAAATCCCGGCGGGCCCGCCAACCAGTACCCAGTTAACATCTAGAGATCTTTCACCACATCGATGACATTTCGCAAACACGCTACATGTTGCCCTAAGAGAGCATTGGTCAATCGATCGTTCCTGCGGCGCTCAGACAGTCAGCGATTCTAGGTCTCGTGGGTACTTCGTTATGATTTCTGAACCCTGTTTAGTTATCAGTACAGTGTCGGAGTGCCTAAAGCCACCGAAGCCTGGGATGTATATGCCGGGTTCGCAGGAGAGGATCATGCCTGGTTTGAGGAGTTCGTGATTGCCTTCGTCGATCCAAGGAGGTTCATGTTCCCCTAAGCCGATGCCGTGTCCCGTGTGATGCCGGAGGTAATCGGTGACTCCGTTCTCACGGGCGACCTTTAGCGTGGCTTTGTCGACTTCGCTGCATTTCACATCTGGGCCGAAGGTGTTGAATGCCGCGTCTTGCATCTTCACCATTATTTCGAAGTATTTCTTCTGCTTTGAAGTTGGTTTTCCCAGTATCATTGTTCGTTCCAGCTCTGCGGAGTAGCCTGCGATATCAGCTTCGGCTCCTGTGACTAGAACGTCACCTTTCCTCATTTTGCGCTTAATCGAAATCGCATGGGGAATTGCAGAGCCTTCTCCTACTTGCCCTCTGTAGTCAGCCCTGGCACAGCCTAAACCCCAACGGGTTTGTTCATATCGAGCACCAAGTTTCCTCTTCATCGCTCTTGATGCTTCAAGGGATGCTTTGACAGCGACTTCAGCGTCCCAGAGGCCGGGCTTGGTGAATTGTTCAAGGAATCTGTGTGCCACTTGCGCCCACTTCGAGCTTTCCTTGATTAATGCTATCTCTTCCTCCGACTTGATCAGTCTCATATTCTCGACGATATCCTTAGCTTGGACAAACTTAGCTTCAGGAAGTTTGTCGGAGATAGACGATCCCGTGTAACCCCAGGTGCCAGAGGCGCCCGTGAGATTGTCGATTCCGATAGACCTGCCGCCAAGACCCATCTCCTTCAGCCATCCCGCAAACAGATCCATGGGATGAGTCTCCCCGGGATAGTCGAGGTAACTGTAGACACGTTTGATCAATCGGGTAGCGGCTTTGATGTGATCGCTTTCAATAACCGGTCCCATGAACGTTATCTCTCCATCCAACGGAATGATCAACGCCGCGGGTCTCTCCGTAGCAATGTGTGAAAAGGCCGTGGTATACAGGATGCTGGTGCCACTAGTGAGATAAAGAGCATCGAGTTGACGCTTCGCCAATTCTCCCTTTATCATTCCGATTCGATTTTCATATTCAGATTGACTAAGAACTATCTTCGACAATGCCATCGCACTGCAAGAAGCACAAGTGAATTGTATTTTATAGTTTCGGAAAATCGAAGAGCACGATCCGTACGACTGTCGGGTCAAAGCGGCGCATTGCAATGGGCGATTATTGTGTGGAGTCTATTTATGATGGATTTTGAGATTTCTAGAGCCTCTGTCGCTTTCATGTTACTGAAGCTGGTTATATATTCCTCAGCCATTCTGGGGTTTTCCCGATAAAGATCCGATGCAACTTTCTCAATGAATGGTTGGAGTTTGTAGAGTTCATCTTCCCAATTGCGCCAAACCGGAGTTACTTCGTCCTTTGTTGCAGTATAGAATAAGTTCACGAGATTGGATATCTGCCGAAACGTCCAGTAAGCAGATTTCTCGTCACATATGCTGCCCGAAATAAGTTCGGTTGACACCGGTTCATGTTCTTGGGAGCCTGTAGCATAGGCCTCAGGAGTTCTAGTTATCCCGCAATAGAACGGAACATGGGGGCTTGTAGCTCCCTCCGCCAAGCCTGTCCAAAGAAGCCCCCCACTTGGATTGGGCATGCCGCTTCTTAGCTGAGCACACCACGTGGTCACAGCTGCTGGGGTACCGATTATGCGGTCTGTTGTCCAGACCGGAGCAGTTTGGTACTGCAACTTTCTGTTCAGCCGGAAGCGGGGTTCGGCCTTGGAATCCCCACTTGTAGGATGGTCAAACATGTCCAACGTACCCCTTGGCACCGCAGTTTCGTAATCGTTTATGCCCAAGCCGTAACCGTCGAATTCTGTTTCTTGGTAGTGATCGGTGAGAACTCTGAAGATATCTCGCGGACTAAGTTTCGTATCGGGTCTCACGAAGAGAGGATAGGTTTCAACCGGGTCGTGTGGATTCAAGGCTGTTGATGGGGAAAGGAGGTTGATGCCCCGCCATATTCGCCTGCTGTCATACGCTGGAACAGGAATGCCTTGTTTGACTTTCTCGTTCTGTGCACTGTAAGTTTGCATCAAATTGAATGGTTCGTTGGAGTCAGGTTTGCGGAGGCCGTTATTCACAGCGAAAGTCAATAGGTCCTTTTGCCCCATAAAATTCGCAGCGTCACTTAACGTGGCTTCACCAATCCTGCAAGTGTTTGCCTCCACTACGAAACAGTCGTCAGGAACTCTAGCTGCAACCCAAAGGTGTCCCCGGAATTCCTCATAGAGCCAAACCTCGTTTGGGTCGCCGACGATATAGTTGTCAGACCGAGCGCCGTATTGTTCTGCAAGGTGACCAATCAGCTGGATTCCTTCCCGAGCGGTCCTGCAGCGTTCTAGAACTAGGGTCATACGGTAATCGCCGATAGAGGTAGGCATCTTAGGACAGACCAGTTCGGCCCTCTTGCTGAGTACGCCCCCTGAAGATGCTCCCGCAGATACCTGAAATTCGTTGATTCCGCCCTGCACCGTATGTATTGCTTCGCCTTCAACAACCGACATTATTCCTAGGTACGCATAGGTTTCTGGAATCTGAGCGATCTCGATGCCTTCTGATAAGGGAAATCTCAATTTCTCGTTAGATTGATGCTTCTTTCTCGGCACGGCCAGGACTTGTTGCACATAATCTCCGAAAGCGTCACAACTACGAGCGACCATCACGCAACCGTCTGTAGTCGCGGCTTTTCCGGCGGCTATCATGTAGCAGCTTTTTTGCATCAATTCTATTTCGACCGTAGGAAATTTTCGGTTAGTGCATAGGTGTTGCCACACTGCCCTAATCCGTCACACCTTAGTTCTGCGTCACCGCGATCCCACGGCGGACAGCCTCTCAATTCTCTGTTCTGCATCAGGCCGAGTTCGAGTGGCTAACTTACAACCGTCTACCTAGCTGCTGCCGTAGTACAGAGTATTGTACCAATACATTCCGAATGGGGTTGTGTAAGGACTGTAGACCATTCCGTGGACGTAGGGCTGTAGAAGGACGTAGTTGTCATAGTTGGGCAACCAGATGAAGGGCGCGTAGTTGTATGTGATGTTGTAGAGTTGCGCTATACCATGTATGTACGTTGTCTGATTTGTCTCAAACGTCAGAGAGTTCAGGATCTGAGTAGCCTGAGTATCGTTCATCAACGAAACAACGGGAATGGATGGAGTAAGCAGTTCATACATCTGCTGCAAAATCGGGTCGGGAAAGTCAGGACCCCACCCACCATAGAACATGTTGGGAGTAGTCTGAGCATTCGAGTACGTAAGCTCTTCCGAAGCAGTAACGGCCTGTACTGCGATCGGCAGTCCGATTTGGCTCAGATCGCTCTGGACTATCGTGGCTTGTGTTTGTTCCGTTGTCGTAATCGGAGCCACGAGAACTAATTGGACAGGAGCTAACGTTGGCGCGGATGTGTCGCCGATAACCGTGCCGTTAGGTAGGGTTAACGAGAAATGTTCCTGCTGCCCAGCCTGGTTCATGTAATTAATCGCAAGCGGGATGTCGTAGCTGTATAGGGGGAGGTTGTCGGGGTTGTAGTATTTTCCCCACGGCTGACTCAACGGACCAAGATAATTCTGTGCATAGACCGTTCCGTTGAATGTGTAAGATTCATCCAGCATCTGAGTGTAGTTTATCGCATGCACAACCGCCAATCTAAAGTCGTTATTGCTGGTCGGATACTTTCCTGGATTCAAACTGAAGTATGACGTATTTGGACCTGCCCCAAAATTATCAAAGACCTGGCTGAATGTAGCGTACTGTTTGTACCCGTATGCGTCCCAAGCCTGACCCAGGAGCGGGAAATCGACCCAGGATATCTGCGCCTGGTTGGTCGCGAACGCCTCTGACTTTTGGCTGGTGGATAGACCATAGTTGATTACTATAACGGGTATGTGCGCAGGCTGAAGAACTGGTGGAATATTGGTTGCGTGCAGTCCCCAGTAAGTCGGGTTAGCCTTCAGGACGAAGGTTGAGAATCCTGTTCCTATCGAGGCGATGTAGTAAGGCCCCGTGCCAGGGCCGCCGTTGAGGTTGAAGTACGAGTTAGGAGTATTTGCTTGGACCCCGCCATGTGCATCGATGTAGACTGGGTCTAGGATAGCCGCCCACCACTGTGCAATATTGGAAAGGAAGTAAGGTGGTGAGTATGGCTTGATTAGATTGATAGTGAAAGTCATCGGTCCAGTAACCACATACGCTTGGTCAGGGTAGCTCATGATTTTCTGAATCGTCGCGTTGTTAGGATCGAAGTTGCTTAGCATGTTATTCAGTACAGTCTCAGCCAGTTTGTAGTTGGTCGTGGTCGGAAGACCGGTCGCACTCTGGACTGCGTCCAAAAGTCCCCATGGTAGAGTGAGACCTGTAATCGTAGGCGTCGTTGTGTTTACGGTTAGGTAGATGTAATTGAGCGCTACGATTCCTTGGTTCATGTACAGATTTCTAACGAATGAGAACCAGACGACGGCGGCGTTGACAGGATTGCCGTTCGAGAAGGCTACTCCCGGCCGGATATTGAACGTGAGAATCTGATTGTTCTGGATGGTGTAGCTCTGGGCTAAGGCGGGGGTCACGACACCTACGGTGGAGTTCGGACCAACGAATGAAGTCAGTTCTTGAAACACGTTGTTAAACACCCAGTTATCAGGCTCCACAACGGCGGTAGCGGGGTCGAGTGCGTCTGGGGTACCCAGAAAGCCGGCGCAGTCGTCAACAAGGACGCTTGAGTTGCTGGGTCCGAAGCCGTTCATCGACGATGCAGTTGATGAACTACTACTGGGTGTGGTTGTTCTTGGGGAGATGAGTAGGAACCCAACGCCCGCCAACACGATAATTACCACAACGAAAACAACGGCTACGACACGAGAAACAGCAACTCTCTTTCTGATAGAATGCATACTCTCCTCTACCTACTTTCTGTGAAAGCCGTCATTTGTTCGGATAAAAATATTTGCACTGGCCACCGAGTGCGGAGAACACTATTTCAGCGATTTTCTCGAATGTTTGCGGGAACATTCCGCCGATTAAATGCGCATCTTAGGATCTAGGTAGTCGCGCAGTAAATCTCCTACGAAAGCGAATGAGATTGCGATGACGAAAAACGTCACTCAAGGGAGAAGTGAATCTCCTCGCGCCTCTAACGATTTACCCAAATCCTCGTAGCGCTTCACCCTAGTGAGAATTATAGCGAACGGAAGCTTTCGCTCCGCGTAGAGTCCCTACGCTTCCTCTAACAAAAAACTTGGGAGTTTTGCACGAATACGGAGTTATAGAATGTTCCAGACCTTCGGATCGGATATGTGTGAACGAGCACTCCTTAGCTCAGCATTCTCCTGCAACCCATTGCAACACAGAGTTCGCTCCAGTTGTCGCTTGCTTCACCAAACATCCATGTGATCACGAATCATCGGATTCGAGAAGTAACTAAGCTATCATGCGGCGAGCTTCACATTAACAAAACATGACTTAAAGCCGTAGCAAGAAGTGATCGTTTTCGGTGTTACGAGAAGTCAAGAGTTCCTGACCAACCTTGCGATTCACGCGACATCATCCCTTCTTATTTCTAAAACCCATAGAGACATTGCATGATTCCAAAATGTGAATCAACTTTTCCTTGAAAAAAATTTCCGAACGTGATTACAGTTCTTGTTCGGATCCAACGTAGAGTGACTACGCTACATTCCATACTGCTAACTTCGCCCTTATTGAGCTGCGCCGTGGGATTGAATTGGTCAAGCTGTACTAGCTGACATGGAAACAGGCGAAGAAGGCTCTTGTAACGGCAATGGCCACCTGCGTGACCCCCCTTTGGCCAATTCGGATTAGTTCTCATGGATGAGACCAAGCGGGAGAATTAATAACCGCTAGAACCCCCTCAAGGTGTCAGATTATTTTGCGCGTAATTGATTTGAACCATACGTCAGCATCGAAAATTATTGGGAAGGTAGACACATTGCTCCTACCTATTGGAACTCTTGAGGCTCATGGCCCGCACTGCAGCGTCGCAACCGATACAATCATTCCGGAGAAGTTGGTGGATGAGGTTGACAGATTGGCCAAGGACAGAGTGCTGATTGCACCAGCTATTCCCTACGGCCACACTTGGCGTCTGAAGGATAGAGCCGGATCGTTGGACATATCACGTAAGGCGCTTTCAGACTACGTCTTCGAAGTAATCAAAGGGTTCGGCGAATCCTGGAAGATCAAGTACGCTCTCATAGTTAATGGCCATGGAGGAAACATAGAAGCTCTTCATGAAGCGGCCGAGCGAGCTGAAGCTATGGGGATAAAAACTGTTGTTCTAAGTTGGTGGGTCGGAGGATTCCTTGACGTTCTCAATAAGGTCGTTAAAGACGCTTCGGGCCACGCAGGAGAAGCGGAGACTTCTCTAGTCATGCACGCAGGTGAACAATACGTAGACAAGAATCTGATTCCTGCTGAAGCTCATGACCACTCATTCAAGACGGTGGCTACGTTGGGCGATATATTCGATCCCAACGCAACGCACGCCTATTATCCGCAACCGTACTCGGGTAATCCAAAGGCTGCGACCCTTGAAAAGGGTAGGATACTAAACGAAATGCTAGCTAAGGAAATCGTGCGCGTCGCAGACGAACTAAGATCAGGGAATCCACTCATCGGTTAAGGGAAACAATAGATCGCATCAAGAGATGAAGTCTGAACAGAAGTTGGATGGGGGAGAAGCCGCGCGGAACCGGTTCGATTCGCAGTCGGATCGTCCAGAGCTGGGAGTTGAACATATATCCAAAATATTCTTTTCTTTCTTATTCGACGTATAATTAACGCCTTTGTCACACTCCTATTTCTTATAGCGCTGATATTCAGCCTTGAGCACATAATTGCTCCCACGCCGGTCGCGCTCGCGCGGATTTTCGCCGGGACACCGAAAGCTTCAGCAGCACAATTGCAGACGATTATTCAAGAATACAATCTGAGTGCTCCGTTGCCCGTTCAGTTTTTTGACTACTTGTGGAACCTGTTCCATGGAAATCTAGGCCTTGACACCATTTACAAAGCACCGGAGAGCGCTATCATAGCCCAGTACCTTCCGGTCACGCTTGAACTGGTCCTTACAGGAACGGTGCTAGCAATCGTGTTGGGTATTTTCACGGGCACAATCGCTGCCTCAAGGAGGGGCAGCGCAGTCGATCAAACGATCAAAGGGATCTACCTGGTGACGTGGGCGAGCCCGGCGTTCATCGTCGCTTTCTTACTCCAACTCATTATAGCATACGATCTAGGTCTCCTGCCAGCCGGAGGACTGGTGGATCCTTCGCTAACCACTCCTTCAGCCGTAACGGGGTTCCCTTTGATCGATGCGTTGCTCGCTTCGAATTTTATTTACTTCTGGAGTGTGCTGCAACATATGGTTCTCCCTGTTCTGGCACTCGCGATCACAACCTTTGGCATCACAACTCGAATCATGAGATCCAGCATGATAGAGGCCCTTGACAAAGACTATTCTAGACTCGCCTACATGAAGGGGTTCAGCAAGAGACAAGTCGTCTACCGAACGGCTTTCAGGAACGCCATTGGTCCAATCATCACGCTTTCAGCACTCTTCTTTGGCACAGCGACAGCCGGTGCTGTAATTGTTGAGGATGTCTTCCAATATCATGGGATGGGGTTCTTCACAGTTCAAGCGATCTTCAGTTTGGATAATGTCGCCATTCTCGCGCTCACGGTCATCATTGGAATCTCCGTCATAATAGCGAACTTGGTGGCAGACATTCTCTATGGGGTTGCAGATCCAAGGGTAAGGCTCGAGTAGCTTGACATCAGGTGAGAAGATAGGACAGGGGAATCCAGAGACATTGCGGGAGATATACATGAATCGTCATTGGCTTCTGCGCTCCGTCATTCGGAGCCTGCGTGGGAAAACTGATGGATCTTCCCCCGTTCCGCCGACACCGGCACCGACTCGACGAAGTTCAGGTTTCTCACACTTCAACCGCATTCTATTCAAGGATAGAGCTGCCCTTGGGGGCTTCATCGTGATTTTTGCATTCCTTGCATGGTCTATCTTCGAAGGCGCACTTCAGATAATTGACTCTATTACCAGACGAACTGATTACGCTATCAGCGTGCTGGGGGGGAATCCCCTCGCACTAGACTTCTCTCATTCTCTGCTTTCTCCGAGCACGAATTCATTCGGATTACTATTCGGAACGGATTACTACGGACATAGCATACTACTCAGTATCCTTTACGCAGCTCCCCGAGACGCGGGGGCCGGTGTTCTCGTTGTGGCAATGGGCATGACAATCGGAATGCTACTGGGTACTTGCGCGGCTTACTTCGGCGGATGGACTGAGACCGTGTTCATGCGCTTGACCGATGCGTTCCTGGCCGTACCTGCGCTCGTCTTAGCAATTGCTGTGAGTATAATGGTCGGGACCGGGTTCACGTCCGTTCTTATTGCATTGATTATTGTCTGGTGGCCCACTTATGCTCGTTTCTTCCGAGGTCAGGCGTTGAGTCTGAAAAATCGCGGCTTCGTATCCGCGGCTAGGCTTTGCGGAACAGGGTCGCTCAGCATCATGTTTAGACACATCGTACCAAACTCGCTAGATCCAATAATTGCGTACGCTGCGCTAGATTTTGGAAATGTAATTCTCTCTTATTCAGCCTTAGCCTTCCTCGGAATTGGCGTTCAACCACCAATTCCAGAGTGGGGAGAAATGACCTCTGAGGGCCTAGGATACATTCCCGCTACATGGTGGTGGAGCTTCTTCCCCAGCCTAGTGATCCTTGCAATTGTAATCTCATTCACCCTCGTAGGCGACCGACTTCAAGATGTCATTAGTGGTAGGTCGATCTCCTAAGGATGCTCCTTGAAATCCACGACCTAAGCGTCACCTACAGAACCGAGGAAGGGATAGCCACGGCTCTCAACGGGGTGAATCTATCCATCGGGGAACGGGAGAACCTAGCCGTCGTGGGTGAAAGCGGATCAGGCAAATCCACGCTAGGCATTGCGATTGCGAAACTACTTCCTACAAACGGCGCCTACGCGGGCGGGGATATACTGCTCAACGGCAGGAGCGTCGTGGCCATGAATGACAAGGAAATCAGATCAATTCGCGGCGGAGTAGTCTTCATGGTGTTTCAGGATCCCCTCAATAGCCTCAACCCTGTGAAGAAGGTAGGGAATCAAATAATCGAAGCACTCCAAGTCAAGAGCCAGCGCGAAGGGCGACACTACGACAATGATTCAAACGACGTCATAAAGACCTTCGAGGACGTGCGGATTCCCGACCCAGCCGCCATACTCCAACGGTATCCCCACGAACTCTCAGGCGGACAAATCCAGCGGGTGATACTTGCAATGGGACTGCTCATGAAGCCGAAGCTACTAATCGCCGACGAACCCACTTCGGCAGTCGATGTGACTCTCCAAGCGCAGATAATTAATCTCCTGAACAGACTCAAGGCGGAGTACGGATTGTCGGTCATCTTCATAACGCACGATATCAGTGTCGCCTACAACGTTGCGGACAAAATTGCCGTAATGTACGCAGGAGACATGGTGGAGATTGGCGCTACCGAGGAAGTAATCAAATCCCCTCTCCACCCATATACTCAAGGTCTTGTTTCCTGTATCCCATCCGGCAGGAAGAGTCAAGGCCCCCTCAAGACCGTCCCCGGGACCGCCCCCAGCCTCCTGCATCCTCCGTCGGGTTGTAGGTACCACCCACGGTGTCCGTACGCGATGGACATCTGCAAAACGACGGACCCAGAACTCATCCATATTGAAAACAGTTCCGTTGCGTGCTGGCTATACCCGAAGGTGAAATCGTAACTCACAGGATGCGATGGTCATCAAGCTTGAGCCCAACTCTAATCAGCACAAGTCAGTTGACGAAATATTTCCTTGCCTCCAAGCACGGATTGCTTGAGAGTGTAGCCCGAAAGCCGGCATCCTACGTTAAGGCAGTCGATCACATCGATATGGAAATCGCCGAACACGAAATTCTAGCACTAGTAGGCGAGAGCGGTTCCGGGAAGACAACGCTGGGTTTGCTCTTGTGTACTTTAGAACATCCAACCGAAGGCTCTTTCGCTTTCATGGACCAGAAGATCGATAAATCGAGTGAAGCAAAGGTCAGACGCCAAGCCCAAATGGTATTTCAAAACCCATCCGAGAGCCTTGATCCTCGAATGAATGTTCGAGCGATCGTTATGGAGGCGCTTCAAAAATTCAAGTTAAGCAAGGCTGAGAAGGAGCAACGCTTCGAAGAGAGTCTGCGAGCGGTTGGTTTGGACCCTCACGAATTTTCTTCCAGGCGTCCTGGTGGACTTTCGGGCGGACAAAAACAGCGAATCGCCATCGCTAGGGCAATTGCGTCCAACCCCAAATTTGTAATTCTTGACGAGCCTACCTCCGCCCTAGACGCTTCTATTCAAGCTCAGGTGTTAAATCTCCTCGTAGACCTCCATGAAAAATTCGGTTTCACGTACCTCCTAATAACCCACAACATTGCAGTCGCACGATTCATTTCCGATCGTACAGCGGTTATGTATGCTGGGAAGCTGATCGAGCTAGGTTCAACAGATGAAATAATAACAAACCCGAAGCATCCGTATACGCAGGCTCTGCTTAAGTCGGTGCCCACGCTCGAAACAAGGGGACTCGAAGCACCAAAGGGCGAAACTCCAAGTCTCCTGCATCCTCCGTCGGGTTGTAGGTACCACCCACGGTGTCCGTACGCGATGGACATCTGCAAAACGACGGACCCAGAACTCATCCAAGCCGAAAGCAGTTCTGTGGCATGCTGGCTGTACTCGAAGCTGAAATCATGACGGGTCAAATAACACTGAGACCGAGCGTAACCAAGACCTTTGCCAAGGGAGGAATCGCCATCGCCGTCTTTTCCATCTTCCTCAATGTGACACATTCAAAATTACTGAATTTCGCAATCTTTATCGCGATCTCGCTGCTAATGGTACTCGGGTACGCTTCCCTGAAAAAAACTGACGAATATGTTCTAACCGAGAAGAGCATCACCATGCGATCACTCCTGCGCGCCGAGAAGGTGATCAATTACTCTGATATCTCAGATCTTTCAGTCTCCCAAGGAGTCTTAGCAAAAAAATTTGATTGCGGAACGATATTCATCAATATCCGAGCTAAGCCTGCTCCCTACGCAGCGCTTGGCGGAGGAATGGCTGAGGCCCTCAGAGACGTCAAGCGCCCGTCTGAAATTTGCGAAACCATTTCCTCTCACCTACAGCTCTTCTAGGATTACGATTGATCGCCGTTTTATCACATGATGTCAAAGACAAGAGCCTTTGAACAACCCTTCAGCTTTGAGATGTCGTCTGAAAAGGATTATCCTTGACTCAGATAATATTCCACCAAGAAAGTAGATTGCAGATGCAAGCCTTTTCATATCCCAAGAGTTCGCAAAACTGAGTTGTCCTTCGTCACAAAAGCTTAAGACTTGACCGAGAGAGCGTCTGCGGAGGTTCATATGAGATGTTGCGTCAACGACGAATCAAGATAGGTGATGTTGAAGCAACGCCAGGCTCAAAGAGTCATTGCTTCATAAAAGCTGGCGAATTACCAGCAGCCGATGTTCGTGTGCCGATTTATATTATAAACGGAACAAAGCCTGGACCAACACTCTGTGTGCTTGCGGGTGTTCATTCCGACGAATGGCAAGGAATGGAAGCGGCAGTAAGAATCTACCAATACGTTTCCCCAAAGAAACTCGCCGGGTCCATAATATCATGTCCTTACCAAAACCTACCAGGCTTCCAGGGCAACGCGAACATTGGAGACCACGGAGTCGGAAGACCGAACTTGGGATCTAATCCACTTGACGGAACGAACATGAGTTCCAGCTATCCAGGGAAAGAAGACGGAACGATAAGTCAACGGATGGCTCATGTTATCTTCAATCAACTTGTCATGAAAGCTGACTACGTGATGGATCTACACGCAGGTGATGTTTGGGAGAAGATAGTTTCGATGAGCTGGTATTGGACAGTTGGAAACGAAAGGGTAGACAGAGAATCGGAAGCAATGGCGAAATGCTACCCTACCGACTTCATCATGACCTCCGCTCTTGCCGATAGGCTGAAACCAGGACTTTTCGAATGCACACGAAAAGGGATACCTGCAGTACTGAGTGAGGCAGGGAGCGCAGGTCTTCTCGAAGAGTCAGCCGTCAACTTTCATTTTACCGGCGTACTCAACGTCATGAAACACTTCAAGATGATCGAAGGGCAACCTGAAGGTATCAAGCCAGTTCAGAGAATATTTGAAAAGTTGCATGACGTTAAGGCAAGCTTCGGTGGTTTCTATACTTGCAAAGTTGATGCTGGTCAGACAGTAATGAAGGGCGACATGGTTGGTGAAATTAAGAGCATTTTTGGCGAACCCCTTGAAACCCTCGTATCTCCAGCCGATGGATGCGTATTCGTGTACAACACTTGGCCGCCCGTAAAGTCAGGAGATCTCCTGATTCGTATCGCAGAGAAAAGTAGAGGCGTTCCGCGAAAAAGGAAACTCTAGAGCAAGAATGCGCGGTACACCAACCAGTTCAGGTGCCGAGTTGGAATACCGGGCATAGCGGGCTCTCGGGCTTCAATTCCCCATGCGACGCGTCAAAATTCGACGTCAATCAAGTCTCCTACGAATTGTCTGACTGAAGGCGGCAGTGATATTCGCCGGGGTCAGTCACGCTTTGATCTGATGTAGACTAACGCTTATGATCTCTGTGTAAAAGGAAATCGCTGAAATAGCGTTTCCCCCCGAACTCGGTGGCCAGTGCAAATACTTTTATTCGGACAGCTTGCGCTGCTTCAAAAAGAGAGTAAGCAGAGTATGCATTCTTTCAGACGGAGAGTTGCTGTTTCTCGTGTCGTGGCCGTTGTTTTCGTCGTGGTAATTATAGTGTTGGCAGGCGTTGGGTTCCTACTCATCTCCCCAAGAACAACAACCCCTAGCAGTAGCACCTCATCAGCTTCAATGTCGCTTAGTGGCTTCGGGCCCAGCAACTCAAGCGTCCTTGTTGACGACTGCGCCGGTTACATTGGTACCCCAGACGCACTCGACCCCGCTGCCGGTTATGTCGGAACTGATGCCTGGGTGTTTAACAACGTGTTTCAGGGGCTGGTCTCATTCGTTGGTCCGAACTCCACCGTAGGTGTCGTGACGCCCGCCTTAGCCGAAAGCTACAACGTCCAGAACAATGAGAATTATACGTTCAATATCCGGCCGGGAGTAGCCTTCTCGAACGGCAATCCAGTTAACGCCGCCGTCGTCTGGTTCTCATTCATGCGACTTCTCTACATGAACCAAGGAATTATCTACATAAATTACGTCTACCTAACCGAAGAACAGACAACGCTTTCGACCACAGGTCTCTCTCTACCATGGGGCCTCTTGGACGCGATCCAAAGCGTGACTGGTCTTCCGACGACGACCAACTACAAGTTGGCTGAGAGTGTACTGAATAATATGCTAAGTAACTTCGATGCTAACAACGCGACGATTCAGAAGATCATGAGCTACCCTGACCAAGCGTATGTGGTTACTGGACCGATGACTTTCACTATTAATCTAATCAAGCCTTATTCTTCCTCCTCTTTCCTTTCCAATCTTGCGCAATGGTGGGGTGTTGTGCTTGACCCGGTCTATATCGATGCGCATGGTGGGGTCCAAGCGAACACTCCTAACACCTACTTCAACCTCAATGGCGCTCCTGGCACGGGGCCTTACTATATCGCCTCGGTGGGAACAGGATTCTCAACAGTCCTCCTGAAGGCTAACCCGACTTACTGGGGACTGCACGCAACCAATATCCCGCCAACTCTTCAGCCTGCGCACATACCCGTTATAGTAATCAACTTCGGCCTATCCACTAACCAAAGGTCAGAGGCGTTCGCGACCAACCAGGCGCAGATATCCTACGTTGACTTTCCTGTCCTGGGTCAGGCTTGGGACGCATACGGATACAAGCAGTACACAACGTTCAGCCAGGTCTTTGATAATTTTGGGGCAGGTCCAAATACAGAATACTTCAGTTTGAATCCAGGAAAGTATCCGACCAACAATAACGACTTTAGATTGGCGGTTGTGCATGCGATAAACTACACTCAGATGCTAGATGAATCTTACAATTTCAACGGAACACTCTACGGGCAGAATTATCTTGGTCCGTTGAGTCAGCCGTGGGGAAAATACTACAACCCCGACAACCTCCCCCTATACAGCTACGACATCCCGCTTGCGATTAATTACATGAACCAAGCTGGGCAGCAGGAACATTTCTCGTTAACCCTACCTAACGGCACGGTTATCGGCGACACATCCGCGCCAACTTTAGGTCCCGTCCCGTTAGTTCTATTCGCTCCAGTTACGACAACGGAACAAACACAAGCCACGATAGTCCAGAGCGATCTAATCGCAATCGGACTGTCGATTGCAGTGCAGGCTGTGACCACTTCGCAATTGCTTACGTACACAACCGCGCAGAACAGCCCCAATATGCTCTTCGGGGGTTGGGGTCCTGACTTTCCCGACCCGATTTTGCAGATGATGTATGAACTGCTAACTCCAAACGTTCCCCCCACTTCGTTCGTGAACGATACCCAAGCTACTCAGATCATGAACTCTCTGATCTTTCAGACAAATCAGACAACGTACATACATGGTATAGCGCAACTCTACAACATCACATACAACCTCGCGCCCTTCATCTGGTTGCCCAACTATGACAACTACGCCCTCGTACAGCCTTACGTTCACGGAATGGTTGAGAGCCCTTACACAACTACACTCGGAATGTATTGGTACAATACTCTGTACTACGGCAGCAGCTAGGAAGTCGGTTGTAAGTTAGCTGGTCGGACCGGTCCGAGAGAGCACGCTACAGCTCTTAGCGTACAGCTCGGTTTTCGTAGATGTGCTTTCATTCCTCTAATTTATAACCCAAAACCTAATTCCCTTTGGATCTCATACCTTACCAAACCTTGAATGGTGATTTCAGTGAGTGTGAAGACAGTTCGTGTTGCTGAGGCGAGAGCTAGGGATGCGAACCGGGGAATCGTGAGACTCGACTCAAATGTCATGAAAGAGCTCGGCCTTACCTCCGGTGACGCGGTTGAGATTACTGGAACTAAGAAGACCGTAGGCCTCGTATGGCCCGGCTATGAGACGGACGCGGGGAAGGGGCTGATACGAATGGATGGTTATGCAAGAAACAATGCTGGAGTCAGCATAGATGACCAGGTGACCCTAAAGAAAATACAGGTGAAAACTGCGGAGCGAATTGTGTTAGGCTTTACGGAACCGATCAGGGTTATGGGCATTGAGTCATACTTGTTCGAGTTTCTTCAAGGGCGCGTGCTAACTCGCGGCGACTCTATCCCACTTAACATAATGGGCACACGAGTCGAACTTGTCGTAACCGACGTAAAACCCGCAGCACAAGCTGTGATCGTGGGAACAGAGACCGAGGTTCAAGTTAGCGAAGAAGTCGTGAAGGAAGTTCCGAAAGGCATCCAGCGGATAACCTACGAAGATATCGGGGGGCTGCACGACGAGATTCAGAAAGTCCGCGAAATAATCGAACTCCCACTCAGACATCCCGAACTGTTCGTTAGGCTCGGCGTAGAAGCTCCAAAGGGAGTCCTGCTCCATGGCCCGCCGGGAACTGGGAAGACGCTGCTGGCCAAGGCGGTGGCGAACGAGAGTAACGCTAACTTCTACACGATAGGAGGGCCTGAGATAATCAGCAAATTCTACGGGGAGAGCGAAGAGCGCTTACGTGAGATTTTCAAACAGGCCCAAGAGAACGCGCCCAGCATTATCTTGATCGACGAAATTGACTCCATCGCGCCAAAACGTGAGGAGGTTACGGGTGACGTGGAGAAACGAGTTGTCGCCCAGCTGCTTTCGCTCATGGATGGGATGCAAGCACGGGGGAAGGTCGTTGTGATTGGAATAACTAATAGAGTCAATGCGCTCGACCCCGCGCTTCGGAGACCCGGTAGGTTCGATAGGGAAATAGAGATCGGCGTTCCGGGAAGAGCTGGGAGGCTTGAGGTGCTTCAAATCCATACGAGGGGGATGCCTCTTGAGAAGAATGTTAACCTGGAAAGTTTAGCTGACAGAACTCACGGATTTGTCGGCGCAGACCTCGAGGCCTTGTGCAAGGAGGCAGCGATGCGTGCTCTTCGACGCATACTACCTGAAGTGGATTTGGAGTCGGAGAGCATACCTGCGAAGATCCTCACTAAACTAGTTGTTGAGATGAAGGACTTTGAAGAGGCGCTGAAGGACATACAGCCATCTGCCCTAAGAGAGGTCTTGGTCGAGGTTCCGGATGCTAAGTGGAGCGATATCGGAGGTTTGGAGGAGGTTAAAAGTGAACTTCAGCAGGCTGTCGAGTGGCCTTTGAAGTACGCGGACCTTTTCGAAAAGAGTGGTGCGAAGCCTCCGAAGGGGATTCTGTTGTATGGTCCCCCTGGGACTGGTAAGACGTTGCTGGCAAAGGCCTTGGCGAACGAAAGCGAGGCCAACTTCATCAGTATCAAGGGCCCCGAACTTCTCTCGAAATGGGTAGGCGAATCCGAGAGCGGTATTAGGGAAATCTTCAGGAAGGCCAAACAAGCCGCGCCCACAGTGGTTTTCTTCGACGAAGTCGACTCCATTGCCCCAGTGCGGGGAGGCGGGTCCTCTGACTCAAACGTCACGGAACGTGTAGTAAGTCAGCTTCTAACGGAACTGGATGGTCTTGAAGAGCTTCAGAAAGTGGTTGTTCTCGCAGCCACAAATAGACCCGACATCGTCGACCCAGCCCTCTTGCGGCCGGGTAGATTCGATCGGGTTCTCAAAGTTCCTCCACCAGACAAGAAGGCACGCTTAGAAATCCTGAAGCTGCATACGGCCAAGAATCCTCTCGCCTCTGATGTAGACCTAGAACGAATTGCCGAAAAGACCGATGGTTTTACTGGTGCAGACTTGGCGGGGGTAGCATCGACAGCAGTGATGATAGCCCTCCAAGATCTCGTTTCAAAATACAAAACCATTGAAGAAGTCAGAAAACACGCCGCTGAAATCAAGGTTACTCCAAAAAATTTCGATCAGGCGCTAGAGAAAATAAAACCCTCAGGCCACGACACGAAGGACTTAGGGAAATTCATCTGATCAAGCCCTCCTCTTCGCGACACGTACCTTAGCGGCAGGCGGCCAGATGTCTACGCCATGGGCGTTGGTACCGTAATCGCGCCATCCAATACTATGAGAACGCGAGATTGCTTTCCTTTAATTCTAGTCGCATCTGCAAACGCCTTTTGCAAATCTTGGTAAGGCGTTAGACCTATCGCCTTCGGAATCGACTCAGGTAGGCTTGTGACAGCAAAGATGCTGGCTCTCTTGCGTAGGTTTGCCAATTTCACTACCTTATGATAGCCAAATTTACGAGAATTTTCCTTACCGCCCCCTCCGCCCTCTGACGTTAGGAGTCTGTAGAAGTTCATGTCGCCAATGCCTTCGGGGCACTTAGAAACTAAGATAATTATTCCTCCTTCCTTAACGGAGAGTTCGACGTTTTGGAGCGCTTTTTGGGATTGGTAGAGGTCGATGTCTAAGGGTGGTTTGTTTACAGAGATTACAATGTCCGCTTTCTCCTGAATTTTCGGTACGTAAATTTGATTCGCATACTCAACGGCCTGTTTGAATGCCTGGATAATGTGTCCTGACGATGAGTAGCTTATCTGCGATTTCACGTTGAGAACGAGTTGTATTGAGAATATGTCGTCGAATCTTCCAAACATCTCCAAGGCTTCCATGAAATCCTCATGTACCGGATTTCCCTCCAACCTTAGAACTCTCGAACTCTCCTCGGCAGCCAAACAGTGATTGTTGGTAATGGAATCGATACCAGCTAGCGCGGGTAGGAGGAATTTTCGGCCGCCAGTGTAACCCGCGAAATAGTGCGGTTCCACAGAGGTAACCGGTATGACGCCGTCGGCCTCGAAAACAAGGGAGTTGAATGATAACTCGGTTCCTCTGCTCGTCTTTCCCATTGACTTCAGTGATGTCGTGTCTTTGCTATTGTGGACGACGAGTCTGCCTCCGTACGGCGGGATCTTGCCTCCAATAATTCCTTCAAGCTCTCGTTGATCTGGAGCCCGGTGTGATCCACTCGCGATAACTGTTGTAACCTCTTTATCTCTCAATTCGAGGTACTTCAAAACGTCCGCTGTCGGCGTCGACCGCGTATGGTCGTTAACGACCACGAGGATTTTTTTCTTATCCGAAAGGAACGAGGCGAAGTTCTTGGAATCTATGGGGTTTGCGATAGAACGGCGGACCGCCTCCGCGTCAGGAGGAGTATCGGCCGGTGAAACTGTCTCGACCGGTCTCCCTTCTTCGAACTCAACTTTCATCGAACCCTGTCCGAAGGGTACCTGCATGCTTTCCGCCGCAGGTCGGGATATCGCCTGGTCCAAATAGCTTGTTCGTGGGATTATCAGAGCGGGGTACATTGACCGTTAAGATAGGCGATAGGTAGTTGTATTCTAGCGGTTTTTGGTCTAGATGCCGAGTAGTAGGTGGTCGATGGAGAAGGCGTCCGCTCCCAGTGCCAAGGCAAGGTATGCGACTAGGAAAATGGTGTCTACTGTCGACATGATCTCTCACCCACAGAAGCCGTAATAACGAGACGATCTGGAAAAGCAGTATGCAAGCTAACCCTCTCTGGCCAGTCGCATCTCGTTTTCCGGTTCTCGATAAGGACCTCGACGTCGACGTCGCAATCGTCGGAGCGGGGATCGCTGGTATCTCATGCGGCTTTCATCTAAAGAACGCAGGTTATCGGGTCGCCGTCATCGACAGAGAGGACGTTGGATCGGCGGCTACGGGCGCGAGCTCCGGGATCCTGTACTATGGGTCGGGAGGCAATTTCGTGGAGGCAGTGGAACGGTACGGAAAGGACGACGCGACAATACTATGGAAGGAAACTGAGAAGACAATTACTGATCTTGTTTCATTAATAGAAGGGAATCGAATCGCATGCGGGTTTCGACACACCGGTGCAATCATGGCCGCGAAAAATGGTCCGGAGGAGATCAGAATTGAAAAGGAGTACGCAGCGCTCCGAGACATCGGGATACTGACCGAACAGTACTCTAGCGATGAAATTCAGAAGTCATTCACTGGCAGAAAGTTCGTTTCGGGGCTCTCATTTGATATTTGTTGCGTGATTCATCCCGCGCAGTTCGCTGCAGAATTGGCGAGGAAATTCAACGTACCAGTTTATGAAAAATCCCCTATGTTGAAATTCACAGAAGAGCCGGATGGCGTAAGGCTTGAGTCATCCCGGGCCCGAATACAATGCGACCGTTTGGTGCTTGCGACGGACCTTGAACCGTTCTATGGTTTGGAGAAGCACTTTGGACAAGAGACAACCGTTGTTCTAGCTAGTCGTGAGCTGGCGGCTGCCAAGGAGATTTGGCCTGAAGACAAAGTGATTTGGACTATGGAAGACAAGTACGACATACTGTACCCCTTGGGTCAGCGTCTAGCGTTAGAACTGTATCAGGCACGAAATATCAAACCGAAACTAACTCAATACTATGGTGGAGTGAGCTTCGATGTTCAGTACCGCTGGGGTGACTCGTGGTCCAAGACGACGGATTTGCTTCCCATCGCTGGTCCTTTGACCGATCGCGTATACGCTGCAGTTGCCATGGGTGACGAAGGAATCGTAATGGGATTCACAGCTGGAGGCAGAATGCCGTTAGCATTCGATGGTCGTGAGGACCCCATCTTGCGGATGATGTCGCCAACTCGTTTCCCGCGTGCATGACCTATTCGTTCATTCTTCCTTGTGGCTCATCGCGTCCTGGAGTTGGTGGTGGAATTGTTCCGGAGGCATGAGTGCCTGGAAAGCGCGTTGAACGACTTCACTGAGCGCAGGGTGTATGTGCATCGCTTCCAGAAGCGGCCTTGCACTTTGCTCGGGAGTGTACATGAGGTTGATAATCTCCTGGATCAAGACTGAAGCTTGTGGCCCAATTATGTGAGCGCCAATTATTCTGAGGCTTTCCTTCTCAACTATCACTTTCACAAAGTAATTCTTCACAGCCATCGCCTCGCCCTTGGCTGTATCCTCGTAACGCTCGAAACCGATCAGAATGTTTCCCTCTCCGAATTTCTCAACAGCTTCCCGCTCTCTAAGTCCGACGCTAGCAATCTCTGGGTCTGAGAAAACTGCGTGGGGGACAGCGTGATAGTCAACAGGGATTTTTTGCTTGAGCACGGCGTTGTAGTAGACTATGGAGGTTTCCTGATTGGCTTTGTGCTTGAACAGGTACTTTCCGGTCGCGTCGCCGAATGCCCACACATTTTGTGCGGAAGTTTCCAGAAACTCATTGACCACAACCCAACCGCGGCTGTCAGTTTTGATTCCCGCACGTTCGGGGTGAAGTATGTCGGTTGTGGGTCCACGCCCTCCAGCGATCATAATCTCCTGGACCAACAGATTTGTACTCTCCCCAGTCTGCCGGTTTAAGGCAACAATCTTCTTCTTGCTTCCGGCCGGAACCGCTTCCAAGACCTCATATCCGGTCAGGATCGTCGAGTGCTGACCAAGTTCTTGCTTCGCTAACGCGGATATCTCAGGCTCCTCTTGCGGGAGAAATTGCGAGTTCCTTCCGATTATTGTGACCTTCGAGCCCATAGTCGAGAAAAAGTGACCGTACTCGGCGGCTATGTAGCCGCCACCTACAATCGCTAAACTCTCGGGCAGTTTTTTCACGTAAAGGATTGAATCGCTCGTATGGTAACCGACCTCTCTCAATCCCTTGATTGGTGGGATGATGGCCGTCGAGCCTATCGAGAGAAGAATCATATTCGATTTAATCGTCTCATCTTGGACTTTCAACGTGTAAGGAGCAATGAATTCAGCTGTAGCGGGGAAATAATCGAGGTTCGGTGAGCTTGAGAGGCCTTCTCTGATCGATTCGATGTCATGGTCGATTATGGTTCGCATCCGTTTCATGACTTTCTCGAAGCTGATTTTTTTGAGGTCAACCTCGATTCCGAAAATGCCTGCACGTTGTATCGTCCGAACAACTTCGGCTGGGTAGAGCAGGATTTTCGATGGAATACAGCCCCGTGTCAAGCATATGCCGCCCGGTTCATCCTTGTCGATAACGGCGACCTTGATGTTCGGGTTCCGTTGCATCATACCATCTACAACATACATGGCTGACCCGGTCCCAATTGCGATGACGTCGTATTCCTTCAATGAAGTTCAGTGAGAAAACGCCTCGACGACCGATAACAGGCTTTAGGTGCCTAGGCCAATTGGATTGGTTGGCAATCCCGGCATGAGACTCGGTATCGTTGCTGTGCTGAGTTAACCGTAGGAGTCTTTCTTCCTTAGATTTTTCCTCTTGCTAATCTGATGGGTTAGGCTTGGAGGTATTGGTCTGCAGCCGCAGTTTCTTTGATGGGCTAGATGCCATTTGATTCTTTGTTCTATGGTTGGTTTCCTTGGCATCGGATGTCCTTGGTGCCAACGCCGATTGATCGTCATGGTCTATCCTCAGATATCCGGTTGTGGATGATTCGTCCAGAACCCTTTTTATCGCATCCGTCGATGCCCGACAACTACACGATTACGACCTTATCAATACGTGAATGCGAGGACCCTAAAGTGAATCGAAGAGCTTTCCTGAAAATTGCGGCAATCGGAGCAATCGCATCGGGTGCTGCTGTTGCTGGCTACTATGGGCCCGAACTACTAGACATGGCCAACACATCTGTGCAATCTCTGGATAACCAGCTTCGATTTGGCGATACAAGCTTCGTAACAGACGATCAGAAGATCCCCCACCTTTTGCGAAGAGTTGGATTCGGCTCTTCACCCTCTGAGCTGGCATACTTCGAAAATCTCGGCGTGACTGGTGCTGTGGACAATCTTCTGAATTACGAGAATATCGGCGATAGCGATCTTGCGAGTGAACCGAACATAACCATGGCGCGAACGGAAACTCTGCCTGCAGGGGAAACTGTGAATCTAGTTTGGTGGTGGGTTGACCGGATGATCAACACCCCTAGGCCGTTAGAGGAAAAGATAACTCTGTTCTGGCACAACCACTTCGCCACGGCCATCTACAAAGTCAGAAGCCCCTACCTAATGTTCAATCAAAACCAATTGCTCCGAAACAAAGGCATGGGCAATTTCCGCGACCTCCTAATGGGAATCACCGAGGACCCGGCCATGCTAATTTGGCTAGATGGAGCCCGAAGCAAGAAGAGCTCTCCGAACGAGAACTATGGGCGTGAAGTGATGGAGGTCTTCACTATGGGTGTAGGTAACTACACTGAGGACGACGTCAAAGCCGCAGCTAGGGCCTTCACCGGTTATCAAATTAACAAATCCGGAAATTCATTCTTCAACCCTAACCAACACGACAATGGAACGAAAACATTCCTAGGTCAAACAGGAAACTTTGGGCCAGAAGACATTGTAAACATTCTCGCGTCCCATCCCGCCACGGCGAAATCCATTTCCCGAAAACTCTTCACATACTTCGCCTACGATACCCCCAGCGACGACACGGTAAATCGACTTGCGAACGTGTATACGGAAACGGATGGCAACATCAAGGCTGTGGTTGAAGCCATCATCAACTCCGACGAATTCTGGTCTACTCAAGCACACCTAGCCCTAGTCAAAAGTCCAGTAGACTATCTCGCCACCGCTCTACGATCGCTTGGAGCAACTGTAGCTCCAAAAGCTGGAGTCGCTACCCTAAACAACATGGGACAACTGCCCTTCGATCCACCCAGCGTCTTCGGTTGGCCGGACGGCGCAGCCTGGATCAATACTTCAACCATGGTAGACCGATACAACTTCCCTCTGCTAATACAGAACCCAGATAACGCAACAGTTGCATTCGAAGATTCCTTGGACACAGCAACTCGCACACTTTTCCCAGAAGGACTGCCGTCCGATGTGCTACAGGTCATCCAGCAATCCACTGATTCACTGACGAGCACGGCTGAGAAGGTGCGGAACCTGATTCGACTTACCATGTCCACACCGTATTACAACTTGAATTGAGGAGAATGGAATGCCAATCAACGTTGCACGCCGTCTCTTCCTGCAACAAATGGCTCAGTCAATCGGCCAGGTACCCTCGCTAAACCCGCTAAGCTTTGGACCGAAAATAGTCGACCTGACGAACCTACTGTCCCCGCAACAGGTAGAAGGGATGAAGAACCGAACCCTAGTCGTCGTGCAGCTCAGCGGTGGCAACGACGGAATAAATACTCTCGTTCCCTACTCTCAGCAAGCGTACTACAACGCACGGCCCTCACTTGCGCTTAGCAAGAGTGATGTCCTTCAACTCAATGGAGACGTCGCCCTTCATCCTAACATGACATCGCTTCAGTCGCTGTATAACGATAATCACGTAGCCATCGTTCAGGGGGCAGGATATCCCAACCCGAACCTTTCCCATTATGAGTCAATGACCATCTGGCAAACAGCCTCCCCAGGCGAAACGTCAAGTACTGGCTGGCTCGGAAGATACTTGGACGGTGCGCGCAGTGTCGACAGTTCCATTAACGCAGTAAATTTGGATTCACTGCTATCCCCCGCGGTGATCGGACAGAAGGAACGGACGATGGCGATTGAGAGCCTGCAAACATTCAAAATCGCGCCCCTGAACAGAGGGCCGAGCCAATCAACCGATGAAGCCACGATCAAGGCCTTGGATTCAATCCAGTGTAGTTCATGCCAGGAATACACGAATCTAGTCAGCGCAATGATGGAAGCTGGCCTGGACGCCATGACCGCTTCAGACATAGTTCAGCAGGCCGCGTCAAATTACCAAACGTCAATCAACTATCCCAAGAACGATTTTTCTAATAGGTTGAAGCTCGCAGCTCAGATTGTAGCTTCCAGTTTGAATCCGACGATCGTCTACCTGCAGATTGGGGGATTTGATACTCATGCGAACCAGAAGAATACTCAAGCAAACCTCCTAAAGACGGTAAGCGACGGAGTCGCAGCCTTCTACCAAGACATGGACTCGAAGGGTAAAGCTGATGACACTTTGATTATGACCTTCTCGGAATTTGGACGTCGTGTCAATGAGAACGGAAGTTTAGGCACCGATCACGGCACGGCTGAGCCAATGTTTGTAATCGGGGGACGAGTAACTGGTGGGCTCTACGGAGACTACCCCAGTCTCTCAAACCTTGATAGCAACGGCGACTTAATACACACGGTCGACTTCAGGCAGGTCTACGCCTCGGTTCTGCAAGACTGGCTCGGGACTGATCCGTCACAGGTACTTGGTTCGCAGTTCGAAAAACTAAACATATTCTGAGTTCCTAAGGCATGGTTACGACCGGTCCCATACTAGGAACTCTCGACCTCTTCACCGATCGCTGAGGTCAAAGAAGCGGCAAACACTAGCCATAGGGCGGCCGCGATGAAAGTCGCATAATATCCAACGTAGAATGAGATCAGGCCCGAAATAAACGAGCCCACCATTGTGGCCATGCCTACAACCGCGCTGTATACACCCAAGGAAGAGCCTTGGTTTGTCCGGCCCAACGTATTGAAGACCATTACGTTGGAGGTCGCATAGTAGTACGCATAGGCTATGCCAGCACCGATGGGGTAGAAGAATAGTGCAGCACCAAGGTATCGTAAACCCGCCAAATACAAAACAGCAATGGCGAAACCAGCGTAACTAAACGCTCTGAGTAGTAGGCCCTGAATAGCCGTTCGTCTAATTCCAGTTTGCTGGATCCGTTTACCGAGGTAGTTGAATGCGATCGTCTGAATAAGCATTCCAACCAGCGATACCGTGAATACCTCGCTGTTCGATACTCCCGTCGCGAAAAGGGATGGAACAAGTGAGGTGTTGAAGAGTCCGCTGGCAAAGTAGAATGCGCCGATCGAGAGGTAGATGAGTGCGGGTTCTCTCGTTAACCCGAACTTCACGCTTCGAAATACCCGACGGAAGTCCATTAGCCTAGGGATTTTCAGAAAGAGCACAGGCAAGGCTAGGAGCCCATGATAGAAACTCTGGCTAACCATCACAATCATTGAGCGCTCGAAGACGGTAACGCGTTCTTTGATCATCTGCACCGAGAGGCCGGCAGAAACTAAGGAGAGCGCGCCGAGGACTATGACGAGTAGATTAAGTGGCAGAAAATTTCCCCATCCAACGCCTATGAGCATGCCTAAAGTGGTGCCCACGCCAGAGATCATTGAGAAACGCGCAAACGCCGACGCCCAACTCGCTTTGGGTTGGGTCTCCATTATGAGGAGGTTTAATGGGGTGGCGAAGGCGGATGAAAGAAATGAGAAAGCTGAGTACACAAGAATGATTCCGTAGACCGTTCGGACGAAGACAAAGGAAAACAGTATTCCCGCAATGAGAATATAACTCCAAACTACCAGCGACTTTCTAGTTTGGACGCGGTCCGTAATGAAACCCCAAAAAATCGCGGCAGGTATACTTGCTGCAGCGAAAAGCGTCGCAGCCAGACCGATGTCAAGGACTGAACCATGCAACTCAAGGATGTAGAGTTGAGCCAGAGTTCCAACTGGGCCAATTGCCATGTTAATCGGCAGCACTGAATAGATCCATCTTCCTGAACGAGCCGTAATTACGGAGTCCAACTGTCATGCCTGCGCCGATTCATGATACGTTTAGCAAGTTGGGACGAGACACTGCATCTAATGAAGATGCCTCGATCGCGCGCTATTTTATGAGAACGAAAAAACCTGCTCTGAAATTCATTCTGCAAATGGACTTAAGTGCACTGTTTTCCTAACTGGTCGATTTCGTCTTCTTCCAATTCTCCGCCAATTGCACGCGTTTGGACGATGGGGGGTGCGTGTAAAATAATAGTTCAACGAGTCGGCTTGGTGAGTCGACAGAGAGGCTGAGGTCAGCCAGCCGTCTCTCGGCTGAAGCTTGAGCCTCTGAATCTTCAGCAGCCTTGAGAGCAAACTCATCGGCGTTGCGTTCCACGATTCGAGACAACCAGTTAGAGATTGGTTGCAGGATGAAACTAATCCCAATCAGGACAGCAAAAATTAGAGGGATGCCGGCCGGGTCGGTGATGCTGGGTAAACTGGAAGTGGTCACAGCGGATCTTAGCGCATAATCTGCAATGTAGAATGGGGGAATGATCAAGAGGCCGGAGGTCAGTGCCTCCTTCCAAATGTCTTTGTTCACATAGTGTCCAAGTTCGTGTGCGACAACCGTGATGATCTCACGATGAGTGAAATTGCTCAACAGAGTATCGAAGAGTACTATGGATCTGCTTTTTCCCACGCCTGAGAAGAAGGCGTTTGCTCTGATCGATCTTCGACTTTCATCTGCCACGAGGACGCGGTCAACATTGCGGCCCCCGAACTTCTTGCTCATTTGGAGCAAGTTCTCTTTCAGGTTCATGTCAGAGAGGGGATTGACTTTGTAGAAGATTGGAAGGATTACGAATGGGAGGATGATGGAGAGTAGTATGGAGAAGACGGCGAAGATTGCGGCAGCGGCGATCCACCAGAGCGATAGGTTTCCGATTAGATAGTAGAGAACTGAGGCCGCTAGAACTCCGAAACCTAGCTCAACTCCGAGCCCTTTCAGCTCATCAACAACCCAGCCTTGGAGAGTTTGAGTGGACAAGCTGAACTTGTGGTCGACGATGAATCCTGAGTAGAAGGAAATTGGCATCGCTAGGAGCTGGAGAATGATGATAAAGACGACAAGATACAACCATAGCGAAATCCAATAGGAATCCGTCACGGAGGTAAGCAGTCTGCTTAGTAGGACGGAGTCGCCGGAGAAGAATAGGATGACGCAGAACGCGATGGGAAGGAGCGTGCTGTTTACTGAGTCTAGGATCAGTTTTACATTTTCGTATCTCTTTGCAATGGACCTTTTTGTGGTGTCGTATTGGTAATTCTCTTGAGGTTCCGTCTTCTGCAATCAGTCCACCTGAGCTTCGGTGAGAGGCTCAGGATGGGGGTCTATCGTAGATAAATGCAGGCCCCAAGCATGCACCGAGAAAATTAGGAGCGTGCCGCTACTAGGCTGATCCAGTAGAGGCGTGACCGCCAGCGGGAGGCTTCTCTACTTTCTTTTTAGGCTTACGAACCATTTTTGGGTTGCCCATTCTAGGTCAATCCACACATGATGTCAGGGCAGGTAGAAAAACGAATTGGCCCTCATAATGGAGGATGGAACTTGGACTGGGTCGGTATGGCTGGGTTTGAGGCTAACAGTCTCGTCTACGCAGGGGCAAGTGTGTATTCTTGCTCGGGTTCGTTTCCGTTCGTTATGGTGTAGGTTATGTTTAGCTTGACGGAGTCTTTGATCATGGCGCGCACCGAACAGTACTCTTCTTGTGACAGTCGTATCGCGCGTTCGACCGCGTCTTTTCTAATATTATCTCCGGTAAGCGAGTATCGCATGGTGATGCTGTCATAGTATTTTGGGTCTTCTTCACGTCGGGTACCATTGATCGCGATATCGAACCGGTTGAGCTTCTGCCGTTCCTTGTCCATAATCCACTGCACGTCCATCGCCGTGCAGCCCGCCAGTGCCACCAAGAAGAGTTCCATCGGGGTGAACGCTTGTCCCATATCCTTGGATGCGTCTAGCTGGATTCTCCGGCCATCCAGTTCCACGTTGAACTTAAGGCCTGCAGAATGATGAATTTCCGCTGAAACCTGATTCCCGGTCATGGCTTGTCCACCGGGTATGTTTTCACGACGCAGGCTTTTATTCCTCCCTACACTTGATTCGGCGCGACCAGAGAGAGTTGTTTGTTGGGAGGCGATTTAGGTGAAACCAGAGACCAAGTCAGCTAGCGAGTTGTGGAAGGAGGTCGGGGGGAAGGAGGGGGAAGGAAAAATTGAAAGCGATGAACTGGAGCGGTTTAGTGTTTACCGATTCTCCATCGACTACCCACCAGTCTGCCGATTTGAATTCAACCCGAAAACCCGCCGCGAAAAAGGAGACATAGTCATACATTTTCCGGACAAACAGAAAGTATTCCTATCATGGGGGAGCCTTGCGGTCGTGACGAAGAAATTCCAGACGGCCAACGAATTTGCTACCCACAGTATCAAATCAATGGGCAAAAGTCGGAATGTTGGAAAGACCGATAAGATGGCGGAGGAGAAGCTAAGCGTTAATTCGCATGAGGCATTCTATAATATGGTGCGATTTTACGAAACTCCCATGGGAATGTTTTCTAGAGGTAAAGGAGTTCCACGCGTCACCTGCTCTGTCCACCTCTTCTGCAAACAATCGTCACGATACTTTGTTATCTACGCCCTTCTCACACCTACCGCTCCCGAAGACTTCGACAAACTATTCCTTACGATGGTAAAGTCATTCCACTGCCATTAAGCAGCCAGCGTCATTACGAATGAAGAGCTCACGATTGAGCTAGGGACCAGTAGGAGCCAATTCGCGAGTAAGGAACGCGAGTCGGGCTTCCATTAAGTGAACTTATTAGGTCGGAAGGTCGTAGCTTAAGAGTAGGACGCCTTCGGGCTGACTGGGCGTTGATTGCGTTCCGGTAGTATTTAGCGGAGCCTTTAATTTTCTCTGAAACTTTATTAGCGTGGCTCCGGATGTTTGCTGGGAAAGTTTCGGGAAGCTCTAGTTCTGGGCCGAATGAATCTTTTCTGCGTGGAGAAAGCTTAGTTTGAAGAAAGAGAAAGAAAAAGAGAGGTCATACGATATTTTCGCGCACCAATTCGTCCCTAATCATGAACTGCTTTCGAAAAAAGACGCGGAGGAATTGATGCACGAATTCCATATCCGTCCTCATCAACTCCCCTACATTAAATCCAACGACCCCGCGGCAGAGACTTTGGGCGCAAAGATGGGAGATATTCTGCGAATAACGCGGAAGAGCGCTACTGCCGGAGAAGTTATCGTTTATCGTTATGTTGTCGATTAGGGTGATATTATGTCATTAACAGCCGGAACCGTTAGCCCTCAGATATGGGAACTAATCAAACACTTCCTCGACGAGAAGGGTTTGGTCAGGCAACACGTTGACTCCTACAACGATTTTATCGAAAGTGGCTTGCAGGCAATAATCGATGAGACTGGGGAGATACCGATTGAGATTGAAGACTACCCACTGAAAATCAAGCTGGGCAAAATAGAAATTGGGACACCTCGCGTAACCGAAGTAGACGGATCGGAACGTCAAATCTTTCCAACAGAGGCTAGGATACGTAACCTAACCTACGCGGCTCCACTCCATGTGGAGATGACGCCGATAATCGGTGAGAGGGAGGGGCAGACAGAGATTGTTTACATCGGCGACTTTCCAGTCATGCTTCGTTCGAAGATCTGTCCCCTATCACGAATGACCTCAGAGGAGCTAGTCGCCATAGGTGAGGATCCGATGGATCCGGGCGGATATTTCATAGTCAATGGCGCTGAGCGAGTCGTGGTTGCGCTCGAAGACCTCGCCGCGAACAGGATTCTTGTCGATAAAGAACAGACCGGTGTTCATCCAACCTACAAAGCGAAGATATTCTCGACGACGGTTGGCTTCAGGGCGCGGACAGAAGTGACTCTGAAGACTGATGGGGCAATATACATCACAATGCCCGGCGTACCCTCAGACGTGCCCATTGTAGTCATGATGAAGGCACTGGGGTATGAAGAAGACGCGAAGATTGCTGAATTGATTTCAAGCGACGAAGCACTTCAAAACCAACTCGCTAACACATTCGAGAAGTCAGTTGGCGTAGTAACGCAGAGAGACGCATTACTCTACATCGGTAACAGATTGGCACCAGGCCAGGTTGAAGAGTACCGACTCAAGAAGGCTGAAGCATCAGTAGACAGGAACTTTCTACCGCACATCGGCCGCAACCCCGAAGAGAGGAAAGAGAAAGCTGCTTGCCTCGCTGAAGTTGGCTGCCGAGTCATTGAACTTAAACTTGGTATGCGCGAACCCGATGACAAGGACCATTATGCTAACAAGAGGCTGAAACTCGCAGGGTCTCTGTTAGCTGAACTCTTTCGAATTTCTTTCAGAAACCTCATTCGCGATCTCAAATACCAACTGGAGCGAATAACGATCCGCCGACATGCGGAACTGTCAATCAGCAACGCGATTCGGCCAGGTATTATTACCGAACGGATTCAACACGCCATCGCAACAGGCAATTGGGTCCGCGGCCGTGTCGGAGTAACTCAACTCCTTGACAGAACCAACTACTCCTCAACACTCAGCCACCTTCGCAGACTTCAATCACCACTGAGCAGAAGTCAGCCAAACCTCGAAGCCCGCGACCTTCATCCAACCCATTGGGGAAGGCTCTGCCCAAGCGAGACCCCTGAAGGATCAAACTGTGGGTTAGTCAAGAATCTGGCTTTGAGTGCAGTAATCTCAGTCGGGGTTGATTCACGAGAATTCGTTTCGAAGCTTCGCCGGATGGGCGCGATTGGCGTTGACGAGGCTGATAGCAAACTCCGTGCAACTGGAGCGAAAGTCTTTGTTGATGGGTTAATTGCGGGCTATGTACGCGAAGCAGACAAAATGGCACAGGAACTCATTCGTATGCGGCGCGCTGGCGAGATCAGCTCGGAGGTTAACATCGCATACTCCCCGCCCCTCACTGAAGGAGGAAGGTCTGAGCTATACGTAAACTGCGACCAGGGCCGCGTCCGGCGCCCAGTTATAATCATCGAAAACTCGAAACCAAGACTCACTCGGGAACATGTTGAGGCGGTTCAAAGAGGCGAGATGCGATGGAGTGATCTTGTCGAACGAGGAGTTGTCGAATACTTGGACGCGGAGGAGGAAGAGAACGCGCTGATCGCGCCGTCCCCAAACCGGATCACCGAAAGAACAACGCACGTTGAGATTGCACCATACACGATTCTAGGAATCGCAGCGTCCCTAATTCCATACCCAGAACACAACCAATCGCCCCGCAACGCCTACGAATCCGCTATGGCCAAACAGGCGCTAGGCGTCTTCGCAGTCAACTACGCGAACCGAACCGACTCACGCGCTCACATCCTGCACTACCCACAAGTTCCTGTAGTTCGAACCAAACCAATGGATATCATAAAATATGATACAAGGCCAGCCGGCCAAAACTGCGTCCTCGCGATTCTCTGCTACCAAGGCTACAACATGGAAGACGCAGTCATACTCAACAAATCATCCGTCGACCGCGGCCTCTTCCGATCAACGTTCTACCGAATCTACGAAGGTGAATGTAGACAATACCTGGGAGGCCTCCGTGACAAGTTCGAGGTACCTGAGGCGGGAATACGCGGCTACAGAGGAGACCGCTACTACAGGCAGCTTGAGGAAGATGGGGTCATATCCGTCGAGTCAGAAGTCACAGGCAACAGCGTACTGATTGGGCGGACCAGCCCACCAAGATTTCTGGAGGAATACCGCGAATTCGAAGTTAAAGGTCCCACTAAACGTGATTCATCGGTAGGAATGCGCCCCTCGGAGGAAGGCATCATAGACGCCGTCTTCCTCAGCGAATCGATCGAAGGCAACCGCCTCGTCAAAGTTCGTGTCCGAGACATACGAATACCTGAGCTTGGAGACAAGTTCGCTTCGAGACACGGGCAAAAGGGCGTCATCGGCACGTTAATCCCACAAGAAAATATGCCGTTCACCGAGCAGGGAATCGTCCCCGACGTAATCATCAACCCACACGCAATCCCGTCACGCATGACCATCGGCCAATTCGTTGAAGCAGTAGCGGGCAAGGTAGCAAGTTTGCGCGGCGAACCAGTAGACGGAACCGCATTCAGCAATGAAGGGCCGAAAGCTTTACGCGAATCACTTCTTGACCTTGGTTTCCAGCACAGCGGGCGTGAAGTAATGTACAACGGGGTAGACGGAAGGAAACTGGTGGCCGACATTTTCATCGGCGTCGTCTACTACCAGAAACTTCACCACATGGTAGCCGACAAAATGCACGCGCGGGCCCGAGGACAAGTGCAGATGCTAACACGCCAACCCACCGAAGGACGCGCAAGAGGTGGCGGCCTCAGATTCGGCGAAATGGAGCGAGACTGCTTAATCGGACACGGCGCATCAGCACTGTTGAGAGATAGACTCCTCGAGGAGTCGGACAAGTACATGGTAATGGTCTGCGAAACCTGCGGCCTACTCGCCTACCACGACGTGAAACAGAATAAGTACATCTGTAGAATCGACGGAGACAAAGCAGTAATCTCCCCAGTCCAACTCTCGTACGCATTCAAACTTCTACTACAAGAATTGATGGCGCTGGGAGTGGCGCCGCGACTAGAAATCTCGGAGCGTGCATAAAATGTCAGTAACAGAAGAAGTAACTAAAGTAATCGGCAGCATCCACTTCACCCTTATCTCCCCGAGCGAGATCCGGAAACTGTCTGCCGTAGAAATTCAGACTGCAGACACCTACGATGAAGACGGAGTCCCCATCGTATCCGGGTTAATGGACGGAAGACTCGGCACGCTAGAACCCCGCCAGAAATGTAAGACCTGCGGTAACACCGCCTCCGCATGCCCAGGACACTTTGGCCACATTGAACTCGCCGAACCAGTAGTTCACGTTGCCTTCGCGAAGCTGCTTCACAAACTCCTACAGGTAACATGCAGAAATTGCGGCCGTGTTCTCCTCTCCGCAGAGAAGATAAAAGCATACAACGAACGGATGCAGCGGGAACAACGGCAACTCAACGAGATCCCTCACACATTCTACGAAGCAGTCATGAAGGATGCTAAGAAAAGTCAGGAATGTCCACACTGCGGCGCCCGACAATACCCAATAGAACACGGTAAACCTACCACATTCCACGAAATGGTGGAAGGGGGTGCTGCAAGGCTCAATCCCAGCCAGATTAGAGAACGCCTCGAGCGCATCCCAGACGACGACCTAAGATTACTTGGAATGGAACCAACGGCAGCACGCCCCGAATGGATGATACTCCAAGTCCTCCCCGTCCCAGCCGTTACCGTCCGACCCTCGATCACACTCGAATCAGGCATCAGATCCGAAGACGACCTCACACACAAACTGGTTGACATTATCAGGATCAACCAAAAGTTGAAGGAAGCATTAGAATCTGGCGTACCAGTCAACATAATTCAGGAGCTTCATGAACTACTGCAGTACCATGTGACAACCTACTTCGATAATGAAGTTTCAGGGCTACCCCCCGCCCGACACAGGTCCGGCCGTGCTCTGAAAACCCTGAGTCAGAGGCTTAAGGGCAAGGAAGGGAGGTTTAGAGGTAACCTTTCAGGAAAACGCGTCGACTTTTCCGCGAGGACCGTAATCTCACCCGACCCCAACATCGACATAAATGAAGTCGGCGTTCCGCTCGATGTAGCCCAACGCCTTACGATACCTGAACGAGTAACGCCGTGGAACATCGATGAGCTGAAGCAGCTGATCAGAAACGGGCCAGATCAATACCCAGGCGCCCTATACCTTGTTAGACCCGATGGGCGAAGAGTGCGACTCGAATTCGTGACTGAACGAGATGGCATAGCGGATGCAATTCAGGCCGGCTTCATTGTTGAACGGCACATCAGAGACGGAGATATCGTCCTCTTCAACCGCCAGCCCTCACTTCACCGAATGTCCATAATGGCTCACACCGTGAAGGTTCTTCCCTACAAGACTTTCAGACTCAACCCATGCGTCTGCCCACCCTACAACGCAGACTTTGACGGAGACGAAATGAATCTCCACGTCCCACAGGGCGAGGAAGCCAGAACTGAAGCAAAATTGCTCATGCAAGTCCAAGACCAAATTTTATCACCCCGTTATGGCGGACCAATTATCGGCGCGAAAACCGACCTTCTCACCGCAGCCTACTTGCTGACCAGAAAGTCAACATTTCTGAATAAAGACGAGGTCGGAAAACTGTTGGCCGCGTCCGGCTATCGCGGCGAGTTACCGGTTCCAGAAATCAAGCGTCCCAATGAGCTGTGGAGTGGAAAGCAAATCTTCAGCCTCTTCCTTCCGCAGGGCTTCAACTTCGTAGCTAAGTCAAGCATGGTCACTCAGGAAGACGGCAGTTCAGTAGTCGTAAGGAACGGAGAACTGGTTGAAGGGGTCATTGACAAGAATACAATCGGCGCAGAACGCTCCGAAACGCTCTTCCACCGCATCGTAAAAGACAACGGCTCAGAGCCAGGCCGCATCTTCCTAAACGGGCTCATCAAACTTCTTGACCGCTTCATAACACTAAGAGGATTCACCTACGGAATCGACGAACTCGACCTCTCCGCCGCAGTGCGAGACAAGATAGCTAAATCCATCAAGAGAGCCGAAGAGCACGTTCAAGAACTCATAACGCAATTCAAGAAAGGAACACTCGAGCGGCTACCAGGAAGGTCATTTGAAGAGTCATTAGAACTGCGCATCATGGACGAACTCTCCAAGGCGCGCGACCAAGCTGGGGAGTTGGCTGAGCAGTACTTGAAGACGGAGACGGATAATTCGGGTGTTATCATGACCAAGACTGGTGCCCGTGGGTCGATGCTGAACATTGCTCAGATGGTTGCATCAGTGGGACAGCAATCTATTCGCGGCCAACGGATAAGGCGAGGGTATAGGGATCGTGCACTATCCTTCTTCGAAAAAGGAGATGTGGGCGCGGAAGCGCGCGGCTTCGTTTACAATTCATACCAAGACGGCCTAACGCCAGTCGAATTCTTCTTCCACTCAATGGGAGGACGAGAAGGCCTCGTAGACACTGCCGTCCGAACACAGCAGAGCGGCTACATGCAAAGACGCCTAATCAACGCCCTCGAGCATATTCGCGTCGAATACGACGGTACGGTGCGCGACTCAAGGGGTGACATCATACAGTTCCGTTACGGTGAAGACGGAGTTGACACCGCGAAGAGCGACCACGGAAAGGCCGTCAACACGGAACGCCTAGTCGAACGGGTCGAGCTTACAATTGAGAAAGGTGCTAAGGCTAGCAAACCCTACGTCGAGAAGAAAGTCTCCGACGTGAGGAAGGAGCTAACCCCGAGTCTTACTGATCAACTGAAGGCAAGTTTGCTGGAAAGAAAGTTAACCAAGAAGGGGGTCGATGAAGCGGTAAAGGAAGCCGTCAAGAACTACCGCAGATCCATGATTGAACCGGGCGAAGCAGCAGGCATAGTCTCAGCCCAATCCATCGGCGAACCGGGCACGCAGATGACTCTAAGAACATTCCACTTTGCAGGCGTCAGAGAGCAAAACGTCACACTCGGGCTTCCACGTCTAATCGAGATTGTAGACGCAAGAAAGATCCCGTCTACCCCCATGATGGTCGTCTTCTTAGACAAGAAGCGCAGAGGTAGTCGCGAGAAAGCCCAGGAAGTTGCGACCAACATCACCCACACGACATTAGGTGACATTGCTTCAAGCCTTGAATCCGACATCACTAAGATGCGAATAGTAGTTACATTAAACAATGAAGCGATGAGGGATCGAGAAGTAACCCTCAAGGACATCAAGGCAGCTGTGACACCGGGTGGTTGCAAGGTTGAAGTCGAAAGGAACATGGTTCACATAACACCGCAAGAAATGGACATCCCGCAATTCAACCGCCTAGTCTTACGCCTCCCACTTATGCACGTGAAAGGCATACCACAAGTGAAACGGGCACTTGTGATGGAAGAGAAAACTGCGGACAAAAGCGAGTGGGTAATCAGAACCGAAGGATCCAACTTAGAACTAACGCTCGAAACTGAAGGTGTAGACCCCGCTAGAACCACGTCGAACAACATGCATGAAGTTGCGGAAGTACTTGGCATCGAGGCAGCAAGAAACGTAATCATCAAGGAAGCGACAGCGGTGCTAGACGAACAGGGGTTGGACGTGGACGTACGCCACGTCATGCTCGTAGCCGACGCCATGACCGCGTCAGGCGAAGTATTGCAGGTTGGGAGACATGGAGTCAGCGGCGAGAAGGCAAGCACGCTAGCAAAAGCAGCATTCGAGATCACGATTCCCACAATAGTTGACGCAGCAATCAAAGGAATACGCGACACCCTCCGAGGCGTCGCTGAAAACGTTATAGTCGGACAGCAAGTGCCAATGGGAACAGGCCTCATCGAGGTCTACATGACAATGCCAGAGAAGGCCAAGAAATAATGCAATCCCCAAAGATAGACGTGAACAAACAGCTGCAAATAGTCGTAAGGTCCGGTAAGGTCGCGTTAGGCGTCAAAGAAGCCTTGGACGCGGCAAGATTCGCAAAATGCAAACTCCTAATCCTAGCCGCTAACTGCCCCGCTCGAGATAGGATGAACATCGTTAACTACGCGAAGCAGTCGGGCGTTCCCATCTTCGACTACCCAGGAACCAGTGTAGACCTGGGGTCTGCATGCCTGAAACATTTCGTTGTCGCTGCATTGACGATAAAGGAGCCTGGAGACTCCGAGATACTCAAATTAGCTGAGCGCTAGCAAATGGCCACCTCTGGAATAAAACTCACCGGCGAAACAATGCGACTGATCGCCCTCTTCGAGAACATAACGGGCGCAACAGCCAACGACTGCATAATCGACACTGAAGGTGACAGGATAATTTTCATGGCGAAACAGGGAGAAATGGGTCTAGCGATTGGGAAGGGCGGAAAGAACATCAACATGCTTCGCAAAATGACTGGAAAGCCGATTGAAGTCGTCGAATTCTCAGACAACGTGGAAGGCCTCATCCGAAACTGTCTATCCCCAGCTAAAGTAAAGGAAGTCCGAATAACTGAGAGACCTGACAAGAAGATCGTAGTCGTTGAAGTGGAACCACAAGACAAAGCGCTAGCGATAGGTAAGAATGGCCGGACGATAGACAAAACCCGAATGTTAGCGAAACGCTATTACCAAATCGACCACGTACAGGTTACTTAACCCCGATCGCCAACGTGCAACTTTCACGTCAGCAACCTAGAGCATTAGCGCGAAATCTGTTATCTAGTTTTCCTGTTTACCGACGCGATTGTAGCGGCCATACCAGTCAACTGTTCCTTTGGTCCAATAAACTGGTGGTTTAGGTTTTGGTTTCGATCGCATCTTCTGCATTTTCTTCGAGCATCCCCGCCAGCGCCGGCGGTTGACTTAGGTAGTGAATTGGTGGTCTCTACTTACTTAAGTGATGAGTTGGTGTTCATTTCCGGGGTTTTGGAGAAGGTTTTCCGCTAGTTTCATGGGGTGAGGGCTTTGCTATGATGACTTCACCGCGGGAAGTAATGGATGCGACAAATTGCTCTTTGTCGCCTTCTTCGGTAACGAACATTCCTGATACGGACCATACCCCGTTGGTGTCTGGGCCTTTGGCTTCCTCGTCCATTGTGATTGAAGCTATTTTTCCATGCCGCGACCTAGTCCCGACGATGTACTTTCTCGCCATGCTTTTCGCGTCATCTGCGTTTACTATTTTCAATCCACATCAATTCTGAGGGTGTAAGCCGCTTTCCTACCTCTACCGTGCGATCTTTTCCGCTCTCAACCAAGATCTTACGGAGCCTTGATATTCAAGGGTTATCCCCCACTTACTATTGAGGAAGAAACGTGTTATTTTGCGGCGGTGAGACAGTTTGAAAAGTAGCTACTGGTTCTGGCGACGCACTCCTGAATCGTCAGCGAAAGAGGCTAGTGACCGCCGCGAACAAGCCAATCGAGATCAAGCCTACCGGAAGTAATCCGCGGCCCGTTATTCTCTTTCTCGTTCGAGCACGCACCGTTCGCAACAATTCGATTCGTAGGGGCAGGTTTGCCCACTTGCGAATTTTTCATTAGAAACTGTCCCGGAGATTTTCTTTCGGTTCCTCATTCCTGAACAGGTCAACCTAAGTCTGTCTGCCGAGTATAATTATCAGCGTGAAACGTTTGAACTCAGGCGCGGTTTCTGGTGATTTGGATAGGCTGATCAAAGAGTACCTGGAAACTAAATTGGGGGCGACTCTAGATTTCTTCGCGATTGAGGGTCAAATCTCTCCTGACGCAAATGGGGATATGGGTGTAACCGGGAATTATCGTAAGAGAGCTGGTGACAAGAACGTCTTCTTTACGGTCACAGTCAACCTTGCATCACGCAAAATACAGAATTTGCAACAATATTAGGGATCATCGAATTCTCTGTCCTAACTTCTTCCACGGTATTTCAGGACAACTAATGTCTCTAGAGACTCTGGTTCAAAATGGGCCTTAATTTTACCTTATTACGAGCGGTGCACCAAATGGTTGTTTGAAGGCTATTTTTACATGTCTCTGCAAAATTGTCAGAAATGCGGCGCCCTTATCTTTTCTCAGGAACCTCATTCAGGCAGCCGTCTTTGCGTTAGATGTTACCGATTAGAAGCCGCCAAGAAACTGAGTTTCAGGACTGAGTGAAGATGCCTGGACCGTTTCCCGTTCGAAGCCTGTGCCGGACCTGAAAACGCTTCTAGTAGAGTGCCTCACTCCCAAAAGCAAACCTCGAACGGACGAGGTTAACGACATCGCGAAAGCTGCGGGGTACGATGTCGTCGGCCAAGTGATACAACACCGCGAGGCCATCGATGGCGCTTATTGCATAGGTGCAGGAAAACTCGACGAGATCTCGAAGCGCGTCGGAATAGACTCAATCGAAGCCTTGATTTTTACTCGGCAATTATCTGCTGGCCAACTTTTTCGGATTAAAAGGAAAATCGGTGAAGGAGTCCGCGTTCTCGACAGGAACCTACTGATCTTGGAGGTATTCGAAAAGCGCGCCACGACGACAGAGTCTAAACTCCAGATCGCACTAGCTAAGCTGCGCTATACCTTTTCTTGGGGCAGAGAATCGATCCGGATGCGTGGAATTGCTAGTGAGCAGATGGGGCGGGGTGGGCCTGGGCAATATCCATACGAAGTCTATGAGGCTATGTCCCGAAAACGCATAAGCAAGATCGAGCGGGAACTTAGAGAGACAAGGGTGAAGAACGGAAATCTCCGGGAACAAAGGGGAAAAGCCGGTTTTCGAACAGTAGCTTTGACGGGTTACACTCAGAGCGGAAAGACCACACTATTCAACAAGGTCACCTCTGAATCAAAGGAAACCGGAATGGGGCCTTTTACTACATTATCGACATTTGCCCGAAAAGTGTCACTGCCTTGGAAAGACGCATATTCGAATTCGTTCATCCTTATCGACTCCATTGGATTTATTGAGGATCTCAACCCTATTCTTATGAACGCCTTCCACACGACTTTGAATGAACTCGCAAATTCGGATCTAATTCTTCTTTTCGTGGACGGCAGTGACAGCATCGAAATCTCAAGGAGAAAACTCTCAGCCTCGCACGAGGCATTGGAAAAGGAAATCAGTGGCGTACCACTTCTAATCTGCATAAATAAAGTGGATATCGCGTCGCGTGAACATCTAGATAAAGTCGTTGAGGAAACTCGTAAAATATTCGCTGGGGTGGAGATAATAGAGATTAGCTCGCAGACGGGCGCAAATGTGCCGGATCTTCTGCAGAAGGTCGCCGAAAAACTCGGCGCTTAAGCCTCAGTCGAAATTCATATGTGTTGCTGGAGTGGTACTTCGAAGTAGTGCCGTTTCCCTTTCGTATCTTCTTCGTAATCGTACTTCTTCATTGTTCGGCGATCAATATAGAGACCTGAACCGAGGTGATCTATTTGCATGCCTTTGATGCGGGCAGTAAGGGAATCAAGTATGTCTACGTAATTTCTTCCCTCAGTTGGTTTCCATTCAAGGACAGCGGCTGGCTCGCTCATACTGATAACCTTAACAAAACCCCGAGGGGACCGGCTTTCGGTATGACCCCCGACGCATGTAAAGCTCTTTGAGTCCAAGAATTCGCTAAACTTCTCGTAGTTTCCCGTGAAGTCAAATGGGGCACCGCACTTCTGGCAAGCGCAAAGAAAACTTCTAATCGACATGGGGTAAGATAGGAGGACGCCGCTTATAGGAGTCCCTATCAAATCCGTCGTGTGCCTCAAAGCTAATTAATTTGGAATAGGAATTAGTAGAGTCCGACAGTTTTCCGTTACGTGGCGTTGGCCTAGCACTTCAGTTATTCGCCGAACTTGATGCCTTGCGCGAGTGGGAGTTGATCACTCCAGTTGATCAGGGCCAGCGCATGTTCCAGGGTTAACGTCTTGTATGCCCAACTCCCGTAGAAACGGATATTTTTCTTGATTTGAGATCAGGGTTGCTTTCATAACACAGCAGGCTCTTGAAACGGGAGGTTGCGCCCGCCTTTTTCTTGCCTCCCGAATTGCGTTGCACCTGACGCAACAGCATTTGTGCTTGAGCGAGTTTCTTAAGCCGTGCCTATTCAGGCGGAACCTCAATATCGCTCTCTTTACCGCCTGTTCCGCCGCATGCTTCACAGACGAGTTTACCGCCACCGAAGCATTCGTTGCATTTGATGGACACGACGCCGCTGCCGTTGCAAATGTCGCATTCCAACACGCCTTTCTCGGTAGTGAGTTTTCCTGTTCCTTTGCATTCATCGCACTTGGTGGGAATTGAACCGGTGCCTTTGCATTTAGCGCAGGCAACTTCGCCTTCGCCATTACATGTGGTACAAACCAAAATAGAAAACCTCACTCTGACTTATCCGGTCAGTAGGCTTACAGAGGCTACACATCTGGTGCTTTTGAACGTTACGCAGCAATAGAGTATCAGAGATTGCAAGAGGCCTGGCCTAAAATCGTTGAAACGGGAACCATACACGCACCGGGTTGCCAAACGCCCGCAAACTCAGCCACGAATATTAAACCAAAATAGATTACCGCATCGAATAAGATCGCGTGACATCTATTCGGTCAGAGGATTACGAAGAAGAAAAACGCGATGACCAACAGTATCCTGTAGATGCCGAAAGGAATGATGTTATGTTTCCTTACGTAACCTAGGAATAGTTTGAGTGCGGGTATAGCGACGAGGAAGGATGCGACAAACCCAACCAGTAACAGGTCTACTTGGCCTGGCGAGAATTCATTGTAAGACATGAGAAGGTCAAAGCCAGAAGCTGCGATCATAGTCGGTACGGCTAGGAGAAAGGAGAATAGAACAATTGTTTGCCGCTTCATACCCAAAGCTAAACCACCCATAATCGTGGGGGCCGACCTGGAGACGCCGGGTATTACAGACACCGCTTGAAAAAGGCCGATAAGCAGGCAGTCTCGGTATGGAATCTTGGATATGTCGTCTACGTTTGAGCGTTCCTTGTACCGCAACTCGAATAGAATAATGAATATACCCCCCAGAAGCAACGCCCACAAAACGACTTGTTCATTTCCGAAAAGCACGTCTTTGAAAAACCTGTAAATCAGCAACCCCACTATACCAGTCGGAATGAATGCGACGACTAGGCGTTTTATGACGCTGAAATCCAGAAAGTACCTCCAATAAAGCACTACGACGGCCAAGATAGAACCAAACTCTAAAGCAATCTCAAAACTCTTCACAAAGGGCGTCTGAGCGATGTTGAGTAGAGCAGCGGCAAGAATCGTGTGGCCCGTAGACGAAACGGGCAGGAACTCCGTCAGCCCCTCAACAACAGCGAGTATGATCGCGTCAAACAAATCCACAAGTTAACACCAAAAGACTAGGGCATACGTCGTCTTTGAGACTCGCGCGATAAAACAGAGGACGATAGATTAGGATTGCGGTTTAAATTGATTCAATTCAGGGAATCCTTATTTTCTACTATGAATCCCACGAAACAACGCAGCAAATTTGGTCATCAATATAGATCGCCACACAGCTCTGGTCGTAGTGGACATCCAGAATGACTTCTGCCCGGGCGGTGCCCTTCCAGTCTCCGACGGCGACCAAGTCGTTCCCGCGATCAATAAGTACATCCAACTATTTCGAAACGCAAGTGCACCAATTATCTATACTCGAGACTGGCATCCGCCCGACCATAGCTCATTCAAAGCCCAGGGTGGACCATGGCCGCCACACTGCGTCCAAGGAACCGAGGGCGCAAAGTTTCGCCCAGACCTTTTACCACCAAACGAAGGGGAAATTGTCTCGAAAGCAGATAGGAAAGATGACGCGTACTCATTCTTCCAGGGCGCAGATTTAGCGCATAGGTTGAGAAGACTAAGGTTTCGGCTGGGGCTGAGGGGCGGCATCAAGGAGCTCTTTGTTGGCGGGCTTGCCACAGATTACTGTGTTAAGGAAACGGTTCTGGATGGGTTAAAGCTCGGGTTTCAAGTTTACTATCTAGACGACGCCTCGAAGGGCGTCAACGTGAACCCGGACGACTCAGAACTTGCGATTAAGGAAATGCTCTCAAAAGGTGCAAAAAAGATCACTCTAACTGATATCGCTACCGACGTTTCTCAGCCTGGGAAGAAGTAAGGCAAGCTTTGCGAAGGTGGCGGAGCTGTACCTTCACGCTCTGCATGCCGTGCTTTCTCTTCAATTTTCACGATGCGGACGAGATGATGCTCCGTTAGAACCCTGTACTGTTCTGAGAGACCCAGTTGATGCAGTGCGTGTTTTACGTGAAGTTTCACGTCTTTTACACCGCAACTTCTTCCGTTAACCGCGTCAGGAATGAGTAGCATCTTTCCTTTCACCTGGACCTCCGTCTTCAGCCTCTTACCTAGGATTTCGGCGATATCCTTGCCGACCTTTTTGAGGTCACCCAACTCGACCTCTACCAAGAAACATTACTCAGAAACTAGCTCTCCACATCCTCTTTTACGCGTTACTACGAACGAAACAAGTCGAAGCGCCTAAAAACGGGTACATCCATGCCAGCCTTAGGGTATCGGCTTCAAGTGTAGTGACCGGGTTAGAGGGGCAAGCGGAGGATCTGGCCGCATCCCTCACACCTGAGAAACTCGTAAAGATCATTCCTGAAAAGGAATCGGATCTTTCTCGGGTGCTTGCAAACCTTTACGACATCGAATTGTTTCAAACCATTCACCAACCAACATGTACCGCACCGTTGGCGATATTCTGGAGACATGCGTGAAAGTGCTCGACTTCCGAGAGAATGGAGAAGTAAGCCACAGCTCGTATCGATATTGAAGACGTCGATGGGGCAAGCGCTGAGTATGCCCGCTTTTCCAAGCGTCTGGGAAATGCTGCAGACATGTTAAGAATTGGCCGTAGTCATCTCTACTTGAGTTCCTAGTTTAAGACGGCATTTTGACGGCGAAAGTATTGAGCAAGTGTTCGCGGTAATTCCTGCCCTTACCCGCCTATTCTGCTCGAACTGGATTGCGTAAAGTTCCGATTCGGTCTATGCTTCCTTCTAGAAGATCTCCATCTTTGAGGTAAGAGCCGCCTGTGAACGCTGCAACTCCTTCGGGGGTTCCGGTTGAGATTATGTCGCCCGGCCTCAGAGTCATCCCCTTTGAAGCGTATTCAATTATCGAGTCGATCTAGAAGACCATATCTCCGGTAGTTGATTGCTGCCTCGTTTTCCCGTTGACGGTGAGAGAGATTCCTAGGTTGTGAGAGTTCGGTACTTCATCGACGGTGACTAGCCAAGGACCTAAGGGAAATGAAGAATCAAGTCCCTTTCCCTTTACCCAGTTCAACCCAAGCATAGTTGTTCCGTCGGGTCGGCAGGTGGAGAGTTGCCAGTCCCTGAAGCTAATATCGTTGGAAACAGCGTAACCTGCAACGTAGCTCATCGCGTCCTTCTTGGAAATATTCTTCCCGGCTTTGCCTATGATCACTGCGAGTTCAACTTCCCAGTCAGCTTGCTGCGATACTTTCGGAACCAGAATCGGGTCTCCTGATCCGATTAGGCTGTTTCTGAATTTCGTGAAAAGATACGGTTCCTTTGGAGTGCTATCCTTCTGCGAAAATTCCTTACTGTGGGAATGATAGTTAACGGCCATCAGCAGGATCTTCTCCGGGTTAAGGATCGGGCTACGCAAGGTCACTGATTCAACGGGAAAAGCCTGCACATTTCCTGCAAGATTCTCCAGAGCAAGAAGCGAAGAAAGCCTACCGCTTGCGAGAATCGACTCAATGGTCGTCATTTCGCTGAAACCAGTCATCTGCAGTCTCTTCGCAAGATCTTGAAAGTCGAAAAGGCGTTCTTCGTGCACGACCTCAACACGAGTTGACCCGTCTCTAACGTAGTGCGCAAGTTTCAAGTTAATCCCGTGTACTCAGATCTGAATGGCTGAAACTCTCCGGTTTGCGCCGGGGTCACGTTCCTTCACGTTTGCGAGACACAATTAAGGGTGAAATAGAAATTTCCCTACCCTCGCTCCATTCTATGAGTAAAGAAACTTGACCTTTTTCTCACGCAGGGTTGGCAATCTTAATATTCGCTCAGCTGCTTACGGCGCCGAGTGACTTAACGAACTGTGATAGTTTTTGGAACAGACACTGATACTTGTGGATAACAACGATAGGACATTGGGTTACGCCCCGCGAAGCACCTGCCACCAAGGAAAGGGAAGGCGTCACAGGGCCTTTGTGGTTGCATTATACAATGATGGAGGTGAGCTACTTTTGCAACGGAGAAAACATGATCTATTCTCTAACAAGTGGGACCTTACTGGCGCAAGCCATCCCTTACGATTGAAGACGAGGAATGAGTCCTATTCTGAAGCCGCCGCACGTTGCGTGCGGCAGGAATTTGGAGTCGGTGGGATATCGTTCAGAAAGATTGGCGCCTTCAATTATTTCGCGCCGCACGGGAAGAAATGTGAGAACGAGCATTGCGCAGTAATCGTTGGGAAGTATGATGGAAAAGTGAAACCCAACCCAAAGGTAGCTTATGGGTACAAGTGGGAATCCTTTAGTGAAGTGTTGAAGGAGATCCGAAAGAAACCAGAATCATTCGTGATGTGGGCGAGACTCGGAGCAAGGGTCATTCGGAACCACAGCTTTGGCAAGCATCTCTTGACAAGAGGTCAGAATTGAGTCTACTTCGTCTTTGTTCTGTTCTTTACCGCCAGGCAGCGCTAACGCAATAGGCATTTATCTTCTCGCGAAGCTTGCGAGACTGATTTTCATGGTCCTAACGACTGACCTCCTAAACGTGCTCACTGGGGCGATCATTCTCGTCCTGGTCATTCTAGCGAACTTCTACCAGTTCTGAGTGAGGCGACGATTTAGCGGGGTAATTGGAAGGATAATGTTCTGGTACTCGTTGGGACTTGGTTTCATCCTGGCCTTGACCATATTCAATTGGATCGCATTCCCACTTCGAATGGGCCTTGTCTCCCTCACCCTTGCCGACCGAGTATTCGAAATCGCGGCGGTTGCATGCTTCCTGAAGGGTGCGATGGTCATACGGTGACCGCCACGGCACAACAGGTCACGATTGACGAGCCCGTACAGCAAGGCCTCGTCGGGCTTCCTTCAAATTACTTGATCATGGTAACCAGCCCACCGGAGGAGTATGTGGCGACGATACTCTCGGTGCTCAAACATGTCGTAACGCCTGAAACGATCGGGGTTTACATTTCCGTCAATAAACCATACTTCTCACTAACTGAGATAATGAAAGCCCAAAAGATTCCCACAGGAAACATGTACTTTCTCGATTGCGCATCTGGCCTGATGGGAAAAACGCCTCAAGAGCTGGAAAGAACCTACATCCTAAGTGGCCCAACAAACCTCACTGAACTCAGCATCACGCTCTCAACGCTACTATCATCCGACAAGCTGAAGGGTAAGGAGTCAGAAACGATTCTATTCTTAGACTCAATCTCGACGTTTCTGATCTATAACGACGCTAACGTGGTCGCGAGGTTCCTCCACACCATCGCAGGTCGAGTTCGAACTCACAATATTCGAGGTGTGTTCTTCTCGCTCCACGACGACATAACGAAAGGGCCTATCTCAAGTACAGTCCAATTTCATGACAAGGTCTTACGAATCGACTAGCAACAAGTTTCATGTAATGCTTCGCACTCAGCCGAAATTGAATTGACCAGCGTACGCAAAAGCCTGGGTTTAGCTACTGGGAATGCTGAGGGTGCTCGGTTTGTGGGGGTACGTAATTTGCTGCGTAAGGGTTCACTGATTGAGTCTTCCTAGGCTGCTTGCTATGTTGGCCCAATACGAGTGCTAGAATTGCGATTATGCCGAAAGCAATCACGAGGTAGGTTACGTAATGAGTCATTGTGTTTGCGTTGTTCAGCTGCGAGTTCAGATTTGAATTATCAGAGCTTGCTTGTGAAATTGTACCTTGAGCACTTTGGAGGTTGTTCTGAAGTTGTTGGATTTGGGCTTGGAGTTGGGAGATTTGTTGGTTTTGCTGGTTTAATTGTTGTTGCAGATTCTGATTTTGTGATTGCGTCTGGTTCAGTTGTTGTTGCTGGGTTTGGTACTGCGAGAGGAGGGATGTGTATTCGGGGGTTGTTGCATTAACATATGAGAGGGGTGAGATTCCCATATCTGTTATTGTCACGTAGGAATTTTGTGGATATGAACCGTAGGAGTTGTAGTAAGGGTAGTAGGAACAATTCTGCATGTTGTCATAGGAATATGCAGGGTATGAACTGCAACCGTAATCGTACCCATTGTAGTAAGAGGAGTAAGAATAGGAGCTAACGTAGCTAAACTTTACAGCTTCAGTGAATGTGGCAAAGAGCGATGTCCTAGGCATCCCTTGAGGAACGGAGATCGGGATATCGCTTGTGAAGGTGTTGCCTGAGGCAACATTTTGGGACCCTACAATCGCAGCCGAAGTTACCTGATGAAGATTAGTGCCGTCCACGTAGTAAATGTAAGCGGTTAGACTGTCGAGAGTTACAGCAGATTTGGCTATAGCCTGAACGTTAACTTGCGTATTCGTGCCCGGCAAAACAACAGACGGATATTGTACTTGGATCGTAAAATCCTGTAGGCTAACGGACGCGGAAACTCGCGTCGAATCAGCAAACGCCTGCTGCGCAATCGCAATCAGAACTACCATTGCAAGAGTGAATGCTAAAGAGAAAACCAGAGCAAACTTACGCCATGGATTACTAATGAACACACATTCGCACCTAGTTGGATCAGTACGTCGTATCGGTCTATTATTGCTAAGGAGAGGATGTGTCTCTGTATACTAAGTGGTTCGGCTCAACTTGCACTTGCAGAGCCCAGAACACTCGGCGGCTCAAGATCGTGCGGCAAGGCTTACTAATCTAAGGGCACAGGCCGTGATTCAGAGCGTTTCATAGAAATGGATTGGTGCTCCGGGCGGGATTTCCGTGACGCTCTAAAGCGCCATTTCGAACCCGCGATCAGTGACTTTCTTTGCCCTTAGGCTCGAAAGGCCACTATGCTCTCGGTCTGGTTTCCGCCAGTTAACCGGGCTACACCACCGGAGCCCTGCAGCAAACCAATCCCTCCATGCATTAAGTTCTTTCTTGTCAATACAAAACATTGAACTCTCGAAACTCGCCTGTGTATTCTTCCGACTTCACCTGCAGATTCTGTACAGCGGCTCTTGGTGGCCCGCGCTTGCAGAACTCGATCTCCTCCTTAATTTTCTCCTTTTCACCCTCGAACAACGCTTCTACGCGGCCATCTGAGAGATTTCTGACCCACCCAGTGACTCCTAGTCTTTCAGCGAGGTTTGCTATTTCGTTTCTAAAGAAGACTCCTTGAACCCTTCCGCTAACGTAGACATGTGCTCTAATCTTCACGTTTTCCAACGCTCATCTATGTCTAAATAATGGCTTCGGAAAGTTATGAATTAGGATGAAAGTCCGAGTGAATCAGTAGGTTTGCGAGCAGTAATCGCAGAACTCAAAGTACCCGCCTTCCCGTCTCTAGCCGACGAGACGCGGATGATGGCTGAGAGCATTGGTTATGAAGTGGTCGGTACGCTCATTCAGAAACGAAAGAGCGTCCACCATTCCTACACTATCGGCCCGGGTCGTTTGAACGACCTCAAGCGTTTGGTTGAGGAAGAACATGCAGACACGGTTATTTTCGCTAACCCTCTCAGCAGTAGCCACGTTTTCAAATTGACGCAGCATTTGGGCGGCGAAGTTAGGGTCATTGACCGGAATCTACTGATTCTTGAGGTATTCGATAAAAGGGCATTTACGAATGAGGCCAAGCTTCAGATTCGCCTTGCCAAGTTGAAGTATACCTTGTCTTGGGGGAGGGAATTCATCAAACTCCGCGGCATTATGGGCGAGCAACTTGGGTGGATGGGCCCCGGAGATTACCCATACCAGGAATACTACCGAGCAGCGAGAAATCGTATAAGCCGAATCGAGGACGAACTCGAGGACATTTACAAAAAGAAAATGCTAAAACGAGACCATAGGCGTGAGCTTGGCTTCCCGATAGTTGCTCTCGCAGGTTACACCCAGGCTGGAAAGACCAGTTTCTTCAACCTAGTTGCTCATGAAGAGAAAACCGTCGGGCTTGGCCCATTTACGACACTGACGACGTTCGCACGCCGAGCTACTGCAGACCCTTCCGACAGTTCCTATGACTTCATAATCGTCGATTCGATCGGGTTCATAGAAGATATGCATCCCATCATCCTGAAAGCCTTCCACGCAACCCTAGGCGAGTTGACGACGGCCGACCTCGTCTTACTCTTTATCGATGCAACTGACGATGAATTTCCACTGGAAAGAAAAGTCAGGTCATGTAGCCAAATTCTGCGCGAGGTCGATATTACGGCGCCGGTAATTATCTGCGCCAATAAGATAGACGATGTCTCAACTGAACAACTCGAGGTGTCGAAATCGATCATTCGCAAGTATTTCTCAGGGGAAGAGATTATCCCAGTAAGCGTAAAGTTGGGACAGAATGTCGACACGCTTCTATCTGCGATAAAGAATAGACTTCAAGCGCAGAGGCTCACAGTGAAGCAACGAAACGCTCAACTGCCTGATTGAAGGCCCGATGTTTCTCGACCATTACAATGTGGCCTGCTCCGGGTATGATTTCAAGTTTTGAATTCCTTATCTTCTCGCGAAGATAGTTAGAATATTTCTCCGGAGTCATCTTATCATCTTCGCCGCAAACGATGAGGGTTCGGCAGGTCACCTTTTCTAGGTCGTTCATTCGATCGAATTTGTCGCAAGCCAAGAAGTCACCTACCGTGACTTGGGCTTTCACTTTTAGGAGATCGTCGGCGAGTCTATCTACAATTATTGGATCAGAACGGGGTGATACAGACCAGGACGCTATCAGTCTGACAGCCTTCTCATAGTTCTCTCTAAGCTCTGAAATAAATTCCGGGAGCACTCGCAATCGGCCTCCAGTCCCGACGAGGACGAGCCCTCGAAGGTCTTGGTTGCCCAATGCGAGTTCTAATGCGATTGCTCCGCCCATCGAATGCCCTACTAATATTGTGTCACGCCACTCGTGATGGCGAATTTGATCACGGACCGATTGCGCATAGTCCGTGATGCTGGTCAAACCAGATCCGGTTGGGTGCCCTGGAAGTTCAACGGAGACGGAGTCCTTGAAATGCGCGGTTTGCAGACGCCAAACTGCTGGCGTTCCGCCCGCACCATGAATGAAGATGAAAGTCAATTCAAAGCGTCTCCGATATGCACAGACAAGCTTGTAAACAATGTACAATAATCCCAATTAAGTCGAGATGTAGCGGGCCATTTGACATATCGGGGCACATTTTTTCGCGGATTCCTACTGGTTGCCTTAGTTCTGATCCTGCTTTCACCATCCTCCGCCTTTGCGAACAAGGCGATGTTCATGCAAGCAACACTCAACCCAACACAGACCAATCAGGGGATTTCCGTCGTGATCACTGGTACGATATTCGACATAAACGATATTCCGGTATCTAACGCCGTTATCTCAATCCAGGTCACCAACCCCCAAGTAACGAGCATACACCTCGCCGTAGCTTACTCCGCGAAAGATGGAACGTTTCAGGACAGTTTTGTAATTGCCGCAAACTCTCCCGGTGGGAACTACACGGCTTACATGGTAGCGGACAAGCCTGGGTATGACACTGCTCGCGTGACATTGAGTTTCAACTATTCATCACCTGATTTTTCAATGCAAGCCTCGACTATTCGACTAACCCTTCGCCAAGGCGATACGGGCAAAGTCACAGTTACAGTACTTTCATTTAGAAACTTCAATGAACCAGTGAACCTCACAGCTCTCAACTTGCCGTCCGGGGTAACTGTGCGTTTCACCCCTGTATCACTGACTCCAAGTGGGAATGCGGAGGTGACGGTTGTCGCATCTCGGTCAGCTCAGATCGGCAATTTCACAATAACCCTCGTTGGGATCTCCGGGCCGATAATTCACACGGTTTCCTTCCAACTTGAAGTCACGCCAGGCCCAATTCAAACAACATTCATAGTGGTTCCAGCCGTCCTGGTTTGCCTACTCATCGGCGCAGGTCTTTTTCAGAGACGCAGGCGACGTTCGCGCAAAAGGGCAGCGTTAGAGGAATTGTTGAAAGCAACCGAAGCGGACAAAGGCTATGTTGCCACGGCTAGAGTGATTGCGCGTCTTGAAGAGTTAAGGGCCACCGATCAAATTGACGAATCAACCTATCAGAAGCTAAAGAGAGAGTATGAGAAACGACTCGAGAAATCTAGGTGACGCTACATTTTCTTTATAGTCTCAGCGATCTCGCTCACCGACCTGGTGAATGTGTGGTCCGGTTTATCGATGGCATAAATCGACTTGCCGCCGAATGCCATCAGCTCACACATACAAGGTATCATTCCGACCAAGGGCAAGCCAATCTCGTCCTCAATTTGTCTGCCGAATTTCTCCTTGCCTCCCGCGGCAGCGACCTGTTCGAGTGGAATTTTGTTCAGGACGATTCCAGACTTTCTACCGAGCGCTTCATAGACGCCCTTGGCCAGCTCTTTTGTACCCTCCAAGTCAAATTCATCTGCTTTCATAACCAATGAAACGAGGTCCGCCCCTGCAAGGGCATTGATCGATGAGTATTGCGCGCCCGGGCTAGTATCGTATATCAAGTAGTCAATTTTCTTCTCCTGCAGAATCTCCTTCTTCCCAGCGAGAGTCTTCGACAACGCCTTGACCTCCCATTTCCTGTCTTTACTCATTATGTCCTTGAGCGCCTCGAGAGACGGATTCGCGAAGCCGACCCAAAGACTGCCAGGTAGTTTGAATCTGTCGGACTGGTCGACGAGAGTATCGATAATGCCGCACTTGTCTTCGAGATAATCGTTCAACCAAAACTCAGGTTTCCCCTTGAAGAGTACGTTGAGGCTAGGGGCGCGAAAGTCAAAGTCTAGCATGCAAACGTTGAGGCCCTGCTTGGCGTAGATAGCACCCAAATTGACGACCAGAGACGTTTTCCCTGTTCCACCCTTGTAGGAATGAAACGCAAGCGTCTTACTCATACATAATCCACCTCAAGTTTCCACATAGAAGTATACGTCCCGACCCTTCCGTTTCTTCTTTACTAACCCCATCGAAACGAGTTGGTTCAAATAATCACTTTCAACCGCCCTCACCCTCCCAGTCTCCTTCGACAAGTCGGTCGCTGTCGCCTCTCGAAGTGTGGCTAAGGCTAATGCAGATTTGCGTAGATGATCGGGAAGTGAAAGAAGGGTCGTGACATCAAGTGGCATGTCCTCGGGGAGGGAGGCACCTAGGCGCACCATCTGCCCAGTCGGCGGGCGCTGTATTTCGATAAGCCTGTCAAGCTTCCTTGAGATGAGTTCCATGTTTCTGTTCATCTTTCTTAGCAGATCTACGAGAATAGTGTCTGTGCCCTTGGAACTCACGGGAAGACCACACGTAGATAGTTGTGGTGAAAGACTATATGAGTGTTTGTTAGCGCTACACAAACACAGTCTTTTATTGTAGACGTGTGGTACGTAAAAACACTTAAATACTATTCACTGAACTATTCTTTCAATCCATGGAGCCCTGAAAATGAGCACGACGGCACGTTCCCGAACGAATATCGCGTTACTCTTGTTTTTTATAACTGCATTATCAGCCCTCCAAACAGGCGGCGTAATCACAAACGTCTCAGCGGACAACACGAATTCTTTTACGATCCAAATTCAACCGTCCTCAGACACGATTAGTGCAGGCGCATTTGCCAAATTCGACATGCACATCGTCGGAAACTCCCCAGCGAATGTCTTCTTAGTCGCCAGAAATGTTCCTCCCGATAGCGTCGCGATCTTTACACCAAACGTAGGCGTAGCCACCTCTGACTTCCGTTCGAGCCTAACTATAATCACATCAGCCAACACGCCAGCTGGCAGTTACTCAGTCACAGCCGTGGCGATAGTCAACGGAAAAGAGTTGACGAGCCAGATTGGTTTGCAAGTATTGACTCCGGCTAACATAACCACAACTGCCAACACCACGATGAACGTTTCATTTGGAACCGCACTTACAATGACTGTTACAACGGATCAAGCTCAATACCAGCAAAACTCAACAATCACCATCCAAGGACAAATCAGGGATTCCGCCGGAAGCGCAGTCGCTGGAGTTACCGTGTCAGTGCAAGTCGATGCCCCAACCGGTACCGAACTGTTCTTTGCGAACAACCTTCAAACGGATGGAGCAGGCATATTCCAAGCCCAAGTCAACCTTCCACCCGGTTCTCCAACGGGAACATATACGGTGTTTACTTCAGCGACCAAATCGAGTTATTCGACCGTAACTACACGCACCACATTCGTGGTGGGGACATCTACTACACCTAGCGTCATAATCAAGGCGGTCTATGCAGGCGATAGTGCGGGCAATCCTACATCCACTTTCACCGAGGGACAGACCATATGGGTGTGGGTTGTCATCGAAAATATTGGGTCCACCTTCTCAGGTGTGGTCTGGGTTCAGCTACTTAGCCCGAACGGTGTGCCCGTACAGATTCAGATGCGTATATCCACTTTGGATGGCGGTGCAACCGTCGAAGACGGTCTGAGCTTCACGTTAAATCATCCAATTATCGGCGTGTATACGGTTAATGCCTTGGTTTCCGACAAACTGATTTCTCAGGGTGGCACCTTCTTAGCAAGTGCGGACGCGCAATTCGCTTTGATAGCTTGAGATACACATGTCACACTCAAAGGACAATAGCCTAGATGACGTGATCTCGAACCTTGATCGCCCCAGTGATGAGGGGCAATGGGAAATGAGATCATCAACTCCTGACGACCTAGATCGCATGAAGGAGCACGGGAAACCTGAAGATGATGCCACAACGATCGCGCTGGAACAATACCTAGCGAGCCGACTACAACAAGTGGGAGAAGTCCCTCCAGAGAAGAAAGAGATCAAAGGGCTGAAGACTGGGAACGGTTGGAACGCCAACCAAGTCGTTGAACAAGTGTTCAAGATTGAACCGATCTCGATCAAACGAGCTATTGATGTCGCGGTCTCCTCGAACAGAACTCTCAGAGAGCGCCTATCACTCAGGAAACGGAAAGAGGACTTCGGTTTGGTCGGAACCCCGACCGTCGAGTTCCTCCCGATCTGGAAAGTAAAAGGCTTTCATGAGTGCTACTACATCCGCGGCAGCTCATACAAGGTGCACTTGAAAGACGATGTAGTAGCAGTTGAGATGGAAGGGCGAAGTCGAGACCTTATGCTGGAGCGTAAGCACAGCCGGCTCATCCCGGGGGCGATCTTGGATCGGCTCCAAAAGATAAGCTCATTCCTATCAAACGAATCAAAATACTTCGTACTCACCGACGCCCTTGAACTCGCGGTCATGTCATCCGAAGCAGAGCTGGTAATTAGCGGAGTAGGCCAGCCCATTACAATAGACGATGAAGCGGAGTTGACGTCTTGGAAGTCGAAGAGGATTTTCGACGAGGGAGACATGAAAGTTCGAGGAGCCCGAGTGCAAATTCGCGAACCTGCGCTCACTAAGGAGGCTCTGCTCACGAAATTCAGAGAACGCGTTACACATATGCCCGAACACTTCAAGGAGATCCTGAGCAATAAGTTGCAAATAACGGAGCTGAAGCGAATCTACGTGCCCTTGATTCGAATTCCTCTGCACAAAGGACTCGTGCCACACGAAGCCCTAGTGAACGGGACCACTGGAGAACTCGCGGACCCAAAGCTGCTCGCTCTCTTTGAGTGAACATGTCCGCTGAACGATCCTGAGGATAAAGTGAACTTCCTCTCTAGCCTTGCACCTAGGGTGGTTGGTTGAAAACTGGAAGAGAAATCTATGAACTAATCTATCACGATAGTCGTCTAGCGTCTGGGCTTCTCTTTCTTACCCTTCATCAGAGCGTCTAGCGACACAGAGTTGATGGCGTAGACCTTGTAACGAATCCCTGGAATGTCCCCCATCGCCTTGCCTTCCGCGCCGCCAATTCCCTCGATCAGAATCTCGTCATGTTCGTCAATAAAGTTGAGCGCACCGTCACCGGGCACAAACGCCGTTATGACCTTACCATTCTTGATCAGTTGAACCCGCACCGCCTTCCTCACAGCGCTGTTCGGTTGCCGCGACTCGACTCCAACTTTCTCGAGAACGATGCCACGTCCCTGTGGCGCTCCTTGCAACGGATCCGCCTTATAGTCAAGGCCGAGCATTCTACGTTTGAAAGGCCTGTAGTGCCATCTAAAGCGACGCCGATCCTTCTTAGCCTTCCTAGCTGCTAGGATCCCACCGGCACCACTCCCCATCGATCTACACTTTCCTTAATGATTGTGACTGAAGCGGCCAAAACTGGGCTTGCGCTATAAGTGCTTATCGTAGCTCCGAAAGCCCCAGGCTACCTTGAAACGCTGAATCTAATATTGGCTTCAGGCTACCTGACAAAGACCTCTAGATGCCTGATTTACAATTCGGAGTGAAGACGGGATACGGAAATTCGGTCCCTAGAAACTTTTAGGGACAGAGTGATCTCTCAACTAAGGTGAATGACATGAGCGACGAAGTTGTTGCAACGATCGATCCTCCGCCGAGCAAACATAAGCAACGAAACCGTGCAAAGAAGCGAAGGCGGTCCTTGTCCGGTTGAAACTTACATTTCTAGGTTCAGGGGGATCCGCTGTGAGTGCAAAGCGAGCTTGTCCTTCGGTGCTTGTGGATGACTCAATTGTTTTCGATCTTGGGCCAGGAGCACTTGGAAACATACGCCGATCGCGGATGGAGACGGAGCGTTTGTCATCGGTCTTCATCTCCCACTGCCACGCAGATCACATATCCGACCTTATCCCGTTCCTATGGGCTATTCAGATAGATGGACGCAAGAACCCACTACATATCATCGGACCACCCGGATTCACGATGATCTTCCAGAAATTGCGGGAATGTACGAATACTCCGGATACATTCTTCACTTTCCCGCTGATGATTACCGAGATGCAATTCGGCGACACAGCGGGCAGCATCCACACCTGCCGAACAGACCACAGCATTCCAACCTTGGCGTTCAGGCTCGATTCAGGTGGGAAATCAATCTGCTACGGCGCCGACACAATCTATTCCCCTGCAGTCATAGAATTGGCGCGGGACGTCGACCTACTAATCCATGAAGCAACATTCCTCGAGGACCAAGCTCCGATCGCGGAGTTAACTAAGCATTCCACGGCTCGCATGGCTGGAAGGAGTGGAAGAGAAGCGAAAGCGAAACAGTTGGCGTTGTTTCACATACCACCTCCAAATGATCATCGAGAAGATGAATTCTTTCGCGAGGCTACTCGGGAATATGGAAACGAAGTGACGCTCGCAACAGATTTGGCTACAATCGAAATTTGAGTGTCGTTCGGCAACTATAGCTTAAATTCCGAACTACCTTAGTTGCATTGGCAGTGGGTCAAACTCTTGAAAGCCCAGGAAACCCTAAGGCAATCATTTCTAGCGAAGTTCAAGGATATGCAAGTTGCATTAACATTTCGTGATGTTTTGATTCTTCCAGGAAGAGCTGAAGTTGAGCCTAGCGAAGTTGACGTGCGCACCCGCGTAACAAAGGGACATGCGCTCAACATTCCGTTCGTATCGTCGCCTATGGATACGGTCACGGAGAGCGACATGGCCATCGCGGTTGCGCGGCAAGGCGGCCTCGGCGTTGTTCACAGAAACTGTTCTGCAGAAGAGCAGTTGGAGATGGTAAAACGAGTCAAAAGAGCGGAGGCTCTCATAATCCGAGACGTGATAACGGTCGCTCCTACCGCCACAGTTGGGCAAACGTTAGCCCTCATGGAACAACATAACATATCTGGATTCCCTGTGGTTGATGGGACAAAGCTCGTTGGCATAGTGACGGGTCGTGACGTGCGATTTGCGCAACCGGCCCTACTTGTGAAGCAGGTTATGACTAAGGAGGTTGTAAAGGCCGAGGAAGGAACGACGTTGGACGAAGCCCAACGTCTGCTTCGTGATCACAAAATCGAGAAGCTCCCAATCGTTAACGAGGCCGGCGAACTCTCAGGCCTGATAACTTTCAAGGACATTCTGTTGAGGGGGAAATACCCTGACGCAGCCCGCGACGAGAACGGTCATCTGTTATGCGCTGCAGCTGTGTCGCCCTTTGACTTGGACAGGGCGAGGAAGCTTGACGAGTATGCCGACATCCTAGTCACGGACGTATCACATTTCCATAATGAAAACGTCTTTAGAGCCACGAAGAAACTCATGGCCGAAGTTTCCGCCGATGTCGTCGTCGGAAATATAGGAACTTTCGAAGCGGCGGAAGACGCGATCACCGAATTGGAACAGGTAAGCGGCTTTAGGGTTGGTATTGGATCAGGGTCGATCTGTACGACCGCAGAGGTAACAAAAGCAGGATCGCCAACCCTCTTCGCTACCGCTCAAGTCTCAGACGCAGTTGCCAAATACGCAGCTAAGATACCGATAATCGCTGATGGAGGCATCCGAACTCCGGGGGATGTGGCGATCGCTCTGATCGCTGGAGCATCTGCTGTCATGATTGGAAACCTCTTTGCTCGGTGTAAGGAATCTCCGGGAACCTTGATTACTATTGGAGGTCGATACTACAAACAATATCGAGGCATGGGAAGCCCGACGGCACGTGCAAAGAGGTACTCGCTGGACCGCTACAGCATGCCATCCAAAGGCGTTCCGGAAGGAGTCGAGGGCTGGGTACCTTACAAGGGCGAAGCCGCTACTCTCCTCGATGAATTAGTTTCAGGGCTCCGCGCCTCTATGGGATATGCCGGCGCACGAAATATTGAGGAACTTTGGAGCAAAGCAAAGTTAGCTGCGCTCAGTCCTTCGGGGGCGCAAGAAGCAGGGCCTCACGACATACTGCTCCCTAGCGAATCGCAGGAAAGAGTGTAAATCGGGAAGCCGCCATAGTACGTTTATATAACCTCTGTCATACTCGGACTCGTGGAAATTCTTTATGCCTATGATTCTCCCTGAAGAGCTGGCTTCGAAATCCGTCATCCCAGCGATTAGGGCGTTGGTTGTCAAACGCCTTGTCGAGGAGCGCGGGATGACTCAACAGGAGGCAGCGAAACTTCTCGGAGTAACCCAGCCAGCCGTGAGCAAATACCTTCACGAAAAACGTGGCGCAGCGATCAAGCTCAAGGGAATAAAGGAGATTGACGAAGCAACGGGGGAAATCGCAGAACTTGTTTCCTCGCAAAAGGTCCCTCAGATTGAGGTAATGAGCAAAATCGAGGCAGCATGCGACTATGTTCGCAGAAACAGATACATGTGCGACCTTCACAAGAAACTTGAGCCATCCATGGACGTAAACTCCTGCCACGTCTGCGAACAGTGATCAAGCCTCATCCATGCAACTACTAAACGAGGTCGTGCTCTGAATAATGGAATTGAAACTGAAAGCTGGAGACACAGCCCCTAATTTCGAAGGCCCAACCTCGGACGGAAGCAAACTCGGCCTGAAAAACTTCCTAGGAAAAAAGAACTTAGTACTCTATTTTTATCCGAAAGACGACACTCCTGGGTGCACGAAAGAAGCATGCAGTTTCAGAGACAACTTGCAACCGATAAGAGATATGGGAGCCGAAATTATCGGAGTCAGCTTAGACAGTATCCAGTCTCACAGTAAGTTCGCGTCAAAATATGGACTATCGTTTCCTCTCATCAGCGACAAAGACAAGAGAATCGCCAATGCCTATGGCGTACTGAAGGACACTGGGATATCCACAAACCGCGTAACATTCGTCATCGACAAGACAGGCAAAGTTGCGAAGGTATTCCCGAAAGTAGATGTGACAAAACACACTGAGGAAGTCGTGTCCGCTCTTAAGGAGCTGGCATCCTAGCCGCGCTCTCATGTCTGTCATTGATGCGACATGTCCCATTCACCTGACAAAGTTTTTCAATAGTGTTAACACCCCGTGTGCGTAACCTAACGGGCGGGTAAGATTGAGCCAGGAAACTCTCCAGGACTTCGCCGGGATATGGATCGGAAAAATGAGCGAAGTCGTTAGAACAATAACTGGCTCTGGCCCAATCAAGTACTTGATCAACTGGAGTCGCATGTACGCTCTGTGGCCTGTTCATATCACAACGGCTTGTTGCAGCGCTGAGTTTGGCGCTATGATGGGCCCACGCCTAGACCCTGAAAGGTTCGGACTGCAAGCAGTAGCCGGCAGCCTGAGACAGTGCGATCTTCTCATCGTCGAAGGTACCGTCACCAAGAAGATGGCCAAGCGATTGAAGATCGTCTACGAGCAGATGGCGAAACCGCGTTATGTGGTAGCAATGGGAGACTGCGCGTGTTCAGGCGGGCTGTTTCATGATTCATACAGCATAGTAAACGATGTCCACAAACTCTTCCCAGTGGACGTATACATTCCGGGATGCCCTCCACGGCCCGAAGCGCTCCTTAGCGCGATGTTGAAGCTCCGCGAAAAAATACGTAGAGAAGAGGTATTCGCCTAGTGGCTAATCAAAGCCCCACTAGAGAAGAAGACCTAGTGAATAAACTGAAGACACGTTTCCCCGAAGCCATCAAGAGTTCGAAGATCGAAGGCAAACGTCGAATATCAATCACTTTCGATAAGGATAAGCTTCTCGACATAGCGCAATTCATGCGAGACGAACTCGGCTTCGATCACGTCAAGGGAGTGGCCGGCGTTGACGACCCAACCCACAAGAAAATAGAGGTCCTTTACTTCACAGGCTCCCTCTCAAAACCAGAAATAGAAGACATAATCTTGGTCTTACAAACCGAACTGGCTCGCGACAACCCAACAATCGCCACAGCTGTCTCCGTGTGGGAGAGCGCTCATTTTCACGAACGCGAAACATTCGAAATGTTCGGCGTAAAGTTCGAAGGACACCCAGACCTTAGGAAGTTATTGACTTTAGATAACTGGGACGGACCGCCGCCGATGCTAAAGGATATCAAGTTCCCAGAGATGGGCCAGCGATGACAACAAACCCCGACCAAACGAAACCACCAGCACCGCCCATCACGATTACAGCCGCGAAGGAACCTTCGACTCTGGATGTGTCGGTTGGGCCTCAACATCCGGGCTCAGGTCACATGAGGATACTCATGCGCGTAGATGGTGATTACATAGTTAGCGTTGACCCAGATATCGGTTACGTCCACCGTGGATGCGAAAAAATCGCCGAATACCGAACCGCAGTAAGCAACATCCCACATCTAGAGAGGCCTTGCATCATCGACGCAATCCACCTCAATTGGGGCTACGTCCTACCAATCCAGGAACTGCAGGGCGTCGTTGTTCCGCCGCGAGGACAGTACATCTCAACGATAGCCGCGGAAATGAACCGCATAATGAGCCACCTATACTGGCTTGCAATCAACGCAGGCGTATTCTCGGGACACACCACGATCTTCATGTACGCTTTCGGCGACCGCGACCTCTTCATCGAGCTAGCGGAGATGTTAACCGGCGCCCGGTTAACTTACTCGTTCCTGCCGCCCGGAGGACCGAGACGCGACCTTCCTGCCGAATTCCAACACCGTCTCCTCCAACTGCTTGACTACTTCGAAAGGCGACTTGTCGAATACGATCGCATATTCTTGAGTAACCCACTCGTCGTCGCTCGCGCCAAAGGGGTAGGCATACTCAAACGTGAAGAGGCTATAAAACTCGGCGTGACAGGTCCGGTGCTACGGGGTTCAGGAGTCAAGTACGATGTACGGAAGGTGGAACCGTACGGCGCCTACGCCGACTTAGATTTTGAAATCCCGACCTTCGAAGAAGGCGACTCCTACGCACGCTTTCTGGTCCGCTTCGAAGAGATGAAAGAGAGTATCAAAATAATCCGCCAAGCACTCGAGAAAATGCCCAAGGGACCAATCGCCCGAAAAGCCCCGCTGATTATCCCTGAAGGGGAAGCGATCGGTCGCGTTGAATCCTCCCGCGGTGAGCTAACCTACATGGTAAAGGGCGACAACAGCGACAAACCAAGCCGAGTGAAAATAATGAACGGCTCATTTCGAAGCCTCATAGCATTCCCCTATCTGCTTCGAAAGGTACACATCGCAGACATGCCCATCATTTACGGTAGTTTAGACTACTGGCCATTAGAGGCAGACAGGTAAGGAGGGCCCCAGATGGTCTTTGGAGCTATGTACGAAGGAATCAAGCACATCTTCAAACGAACCTTCACACTGAAGTACCCATACCAGAAACCCCTACTACCCAAAGGGTTCAGAGGACGACACATCCTCTACATGGAGAAGTGCACAGGCTGCGGAATCTGCGCCTGGATCTGCCCCGAAAGATGCATCTCGTTCGTCCAAGCCGCAGACGGGAAGGAGCACCCACAGAACCCTGAAAACAGATTCCCTCAATACTGGTACGCACGCTGCTGCTTTTGCCATTTCTGTGTTTCACCTGACACTCTCGTAACCACGAACCCGTCTGTCAAACAGATCGGGGAGATTGAGGTGGGCGACCGCGTACTAACCCACACGGGCGTGTACCGAAAAGTACGCCAAGTCTACAAACGAAACTTCTCCGGAGAAATGTACACAATAAGACCGTTGGGTGCTCCGTTCCCACTGAGGGTGACTCAAGACCATCCCCTGCTGGTTTCTACGAGAGTCGTCATGAAGAAGGGGAGGCTCGAGAAGCAGGTAAGAAAACCGTCTTGGAAAACGCCCAAGGACCTGAAGGTCGGCGATTACCTAACGCTCCCGATCATTAAGAAAACGCGAGATGTCGCAGTCTACGATCAACTCGTTGAGACAGGACAGCCCAGTACAGACAAACGCCTGCGTAGGCGATTAAGAATTCCGGCAAGTCCAGCGTTGTTCAGACTGATTGGATATTACTTAGCCGAAGGTTATGTTGTGAAGAGAACTGTAGGGTTTGCCTTCGGCGAAGATGAAACAGGATACATCAACGACACAATTCGACTGCTCAAGAAGCTCTTCAGTGCTAAGCCCAAGACTGTAACAATTCATCATTCAACCCATGTTTTGTTCCATTCCGTATCCGCCCTGCAATTCTTCGAGACCTTTGGACGTGGTTCTGACCGGAAGAAAATTCCGGACTGGATGATGTTTGCTCCAGTAGAAAAGCAGAGACAGCTAATTCGTGGAGCTTGGCGAGGCGATGGATACTTCCACAAGCCGACCAAAGGCAACAGGGCCACTTACTTCGAATATGCGACAACATCTCAAGCTCTCGCCTTCCAACTACAGCAACTGCTCATGAGGAACGGACTGGTCGGCGAAATCGCGAGTACTCACCATAAGAATCGGAAACCGGCTTTCGTCCTTACAGTTCGGGGTAGTTTCGTCCGCGGAATGGCTAAGCTTATGGGCATAAAGTTCAAGGACGCTCGGCAGAAAACATTCACGAGATTCGAGATAGATAGTGACTACGTGTACGCGCCGGTGTTCAGAATTTCATCTCGACACGTGACCGAGCAGCCTGTGGTTAATTTGTCAGTCGATGGCGATGAATCTTATGTTGCCGGAAATGTCACTGCGCACAATTGTACCGATTATTGTCCCACTGGGGCGTTGGATTACTCGCCTGATTACGAACTTGCGGAGTATGATCGTGAACTTCTCGTTTGGAGCCCTGAGCGCCTTTCTAAGGTACCAACAAACGTGGGCAGCTATCGATCAGTGTTTCATGGAAATAAAGGGAGCATGGGTGTGACTTACGAACCTGTGGAGAAGCAACCTAAAACCTAGTAACAACGTCTAGGATTAGGTTCGCGATTTAGGTTAAGTGGTATCGTATCAACCATGGCAGATGTCACTGATCATATTCAGCGTAACATTGAGAAGAGAACGAAGGCTCGGAAGCGGAAGCGCGGTCCTTATAGAAAGTCGGCGCCATTACCGGTTGGGTTCTAAGCTGTTCATAACGTACGTCATATTTAATAGCGCCAATTTGCCTCTACTCGAACAAATTCGTTAAGGATGATATTGCATGCCAACTACGCTCGAAATCAAGGATCTTCACGTTAGCATCGAAGGTAAGCAAATTCTGAAAGGAGTTGACTTGAAGGTTGTGCAAGGTGAGATTCACGCGATCATGGGCCCTAATGGTTCAGGAAAGAGCACGTTAGCAAATACGTTGATGGGCCATCCGAAATACAAAGTCGACAGCGGCGACATCTTGGTCGACGGTGAAAGCATCGTGGGCATGGCACCCGACCTCCGGGCGAAGAGAGGCCTTTTCCTAGCGTTCCAATACCCACTCGAAATCTCAGGCGTCCCGCTCGCACAATTCCTTCGCTCGGCCTACAGATCGCTCAAGGGCGAAACGAAAAGCGACACCAAAGGCGTCGGCGGAGAAATGATTTCAGCTCTCGCGTTCAAGAAGAAACTTGAGGAGAAGATGAAAGAGGTCGACATGGATCCTGCATTTACGAAACGCTACTTGAACGAAGGGTTCTCAGGCGGTGAGAAGAAACGGGCCGAGGTTCTTCAAATGGCAATCCTTCAACCTGCAATAGCGATTATGGATGAGACTGATTCTGGTTTGGATATCGACGCCGTGAAGAAAGTTGCGGAAGTTGTTGCACGAATGGCCGGTCCACAGATGGGCGTGCTTCTGATCACGCATTATCAACGTATTCTTGATTATATCAGGCCTCAGTACGTGCATGTGATGGTGAACGGCCGAATATTCAGATCTGGAGGGCCCGAACTGGCGAAGTTGCTTGAGGAGAAAGGGTACTCATGGATCGAGCAGGAGGCTGCTGCAACGGTTTGAAGGGAACCCTTATTACGTATGTCATAGAAGGGCTGAGTGATTAACGATGGCAACTAAACAAACTCTCGACATCGACTATACTAAGTACAACTTCAGAGACTCCACCGAAAACTACGACTATAAGTTTCCACCAGGATTGAGCAGAGAGGTTGTCGAAAGAATTTCTAAAATCAAGAAGGAACCTGACTGGATGCTCCAGTTCAGGCTGCGTGCCTATGATCATTTCGTGAAGAGACCCTTACCCATGTGGGGTGGAGACCTTACGACTCTCAAGTTCGACGAAATGTTGTATTATGCAAGCTCTACTGAGAAGAAAAGCCGGTCATGGGACGACGTGCCCGCGTACATCAAGGACACTTTCGATAAGCTAGGCATACCTGAAGCCGAACGAAAATTCCTGGGCGGCGTTGGAGCTCAGTACGAATCAGAAGTCGTATACCACAGCCTCAGAGACGACCTTGCAAAGAAAGGCATAATTTTCAAGGACACCGACACTGCACTGCGAGAAAACCCTGAGATCTTCAAGAAATACTTCGGCACAGTCATACCGCCTGAAGATAACAAGTTCGCAGCACTGAACAGCGCGGTTTGGAGTGGTGGAAGTTTCATCTATGTGCCACCAGGCGTCACCGTTGATGTGCCGCTTCAGGCATATTTCAGAATCAACACGCAGAACATGGGGCAGTTTGAGCGAACACTCATCATAGCTGATGAAAACAGCCGCATCCACTACATAGAAGGTTGCACAGCCCCAATCTACTCTACTGATTCACTGCACTCAGCGGTTGTTGAGATCATTGCCCGACCCGGCGCGCAAGTGCGTTACACAACGATCCAGAATTGGTCTAATGACGTATACAACTTAGTCACAAAGCGAGCCTACGCATACGCTAACGCAACCGTTGAATGGGTTGACGGAAACCTCGGAAGCAAACTCACGATGAAGTACCCCTCAATCTACCTGCTCGGCCCAGGAGCAAAGGGCGAGATTCTCTCAGTTGCATTCGCAGGCAAAGGCCAACACCAAGATGCTGGTGGAAAAGTGGTACACCTCGCCCCCCACACGACTTCTCGAATCACTTCCAAATCAGTCTCAAAGGACGGTGGTAGGACAACGTACCGAGGTCTCCTCCACGTCGCTAAGGGCGCTAAGGCGGTCAGATCAACCGTCCGATGCGATGCCCTACTGCTCGATGAATATTCAAGGACCGACACTTACCCCTACAACGAGATCAACGAGGACGACGCTACCACTACCCATGAAGCGTCGGTGGGCAAGATTGGTGAAGATCAGCTGTTCTACTTGATGTCCCGCGGACTTTCAGAGCAAGAGGCACTCAGCATGATTGTTATGGGATTCATGGAACCATTCACAAAGGAACTACCAATGGAATACGCTATCGAACTGAACAGGCTCATCCAAATGGAAATGGCTGGCTCAGTGGGCTAAACTAAAATCTCATCCTTTACTCAGTACCGAGCATACGTATCCTGAGACAGTGGGCACTAATGTCAGCATTAACACTAACACAAGCAACCGACCAGTACATCCGCACGCTAGTGGAATCGAGGCAGGAACCGGAATGGCTGCTGGAATTCCGCCTCAAGTCACTCAACCACTTCCGAAAACTACCAACAGAAACATCCAACCTATACACCAAGTACGTGGACTTGACGGGAGTCGACTTTGAGTCTACGACTCTAACTCCTACGGAGCCTTCGAAATCACAAATCGAAGTAGTAATGGACAAACTGAAATCGGACAGAGCCCTAACCCTATTCCAGATCGAATCGAAAACTTTCTCCGCTGACATACCTGAAGCCCTCAGGAAGGAAGGCGTCGCTTTCACAGACGTAGGAACCGCGATCCGCAATGAGCCGGAAATTTTCCGCCGTTACTTCTTAGAGAAAGCAATACTTCCAGAAGAAGACAAGTTCGCGGCGTTGAATAATGCCCTCTTCACATCCGGATTCTACTTGCACGTCCCGAAAGGGATTGAGGTAACCGTCCCATTCAGATTCGTCACCATACTCGACTCCGAAGGGAGCGGGGTTTTCGCCCAGAACCTCGTAATGGCCGAAAACCGGAGCAAGTTCACGATTCTTGAAGAACTGTACTCGACCCGTCTCACCTCCCAATCGAAAAAATCAACCTACAGTAACCTCTCGGAAGTGTACTTGCACGATGGCGCTGAGGTTACGTACGGTAGCATCAATAACCTCGGCCAAAGTGTTAACGTGTTCTCAAACAAGAAATCGATCGGGAAACGAGATACCAAGATGGTTTGGGCATCTGGACTATTGGGCGGAGCGTTCACACGTTCTCGAATTGAGAGCGTAATGAAGGAATCAGGCGCATCTTCCGAAAATGTTGAGGTCGTGTTTGGAGCTGGCACGCAGCGCTTCGATACGGTTTCGAACATAACCCACAGTGGACCAAACACTAGCGGCCACGCCATCTCAAAAGGAGTGGTCAAGGACAAGTCTCGGGCCATCTTCAAAGGCATGATCAGAATCGACAAGAACGCCAAAAACTCTCGGGCCTACCTTGCGGAACACGCCATGATACTCGGGAAGGACGCCCTAGCCGACGCCATACCAGGGCTTGAAATTGACACCAATGACGTGAAAGCAACGCATTCGGCTTCGGTTTCGCAGATCAATGAAGAAGAAATCTTCTATCTCATGTCCAGAGGCCTATCGGAAGATGAATCAAAGAAACTCATTATAGTTGGATTTTTCGAACCAATAGTCGAACGGATCCCTGTGCCGGAAATTGCCAAACGGATTCGACGGATCGTAGACTTAAAGTGGTCTGGAATCTACGATTTCGCTTCCTCATTGACGGTCCCTGCATTCGACGACGAATACTACGAAGAAGGCCACAAAACCAGAGACATATTCGAAGGACACTATAAGTACCGTTAGTGCTATTATGATTCGCTGGATATTTGTAATTTCGCTACAAATATCTTGACGTGAGCGAATACGCGCTCAGTGGCGCATTCTGACGTTAGAGTGGAGGTGGCCTTGCACATTCACACCGAATGCATCGGTGAGTTGGAGATATCTTAACTCTCAACCAGCTGAAATCATTTGTCGGTGGCCTTTTCAGAATGATGAGTATCATCAAGAACGATAAACTTGAGAGAGGTTGTGATTGCCGGATATTTGAGAACTGGTCAATCGCGGTCTAGGCCAAATGATCCTAGCCGGGACTGGTTCCACGGACTGAGAGCCGATGAACTATTGGCCAAGCTCCTTCCTGAAGTCATCAGGAGGACCAGGATTAGGGCTGAGGAGATTGATGACTTCATTGTTGGATCTGCATTGGGCGTCGGCGAGCAATGGAGTTTTGGAGGCCGGTTTCCCATCTTCCTAGCCAATCTTCCAGAACAGATCCCTGCGAAATTCGTGGACCAGCAATGTGGCTCCGCCATGGCTGGAATTCATATCGGTTTCCTAGAGATCGCAGCCGGATTTGCGGGCATCGTGATGATCGGAGGTATGGAACATATGACGCGGGTGCCTTATGATCTTGCTAGGGACGGGTTCCTTCAGGAAAAGGGAGTAATCGCTCCTAACAGTCGTCTTTTCGCAGATGAGGCTTACAAGCACTGGGATATGACGACGACTATGAACATGGGACTTACCGCCGAGAAGCTCGTCGCCAAGAGCGGTTTTACTAGGGAGGATATGGATCGCTGGGGAGTTCGTGCTCATCAGCGGGCAGCAAAGGCTCAGAAGGAGGGTTTCTTCAAAGAGGAGATTCTCCCTATTGAGGTCAGGCAAGCGGACGGAAGCACGATTCTTGTAGATCGAGATCAGGCCGTTCGAGAAGACGCCACGCTCGAAGCGATGAAAAAACTCAAACCAGCGTTCAAACCCGACGGGGTCATAACAGCGGGGAATTCATCTCCACTGAATGCTGGAGCAAGTTCCATGATCTTGATGTCCAAAGAGATCGCCAAGAAGAAAGACATCAAACCCATGGCCACGATACGCTCCATCGGTTTTGCTGGAGTAGATCCGACTATCATGGGGATGGGCCCCGTTCCCGCCAGTCGCAAAGCCTTGGAGAAAGTTGGGCTGGTCGCCAAAGACATAGATTACTGGGAGATCAACGAGGCCTTCTGCATCGTGACTCTATACTGCATGAAGGAATTGGGCATTGATCCAGATCGAGTCAACATTATGGGAGGTGGAACAGCGATCGGTCATGCATTGGGAGCGACTGGAATTCGCTTGGTAGGCACCTTGGCGAGAATCCTAGACGCGAAAAACGGCCGTTACGGTTTGGCCAATGCCTGTGCCGGCGGCGGACAGGGAGTGGCAACGATTATCGAGAGAGAACGGTGAACGATCAGGGGGGATTGGGCGACCGTCTCGTTACCGATTGACCAGCCCTCATCTAAGAGCCAGACGCGCAAGAAACTGATGCGATCAATTTTGGGCGAGGCCCCCAGCATGAAGCCGATGTCTGCTGAACGTTGAAAATTGGGGAGGGAAACTAAGACTAACCTTGGGTCTTGAGTTTCTCCACATAGTGTTCCCGAAATTTCCTAACTTTCGGCGCGATAACCATTTGGCAGTAGGGCTGGCGTGGGTTGTTTTTGAAGTAGTCGAGGTGATAGGCCTCCGCTTTGTAAAAGGCCTTGAACGGTTCAATTTGTGTCACTATCGGCGCCTTCCAAAGCTTTGCTGCGGTCACTTCACCTACGACTTGTTGCGCTATTGACTTCTGCTCGTCGTTGTGGTAGAAAATTACTGAGCGGTATTGCGTCCCTGAGTCAGCTCCTTGCCTGTTCAGGGTTGTTGGGTCGTGGACTGTGAAGAAAATTTTTAGGAGCTCCCCGTAGGAGATTACCACTGGGTTGAATGTCACCTGAACGACTTCAGCGTGACCTGTCCTATCTGAACAGACTTGTTCATACGTCGGGTTCGGCATGGCCCCTCCCGCGTAGCCGGGCTCAACTTTCTCGACCCCTTTCAACTCTGTGAATACAGCTTCCGTACACCAGAAGCATCCCCCGCCTAAGGTTGCGATTTCGCTAGTCCGACTCATGTGCCTTCTATTGCTTAACGTACCGTATAAGCAAACGATCCGCTGAGGGTCGCGAGAGAGGCGAGTAAGTGCCCACTGACAATTTGAATGGATTAAAGATTTATCGGGATTGCCCGACTAAACCTTGCTGGGATTGTCTGTGACGACACGAAACGTTAGAGTCGGACTCATACAACTGGAGGTTACGAACTCGAAAACGGAGAACCTCCGAAACATAATTCGCTCCCTTGACCTGATAGGCGGGGAGTGCGATCTAGTAGTCTTCCCAGAATATAGTATGGGCTATCCCGAAGGCGTCCTATCCCGCGACTTCCTGCAGGAAATCGCAGAACCCTTGGAGGGGGAATTCGTCGAGAGCGTGGCAGAGAAAAGTAAGGAAAAGCGTACCGTGGTCGTGTTGCCAATCTTCGAGAAAGACGATTCATCGATATTCAATACGGCGGCCATCATTGATCGTGGAAAGGTCAGAGGCGGCTATCGGAAAATACACTTGTTCGACGCTCTTGGATACAGGGAGTCAAAGGTTTTCCGTCCCGGATCAGAATTAATTCTCTTTGATGTTGGCGGGATGACGTTCGGCGTAGTGACGTGCTACGACATTCGTTTTCCTGAACTCGTGAAGAAAGAAGCCTTGTCCGGCGCGGTTGCAATCGTCGTTCCGGCCGCGTGGTTTCGCGGCCCGCTGAAAGAGGAACAATGGCAAACCCTCCTGATGGCTCGCGCCGCCGAGAACACTAGCTACGTGATCGGTGTAGGAAACGCAAATGAAAATTTCGTTGGCAGAAGCATCGTTGTCGACCCGTTCGGGGTCAAAGTGCTTGATCTAGGGCACGGAGACCGAATTGGGCGATGTGAAATCGATAACAACCTGATCACTAACGCGAGAGAGAAAATACCAGTCATTCAACAATCCCGTAACTTTCCGGATATTCAATGCCGGCGACTCGGATAACGCGAGGTTGTCTAGTTTGAGTGGTTATGTTAAGGCTTGTGAGGTTTCTGACGTTCCGCCGGGGTCAATGCATGCGGTGAACCTGGGTGACAAGAAGGTTATGATCGTTAATGTGGATGGAGAATTATACGCTACTGACAGGGTGTGTACTCATGAGACTGCGGACCTCTCTACTGGTTTCCTAATCGGTTCTGTGGTAACGTGTCCTCTCCATCTTTCGCGATTTGACGTGGTAACCGGAGGGGTGCAAAACCCACCTGCTACCGTGCCTCTGAAGACGTACGGGTTGAAGGTTGAAGGGACAAGCGTATACGTTCAAGTTTAACCAATCTAGCACGGTTGGAGAGCTTATATCACATCGAAGCCGATAATCTCTTCTCCGCAGCTATGTTTCGCAGGTATGGGCGTATGGTCGAAAAACTCACAACGATAAATGTCGCAAGGATCCGAGACGACTTCCCGATACTCAAACGTCAAGTTAACGATAAGCCATTGGTTTATTTTGATAACGCAGCCACTTCGCAGAAACCGAAAGTTGTGATTGATGCTATTGACCGGTATTATCGCGAGTATAATGCGAACATTCACCGGGGTATCCATAAGCTCGCAGAAGAGGCGACGCTTGCATACGAGGAGGCAAGGGAGAAGGTTGCGAAGTTTGTCAACGCCAAGCGAACCGAGGAAATCATCTTCACCCGAAATGCAACGGAAGCGATAAACCTCGTAGCCTATTCCTGGGGCCGAGCAAACATTAGGAAGGGGGACAAGATTGTTCTTACGATCATGGAACACCACAGCAACATAGTTCCATGGCAGGTATTGGCCGAGGAGAAGGGTGCGAAGGTTGAGTTTGTCAAGATCAACGAGAGGGGAGAACTGCGTCAGGATGAGGTTCATGAGCTGATTGATGAGAAGACGAAGATAGTCTGCGTGACGCATGCGTCAAACGTGCTCGGGACAATAAACCCGGTTAAAGAGATTGGACGCGTAGCCCACCTTTATGGTGCGATGTTCTTGATTGACGCAGCCCAATCAGTACCCCACATGACAGTTGATGTAAATGAGATCGACTGTGACTTCGCGGCGTTTTCGGGACACAAGATGCTGGGCCCCACAGGGATCGGTGTTCTTTACGGAAAGAGTGAGCAACTTCAGAACATGCCACCATTTCTTGGCGGTGGGGAGATGATTCGGGAAGTCCACACAACCGGCGCCTCTTGGAAGGACCTCCCGTACAAGTTTGAAGCAGGGACTCCGGACATCTCAGGAGCCATCGGCCTGGGAGCGGCAGTCGATTACCTGAGCGGAATCGGAATGCGAAATGTGCATGACTACGAGAAAGAGATTACAAGTTATGCGCTTGAACGAATGAAGCAAGTCGATGGCGTAGTGATATACGGGCCTATGGATGTGACCCATAGGGTTGGTGTGGTCTCATTCAACCTCGGTGACATTCACCCCCATGACCTAGCTTCAATCCTAGATGAGGAGGGGATAGCGATCAGGTCTGGCCACCACTGCGCGCAGCCCTTAATGGAATTCCTTGGCTTACCTGCCACTTCAAGGGCAAGTTTCTATATCTACAACACCAAGGAAGAGGTTGACGTATTCGTTAACGCCCTTGAAAAAGCTAGGAAGCTATTTGCGCGATGAGTTCTGATATTTACAAGGACATTATCCTGGATTATTACAGGAACCCGCGTAACTTCGGCGACCTCCCCGATCCCGACGTGCGGGCGAAAGACTCGAACCCGCTCTGCGGCGACATAATCGAAATGCAACTCAAGATCAGAGATGGCAAAGTTGATGACATACGCTTCAAGGGAAAAGGCTGCGCGATCAGCCAGGCATCGGCTTCAATGCTTACCGAAGCAGTCAAAGGAAAAACACTCGACGAACTCAAAGCCTTAGGGAAACCCGATGTCCTCGCACTTCTCGGCATCGACCCCGGCCCAACTCGAATCAAATGCGCCTTACTGGGGTTAAAGGTTCTGAAAGTAGCTGTTTACGGGCACCTTGGCCAAGCGGTTACCGAAGAAGTAAAACAACTAGTCTAGACACCAAACATTTCGACCTACGAAAATCAACTACCCAATCAGGACACGGGACGCCCCTACTTTTGTTCGGTGAAAGGTTTATGTTTCATGACGCAAAGTGATAGGCTTATGCCAAACAAATATGTTCTTCCGGAATTACCCTACAAGTACAACGCACTCGAACCAGTCATTTCGCAAGAAATAATGACGCTCCACCACGACAAACACCACGCCGCGTACGTTAACGGCGCAAATGCAGCACTCGACAAACTCGATAAGGCCCGCAAGGGCGAAGCCCAGATCGACATCAAAGCCGTGCTCAGGGATTACAGCTTCCACTTTGGAGGCCACATCCTCCACAGCATCTTCTGGCCCAACATGGCCCCTCCAGGCAAAGGAGGGGGGACACCAGGCGGCGCCGTTGGAGATAAAATCAAAACCGACTTCGGAGGCTTCGACAAATTCAAACAACAATTCGGCGACGCAGCCAAAGCAGTTGAAGGCTCAGGCTGGGCCCTACTACTCTACGACAACACCACCGACCAACTCGTCCTCACCCAAATCGAAAAACAAAACTTCATGCACCTCGCCCAACTCCCAATCCTCCTCGGCATCGACGTCTGGGAACACGCGTACTATCTACTCTATAAAAACGACCGGGCAAAATACGTCGACGAGTGGTGGAAGGTCGTTAACTTCGACGACGTGGCAGCCAGATTCGACAAAGCCAAAAAGTAAACTCCCTTTCCACCTTCCTTTCCTTTTTCATCTTAACCAGTTCTCCACATACCGCGCCTTCTCAGAGTTGTTACAGTACTTCGTCTCAGTGAATTGACTAGTAGGGCGTTGAGCAGCTACCTCGATCGAGAGGCCAGACTCCGGAGTCAGATCCACCCTTTTTCAATGACTGCACGACGTGGCCGCATAGCCAGGCCACGGATTTTCTTTTGAAATCTCAGAGTTGAGATTGAGCGAGTGGGTTAGAGTGTGACTTTGTGCATTTGTTAGGAAGGCCAGCATAGGCCTAGCTTGCAATTCAGATGGTTGCCTTTCGCACACTCGTCGCACGAACACTCGCAGTCAGTCTCATATTCCGACTCGGTACCATACTCCAATTCGACTGCACCCATGATCGCACCGCTCCTGACATATTCTCTAATCTCTTAGCATGAAGAGCGCTATGTCACCGCCATCTCCAATGCCGGGTGACAACGATACAACGAGCCACAAATTGACACTCTGCCAGTAGGTACCCATGAAACTGGAGTGCAGGTTGTGTTCCAAACCTACGCATACATCGCCTGAAGGTTCGTTAAGTTCCCATACGCATGCCAATATATGTCGGGGAGATGATCTAACAACCCCTCCTAGATTCGTCAACGGACTTGGGTTGATTTGCATTGGGGGCTGAAGAAAGTGAAATTGCGGCTCTTCGTAGGCTAGGTTTGACTGAGTACGAATCCCGACTATACCTCGCGCTCCTCAAGATGGGCCCAATCAAAGCAAGTCAACTGAGCTTTTTCGGGCAGGTTCCTCGCACGAAGACCTATTATGCGATAAAGGAACTTCAGCGAAAGGGACTAGTCACCATAACCCCCGGAAAACCAGAACTCTACGCCCCACGTTCTCCACTTGAAATCCTCATGCCCATCGTCACTAGGCTAGACCATGACATTAAGGATTCTGAACAGGTCGTACAGACGCTTGCGATGACCTACGAATCAAGCAAGTATGTGCGGCGCAACGTCCCTAAACAGTCAGATCAGTTTTGGCAGATGGAGGGCAGACAAAGCATCTACAATAAATTGAACCAACTCATGAAAGACGCCTCCCGCTCTATCAACTATTCAACAACCGCACCCGGCCTAATTCGAGCTTACAAAGTACATGCTAATGCGCTTGAGCATGCGGCAAAGAATGGAGTGACAGTAAAGCTCCTAGCTCCTGTCACAACCGAGAACTCTTCGCTCGTGACTCAATTCTCTGAAATCGCTGATTTCAAAGCCACCCTAGAACCTCTCGCAAGTTTTGTTTGTGTGGACTCAAAGGAATTAGTGGTTCTCGACAGCAAACCGGATGACGTGCGAACAGATCAGGGGTCTGATGTTGCTGTGTGGACCACGAGCAGACTTCTCGTCGAGCTGTTTGACAAACTTTTCGACGAAGTCTGGCGAAACAAACCAGAGAAAAAGATTCGATAGCAACCATGTTCGTTCTGGATAGCAAGACTGTTGGGGTTGGAAAAGTGAATTCAGCCGTACGTGGTTTGAGTTTTCTCTATCGTGACGAAGGCTCTGGTTCTACACGCACGTGCTAAGTCATCGTCCTCCGACTTGGTGCCGATGAATTGGTGAAGTTCCCGGATTAAGGAGAGGCCCTTCCTTTTTCTCTCTTCGGCGTTGAGGGGCTTGAAACCTTGCAATTTACCGGATCCTTCTCGTTTATCTTGTGTGTAACGTCGATCTTTGATTTTCATGCCGCAACCTGCAAGAAATAGTAAGTAGCCGAGCGGCGTGACTACAGGAGGATAACCCCTCCCCAAAGCTTGTTCGGTCTCTTTATGGACGCGCGATTCGTCGACGAGAGGCGTGTAGGATACTAGCAAGCTGCCCCCGGAGGGGACAAGCTCTCCAAGAATCTTGAAGAGTGGAACATCGAGACCTGTGTCAGTAAGAGAGATGTTGATGGATTGGAATGCCACATTCTCAAAATAGTCTCCATCGACGCAGCCCAGCGAGGTGTCTTGTTGACCTTGATTGAAAATCCCTGAGAACACAGCGGTAGTGGACAGGAATCCTTGCTGGTTCTTCAATAGACAATCAAAGTGCACGCATCCCGTGAATAAGGCTGGGCTAATCTTCGTTGAAAGCATAATTTCGTTCGAGAGATTCCTCTGATCCAAATTCCGCCTCAGGATAACGCCCGCCTCAGTTAGTTCCTTCGCACTCAAATTCAGCATCCCAGAATCCAGCTTCATCCCAATCGGCAGAATCTCAAACCTACCTGACCGCGGCAGCACCTGATCGTTTTTGTCTCTCGAACCCCTGTTGGTGGAAGAGCATTCCCGGAGAGTGTGATCAACCCAACGCAACAGCCTATGTTTGTGGCGTTTTACTACACTTTTGGTTTTCGGATGTCCGCGGCGTCATACTTTTCTAAGAGTAGACCGAGACCTTCGCTAGAAGAAGCTCTTGAACTCCTTTATCCAAGTCGACAAGAGTGAATGGGAGGCGTTTCTTGAAGACCTCTCTGAGTTAGAGAGGAAGTATAAACTTCTGATGAATAAGCTGGATATGGATGAGAGAAAACTCCAGACATTAACCACGCCTGAAAAGAAAGAGAAGAAAGATGTGGGGAGTGACGATGCCTCACGGCAGGTGTCTATGAAGCGCCCAGAGGAAGGGAAAGCTGGGGAAGTTAAGGGTGGTTTTCTTAGCCGATTGAAGGCGACGCTTGTATCCCTGGAGGGTTCGACGGGGAGGATCACTCCGCTGGGTAGTCTGCGCAAGCCGCAGGGTTACGCGTCCTGTAGTCGTTGTGGTTTCAGGTTAGTGCGGGCTGCTAGGTTCTGCCAGCGTTGTGGTGGTGATTTCGGGAAGACGGTGTGTTCTTGTGGGCGTGAGTTGGGTGCTGGGGATAGGTTCTGCGATCGTTGCGGGCGTGGGTGTGAGGAGGGTGGGGGCTGAGGTTTGTGGAGACAACTAGCGCGGCGTGGGATTTGTTGGTGTCCAGTTCATGTGGACGGGACCGTGTCACTTAGTTCGCTTTTCCGCTTCCTTAGCTAGCCGGGACATTGTCTCCCGCGCCTTTCTCAGCGACTCATCGGCCTGACGCGTGTTATTAGCCATGTTTGATTCCATGGCTCCCAGCCTTGTTTTTGTGGCCTGAAGCTCATCCCGCAACTGTTTATTCTCGTTCTCGAGCTGGTCAATTTTGTTCATGAGTGCTTGGGAGCGGTCGAGGAGTTTCTGATTTTCAGCGAGGAACCCCTCAAACTCCTTTCGTTCAACCGTAACTCTATCTGACATAGGCTACAGAGGATGAATCCCGTTGGTTGGATATGAGCCATACGGTCTGAGTGGAAAGGATCTGACTTCTTCCTTGCTTAGGTGCGTCCTGCGTTAGGTTGAGGGGGATGATTGGAGGAAGACTGTGACTGGTGTAAATTGGTCTTGGACTCCGTCGGGTAGTGTTACGAAGTTCGGGGCACTTCCTTGGGCCAACACATGTAAGGCGTATAGGTCGAGGGTTGAGAGGTTCGGGATTTGGGTGACTCTCGCAGGAGTGTATCTGGGTTCCATGATATCCTTTCCATCGAGTATGCTACCCAACCCCAGAATCCTTCCTAGCTCATGTAGAGCGAGCCAGAACGCATACTGCCTCGCCGTCGCGTTGCTGGCTTGTGCTTCGTTGAAGACTGTTGGGGTTAGGTATGTTTGGGTTGAGATTATCGAGGTTCGTGAGCCGGGTGCGAATTTGTAGGTCGTCCAACCTACGGCGATTGAGGCGTAGGCGGCTGGCATGGAGAAGCTTACGAGGGAAGTTGCGGTCCCATCATCTGTCTCTACGAAATTGTACAGTGTCGCGGTGGGGTTGTTTTGGAGGTTCCAGAGCTGAGCCCTGTTCCATGCAATGGTCGCGTTCAGAACGACATCATGCGCCCATTTCGGAAAGGCGGGGATGTAGATTTTGATCGTGAGAATCGAGTATCGTCCGTTGATGGGGATTGAGGGCTCGGTTGAGGCGTGAACTGGGGTAAGGGTCATGAGGGTCAGTAGGATTAGCGGCAGTATGTAGGTGGTGGCTTTGATTGACGACATATTCTTCTAGACGATATAGGGTAATCATCTAGAATGAGCTACTGTGACTGTTCTATGCTCGAAGCGGTTACATTTCTATAACATCGAGCTCCCCATAAGGATTGGATCAACCGAAATCACCCACGCACGAGGACCCTGGTTGTCACCAGCCCGTCGACGGGTGAGTTACAAGATTAGGCAACCCAAAGGAATCCTACCCTGTTTCGAGGTGGTTCAACGGTCGCATAGCCTTGTTTGCTGGAATGTTTGAGCGGTGAAAAGTCACGCTGGACTATGAGTTAGACGTTTGTCCGCGCATTTTCTGTCACGAATAAATCGGACGCGGGGTCACACGATGTTTACCCAGCTCCCCGTAATACATGTGTTCGATTGGATATGCAGGCATCCTGGGCTGACGACCTGTGGGCGATAATGACGCAGGGCAAATACTACTCGATCCACGACCTAGCCAATCTTACGGAGCAATCACGAAGCACCGTGGCGGGCGTGCTCGAATTCCTCGCGAATTATGGGTTCGTAGATCGCATAGGCGCAAAGGAGCCAGTGTTCACGAAATCCACAGTCAAATTCTCCCCAGGAGAGACGATTAACCTTCTCAAATGCGTAGCAGAGCAATAACCCTCTGCAGCCGCGACGCGCGACCTTAGCCAGAACGCTTCGTTTTGTTTGATTTCGGGCTTGAGTTTTCGGAGGATTAACTCTTCATGCTTTATCGGTAATGATAAAAGGGGAAAGCTTACTGTTTTTCATGGTCAGCATGATTCACGGGAAGTATCTCATCACCGCGCTCATCTTGCTCGTTCCTCTCCTCTCAGCCGCCCAGTTCGTGCAGAGCCAGCAGTATTCGAGCACGACGCTCACCTCTCTTGTTACAGGTAGCCAGGTGAACACTGTTGCGGTTGGGACGCAGGTGTTGACTACGAATCAGGGGCAGGTGGTACCGGTCTTTGCTGGGTCGGTCACCATACCTGGTACGCATGGGGTGTGTGGTGTGTACTTTGTTCAAGCTTTCAACGGCACGGCGAATCAGGTTTTGAGTGGATCCGTTTCTGCGAACAGCAGCGTTGATGTTTATCTCATGACGGCGCCGGCGTTTCAAGCCTGGACTCACCAGATCGTCGCTGGAGGAACGTGCACTCCCGCGAGCCTCGTCGCAAGCCAACGGGGCACAACGCTGTACAATTACACGGTTACGATTCCCGCCGACGGCGTTTATGACCTGGTTGTGAACAACCTGTCACACTCAACGGTTGTCGCTCAGGTGAATGCCAGCCTCTCCGCGTCGGCACCCACGCTAGTCACGGTGGCCGTTTACTCTACCGTAACGCAGCAGATGGTTCAGACGGTGATGCAGACGTCGGTTGCGACGATGCAGCCGACGAGCAGCGGACCCGACCCCACAACGCTCGCAGCCATAGCCCTAGTGATAGTGATCATCGCAGTGGTAGCGTTCGTGGCTTTGAGGAAACGGGGTAAGGCGGAGAAAAAATAGCTCCGTAAGCTGCGATTCGAGAACGGCTGTTGAAGACTTCTAAAGTGCGCCTTTTTCTACCGGTGACCCCTGGGGGGGCATAGTTTTCTATGGCGCGGGGTTCGTAGGGTCGGTAGCCGGGGAGCCTGGGTTCTGTGCTGGTTGTTGGGCTGCGGCTACTTTGCGATGAGAATTGCGTTTCTTGGCTCAACCGAATAGTCTTGTACCGCCGGACAACGAACGAAGGCTAATACGCAACTGCATGCTATCCATTTCTTTACGGTGTCAAGAGTGGCTGAAAGAACGTTTACTGCCCACCTTAGTAGAGATCATGATTCCGGATACTACGCCGTCAAATGTGTGGAACTGCCGGAGGCGATCAGCCAAGGCAGGACTGAGGACGAAGCATTAGCTAACCTCAAGGAGGCTATTGAGCTGGTGCTCGAAGAGTACGAGGCTGAGGCAAAGAAAGAGGGCGGTAAGCTGATTCAGATAGTTGTCTGAAAAACTCCCTGTACTATCAGGTAAGGAGATCATAAAAGCTCTAGAACAGATTGGGTTTCTTCCAGTCAGGCAAAAAGGCAGCCATGTCTTTCTGCGACATCCTGATGGAAGGCGCACGGTTGTTCTCTTCGGGCATGAGTTTCGTTACTTTAGTTGCTTCGGTTAGAATTCCTCGATGCAGTAATCCTATCTGCTGCATCAAGAACCTGCCTCGCATAGGCGTGGGAGAGCTTGTGTCTTCTCTCGCCGAGTTCGTTAATGGCTTGGTGAATTTCATGTTTCTCAATAACCTTCGTTCTCAAGGCTTCCAGAAGGACCGACCAAGTGTTCCAGACATCAAGGCCGTACATCTTCGCCAGCGTCGAAAGAATCTTTTCGTCTGTTAGTAGTGGTTTTCGCAGGGCTTTGGCGAGCAGGAGTGTCTGCGAGTCAGCCTCGGAAATCTTCTCTCGCCTTGCAAGCCTCGAGGCTCGATTCGAAACGCGACCATCGATTCTGCGAGCAATAACGTAGCCCTCTTCAAGTGCCTCTGCCACAAGCTTGGCGTCAGGATACGATCCTCGAATTCCTTGGTCCACCACTTCACGCTTGACAGCAGGGGTGATCAATATCGATCCGAAAATGCGTTTGAGGAGCCTAATTTGATTCGTCTGCGCCAGATGGATTAATGGGCCCGAGTCCGAGACTGCGGGCACGGATCATTCACCATAGCGCTTAGTCATATAGTCGCGAATCAGATCGCTATCCCAATCGACCGCTAACCCATTCTTCTCCAGAATGCGTAGGAACTCCCGTAAGGAAATATCAAGAACATCGGCTGCCCTCTGAGCTGTAATGTTGCCCTCTCTGTAGGACTCCAAGACTCTCCTCCTCATCCCATCCTCGATCCAATCCCTCAAGAGAGTTGCCTTATCCAGGTGCGTCAACGCCTGAACCGCGCTCACCCGCTTTGCTTCCCTAGACGAAAGACGAAGTGTGACCACTTCCGTTTTCTGAGCCATGCCTACGACGTATTACATTGCAATACATAACTCTTGCTCGATACGAAGCAGAAAGCCGGGCTCACGAAAGAAGAGTTCCTAAAACTACTAGGTTGATCCCACGCCTTACCCAATCCGTACGCAGCCCTTCAGGGAAGCTTAGGGAGTAGTTCGAACCCAAGCCAGTACGCTTGCCTATCTTGCAAGTGTTTTGCTAGCAACCTTGCATCTTCATCTCTGATTGATTCTCGGAGGTACCAATCGTCTTCTATCACAACGTTGACCTCTTCGAGGCGCGCAGCGTCAGGACGGCGGAGGCTGAGCGTCGTGGATCCGTCTTCTTCATCAATTACTATTGGGATTAATTCGAAATCTTTTGGCAGGAATCCTTGAACCTGGCTGGCGATAATATTGGACGCGTGATCTTTCCAATCGTTCGGATCATCTGGCGGAAAGAAGTCTCTGGCGAGTTTGCAAGCTCTAGATTCGTAGGCTTCCGGAATACTCCACCCTTCTTGCTGAAAATCCCAGCCACGTCCTGGAATCTCTTTTATCTTTCTAATGAAATCTGGATGGTATGGTGCCTTGATTAAGATTCTACCTTTACCTGCTGAGGTGACGGTTACGCCGATGGCGAATTTCGTCAACGTTTATCGATATGGTTCTTCGATTTGTTTTTAAACGGTCGTGCGGTTGGAAAAGAGGTTGAAGAAGAATCGAATCCCGCTTAGGCCTTGATTATCCAGCTACATACACTAACATTTTTCATTGGAGCACCGCGCCAGTCTATAGGCATCCCATAGGTGCGCTATAGAGGTCTTTGGAACTTAGTACAAAATGTTTGATTGCCGTTGGTTCTGTGTTTTTCTTTTTTAGGGTTGACGGCGTTTTAAAACGGCTGGCGAGAGTATTATCGATCAAACTTGGCTGGATCTGCAAGCGACAAGACCGAGATTCTAGAGGATGGCGAGGAGATCCTCATCAAGGCCCCATATAGCCTCGAGCTCATTACAGAGATAAAGAAGATAACGCGGCATCGTTGGGACCCTCAACGTCGCGTCTGGGTGATTCCTCGATCATTTGAATTCAGAGCGCGCAAGCTTCTCAACCAGTACTTCCCTCCTCGAGATCCGAAGGCCTGGAAGGAGAAGGCTGCAGAAGAGATCAGGGCACTTATCTTGCTGTACTTGCCACCTGGGATCGGCGTGGAAAGTTCGGTGATTGAAGTGAACGGAACCACGACGATCAGCATTCGTCGCCAAGACGCTCTTGATACGCTTGAAGAGGTTAACATCACGGTGGAGGATCAGTGGCGAATCAGGGAGTCGGTCAACGATGATGAGGGGGAGTATCTAGCGGAGAAACTCTTCGAAAGACAATCGTGTTGGCTTGATTTCAACTCCAAACCCAAACCGAGACACACCCTCCCACCGCCCTAACCCAGAGAGAGTCGATGAGGCATCGCTAATGCCAATGACCCATTGCGCAGATTAATCCAGTCTTTCTCGTCACATAGGAGCCCCGCATCTCTTTCACGGCTTTGTTAGCCGAACAGGGCAAAACATTCTCTACGCGATTATTGGAAATCGCCCTGTTCTTGCTTTTAATACTCAGCCGCGCAGGCTTGCTATGGTCAGGCGACAAGGATTCTGGTTTCCCGCAAGCTGGTAAGGAGGACGAGCGGAGGCGTCGAAACCTTGACTCTCAAAGTGGAAACGACACCACCGACTGAGGTTACCGTGCAGGGGTTTCTCTCCGATCTTGAGACGACCATTTCGACGATCTTTCCAAAGGCGACAGGCATCCCGCCCCGCCGGGACTCCGCTACGACTACTTCGCCCAGGCAGTCAGTGCCCCATCCTGTTCAAGCTGATCGTTCCTATAGACAGCAGAATACAAGTGAAATCGAGAGTACGATCTCGACGCGTGAAGGCGAGACCTTGGCCCAGGTGTCATTCCAAGAGACCACACTGACAGTCTCGATTTTCGAGGAATTGAAGCTAAGGTACGATTACGCACCGGTTCAACACTTCCTGATACCTCGAGTCCTAGATGCGATGCGAAGCTTTGGCGAGCTACAGAGCTACGATTTTGATTTTACGAAGGATGGCTATTTGATTGAAATCTCTATAGAATTTCCGTCCGGGTTACCAAAGGTCACTGCCGTGAAACGTGTCAAGCGTCTCGTCGGAGCAATATCTTGGACGCTTCGAGCCCTCAGTGAGAGGTGAAAGGATGGCTAAGACTGAAGCGCACTGCCAAATCTGCGATGGAAGAGCACACCTTCGTGATCTGGATGAGGAGCTGCCGCAGTGGTGGAACCGTTTCAGGATGGTGAAGGTGGCAGATAGGATGAAAGTTCCGGTGGAGCTGATAATGGGCAGTGTAGGGAATGGTCGTTACTATGATCCTGACTGGGCGCCTCTCGTTGAAGAGGACCGTGACTTGGAAGTTCTTGGATCCATGAGCGATCACGGTTTCGATCCTGAAGAGAGCGCAGCCTCACCGATTACCCTTCTCAGATACCGCGACGAGTATTTTGTTGAAAGCGATGGGCATCGCCGTGTGAGCGCCGCGCGAAGACTAAGGGTTGCGACCATAGAGGCAGAAGTATACCTACTCCAACCACATCCATAATGGAACCCGCACAGAGAATCCGGACCTGCCTAGCAACCGTTCCATAAGTAGGAGAGCATTCAACCAATCAGCCCCGCATAAACACGCTCGGTGATGGCGTACTGCCTCAAGCATTCTACGTGTAAACCGTCTCCCTGGTGGCGTATGCCGGCGGCGCGAACCATTTCCGATCTACGTGTTGGTTTAGGATGTTGCGAGACGAACAGGCACTTTACGTGACGTGCGCGTGAAATCTGAAAGTTCACGCGACGTGCGCGCAGATTTTCATGAAAGAGTGCCAAATGCGACAGATTCTGCGTGACGTGCGCGCAGAATCTTAAACTTCACGTGACGTGCGCGTAAACAGGAGACCGCTTCGGACACCTCTGAAAGTGGCTTTGTTCCTCAATCTCCTTCCACGCTTTCACGACGCCGTAGAAAAGCCCAACTCAAGTTAAATGTCTCAAGTGCGACAGCAATCTAATCGGGTTAGTCGTAGCCGAAGATTCGATTATATTGCGTGTGGTCCATGGCTTCGATAATCCACACGAAGGGCGGTTCGTTCCCTAGCTTAATGATGGAGTATACCATTCGGTGGATTCGGTCTAGCCGATAACGATAGAGGTTTGGGAGTTTCAGTTGTGCGTATGATTTCGGCCAGCGATCGCGCGGTACAGAGTCTCCTGCTGTGGTCTTGTTCTCTAGAACGTTGATTGCGCGGTCGATCAATGTCACAAGTTCTTTGTCTTCGGAACGGCTAGATGCTCTTAGCTGCTTTAGGTACTTGACGAAATCTGGGTGTCCGCGGATTTGATAAGAGGGCTTTCGGCTAGGAGTCGGAGTAGCTTCGGGTTGTCGACGAACACCCAAACGATTGAACCGTCCTCCGGCAGCAGGATCTTATTGGATGCTTCCAAATACGCTAAAGTCTTCGCAAGGGTGGGATATTCCACTTGCCGCGGGAGAGCACGCATCAACGCACGCCTAGACGGAAAGCTACCTGTCTCCTGAATGCACCGTTCGATCATTAACTGGGTGTCCAGCCTAGGGCTATGCTGCACTCTAGTTTTGACCGTGGTAGCTTCCATGGATGTACCTCCGTCACCTGTGTATGAATGTATACGCGGGTCGATATATAAGCTCGTCTTTCAGAGATTCTAACTATTGAGAGCAGTGCACCCCAGGCGGGTCGTGAACTTCCTCAAACCCATTCGAGTTCATTCCTGAGCTCACCTAACGTAACACCGCGACCTTTCCCAATCTCCCGTCGCCCTTGTTCGATCAGCCTTCCTTCCCCAGCTGTAACCTGCTCTTCAGGAAGCAACCCTCGTAGCGCCGCGCGGCTACTTGGATGAGGGGGGTTTTGGGGAAGTTCGGTCTGGTTTTAGGTGTTTGTGTTTGAGTTCAATGCAGGCACTTGGGTGGTCTTCAGCATTTGGGTGAGTGTGTATCTGTTTTCGGCAGGTACGACGTTTCGAGTTGTAGGGTGAGTGTTTATGTACTACTTTTCGGTTGGTAGTGCTTAGCCATGAACGAAGAGGTACTTGTTACCAGAAAGGGGCAAACAACCATCCCTGTCAGACTGAGGAGAAAGTACCTGATTAGGGAGGGTTCGCGGCTGGAAGTAATTGACTCGGGGTCGGGTATACTTCTGAAACCCAAACCTAGCACGGTCGACTTAGCGGGTAGTGGATCCGAGCACTCTACCCCCGCGGAGATGAAACGCCTTCTCGACAAGATGAGGGAAGAGGATGCCTGACCGCGTATATGACACACGTTTCTTCATCGAACACTTCTATTCGTCTAAAGAGAAGACGCGGGAAAGAACTAAGCGTGAGATCCTAACCAACAAGACGAAGTACGTCTCAGTCATCACCCTCCACGAAATCTACCGACTCACACTGCAGAAGGAAGGACGTGAAACCGCGCAGCTTAGGGTCAGCCTCATCTCAAAAGACTTTGAAGTCGTCGAAGTGGACACAACGATCGCCCTGAAGGCAGCCGAGATGCGACACGGTTCACCCTTACCGATGGCTGACAGCATCATCGCTGCCACCTGCATCAACCTCAAGGCCGTTTGCGTCTCCGACGACCCACACTTCACCCACCTACGAAGCCTCTCGACCCGATGGATCTAACAAACCAGAAGCCTTCGAAAGCCACGGAGCCTTTTCAGACCCTTCGTAGCCCCGCGGTTACTTAGGGATGAGGATGGCGGCTAGGAGTTTCGAAACGAAACCGAGTCTGGTTCCTAGGTATTTGTGTATGAGTTCAATGTCATGCTCCCCCACCGCTTTCATGATGCGAAGGGCGGCTAGATTTATGATTCCGCCAAGAACCATATACGCAGGGATAGGAAAACTACCGGCTCTAGTTTCAATATATCTCGATGTTTAGCTTTGGTATTCTACGAAAATGCGCCTTGTTTCTCGTAACCAGAGTGAGGTCATATCTGATGGCCGTGGCTGCAATGTACATATCATTGATTCCAATTAGTTTTCCAGACCTTGTGAGTTCAGCATGCATGCAGGCACTCAGCCGTGTAATTTCGGGAGTGAGCGGCACTGGTTCGAACCTGCTGAGGTCTCTCTCTGCCGAATCGAGTTTCTCTTTAAGCAAAGTTTTGTCTTTTTCATATCGAAAGTAAATACCGAACAAGTACTCGTGCAGAGTTATCACGGAAATGAATGATGGGGATGCCTCCTCGTCAATCTTCTTCGCCAGCCTTGCGGCCCCAGCATCGGCGTTGACCAAATCAACAAGGAAAGCGGTATCAAACAAACGCAAGTCAGGAACGGCCCGTCAATTTCTCAGCAGTCCTCCCCTCAGCAGATAGCAGACGCATTTTCGCCTCCCGCCAATCCTCTCGACTGATCGTACCGCTACCAACAATGTCGGACAACTTATTCTTCCTCAAATTTCGCCTTATCGCCATGGAGAAGCTTTCTCCAGGAAGCCTTGTCTTCTTGAGAAGCTCGTACACTTCATCTGAGATCGCTATTGTTTTCGCCATGACCTTTCGACGTATGCATATACATATGCATACATAAAAGCCATACACCCTCCCAGCCTTACCATGAACTGAAAGCCTCTTCTGCGTAGACAATGTTTCAACCAGCCCTCAGCCTGGATTGGTGATTTTGTATGCAAAAGATATTAAATAGCACAGTATCGTGTTTCCGGGGTCTCACTTGGCAAGATCGGTTAGAGTTGAAGAGCGAACTTATCGAAAACTGTCTCAGGCCTCCGGTCGATTGCAGGCGATGATGGGACGACCGGTTTCTCTCGATGAGGCAATCTGGCATCTGTTAAAGGGGGCGAGAGAGACGGGCAAGATAAGTGACGTAGCTGGAAGCTGGGATATGTCGGAATCAGAGGCTAGGGAGATAGCGAAGGCGTTGCGGGAGGGATGGAAACGTTGGAAGCTTCCTCAATCTGCTTAGATACGTCAGTCCTAATCGACAACCTGCGGGGGAAGAAGCAAACCGTTGAATTCATTAAGAGACTCGAAGAGGCTGGAACGACTCTCTCAACAACCACCATAAACTCTTTCGAACTTTACTACGGCGCGTACAGGAGTAGGAGACGAGAGAAGAATCTGACCGCAGCAAGGACCCTCCTAACACGACTCGTCATATTGGACCTAACTGATGAGTCTTCAAACGAAGCCGGCCGAATTCTAGCCTATCTTGAAGAAAAAGGAGATTTGATTGGTTTTCGGGACGCGCTGATTGCAGCCATCGCCATGAACCATGAGATGACATTAGCTACGAGCGATATTGAAGACTTTTCAAGAGTCCCCGATTTGGAAGTATTGAGAGCGCCCTGACGTCCTCCCACGCCTAAACATGGCTTCAGACGGTATCTCGCATCCCCGTTCTGTAATGGCTCGAACTGCTTCTGGTAGATTGACCGCTCAGGCTTCTTGTTGCAAGATTGCAGCACTAATCTTACTTGAGCAAAAACGGCTCGGCTGCGAAATTAATGTGGTTGTGTGCTACATAACAGCTATGGCCTTGGCCGCCCTATTCTGAAGCACCGCGCAGGCCTTCTGAGTGATGTCCAAGCGTTGGCCAACGCCAAGCCTAACTCAATCGACTGGAACTATCTTGAAGCCATATCGAAGGATCCCGTTGAATTTCAAGAGATCAAAAGAATGTCGCTCGCGCATTTGGATTACCGACGCCATAACGCGAGATGACTCTATCCGGATAGTAGTGCCCTTCTGTTAGTTTCGGTGGGTATGAGCGTGGCCGCTGCTTCGCCTTGCTCGGCTTTATTTCAGGTAGTCTTCGAGGGAGTGAACTTGAACGTCCAGAGGCTTCTTCTCGATCTCCTTCTCCAGCTCTCTCTCCCTTCTTGCGAAGAGAGCAGCGGCTCGTTCAAGTTTTGCTAACCCCAGGACGTAACAGTCGGCGAGGGATATTGCCCGTTCACACTTGTATGCGCCTGCAGCTATGTCCAACTCGTCGGAAGCAGTCACCGACGCATATTGGGCTTTGAGGAACATCTCAGTCGATATTCGCGCGAATGCTTGGCCTTTTCGTCTGCAGAGCACATAGAAGAGTTCTGAGAGGCATAGACGATTGCAGAGAATAGTTCTGTCCTTTGGAGGAAAAATCTCTAACTTGACGAGTTCGCCCAGCTTCTCTCCGAGAAAGTAGGCCAAGATAACGCCTGAGTCGATAGATAACTTATCGTGCAGAACGCGCGATTTGCTCAAGCCGCCTCGTCTCCCTCCCCCTCAAAGACTCGAGTTCATGCCAGGCCTCCCGATCACCCCGCAAACCTCCAAATAGACCTTCGAAGCGCTTTCTTGCCGCAGCCACCCCACGCATATCATGGATGAGAATCATTATGGCCTCGTCGAAGCTCACTCTGCGCCCTAACTTTAATTGAAGGCTCGCAACCACTTTGAACAACTCATCTCTCGTCTTCTCATCAAGCTGAATTGATGTCACCAAGGTCAGCAACCTACCATAGAACCTATAGGAGCTATGGCCAATATATGAGCCTGTACCTAGTTTGGCCCGCGCGTACGGGATAGCTTACCCTAGCAGAATTAGTTGATTCAGGCCCCTTTGAATGGGAGTTGAGAACTGATGCACGCTTTGTCGAGGATAGAACCCGCGGGACAAGACGGACTACATAACAGCTATGCTCCATCTATCTTGCGTCACCGACGACCACATTTTACGGAAGTGAAGAGAATCTGGAATTGAGATAGCCACCATGTCTTCAGGAATCGAACGGAGTACAAAAACATGGACAGGTGAACGAAACTACAAGCAACAAGTTTACTTGGGCTTTGAGGCTTTCTCGTAGAGTGCATCGTCAGCCGTTAGGAGAGTTGCGCCCGTCTTCTCTGAAGCCTTCACGTAGACGCTATCATAGTAAGTTACCTCGTTCTTCATCGCCCAAGTTAGTGCCCCCAAAGATTCTTGTCCATCCAATTCAACGCAGTCCAGTTTGAGCTTGATGAACTGTGAGAACTTCCGTGACGCTTCGTTGGTGTCGATCACCTTCTCCTTCACAGCTTTCCAGAGAGCGTTCCCAACCTCGTAATTCACAAGCCCAGGTGCTTTCAGATCGATGGCATCCTCATGGAACTTCTGAAGAAGCCAACCCGCCTTTTCCGAGAGCTCCTCAGACAGCAGGAATCTTGCCGCCACGGAAGCATCTACAACATACGCCCTCAACGGGTCTTCCTCGTTTCTCGAATTGTCTGCTTTATGAAGCCCCTAGGCGCGACATGCTTGCGCGTGCGGATGTCCTCAAGAAGTTCCTGCGCAGCTTTCTTCCGTTCCTCTCGCTCAATCCTCTCCGCAATCGATTCGCGAATATACCGGGACCAGTTGATAGTGACCTGAGCCATCCTCCTCCTCAGCCTATCGTCAACCTTGAATTCTTTTTCGCGCACTCGCCTTAACCAACCAAGTGAACGTAACACCGTCGGGTTGCTCGATAAGCCTCTGGTTTTCTACTTTCTAATGTCAGAGCTCTCTAAGGGCCTGATTAGGGGTGGCTATCCGTATGTACTTCTCGAATTCCTTTCTGCATTCTTCTCTCAACATATGTTTCTCGTCTGTCGTGACGAACAGATCGCAGCCTTCTGCTATGGATGTAGCAATGTGATGGAAATCAGCCGACCCTATCTCCCACTTAGACTTCAAACCGCGAAACTCCAACATCAAATCTCTTGCTAAAGCTACATGTGCCTCAAACTCAGCGATCCTGAGCTTGAAGTTCGCCTGAAGCGAGGCCAATACTTCGTAAATCATCTCAACCGGCATTTTCGTTGAAGAGCACAGGGCACCAGGTACCTCGATTAGAACGAGCGCAGAAGCAACCCCCACTGCATCTCGCTTTGAAATCTCGTTCGCGAGGTTGACGGCTGAATTATGTTGCGGTTCCCCGCCTTTCTTGACGGAGGCAACTAAAACATTCGAATCCAGTCCGACCTTCAAGCCTTTCTGCGTTCCTTTTTAATCATTTCAGCGGACGTTATGTTTCTCGGGAAATATTGAGTCAGTTCGTCCGAGAGTTCTTCGAGAGACTTCGTTCTTACCCAGGTGGGAACACGGAACATTCCTCCTGAGGAGACTTTGGGCTGATACACGTTTACTCGGCCTTTCCTCACCAGAACCGCTTTACTCTCCCCAACAAGCTTGAGAAGATGCCCGTTCGCCGTCGCCCATGAGACCCTTAGTTTCTTAGCAACTTCATCTGGGGTGAGAGCGCCCCTGCGCAGAAGCTCCAAGATGCTGTCGTCAAGATCTTGCAAGGCCATCGAAGATGTGATATATCTTAGGTTATACAAAAGGATGTGTGGTGGGAGAATCCCACAGACTTCATGGGTGGGAGTATGTCAGCCTGAGAGATCACAGCGCTAACTAGGGCATTAGTGTCCAGGACGGCTCTGGGCATTCAATCATCTTTTGCGGTTACGCCTTTCTCTCCTGCCCGCTTCTACCTGCGCTTGAACCTCCTTCTGAGTAAGTTGCAACTCTTTCCTGTCCATCATTCTGAATATTTCCTCCCACTCTTGCTTGATGTCGGGAAGCTCTAGCCGTTTCATTATTACCGTGTTTCCTCTCCCGAAGACGAGAAACGGAATATTTTTTTATTATCAGGAAATAATGGGATGCGACATGGCCAAAGAAGTTGTGGTCACCAGGCGGGGACAGACCACAATACCTATGGAGATTAGAAAGAAGTTGGGAATCAAGGAAGGTTCCAGGCTGAGGGCGCATGCTGAAGGCGACAGAGTCATACTCACAAAAGTTCCTTCCGTTTTTGACTTGGCTGGAACGAGTAAGCTGACCAAAGAAGAGGCTTTCAAACTGCTCGACAAGATGAGAGCAGAAGACTGATGCTTTTCTGATAACGGCAAGTTGCCGGTTGTTCTAGGTCGTTCAGCGAGTTAGGGTTATATGGTCCAAAAGTGCATTTCGGACTTATGACCGAAACTATCAAGGTAGAGGTAGACGAAGCATTGGCGAGGAGATTCAGAAAAAGAGCGATGGAGCTTTACGGCTACAAGAGAGGCGCGGTTAAAAGGGCTCTTGAAGAGAGCATGAAGAAGTTCTCGACGCCCGGAGGAGTCGACTGGCATTCTGTTAGAGGCGTCCTCAAGAACATGCGTATCGGCTCCGTCCAATTGCAGCATAGAATATGGTCGAAAGTTGATTGATCCTCATCGACACGAATGTATTTCTTGAGCTTCTATTAGACCAGAAACGGGCTAATGAATGCGAAAGCCTCCTCGAACTCGTATCAAAAGGTGAGATAGAAGCCACCGTCACACATTTCGCGGTGCACGCCATCGAGGCAGCTCTGGGAAGCGGAGAGAGCCTCGAAACGTTCCTGAGGAATATGGAGCATTCCCTAGGCCTATACGTCTACGACACAAATCTATCTGAAGAGATGGCTATTGCTCTAATATCCAGAAAGATTGGCAGAGACTTCGACGATGCGCTTCAATACTACGTAGCCAAGAAACTTGGCGCCGACGCAATCGTAAGCTTCGACGAGCATTTCGACGGGCTAGACGTACGGAGAATCGAACCCCACGAGATCTTGAAAAAAACGGGACTGCCACATCACTCAACACTTTCACGAAAACCGCATTGAATGATATGATGTCCATCCCCAACCGTGCGTCTGAAACCAAAAGAACAATCTAATGGGTTTCAATGAGTCTGTTGAGCCTTTACCTGTTCTTTGCGTCGAGTTCGATCTGCCACACCAAGAAACCCGCAGTCGCAACCGCAAAAGCCACCATCCCCACCTCGTCAAGCCGCCAATCAAACGGAAAGACATGAACGTGAGAGAAAGGTGCAACGACCCATCTAGGATGCGTTACCCGATTTACGGTTCCGTTAACTCTTCGGCTCATGGCCTCGTTGAGTTAGCTTCGTTGAGCTGTTTTTCGACCACGTTCTCGAATTTTCAAGCTACGACCGCGTGACTTCTCTCTCATGCGTTGAGGCCAGTTATCCGGTATGTCTTCTGGATTGCCCCAGAACCGCTCAACTTCCTCCCTCGGCATGTCCTCGGGCGGATAGTTCCAGTTGATTATCTCCTTCTTTCTAGACAACAGGTGGCTGAGTTCAGAGTCGAATTCCTTCAGCAGTTTTGCACCCACCGTGCTACCTAGGAGTTTTCCGCACCAGAATACCGCGAATGTCGGAAGACAGACGACGCCCCTTGAGAGCTCTGGATGCTCATCCGTGTTGACCTTGGCGAAGATGGCTTCGCGGTCGTACTTTGCCGCCATCTTCTTGAAGGCTGGTCGCATTGCGAGACACGGTTGACACCGTGGCGCCCAGAAGTCCACGACGAGAGGCACCGGCCATCTCTTCAGCATCTCGAAGCTTCTTGCACCTTCGACTTCGATGATGCCTCTCATCGCGCAATCGTCTCCTTTTTCAGCAAATGTTGTCGACTGGGAGGGCAAGCATCTTTCTCGTTTCCAATTTGATCCATTGACATGATTCATCATAGAGAATGGGTAGGTAATGTGAACGGTCGCGGGTAGCTGGAGTCAGCCGTGGTATTCCGGATGCTCTTTGCTTAGCGACGCGCCCAACGCTTTTTGGAGAGCGCTTTCTGATTTGCTATTATCCCTTGTAGAATCCTATCGCGAATCCACCTGTCAAACCAGTCAAACCCGCACCCAACTGGAAGACCCAGCCCGTTACGACAGTGAGTTGGTTCATCCCCCAGGCTGATGCCGAAGAGATCCACGCATTCAAGACATCATGATTTACCTGAATCGTAACAATCCCCTTTCCTTGCAAGTACTCGATGGTTGCCGTTAGAATCAGAAGGACCGTGCCGGCGACGAGAAGCAGCAGCTTGAGGATCTTCTTCAAGGCGTATCCTACTGCAAAGCCGACTATGCCTCCGGTTCCGAGGTCTACGAGGAGCGAGGAGGACCAGGAAGGTATGCTTTGGCTCATAGGCCTAGCCTCTCGTTGATGTTGTATGCTGTGATGCCGCCGAGTAGGAAGATGAGGAGGGCTAGGTTGGTTGCTATTTCAGACCCCACCACTGGACGGAGTTGGGTTGTGACGTATGTGCCGGCGATGCCTATGGCGAACCAGGCTAGGAACGGAACAATCTTCAGATTCATGGGTGTTTCATCTCTAACCCATGCGGCTAGGTAATGTGAATAATTCGGCCTGAGAGGCAATTTGGCATCTGTTAGAGGGAGCGAGAGAGACGGGCAAGATAAGCGAGGCAGCTGGAAGCTGGGATATGCCAGAATCAGAGGCTAGGGAGATAGAGAAGGCGTTGCGGGAGGGATGGAAACGTTGGAAGCTTCCTCAATCTGCTTAGACACGTCAGTCCTAATCGATATTCGTCATATTGCACCTAACTGATGAGTCTTCAAACGAAGCCGGCCGAATTCTAGCCTATCTTGAAGAAAAAGGAGATTTGATTGGTTTTCCGGACGCGCTGATTGCAGCCATCGCCATGAACCATGAGATGACATTAGCTACGAGCGATATTGAAGACTTTTCAAGAGTCCCTGATTTGCAAGTATTGAGAGCGCCGTGACGTCGAATCCCCTTTCTCGCACTAAAATCCCACTTCTTCATGTTTGTGGCCGTAAAGGTGATTAGGTGGGATAGACTGAATTGGGCCAGGGGTTGAACGTGAAGACGGTTGAAATCGATCCTAAGGGCCGTGTTGTAATCCCGAAAGATGTTAGAGAGCAGAGCGGAATATCGGTTCCCGGGGAATTGATGGTGAGTGTCGAGGGAACTGGCAGAATCACTCTTCAATCCAGCGAAATCAGTTTGAAGAAAGCGCAACAGATCGGGCGGGAGAAGCTACGAACTTGGAATGAGAGTAGACATGATGAAGACAAGTTGGCTCATAAGCTTGCCCGAGAGGAAGACAACCGTTGAAACTGCTTGACACGATGGTTCTAGTTAGCGCGATGAACCCCACCAACAAGCATCACAAGACTGGAATGATGTACCTGAAAGAACTTCGAACATCCGAATCAATCCGGATCCCAACCTCAACCATGATCGAATTCGACCTTGTGATGCGGAATAACGGCTACACGGAAAGCGAGATATCTGCCACCTGGAACGCCCTTGCCGCTTTCATTGAACAAAGGCTAGCCGCAACAACAATCTCCGCCCACGTTACCGCTTCAGAAATGCGAGCGAAGGGACTAACCTACTTCGACTCACTCTTAACCGCACTTGCCAAGGAAATGCAAGCCACCGTGATAACTCGAGACGCTGAGATATCGAAGTATGTTGACACGGAATGGGAATAGATACAGTGAACACGAAAGTATTGTGAATCCGCTGCGGATTGGTCCCCTGGCTCGCGGGCGGTAGGAGCAACTGTCTGTGAGGCATGAAATTCACGCAATAACACGGCGGATCGTTGAACAGGCAAAACAGGCGAATGCCATCATTGCAGTGGGAGACCTAGGAGGCATACGTAACCAGAACCGTGAAAGACGTGGGAGAAGTTTCAATCGTCGCTTGTCTGGGCAGCGCTTTTTGGCGAGCGCTTTCTGTTTTGTCTCCTGTTACCCCTTGTAGAATCCTATTGCAAATCCACCTGTCAAACCTGTCACACCCGCACCTAGTTGGAAGACTTCTGACGTTACAACACTGACTTGGTTCAATCCCCAGGCTGCTGCCGAAGAGATCCACGTATTCAAGACATCATAGTTGACCCGAATCGCAACGATGCCGCTGCTTTGCAAGTACTCGATGGCTGCCGTTAGAATCAGCAGGACGGTGCCGATGACGAGAAGCAGCAGCTTGAGGATCTTCTTCAAGGCGTACCCTACGGCGAAGCCGACTATGCCTCCTGTTCCGAGGTCTACATCAACATGTCAGAGATCAGAAGCGGATGCTAGGTCCAGGTCCTTGGAGGGAATTGAATTTGTGGATGGATTGGCCTGCTCGTAGCTTAGGTCCGAAACATCGTAGGCTGCGGCACGTAGATACCGATCCGAGAAGTATGATCTTGGCGGCTTTGCTGTTCGGAGAGAAAGCCCCGCAGGCCATGCTCATTCACACGATGAGGGACAGATTTCAAACCGAATGGGATCAAATCCTCAACAGGTTATTGAAGGATCTACTCAAGCCGAAATAATTTGCTATGAAGTTGCTAGTCACTACCTGACGATGAGGATGGCTCCTAAAAGTTTCGAAACGAAACCGAGTCTGGTTCCTAGGTATTTGTGTATGAGTTCAATGTCATGCGCCTGTACGGCTTTCAGCAAGCGGAGGGCGGCTAGGTATACGATTAAGCCAAGAACTACGTACGTAGGCAGAAGAATCCTGCTATAGACGACCATCTGTACTCGGACGAGAACAGCCGCCATCACTCCACCCGCGACCAAGGTTTTCCAAAGATGAGGATGGCGCCGGAGCACTTTTGAAGCGAACGACCGCCCCTTCAGGCAAAGGAGAGTCGAATGAAGTCGGCAATCGGTATCAAAATTCGACAAGGCGGTGTGCAGTGGGTTAGGTATTTAGGTAAGGAATCCTTACTTACTAGAGGGTAATGTTAGTGACTGCAAGCCAAGTCGTGAAAATAACTTCAAAGGGACAGTTTACGCTTCCAGTTGAAATACGGAGGGAGCTGTCACTGGGCAAAGACAGCCACGTCTATGTGACGAAACTGGGGCGACTCATCGTGATCAAGAAGGTCGAGGAGCTGTCCTTGGATGATATCTCAGCCATCCTAGAACCCCTTGCGAAAAAAAGTGGCCTAACGCGTAGGATACTCATGGAAGATATCGAGAAGGCAAGGGAGAAAATACTTGGAGAGAAGCAAGGCAAGGCCCAAGTTCACCGTTCTCATTGACACAAATATCCTCGTCTCCGGCCTAGTATTCCTAGAGGGTAATGAACATCGAATACTGAAACTTGCAGAAGACAAAGCAATAACCCTCGTACTACCTGAGTTCGTTTTGAAAGAGGCGAGGGCCGTCCTAGGCCGTCGCTTCCCAGGCCATGAAATATTTCTAGACGCATTTCTTCTGCGAGCGGACCACACCATACTTCCCTGGAGCCAAATCGAACAAGACACCCCTATCCGTCGGGGCGAGGTCAGAGACCCAAAGGACGTAGCAGTGCTGACATCGACAATTCTGGCGAAACCCCATTTCGCAGTAACAGGAGACAAGACTCTAAGAGAGGATATGAGGCGCTGCCACGACGCTCGTAGCACAACCATTTGTTCCTCAAATGAATTCCTAAAGAAAATCACGAAACGACCTTAGCGTACAAAGCGAAGCCTTTCAAGTAATTTAGGGTGCTCCCCGCAAATCCGCTCTGCTAACCTGTCGACTCATGATGCCTCAACTCGTTAACTCGTCTGCATCGGCTTCCAAGATTACCTTCTGAGGGTTCCTGTACCATCGCTTCACCTGCAGACGCGACGGCCGCGAACCTCACGCCCCTCGCCAGAATATTCCTCGCGGCGGTTATGTCACGGTCTACGCTCACCTGGCACGATGGACATTTCAGCAGTCATTTCTCTTCGGGCACATGTTTCGTTACCTTGATGCTTCGGTTAGCGGTCCTCGATGTAGTGATCCGATCTGCCGCACCAAGAACCTGCTTCGCCTAGCGTTTCGCTGACAAAGTAGGCCAGTCTCAAAGGATTTGTGCCAACCGCTCCCTAGTTGCTCCTCATAGTTTTCAATTTCCTCTTCCTTCTTACACGCTTACATTCGTCACACTTGCAGGTCATCGCAATCCAGAATGCCGGTAGGTGAGAGTAAGATACTCGGCCCCCATTTTTCCGACTAAGGTTGATTTCGAGCATACGTACCTCGTCGGTGCTGTCATGCCAGAGGTGCACACCGATCGTGTTCCTCGGTCAGCTTTCTTTCCCGGCTGTAACTCGTTCTTAAGGAAGCAAGTCCACCACACGTTTTGTATACACAAAACATATAGCTAAAATGATGATCAGACTTGAAAGGTTGAAGCTATGGCCGTAGTTAATTTTAGAATCTCAGAAGAAATGAAGCGAAAGCTCGCGGGCCTTGCAAAGGCGACGGGCTCCAGCCAAACTGAGATGGTGAAGAGCGCGGTTGCGGAGAAAATGACCATTCATGAAATTGCACGTGCAGAGTCGAGTGCGAACGTCCCAAGCTGGGTCCCTGAAGGAAAATACGTCGCGCTCGTTCGTGGAGCAGTTGCAGCGGTCGGAGACTCAGTCGCCGAGGTCGTCTCGGCGGCCTTAACCAAATTCCCCGACGAAGCAATCCATGTGGCCCGCAAAGGCAAGTCCATCAAGACGATTCAATACGCCTTCTTAGCCCAGACGGAGATAAAATGCTGGAAATACGTGACGGTCGACCAACAATCCTATCCAATCATACCCGTCACGATAATAGGAACGAAGAAAATGGTTGCCGCGTCCTCTCCGGACACCGCAGCTAGCCTTACCCTTATGAGCCCGCAAATAGTCGAGGGAGCAGGCCTTCGACCAGCCACCGAGGAAACAGTCACGACCGCTGCTGGCACGGTCAAAATGAACACCTTCAAAGCCACAATAGAGCTCCCCGTAGGCCGCTACGATGCAACCGTAGCTTCAATCGAGATCCCCAAGACTCTCCCCTTTCAAATCCTACTTGGCAGAAACATCCTAGACCTCATCGACCTCTACGCACTCGGCAAAAGCAAAGTAATCTGCGTCAAAGACCCCTAGCGACCCCGACACGCAGACAAACCCTTTCGAGGCCAGGCGGCTGGCGCTTGAACGACGTGTGAGCCAACAGATTGGCGTCCCACATTCGTTATGGGAGATCCATTCCGGACACCAGAGAGAGCCACGCAGCGGTTTCGGCTCCTTCTTGGAGCGGCGGCTACTTGGCGATGAGGATGGCGGCTAGGAGTTTCGAAACGAAACCGAGTCTGGTTCCTAGGTATTTGTGTATGAGTTCAATGTCATGCTCCCGTACCGCTTTCAGGAAGCGAAGGGTTACCAAGTATACGATTAAACCAAGAACCATGTACGCAGGCAGCAGATAACTACTGTAGAACATCATCTGCACGAGCACGAGGACGCCCGCCATCAACCCCCCAGCAACTAAGGTTTTCCAAAGCGTCTCTAAGTCAATGCTTACCGCATTCTTCTTTTTCAAAACAATGATTGTTAGGACGAGGGACGCGACCATGACGAGGCCGCGGGCGACGGAAGCACCTGTAATCCCCATGAGTGGCAGAAGCACGTACGCGGAAGCCACTGCCAATAGCACGGACGCAACCGTGATCCACATGACCATTCGGGTTTCTGATAACGCTACTAGCATAGTACCTAGAACTGAGCCGAACGCGGTGAGGGCGAAGAAGAGTGACAATATTGCGAGAGAGTCAGCTCCGCCCACATACGCTTGACCCACAAAGGTAGTGAGGGCGATCTTGGCGGTGGCGAGCAATCCGAACGAGAGAGGAACTATAGCTAAACTTGCATAACGCGAAGCCAGCCAAGTAGCCCTCCTACAACTCTCAAGCCCTCCCCGCCAGTGGATATTGGAGTAGGCAGGAAGAAGGGCATTGTTCACCGAACCAGTAATGCCGCTGAGGACACCAAACGCAGTCAACGCAGCATTGTAGACGCCGAGAGCGGCGAGCGGTACGAATGCGATGAGGATCGCGCGATCGAACCAGCTATACGCGAAGTTGACCACGTTACCGATGCTCAGAGGCCAAGAGAAACTGATCAACTTCCTCAACGAAAAGGACTTCTTGGGTAGACCGAGCACGTGAATTATGAAGACCGCATACGCCACGAACATAGCGAGGTCTGACAAAATCCAACCAATCACAAGACCAACTAAGTTTCTCATGAAGATGATCAGTAGGACAACCAAGCATTGCCTCAGTATGATACCTGCCGACCCGATCGTGGCAGCCTCCTTGAACCTCTTCATTCCGAGCAGCGTCCCTATGGCCACTGGGAGAGCACCTGAGAAGACAAGAAGATCGACAGCTAAAACCCTGAACAGACCAGCTTGCGCGACTGAGCCGAGCAATAGTGACGCGATCGAGGGTGCAGCAACGAAAACGAAAACCGATATCGGAATCGAAAACAGAAGAGTCACGCGAAGCGATTGATAGAATACCGCTGATGCGGCTTCTCTGGAATCTGATGCTAATTCCCCGATGAATGTGGTCGCCGCCTGTGAGAACGCCCCCCCGTTTAGCGATTGAGCGAGCGCTATGATGAGTGAAAGGATGGCTAGAATTCCCACTTCCGTCGGCGTAATCAGCCGGGCTAAGATCGCGAAAGCTAACGCTTGTGCGACGCTCGTAATGATTGTTTGAATCGTGAGGTACGAGGCGCCGCGCGACACCGCAACGGCAGAAGTTAGGTTTCCGCTGGACGGATCGGTAGAACCAAGCTGCGTTTCTGGGTTCGGGTTGGGTGCAGGATACATCTTAGGTTCCAGCGTGAAACATCCAGAGTGTTGTGCGTTTGTCAATTCATTATGGTAGATAAACCGTTGCGCGATGAGAGACGATTTGCTGTCAACTGGACGCTGATCTCATGGAAATTAAGACCTACTAAAAGAGAGATCCACCCTTCCTATCCTCTGATTAAACGAAAAGAGCTATCTTCAAGCTGATGCAGCTAGCGCGTAAAATGAACTCTCGAACGGAAATACGCCGCGCGCTTCTCTCTACACTATTTCTATTTGGATTGCTTACTTGGCTCTACGTGGTTGTCTTCCAGATGATGTTTCCCGATTGGCTGGGTTCGTCATTGACTCATATCAAGGTCTTTCCGTTCAACCTGCGCGTCGATGTAACGGGTATCGTGGCATTTGTGGTTTCGGCGGTGGCCTTCTTCTTCTTACAATTAACGCCTAAGAGAGAACGGGGAAGGTAAAAGCGTTCATTGATGTACCAAAATCTGACGCGGCTGTTTGCAATTCTTAGCCCATTTGTCTAAGAGGCAACGTATGTCCAACATGGACAGCTTATCTTATATATTGTAAAGTCCGGAAGTGGGGATTTGGCTCCGAGTTTCAAAAGATCGGAGTAATTCATCTGGATGGAAAGAGCAACTTGATTAATAGACTTAAGGCACTTTTTGTTATCGGACTATTCATAATAGGAGTACTAGCAGTTGGAGTTCCCGTCCAAGCTAGCTTTACGCTTGGCGACCTAACTGGAACCTATCCGTATCATACTAATGATTTCGACCCGCACGTTCCGGGCGTTATCGGCTACGTATGGCCTGGCAGCGGTGAATGTGCATATCTGGGCTTCCCGAACCAAGCGAGCGATAACTGTTCACCTGGTTATCAGGCACCTTACCCGAACGGTAACCCGCCGGGGGCACCGAGCAATTCTTGGTATCAACTTGAAGGGGACACGTATGCTCCCTTCGGTGCTGTTCTCACAGGTACTACAGGTGACATGATTTTCGCGTTGAACGCAACAGCATGGGCAACGGCGGCATGTCAGGCGTCCGACGGTGGGGTAGCAAATGGAGTCGTAGCACCAGCCGCACCAGCAGGCTGTGCTCGGTTCAGTGGTAGGTGGCAAGGGGTAGACATCCTGATCCCGCCGGGTTTCAGCGTTCCAGGATCGCCCCAAATTGTCTCGACCATTACGAACGATTACTCCTCGATTGCGGTGGCGAGGATCAGCCCCAATGACAGGTATGCACCCGGTTGGACGATGGTTGAGATTCTAGCTGACGCTGGCTTCGATTCATCAAACCCAAGCAGAATCACCACTCCATACTACAACCACCAAGGCATTGACTTCACAAGTGTCGGAGAATGGTATTACGTTCGAATCAACGGCGTACTCGCACCATCCGTTGCGGGACGGTACTTCTTCAAGATCCTTCTCCTTGGGGGGAGCCCGTCAATCTGCGGAGAGGAAGGAACGGGTACAGGCGCCGGAGGTCTTCCTCCACCTCCTACTTCCCGTTGTTCACAATTTATTCCCACCGAGAATTGGCCCGTTCTGCTGGTGAAAGGTGAGACCGACCCAGCCATACTCACAGGTACCCTTCGGTATGCCGGTTACAATTCAACACTCTACGGCCAACCAATCCAAGAAGCGGGAAGAGTTTGGGCAAGTATGACTATGCGCATCGACCCGTACACTGGCCAACAGAGATCCGACCTGTCAACTATTGACGCGATCGGTTACTTGAACGCAACAGCCGACGGCCACTATGAGGTTGAAGGCCTAGCGCCCGGTATCTATGACATCTATGCTTCAGCTGCTGGATATCCACAGACCTTGTGCGCGAGTGGCGTAACCGTCCTCAAGGGACAATCGTTACACTTCGACTGCTACCTACAACCTGGGCCTGTGATTCACGGTAACGTGTTCACGAAGCACCAGTTCGGTGACGAACCTTGGCCTTTGGGAGACACTGGAGCCCCAGGGGGAGTAAACGGATTGGCTGGAACGGGAACGGATGTTAACGGTGAATACATGAAAATTGAGCTCTACACTAACGCGACACTCAACAACCAAGTTGACCCAAGCGCTGGTCCACCAGTCTCCTGGTCTCCTCTTCCATGCGTTGCTGGAGGGCAGGAACTTTACATAGGTAAGTATGACGCGGGTGCCTGCAATGACCCGCGGCTTGGCAGTGAGATCGCGTTTCCGTGGCATGAATACACGCCGAGCAACGGCTATGGTGTTCCTAACCCGGCAACTGCGGTGAATAACGTCATTCCGGGCGGCTACTATCAGGTGTCGGCGGGCGATGGAGCGGGAAGCGGTGTTTACTTTGGAAACCTAATGCAAGACCCACAAGGCGTTGGCCCACCGCAGCACTGGTTCGTGCAGGGCGGTACGACTACCCCATTCCACTTCGAGTTCGGTGTAAAGGGCGAGTACGGCGCGCCCAGGGACCTTGACGGAATGGTTCCACAGGTCTATGCGACTTGGGTTAACGGCCTCACGCCAGGCAGGTATTACGTGCGTGCCTGGACCTTCCGATACGTTCAAACCGCCCTGGACGGTTCCACGTTCCAGGAGTACTACTTTGACGTGACACCCAACGAGTGGGCAGGAGACGTAACATTGCCTCTTGACCTACGCCTCTCAAGCTGGGTTAACAAGACCGTTTACTTCCACGACACCGCCCTCGATACAATTACAACCTCACCAATCGACACAGGCGCGGGAGTCATGTCCGGTGTATTGGTTGATGCTAACGGCAACGTCTGGTCCTACAACCAGACACTGCTGGGTTATCAGGGTCTGTACAGTTTCGGCGCGAAGTCTGGGTGGGGCGCAGGAGCCTTCTTCTCCACCACGACTGTGAGAAATAGGAACGACCTTGATAAAGCGAAACTGAACGCCCACGCGGTTGAGAATGGTCGAGCGAATATTCAGTTCTGGGGCTGGAATGATACGTGGGGCGGGGAGAATTATGGGCTTCCAAGCGGAACCTACTCGCCACATGTCTACGTCCTTGGCTACTTGGAGAAGGGCCCAGCTGAACAGGTGTCCGTGACACTGAGTGGTAACCCGACCGTTGTCAGCGACCACATGTACCGCGGCGTAGGTTTCAACATCACCGTCTACAGCATCGACTGGGAACGGCCTCGAGTCAGTAGGAATTGGGTTTGGGGGAACCCAGTCGGCTACACGACTACGGGGATGCCGACAAGTGTGGGAAGTGACCCAAGCTACGTCGGTGATCCACGCAATGTGGGTGGCGTATACATGGTCGGTGAAGAGATCGATCTCGGCGTATACGCGAATGGCACCTTAATCGACTTCATAGGCGATGAGCCCTCCAACCTGCAAGACACCGTCCTAACTAGCTGCCTCTTCCAGAACGATTCAAACTCCACCGTTCAAATGTGCGGAGGAGGATGGAACGCCCAATACCTACAACCAGGTAGCGGCTTAGTGCCGTACCAAGGCAATTCGAATGACGCCTATTTCGGTCAGGAATTGGGCACTCTCGGTACTGTGGGCGGTTACACAGGAGGAATCTCCTACTACACCACTAGAACACAGCTCTTTGCCCCCGCCCATTGGAGCCCTACCATCCTACCGGACGGAGGAACATACGAACAAGCCGTCACAGGCTACCTCCCACTATACCCCTCAGCGATCCCGAGCGGGCAATACAACTTGAGAGGATACACCTACGGTTACATACAGGACAAAGAGTTCTCCGTCTACGCTGAACCCACGCAAGTAGCTGATATGAAAGTTAACCTGGAAATCGGCGTTAACGTGAGTTTAGACATCCTGTTCAAGAAGGAGAGCATCATCACGCCAACCGACGCCAACATGTCCGCAAGGGTACGGTTGTTCGATGATACAGGCAACTTGGTCGCTGAATGGATGTCAAGCGAAGGCACATACGTAACTGGAACCGGCTTCGCAAGAGCAGCTGACGGAACAGACCAATACCCATTCGGCCCACTCCACCCCGCCATCCCAGTACCCAAACCACTCAACACTTACAACTACGTACCCGGAGGCGTAACACTGCTGCATGTCTTAATGGCTGGAATACCGCAGGTACCAGCATCTGGAACCGATGACGGCGTCATCTCACGCCACGTTCCGCAAGCAGTATACTTTAACGATCCATTATTCGCAACCACAATCTGCGGCTTCGAAGTAGACTGCTACACAAGCCCAGGCACAGGACTAGGCGTAGGTGTGCCAGGCTACTTCCCCAACACCGGAATTCTCGCGGCGCCAGATTACACTGGCGGCTGGACAGCTGAAGTAGACTTCGTCAACTGGTACGCCAACAACACGGGCAGCATGGAGCTTGCAAGTGGCGGCGTACAAGCACCAACCCAGGGCAGCACCTTCGCGCAATACTACCCTCCAGTCAACGGCCTACTCATGGGCGAATCATACCACATAATCCCAGGCACAACAGCAACCTCAGGCATCAGCCTAACAGAGGACACCGCACTCAAACCTGAACTCGTCGGACACAGCCTCGCCCCGAACCACCTAGGCCCCTATTCGCAGGAGGGCGTCTGGCAGATAGCGGGCACGCATAACAGCGGCGAAGCAAGCGCAGTCTTCGAAGTAGACCTGAACGGGTTCGTCTCAGGCAATGTTCTCGCCTTCACGTGGAGTAACGAGTTCCGCACACTCAGCTGGGGCACGGTCAGCGTGGTCGGCGCTAGTGGAGCGACGTGGAACTTCTACACGTTCGACGGCGTCTACCAAGCCTTCCTACCCACAGGCAGCTACAAGTTCAGCATAGCCCAACCAGGATATGCGCCTCAAACTTGGTCCTACTCGGTCTCACCAGGCCAGAGCGGATCAGGAGCGAACGTGTACCTGGAACAGAGCAACATCCCAGTCCCAGAATTCAGCACAATCACAATAGTCGCCTTCTCCGCGCTAGCAGCATCACTATACCTACTCAGACGCAAACGCAACTAAAGTCGCAGTCGCAACAGGGGCGCGAAAACCCCTTCTATTTCTCTATTGTTACCTTCAAACAATACGAGATAGACCGATGAACGCGTTAGCAATGAGTTACTGCGATTCTTAGCCCTCATTTCTTGAGTGCGTGATCAGCGCCTAATCGCCACGTAAAGCACCGAAAAGGCAAGATATTGTGAGAATGGAAGTCGAGAGAGCAATTTATCGAAAATTGTGAATATTCTCAAGAGGCTGCGTGAGGACGTTCTCGCGTATATCAGCAGTGGCAGAAACAAAATGCCTCTAGTTTGAACTTCGCACCCGTCCCACTGTTCCAATGTCCGTTTAATTAGAAGATGATTCATGCGACGCATCTCCGGAGGAAAATCATGCGGTCGAAGAATACTCATGAATCGAAGACAGGTTTCAGAGAACAGGTATGATACGTTCTTAGCATTCCAGATGTCGTAGAGCAAGACACATCCTTCGTGTGAACAAACCCTCCGAGCCTCGCGTAGAAACTTGGCTTGGTTACTAAGGTATTTCATGGCCCTGATTGAATACACCAATTCGAACGAACTGTCTCGAAAAGGAATATACTCCATATCAGCGAGAACGATATCGAGGTTTTTCAAAGTCTGCTTGGCCGCGCGAACCATATTCACTGAAATATCCAAGCCGACCACATCGAGTCTCTTGGCAGTGAATACCATGTACCTCCCTAGCCCACAACCAACATCTAACGCACGCTTGGACCTCAGGCTATTGATGACTCTGAGAATCGCCTCGCGCTCCATGTCCGCCTGAACTTTCACACCAAGGCTACCATAAGCACGAAGAGTCCCATATGAGGAAGAATCTACATCAAACCGGCTTACTATTCCCCTCTTGTAATAATCATAATCTGTTCGAAGCGGCATCGCTGCACCGCCTAACTAGGCAATCACGTTCAGACGGTGACCACCGACTCTTAGACTCTTCAGGTCTACTCAGACAAGCTGAACAAACTAGAGCCCTTTGATTCAGCTCACGCTAATCTTCTTTCAGTCACTTCAAGTCTAAATGGGCGGTGACAACTAACCTATGAAAGTGCCCTCTCTCTCTTACAAGTCCTGGAACAAGTGACTCTTGAATGAAGAATGTGACTCATTCTGAGTGGATGTACGAACATGTTTGGCCTTTACGGTTACTCATTCTGCTTGAAGAACTACAGAAAATGGAGAGGTAAAGTCTATACCGACTATCCACAGGGCTTCAGACGGTATCTCGCATGCTGGTTCTGTAACGGCCAGAACCACTTAGGCTTGTTGCAAGATTGCAGCACTAATCCTATTCGGGAAAAACGACCTCTATTAATGTAGCTGTGTGCTACACAACAGCTACGGCTTTTGCCGCCCTATTCGGGGGTGAAGAGGCTGACGATCTTGTCGATTCCAGCTCGTCGTCGTGTTATATGATGAGATGCCTCAAGTTTCGTCAGCAACCTGCTCAACGCATAACCTTCAACCTCCAATGAATCCGCGAGTTCACTCTGCTTCCGCTCGCCCTGTTCCTGCAACAACAAGAGCAATCGAACAGCCAACCCTCTGAGATCACTGTGCTTCGGGAATAAACCTGCGAACTCAAGCTCCATATCCACCGCCAACTGCTCCATTGTAACCGCCTCCTTCACGGTCTCGACCTCGATGCGGCCTCTCCCCACCCTCTCCTTTTCTTCCCAGAGGTCGAGCGTCAGTATAATGTAGCGCAAGAAGCGTCTGAAAATTCCGCGACTCATACGCGCTAGAGTAAGCAGCGCGTCCGGCGTGAAAGGGTCGGTGTTCTTGAAGCGCCGTTTGTAGACTTCAACCATCGTTTCGGGTTGGAGTGGATGCAGCTCAATCTTCTGCATCTTGTCAAAGAAAAAGTGGCCACCGAACATTTCCTTCTGAATCGCAATCACAATATTCGGAATAGGAGCTGAATCAGGTAATCGGTCCTTACGGTTCAGAGATTGCCAAAGCCAATAGATCTCCTCCAGATCCTTCGCCATCATCCGCCGATCCGTCTTCGAGTAATCCGGCATATCGATGAAGACGGAATGTTTCTCACGGAGCATGTCGCGCCATATCTCTTTACGGATTGATTCGACGCGCGTCTTACCCAACTGCTTCTCTTCATTATCAACTTGGACCGCCCAGGGATACTTCTTTTCAAGATCTTGGAGCACGGCTTGGGTACGTTGGAGGTGGGAACCCGGTTCCGCCCGACCGTAGGAGAGAGTTCGTTTGATGGACGGAAGCGATCTCATCTTAGCGCCGTACTTCGAGCGGAATTCCAATGACGCGTCATGATCGTAATCCATGAGCGACTTGTAGAGATCGCTGCCCCTACGCCATTTGAACAGCATCGTCTCAGGCCATTCGGACGAAGTTGGGTCAGGCACCGTGGTCTGCCGGAGACTCGTAGCGAGTGCGAGCAGAGCGCTGCTCTTTCCCACTCCTTGATATCCGACTAATCCTACCAACGCGCCTCGTGCAGACCGCAAATGTGTGAGTAGATGACTAACCTCGCTGGGCATCAGGTAGCTATCCGATATCCATTGAGGCTCTCGACTCTCCGAGGCCAGTTGACTCGCCCAATCGTAGACTTCCCCCATCCTAGCAGAACTAGCTGATTCAGGTCCCTTTGAATGGGATTTGAGAACAGATGCACGCTTTGCCGAGATCGTAACCCGCAGCATAAAACGGCGGTCAGACTATTTTACAGAGACAGATGGTCGAAACTATTCGGTTACCCGTGCCCACGACTCCCTGCCCAGATCGTTACGACCTAAGTAGAGACAATTCATCCTCTTTCATCCCTTCTTTCCATTCAGTTCGATCTGCCATACCAGGAAGCCCACAGCCGCAACCGCAAAAGCAACCATCCCTACCTCGTCAAGCCGCCAATTGAAAGGGAAAATATTGACGTGAGAGAAGGGTTCATAGAGCCAATAAGGATGCGTTACCTGAATCACCACAACATACACCCAAACAAGCAGACCAAAAACAAACGCCGTCAGAGCGACCGCACGCACTACCCCATTACGAATCATCAATCCATCAAAACCTAATGTCCCAGCCAACAATATGTTCGTTCCGGGGGTCCGTCAAATCTTCGTCGGCTCGGAGAGTTGGTCACAGAGAAGCGAGAGCGTCTCACGGTTAGGTGGAAAGGACGAGGCGCGACAAAAAGTCGCACATTCTACCAAAACGTGGTCCCAGCATACGTCGGAGTAGGTCGATGTCGGCCGTACCCATCGCTTTCAATGCCCGCAACGCAATAATATAGGCGAGAAGCCCGACTGCTAGGTAAGCTGGGAGTAAGAATCGGCTGTAATAGAACAGCTGGAGGACTTCCATGACCAGGGCCATACCCCCGCTGGCCAAGATACTCTTCAGGATGGCTCTGGAATCAAATTTGACGGCAATCCTTCGCCGCACGAAATACCACATCAGCACGAGGCTGAACAGCATTGAGAGCGCGCGGGCAATCGAGGCACCCAAAATTCCCAGCACCGGGATTGAGATCAATGCAAAGGCGACGCTGAGAGGTATGGGAAGTATCAAGGCTAGGGCAACGAGCATTGTCTCATTCAGAACAACTAGAACTGGGCCGAGCGACAGCGCGATTATGCTAGCGATGGATCCAAGCGCCAGTACGGCGAGCGGAACAACACCGCTTTGATATGAGCTGCCAACAAGCAAGGTCAGGGCAGGCCTTGCAGTTGCGAGCAATCCGAATGCCAAAGGCATAGCAACAATCGACACATAACGAGATGCCGTCCTAATCGAATCCTCCAAACCCTCAGGCCCTTTAACTCCGTGCACCCCCGAGAAGACTGGAAGCATGACCGAGCTGAGAACAACAAGCAAACCGTTGTACGCGGTAAAGGCAGTTACCGCTGCTCCATAAACCCCCAGAGCTGTGAGTGAAACTAACGGGATCAAGGTTAGCTGATCAAACGAGCTGTAGAGGAATAATGCGATGCTCGCAAGAAAAAGTGGACTGGCAAGTTTCAGAAGATATTTCGTACTAAACCGAAAGACCGGTGGACCAAGTCTCCGCCATAAATAGGCGAACACGTAGACTGCCAAGACGGTATCAGAAATAACCCATGCTTCTACAAGCCCGATTAAGGAGCGGGTCTCATAGACTAACAGGACAATCAAGAACGGCCTGACGCTCGCGTAGACCGCGTAGATGAAAGCATAGTCTCTGAATTCAAGTAATCCGTAGAACACCGCCGCCGCGGTTGGGCCAACGTTCGCGATCACATCGATCACAAAGAATATGCCGATGACTGAAATCAGCGGCGAGTTTGGCAGGTTGGAAACGCCTGCGGGAAACTTAGAGAGTAGGAAGCCTACTGCGACTATGATGGAGGCCAGCTCGCTCCAGAGAAGGGACTTGTAGTAAACTGAAGCCGCAACCTCCTTTTTCCCTTGGGCTATATTTTCCGCAACGAATTTCGTGACGACGCTTGACAGACCGAGCCCCATAAGTGCCGATGCTCCGCTATACGCCAGGTTCAAGATAGTGAATACGCCCATCTCATCTACAGATATCAGGCGGGCGAAGAAGGCGAATGCTACAATTCGAGCAAGGGATGAGACGATGGTCTGTAACCAGAGATAGGATACGCCCCTGGCAGCAGAAACCGCATTCGACCCTTCCCCCAAGCTGCATACTTCCGGAAATACAAATATGCCGTCGGATGATCGTTAACTGTTAGGCGTCGACTGATTTTCGTGAGTTACCGAATTACATATGCCCCCCACTATATGAGGTAGACCACGGTAGTCGAAGATTTTCTCTGAGAAGCGCTTGGTCGTCGGTTCTACTACGCTCTCTTGGGCGCGTCCGATTTCTAGTGTTTGAATTGAAACGTCGGAGATAGACACCGCAATCGTATTGAGTAAGTTCAATGTCTTAGTGGCGATATCTGATGGAAAAAGTTTTGCGAGAGCGAGTTCCTTGAAGATATTGGTTGTCTGCCAAGCGCTCGATTTGTCGATTAGACACCTTGGAATTACGCCTGCTTGGTGGCAAATCATGAAAGGATTGTACGAGGCAGGCGCTGAATTGGTTGCGGTACCGTATATTGGTAGAGGAATGGACAGCCTTTGGTGGAGTAGTTATGAAAACCCCAGCCTTCTCGAGTACAAGGCCTATGACAAGTTTGAGAGGGCTTTAACTCTAGTGAGTCGCATGAATCGAATGGTTGCACGCCAAACAACTCAGTCCATTATCCGTCCATTGGCGCATGCGATTGCATCGTCAAATTGGCCTAAATGTTTGGATCGGATTCTCGAACTAGAGGGCGATGTTGAGGCAATCCTAATCCTCACAGTGCCGATTAATCATTTGAACGGTGTCGTTGCTAAAGTAAAGAAGCACCACCGAATACCCGTGGTCTATTATGATGGTGATACTCCGACAAGCCTCCCAAGACATGGAGGCTTATCGTTGAGCTACTACGACGGTGCCGACATTTCTGAGTATGACGCTTTCATGGTCAACTCGAAAGGCGTTGTACCTGAACTCGTTAGGATGGGTGCCAAAGAGGTGCACGTAGTCTACTGGGGCGTTGACCCTGAAGTCTTTCGGCCCTCTACCCAAAAGCAGTTTGATTATGATGTTTCCTTCTACGGAATCGGATCAAGGTTAAGGGAACAATGGATTCGTGAAATGATATCGTATCCGTCATTAGAAATGAATAAGGAGAGATTTGTCGTCGGTGGGAGTTCGTTCAATGTCGAACTTGGCAACGCTATTTACGAACCAAAAGCATCATACATGGCTATTTCACGCAGGAGCAAGATTTGTTTGAATATTGTTCGCAAGCCTCACGCGGAAACTTATGGATCCTCAATCTGTCGCGTGTTCGAACTTGCTTCAATGGGTTGTTGTGTAGTTTCTAATCCGTACCTTGGCATTGAAGAATGGTTCGACATTGGAAAGGAAATGTTCGTTGTACATTCCCAAACCGAAGCGACTGAGCTTTACAGGAAGCTCTTGATTGATGATGATCTAAGACGAACCGTCGGAGATGCGGCAAGGGTCAGAGTCAGGAACGAGCATACAAACCTACATCGCGGTCAACAGATTCTTGAAATACTCAAGCATCTTTCATGATCCTATCTATCACGTCGAGCACAGGTGACGCCAAAGAAGGCGCCTGAATGAACATCCTTGAAATATGTAACGACTATCCTCCTTTCTCCCACGGTGGGGTAGGGAACGTTATCTTCCCCCTTGTTCAAGAGTGGAGGAGAATTGGCGTCAACGTTCACGTACTGTGCGTGGGATCTGGCAGATCTGTTTCAACAGAGTCAGAAGCGGGATTAACAGTAACGCGAGTTCCACGTCCCGAAATTCCGCCAAGAACATTGTGGTGTCAGATCAAAAGCCTGCCATTGTTACAGGAGTATCTGACGAGAGCTGACATAGTCCACGCTCAATCGTCAGAATGCGGGCTCATAGCGCTGGCGAATCGCAAGCCTAGAAGACCTTGGGTTGTGACAGTTCATCAAATGTTCCCAAGACTGCTCCCGATATATCTCTCGCGCCCAATTGCAGGAAGGGTCTTTCGAGATGACTTGACTTATACGCTTGGTTTCCCATACGTGGAGTCTCTTTTTCGCTTAGAGCAGGCCTTGGCGGACCATGTTGTTTGTGTAAGCCGACACATGCTCCATGACGCTCAAACTCTGTACGGGACGTCGCTTGCAAGGAAATCATCGTCAATTTGGGCGCCTGTGGGCAAGAGCGGGTTTGCTTACCGCGCTAAGCCACGGACGAAGCGATTCACATACGCATATGTCGGAAGATTGTATTGGCACAAGGGCGTGACATTTCTTTTGAATGCATTCAGCCACCTAGCAAGACGCAATGAAGGGGTGGTGCTCCGTTTGTACGGGGGACTTAGTCGTCGGGACTCGTCGGGACTGAGTTCATTGGAGGCAACGATGATGAGAAGAGTGAAAGAACTGGGGCTTGGTAACTGCGTAGAGTTCAAGGGCCTGATGGAGCACGAGGCGATGTTATCAGAGATTTCTTCAGAAGTAGATGTTGTGGTTCATCCCGCCCTCTACGAGGGCCTCGGCCTAGCTGTCTTGGAAGCTATGTCTCTCGGAAAACCATTGATAGTAAGTGACCTCCCATGGAGTCATGAATTGGTAAGGGACGGAGTCACAGGACTTCGGTCAAAACTCGATGAATCATCTCTTTCTTCACAAATGGAAAGGCTGCGCGAAGACGAAGCATTGCGCTCGCACTTAGGGGCCAACGCGAGAGAATTCACTAGGTTGAATTTTCACCCGGAAGTAATTGCACGAGAATACTTGGACCTTTTTGATAAGCTGTTGAGCCGCTGATGACTATTCAAGTGACCTATCAGTCCTGGTCAGCGAAAACTTTCAACGTGAGATTTTGGGAGATTTACCGTGATTGGATCCTAATCGGAGTAAGACCCACCGTATTAATCGCATTAGTAATTCTTCTTTCAAAATCCCGACCATTTTTCGTATGATGAATCAAGGAAGCCTGCGATGAATAGGCCTAAAGCAGCCTTGTGTTTTTCCATCCTACTTCTTGTCACAGGATTCCTTTTGATAACATCAACAGAGCAGCAATCATTAACTGTGACGACGACCACAACCGCCAACCCGAATGCGCGTCAACCAATCTCCTTTGTTATTCAAGGAGTTACAGCAAGAATAAACGTACTGTACTATTGTCCAACGTGCACTAAACCATTAAGTTATCAACCGAATGGTTGGAGTACGCTGCGACAGCTGAACGTAAACCTTCTTCGGCTAGGTGGAGGATCTGAGGGAGATGTTGCACATTTCAACATTAACAACTACCCTAACGAGTGGGCGCAGAACTTCAACAGTTTCCTATCAACAGCAAATCAGTATGGAATAAAAGTGTACTTTGTTCACATGGGAAATCGATTTGGCACTCTGTTCGGGATTGTTTGTCCTGAACCTTCTCAGGGCGTAGTCGGTACATCAATCAGAGATGCAAAAACAATGATTGACGCTTTAGCAGGAAACAACGCCTTAAACCACAATTTCATCACTGACCCAAGAGTTTTCGGTTGGAGTGTTGCTAACGAAGTTGACATATCCAATCCTACTACCTATCACTGGGTGATACAAATTCTCGATTACATTAGCGCAAAGGGAGGAAAAGCATGGGTAAGTGCCCCAATCGACAGCAGGATCACAAATGCTTACGGTTTCGTTGGAGAGATGGATTTCAATAAGATTGAGCCGCTACTCAGAGGCCATGTGGATTACCTAGAAATACACATGTACCAACCAGTCATTGTTGCTGATGCTATCAAGAATCATCGAGAAGTCTACGTAACCATGTATTCATGGTTCACTCAATTAATTCAGAACCTTATGTTAGGGGAAGCAACGAGTGGAAGCATACCCGTAGATCACATGATTATAGGAGAATTCGGGATCATCCATGGTAACTTTTCCTGGACATTCGACATGCAAACTGTTGATTTCAACGATACTGTGCGTTCCGATTACTACAGGGCAATGTTTTGGGCGGCAAATGATAACGGAATAAAGATGATATGCAATTTTGAGCTTTGGGACAATACTGATAGTCGAGGAGGTGAGAATACCCCAGCTTACGGAATCATCTACCTGAACGGAACCTTTTCTGGTCCAGTGACTATCATGGAGCAATTCTACCTTACGCTCCCAACTGCTAGTGGAGGACTCGTTTATGTTGTGTTAGGAGGATTAAATCGTGAATCGTGGATAGGCGTCGGTGCGAACTCGAATTTCTTGACGAGTTTGAGATTGTTGAATGTGACTCAAGGGCTGCTCAGTTAGAATCTTCAACGCGTACGGAGAAAACGAAAGCCTTGACCCAAAATCGGCCTATGTCTTACCGGGTCTGATCAGAAAAACAATCAACTACTCCCAATGAAAAATTCCGAGTCTTCGGTGACGGAGAACAGGAACGAGCCTTCTTGTACGCGAAAGATTGCGTTGAAGGATTGCTTCGGTGTGCGGCTTGCATAGATGACGGGCGACGGTGAATCCCGGATCATCAGAGGTAGTATCTGTTAATGAATTGGTCAGTCACATCGTCAATCTGTCTGGGAAGAAGATTGAAGTGGGATTTGATCTATCGGGACCACAGGGAACCCATCGCTACTGCGCTGGCACCTCAAAGATGGAAAAGATGCTTGGTCGGAAACCACAAACTCCTTTCATGACGGGACTGAGAAACACTTTCTATTGGGCGACGCGTATTCTCGTTGATGCGTAACCAACGAATTCTTGTGACTGGAGGCGCTTCATTCATTGGAAGCCACCTTGTTGGTACTCTTCTAGGGCAAAGTTGTGCGCTTTACATGAGCAGATCAGATTTATGACGGCTATCATTTCGATAAACTTTGAAAGATCAGATTTATGACGGCTGGAATTTCGATAAACTTTGAAAGATGAACTTTGGATAATGCTCAGAAGCTAGATGAGCGGATTTCACGTCGCAAACTCATTCGAGCGGGTGGAATTACTGGCTTATCAACCGTTGCGGCACTAGCTTTAGCAGGTGTTAGAGCTCCCACTGTTAGAGGATTAGTGAACCATGGAAACCCCGATTTTCTTGAGTTAACACCATACTCTGGAATCCCTACTCGGAAAAGCGGTTCAGATATGCTCGTTTTCAGTAATGCAAACGACAACAATGAACCATACCTAGAAGATACCTCTGGCAACCTTTGGCCAATGCGCACACGGCAGCAGGCCACCTACATTGTCGAAGCAATCCTAACAACTCCACCCTCAACATACACATTCTACGCTCGGCCTGCCCCGAATAGTGGATTAACCGCGTATGCGGGAGGGAGTGCAGCGGCCGCTATTCAAACGGCTATTACAGGAGCTTTAGGCGCAGGTGGAGGCAAGGTTATCATCCGAAATCCACCTGTTGGCTTAAGCGGAGTATATAGCTTATCGACTGATCTTTCAATTCCGACTTCAGGAAGCGGCGAACTCAACCTAGCCATAGAAGGGGAAACGATTGAAGGCGTTGTTCTTCAGCAAACCGCTTCCAGCAAAAATGTTTTCACAATCGGCGCGGGCGCCAAGAGACTTACACTCAGAAACTTGAGACTGAAACAAACACAGTCTTCAACTGGCGACTGCATCAATATCACTCAGAGCAGCAGCATTAACAACTGCTACGGCCTCGACTTCGAGAACATGTACCTCGACGGACATGATGCCAACCATTACGGAATGACAATCAACAATTTGTTCTATTCACACATGAAGAACGTCAAGATTGGACTCCATTCAACCTCTGGTGGTGGAATCCATTTCATCACTAACAACGCCAGTAATCTCTACTTAGGCAACAGCTGTTTTGATGACATAAACATTCAACTTGGATACAGCAACACCTACGGCATATTCTTCGACAACGCGGTCGGCAGTGGGCATCAGTGCATTAACCTTCTTACCTTCAACTTCTTAGGAATACTGCAAAGTGCTTCGGGCGGCCTTACTGGAAACATTGGGTTATACTGGCCTGATCTTTCGGGAGCCGACAACAACCGCATGATGACGTTCATCAACTCAGACTTTGAGAATGTGAACACACTGATATCTGATTCCGGTGGCCCAAGTGCCTCCACCTCGAACGGAAACACTTTCACTGGTGGGTTCATGAATAACGGCAACATCTTTGTGAAGTATGCGATTCCATCTTTTCACGGCGTACGCTTCGCTGGAACAATGACGCTTAACGTGAACAGTTTAGCCGCAGGCTACTATGGGTGTGCCTTCGGAGGCGGGGTTACGAAAACGAATGATAGCAGCGCACACTACTACTAATGACTCCAATTGAGTGAGATTATTTGCCTTCTACTGGGCTTCGCTACTCAAAACTAATCTGCTATGGAATGCTATTCCTAATCCTATTCTTTGCGGGACCTAACCACTCTCCAAACAATCGGCTTGCACTGTCCCGCACATCAACTGCCAGTGCTCTACCTAAATTAATCAAACCAGCAAGAGATAACGGAATAATGTCTGACTTCCTGAACTGGATGCTAGAAACGTTTGGGAACGCCCCACATTACTATGGTTATTATTACTATGGTTATTTGCCAAGTAATCTGCCTAACGTCTACGCGACATCATCTAACTTCGGAACTACCGCTACAGGCTCAACGAGTTACCCGTCAACAGAGAGTGGAGATAGCACCAAGGAAGGAACCGTCACCACAATCAACACTGGTGCGATCAGAACTCTAAACAAGTTCACTACTTCCGTACCGTTCACTATAACATCAGTGACTGTTTATCAGGAGATAGCTTTCAGTGGTCACGTACAATTCGGTTTGTACGTTGATTCAAGTGGAAGCCCTGAAAGTCAAGCTATAGTGTCAGGGAGCGACTCAGGTTCGCTCTCTGCGAGCACTAGCATTGGTTGGGAAACCTACACTTACTCCACCCCATTCTATTTAGCCGCAGGAACCTACCACCTTGCATACTCCTCTGATACTAGCGAAACTAATGCTTTTTACAGAAACTCAGGTGACACAGGAACCACGTTTGCAGCCACATACACCTATACATCATCTCTACCTTCGAAATTTCCAACCACTGGATTCTCTAGCGGTCTTCACGGCCCAATCTCAGCGTACATGACTGGCGTCCAAATTGAGGGTTACTCAGAGTGTACTGAAGCAACTGGGGTAGCGGGTGCGGGGTTGACTGTCAGTTTCTACGCGGAGGCATCAGGTAACTATCGACTAGCAATCTATACAGATAGTTCAGGACCGACAGGTAGCCCAGTATGGTCTATTGGAAGCACTGGTGTTTCGGGTGCTCCGAGTTTGCAGACGGTGAACATTTCCAGCGGTTCACCAACCTCATACACATTCTCAGCGATAACTTATTGGTTGTGTTGGCAGGTGGACACCGTGAACAGTGTTCCAGCCTACATTAGTGGTTCAGCGAACACGGGAGCCTATGAAGCGCAAGCATACGGCGTGTTTCCCAGTGGCGGATACACTGTTGGAGAACAGGGTGGTGCATGGGCGAATTGGACTATGTACGTTACCGTCAACAGCACTACTACTACGACGGTCACTCTCCCGCTGGAAGTCTGTCTACAGGAGAGCGGAGCTGCATTAGCCTCGTTCGGTTTGTCTGGTGGTAGCGTCACTCCCGCGAGCATAACAGCGGCTCCCTCAAGTTCCTGTGCATCAGACCTAACAGATCTGAGCATAACTGCGGGCGCAACGCTCACTGTCACGGTTCCAACTGATGGAACCTATTCTCGTTATCGTATGAACTCCACCTCCACATCGTTCACGACCGAGCATGTTACGGCTTGCTCTCCCGCGGGTAGCACCTGCGGCACATCCGTAGTGGATTCATACTACGAGGTGGGAAACACATATGCCGCATCCGCGAACGCTCAAATGTACTTTGACTCTGGACTCACTGCTCTAACAATAATGGGCACGATGAATAATACTGCCAGTGCCACGCTTTGCACGATAACATTAACCATAGCGACGAGTGACACATGCTCAAGTAACCGTGGAGGCAACGGTGTAGTGGCCTGGTCCGACTACGGCACGACGGTTTCAGGTTTCACTAACCCACTCGCAGGAGCACCTTCAAACAGCCGTTGGGAAGCATCTGGCGGTTCCCATTGCACCTTCACTCCCACATCTGGCGACAACACTGAGAACTGCAACTACTACAAGCAGTGGACGAACACTTACGAAATGGAGGTAGCTGGGTCAGTGTCCGCTTTTACGTCAGGTAGTGGTAGCGGAGAAACTGCGACAGTTCTAGGGTATCAGTACGGGTCTCCTAGTCAGACTATCTGCTCTATTACTGTCTCAAGCGGTTCGAACGCGACATGCACAGGATATTCGGACAACGCTCAAGATTCTACGATTTCTCAGTATTTAACAGGTAACGCCACTAATACAGAGTGGCAGAATAGTCAGGGAGGTACGCAATCATTCTACTACGTAACTTCTGGAGCAAACACCTACACCGGTTCCTATTACCTTCAACTGAAAAACACATACCAAGCGACTCCTTCCACTTCATGGAGCGGCATATTCAAAATAACGGTTACTGGAACATATTTAGGGGTCTCTTCATCAACGGTCTGTTCGGTTGCCACGACAAACGGTGGTAGCACAGTTTCCTGTAGAGGGTACGCCGACTACAGCACTCAAGTTTCGTTTCCTACTTCGCTGAATAGTGGTCAGTGGAACGAGCAGGGAACCTATCAGTTCACCGACACAACAAGCAACAACACACACACAGTAACGTATGCGATTAATGCATGCTATGTTCCAGTACAAACAACTTCGGGTACTAGCTACACGGACAGCCAGGGCTCCGTTTCATTTCCTGAAATCACTAATTTCGCTGTTATTACTGTCTCTACTCACCTAATTCAATTCAATCTAACGGGCACACTTGCCCTAAACTCTGGGGCAGCACTAAACATGACCTTAGCACCCACGGGTAGCCAGAGCATGGAAGTCAGCATTATTGATAGCACTCAGGAGCTGTATGTCACATTGGGTTCAGTTGCGAGCAGCCAATGGTTCCCTGCAAACAATACGCTAGTCATCCACAGCCAAACGTCAACGCAGTGGGCGTACATAAGTGCCTCTCCAACTTCGACCACCACGACTACGATGACCACAAGTTCGATTAGCACAACCATAAGTAGCTCCAGCACGACGGGCACGGGCACCGACACCTTAACCCTTACGGCTTCAGGTTTCGGCTCAGACGCTTCAACCCAGTTCTTTGCTACAATTAACTCGGTACAGTACACCGTAGGCCAAGCCCCGATCACAATTAGTTTGACCGGTGGCAAACTGATTACTGGTTAACCGACGCAAACGGCAATCCACTCCAATCCTACATCCTAACCCAGCAGCTCTGGGCAGTGAAACCTACAACCTCAACATTCGGTTACCGGGACACTGAATGTCGGCCCCGGAATTGGAACATCGGTCAGGAGGACCGTTGAGCTGATTCTCGAAATCCTAGGTGAACAAATACAGCCTGGTTTTCACAAAGGACCCTGGAAAGGCGACGCCAGTCGTCTAATAGCAAATATAAGCAAGATCGAAAGAATCGGCTTTGAACCGAAACATGATCTGAAGGATGGACTGACACGACTCATAGAATGGTATAAGGGTGAAAGAAGATTGCATGGAGTCAACAAATTCTTGAAATACTCAGGCATCTACAGTGATTCTGGTTGTCTGGTCGCGCACATATGACGACTACTCTAGGCATAAACGACGGACATGACGCCGGAGCAGCCCTAGTGCGCGATGGCAAAGTGTTGGCTGCAGTTCAGGAAGAGAGAGTAACCAATATCAAACATTACTCTGGTGTACCGGCAATTTCCATCAATGAGGTCTTCCGAATAGCCAAGGTTGACCCTTCAGAGATAGATGGCATAGGTCTTGTTAGCTTAATACGAGTGTATCTTCCGCTCAAAGAACGCCCACTCAAAGTACGATTGTTTGACAGTCTATCGCCTTACCTACACAGTAAGAGTTTCACAAAACTTTACGTCAAAATCCTACACAGATTCAGGAAGATGAAGGAGCTGAAGAAAGCCCTGGCCCCACTCGGACTGCTCGACAAAGAGATATCTTTTGTCGAGCATCACACGGCCCATGCCTCATGCGCATACAGAACCTCTCCATGGGGATATGCGGAGCCAACCTTAGTCATGACGATAGACGGGTACGGAGACGGAGTATCTGCTAGTGTTAACGTTGGTCGCGATGGCGAAATAGCGAGAATAGCCTGGTCAACGCACTATGACTCTCCAGGCAACTCGTACTATAGTGCGATAACGGAATTCCTGGGGATGAAACCATGGGATCATGAATACAAGACGATGGGATTGGCTCCGTATGGACGACCCGACATCTGCATCGACAAGATGAGGAGGATCATTAGACTCAACCCAGCGAATCCAATGGAATTCCAGAACACTTTCCGAAGCTACTCCAACTCGATGATCCGGAAGCTGCGAACTGTCTTAGCTGGGGAAAGATTCGACAACATCGCAGCCGCATGTCAGGAATATTACGAGGAGCTCTTCACCGCTTGGGTAAGAAACGCTGTAACGAAAACCGGCATTCGGAAAGTCGCATTTGCTGGCGGGAATATACTCAATGTCAAAGCCAACCAGAAGGTGTTGGAGATTCAAGAAGTCGAAGATGCGTTCTTTTACCCAGCGGCAGGGGACGAGGGTACGGCAACCGGAGCCGCGCTACAGACATACTACGATACTTGCCAAGCTGACGGAGCGAAGGCAGAACACTGCCCGCTCGAAGACCTCTACTATGGACCTGAGTATGACAACGAGGCAATATGGCAAGCAATTAAGGCGCAAGATTTGACTGCGATTGCAACAAAGCACGGCGAAATAAGTCATGTAGTAGGGGACCTTCTAGCAAATCAGAACATCGTTGCGCGATTCGATGGACGACTTGAATGGGGACCAAGAGCCTTGGGAAATAGGAGCATCTTGGCAGATCCCAGAAACCAGAGAGTGGTTAGAGAATTGAATACGGCAGTAAAGCAAAGAGATTTCTGGATGCCGTTCGCTCCCACTATCTTGGAAGAAAGGATGCATGACTATCTGATTGACGCCAGACCATCGAGATATATGATTCTCGCATTCGAAACGACCGAGAAAAGAGAGGAGATCATCGCCGCGATCCATCCTCAAGACTATACTGCCAGACCTCAGACCTTGAATGATTGGAACGAGGGATACAGAAATGTTATCGAGACATTTCAATCGGCAACTGGCGTGGGAGCAGTCTTGAATACTAGCTTCAATCTTCATGGATATCCGATAGTTGGAACACCTGACCTTGCTCTGTGGACGTTCAAGAACTCAGGGCTAGAATATCTCGCAATCGGAGACTACCTGTTGAAGAAGTAACTAGAATAAACCGCTTCGGTAAACTGGAGGGGTTTATTATTCATGTTAATGACTGTCACGATGCGCGAGCGACCTTAGTCCGCGAGGAAGAGTAATTTTGCTAACCAGCGGATCTGGGATTGTGGGCTACTAATGGTGAGGGCTGTAACCCCGACAAGCGTGAGTAAAGTCATCGCCAGACTGATCGATAGAGTCAAGGAAGCCGAAAGCGCCAGCATGACCACAAAGGATCGCGAGATTACCGAATCAGTAGTGACTTTCGCTATACCTACTCTCAATCGCGCAAGATCTCTCGCTTATTTGTTGGATTCGATCACAAAGCAGAACTATAGCAAGTACGAGATAATAGTTATCGATGGCAATTCGACGGACGATACGGAACAAGTAGTCAGGCACTATGGTGCCCGCCTTATATCCGTTGACAGGAGCACTTCACTGAGTCGGGCACGTCAGGTCGGCTTTCAATCTGCTAGAGGAGATATCGTTGCGATGTTTGACTCTGACGTAATCTTGCCGCATCGCGGTTGGCTTGGGAATGCGGTCCGCCTTTTTTCCGTGAGCAAGAACGTCAGCACTGTCTGGTGTCTTGCTGTAGCAGGTGAAGGGAAGATCCTGGCAAAGGCCTATGCTGACGTTACGTGGTGTTTTTCGTTGTCCGAGTTCCTAGCTGGTCGTTTCCCGGCAGGAGGAGGCGGCTCGCTTTTTAGGCTGCAGTATGTTCGACAAGTTGGCGGGATAGATGTTGACATGGACTATGGTGAAGATTTCTATTTGGCCCGCAAATTGAAGGCCGCAGGTTTCAAGGTTGTCCTAAATCCCGAACCAATTGTTCATGTGTCACATACAACCTGGCACGAAATCCTGCAGAAGGAATTGAGACGGAACAGGAGTTTCGCTAGGGCAGATGTGCAAACTCTGACGGGTTACGGCGAATATGAATTGGCGGCACGTCAACTGCTAAATGCTATAAAGAGCACTTTATTGGGAATCGCGTTGGACGCCGATGTATCCTGGCTACTCGTTCCACTAATCATGCTAATGAGAGGAATGGCGCGGTTACTGTCATAGTTATCGACCGATGAAAGTTGATCGAGTGTTCCTTCTGCAAGAGTAAGAAGCAAAGAAACTCTGCGCAGTAAGATCCAATCGGGATACTTAACTCACACAGAGCTACCTCACCCACTGATCGGAGCTAACTTATGCACCACCTCGTGCCCGAAGCGGATGCCAGTGTGACTGTTCTTAGAATCCGTTGTCCTAGGTGCTTGGTTAAATTGGAAAACTACGCTAAAGATGATGAGCTTCTTCGGTGTGATTCGTGCGGGTTCATTTTAGAATTCAAAGAGGGCGTATGGGATGCGAGGATCAACGTTGACTACCCCCTCGACTTCTCTCGTCAATGGAGGTTATGGGAACAAGGCAAATTCGGCGATACTACAATGCTATATGGCAATACCCCGGAGGACGACTACGCGCACCTAGTGCAACATCTCTCTTTAGATCGCAGTAGCCTTGCGAAAATGAAGATACTGGAAGTTGGATTCGGTCATGGCGGAATCTTGCAGCGCCTGCAGGCAGACTGCCCAACAGCCTATGGGATTGACTTGGTTAAGCCACCTAGTACAGCTAAGCTTCGCGAAAAAAGCATTGTAATGGGAAGCCTATTCAATATTCCATTTGAACCTTCACAGTTTGATTTAGTGATTTGTCGGGGCGTCGTTCATCACACGCAAGATACTCGAAAAGCATTCTTTGCTGTAGCCGACCAGGTGGCCAAGGAGGGCATGCTATATGTGTACGTGTACGAAAAGCGTTCTCCGAAGGGGCTATTCCTACGGAACTTGGTCCCATTCTGTTGGCTTTATCCAGAACGAGTTCGGATAGCCTTGGCCCGTCTAATTGGATCGTTGGTAGGCCTTACAGTAGCTCTAGTTAAGCGAAAGCACAAACTTAGCCGTGACATTAGGATATATCGAGGCAATTATTCACTATCCGCCTTCGACATTATTTCTCCGAGAATGACTAGTAGACACAGCCCGAGCGAAGTGGTCTCTTGGTTCGAAGCGCGTGGTTTCTCGGTTGAGCGGATTCGCCCCTGCTTTTACTTGGGAATCAGGAAACAGATCAATTAATGCAAGTTTGACTAATTCGCAGTAAGCACACCGAGTCTACGATCGAGTTCTGGCTGCAGTTGAATTGGTTGTGAAATGAACAGATGCGAATTGCCGTCGTCCTCCCGGAGTACCGCCGGGAGAAGCTTCGTCAGCTGCCGTGGCGTTACACACATGAGCTATGCAAGTATCTCTTGAGGTTCGACAATGAGGTTGTGATTGTCACCGATGGATATCCTGAATTGCCCGCGATCGATGAAATCGATGGAGTATCAACTATACGGCTTCGACACATCAAACACTTTCCTCCGACTCACCTGAAAACCATAGAAATAGTATTGAAGAACACAAATGCTGACGTAGTCTTATGGCTAATGGGATTGACGAGCTTTTTCCAGTCAAAGCTCTACAAAAGACTAAACCTGCCAATTGTTGCGCTGGTTACGTCGCCTGTAACGTGGCGGCGAGAGATCCTGAGGACGCTTAGTCCTAAAGAGATATGGCGCGAGCGCACTGACCTAGCAACTAGCATTGTTTCAAGTGTTGTACCGCGGTTCTTGATCCGAGGGACATTTAATATTCCTTCAATAAAGCGGGTTGTGTCCCTTACCAAAGAGAATACGGAACGACTGAAGACAATCGGTGTCGATTCACGGAAACTTGTTCATATACAACCAGGCATCGACGCCGGTCTGCTTTCGGTACCCCCTAAGGATGAAATCGAGAAAGCTAGGGCCGAGGCGTGCCCAAGCGAGGGAAAATTCCTTGTCACATACTTCGGTCCGCCCGTGTTGAGTAGAGGAGTTGAAACGTTGTTACGCGCAATCAGATATGCGCTTAACAGGGATTTGGCAATTGACCACATTCGCCTTCTCTTGTTGATGCGAACGCGCGGAAACGAATATGAAATGCATGAGCGAAACATCGCAGGGCTTATCGATCGCTATGGGCTAAAGACAATTACGAGAACTGAGTCTGGATTTCAACGCGTGAATAAGCTGAAGTCGTACCTTGCAGGTTCAGATCTCATAGCTTTGCCTTTCAAGTATGTTATCTCAGACATGCCTTTGGGGATAGTGGAGGCACTCTGCCTGGGTAAACCTGTCCTGTCTACGAAAATAGACGGCATAGCTGAGCTTCTGGAAAACGGGCGCGGAATACTTATACAACCAAATGACTTCGCAACATTGGGTGAGACTATTCTGGAACTCACGGGCAATAGGCAAAAACTAGCGAAATATGGAAAACGAGCACGGAGGTTTATGGTAGACTATCCAAAATGGAAAGAATCTGCGGCAACGATTAATGCCCTCTTGAATGATTCCATTGGCTGATCGCTTGGTCTTCTACTTCTTGATCGGGTTACTTTCATCAGATGCTTCGACTAGCGGTGGATGGTAGTGGATGTTTGAAAGGGACTATTACGTGCGTGATGGGCACTGACGGTTCGGGAAAGACAACACTGACACGAACGGTAATAGCCAGTCTGCGTCGCAATGGAGTTCCCTGCAAATACTTGTGGTTTAGAACACCTTACTTTTTCACATACGTGATCCTTATGATTTTGAGATTACTTGGATTCACACATTATATCCGCAGCGGTAGGAGCAAAGTTGCGTGCTCCAACTTTAGATCACAGCCGATCAGAACTGTGTACCGGGTTCTCGCACTGTTCGACACCACAGTTCACTATTGCCTGAAGCTCGCTATCCCTCGTTATCTCGGCGCCACAATTGTGTGCGACAGGTGGATCTACGACGTTATTGTCGACATCAGTCTAAATACGCGAGACCCAGCATTTTGTTCGAGCCTACCAGGGCGAGTCATGACTCTTCTTGCTTCTAAGGCTGATTTCGTAGTAATGCTTGATGCCTCCGACTCGAAGTTGAATTCTCGCCGTCCAGATGCGAGGTTTGATCCGTTGATTGATGAACGGCGTCGTTTGTATCGGTTGCTGGCCGATAGGTATGCAGTACCAATCTTTCTGTCAAACAGCATGAACCAGCGTACGGCAGCTTACGAGGAAATTATGACCCATTTTGCCAATCAGCTTTCTTCGCCGCGCGAGAAAATCTACGGAATAGGATACAACGACCATAACGCTCTGGTACGTTATCTTTTGAGAAAACGCGTATTTGCGGCGTTATCGAACTGGCTGTTTCAGGGGATGCTCATTATGTGTCCGAGCGAACTTTGCTATAGACTGGGATCCGAACTGCTACTTGCAATCTTAATCTACTACGCCATCGTGCACTCTCTAGGAGAATCGGGAGCTCTCATATTCTGTCTGCTGATAGCTCATACTGCAAACTGGATTCTAAATGGGAATTTCATCGGCACCCAGAAATTTTTCGGGATGAAATATGATCAGACGAAGGTCGCCAATTTCTTGATTAAACTGAAAGCGGGGCACCAACTCCTCCGGAGCGGAATTGCTATGATTGCTGCATTCGGCAGTTGGTCAAGAACCGGGAAGCTAACTGAGCACTCTGACTTGGACATCCGCATAATACGTAAGCCTGGCTTACTTAACTGGTTGAAGGCGAACGTATTTGCGTCTCTTATGCGATTAACCGCCGTAAGATATGTTGTGCCGCTCGATCTGTATGTCCTCGATCGACGAGATCAAGTATACGAACATATACGGAAAGAAGAGCGACCGGTAATGATTTACGGACCTGAAGAACAATGACACGGCCCGGGACTGGCTCCTGTTTCGTGGAAAATCAAATGGGCTCGCACACTATTTAGCATCCAAGTTATTTGGATACATAGAATATCTCGACGAACCCGTTATCGTAGATTTGGCCTTCGTATGACAATGTCGAAGACTCCGGAGGAACCGAGAAGGCGTAATTGAAGCTGCTTATTTTGCAATTGCAAGTTTCGTTCATGGCACTCATGTTAAGTCCTTGGCTCATCCGCGAGCGAATGTTATACAAAAGGCCATGCATTGCAGTGGCGTCAAGGCGTTGATCGACAGCAACATATCCTGTCGCGTTGAACCAAGAAGCGGCTTGTTCCTCCACAGGTAGCAAGTAGTACCGACGGCCATCAACTGCATATGGATTCTTGGAGATTGTGTAGAGACTCGGTGGGACATGAAGAACTCCAATTATAGAATAGGCAACTATCGTAGTCAGGAGTATCCCTCTCAAGACACGCTCGCGCCGATGTCCTTCGTAGGAGAAGAGTGAGGTGGAAAGGGGCAGAAGTGTCAAATAGCCAAAATTCAGCAGCCTGTCGCCCCAAGCAGTCCCGGAAAGCCCAGTCCCAACTTCGGATCTGAGAATCGCCAGAGAACCCATGAGTATTCCCCAAATAGCAAAGGTGACCTCGAATCGGCGAGTCTTGTGAAATAAAGCACAGATTGCACAAAAACCAATGACACCGGCAGCCACAAAATCACTGTATTTGGCTACCTGAAGCATCCATAGACTTGAACCACTGGAGATTCCATAATACGTTTGGAGTACGTTAGGTCTTAGGGAGGGCGATTGCATCGTTTCCTGATAGAAGCTGATGATCAGCGTCAGGGGGCTCTGACGTAGAATCGCCCAATACCCAAGCACCAGGACGACTATTATGCCCATGTAACTTGAGCCGATCCGTGTAGCATACTCTGATTCACTTCCGACATGAAGCACTCTCCCGATTTGATCTACTCCAAATACTAAGATGTAGAAGGCCATCATAAGAAACGCTGTAAGATGATGAGCGAAAACGCATGCGATGGAGAGCGTAATTGAGAGGATAATCCACGCGCCGTTGCCAGACCGACGGGCTTTGAAATATGCATAAAGCGCCCCAATAAACAAAGGAAAAGCTACTACCTCTTTAATGAAAACTGAATCGTATTGAACAAAAGTCGAAAGCATTGCGAACGAGTAAGTAGCCAACAGTGAAACTTTCTTCGATGAAAAGAGCTCATGAACAAGAAGGTAGAATCCTAGAATCGTTCCTAGAGAGAAGATGGATGGAAACCAGTTCACTATGTTGTAGAGGCCGACCCCGGTTATCATGTTTGCTTCTGATGCATAGATGAAGGCCAAAGGGAATTCGCCTGATACGCCGATGACACCGACTCCAAATTGACTCAATGACCCAGTAGCTAGTATACTGCGAGCCAAATAGTAAGTATCGTAGGCATCTTCTCCCCCAGGCCACATGGTTCCAGACATGCGATAAGTGATACGAACCAAGGTTAGTAAAATGGCAATCTGAGCCAGGACTAGCCATTCTCGGTCTTGGTCTTTGATTGTGGTCGCTTGATACACAACAATAATCGCCATCAGGCCAAGGGAGACCCAAAAGAGTAATTGGGACACATAGATTCCGAAGATTTTGGTCGAAATCAGATAACCGATGAACGTCGCCGCGCAACACACGAACCAGACTGGCGTCGAAAGGTTAACTCTCATCAAAACAACCAGTTTTCCATCATTCTTTTCATGATGTTGTTCGTTTTCGTAGCAAGAGGTAAACCGAATCCCCAAGAAAGCTACAGATGCAGATAACGCGCTGGATATTTGCAGAGGTTGTACTGTCTAATAAGCGCAATGAAGACACAGCCTGCCGTTATTAGAGTAAGCGAGATCAGCACAGGTATGAATTTGATTCCCCACGGAGTGTAGTTAAGCACAAGGGCGACTGAAGGAACTAATCCCAGACTCAGTATAGCGCCTAATACAAAACGTTCAATCGAAGTCAAATCCGCTGTTCTAGGGAACAACGCCTGAATTGCAACATAGCCAGGGATGAAAAGTACGAACATTGTACCGAAGACCCATCTTATCACAACAACTGGCGAATCAGATGACAAAGTGTATGCTCCAAGTATCGCTGCAAATGATATCGCCATAGATCCAAGAAGCGAAAGATTTCTCTCCCAATGCTTCAGATATTCCAAGAACGAGTTGACACGAGGCGGTTCGTCTTCCAATATTACCTCACCATGATTTGCCAATTGCCGAACTAGATCAACCAATTCCACCTTAGTGAGGGAAGGATCATCTCCTACAAGAGCCGCATACAACTCCTCAACATGCACTGATGGCTTGCCCTCGATGAAAATCAGAACCCGCGACTCAAGATTCTGCAAGTACTCGGTCACCCTGACTCCCGCGTTTCTGCGTATGTGCATTAATCGTTTGTGCAAGCCCGAAGTGATCTTATGTGCGACCATAGGCATTTGGCCTTCGTCTAAGTCTCGATGGAGTCCCTTCGATAGTCTATGCCCGGCGTGTGGGTGTGCCATTTCTAAGTGTGACACATCATCAGATAGAATCAAGAAATAGGTTGAGGAGCAGAAAGAACCTTTGATTCTCACATTTGAGGTCAGGCATGGACAATTAGACAAATTGCTGAGTTCGCACTAAGAACAAAGGCTCGCTCTTCGAAAGAGGTTAAGCAGTTCGGATTGAAAAGTGTCATTGCCAATCAGGTTCTCCGGAAGTATTCTCGCAATAGGAAGCTCAAGAGAGCAGGCAGCGTAAAGCTAACCGTTCCAAGTCAGAGAATACGACCCGAAGAAACTCAACTACAAATTCCATGCCTAAGACTCAGTGAAGGAGTGCTCGTGCTGAGAATTAGGTACAGAAGCAAGGCCTACGAATAACCTCATTATTCCCCCATTCATTCCTTCTAGTTCGAGGATTACCTGACTGCACCCTTGCGTAGGATAATCTTGAAAGTGGATGCAGACGAGTTAACGTGAGCCGACGAGCTAAGCCAAAAATGTTAAGAACGCAATTGGCTATCTGCAACCGCCGCACTCGGTAGGATATTTGCTCATGAGTAAAGATCAGAGGTTGGGTCTAGCGATTCTAGTACTCAGCGTCCTCGGAATCATACTCTACCTTTGGTTCGAATACGCCTGGCCGTTGATCACGCTACAGATTACGGCTTTCCTAGCAGTAGCCTTGGTTCTGGTCATCGCGGCATGGATCGGGTATACGATGGCGACAACGCCACCACCTGCACCACTCGAACCCGCAGCGACATCAGCTGCATCCGAGCCAACAAGTACCACCGCCGACACCCAAAGAGCTCAAGGCACGAAATAGGATTTTTCAGCCCGATCCGGCCGTTAATTGGATACGACGAGGCGCGACAAGAAGTCGCACATTCTACCAAATCGTGGTCCAAGCATGCGTCGGATTAAGTCGATATCGGCCGTACCAATCACCTTCAATGCCCTAAGCGCGAGAAGGTAAGCGAGCATCCCGACCAAGAGGTAAACCGGGAGCAGAAAACGGCTGTAATACACCAGCTGGAGGACTTCCATGACCAAGGCCATACCCCCGCTGGCCACGATACTCTTCAAGATGGCTTGGGAATCAAGTTTGACAGTGATCTTTCGCCGCACGAAATACCATGTCAGCACAAGGCTGAGCAGCATTGAGAGGGCGCGGCCAACTGAGGCGCCCACGATGCCCAGCACCGGGATTGAGATTAATGCAACCGCGACGCTGAGAGGGATGGGAAGTAGCGAGGCTAGGGCGGCGAGCGTTGTCTCGTTCAAAACGATTAGGACTGGGCTGAGGGACAGCGCGACTATACTAGCGATGGATCCGAGAGCCAGTACGGCGAGCGGGGTGACACCATTTTGATACGCCCCACCAACAAGCAAAGTCAAGGCGGGCCTAGCAGTTGCGAATAAGGCGAATGCCAAAGGCATAGCAACAATCGCCACATAACGAGACGCAGTCCTGACCGAATCCCCCAACACCTCAGGTCCCTTCACGCCATGCACCCCCGAGAAGACCGGAAGCATTACCGAGCCGAGAACACTTATCAGGCCAAGGTACGCGGAAAATGCGCTTACCGTGGCTCCATAAACCCCTAGTGCAGTGAGTGAAACTAATGGGATCAAGGTTATCCGATCAAACGAGCCGTACAGGAATGACGCTAGATTCGCAACATAAAGTGGAATGGAAAGTTTCAGAAGATATTTCGTGCTAAACCGAAAAACGGGCGGACCAAACATCCGCCAGAAATACAGGAACACGTAGACCGCCAAGACGGCATCACAAATTACCCACGCTTCCACAAGCCCGACCAAGGAACCGGTCTCATAAACGCACAAAACAACCATAATTGGCCTGACGCTAAAGTAGATCGCGTAGATCAAAGCATAGTCTCTGAATTTTAGTAACCCATAGAACACCGCCGCCGCGGTCGGCCCAATGGTCACGATTACATCAATCGCAAACAATATGCCGATGCTTGAAATCACCGGCGAGTTCGGCAGGTTGGAGACGCCTGCAGGAAACTTTGAAAATAGGAAAGCTACAGCGACTATTATAGAGGCAAGCTCGCTCAAGAGAAGGGACTTGTAGTAGACTGAAGCCGCCGCTTCCTTCTTCCCTTGAGCAATATTTTCCGCAACGAATTTCGTCGTGACGCTTGACACACCGAGCCCCATGAGCGCCGACGCACCGGTGTACGCTAGGTTCAGGATCGTGAATACGCCCATCTCTTCCACAGATATGAGCCGGGCGAAGAAAGCAAAAGCTACAACTTGAACAACGGACGAGGCAACGGTCTGTAACCAGAGATAGGAAACGCCCCTAGCAGCAGAAACCGCATTAGACCCTTCCGGCAAGTTGCATACTTCCGAACATGCAGATATAGGCCGTCGATTTGACCTTCATCTGTTAGATATCGATTGATAAAGGCGAATTAACTAATCCGGTACGCCCCCTATGTGAGATAGACCGATTATATCTGACGATTCAAGATACTTCCTGTGTGAGCATTTGGGAATGCCCGTGTGGGCGCGTCACTACGGCTATATTGATAATGAAGCTCTACTTGAGCGATTCCTAGATGTCACGAATCTCCACTTCGCTAATCCTCACCGGCGCGTTCCTGATCACTATGATTGTCATTACCCCACCCTACTCCCGAGCTCAGCTTAATCCTGCTGTAGAAGCAGGTTTTGCTCAAGCCATTGTAGCCATAAATAATGCAGTAACGGCGGGGGCTACGCCAAACGAAACTGCTCCGCTAGTAATTCCGCACGAGCAGTAAGACTACCTAGCCAGTATGTGTAATCACTTGGTGTGAAACATCACCTCGCTAATCTGTCACCGATCGGTGCAGATTTATATAATCCTTGAATTATTCGCGTGGGCCTTCTGTAAGTTGAAATCCTGAAATCCTATTCAGTATGTCTCATATAGCCACGAGGATAATTCTAACGGGTTTACGTCAGCCACCGAAACTCGCTGGAGAGATCAGGAAGGTGTGTCATTTGGACCAAAAGATCTCGTTATTACTGCTGCCCTTGGGAACCGCGATAGTTCTTCTTGATGTTTTTCTTGCTCCGCCAGAAAAGACCGCGATCGTGGTTAGCGTTATGGGGTTGTTTGCACTGCTGGCTGGACTTTATCGTGTAGGCGGGAACATTGACGCTAAGTTACCCACATCGAGCCGTTTCCTTTTTACTGTGTTGGTTCTCTGTGCCATAATTAGTGTATTGCCCCCGCGGCTAACTCCTTCTCTAGTAAGACCAATCGCCGTGTCGATTGCACTCTTGACGTTGCTTCCTCTTTCACGTTCGAAAAACATTTCAGGGATTCACATTGCTTTACTTGCAGTATTTCTTGGGGCGCTGGGCTCGTACGAAGTGCTCTATTATTACCCATTAAACCTGGGCGTAGATGCGTGGAGTTATCTTTCTGTATCATCCAGTATTGTTCAGACGGGACATTATTCCGTTACGTCTTCACAGGCAATAGTTTCGTATTACGCGCCATTTCCAATCATGTCGATCGCACCAGCAATGTTCGCGACCATCACTGGCCTTGATCTCACGACGTCTCTGTTTCTTTTTCCCGGATTGCTCATAGTGCTCCAGCCATTATTCGTTTTTCTCATTGCACGATCAGCGTTCGGAATTCACGCGGCTTCACTTTCTGCTTTGACCGTAGTCAGCGAGGCCGCGGTTATTGGATGGATAAACGCACCAATTGCTAAATCCGTAGCACTCTCACTGTTGATGCTTGTCTTGCTCCTACTTTTGAAAGGCCCCATGAGTGCCTCCAGATTCGTTTCGGCCCTAATTCTGTTTCTGGTGCTAGCTCCTCTGCATGGGGGCGTTGCACTGATATCAATTTTCCTCTTCTGGGTCTTGGTTATTCCAAAGAATAGATCAACCAAGGGAATTGTACGAGTTCTGACTCTCCTCTTCCTAGGATATTTAGTTGCGACAGCTACAATCAGTAGCATTCTCTATCCAATTTCGTCCGCATCGTCTAGCATATTTGGATTCATTTCCGGCGCTAGCTCTTCTACGCCAGCACAAGTTGCCTTTGCGGGATCGAGTTCGGGCCTGCCGTTCATCTGGTGGGGATGGCCAGTAGCCCTGACTCTGATTCTATTTTTCTTAGACCGTAGGAGATCCGCAAACTGGATCTACTTAGGTTTGGGCTTGCTAGGCTTGTCATTCGTGGCCAACGTGGTCGCTCCAGGTGCTGACATCGACAGGTACGGTGGTCTAGCTGCTTGGCTCATCCTCGCGGTCACGGGTGGTAGGGCTCTAAGCATTGTGACTAAAACTCGTCGTCAAATATTGTTAGCTATTCCGATCCTAATGCTAGTTTTCTCTTCCAGCATGATAAATCCAACCATTTCACCCCAATACGGAATCGTGCACGGCTATGTCTTACCTACTTCGATCGCTGACAGAGAAGCGCTGAATTGGGTAAGTGGTTATGTGCACACGCGCGGCTATATCACAGTCACGGACATTTATTCTCGTGCATACCTTAGATTTGTTCAGCTCGATTCGGGATTCGATTACCAGCATTATGTCGGAGTTTGGGACACACAGTCTCCGTACTTGCCCCGCGGATCGAATGTATTTTTTGCGAGGTCAGCGGACTTTCGAGCCAATCCATCTGGAGCTTGTAGGACTTCACTGTTATTGCCTAGTAAGCAAAATACAAAGATAAACATTGTATTCAGCAATGCCTGTGACGTGCTTGTAGTATCTCCGTAGTTGTCAATCGATTTGTTCTCTCCTTTGGCCTCCAAATTTTCCAAGTTTCCGGAAGCAGTTTCTAACTTTAAGAGATTGTCACCGTAACTATTACGGACAACTGCGAATTCTCAAGGCAGTCCAAGCTTAGACACAAGATCGATGTCCGTAAGGTCTAACTTGTTGGGAATCGCAACTCGAAGCAATTGCGACCCAATAAAGGCCGTCTGTGCGATGCTCACGATCTGGTCAAACCTTGATTCTAATCTTCCCCCCGTATCGCCGTAGCGATATGCATACTTATTGTGTTCTTCGAAGAGAAAGTTCCATTCGTACAAATACACATAAGCCATTCGTCTAGCAAGTTGATCCGCGGCGATATCAGTAGTGACAGAGATATTAGTAGAGTTACTTCTCTCCAAGTAAAAGATCTTCGCGATTCTCGCAGGGCGAGCGAGCCTTGCTTCTGGATTGATTTTTTGCAAATCAATATTCACTACTAACTGATGGTCTCTTATGGATGAGAGGACATACCGCAAATGCCTTTGCGGAATCCGATCCATACCAACCCGAAGCATCCACGATATGGCCCTGTAAACCGGGGCCCTCATGCCTAAAATCGCTCTAGCGCGCTTGGGGTTTGAAAGATTATAATCGTGAATATGTAAGGTTCTCCATAAAGGTCTCACTTGGGTTGTTTCCAGCACTACCCAATCATCTCCAATGAAATCATATCCCTTTTCAACCAAGTTGATGACTGTGCTTGTTTTACCAACGTTCCCACCCCCCACGAAAAGAAACGCTTCATCGAGTTTTGCTACGCCACCAGCATGAAGCAAAGCTTTATCCTGCCACCAAATGAGTCCATCTACAAAATGTGATAGAAATTCGAAGTCTGCTTGCTTTTCATACCAGAGAGTATTGTCATTTGAGAGGAAGGGAATCCACATTCCCTTCAAGGCTCCATTCGGTCTTGTTGGCAGGTCGTCTACGCCCTCATGCACCTTCACGAAAAGGTCCACGCGATCGAGCGTATCTGACACACGAAATTCGCTGTACCTAGCATCTAATACGTTCTCGGCAGGTCCTTCGACAGATAAGCCGAATCCATATATGTCGTAGAATTTCAAGGGCAATCATCTTTCGGGATTATACAGACCCGTTTTTCCGGAGTAAGAAGTCACCAATGGCAAGATAGCGGAGTCCGGAGTTCAGGAGCGTGTATATTGCATCTGCCGGATTACACACGATTGGATCCCCGTGAAGGTTGAACGAAGTGTTCAAGATACCGCCCAATCCCGTGGCATTTTCTACTCGTTTCAACAGCGAGTAATATCGAGAATTCCAGTCTCTGTGCAGCACTTGCGGTCTAAGGGTCTTATCTGCGGAATGCATAGCCGCGCGAAGTTCTCTATGCCCGAGCGGGGTTGACGGAAATGCTGTTATCATGTACGGGGCAGCCACCTTCTTCGGATTTACAACGTAGTCTTCTTCTCTTTCGCTCAAAATCGTCGGCGCGAATGGCATCCAGAAATCGCGCAGTTTTATCATGCGGTTTATGGTTTCTACTACTTCAAGATCATCGCCGCGTGCGAGTATTGAACGGTTACCTAAAGCTCGGGCTCCCCATTCCATTGCGCCCGAGAAGCGAGCGACAACCTCACCCTTCACGAGCAAATCGGCGATCACTCCTTCAATTTCGGAGTGACGCTCCAGTGATACCGGCTTTCCGTCAATGAGCGTACGCAAGCCAGCTTCGTCACATTCGTAGTCAGGACCGAGGTAAAGGGATTGCAGAGGAGATATGTCCGCTGGCGTTCCGTCGCAGTGCTGGATATATGTATAATACGCAGCTCCTATGGGCAACGATTCGTCTCCACAGCTTGGCATTACGAACATTTCTTTTACGGACGGAAGTTGCGATAGAAGCATGTTTGCCTTCACATTCATAAAGACGCCTCCTCCAAATGCGAATCTTCCGATCCCGTATTCATTCGCCAAGCCATCGACCCATTTCACCATCACCTGTTCAGCTAGTTTCTGAACAGCTCCCGCTATCCAATCAAATCTGTATCCGATAAGTTGCTTCTTCATCCATCCTAAAGCATATCGCGTGTTGATTGGAGAGCTGAAGGTACCTCCATTTTCCACTTTTATCAGCGAGCGCATTTTGTCGTATACGATCTCGACGTCGCTGGGATACGCGTATGGAGCAAGTCCCATTACCTTGTACTCATGCTCATTGGGTTTCATCCCCAAAAACTGAGTTGCCGCAAGGTAAACCCACCCTAGGGAACTGGCATACGATGTGGAAGCAACGCGCTGTACCGATGTCCCGTCGGCGACATGCACGGCGCTACACAAGCCATCACCTTCGGCGTCCAAGGTTAGAATTAACGTCTTACCAGTCCTGAACGTTGACGCAAAAAGCGCTGAATACGCATGCGCCGTATGATGATCTACTGATATGATTTTCTCTCGAGGAATTCCTAGAAGGGCGGACACACGTTTAATCCTGTCTTGAGTATGCATTGCTCCGAAACTGGACATGAATAATCTGTATAGGGCTGATCCATAGGAAGGCGGCAATAATTGTTCAAGATTAGCCCACTTGAGCAGAAAGTTCTGCCCTGGGCTATATTCTCTTTCTGGCTGCGCAATGTTTGCTATAGGTCCATGAGTGCTTGCGAGAGCTACTCGATCAAGATCCTCTGGTCCAATGTGCTCGTGCGCAAGACACCATTTTATTGATTGAGCAGGAAGACCTCCTTGGTTTTTCTTTCGAGTAAATCTCTCTTCACTTACGCAGGATACTAACCGCCCATCCTTGACCAGGCATGCTGTCGCGTTGTGGCTATCGTGGATTCCTAGTACATACAAGGATCAACACTCGAATATGGACCGAATAATCTATAGCGAATTAGTGTTTCTCCTTTAACGGGACCTTGGAATTTAATCCTTCTCATTTCGGGAAACGAGAGTTTGAAGTTAGACGCAAGCCTCGTATCTTCATAGATAACATCCGGAATTGGCCAAGAATTTCTCCGCCTCCAAGGGTCCAGAAATGAGACATTCGTTTCATTTCCTCTGTCAAGGTGATTCAGACGTATTTTCATAGAGTAATCGCTCAGGATTCAACCGATATCTCTTGATTGGCGGGTCAGGTCTCGATTTGCCGAGTAGAGGCGAGCAGTCCATTCACTTCAATTTTTCGACGCAAGTTGAAGCACAATTCTTGCATTATCCACGGCTGATCTGTCAATGCTTTCTATCCTTGGTCGATTCGACGTGTTTTATGGAACACTTTTTCAAACCAAGCGGGATCGTTTAGGTGACGAAAGTACCATTCCCCTGTTGAGACCTCATGAGATGCAGAGCAAATTACATCGATAGGGTCTATAGTAAACGATACAAACAGGAGCAATCTGCATAAATGCATCGATGCGGAGGGTTGCTATGTGAAATTGATTATCTTTTGCGACTATCAACCCGCCCTCCTCGACGGGTTCTTCAAGGAGCTTGATGTTGCTGGCTTCACCGATCGTCTCCTGATCAGAAAGATGCACGTTTCGAGATGGCGAGACATAAATACGCAAGTCGTCGAGCTCTTTGTTCCAATTTTCCATGAAGAGAGCCCTCGTAGCCTTGCAGCGGGCCTCTCCATCGTTACCTATTTGGTCTGCGCCACAATTACGGGCATCATAGAGGTTCTGAAGAACAGAATCGATGGAATCGTAGGTATCTACGCTTTTCCACAGGGTCTCGCGGCGGCACTGACCGCACGCGCGACGCGACACCAAGCTGCCATTCTGACAGACGGTGGGGACATTGATATTTTGCTCGGTAATCATTTGATCCGTTCTATCATAACTTCGTTTTTGCGGGGTACACGAGTGGTCACTGTGCTGAGTAGACTCAAAGAGACAAGGTTACTCTCGCTCGGCATCGAATCAGTCCTTTGTCCAACTATAGGTGTCGATACTTCTAAGTTCAAATGCACAACTTCACTATCGAAACGGCGCACGTCATTGCTCTTTGTAGGAAGACTGAGCGCTGAGAAAAATCCTGCTATACTGGTCAAAGCTTGTTCCATCTTGAAGAGAGAAGGGATACGTTTCAGACTCACTATGCTAGGGGACGGCAACCAAAGATCCGAGCTAATCAAGCTCATATCGGATCTGAACTTACGCGAGGAGATACAAGTTAAGGGCACCGTTGCTCATTCCGAGATTCATCATTTCTTTTCCAAGGCTGGAATCTTTGTTCTGCCCTCCACGAGAGAAGGCGTTTCGGTGGCTCTGATTGAAGCCATGGCAAGCGGGTGCCTCTGCGTAGTATCAGATATTGCAGACAATTCTGCTCTTGTGAGGCATATGCATAATGGCCTTACGTTCAAGGCGGGTGATGAGGACGATCTTGGAAGGAAGCTTGCTTGGGCAATTCGAGAAAATCCTAGAAGACTTGTCTCTATGACATCTAATGCTAGACGTTTGGTTGAGCAAAACTATTCGTCGGTAGCGGTCGCGAAATTGCTCCGTGATGTGATCTTGTCATTGAGGGGGTGAACAACCACAAGAATCCATAGTGACGTGAATCTGGACGTCTCCAGTTGAAGGAGAGTAATGTGAACACGCCTGCGATGCTAATCGTGTCACCTCTCTTCTTTGCTTGTTCGACTCTTCTTGAAACCATGTTGCCATGACGTCAAGAATCAAGTGTTGATGCCTCTGGCTTGGACTAATAACGGAGAACTCAAACACCTCCTGCTTAGTCGTCCTATCACGATTCGTTGTTTTGAGATCTGCTAATGAAAATCGATTTGAGATAAGCCTCTGCTAGGAATGAAGCTGAATGATGGATGTATGCACCCGCAGATCTCCCGTTGTCTACGTAAGGTGTCCGTAGCTTACGAGTGAGAGTTTTACTCACTTCTTGTATGTAGGTAACCAGTAACCTGATCTGTCCCCTTTGAGAAAGTCAGTCAGACCGAGGAGAATACCTCTCACCCAATACATGCCTTTCTTTCCGACAGCAAGAAGCAGAATCGAGGCGAATGGAAGCAATCCGTAAAATAACTTTACCATTATGGGAGCGTCCGCCAGATAAATTGCCTGATATATACCGCAAACTACTTTCCGTTTGAAGATTTCTTCGTTCTTCAAAGAAGAGGTTGAAGTCCTAGAAGTGATCGTGTGGCAATTGGATTCGAATACCACCCGGTAGCCCAACCTAAGCGCTTCGAACATTAACAGAGTGTCCTCCGCCTTGCAAGGTTTCACTTTCCCGATCATGTCAAATATTTGTCTCCGAAAGAACATTAATTCTCCGTTAGCTGCTATAATGAAATGCTGTCTGATTGCATCTATAAGGCGGTTGAAAGTCGAGTGAGCACCAATTGGCAGTTCAACACTCGTGATGACAAGACCCACATCTGGATTACCGAAGTGCACGAGACCTTTCTCGAAATTTACAATTCGAGTATCAACGTCGTTTAGCACCACAATCGCAGTTCTCTTCGGTAAGTGCTGAAGACCGACGTTGATAGCGTCATATTTTCCCCGAGGCGTTCTATAGATTGAATCTTTTACCGTCGAACGTTGACCACACACAATCAAATGACGTAGGCCGAGCTTACGAAGTTCGACATGTTTCCGCAAAACTCCATCCGAATCGCGTGCCGGAACAATGACGAAAATTCCGCTTAAATCGCCTTGGTAAGGCTTTGAAAAGCTAGTGGGTGCGTGAACTTTTGTCACCACTTAGCGTCTCCGGACAGCGAACAACAATACTTGCATCCTTCTTTCTTCCATGTCATGTTCAATCGTCAGCTCGTCGTCGGTTAGGCAGTTATGAGTTCTTGGAGTTTTCTGAACGTGTTTTCCGCGTGGTCGAGGGATGAGACGCCGACGGCTACGCCGGAAATGTGTGAGGAATGTCTTATGTAAGTAACTGCGTCGTTTAGGGAGAGGTATCCGCTTGCTAGTATGCTCATGGCGATGACGTTGGCGTCGCTCATTTTGGATAGGCATGTCTCGCAGGATTCTCTTGACGGGTTCATCTGGAATCCAATTGAGTTGAATGGTGTCATTATGAGAATGTCGCTTAGGGGCTGATTCATTTCGTGGCATAGGTCGACGAATTTCGTAAAGTTGCGTGTTACAAATCCCGGGATGGCGTGCCACTTATTCTTTATGTGTTTCGTGAATGATTGAAATATTTCCGCGGATCCAAAACTCACTGCTAGGTCAGTGATAACCTCGTGCAGTAAGACGCTGTGGATCTTGATGGTTTGTGGGATCTGGGATAGCTCGTAGTCCATGTAAGCCCTCATTAACCCTAGAGGGTCGAACGTCAATGCGGAAATGCCGCTTTGAACGAGAAGCTTAGCTTTCTCCATGGCTGAGAGTCGGGATAAGACGTCGTTCATGAGCCCAGTTATTCCCTTCTCATTGACGACACGAACGTAGCGGGCCGCATATGGTAAGACTGGGTAAACTGCAAAATCCTCCGTAATCTGGTTCGAAGATGCAAGGCCGCTTAGAACCTGAAAATTCGTTGGGTCAGTGGAGAATGTGAAACCGGTTGCTCCACATGAGGCTGCTTTTTCAATGATCTTGACCTTGTCCGCGGTTTCTAGACTAAGGCCCGTGCTTCTTCCCCTCGACTGAGATAGATGATTGATTCCGAGGAACGAGTTATCCCCGATCAGAAGGTGTTTCAAGCTGCTGACTCTTCGGTTGCAGTCTGAATTCGGTCGATGAGGAAATTCACTCTTGCTGCCTCGAAAAAGTCGGGGCTCGGATTGGTTCTCTTATCGTGAGAACCTAGAAAGGCTTGATCTTCCATGGTATACTCTGGATTGGCTAGAAGGAAGGGCACTGAAGTGTCGAAAGATTGATTGCTGAACGCCTGCGTCCTTCCTTCTGCGCCTTCGTAAGCAATTTTCAACTCGTCGTCGGTCAGCGTCATAACCCCATCCTTACCATAGATCTCTAATGCTATTTCGGGAAGTCGGTATCCACTTGCGCTCCAGTTGGTGTCCATAAGGCCGCTCAAACCTGATCCAAATTCGAAGCGGGCGTGAGTAAAGTCATCTACCAACTTTGAGTAGATGCGCCGTCGTTTGACACTCGACACGGTTTGAACATCCCCAAAAAACCACAATATTATGTCAAGCAAATGCGGGGCTAGGTCAAGAAGGACTCCGCCAATTCCACCCTTGGACCTCCACGATTTCCCTTCTCGAAGAACGTCTGAGGAATATATGGAGGATCTGAAAAACTTCAACTCGCCGATCGATTTCTGATCGATCAACCTCTTTGCTTGCCGAAACAATGGCGAAAACCTCTTCTGAAAACCAACCATATGTACGCCGCTCAAGTTCCCCACAGCTTCACATGCCGTCTTCGCCATTTCGGTGGAACGAGCCAGCGGTTTCTCGACGAATAGGCTGAGGTCGGGTTTGAGGTTAGTCAGGTCGACTATGATGGGGGTGTGCGATCCTATTGGAGTCGTTATGAATACCGCGTCCAAGTTCTCTTTAGTGACCATTTCAACATGATCGTTGTAGAATTGTACTTCTTTGGGCAGGAGCTTTTTGGCGATTCCCGACACCAATTTCTCTTTCTCGCAAACCGCCTGGATTCGTGAGTCGGGCAGTTGGTTTACAATTCCTGCATGTAGAATTCCCATCTTGCCTAACCCTACTATTCCAACCCTCTTCAAGAGCTCACCTGCCCAAGTGTATGTAGTTCCACTGTGGCTTTATGATTTGCCCGCACTTCGCACTATGAACCCGAGCTGCGATTGATGATTATATCATTGATTATCGCGCCGGTTTCGACTAAGGAGGCTGTTCCAAGAGTAACCTCAAGCCGGCGACTCCCCCCAAAGGGTTCATCATACATGCCGCGTACGTTCTTGTTCACGGACCATTGTAACCATCACGTGACTGAGTCGGATGTGGGCTAGTACGGCGTTGTGTAGTCAGCTGGCGTGTGGGTGCGTAGCATTTCTAAGCGTGGCTTTGTACCATTCAATCGTTTTGGTCAGGCCGTCCTTGAGCTTTGTTTTGGCCTGAAATCCGAATTCGTGCTCTGCTCTCGTTGTCTCCAACCGCCTTCGGGGTTGTCCGTCGGGTTTTGTTGCGTCCCATTCTAGTTTGCCTCTAAATCCCGTAATTTCGCTTATGCTTCTCGCTAACTCATCGATAGTAAGCTCCTCGCCCGTCCCAAGGTTTACTGGAAGTCCCTTGTTGTACCGCTCCGTCGCCAGTATAATTCCTTCAGCCGCGTCCGTCACATAGAGAAATTCTCTAGAGGCTTTGCCGGTTCCCCACAAAACGACTCGATCTCTCCCATCTTCCACAGCCTCTACAAACTTCCTCACCAATGCTGGTATTACGTGTGATGAACGAGGGTCGAAATTGTCTCCGGGTCCGTACAGGTTCACTGGTAACAGGTAAATGATGTTCATCCCATACTGTTGTCGGTAAGCCTGGGCCATTACAAGCAGCGATTTCTTGGCAATACCATATGGCGCGTTGGTTTCCTCCGGGTACCCATTCCACAAATCGTCTTCTTTGAAAGGCACTGGAGTATACTTCGGGTAAGCGCATACGGTTCCGACTTGAACGAACTTGGCAACTTGCGCCTGCCTCGCCCCTTCTAGCATATTCACCCCCATCAAGGCGTTCTCGTAAAACAAAGATCCCGGGTTCTCTTGATTGAAGCCAATGCCGCCCACCCTTGCGGCTAGATGGATAACGATGTCCGCCCCTTCGAGTACTTTTCTGCAGTCTTCCGGTTTCTTCAGGTCTATTTCTCGACTTCTCGGAATGATGATCTGTTGTATCTCGACATTGCGCGTCTGGACGAGACGCTTCACGAGGTGACTTCCCAGAAAGCCGGCACCTCCGGTTACGAGAATTCTTTTCCCCTGCCAAAATTCTGCTTCAGTCAATTTTCCACCATTTCTCTGGAAACTTCTTCTTTAGAATCTCGTCGCCTTCTCCGATCGGATTGAGCCCAGAGGCTCTCATGTCTGCGTCAACCATAATTTTGACTAAGTCGTCGAACCTTATTTTCGGGTTCCAGTCGAGCCTAGTTCGAGCTTTGGTGGGGTCGGCTATCAGCACATCAACCTCCGTTGGCCTGAAGTATCTTGGGTCCACTTCCAAGTACTTTCGATAATCTAAGCCAGCGTATGAGAACGAGCTTTCGAGGAATTCTCTCACGGTGTGATTTTCCCCCGTTCCCACTACATAATCTTGGGCTTCTTCGCGTTGGAGGATTTTCCACATAACCTCGACATATTCAGGTGCGAACCCCCAATCTCGTTTGGCCTCAAGATTTCCCAGGTACAGTTTTTCCTGTTTCTTCGCCAGAATCGCTGCTAAGGCGCTGGTTATTTTTTTCGTGACGAAAATCTCCCCTCGCCTAGGGGATTCATGGTTGAAGAGGATCCCGTTAGCCGCGAAAAGATGGTATCCTTCTCTGTAGTTGGCGGTCATCCAGCAGCCGTAAGCCTTCGCACAAGCGTATGGGCTTCTGGGACGAAACGGGGTGTTCTCATTCTGCGGAGGCGGGCTGCTGCCGAACATTTCGCTGCTCGACGCTTGGTAGAATTTTATCTTCCTATTGCTATGGTGCAGCATCTCAAGAATTCTTGTGGTCGCTATACCGTCAATGGTCCCTGTGTATTCGGGTGTGTCGAAGCTAACTCGAACATGGCTTTGGGCACCCAGGTGGTAGATTTCTTGAGGCTCAACGTTGTAAATGATGTTCGAGAGTTGCTCAGAATCAGACAGGTCTCCATAGTGAAGGAATAGTTTCGCCCCTGGAATGTGTGGGTCGACATAGATGTGGTCGATTCTTGAGGTGTTGAATGTGCTTGCCCTTCTAATTATCCCGTGAACTTCATACCCCAAGGAGAGTAGAAATTCTGCCAAATACGACCCATCCTGGCCGGTAATTCCAGTAATGAGCGCCTTCATTCTTCTCACCCTCTCCTCAAGTCCGAAGGCTATACTTCAAGTTCTCTGATGAAGCATTTCGCTAAGAGCTTTTGGGCAGCGTCGAGTCTCGAGGGGCAAATCTTGGCCAGCCACCCATGCGAAACTTATTCTGTCCGGCTGTCGAGTTTATCGTCAGGTGGGCGAAGCTGGAGAAGGTCAGCATAGTCATGCAGCCGTCGTACGAACATGTCGAACAGGCTATAGCTTCGTTGGCAAAACAAATTGATGTGAATGATCTTGGCGACCGCGACCGCATTGTGATTAAGCCGAATATCCTTGGTCTTAGAACGCCTGAGACGGGCGCAATTACCCACCCAATATTCTTGGACGGCCTCCTGTCATGGTTACGAAAATCGGCTGATTACCGACGGGAAATACTTGTGGTTGAGAGCGACTCTACGGCAGGGCTACAAGACATATTTGCCGACTGGTTCGGATTCACAGAAGTCTTGAAGAGATGGAACGTCCGATTTGTAAACCTCAGCCAAGCTGTTCCTGGTCTTAAGATTCAAGATGGCGTTCTCAAGGGTCAAGAGGTTCCGGAGCTATTCCAGGAGAGCTTCTTCATCACGCTTGCGAAACTGAAAACGCATATGAAGACGAAAATTTCCTGTGCACTGAAAAATCAGTTCGGTTGTATTCCATCCCAGCGAAAGATAAGATTCCACAAGTTTCTGGACGAAGCGATTGTCGAGGCCAACAAATACTTTCGACCAAACTTGTGCATCGTTGACGGAATAATCGCTCTTACCGGAGTACAGGGCCCAGATTATGGGCTCCCGGTTCGTGCGGGCATCACTCTATCTTCTAAGGATCCCGTAGCCTGCGATAGTGTCTGTGCAAAACTTCTGGGCTTTCGACCGAGTTCAGTGAGGCACATCAAGCTCTCAGAGAAAGCAGGGATCGGATCAATCTTAAACAACCCCCCAGGGTTGGACGACATTAGAATCGGTGGGCGGGATAGACTGGAGGCGTTTACGTTCCAAGTCGCCAATGTATTGAAATCCATCAGCTGATGAATTATGGACGTTGGCCTAGTAGGATTAGGGACCGTTGCAACCCGAGCCCATATTCCAGCGATTAACAGCACGGATTCCACACGACTGACAGCAGTCGCCGAGGTCAACGAAAAGAGGTTACATCATGTTGGGAAAAGACTCGACAAGTCCGTTGAGCTCTTCACTGATTTTAACAAAATGCTTGAAAAAAGCAATATCGAGCTCGTAATAGTATGTCTTCCCCCCTCGATGCATTGCGATGTAACGGTGCGGGCTCTTGAAGCAGGAAAGCACGTTCTAGTCGAGAAACCACTAGCGACAACCCTCAATGAAGCAATCAAAATCGCAAAAACGAGCGCTAAGACAAATCGCAAAGTTTGCACTGTCCAAAATTACCGGTATTTACCAGCTGCGAAAGAAGCGAAAAAGAAGATATGTGATGGGTCCATCGGAAAGATACTATGCATCAACACCGTAGCACACAGTCCCTTACCTCCAGTTCCAAGATCAAAGGCTTGGCTCTTGGATGAAGGAGGAGTTTTGGATGAGGCCGGTCCGCACCCAATCGATACGACGAACTGGATGATCTCGACAAACCCATCGACAGTGTATTGTATACGCGGCGCTTTGCCGAACATTAGTTGCCTCACGGATATTCGAATCATCACCAGATACGAAGATGATGCTGTTTCAACAATTGGGCTGTCTTGGCTTGCGGGCGCGTCAAAGTTCGAGTTATCCATTATGGGAACCGCAGGCGAACTCATCTTAGGCGTGGGCCTGAATCAGTTGACAGAGCGTCATGGTAGGACAACACCGTACCATCAATTGAGAGACGCTATGAAGCTGACGAAGGGGAACTTAAGAAATGTAATGAACGGGAGCCTTATCGCGGGGCCCTATGCATACCATCGTCTTATTCTTCGTGATTTTGTAGCGAGCATAGTACATGATCAGCTGCCTCCGACGCCATTGACAGAGTCGTTGCGTAACATGATGATTTCAGACGGGGCAAAGAACAGTCTGGCCAAAGGAAGGGAAATAAATTTCAACGAATATTCTTCGATAGACGAGATCCGGAAAATTCTATCGGCATCAGAGACATCGTGACCTCAACTGCCCTGAACCTAAATCCGCACGAGTCAGGACGGTACGCACGACTATGCGCTCACTTCGCTGTGTACCGTCTGAGAAGAGCGACTGTATCCAGTAGGAGGGTGACAGCGGTTAGCATGATTACGATGGGGGTAAGCCTGATTCCCCAGGGCGTATAGTTCAGCAACAAACCCACAACCATCGTCAACGCAAGACTCAGTCCAATGCTTAGCGCGATACGCTCGACTGAATCTAATTCAGCAAATCCGAAGAGGCATTCGACCGCCACATATCCTGGGACGAAGAGAACGAACAGTGAGCCAAGAATCCACCTGAAGATCACGAAGGGAAAGGTCGAAGGGATCACATACACCGACATGATCGCAGCTAGAGAAATGATCAAAGAGATGTAGAAAGACAGATTCAATTCCCACCGCCTAAGGAACTGACCCAAAGGCATTGAATCAAGCTTTGATTCAGCCAAGTCCAATTTGCCTTCACCCACCAGCCGCCAAACCGAATTGGTTACATTGTCTTCGGTGAGCTGCGGCGAATCGGTTCGCAGGGCATCATACAGTTCTCGAACCGGAACCTCGCCCCGGTTGGCTAGATAATCCAATGTTCGCTCGTCGAGGTTCGTTTCCCGATTCGGACTCTGTGGGGGGGACTTATGCATGGAAAATCATCCATTATGGCTATATGCGTTAAATGATGTTCTAAATGAATGATTCTGGAATGGCGCGAGTCTCCACCTGGTTAATCATAGCCATACTAGCTCTGACCACCTTAACGTTATCTAACCCGTTCTATTCATTCGCGCAAATCAATTCGTCCTTGAATTTTAGTCAAGCGATCGTGGCCGTAAACAATGCGGAAGCAGCGGGAGCTACCCCAAGCGAAATCCTCCCACTTGTAACTCTCCTGAATGGAGCGGTGGAACTGAATCGAGAAGCCTCTAGCCTACCCGCCAATCAGAGCGGAAGTCGTGATGAATTGGTCTCTCGCGAACAACAGGTACTAGCAAACGTGACGAGCGAAGCCAATAACCTCGCCACTCGGTCAGCTCAGAGAACGTACACGAACAAGATCATCGCATACGCCTCAGGGATAATTGTAGCAGCAATTGGAGCATTTGCATGCATGTTCGCCGCCGAGTTTTACCAGAAGTATCGAATTAAACGCACTTTCCAGATGAAGGTTAGACGGACATGAGATTCACGTCATTGCAGAACCGACGGACGCTCATCGCGGTCTTTATCGTTCTAGCTATCATAGCGGAAACAGGCGTCTACGTGGTGAACACGCCGCGTCCGAGTGAACAGTTCTTCCAAATTTACGTACTAGGCAAGAATAGGTTAGCAGCAAACTACTATCCACAGAACAATACTAACCTCCACGTCGCATCGAATGTCCCATGGTTTGTTGGGGTTACCAATTCCATGGGTGAAGTGCAATTTGTTGAAGTAAGGGTAAAGTTGGGAAACCAAAGTACTACTGCGCCCTCGGACACAAGTGCGACGCCGTCGTCTGCGCCCGAGCTCACAGCATTCGACCGATTCTTATCAGATAACGAGACTTGGGAATTTCCGTTTGTTTGGAGCATAATGAATGCCACCTCAAACTCGGGCTCAACACAGATACTGATGGTGCAAGTTAACAATGAAACCTACCATGTGTCAGATTGGTCTGCAAGTAATGGCTACAACTTCCGGCTAATTCTTGAACTATGGGTATGGCAGCCAGGAATGAATTCCTTCGAGTTTGGTTGGAGTAGTAATGGAGAACCAAGAACGGCTTGGCTTCAGCTCTGGTTCAACATGACAAATCCCAGTCCTCCTCCCCCACAAGCCTGAACGTAATGGATTCATGTGCAAACACACACACGTAATGGATTCGTGAGCAAACACTTCACACTCTGGAATTAGCATTCGATGTATGTGAGCAGGCTATGATCTGGTTCAATTATTTATGGCCCCTTTTTCCATTCATCTTATGCTTGTTCTTCTACGGAGGTTATCTCATAGTTCTGAAAATAGTGATGATTACTCGGCGGTTTCCTCAGCGAAAACTGGTATCAGACTCCGAATTGCCCACGGTCGAGATAATAATTCCAACATACAACGAGCAAGACAGCATAGGAGAGCTGCTCGATAACACTCTCAAGGTGGATTACCCGTACGATAGAATCAAGATCGTAGTTGTTGATAGCGGCTCAAAAGACCGAACCTTGGAGATTGTTGAACGTTATCTCAAGGACAAGCGTGTCCAGCTGATTGCCTTAACGCGAAGAGGTTGGAATTTTGCGGTCAAGACGGCGTGTGAACAGTCAGAAAGCGAAGTTATAGTTCTCGCCGGTGCAGATGTATTTTACCACCCAGATGCTCTCCGATTACTTTGCGCGCCATTCCAAGATTTGGGAGTGGGAGGCGTGACTGGAAGACAGGTACTGTTCAACGCGAATCAAACCGTGGCTACAGAGATGGAGAGAGACTACCGGGAATGGCAACATTTCATGGCTGAAGCGGAGTCATTAATTGATCAACCGTTCGATCTGAAAGGAGAGATTGTAGCGATAAGAACGCCGATAATTTTACGGATCCTAGATCGCATCGGTGACAGAGCCAGCGCCGACACGTGCGTTCCTATGGAGGTCAGGGCCAATGGACTCAGATTTGTCTATGAACCACGTGCCCTATACTTCGAGAATACTCCCTCGAACAGCAAAGATCGCTTGAGAATGCAGATAAGGAGAGGTAGGAACCTGATTGAGTGCACGTTTTACTACTGGTGGATGTTGGGGAGACCCAAATACGGAAGATTCGGGACGATCATATTCCCCTATCACTTCGCCTTGCTAACGATTATGCCTTGGGTCTTCCTCGGAGGAGTCGTCGGACTAATCATTTCCACACTGTGGCATCCCCTATATCTCGTCTTATTAGCGGCACTAGGACTAGCCATGATTAATCGAAAGGTACGAAGCCTATTTGGAGGCTTTCTGATGGGCCAAGTCGCATTGGCTATCGGGTTGTGTCTAGTAGTTGCGCGTAAGCAGTTATCGATCACCCGAATTGACTCCACGAGAAAATACGCAGTTCACATAACTGATACGAATCTTAACTAGGTGTTACGCAAGAAATAAGAATCGTAGAGGCGTCAAGTAAGCCTGTGCTCATTTGATGTTTGGTGAGTAGCATAGTCCACGAAATAGGTCGACGAACTTATTCGCGACCACCCGCATGTCACAGGTTCGCTTGCACAACTCTAAGGCGTTGTGGCCCATTCTACTGGATAGTTTGGGGTTTCTTAGTAAGAGCTTGATTTTTCGGGATATGTCCTCAACGTTGTATTCGACCAAGAATCCGGTTGTACCATTTTTGACAAAATCACGTAGGCCTCTTTTGAAGACGGACACTACAGGTCTGCCACAGGCAATGCATTCGAGCGCCACGAATGGGAGAAAACCAATTAGCGTAGGCACCACGACCACTGCACTCGTATTCATTAGGGCACATACTTCTTCGTGATTCAGGTGCTCCTCGTGTATCTTTACACTCTCACGCAGGTCGAGCTTATCGATCAAGGCGTCCAATCGCGGCTTTAGAGGGCCTTTCCCTATGATCATTAACATTGTTTCAGGAATCTCGCTCGCCACTTCCTTCATTGCACTGATTAGGAGCTCGAGCCCTCGATGTTGGTCCAGTGTGCTAATGGAAGTAATGACTCGTTTTTTGGCGTCGATCTGAAGTTTGTTTCTGATCACACCGTTTCTTCGAACCGGCCGGAATACGTCCGTGTTCACACCCGTTGAGATCACACCTAGCATCTTCGAGCGCGGGACGCCTAGCGTCTTCAAGAACTCCATCGCATTTGTTGTCCGGCCGACAAATCCATCGACAAGACTAATGAGCAATCTACCGAACGTACACCAGAAGATTATCTGAGAGGTGCGACGGAGAAAAGAGGCTGAAAAAACGTCTACTTCTTGCCATATCACTACGTGCGTTCTCTTGCCTATACTTGCCAGTGCAGAGATTAGAGTCCCCCACTGGAAAACCTCCGTGGTCAACACAACATCGTAGTCGTTCTCTCTAATGTGGGTGAAGAGGCCGGGGATGAATGGTATTGCCGCTGGCCCGAAAAACCGTTTCAGGTGAGTTGGCAAGTACTCAATAGAGATGTTGCGTGTCGGGGTACTGCGAATCTCCGGCTCGTATGCATCGGAAATGTATATCGTTACCTCGTTTCCGATGCCGGCAATCGCATTTCCCATTTCCACTATGTTCAGCTCACCCTCATCATGAGGATGCCCTATCGGCTCCAAACCTACAAATGAGCTTCCACCATCAGGAGCCACGGTCGTAAGTGTAATCGGGTTAACTATTGCAATCTTCAACTTGCTGCTACCCCACCACACAAACACAAACCAATTCCATTCACTCTCATCGCTTTAGAATCCCCACGCCCATAGATAAGAAAACGCGGTCGTCAGAATGCGTTCACCCTATAGTGAATAGGTAAGAGAGAACTCTCAACGACGTCACCAGATCAACTGATGAATAAAGACGCTTGGAAAGGGGAAATCAATAGTCAGGCAATGCTCGCTGTACTATCAAAACTCTCATCCAGGATATGTGGCTAGATACAGCGTAGGTACGCCGCTGCTGGATATACGGTCAAGCTTTGGAGATGAATTCAGGTCATCGAATGATGTGCTGATTTGATTTTTGGTTGGAGGTTTGCTTTCATACGTGTATGTTATCAGGTAATATCGGTGTGACAAGTACGCCTGATTGACAATTATGTAATATGGATAATTCAGTTGTGTTAGTAGCTGATCGGTCATGTTTCTCCCATAGTACAACGGCCCAGGGTCAGGAGGCAGGAGGAGTGTTTCATCGATTGGTTGCCAACCCATAGCTCCTACGGTCTCCGCTAAAATTGGGTCACCTATGAGAATAACACGCTTGTCGCTATGGGTCCTCACCCAGGTTGATAGAGAGTTCATATTTCCATCGTCGAACGTGACTCGTCCGTAATTTTCAGCCGGAAGCAACAACCAGGTGGAAAATGCAGGCAGAATCAATAGAGCGGCGAGGAGAACGCAAGCTAGCGTTGTCTTTCTTGGTGCTGACCAGTGAACAGTAAATTTCAGCTCCGTTATTTTTTTGGCGACGAAAATTGTTCCGAATCCGAAGACCGGAGCCCAGAAGAAGTAGACAAAGGGTATCAGGCGCGAAGGAAGATCAATGATTGCGGAAGAGGATAGAATCCCAGCTATTGAGAGAATACCGAACATGACGGCGATTACGAAGAAGACAATTACTCTTGCCATAGCCCCTCTTGAATCAAGCAGTTCTGCGCCTTTTGCTCGGATCGCGTAGATCAAACCCAATGCTCCTGCACCTCCGCTGAAGAGTACAAATCCAAGAACAAGTACGAGTAACGTTTGAATTGAGATGGGGACTCCACCTGTTGCAACCAAGCTCACGGTTCCAGTTCCAGGGGACACGCCGTTCGTTAACAGTCGTAACAGTGATTGCGTATACTCCGCGGCGTAGCCGGCAGTTACAATTACCGGGCTTATTGCCACCAGGCTGAGCCATGCGGCGAATGGCACTAGGGCTACGAGCACATTAGCCATCCGAAACTTGAAGGGGTATATCCGAATTCGCGCCATTAACTTGAAAATAACGTAGCATAAGCACAACGCAACGCTAAGCATCAACGAAGAAAAGAGATGTGTCATCACGATGAGAGAGACGCTAGTGAAGAAAATGACAAAAGTGGATCTTCCCCTGACCTGGCTTCCACGCAGTACTGCGTAAAATGCCATGACAAAAAACAGAATGCCTAGGGACTCTGGGATATACATGCCATCGAACCAATTGTACTTGTAACATACTGCAAACAGAAAACAGGCGGGTACCGCTGCGCGAGGACTCACTGTCCAAGAATAGGCTTTGAAGACTATTGGAATGATTATGATTGTTAGGAGAATTGGGAAAAAACGGGCAACGTCATAGAGTTGAAGGCCGGATACTGCCGATATTTGCACTGTGAGTATTTGCAAGGCAGGAAAGAGAATGTATTGGTAAGCACGATTGGTTTGAAGTCCCGGGTTTGCGGTCCCTTGGTAAGCGATTATGTCGGCTATTTGGAAACTATATTTTTGATCGGCATTTATCATGAACGCGTTGCCGCCTTCGCTCAAGGGGAGTATCAATCTAAGTGAAATGCTGAGGAGGATGATCCAGACGATCGCTGATTGCGGTTCTGCTCTCTTCAGTATCACCTGCACTGTCGACCACGCTGCCGGCATCGCAATCAGGAGGAGCGTTATGTCGGATAATGTCGTTCCTAGAGATGGGATTCCTTGATAATTGAGGACAATGAAGGCTGTCCCAATGGACCAGCTCATTGCCATGCAGAGCCCAGTTCTAGAAACCAAGCGCTCTCATAGCTCGCTGTTATCTCTGCGCATAAATGGCTTTCACTTGCCGGAACTTCTCCATCTCGGAGCCATATTCAGCCGCGAACGTTCTAGCTTACAGCAACCGGCCCATCGGAGAAGCATCGCGAGCTCTTCACTGGGAGAGAATTGAGCGATAGAGTGCTTCGATTCTTCTTGCGACGATCTCCCAAGTGTAGTTCTGCATTACACATGCTTTGCCCGTGGAGCCGAGCGTTCTCGACAACTGTTCATCTGAGAGTAGTCTCTCGAGAGCAAGTTTGAGTTCGTCTTCGTGGCCGAACTTGAAGGTTAGGCCGAAACCTCCGCGGCTAACATAATCCATACCCGGGTCATCGGAGACAATGACCGGCTTGGCCATGATTGCGGCTTCCAGGGGGACGATTGGGAATCCTTCGTATGTCCCTGGGTAGACAACAACGTCGGCGCTATTGTATGCCGATAATTTTTCTTCGTGGCTTATCAGGCCGGGAAAGAGTACTTTTTCGCCGAGGTTGCTACTTTTGACAAGTTCCTTCAAATATTCCAGATATCCGTCATCCGGGCCAGCTATCACCAACCTGATACCCTCCTTATCTTCGCATAATTTTTTGAAGCTACGTACGAGAGTATCGAGGCCTTTTGACTTTGCGACTCTGCCGATGTACAGAATGATTTTTTCATCGCCTATCCCCACTTTTCGTCTAAACAAGTCAGGCTCTGGGGGATTTGCAAAGTCCTCAGGTGCCACGCCGTTGGGCATGACCACTACGTTCTTGCCAATTGCTCCGATTCGCTCAAGTGACTCTCTCTCGGAGTCGCTGAGCGCAATTACCTTGCTTGCGCCCCTTAGTAGTCTAGTGCCAAAGGTGTGCTGATAGACTTGTCTCGAGCTATTGAGGAGAGGTCTGCCTTCGGATATTGCTGCCTCGGGTGGTTTCATTCCATGGGGTTGGAGTACGTACGGTTTTCTTGGCTTGTTACAGGAAAGGAAAGCGATATTCTGGAAGCTTCTGTATTCATGCAAGTGAACCAGATCGAATGTTTCTAATTGATTTTCGAAGCCACGTATGATGCCTGGGGTTAGATACAGGTCACTAAGCATTGCGAAATACGGGAAGTAATGTACGTTTACGCCTTCGACAATTTTGTTCTTGTAGGGAAGACGCAATTTGGACCGAGGCGCGTACGCGTTTGTGGTGAACACTGTCACGTCGTGTCCCATTCTCACTAATTGCTTAGCTAGATTATGGGCGCATTGTATAGGCCCACCAAAACCGACTGCTGGGAGATAGTACTTAGTGACCTGTAGAATCTTCATCTTTACTCACATACGGATCATCGGCAAAAGTCATCTCAGACGCGACCCATCACCCAAGCGGAAGAGGAGTAGCCAACTTGAACATGTACTTGATACGTGATCGATTTTCTGCCGAGATAATCTCATTCTCTAAAGGCTGATCAATCAACGACTCTGCCCGTCTCATGAAATTTCACCATTTTCGACACTACCCTTCATCACAGCTTAACAACTTTGTCTCACCTTAGCTGACAATGCGAATGGGAGAGAAGCAAATTTTCAGCCAACAAAGACTACCTAACCACGCGGCTCGTCAGAGGGACGTTGCGCTCATTGAGCAGCATGAGAAGGGAAAAACGAACGGCAATGTTCAACCGAATGCGGTGGTTGGTGTAAGGATGTGAAAGTTGAGACGGATCTGTGCCCTTAGGAACAGCTTTTTATCGCCTGATCGCCTTTTTCGTAGTTACTTATAGCGTGAATCATGAGGGATTGCTTAGAACACATTGCTTGGGGACGAACCATGCGCAGGTGGATCCGAGAATGAATCGAACTGTCCTAGATCCCTTTCCATCACAGCCCGTCATTAAGCACGATGTGAAATTTCCACCGGTGCTCAACCGAGATGCCGGAATAGTGATGGTGTTGGACGAAGTGAGTCGTCATGGGCATAGCTTATTCGTAAATCGAGAAAGGTTGGGAGGAAGAATATTTGCTTGAAACGAAGCCCACAAGAGCCACTCCACCAAGGGACCGCGTAATCTCAAGAATACTTTCATCAAGACCAGTTACCAAGAACGACGTTACGGTAGTAGTGCCCGTTCTCAACGAGGAAGGGGCGATAGGGATGGTGTTGGATGAGTTGTTCAATAACGGATATCGGCACATTTTAGTCGTCGACGGATATTCAAAAGACAATACCGTTCAGATTGCGGAAAGTAAAGGCGTGAATGTCGCTCAACAGCATGGCACGGGTAAGACAGGCGCGATCAAGACTGCGATAGATCTCGTTCCAACACCTTACATGATAGTAATGGATGGGGATTATACTTACGCCGCTGCTGACATAGAAAAATTTCTTGACCACGCCCATAACTACGACCAGATAGTGGGGGTCCGTAGCAGACAGAACATCAGCCGCCTACACAGAATAGGAAACAGGATTATTTCGAAATCCTTCAACCTGATGTTTGACACTTCACTATCCGATGTTTGCTCCGGCATGTACCTGTTAAGAACCGAGGCTGCAAAAGAACTCGACTTGCACAGCGGCGGTTTTAACGCCGACGTGGAAATTATAGCTCAAACAGCGGTGCGGGGCGACATTACAGAGGTACCAATAGAATATCGCGCTAGGATAGGGAAACCGAAGTTATCAACATGGAAGAACGGTAGTCAAATCATCTATTCGATCCTGATCTGGACTAGGGTCTATAACCCCGCCTTCCTTTTTTCGATTATAGGCGCCCTCGCATTCCTACCCGCACTAGCAATACTGACTTGGGTGGCTTTGGCATGGTTGCTGCGAAGCATCTTCTATAGTGGTTGGGCTCTGTTTGCAGCGATGCTATTTCTCGCCGCCGGCCAAGCCCTCACGGTAGGATCACTCTCACTCCTCATCAAACGATCAGAAGCCAGAATCGCAAAGCGACTTAAAGAGGCCGGGTCATTTCGTTAGTAAACTGAAGCACCCGAAGCGGAGGGTCAGATCAGGAAGTGCGACAGAAGGATGGCTTCGATTCTGCAGTCGCTACCTAGGCTAAATCATCCTTGATTAGAGAAATGCTACCTAGCGCGCTTTGTTCTCAACACTTAATCTTGGCTGGCGTTTGTCTTCGCGTTCTGAGCTAAGGCTTTTTTCATGATTTTCTCAAGGATTTCTTCTACGTATTTCACGTTTTCAGGCGCAGTTAACTTCTTCTCCGAGAGTGATTTACTGATGGCTTCAAGAGTTTCGAGGATTCGTGGTCCAGTAAGATCAATGGTGCCGTCTCGGCGTGCGACCCGGTCCGCAAAGTTCTCGATTTGAGACGCTATAGTGTTGCTGGGAGTAACTGGAATCTCATAGGTGCTATCGAGATAGTGTTGATCTAGGCGTTGGCTGAGGCAGTCGACTATTAACGACCCTTCGGAGCCTATGATTGTAACTTCCCTAACGTTGCGTGGATTAAGCCAACTGAGTTCGATGTGAGCAAAGATGCCGTTTGGATATTCAGCAAAAATGTAGGCTACGTCGTTGTGCGTGCCAGAGTTTCTGTAAGCTTTTCCAACACCGCTCACGTCCTTGGGCCATGCGCCGAGGAGCAGATTCAGAATATCGAGTGGGTTTTGTCCGAGGTGGAAAATTATGTCCCCGTCCGGAACGGAGGATTGATCTGTCCAATGGACTTTGACGTAGAAGAGTTTCCCCAGCTCTCCTCCGTTAAGCATTTCACTTGCAACCTGCAGCGCTCTGTTAAATCTAACAGCGTGACTTACTTCAATTAGGAGACCCTTTTCTTTTGCAACGTCCACTAGATGATAGGATTCATGTGAGCTTAGCGTCATGGGCTTTTCTACTATAACATTCTTGCCCGCCTCTAGCGCCATCTTCGCCAGTTCATAGTGCGTTTGGTTCGGTGTCGCTATATGTACGATTGCGATGTCAGGATTGTCTAGTATCTCTTGAACGTCTTGTGTCAGCATCTCCTGTGTAATGGAAGAGGTTTCTTTGGTTATGAGCAAAGCTCCCAATGCTGCGATAGAACTATCGCATACCTTGAGCAGATTGATCTTTCCTCTCCGTTGGACGGTAAGGTATTCAGCTGCAAGTTTTCTTCCCAATTGGCCTGCCCCAACGATTCCTACTCCAATTGGGTCACTCCGGCTACCACTAACCGAGTCGGGTGAATCGAAATCAGCGGAACCTGGAACGAACGTCGATCCGGCTCCCGTGCTCATGATTTACAACACCGCAAAAGCAAGAAATATCAGAATTTTTTATAAAAGGATTCTGGAACCTCATTCCATTTATTGTAGTGACCATTCCGGCTATTCTGAAAGATGTCGAATGAAACGAGTGGGCTTCATAGTCAGAAGATGCTGTTTAGAAATAGCACTAAAACCTTGTCAAAACTTGATTAAAACTTAACAAACTAAAGCGAACCGAGATCAGAATTGAGAAACTGGTTCGAAGTGAGCTTGATAATCGAAATTCAACTGAACCTGATACTCTTGACCGCTCGAAAGGCCAATAATCCTTATGGCATTCCTCGACTAATGTCCATGGTCGGTGTGGAGCGTTGGAGCAGGTAAATTGCCAGATATGCGGGAAACGTCCCGCCAAGGTTAACGACATTTTATGCGAGGCCTGCGCCGATCGCTACTCGAAACAACTTCGAACACAACGGCAAAAGACGGATGCATTTAACGCGAGAATATCTCAATTTACACAACCTGCCGCCAACCCATCTAACTCCATTAATCCGACCGTTCAATCGAGCGCCCAAGTTACGCAATCGCTTCTACAGCCTATTCAAGACATGAAGCGCTCCGACCTCCAGACAGAGCAACTTCTCACAGAATCCCAACTGGTACGGAAACAGAGACACAATACGACGCTCGTCGGTTGTCTCCTATTAGGAATCGGGTTGGGTGCCCTCGCAGCAGCCATCGTCTTCGCCTCAACGATCTTGAGTTTCATCGGTCTCGGGTTGACCCTCTGGGGGTCACTGATGTTCTTCGTTCAACCGAGAAATTACGTTAGGTCGGATTTGATGAATGCGACCGCCATCTCCTCACTGAAGACGATCGATAAGATGATGATGGGCATGGGTTATAGAGAGAAGGGCGTGTACATTCAAGCACACGATTCCGACAAGGCGGTGGTATTCGTTCCCTCGGAACCATTCTCCATGATTCCGCAAGTGTCCAGCTTCGAAGAAGACCGGACCTTCCTCAGCGAACCCGCGGGGCTCTTGGTTCCCCCACCCGGACTCGCGCTAGCAGGCTTGATCGAGAAGAAGCTAGGATTCAAACTGAAGAACTGCGGATTAGAAGCCCTAGTAGAAGCCCTTCCCAAAGTGCTTGTAGAAGACCTTGAGATCGTGAAGGATGTGGAGATCGAGGTGAGAGAGGATTCCGTTCACATCAAACTCTATGACTCAATTTACGCCGACTTTTGTGCGGAAGTGCGCGATACAAGCAGACGGTGCGGACTGGGTTGCCCCATGTGCAGCGCGCTAGCATCCATACTTGCAATCGCAACTGGGAAACCCGTTCTCTATGAAGAAGACAAGACCTCCGAGGACACAAGAGTCACTGAATCAGTCTACCAAATAATCAACCGATCGCGACTCTAAGCAACTCAACGATCCTTTTCAAAATTACTAGAAACTCTTTACCGCCCATCCAGCGCGAGCGACCTACAGCCGCAAATAACTGGCTATGCCGCGACTCGCGTTCTAACCCACATGCTTGGCTGAGATGATAAAGAAAAGTCGGGACTATAATCAGTACGCTAAATGGTCGTTAATGCGCTGGTATTGTGCGAGTATTTCAGTATCGCTTGGGGATAACGAGGAGGGACCCGGCGACTGTAAGTACACTCAACGTGACTAGCAATGCCTCGACTGGAGATGTCGCCGTTGGCTGGCTCGGAGTTGTGTTGACTGCTTGGCGAGTTAAGGGCGCTAGTGGGGTTCCCGCAGGAGGTGCACTTGTTCCCGGTTGCTGGGCTGTATTACTCGTTGAGGGCGAGAATGCGTATGTTCCAATAGAGGTGTCGACGCTCGGAAACACACGGCCATTATCATCTGCAAGAACGTTGGCCTTGATGTAGATTGTAACCGTGCCTGTCATTGATGTAGGTGGAGTGAATGAGTACGTATAGGTTCCAGGAGCAGTCTGCTTCAAGGTTGCGGTGACTGTTTGGCAACTGGTGATGCAGAGGTTGAGGGTTATTTGAGTTGTCTGTAGAACAACGGGGGTTCCGTCAGCGTAGAGTACGCTTATTGCGCCGCTGAAAAGGCTGGGAGCAGCCAAAGCTGGCGCGCCCGTAGTGCCAAGAATAGGTAACCCAAGATTACCATCAGGATTTGCATACACCGAAGCAACGCCCAACGCGAGGAACATTACAAGCGTGACGGCCACTACGCGAAGACTCTTCATTTAAGATCAAACAAAAAGGGTACTCTCTCAGCTATATAGGTTATGCAACATCTGAGTATGTTTTGCAAAAATCAAACACTGAAACAAGTCCGACAAGTTGACTCATTGCTACCTCCCGGTCCCCAGAGAGCTGAATATGTTATGCGGATCTAGGACTAGCGGAAAGAGGCTTCGAAACGCAGCGTTGAACAGCAACAGAGCTAGAACCGAAACGATAAGCACATCCAAGGTTCGATACTTCGGTAAACTCAAAACAAGAAACAGCGCCATGATCAACGCAGCGGCTACAAGTAGTAACCGAACATTGGCATCCCAGATCACAAACAGTCCCGCGCCCGTAACGACTAATGGTGCCATCGAGAGCAAAGGAACAACTCTGAACAGAATACTCTTCGAGGTCTCCGTCGTTATCGGTTGCTTTGAAATGCTGAGGCATTTCTCAAAACCCAAAGCGAGAAGAAATGGGAGCGGGGAAACGTACAGCATTCGCCAAAGTCCTGTTTCACTGAGCCCAGGGTTTGCAGGGTTGAAATCTGATGGGGCGACAAGTATTGAGCCTACGCACCAAGCGGCAATCCATGCGATCAGGTAGTTAGCGGTTATACCGCGGCGTCGGGAAAGGGCATACGTCCCCACTAAGCAGATCAGAAGAATGGCAGGGGAAAGGATAGGGCCCATAGTAACGAACATATTCGTCAACTCGCTGCCGAAAGTCAGCAAACTACTCGGATTAACGGGAGCACTAACGTACAGTTGAAGGGTATTCAAGAAATCATTTCTGAGGCTTGCGGAAAGCAAGTATCCTGCTATTCCGACTGGAAGAGCGAGTATCAGTGAGGCGACAAGCGTCCGAATACAATGCCTGCTCCAAAGACTCCTCCTTGAAATAATCGCTGTCAAGAGCAACGTTGTAGCGAAGACGCCCCAAGTCCACGGGTGGACGAAGAGAATTATCAGGGATAAGACAGCCAGAATGATGTAAGTCATGATTTTCGGTTCACGGTTTGCGAAATAGATTGCTAGGAAGAACATCCAGACGAGAAGTGCAACCCAGTTAGCCTGGATCGCCACATAAATTCCGAGAATCGTTGGCAGCCAGAGCAGGGTGGAGATTGAGGTTAGGGTTGCGAGTTGAAAGTTCCATCCTCCACGCAGAGCCGCAAAGAAGACCGCCGTAGCTGTGCAGAATGCTAGAACGAGCGGCGCATACTTCACGATTGAGACTGAGCTGATTCCGGTGGCTGATTGGATTAGGTAGAGGAAGCCGACGTAGATTCCGTGACCGGCTGATGTGTTAAAGGCCTGGGATAGCGGGAGGCCTGCTAGGGCGTTAAGCGGCTGTATGTATCTGAAAAATGTGTCCTCACCCACGACCCAGGTCTGTCCTGCGAGGTATGTGTAGAAGAAGACGATTATCGTTATGATAGCGAAGAGGTCTAACGCGGCCACAATCGTTCTGGGACCAGGTTTTTGCGGAGACGGCTGATATCGAACCGTTAGGCGGCTTCTGAATCTGGGGAGGCGTGGGATGAGTGGAACCCACAACCATGAGAAGAGAAGCAAGAGCATTATCGGAATCACAAGGGGGTAGGGGGAAAAGGTCAGGTTGGCTTCAAGCAGCTCGGAGAGGCCCCCAACTCTCGCTTGGGGGTTGAGAGCCGCGCTCACCCAGTAGAAGAGAGAGGCCCATTCGACTAAAACAAAAATGGAGAGCGTTGAGGGGAGGATCTCTGTAAGGGCAATTCTGCGAGTCTCCGACCGTAGCACGTTCAAGGCAGCCGCACAGATCACGGCGGCATAAAGGATTGGTATGGCCAAAGGTTGACTGAGAATTGCGAGAACGACTGATACTCCCCAGACTGCTATAGTTCCTATTGAGACAGTGGTTGAGAATCGCTTCCAAGAAACCGCAAATGTGCAAGGAACGCTTACGGTCGAGATTAGGAAGAGGTAGTAATCGTAGGATGCGGAAATGAGTATCGTCTGGGTTGTTCGAGGGTAGTAGAGGTAGTAGGGTATCTGCAGCTGGTTGAGGAGAACAAGCAGCCCTATTCCAAGGCTGATTCCAGCAACCCAATGGCACAACTTGACTCGAAGATCATTCATGCCGTTCACCTCGTTCGCAAGTTCGCTTAAAGCGTTTACATAAACATCAGTCAGAATAACGCTTCCAAAAACCTCCCTGCTCCCGGGGTAATCTCAAGGCGATTGCGATCGGTACTCGACGACCACAGTGGAGGCTGTTGAAGGGAATGTGAGTAGTAGGGTTCTATTGTCCGGGGATGCCTGCGATATGACTGTGGGGCCGGTAATTGTTTGAATGTTTTCAATTGAATACCCGTCAGGTATCGAGATCAGAATTTGTCCTGGCTCGTTCGAGTTGAGTGTCTGCGAGTAGATCAATGACCCATTGTTTAGGTTGAGAGTGGAGGTTTGTGTGATTGGGTTGGTTAGTTCGCTGATGAAGGGTCTCACGATGTTCGGTACTAGGGCCTCACGCGCGGTTCCGTTGCCATAGAATAGGTCCATCGTGAAGCTTCCCCTAGCGTAATCCCACCACGCCGAACTAATTGAATACTTATCGAAGAGGGCGAGACTGTCGTTGATATACTGAGCAACACCTGGAGCATCAGCCTGCATTCCCCATTCACCAATGAAGACTGGCACATTCCATTTGTGTGAAAAACCAATGATTTGCTGCATACCGACCTCAAGCGACGTGGCGTTGTAAGATGTCAGTGAGCTCTGGGGATAGTGGGGTGCGTATATCACGTCGGGTAGTTGAATTGGAACGTCGTTCTCCCAAAGGCATATGTGATGTTGATCAACGGTTCGAATTGCTTCAGTCACGTTCACGAAAAACGACAGGGGCGCTATTGAGGGGGGTTCGTTGAGTACGTCGTATGCTGCAATCGCAGTTTCATTACTGTACCGTGACGCCACATGCTGCCAAATCGCATAGAATCTGGTAAGCATGGAAGGGTTGGAGGCTGAGGGGGTTGTCCCGTTCGGTCCCAGTCCCGAGAAGAAGTCGTTTAGAAACACGTCTTCGCCTGCGTCGGTGTTTGGATAACTGGCCACAAGCCAATTCGGCATTCCTGTGCTGAAGGCTCCATTGCAGAATGAAAAGTGAGAGGACCAACAGCCTTGATGCATGTCTAGTACGATGTATATGCCGTACTGCTTTGCCCACGCTATGTCCTGGTCAACGAAGTTTTGCAGGTAACTGTCGTTATACTGTCCAGGTTGCGGTTCCAAGTTTTCCCATGAGATGGGTAGACGAACGACGTTGAATCCCCAAGAGGCGATCGTAGCGTAGTCGGACTGGTAATGGGGATGGATGCTCAGGATGGGCGTGATGTATTCGTAGCCCGTCAAATCGACGCCGCGAAGCACCACGATGTTTCCGTATTGGTCCACTATCTCCGTCCCATTCGTTCTTAGCAGCGATAACCCGTTTTGTCCGATCAGAGTGTGAGGAAGGACTGTTGAGAGCCCACTTGCGCTCGGTGTCCCGCTGGGGCTTATGAGATAGTTAGTTCCTAGAGTCAATGCAATTATTGCCATCGCCAATATGATCAGTGCCGCAGCAATGGCGGATCTGCGAGTTTTGCTCCTAAACAATCTTCACAAGCCAACTAACTTATTTCGTTATAAGATACAGCACTCAAATATGAGCAACATCCCTTTCAGAGCGGCTTGCGATGGATGAATTAGAAGCATTGAAGAAAGTGGCCTGGAACGTACCTGGCGACATAGCAACCAATCTGTTCTTCAGGCCGCTGTCAATAAGGATAACCCGGAGCCTTTCTCGGAAATCGACCACGCCAACCCAGATCACGGTCTTCCTTTTTTCTCTTAGAATGATTGCGGCCGCCCTCTTTCTATTTCACCTCTACTTTGTATCCATTCTTGCGGCAATCCTGCTTTACTTCGCTCAAGTCCTAGATTGTGTGGACGGTGAACTTTCACGAGTGAAGAAACTGTCAAGCGAAAGGGGTGGACTGATCGACTACTTCCTTGACCGATTTGCTGACTTCGTCCTTTACCTCAGCATAGCCATCGGCCTGTACTTTGCGAGCAGGAATGATGAAGTGATCATATTGGGATTGTTCGTTATCGCATCAAATTCCCTGATGACAGACATCTGGCAGAAGGTGAGTGGCATGAAACATAATGTGGGGTCTGCGTACAAATCGTCTTGGAAGAGGTACCTGACCTATGGGGGCCCAACCAGTGTTATCATTCTGATCGTTACTGCCGTTCTTAACCAGATCTTTCTAGGCATGGTGATTATCGGCGCCTGCTGTTTCATCTATGCTATCGCAATTTTCTTTGACACATGCCTTGCTCTTGGTAAAGCGAAATGAAGAAGAACGCGCCACTAGCAATAATTCCAGGTCGTATCCGATTAAGCGATCTTCATGACTCAACGTTCTTTACGTTACGCCAGATCGGCAGTAGTGTGTTGAAGTCAGTAAGAAAGTCATGTTCGGGTTGCCAGCCCAGGACCCGACGAGCGAGACTGTTGTCTAGCAAAGCTCTGTGATTCCGGTGCGAAGAATCTTCGACAACCTCCTTCCCGAATAAATCCACTACCTGCCGACAGGTCACAGCTTTTCCCGATGAGATATTGAAAACCCCAAAGTCTAAGGGGCTTTCCGCGGCAATGATCATCGCTCTGACTACGTCATCCACATGGACGTAGTCGAAGATATCGCGGAACGCGTGATGCAAAGGCACCGGTTCAGACTCTGCATATGCTAGATCGGCCAACAGTCCTCTTCTCCGCCGCAAGGTCTCGCTGTACACCCACGGCAATCTCAGACTGATTCCTCTCAGGGAAGATTTCCTGTTGAATAGTCGGATGTAGTTCTCCACAGCAAGTTTTGAGACACCATAGAACTCTGCCGGCTCAATTTTCGATGATTCAGATAGAACCGCCCCTTCCTGCTCAGGAATCGCGTAAACGTGGATGGTTGAAGGGAAAATTAGTTTCGCACGATATTTCACACAGCCTTCGATAACGTTCAAGCTACCGATAACATTCACTTCACAATCCATCGCCGGCTGAGACTGGGCAGCCCAGATGAATGCATTGGCGGCAAGATGAAACACAGCGTCCTTGCCTTCAATACGAGAGTCAACAAGTTCCTTGTCCAGAACACCGCCACCCTGACCCTCCCGACTTATTCCTTCAACCTCGCAACCAGTAGATCTTAGACTTTCGAATAGATGTCTCCCAATAATTCCAGTATGGCCAGTCACAAGGACTTTCTTGAGCATACTATGCTGTCCCCGACGGATTATCGGTTCGCGTCAAACATTCGGGCAAACTAACGAGCAAGATCTTCGTACACCTCACGATATAACGACGCCGTTATCGTTGAATCGAACTTCTGTGCTTTCAAGCTCAAACTACGCCCTAGTTCCAATCGATCACTCTCGGATTTCATTAGGGAAACGAGTTTTGATGCGTAATCTTGTTCGTCAGAAGCAAGCAGCTTCGCGTGTTCGCTTCCAAGCATCTCCCTCGAAAACGCTCTATCGAATGCGATTACTGGTTTGCCCATAGCCATACCTTCCATCATGAGCAATGGGCAGGCCTCGTACAAACTAGGAAAACAGATTATATCACATTGATTCATGCTCTCGAGAAGCGTATCGCGTTTGACATGCCCACGAAACTTGATTACCCCACTAAGATCGTGCTGCGAAACGTAGTGCTTCAAGCTACCTTCAAGAGGTCCACGACCGAAGATTTCTAATTCGAAATCAGTCGCACCATTTCCACCCACCATCGAGTTCAGGATTCTTAGTAGGTGCGAGATGCCTTTTCGGTAGTAGAGTCTGCCCGCGAAGAACAATCGCATTTTCTTACCCGTGACGGCTCTACTATTACTTTTGAACTTTTCAAAATCAGCAAGGTTGATGCAGTTGTGAATAACCTTGAATGCTTCCTTCTCCAACCCATAGGTGCGGCAAAGCTCCTCACGAAGGCTGCTGGAAACTGCAACTGATTGATCCGCGGCCTTTGAAATGATTCTGTCAGTCATGTCCCAGAGCGGAAAACCCGGTATGTAGCTAACGTAATCTAGCATCGAGGCCCCTCGGTGGGCAATCGCATACAACTCGGAGAGAGGGTTCGTATGGAACGTGACTACCCACGGTATCTCAATACCACTTCTCTTGCAGAGGTTAAGAATCGGAAAGGATACGCATTCTTGGCCATGGATCACATCGCAGGTTGAAAGTTCCTTCTTGATCGAATCCATGCTTCGAAACTGGAACCAATAGTGTCTGGGAGGCAAAGGCTCACGAGGAAACCGTACGACTTCCATCCCCGCCGCCATCGTTCGCGCTGGAAATCGTTCTGGTGATCCTGTAATGACGATAACCTCGGTTCCCTGTTTCGATAGACCGGTTGCCAGGTTGTGAAGGAATGTTCCGGTTCCTCCAAGGATGGTTGGAGGAAACTCTACGGTTAGGATGGCGACACGCATTTGTGCAATTCCTAGCTCATTTCTTACGTTCGCGATCCATTCGGGTTCCGGAGTATTGAGAGTTCTGTATCAGTTCTTCGTATAAGCTGGCGACTTTCCTCGCATTTACATCCCAATCGAATTTGCCTTCTACGGACTCTCTAGCGCGGGTGCCCATGCGCCTCATTAGGCTCCGGTTATCCAAAAGGCCATTGATCGCGTTCGCCAACGCCTCCTCCGACCTGGGTGGCACAAGTATCCCGTTGTCGCCGGAGTTGATAATTTCAGGTATTGCAGAGACATTGGTCGCAACTACTGGTTTCCCGCATGCCATCGCCTCTAGCACTCTGGTTGGTAGGTTTTCGTAGAGGGTCGGCACCACGAATAGGTCACATCGGCGATAATATTCCAGGACAGCGTCACGATCCTTAACGTAACCCACGAGATTGACGTTTCGATTGGGAACATTGTGTGCTAGTATTCGGTTCAGATATGGTTGAAAGTTGCCTGGGCCGATGAAGGTGAACGTTGCGTTCGGATGCTTGCTAACCACTTCAGGAATGGCGTCGGCGAGAAACGTCAGGCCTTTCGCGGAGACAAAGCGTCCCGTGAACAGAATGTTCTCAGGTTCGCCGGCCTTTCCATCCGGCGTGAAAACCTTGGTGTCCACGGAATTTGGGATGACTCGGATTCTTGTTTGATCTAGTCTGGGGAAGTACAGCCAGATCCTTTGTCTCATCCAGTTCGAGATGGCGATGTATTGCCGGTCTCCAGAGAAGAAGAATCTCTCTGCCATTCTCAAGAACGGATAGCCCAGTATGGTTGCTTTTTCAGAAAAATCCAAGTCACTAAACTTTGTTCCAGAGGCTTGGGCGGCTCTTTTCTGCCCTGCAATCGTCGTGTGAACCGTGGCAACTTTGGCCACCTTCAAACCTCGCAGCTGAAGGAGCAGGTCGGGCATTTGGGCCGTGTGAGAATGAATTAGCTCAATTTTTTCCCGCTTAACGAGCCGCGGAACGTATCTGAAGCATGCGCTCTGAAACGCTCCGTTATAGTAGAAGGTGTCGACGGCGGAGCTTATGAAATTAATGTGAACATTACCTGGAAAGATTTCCTCAAGATCGTAATCTGAAGTCGCCGCTGGTATATTTCCCAGTCTTGTTCGGTACGGGGTAACAACTTCAATCTCCACCGATCTTGGTAGGTGCCGGACTAACTCGACTATGTATGAACCTACTCCACCCCATACTGGAAGAAGTTCTGGGGCAAGCATGCAAATTTTCAAAGGTGCCGATCTCGAGCTTTCTGTTAGAGGACTTTGCGACGGGAATTAAATACAGTTCGAGCGCGTTCTGACTGGGTTAACGCGTGGCTTAACATTCGCGCTCATCAGGGAATGTGAATTGACGGGCAGATGTTGGAGTCCGGATGGTTAGGAAAGCGAGCTTTATCGGTCAATTTTCTTTGAAGACAATATTCCTCCGCTCAGCTCCGACTCAAGCTCCTGGAGGTCCTTCAACGTGTTCAATGTCCCCCAGAAACCACTGTGTCTATAGGCGGCAATCTTGCCCAAACGCGTCAGTTGCGGGAACGTTTCAACTTCCACGTTGCCCTTGACCGGGAGGAAGTCCACTATTCCATGACTGAAGACATACACCCCGGTGCTGACTAGAGAATCTAGCATGGCCTTCTCCGCGAAGCTTACAATCCTGTCATTTTCTACCTTGACGACGCCAAAGGGGCTTCTGAGGTTGGCTACTGCTATCGTAGCGAGTCCTCCAGCTCGGAGATGGAATTCAGCGAAATCTGACACGTTGATATCGGTTAACTCGTCGCCGTTCATTGCGAGAAAGATTCCATCCGGAACGAAGCGTTCTATGGCTAGGCGAAAGCCTTCGCCTGTCCCTCCTTCCACAGTGTGCTCACTAAAATCAAGCCGGACAGGTAAACTCAGCCGTCTAACATGCTCAACGACTATCTCCTTCTTGTAGGCGACTCCGACAATGATGTGTGATATCCCATTACCAACTAACCATTGCAATATCCAATCCAGAATCGGTTTGCCCGCTACAGAAATCATTACCTTCGGTTTATCGCTTGTAAGGGGGCGTAGGCGTAGTCCTTCGCCCCCAGCGATAATTATCGCGGTCTCGATCTTCGGTTTGCTAGCTTTTTCTCCAGGCGTCAATGGTTCTTTGTAACCCCTCCTGCAGGCTTATGCTCGGCTTCCAGCCGAGTTGGTTTCGGATCTTCGAGCTATCGAGAACTATATACTCCGTGTCTTCGTCGCTCGGTCGTCTCGGATATCCGGGCGGGTAGCTACCTTCAACTATTTTTCCTTCATATCCGATTAGGTTGGCGATTTTTTTCACTAACTCGAGGTTTGACGTGGGGTTGCCGGGTGAAACGTTGAATACGCTTCCATTCGCCGAATCGTTCTTGATGGCTGAAAGGTACGCGTTAACATGATCATCGACGTGCATGTAGTCACGCACATGTTTCGGAGCTCCAACATAGACCGGCTTCCCATGAATCATCGCGTTGATCGCGTATTCCGTGAGGAAGTTCGAGTCCTCGATTCGGCCGTAGGTGTTGTTGCATCTGAGAATAACGGCTTTGAGTCCGTACACACGCATTGCCATCTGAACATATGTGTCAGCGGCAGTTTTCGATACTCCATACGGCGAGGATGGGTAAAGGCGGGCGGTTTCCTTGGTTGGCTCTGGGGGTTGCCAACCGTAAACTTCAGCTGAGCTAGCAACTATTACCTTTGCATTTGGGGTTCGTTCCAGCACGGTGTGTACTAGATTAGTTGTTCCGAGGAAGTTCACTCGCATGTAGGGTAAGGGGTCGTCAAAGCTCAAGCGCACCGGGGTGAGCGCTGCCAAGTGAATGACAACTTCCGGGGCAGAGGATTCTACTGCTGATTGAAGAGAGTGGTAGTCAGCAATATCCCCCTCAATGAAATGAATATTTTCAACAGCTTTGCCGAGCACGGCGAAGTCTCTACGTGTGGTATGTCTTACCAAGCCGTAAAGTGTGTGATTATCTTCGAGAAGCCGCTGCGCCAATTGAGAGCCGATAAAACCCGTACATCCGGTCAGCAGCACATTCGCCAATAGCAGTCTCCAAGAAAGCTATCTCGTCGAGTGCAATAACTCACTCGGTTAGAACACCACTTAGCTAAGTGCCCTTCGACTTCTTTCCTAACTTCGAGACTGCTTCTGCTGTTAATGCGGCTGATCCGCACGTGGCCGAGAGAACCGTTAACGAACTTGCAATCATTAGTAGGGCAGAGGATCCGAAATTCAGACCAACTAGGATTCCGCCTAACCCGCAGAGAAGCAGAGCAGCACACAACTGGATACTCAAACGTAGATTGAATCGCAGTCTCCGTTTAGCGAAACCTAGAGGTATCCCCGCGTAGAATGCTCCTATCATACTACTTGCCATGAGGCCTGAAAGCAAGGTTGCATGTTCCGGATATGTTGATAGAATGGAGAAAAGGACGGAGGAGATGGAAAGGGATCCGATCAGTGGATAGAGGACTCCTCTCATTACTTCGCGTGTGCCGGAATGTTCCCTTAAGTAATTCGCAATGTACGGACTGAAGGAATAATACCATGAATTGAATATGCTTAGAAAACTCGCTCCGATTCGGCTCTTCAGTACGCCGTCCCTAAAGTCTCGTAGCAATTCAACCTCCGGACTAAGCTCTGAACTAAATGTAGCGGTTGCGACGAGACACTGTGATTTGGCTGAAGGGCTGCTTGTGCTGTTGCTAATCGTGAGCAAAATGCTTGTTGTGTGGGCGATCGTTCCATCATTGCCTTCGAGTGTTATTTGCCTGCTTCCCGCGGTTGTGTCGAGCCCGACATCGATTGTCACATGCGCTGAAGCGTTTTCTCCGGGGCTAATATTGATTGGATTCTGGTCGAGAGATAGCGTAACACCAACCGGAAGGTTCATGGCGTTTATGGAAGGTGCGCCTGCATATTCGTAGAGCGATGTCCCGGTGATTGTTACAGTTCCAGACCCGCCGGGAGGTACCGATATTGAAGTTGGAGATGCGCTCAGAGCGAAATCCGGGTTCAGGCCTGAAAGTCTGGCGATCTTGTTAGCTCCGGGTTCACTAACCCATACGTTCCCCTGTGAATCAGTGATTACGTCTTGTGGTGAAGTTGACTCCAGTGAATATTCAGTAAAGAGTTCACCTCTCATGCCAAGAAGTTGCCTATTATCAGGAGTTACAGTGTTAGTTGTGGTAGTAAGTACTCTTGACGCTGAGGAAATCGTAACTGGAGTCCCACCAGATGGCGCTGTGGTTTGGGTGGGCGAAAATAATGTTCCTCCACTAGAGTTGCCCAGAACAGCGATCGCACCCTCTCCGGCAACCAGTGATTGTTCGGCTATCCATGGCTGTTGCGATTGAGGGTTAATGCTGATATCTCTGGCGTCAGCCCCTGGAGTGGGCAAACGCCATTCCATTATCGTAGAATCGGGGCGGAGAACGCCTACGAAGTTATTGAGGCTCGTCCCGTTAGTTGTCCCCTGAGTATACCACACCTGACCATGGGAATCCATCGAGATGAAGCGCCCAACTGCTGAATCGTGAACGGGCAGCTGCCACATGGTGTATTGCTGCGATGCTCGGTCCCATCTAACGATGGCAGAGAAGCCAGCAAACCATACTGAACTTGATTGTGCATAAACGCCGTACGCTCCGCCACCTACTGCCGCGGGGAAGTAATCTTCGTAAAGGGTTGCGTTCCCCGTGGTAGGATCATAGATGAGTTCACCATTGGCGTTATTGATTGTTTCAGTGAACCAAACTCTAACCTGCGGTCCACCTGGTTCGACCGAAACATATCCAACCCCAGTGTCGCTACGCGGTAGGGAATATTCACGAAAATTGCCGGACGTTGGTGAAAACATGAAGAGCTTGCCTGAGCCATACTCGGTTCCCCATAATTCCGGTGGACCTCCATTCGACGTAATCGTAAGGCTGTAGGGGTTAGCGCTAGCTGTGGGAATGGGCCACTCCTGAAAAGTGTTGGTGCTGGGGTCAAGATGACCTATCTTGTTTCCGTAGTATTCAACGAACCAACAGCATGAGCCTGATTGATCTAGGATCATAGCGGAAGGGCCGCTCTTAGGGGTCGGGACGGTCCACTCAGTCAGAGTTCCGCCCGCGAAGAGAGTACGCATATTTGTAGCCCGAAGACTGGTAGGGAGAGATAATGCGAGAATCATCAAGGCCGCAACTGCTACAGCCCTGGACGTTCTCGACACGTGAGTGAACTGCATATTGATCCCCGTTGTTTCCAGGGCGTTTCTGGAGTTGATTCGGAATTGCTTGTCTTATAAGTTGTCGGAAATAGCACGTCCCGAACTGGACTAGCCGCCAAGCATGGTTTTTGTTTGTTTTATCTATCTTACTTGGATTTTCGCGAGTAAACTCTGCTTGGCTGGGGAGGGCCGGCTTTCTATCCGCAGCTATTGGCGCTGTCGTACTCTCTGATGGCGTGAAACCTTTAGGGTCGAGTTTAGTTGAGTATTGGTGAATGGCATTGAAGACGGAGCCCTTCGTCGCAATCGTAACTCTCATTCTGATCGTAGGCGTTCAGATGTGCGTCAATGTTCAAGCCGCGCCCGCGATCGTTGTGGTGGATCATGCTTTTGCAAAGGGTTACAAGTATACTAGGAATGGAAATGTTGTCTTGACGAATCGAACTTCTACTTTCACGCAGGATGATAATTACGTATGGTCATACGTTCAGGCCAATTTTTACAGTGCAAACTTAACTTGGAACTGGTACGACCCTTCGGGTGAGTTGTATCGAACAGTAAATTGGATGGCACAATGTACAACCACGCCATGCTCAGAGATCGCCGGTGTGAGGATAAGCGGGACCGGTGCTGCCTCTGAACCTGGTATTTGGAGGCTTGATTTTCTCGCTGACGGAGTCCTCATATACTCGGACTATTTCCAATTGATCGCGGTCATAAATCAATTCAATTATTGGAACTTCACTGTTGTGCAGTCTTCACCTCCTAGAATTCACGGAAGTCTAAGAGTAGTAATACGTCCAAATAATCTGACTTGGAGTTCGTATAGTATGTACATGCCCTACGCCTCTAACGTCACTGCCTACGACTACTCGACGAACCAATCACTTCAGACGACGATCGGAACCAATAATCAAGTCGTCGTAAATCTTGGTGGGCCAAAGTCCGCCGGCTACTCCTTTGTGGTGAAATTTGACGTTTTGTATGTTCTAGCGGAATTGAGCCCCGGTAACTTCGCGTTTGCTTGGAGGGAGCTCCCTTACGAAAGATCAGATGACACACACCTTGTTCCGGAATCATTTGCCGTAAACCTGCCCCAGGGAGCTACGCTGCTAGACATCGTTGGATATAACGTGATGAATCTAAATTACAGCGCTCGAACCGAGGCTGGCTTGTCGCTAGACTTTACGTCGAATGTTACAGACAAAAGGTTCGGTTGGACACTTCTATATCGCGATCTCTCTCAGGTGAACGCGCAGGGTAATCCGAACGGCCCGGTTGGGTCGAATTCGTTATCTGGCCCCCTCTTGCCGCTACTGCCACTAACGCTGGGAAGCCTCACTGTGTGGGCTGCGGTAATGTCGGTATTCTTGCTCACCGCCTCAGAACTGGTGTCTCCAATTTATTCTAGGACTGGGTACGGAGTTTTGTTAAATCGAAAGAGGTTGAGGTTGGCTGCTATCTTGCTCGTTGGATTATTCATAATCTGCATTGCTTACCAGTTCATCGGGTTGAATCCATTAATCCAGCGATAGTGGCTGAAAATATTTCCTTTCGCGGAGGTATAGAGTCTAAGGAGGTTTCGCTAACTTTGTCTGCTGGGAATCGATTTTTGAGTTCAGATGAATTGGCGTATAACGGACCACATATGGCGCCAACTCAGTCTGATCCTTTCAAAGCCTCCCAATCGATGCGTTCAGCGTTAGACACATACCTAGCCATCGTACTCGTTGTCTCGCTTGCGATCATTCCAACCTACGTATCGTCATTGATTTTCTACAATACCCCTCCAGTTATTTTCGATGCCGCCCATCTCGTGGCCGTGTTGGCTCTAACACTAATCTTACTGAGATCAAAGCTACCGCACAGAGAGCAAGTTCTCCTCGTCCTTCTCTCAGTCCTAGCAATGATGATGATCATTCCCGCGAGGTTACCCAAGGGCATAATCACTTACGGGCCGGACATGATTTACGAGCTGCAGATAATGCAGAACATCGCCGTGACCGGAAGCATAACTTTCAGCGCTCCGACAAGATATGCGTTAGGATACATTTTCACGCCCACCTTTGAAACTCTGCTCGTAATGGTGAGCATGATACTAGGCAGTTCGCTCGAAACGGTACTGAAATACGCTGGGCCTCTGCTGGACGTTCTGACAATTGTTTTCTTGTATGGCTTCTACAGGGCGTACCTGCCGAAGAAAGAGGCTCTCTTAGCCGTGTTCTTGGCCGGAAACTGCTTCGCGTTCCTGTTATACGCGACTACAGTCCACCAAACGCTAGCGCTCGTCTTTCTTTCAGTACTACTATACACCCTGACAAAACCCGGCGCGACTTGGAGACTTCTAACAGTCCTTATGGCCTTTGCGACGGTGTCAAGCCATGAGTTTACCGCAATTGTAAGTTCAGTCTTCTTCGCGCTCTTAGCCCTGACGATAGTTGTTCTGTCAAGGTGGTTCCTCTTCAAACCTGGACCCATCGAGAAAACGGCGCTAAAGATACCGGCGCTTATGCTGACCATGACCTTCGCTTGGCTTGCTTTTGTTGCCCTACCATTCTTCGGAACCACCGTAGGTTTGGTATTATTCATCGCTGGTGAGTTGTTGACTGGAAGTACTCGCGCTGCGTTTCCGCTGACCGTGGGAGGTAGTGTGCCTAATTCATGGGAGCGAGCCGTCGGGGATATTGGAGTACTGGTTTTCGCAGCAACGTGCTTGGCGGGTTTTCTTATGGCTCTGGCGAAGCGCGAGATTGCGCATTACCGAGAGTTTCTTCCATATGGAACAGCCGGCGCACTTGTCTTCTTAATTGGCCTGATGTCCTACGTCAGGTTTCATCAAGCGACAGACTTGCTAACAAGAGGCTTCATCTACGTTTACTTTTTTGCAGCTCCACTTGGCCTTTACGGTATTCTAAGAATTCTATCCAAGCTGCAACACAAGACTGTAATTCGCCAGGTGACTTGCCTATGCTTGATAGGGATTATCGTGGCGGCGGGAGTTTACTACCAATACCCAAGATTCCTCGTTGATAATACCGCACCGATGGATATCGAAGACGTAAGGTTCCCCCTCTTTCAGTGGCAATCAGCCGGATTCTTCGTTTTGAGCCACACGGGGGGAAACACACTTTGGGGTGATAAGATCGCTTTTGATTATGCTGGAGGCTATGGGCAAAAGAATGTCAACGTAATGGATATTACACTAAACCTAACCCTCGCTCAATGGGTATCTTCAACCCCCGCGAGCGGTGACATCGTAATCCTACGTCAATCCATGACCATCGACCCATATGGGAATTATCAAGCCACGCCGCAAGCCTTCCACGAGATCCTAGCCACTCATGACATCGTCTATTCTTCCGGCGAAGTTACCATGGTCATGGCGTCTTGACCCTCCACTTTATCCCTCATCGCCTAAGGTTGTGAATGAACTCGACGCGTCCAACTTGGTATGCCACTGGTCCGATTACCGGATTTTTCTTAGAGACATCTTTGAGAGCGAGAAGCGCGACTTGTAGGAGTTGAACGATCTTAGTACTGACTCAACAACGGCTTCGCATCCTAAACATTATCGTAACCTCCCCTGAAATTACGGGTATGGAGAAAGTCGTCTTCGACCTTACGAGAGCATTGATAGGGAAAGGGCACAGTGTAAGTGTCCTCTGTCCATCTTTCTTGGCAGATTTTTACAGAGAGACGGGAGCGCGAATTATCGGGATTCCTATACTAGACCGGACAATTGGTGAGTTGATAGCGGCATTTGCGCTGAGCCTGATTGGGATTAACTACGATATAGTTCACGTTCACGGTGAGGGCAGCTGCATAGTAAGGGCATTAGCTCTAGCGTGCCGCAGTAAGACGATCGTTACTCTTCACGGTGGCGAGGTGATCTACTTCACTCAGAAAAGAGGAGTGTACAGCTTCTTTATGCGGGCATGCATGAATCTTGCTGCATTATGTGCGAGTCGAATAATTGTTGTCTCTACGGCTGCCGCCCGAAGTTTTCCGGGTTTCAAGTCAAAACTATCAGTTGTGCCGAACGGAATAAACGTTGAGAACGTTAAACTCGTCGCAAATCAGAACCGTCACGAAGCGACTGTTTTGACTGACGCGAAGAAACAGGGTGCTGTCTGTTTATTCTTTCCAGGAAGACTGATTGCGGAACAGAAGGGACAGGATATTGCTCTGCGCTCAATTGCTACGCTCACAAGACAAGGTTTTGACGTACGCCTATTCCTTGCAGGGGCCGGAGAGGATCAACGTTATTTGGAGAATCTATCAAAAGAGTTAGCCGTTGAAAACCGTGTCCGTTTTCTCGGACACCTATCTATTGAGAGAACGCTTGGCTACATGGTCTGTGCAGACATCGTGTTGACTCACTTAGCAGCCGACGCTCGTTTTGCGGGATTAAGTCAGGTGCATCTCGAAGCCGCAGCGCTTTCCAAGCCGATCGTCACTGTATTTAGAGACGATCTGACAATTTTCAGAGGGGCCATGTTTTTCGTGAATGCGCATAAGCTCGAAGAGGTTTCGATGAAGATTTCGCAGATCATCATGGACAGAGAGAAGGCTGAGGCCGTTGCGGCTAAAGCAATGGTTCTGGTTGAACGTCACTTTTCATGGAAGACCGTCGTTAACTCTTATCTCAGCATCTACAGACGAGCTTTGTCGGGCTAATACGCGGTTATCCTTAATTAATCAGGATAGGCCTACTTTCGAATTTGATTGATGATGAAGCCCACGCTTCTAATAGCCTCAACTTTTCTTCCACCGATTTGTGGCGGGGCTGAGCGGGTAGCGTGGGAAATTGCTAAGAGGGTTGCAAATCGCTTCGAGATCCACATCATAACAACAGGTGAGGGGTCTCCAGCGATCAAAGAGCTCGTCGAGTTGCACACAGTTCCTCGTGTGCGATGGATGCCAATTACGTACTCGACCATTTACCGAAGTCAAATCGAGAAGGTACTGAATGACGTTTCACCCGACATCATACATTGCCACATGACACTACCATGGGGCTACATCCTCCGAAACACACCAACAAGTAAGGTGATTACTTGCCACGAAGGTGGGGTACCAACCCGGGTAGATAGGTACTTCATCAATTCTGCAATGCACCACGCGAATGTCATTACGACGCCGAGTAATTGGTCAAGTCAGTATATCGAAGAGAATTATGGGCGGAAACCCCTTACGATTCCCAATGGGGTGGATACGGGAACATTCAGGAGCATTCCCGAAATTCAAAGACACGATAATGTCGTTCTATATGTTGGCAGATTCATGAGGAACAAAGGCGCACTGGATCTGGTAGAAGCCGCAAGAGCGCTGCCGGAGTATGAGTTTTGGTTCGCGGGAGGCGCGGATCCCAGAAACGTGGGAAGACAACGAGTCGAAATTCCATCTATGCCGAATGTCAAAGCCATCGAGTTTATACCCGATAGAGATGCCCTCGCAAGTCTATATAATCAAGCAACAATTTGCGCCTTCCCTTCTCAATACGAAAACTTCCCCCTCGTTGGTTTAGAGGCCATGGCTTGCGGAAGAACCCTCGTCGCCACAAAGGGCCCGAGAAACGGCTACTCAGAGTATGTGCAGAACGGCAGCGACGGTCTACTAATAGAACCACACGACGTGAACGCACTAGTGGAGGCGATAAAATATCTGATGGAGAACGTGTCGGTAAGGGAAGAGTTCGAACAGAACGCAAGCAAGAAAGTTAAGCAGTACGACTGGGGAATCATAGCTGAGAAGTACGCAGCGCTGCTAGAGGCGCTTGTACACCGTTAAGGCACTAGTTCTGTTTCCTCTTCGGGTCCTTCTATAGCTGTTACAGATCGGGACTCGATAGGGTTGTGCGAGAGGGTGTCCGAATTGTCCGAGAATGGTTTCTAGGCGATTCATGTGAAAGTCAAACGGCGTCCATTCGTTGCCCTCGACGACTGGTAAGTTGAAGACATTCTCGCACGAGAGACGTCCAGAACCTGACCTAACCATTACGTTGGCTTGTGGGGTGGGTGCAAATTATCTCTGTAGGCCAGGTAACCTTTGGAGCAGGTGTCGCCATTGACCTGTGATATTGTATCTAATCTCGGAAAAGCTGTCGACTATTCTTGAGCGTCTCCCGTCGATTAGAGTCAATCCGTCAATCGAAGAGAGCGTGTGCAATCCTTCAAGATATGGCTGGAATGGTTTGACACAGGTCACTTCCTCTTCTTCGAATTTCTCTGTTGTCAGCCGTATGATCCGATTGATGACAACATTCTGGCCATAGCGGTTTGAGCAATCCTGCGCAGGACGGTATAATGTTCCTTCGTGCATAAACGGAGTCCCCGCAGGTCTAGAAGAACGCCTGCTTATCTTTACGGGGTTAGCACTATGAGGCCGCCAAGGTCCTGTTAGATCATCCGCATGCCAAATGAACAATTTTTCCCATTCGCCATCCTCTAGATTCGTGCACGTAAGCCACCACCGTCCCTCAAACCCGAAGATTGAAGCATCCAGGCCGGGAAAATTAGCGATTAAAGTGGCGGCTTTCTCCCACCTATACGGAAACTCTTGAGCCCGATAGAGAGAGACCTCGCGAGCTTGGCCGGTTTCCGGAATGCAATACGTTTCGCCTTTCCATTCCAGAAGATAGGGGTAGGATATGTGAATCGGCAGTTCCATGGCCACATGGGAAGCGCCGAACGAGTGATCCTCACCTTCTTCAAAGCACACGATCCTTCCTTTGCCAGTCGAATAGTCAAATTCCTCGCACATTATGAAAATTCGATGATCCCGAATTACGCCGAATGGATCGGCCAGGTATTTCCGTTTGTCCGGAGTGGGAAGCCACACGATTTTGGGATTGTTATTTGGTCTCAGAAAATCCGAAATTGGTTGTGCGATCACTCCCACATTCCAACCCTGGATTTTCACTAGGTTGTTGTAGATTCCAGAAACGCTAATCTTCATGAACCATCAACTGTACCTTTAGATCATGGCTGAGAAGTAACACGGCGCGGGTTAGAGCCTTCTACGCCAATAAAGCAATTGGGCCACTTGGCCTCTAACTGCTGGCTGTGGCGTTAAACCATAACTGCGTCCACACGGAATAGGTAGCGGGTGTAGGTGTCGGTGTCGTCCAGGAGAAAGCTAGGTTACCCGCGGTCTGGTCATAGAACCAGAGTTCGAAGACGAAGCGGAAGTCTAAGCCTCCCATTGCTTGCGCAAGGTTACCTGTAATCATGGTTCCGTTTATCGCGAGGCCGTTGATCAGCACAGCCCCGTTGACGCTGACCGCATTCAGGATAGTCCAGGGAAAGGGTATCGTCCATGTTTCATTACTCACGAGCACCCGTGCGAATTCGAAGATTTCCGGCACCGGGCTGGGTACGCCGGTTTGTTCGTTCGGGGGGGTTTCTGTTGCATTGAGGAGCTTTACTTGCACAACCACATATTCAAGTGAAGACATGTGGTTGTACACTCCTAGCGTCCAGTTGACTTGTTCGCTGGGTATCAGGTTCGGGTTGTTGTTGGGAAAGTAGTTTTCCGTAAGTCCATTCGAGCCCACTATCCACATCGAAAAGAACTGATCCGTATAGGGTGGGGTTAACTCTACGTAGGCAAGTGCGGACACGGTTACCGTGACGATTACGAAGAACGCGATCAAGTACCGGAGATCCTTAGAACTAATTCTTAGTCTCTTCGCCAAGTATCCTCATCTCCAGGAGCTTCTCCTTCTCATACCATCTCCAAACCCGTAGACTTCCGTAGAAGCAAACCGTCAATAACCCCACAACAAAGACCGCCCCTGCGATTGTTATCTCCACTCTCAAGTTCGACTCCTGAACAGCCTGTTGCTGAGCAGCTGGAATCTGGTTTGAGAGCTGCTCAATCATGGAGCGCGCTTGATCTTCCAATGCCGACGCACTACTAGCGTTCCCTTGAGCGCGCTCAATCCGCGCAGCTTCCATGAGCGATAAGGCGGAGTTCAATCGCGAAACCAAACCTGGGGCGCTTCCACCTGATCTGTAGACTGTAGCCAACTGATCGAACGCCTGGTAGGATAGGGTGCTTACATCGGGTGTTTGAGTGTAGGAGAGTGAAACGTTCGTCAGTACGAGAAATAGGACGATCAGCATTAGGGGCACGGTTCTGCGTGCAAATTCACATAGACGACTCAACCGGCTCACACGGACAATGAGCAGTCATCCACCCTTCGGAGCAATTTATCAATTTCCTGATTCGCCAGAGTAATTGCTGAGGCCCCTTATCGTGGTAAATTTAGGCTGGCCGCTGGACGATAGCGAGGTAGCTCCTCGCGGCCGCCACACCTGCCGCGACGATCGTATATGCCCCCAGCGACCCCAGAACTGGAATGAATCTGATTCCCCAAGGGGTGAAGTTTAGTATGAAACCGAGAATTGGAATAACTGCCAGGCTGAGCGCGATACTCAACGCCAACCGCTCATAGAACTGCAATTCCGAGTAAGGAAAGAGCAACTTGATTGTCGAGTAACCAGGCAAACAGATCAGAAGGAACCCGAAAACCCAGCGAAGAATATTCAACGGGAACAGGTTGGGCACGATGTAGATCGCGAATGTGGAGATGAATGTAAGCCAAAAGATCAGCCAGAACCAACCGGATACCGTCGGAGCCAGCAAATAGTCCAGAACCGAATAGATTTCGTAGGAAGACCGCCCTAGCTTCAACGAACCATCCTTAATCATCGCCTTAATCGTATCTAGAAATGCCGCTTCGTCAAATGTCCCACCGTCCTCAGCCAGCATCCTTGCCAACTGACGTACGCTTTCCGGGTGTCGTCTCCGAATCGTGGCACGGACTGAAGTCCTCAGAGAGACATCGCGGTTAACCGGTTGCATGATACGGCGAACTCCATCTTCAGAAGTTGATAAAGATTTGACGGATCGATGCGCAATCTCTGTCGTGAAGCTATCCTTATTTTTCCTCTTGCTTTATGTGTCCAGGTTGTAGATCGTTCAACCTCAGAGCAAGAACATAATTGTCCCAAAACAGTTGCTGGATGTGCGGCTCAGAGATCAGGCTGAAGGATCGTTTTTGCAGCAGCTGCGGGGCTCAGCTAACTCAACCCTTGCAGCCGGCCACTCGTTCCCTCCTAGTTCGCCCTGAGACTTTCTCCGCTGCCGGAATCTTCATGCTCGTGCTCGGTGTCCTAGTCGGAGTCTTCGGATATTTCATAGGCATTATTCCTATCTTGGCGTTAGGGTTAGGTTCTCTTCTTCTCGGCGTGATAATTCTCACCTTGCCCGAGCCAACCACATCCAAGACTGATAGGTTGATCATCCTTTCGAGCTTACCTTCCCTTCTGGATATTGACGCTCTGTTAGAGGATTTGGATATAGAATCTCGCGGAATTTACATCCCCGTCTCAGGCTTCGGAGCCGTGCCAAAAGTTCTCCTTCCCATCAAGGAATCTACTCCTCCCCTCCTGCCTCGGGTTGGGCTGACACGAAGCCGCAGGGTTTTCCTAACCCTAGGAAGAAACCAGAACGAAAGAGGAATTCTCCTCAATCCCCCCGGTGGAGAGATCGTCCGAGCGCTTGAGAACTTCCTGCAAACGGACTTGTCCACGATGAAGTTGGATGAGTTTGCGACGAGAATAGGGTTCGGATTTGAGACACTCAACATCTCAACAAGGACAGTGGAGGTACAAGTTGATGGAACTTCGGTAACGGTGAGCGTGCAATCCATCTCCACCGCTAATTTGGAGGAGAGGCTGAGGTCGGAGGCTCCTCGGTTAGTAGCTCAAATTGGCTCACCAATAACAAGCGCCATAGCTGCAGCCATTTCAAAAGTCACGGGGAAACATGTGAGGATTAACGAATCGAATTTTGATGGCTCCAGATTAACTGTTGCCCTGGAAGTTCTTGAAGGTGTGTCAGGTTGACTTCAGGGATACAGAAGGTTGAGATCCTTCTAATCTCCTACGCCTGCCTCATTTTTTCCACCGTAGTAATTTTGAGCTCCCTGGGTGTGGAACAGGTCGATATTTACGTCGCCGGATTTGCAATAGAATATTTCATCGTTATTCTCGCAACAACTCCCCATAATCCTGAAGAATCTAGGAGGCAGCGGGTAATCGGAATCATGTTACTGGTAATCTTTACAGGGATCGTGATTGAACGAGTACTACAACTGCAGATATGAGTTAGCGGAATGAAATTGAGGAAAAATAACTGGCACGGGATCGCATTAGGGCTACTGATCCTACTTGTCGGCGGAACCCTCTTGATAGTTGCGACCTCGGAGCTGGCGGCGCCCCCTACGGCGGCGGGCCCTGCGTTCGGGTCACGTTATTCTAATGCCGCCGTTTCCAACCCGTCCTCGGCTGCGGCATTGGCGGCTATGGAGCAGCTAACGAGCCCAGGTACGATACTTAACCCTAAGAGCCTCCAAGTCTCTCTTGGTACGTCGAATCTACCATCGCAGGACCCTATAACCAAGTACCTAAGGGCCCTCTCTAACGTCTCCTCCAACCTCCAACAAATGCAATCAGGTCTCCAAGCCGCCCAAACTTCACTCGCCTCAGGGAACACCCCTAGCACGACGGTTCAGGTCAACCACCTCTTAGCACTCAGGAATCAGACGGGCACACTCATCAACACGCTGTACACTCTGCTAGCCCAAGTTCAATCTCAACACAATGTAGACCCAAGTCAAGTTCAAGACATTCGTCAAAGGATCGGTGAGCTGCAACGGCTTTACGTAGAAGATTCTCTCGAAATAGACCAACTCAACGTGGAAATCACACCCAGAACAGTGCTGCTCAACATTGCACTCTCGAACAGTACCGTGCTAGTAGACACGGCCTTACAGGTTGATGGTAATCTGCAGACGCATAACGGAACAGTTCTGTCCCAGCGCAACGTAACAATCACATGGGGGTCAAATGCAACAACCGTCCCCACCGGCTCGAATGGACAATTCATAGATACAATCATCTTTCCTCCAGGATACTCAAGCGGACTGACTTTCGTACAAGTATCATTCCAGCCCACGGGGCCAGATGCAACGCAATATATTCCGACGAAGATATCCACCGTAGTTCAAGTAATCTACCCGCCCACACAAATCAAATCCGAAATCTTCCCCCACTCAGCACTTCCGCTCGACTCGGTCAGCGTGAGCGGCAACCTGACGACCCTAGCTGGCCAACCGCTTGAGAATCGTAACTTACAGATTCAACTGGATAACAGTCCAATCGGGAATGCGTCGTCAGACATAAACGGCAACTTCCTGTTCACATTCCAAGTTCCCGGGACGACAGCGAATGGCAAACACACTCTGCGGATACTGTTTGAGCCGGGCTCGGAGATCCTCGCTCCCTCTAACTCAACGCTGTCTCTTGCAGTACAGCGCGAGGTCACGAAAATTCAAACGGCATCCGCTATCGCTAATGTACTCTCTGGAATGAGCTTGACATTGAGAGGCGTTGTCGCCTTCAACAATAGTGCAACCAACAGTCAGGGTACACTCTCCGGCACCGCCACGGCGCTGCTCGACGGAATACCTGTCGCCAACTCTAAGATTGCAGATGACGGTGCATTTTCCTTAACGGTTTCGATTCCGTTCACTGGCAGTTTTGGAATGCATTCAGTGGAATTGGTCTACTCCGCAGACGATCCACGAGTCAATACCGCGATGGAGATAATTCCGATACACGTCTACAACACTCCCATTATCATTGCCATTTCAGCTGCTCTCGCGTCGGGCATATTCGTCGTAAGGAGAAGAGGCAGAAGAGGGGGGAGGCTTACCACTGAACTTATTGGTGAAGTTGCCAGGGAGCCCGGCATGCCGATAGAGGAGGCACTGCTTTCTACGACACCGTTTCAGACGATACCGTTGGATTGGGAAGATACCCTGAAAGCGATTGATGCGGAGAAGAATGCGTCCAAGAAAATCATCATGTGCTATAGGGTCGCTCGAAGTTTTGTGAGCAATCAGCTGAACGAAAGACGCAAGGAAAGCGAGACGCACATGGAATTCTATCGCCATGTCGTTGAATCGAGGCCATGGACGGAGGACGACCTCAGGGGTCTAGTCGATCTATTCGAGTTAGCTGAGTACAGTCCCTATGAAATCGTCCCGTCCGAAGGTAATCAAGCCGAGAATCGGCTGAAGAAGATACATGATGGGAAGTGGACATGAAGTTCGGAATTCGTGCAAAAGCCGCCCTCGCAGCATTTCTATTGTCATTTCTCATAATCGGTTCCGTTTCGTACTCAGCGCCTATAACGGAACCGTATTATCCGTTGAACGACGGTTGGAATGGATGTAGCCAAATCTACGAAATGGCTCCACGGGCGCAACTACTTTACTCATATGCAACACCCCTCCCAAACGCGACCGCTCTCATCACAATCATTGCTCCGCGAATTCCCTTTCAAAGCAGTGAAACGGCCGAGCTTCGGTCATTCCTGCAAAATGGTGGGACGGTGCTCTTGGCAGACGATTTTGGGACTGGCAATGGGCTCTTGCAGAGTCTCAACGTCAGCGCACGATTCTCAGGGCAAGCATTAGCTGACCTGTACTTTTACAGTAGAACGCCCTCATTTCCATTAGTCTCTGACTTCGTCCCAGATCCTGTGAACAGCAACATAACTGCCCTCATACTGGACCACCCAACTTACATTGAAATCCTGAACCCTAGCCTAGTTAAGGTGGTTGCCCTCTCCTCCCCATTCTCTTTCGTTGATCTTCATAACAATGATACGCTCTCGCCTAATGAAAACACTCAAGCATATCCAGTAATCGCTACTACCCACATTGGGGCAGGCTTGCTTGTCTTGGTTGCCAACGCAAACATGTTCGACAATGAACTGATCGAGCTCTTCAACAACCAGCTCTTCTTCCGAAATCTACTGAGAATCGCATCTGGAACGACAGTATTCGACTTAGCTCACCTCAAGAGTGCACCGCTGACAGCGCCTAGGATTGCGTTCAGAAAGGCGTTAGGCACTTCGTTAGCACTGTTGTATTCCACCGTGGTTCAGGGCTTCGTGGTTGCAGGATTAATCTTGGTGTTCGGAGGCGTTTTTCTAGTAATAGGCAGAGGGAGGAAAACTCGTGGATATCCCACGCAGGAATCAACCTTACATACTGATCCTACGTACCGCTTCAAAGAGGCGGAGTAAGTGGATACTAAGAAGCCTCCAACAGAGACGCTAACGACCCTCACGAACATCATCTCAGAATGTCAAAAGACGATTGTCGGGAAAACGCAAGTCGTCGAAGCCCTATTGGTCGCGCTGCTCTCCGAAGGGCATATTCTTCTTGAAGGGGTTCCAGGGGTAGCGAAGACCACTCTTGCGAAGGCGTTCTCGGACGCAATTGGGTTAGGCTTCAAACGGATTCAAGGCAGTGTGGATACATTACCTGCAGACATAGTAGGAACGTACATTTTCGAGCCTGCAAAATCCACATTCAAATTACAGAAAGGCCCGATTTTCACAAATGTCCTGCTAATCGATGAGATAAATCGAAATTCACCGAAGACGAACAGTGCAGTACTAGAAGCGATGCAGGAGGGTCAAGTGACGATTACAGGGGAGACCATGCGTTTGCCCCTTCCGTTCATGCTAATTGCGACGCAAAGCCCAATCGAATTCCATGGCGTCTTCCCCCTACCAGAAGTACTAGTTGACAGGTTTCTACTAAGCGTGAACGTGGAGTACCCCTCCGCCGAGGAAGAAGTACTGATCGCCGCTCGCATGGGAGCGTCCGTGAACGACAAGACCGTATCCGCCATATCGAAAGAACAATTCACGCAACTTATCGACCAAACCAAATCGGTCTACATGGCACCTCAGGTTCAATCCTACATAGTTGAACTCGTGCAAAAGACGAGGCAAGTAACTGGCATATCACTTGGCGCAAGTCCGCGTGCTTCCATAGCGCTATCCAGAGCCTCTCGGGCAAGCTCCCTATTGAGAGGGAGAATGTTTGTCACCCCTGATGATGTAAAGCAGTATGCTCCCCTAGTGCTGCGACATCGTCTCATACCATCTACCTCGGTAGGAACTCCCTCTATGGACGAGGTCGTTAAGACTATCCTGGAAGAGACTCCGATCCCTCAAAGCTCAGACTAGGTGGAATCGGCCGCTGAACCTGTCACCCCAAGGAATTTTCCTTACATGGTTCGGAGCAGCGGCTGCCAGTGTAAGTTTATTATTCCTAAACCCATTCGCAACTCTCGCGGCTTGCATATGCTTCGTCTACATAGGATTGCGTGCCGTACAATTCAGAAGATACATTACTGAGATTAGCAATCGAATGGATGTCAAGATTGCTCCGAGCGCAGTCTCCACATTTGTTGATACTCACGTCGATCTTGAAGCAGTCATCTCGACCTCTACTACGGCGAAAATTATAGGCTTCCGGCTAAAGACTCCAACGCAATTTGAGGTTGAATCAAAGGCTCCTAGCGAACAGTTGCTTAGAAGTGGGTCTGACGTACGCGTTCAATTGTCTCTGAAGTCAACATCACCTGGGCAGTTCAACATAACTAAGGCCATTGTCACGCTGAAGGATAGGTCCAGACTTTTCAAACATGACCTACCGTTGAAGTGCAATGCGGATATCGAGATTGCGCCTCTGAGTAGCAGATTAAATGCTAGACTTCAACTTGGCTCAATCGCTGGAGCGTCCAGTCTTGGAATCGGCACTGACCTGGCATCTCTCAGGGAGGCAACGGACTTGACTGACTTTCATTCAATAGACTGGAAAAGTACTGCGAGAACGGGAAAGTTCATTGTAAAGGAATTCTATCGCGAAACCGAACCAGCCGTTATGTTGGTAATCGATAAGCGGGTAGTAGCTCCTGCGGGAGAACTGGAGTCCAGTACACTGGTGCAGTTGGGGGGCCTTGTCATTACCTTTGGAACGTCAACGCCTATGGGTGCGATAATTTACGATGAGAGAAACGTGATTGCTCAGGTCCTCCCTGCATCGGGTGTTCAGGGTAGACAACAGATACTGCGCTTACTATTGACAGCAGGAACTCCCTCGAGTACACCGCCGAGTCAAGGTCTTACGACGCTTTACTCGGAACTAGATAACCTAATCCGCCTCATGAAGTCGATTTCTAATAACCAACCTCTGGGCCGCGTCGACATATACGCACGGAGCATTCTACCGTACTATCAGGTCATTGCGTCCAAGTATTCTGCCAAGTTACTCACACACGGTGCCTTTCGAGCTTTGGAAAAGATAAACAACCTTCCACCTTCGCTCGTCATAATCATTTCACCGTTTGGCCCGGATCTCAGTGGGCTCTGTGAAGGCGCGCTATTGACGAACGCGTCTGGGCATAGAATCATAATCGCGGTAATTGGCACTATGCGAGACGCTCCACCTCTTGAGATATCGGCTCTTGCGGAATCGGGCATTCAAGTAGTGCAATCTGGCGGCGCTGGCCTAGTAAATGCCATTTGCCAGGCAGTCAATGATATTCCGAAAATCCGCATTAAGAACCGCTCCCCGATGCTAATCCCTGCTCACAAAGGCTAACGAAGACAACCGACTTTATTCATTATGTTGATGAGAGTCTACAGAATCAGAAAGTAATTATCTTTTGAACCGGCTTCAGCGGCAACTGATCCACAACTGAGTGTAAAACAAGTGTTTTACACTCATGGATGAGTGTGCGTACCACCAGAAGAGGGTGATGCGGGAAGGTGCTACAGAGGCAGACAGGGCTAACAGAGGCTTTCTTCAGGCGCTTTTCAGTAGTGTACGATGAGAAGGTTTACCGGAAGATGAACTTACGGAAGATCTCCCCCGTAACGGTGAAGGTTCTTTGACCTCAGAAAGCCTCTCCGGCGTTAAGTGCAGGTGCGGTGGAAAACTAAAGAGAAGTTTTACCGAAGTAGAATTCTTCGGAATTAATTTCGGGCTAAGGCAAGCAAGCGTGTGCACCGATTGTGGATCCGAGTACCTCCCCCAAGAGGTTATGGAGGAAATTGAGATGGAAGTGAAGAGGAGAAAACTTTTCGGTCTGGAGCGAAGGGGGCACGTGGCTAAATCAGGTAACTCCCTGGTTATCCGGATCCCTAAGGAAATAGCCGAATCGCTCAAGATCAAACGTGGCTTACCAATAATTATCTATCCGACAGAACCGAAGAAGCTGATTGTTGAAGTAGAAGGCTAAAGCGGCAAGATAGAAATTCTGATTGGAAAGGTAAGTATTCAACCAAACCCGCGCCAAGTTAAGATAGGGAACTTAGGCTGAGACGACGACTAAGTTGAAGCTCGATGGCTTATTGATGTTGGCAAGGGCCTCTTCGCGTTCGCCCCTGACTGATTGCGCCTGGCAGTTCAACACTTACTCAAGGCGCATCAAAAAACTAATGGTTACCTCTTTTTCTGTCTGCTGTTTCCGTTGGTGGCTAGCAACTCAAACAACTCGGCGTTATCAGTAGCTATCTTTTCCAACAGCTCATCTACTGATTTCTTTAACTCTAGTTGACCCACGCGCTTCCACCACACATAATGCAAGTTCCTTGTTTGCGGTTATATGTTTTAAGAGAAATGTTATCGATCTACCATATGCTCCTGAATCCGGCGCTGTGAAGTCCTTGTCGGACGGATTTGGGTGTAAAATAGCGCCGGATATTGGCAGAGGGACAAACGAACAACATTGATGCAGAATGCGATCCTTACTTGGAAAACGCTATGCAACGCGCACGCTGGACTTGATCAGCGCCCGCAGTTTTGAATTGTTTACCCCAGTGTAAATGATCTTCGAATCGTTGAATATGATCTTCCCCGAAGCCTCTAGATAGGCAAGTATGTGCTTGAATGTTTGGTATTGGATACTGCGAGGAAGGCTTTTCCACAGAGACATTCTTGACGGGTAGTCCTCCGATTTCAGAATAGCCTGCTCTACCATCAGAATCGTATCAAGTCGGGGTTGGTGGATGACGGTCATTTCGGATCAGATTCACTATTAACTAACTTAGTTACATAAGTTTGTATGATGGTTCAATCACCTGTATCCAAAGATTTTGTTACACTCGTCATGAGTCTTGAGGTCCAATATCATAGGGCATACGCCTAGATCACCGTGCTCCGTAAGCGTATAGCAGGATCGATAACCCTCAGGGTGTTCATAACGATACAAGTTGTTAACTCCGTAGCGCTTAACGTATTGTCCAGGGATTTGCTTCTTTCATATGCATTCTCCCGCAATCATGTTTCTTTCAGAACAGACCTCATGCCTTCGATCCATTTGTTGAATTTGTGGCTCAGAGGCAATCCCTTTAGAAAATCTTGAAGTTCTTCCGACAAAAACACCGCAGGAGAAGGCTTGCGAGTCATACCAGCGTGAAAGGCGTAATCTGCGTTAAAACCCTCTGAGTGCTAGCCGACCATTTCTTACATCCCTTTTTTGACCGACGACAATTATACAGGTTCAAGGTTTGGTACGCCGCAACTTTTCTCGACTCATCCTGACAATGAGCGTTGTTGCTCCACTTCTGTCAGGCGGAAATGTAAGGCATCGAAATGGTACCGCTTGGCCTATGCGTATCATGGTCTCTTTGCAGGGGAAGCCGTTGGGCTTCGCGTTCTGTTATCCAGCTTGTATGGATTGTTTACTTGTGCGTCTGGGTTTGTTAGTATTCTATGTTGGGAAGTCTTTTAAGCACGATACATTGCTGTGCCGTTTATGACTAGTCAACGTACCGCACTGTTCGTGGCCCTAATCCTCCTCACCCCACTCACCATAACCCTCCCCCTCACTACCCTCGCCTCCAGCCCCTCAACCACTTACACAACCTCCGCAGCAACAACCCTAACCTCCACCTCTATTGTTCTGCAAACCTATTTCGGGTCAACCAACGGAACCGAACTAATTCAGGTTCCAATGAATCTGCCCCCAAAGGGAATCGGGTTCATGGCTCCTAAGGGAAAGTGCAGTCAGGACACGTTGCCCGTCACCGTCACCTCCGGCACAATCCTGAATCTCGAAGTTACTTCAACCAATCCAGCAAACCTCTACCTCCTCCCCACCTACGTCTTCCAAACCTCTCCAAATGGATGTATCCTAGTCGGCAGCGCGATTCTGTCAGCAAGCAATTTCACCGCCTACACGATGCATTGGACTGCGCCGGAGAACGGCACATTCTACATCCTCCTCACCGGACCGAACACGATCATCATCCTGAACGACCAGGGAAGTACGAAACCCGTCAAACAGGATGCAACGATTAGCTACGCGACGAGTACAGAGACGAACTTCAACGATTACTCATCAACAAGCACCACAACCTACACAACCACCACCACTGCCGCCACCCATCCACTCTACCTCCAATCTCCAACACTATCCAGCTTAGAGATAGTTGGGCTCCTAATCACGTGTCTTGGAATAATTCTAGTCGCCATCTTCAGTCAACGGAGAGGATAAACATGCGAGCCGGGATCCTCGCACCGGCGCTAGCACTTATCCTCATAATGTTCGCAAGACCGGCTTATGCTACCACCTACTCCATCCCGGTGGTTGGTCGCTGGCCCACCTTACAGGTCGGACTTCAAATTCCCTCCACCCCCGTCTGGGCGCATGATGTCGTTCTGAACGCTTCGCAGGTTTGGAATAGAGCACAGGTATGGTTTACGCAGAACTATTTCCCAGGCGGACAGGTTTACAGTTTCGTTGAGTCTCCGGTCGGAAACGTAACAGTCACTTTCGGAATGCCCGTCCAGTACGCCTGCATCGCAGTCGGTTGGACTCAGTATGTCCTTGACAAGTCGTTAACCATCCTCGGGGCCCACGTCTTCCTAGACGAAAGTGTGTTCAGTGCTGGTCAGGAGCATAACGAAACCGCCCTCGAATACGGGTTCCGCTTAGCGCTTCATGAGTTGGGGCGCGTGCTAGGTTTAGGGAGCTTGGTGGATGGGTTTGATGTCATGGACCCGATAGGGACAATAGGCCATGCACTCGACCCTCCTATTATCTCGATGATCGACCTATTCGCGCTACACGTCCTCGCCTCGGAACCATTCTTCTCCTCCCCAATCGTGTTGAACACAGACCAAGGCATGTTCACGAACGCCTGGAATATCATTGGCTTCTCTCCTGACAACCAGACGGCTACAGCCTTCGGTGGGTCCGCGATAATCTGCCAGTTTAGTACGGTGAAATTTTCTACCTGCTACTCATGACGGAACAACGGTAACCCGCTTGCTGTGTCTAATCATCGTTCGGCCCGTAGGGCGCCTTCTAAGACTTTCTTCTTGTTACTTGCGATCTCTGAATGCTTCTGCAGTTCGTAGAAGTCTGATAGGAACTCGAGCCCTCGCCCTGTGATGTTATAGACTCGCTCCCCCTTGCCCGTACCCTTGACTTCTACTAAGCCGAGTTGTTCAAGCTGTTTCAGGTACTTTTGGACCAGGTCGAAACTTAAGTTCCCAAGGTACATTATCCTAGTCTTACGGGATCCCTGTTTCGCTAATTCGAGGATGTTGGCGGTGATCTCGAGTTTGTTTCGATACTGGCGTTTACTCAACTTGGCCACTGGTTTGTGTGGTTAAACTGGATTTCAGGGTTTAAAGGTCATTATGGTCAATTGTTCTAGAACAATGTTCAGCTCTCAGATCCACAAAATTACACGTATAACACCATTTTTGGGGTTCTGCAGTCTTTGAGCTCTGACGTTCGTCGACAGGCAATCCCGTCTTCCAAGTCGTTCGGTGAAGTGAAAGAACTGGAGTTAGGTGGATGCGGTGGCGTGGGGTTTGGGTTGGCGCCGACCGGATCTTAGATTCAAGCTTGTGTTGAACATCGTCACTGCGGTGGCCATGATGAAGGAGAAGACGAATGCTGCCTCTCCAAAATAATCCAATCGAATTGGCAACCAAGTCGCGAGGGGCCAGTAGAGTGATTTTGGATAGAAGAGTTGCATGGCTACGACATAGAGCCAAACCGCGAAAGCGTATCCCCAAACGACCAGCAGGACACCCTTAAAATGAGAACGCCTCAACTCAGACCGTTCGGCACGATATTTCACCGCTCTGTCGGGTTCGCTTTTCGGGGCGATTATTGTTTGGCTGTTGAACGTATTCTCAATGCCAGCAAGAAATGATTTGGCCTCCTCCTTAGTGAAGCCAATCGCGGTTAGCGTGTCGTATGGTCTGTAGAGTTCATCCGATTCCGGTTCGTTTACCACCTAAGCTCACGGTTAACATTATGGTGGGCGGATGATTTCTGCCAACTGTAACCAACCAGTCAGCCCCGCAGGGACACTAATGCACCTGAATAGTTTAGACATTGACAGAAAGATCGGTGATAATGTGATATCGGCTTAATTCAAGGCTAGAACTACAATAAGCTCCCGAAGACCCATATGGCTTCCTTCCCAGACGTAATCTGGCTACTTGTTCTTCTCACCTCAGCGGTAGGACTATTAACGGTAGGATTTGTCGGCATCGTTTGGTCCCTCATGCACAATCCAAATGCTTGAAGTCAGATAACCTCAAAAATCAGATGATGCACGAGGAACAGCCGTATCAACCGTAGAATTGACGTTACCCCTCTTCTTGGTGCCCTTGACTCGACTTAAGCCACCGGCTTCGCAGTTGAGAAACTATAGAATCTGCACAGCTCAGGAATTGGAGGTACAGTTGAACGCCAGACGCCCAGTAGGTACAGAACTTGCTAAGATGAGGCCGATGATAGCTAGTCAAAATAACTAGAAATTCGAGCGTAATCTTTCAGAAACTCGAGGCCTTTCTCAGTGACATGGAAAAGGATCACGTTGTCCTCGAATGTTCGAGCAATCAAACCTCTCGTTTCTAGGAAGTCTAGGTATTTCTCAAGTTGGCGGTAGCTCAGGTTTGCCTTGTACATTATGTGCGTCTTGAGCGTTTGCTCTCCGGCAACTTTCAGAATGCTCGCCAGAATCTCTACTCGGGTTCTGTTTGATATGGGTCTTTGTTCTAGAGCATACATCAGAGAACCACTGGAACATTATGGGTATGATATCTATCAGATATAAACGGTTTGCACTCCGGACCATACTCGACACAAATCGACGTGGAAACCCGTGCTTTTGCATTCAAATATACTCTTCAGAGTAACCGAAAGGTTGAGTTTCTAAACGATACCTCAAGTTTCTGCAATGTCTTATTATCTTAGAAACGGGACGGGACGATCGGCCCGCTTTGGTTGAGCCCTTGTGTGAGGTCTGTCATCGCTCGCCACCCAAAAGAGACGACTTGCTCTGCTCGGAATGTAGCCATTACTACACCCTTCTCGTCGAACTGCTGGATAAGGATCCACAGCCTGATTTTGACCGGCTCTCGCAAATCTTCGAATGGCGTAAGGCCAAAACGAAAACGGTTCAAAACGTATAACGCACGCCTCCGAGCGAAGACTACTCGTTTTCCCCGGATCTCCCACGTTCGGTGTACGAGAACCCAATGACAGCGGCATTGCATTGTCTGTGGATGTTCGAGCAAGCATACCACACGCGTCGTTATCCTTGAGAAAGAATGATGGTTAGGTACGAATCGAAAAGCGGCACATTCTCCGACAGTAATCTAGTTGGTTCGGTAACGATATTTAATCGGAGAGGAACAGTGGGGATGCCTGGCGGGCGTGGTATGGGGCGTGGGGCGCGAAACACCTTCCGTATCGCCTCACTTTCGTAAGAAAAGTTGCGGGGGTTGCCAAACCTCCAGTTCAAACTGGAGGGGTGAAGCCAGGTCAAAGGCGCAGAGCATTATTGCGCGGAGGGCTTAGGACCCTGTCCCGTAGGGGTTCAGGGGTTCGAATCCCCTCCCCCGCACCAACTAACCATAGCATCCGCGCTGAGTTTGCGCAGATTTTACGCAACCGGGGCGAGTTCCAAACGCGTGTTTCTTGCTCGATTTTCATCCCGATGAGCGTTTGAACCCACGTTCCGTGTCTGGAATGGGCCACGCTCTTAGCGCTGGGAGTTCCTGTGAGTATTCGTTAATTCCGGGGCTTATGGTCTTCTTAGTTGGAAGGCGTTTGCAAAGAGGTATCGTTAAACTAGATGATGGTTTCACGCTACTTTCCGATCTAAGGTCACAAAGTGAATATTATCCTCGGTTTGCGCAGTGGTTTGTAGAGGCGTGGATCGATTGCAGAGGAAGTTCTCATCATTAATATTCGCTCTTCTGGTTGGATTATCAGTTACTCTAATCACTGGGCTGGTGGACGTAACCCCCACGGACTTGGTCGGGGCGACATGGCATGGCCTGCCTCTACCATGGTTTTACGTGATCGTCTATCCAGGGTCACCGTGGACGGTTGAATGGATAAACTTCGCAGGCGACCTCGCACTCTGGATTGCAATCTCTTTCGCGATCGGTCTCTTCGTATTCAGGAAGAGATCGCGTTCGAATCAAAATTAGTGTGCGGGTTCCGAATGCAAGTGCGAGGCTCGGTCGTTCTGGTTCTGCTAGTCACTTCTCTATTCGCGACCGTTCTTTCACAGAACCCTGTCCGAGGACAGGTTGTTATGTCCGAGTTTTCGGTATCGATTAGTCCTTCCTATCTTAGTGTTGATCAAGGGAGTTCTGGAAGCGCCACTGCAACGGTCACCTCGCTAGGCGATTTCAGTTCGCCTGTTCAATTGGACATCATGGGTCTGCCTAGTGATGTGAGTGCGAGTTTCAGCTCGAACCCCGTGACTCCTCCTGCTGGAGCGAGTGCAAGCAGTGAAGTCTACTTTGCTGTAGGAACCAGTGTGCCTGCAGGGTCATATCCGCTGACTTTAACGGCTACTGCGGCTGAATCTTCGCAACAGGATTCACTCACCCTAACCGTAACCTCCTCTGGCCCGCCTCCTGATTTTGAAATCTCAGTATTACCAAACTCGTACAGTGTTCCGCAGGGCGGTTCCGTGGAGGCAAACGTCCAAGTGACTTCAATCGGTAGCTTCTCCTCGACCGTATCCCTATCTTCAAACGGAGTCCCGTCGGGTGTTGATGTAGTGTTTTCGCCAAGCGAGGTATTCGTAAGTTCAGGTGCCTCTACGGTTTCGACGGTAACCTTTACCGTTAACGCGAACGTTCCAGCCGAGTCGTACGATCTTTCACTGACTGGGACGAGCAGCGATGGAGGTCAAACGCATTCTTGCACGTTGGAGGTGATTGTGACTACTAGTTCATCTCCAGATTTCGTGATCTCCCTAACGTCTCCCTCAATCAACATTCAACAAGGCACCGTTGGCACGAACACCCTTACAATTAATCCGGTTGGCGGTTTTTTCTCAACCGTCTACTTATCCACAAACATGATATTTCCGGGTATCAGCATCACCTTCTCTCCCAACCAGATAACTCCTCTCCCGGGTGCTTCCCTAACCTCCAGGGTTTCCATTAACGTTGGTTCAACCGTGCGGGCAGGCACCTATTCCATTCCTTTACTTGCTACCACCGGATCGGGAGGGTTGTCGCATATTTACACGCTGACGTTGATTGTGACTTCTAGCAGTTTCCCAGACTTCACGCTCACCGCATCATCACCTGCGCTTTACATTCCGCAGGGTTCAAGTGGTATTTCCACGTTCACGATTAGCTCGCTAAGCGGTTTCAGTTCCAGCGTACAGTTATCTGCCTCCTGGCTGACTTCAGCTCCTCAAGGTGTCACCTTTACACTTCCAACTCCAGTGACGCCCTTACCTAATCAGTCAGCAAGCTCGATTCTGACGATCACCACTCAACCAACGTCATCGACGGGAACCTTCGTGCTTCGCGTCACCTCAAGTAGTGGATCACTCATCCACACTGCTGACGTGAACGTACAGATTTCCGGAACTTCGTCTACAACGACGACGATGAACCCCACAACAACCGTCACGAGCACGACCATGGTCACCACTCAAGCAACCCGTGACTACACCCCCGCGTACGCAGGGATTGCCTTGGTGGTAATCGTACTACTGGGAATGGGCGTCTTCATGTTGCGACGCAAACGCACAACTAACTGAAGGCGACGCCCGAACAAGTTAGAATCAGGAATAGTGTTTCTGAGATACCACAACAGGCTACGCAGAAGTTTATTTTGTCGTTTCCAGAAATAGGGGCCTTCAGGTTGGCATTCTCAAAGTCTGCTGCATCTTCGTGGCATTTGGCCGACAGGTGAGGCCTCTTAGTTGCTCTTTGAGCACTTCGAAGGGTAACGTGAAGCTCACGGTTGATGAGATTAGGTGGGAAATTCCGGTTGACGACTAGAATTTGAACGGTTTCTTGGCACGTGTTAAATACAGTAAGGTGCTTTCGTTAGATCATGGAACTGCCCAGCATCAGCGATATGATATTCGCCTAGATCACGCTTTCTTTCGGGTATACTTCAATTCCTTTCGCAGTAATCCTATAGGGCCTAGGCTGTCGATCAATCTTGGTCCCACGCATCTTCTCCACTTGGATTGTGCGTTCCATAGCTCTTCCGGCGACAATCGTTTGCATGAGCACCACTCCATGTACTAGGTATTCTTCAGTTTGCAGTGTTCGTCCTTTCAAACCAACCCGGCGTAGCTCAGAGGATAAGAGGCATGTAGCGCCTGTTTCCGACATAGCCTCAACTAGATCCAGCAGGGCTTTCCGGCATTGAGTTTCGTCTGAGTACTGAAATAACAACAAAGATACTGGATCAACAACGATCCTCGTCGCATCTATTGACTTCGCGTTATTTCGTATGAGTTCGAGGAGGCTCAGTAATGAGAAGTCTTGGCGCCCAATAGTCAACTTACCAATTTTTACCTCGCCGGGGATTGCACGTATTGGAGAAGCATCCACGAACGAGAACTTGCCCTGTTTCTCAGCGGAACTAAAGTTCCAGCCGAACTGGTTCATCTCCCAATCCCAGTGGCTTCTGTTCTCTTCCATGCTAACGAGCAGGCCATTTTCTCCGAACTTCGTTATTCCGTTAAAGAGATACTGAGAGCAGAATATTGTCTTTCCTGCCCCCGGTTCACCCAGTATCAACAATACCCTACCCTGAGGAAACCCACCCCCAATCATTTCGTCAAGTCCCGAGATCCCTGTAGGAGTACGAGCGGTGGTTTTCTGCATTTTAGCTCAGAAACGACATCGACTCCGGTAAAATAAGCATGAGCTAAGGCGGGCACCGAGATGTGCAGAACCATGCTAATATTTCGGCGCTGTTACGCGTTAAGAACACAGAGAAGGCTTTGTGAAGTCTTCGTCGGAGGCTTTTGGTTGTGAAACCCTCATAGAAACCGCGATTTTGGTGAGTTTGTATCCCATCCCATTCGAATCCGACCTGCCGTAATTTCGACGGACCCTCCCGTACTGAGGAGCTGGTCGGCGGCAAACATCCCCTATCCCATCTCTGAAGTCTCTCGTGAAAAATCGCTAGAACGACGGTTCAATCTTGTCCCGAGTGCACTGTTAAACGCATAAAGAAGAAAACTATCGAGCCATTCTGATAGATTTCGTAGTCGTTTCGTCGCATTCCACTTTGTGGAACAGCGTTACGGTAGGTGGATAGATTCCACTAACCGCTATAATCGTTTCCGTGCTTAGTGCGATTAGTGGAGCTTCAATGAGAACTCTCATGTTTTTAGCGCTAATCCTGCTTTCTCCACTAACCATACTTCTTCCGTTCACGAATTCTACGCCCGTCACTAATACCATCAACGTGACATCCGCGCGAACAGCTACCGCGACCTACACCTCAACAGCTTTCGATACTAGTTTCGTTTCAACCACCGGAACTATGATGGTTCAGATTCCAGTAAGCATCCCTTCACAGGGAGTAGGGTTCATGGCCCCGAAAGGCAAGTGCAGCCAGTTCACGATGCCCCTGAATGTGAAATCTGGAACAAGCGTTAACTTGGAGTTAACCTCGACAAATCCCGCAAATCTATACCTCCTCCCCACAGATCAATTCCAAACTTCTTCAAACGGGTGCAACCTAGTCGGAAGTTCGCTCTTGACTGAGAACAATTTCACAGCCTACACCCTACAATGGACAGCGACTGAGGATGGCCCCGTGTACCTTCTGCTAACTGGACCAAATACCGTAATCATCCTAAGGGACCATGGAAGCACAGAACCTGTCGAACAACTTGCAACGATGACCTACGCAAGCACAGAAACAAACCTCAACCTTTTTTCGTCGATAAATATTGCAAACTATACGACAACCAAGACAAGCGCCTCTCAGCCTTACCTTCCACCATCGCTAACCGTCGAATTATCAATCGTCGCATTCCTTGTCGCACTTCTCGCTCCCGTTCTCCTCCTAGGATCCAAGAGTAGGTTTGTCAGGTTGAAGGATCTGAGGAGTGTAGTTAGCAGAGCCTAAACTAAGTTTTCGTATCCTAGCTGGACTCAATTCACAGACTGTGCGGGCGACCGAGGTTAAGCGCACACGCAAACAACATGCTGTGATGTAATCAGCAAAGTGGGTGCTTTGAAAGAATACATTGTCATCTACGATCAAAACACGCACTGATCCAGTATCGGCAATAAAGCTTAACCAATGAACATGTGCATCTACCGCTTAGTCCTTAAGAGGTTAATTCAGTTGGATGCTAAGAGGTTCGCTGAGGAAGCGCTCAAGAGAGACAGTAGAATTCGCTATGTTGCGATTGTGGATAGGCAGTTCAATGTTCTTGTTTCGCAGATGAGGGAAGGAATTGCTAGCCTTACTTCCGATGATTCGGACCGTAAGTTCGTTCAGTTGATGCCTCCGATACTCATAGATGCTGTGGAAAAACTGTGGGCGCCACTACTTGGGACCGTGGAGTCGGTGACTGTGAGATATGAGAAAGTACTTCTCGTATTCTTCAGCAAGGCAAACTATGTTGTTGTTCTAAGCTTCAACCCAGACGTGTCGAGGCCATTCATGAGCGCACTCACCGACTTCATTCAATCATTAGCCTCCCAGTACCTAACCGACTAACCGCTTGGTATTAGATCTGAAGTTCTACTGAATGCTCGATTCCGGTCTCGGCATCTCTCTTGCGCTTGCGCAATCGCTCTCACCGGTTTCGTAAATTCTAGGTTTTCGTGTCCTAGTTGGACATAGTTCACGTTTCGTCTCTTTTCAAATTCGGACCCGCGCACTAGCATACCCACGCACACTAAACGACCGGTATCACAGTATTGCTCGGTCCTGCGGCTTGATTTGTGCGTGCCCTAATGGTGCGTAATCAGAATCGGCTATTAATTCTACTTTCTCCGTCATGATTCCACCCTCTCTACATAGTTTGATTACGAAACAGCGCATCTTGGTGACTGAGATAAAACGAATGAACTACTCCTCAGATCTCTTGTCAGACTCGATAGAGGAAGTCCTAGGCGACCTCCTAGGGGAGCGTGCCAAGCAGGCAGTTTATGCGTGCCTTGAAAGACAGGGTCTACCGCAACATCAGATCCCTGAGCATCTGCCTAGATTTGATGCTTTTCTGGAGGACAAGTTCGGTAGAGGCGGCCGAGTCATCGAGGCATGGATCGCGGAACGACTTTACACTCAACTAGGATTGGAACTCATCGCAATGCCTGATTACGGTCTAACTGACTACGTCGATATGGCTTCCCGACGACATAGGGAATCTCATCACTTGATATGTCGTAATGCTCCTTGAGATGATTGTACAAAGCGTTGAGAACCTGCTGTCCTAAGATCGACCCCCAAGACGATCCCCAAGTATTTAGTTCAAATCCCGCCGAATACACAAGCAGACGAACCCAGTACACTGTGCATTGTGGTTGCTAAGAGTAATGACGCAAGGAATTATCAGAAAATCTATGCGAAAATAAAAAATGAGCCGTTTTCGAAGGCTTTTCCACGTTTGCTTGAGTTGTTACCTAGAGTTCCTAAGGGGGGTAACAGACTGCCTATGTTCACGTATTCCATGTTTCCGTGCAGGCGTGATTCCTTGGAAGTCGTGGGTAAGTCGACTATTACGGGAAAACATCAATTGACGCTCCCGAAATTCGTAAGAGAATTCCTCAGAGCCGACAACGGCGATCTAATAGTGTTCATCAAAGACCACGATAAGATTCTGGTAAAACGAGGCACAGTGAAGATCGAAGAATGAATCTCCTAGCCGCTGATGCGTGGAGGCTTTTGAGATCGGCTGATTGAATTGCAACAAGCGCAACTCGGAAGAGAGTTCAACGATGCTTTGGTCGAATCTATAGACGAAACCATAACTGAACTACTTAGTCCAACCGTGCTTGATGCGCTGTACGCTCACCTAAGAACAAATCATTCTGTTTCGAGGGATGAGCTCCCTTACAGACTTGACACTCTCGTGATCCTAGAGAAGATTTTCGGCGCCAGTTCACAGACCATAACCAAGGCCATGGCTAGAAAATTCTACCTCAAGTTAGGGCTTGAGTTCACGGTTAATCCGAGTCGTTCTTTGCTCGAATATGTTGCCGAAGCGAAGATGAAGCTGCAGAACTCATCATCCAAGTAGCTGGATACATGTGTTGATTGAGAAGAAGAGGGGAAAAATGACGAAAAGAAATCTCAACGTGAGGGAGAGTGGTTTGGCTCTGTCGACGCATGAGGGCAGATCAAGGCTTCTGCTCATAATCTCAATATGCTTTGCCGCAGTAGCAGCGATTAGTGCATTTGGGACTCTAGCGTGGGTGACCGGTCAGCTTACCCTTGCACAAATTAACCCGTTGTTTGTTCCGATTGCTCCATTGGCCATACTACTCCTAGTATTGCTGGGAGCATCGTGGTTTCTGTATGGTGTGAGGCCTGAATATTCTATACCGGTTGGAGTTGTAGGTGTTCTCGTTGTCATGCTGACGTCCTTAACCATTTTTCACGCCGTGATGCCGGGGAGTTTCAGTATAGAGAGACTGATGTTTTCTAATCCTGCGACCATGAGTGGATATCTGTTAGTCGACATGTCTCCGATCGCGGCCGTCATGTTCTTCCTTGGAGGCCTTTCGCTGATCTTGCTCGTCCCGTTTTCAGGGACGCGGACGAGAACTGGTATCGCTTTGTTTGGGATGGCTATTTTTTCATGTGGAGTTGTGACGAGTATCGGCTACTTGTATCAGACACCGCTGCTTTATGGTAGCCCTACAAGGCCAGTTTCGGTTCTAGCTGGTATCGCTTTCCTATTTTTGGGAACAGAGATGTGGGCGGCAGCTGGGCGAGAGTGTTGGCCTACGCGGAGCTTGGTGGGGGATTCGGTGCAGGCTAGGCTATTGCGAGCGTTTCTTCCGGCCGGAGCACTGATAATGCTGGCTCTTCTAGGCCTTGATCAAATAATTGGTAACATCTACCCGCCATCGCTCGTAGCGTCGCTTGATCTATTGGGAGCGTTTGTAGCAGTGATCGTGATTGTTGGAGGAGTGAGCCGTGGGATTGGTGGTGAGGTCGACCGAGGCATAGCCGAACGCGTACGTATGGAGAAAGCGGTTAAGGAGAGTGAGGAGAAGTATCGGGCGATGGTTGAGAATTCGCCTAACATGGTCGGCATTTTCCAGGATGGAGCGCTGAGGTATATCAACAGTGTTGCAATCGTCAAGTTGGGTTGGACTTACGAAGAGCTGGCATCGCCTTCTTTTGATCCAATAGAGAGGGTGGTGTCGCAGAAATCTAGGAGTTTGCTAAAGGAAAACGTTGACAGGAGGTTGCGTGGCGAAGACGTCGCTACTTATGAGATAAGCCTGACCAAGAAGGACGGTTCAGAAGTTCCAGTCTGGGTTAGAGGAGCAAAAATCTTCTACGAAGGAAAGCCTGCGGTTCAATTCTCCTTTGGAGACATGACCGAACGCAAGAGGGCCGAAGAGAAACTTCGGCAGTCGGAAGAACGCTACCATTCCCTCTTCGAACGGATGCTGGATGGAGTATACCTCAGCACACACGAGGGCCGATTTGTGGATGTGAATGAT
>Ga0187864_10000006_pt1 | contig 247408 bp, 211 predicted proteins | sample June2016WEW_11_4_FD_132985 | JGI IMG/M metagenome (GOLD analysis project Ga0187864, IMG submission 132985) | Peatland microbial communities from SPRUCE experiment site at the Marcell Experimental Forest, Minnesota, USA - June2016WEW_11_40 | ecosystem: Environmental > Terrestrial > Soil >... | reverse complement strand
CCTCTTGCCGCTCTCGATGCTCACGTCTGCCCATCGCCATGAAAAAAGCTTACGAGCAAACCCTGTGGATAATCCAACAACTTCCAGAGTACGAATCAGGACTTGCACCACGGGCTGCTAAGCTCCTGGCCCTCATCATAACGGGATACTCCGTTGGTCAATGGGTAACTCCGTGGGCAGCAGGAAGATTGTTTGACGTTTACCACAATTACTACCTGGCGTGGGGAATCATGACTGCCGCAGCCGTGCTGGGAGCGGGAGCGATCTATATGGTGACTGTTCCGTCTGGCAAGACGTCGCTGCGAGGGCGGGTATGCCAGGCCGGGATGCCATGAGTGTATGAAAGAGCTGACCGTTGTTTTGATGAGTGGCATTGAATATGGACATGGAACTCGATAAGTCGAGTTTTTCGTGCTCCTGATGGGGCATGAATCCAGGAGAACGAAGTGGCACTGTCGCCTGAAAAACGCTCCATCCGGAATGTCGAGGAGCTTGAGGATATTCTCAGTGATCCGACCGAGGCGGTCATCCATGCGATGGGCGCCCTCAGGGGCGATCTCGTGGTTCTTGGCATCGGCGGAAAAATGGGACCAACTCTCGCCCGCATGGCGAAAAGAGCGTCGGATCTGGCCGGCGTAACTCGACGTGTTATTGGAGTATCAAGGTTTTCCGCTTCATCCGGACTGGTAGAACGGTTACATTCGTGGGGCATCGAGACACATCGCTGCGATCTGCTGGATGCGAAATCATACGCTCAGTTGCCGGATGCCTCCAACGTCGTATTCATGGCAGGCATGAAGTTCGGGTCTACAGGGCAGGAGTCGCTAACCTGGGCAATGAATACTTTTGTGCCGGGGCTAGTTAGCGAACGATACCGCAACAGCCGCATCGCGATATTTTCTACGGGGAACGTATATGGTCTTTCTCCCGTCAGTCGCGGAGGGTCGCTCGAAAACGATCCGCTCCATCCTGTTGGTGAATACGCGCTGAGTTGTCTTGGACGTGAGCGGATATTCGAGCACTTCAGCCGCGTTTATCAGATCCCGATGTCGATTCTCCGGCTCAACTACGCTGTGGAACTGCGCTATGGAGTTCTGTTGGATATTGCGCAAAAGGTCTTTTCAGGGCAGGCCGTTCCCTTGCGGATGGGCCATTTCAACGCCATCTGGCAGGCGGACGCCGCGGCCATGAGTTTGCAGGCACTGAGTTACGTTTCAACACCGCCCTTCGTAATCAACATCGCGGGACCGGAACTTCTCTCCGTCGCACCAATCGCCAGGCACTTCGGCGAACTGCTCCATAAGCCGGTGCGATTTGAAGACGCGGAATCCACGGATGCGCTGTTGAATAATGCCCGTAATGCCATCCAGCTTTTCGGGCATCCACAGGTTGGCATAGAACGGATGATGCCCTGGATTGCAGACTGGGTTGCGCGGGGCGGAGAGACATTGGAGAAGCCCACGCATTTTGAAAACCGCTCCGGAAATTTCTAGAAAAGGGAAAAATGAGTCATACGCTCGATTCAAGGATCATTCAGGCAATTGCTCGTGGAGTGGCTATTCCAGCTCATCCCCTGGCACTTACTGCGGAACGGCGCCTGGATGAAAGACGCCAAAGGGCTCTCACTCGCTACTATGTAGCAGCTGGCGCGGGCGGCGTTGCCGTCGGGGTTCATACGACGCAGTTTGCCATTCGAGATCCACGCATCGGGCTCTATGAGCCGGTCTTGAAATTGGTGGCTGAAGAGATGGATCGGGCCGATCTCGCTCGCCCGGTGCCCCTGGTCAGAATCGGTGGAATTTGTGGAGATATGGCCCAGGCTATCCGAGAGGCTCGCTTGCTGGCCGATCTTGGGTATCACGCCGGCTTGCTGAGCTTAGCTGCGTTTACCGACGCGTCCGATGACGCCCTGGTGCGCCACTGCCGCACTATTGCCGAAGTTATCCCGATCGTAGGGTTTTACATGCAACCTTCTGTTGGCGGCCGTGTGCTATCGTTTAGGTTTTGGCGCGAATTCATGGAAATCGAAAATGTGGTTGCCATCAAGATCGCGCCTTTCGATCGTTACCAGACGCTCGATGTAATGCGGGCAGTATGCGAATCCAATCGGCCCATCCCCCTCTACACGGGGAACGATGACAATTTCGTGATGGATCTTCTGACATCCTATGTGTTTCCAGTTAACGGCGAGCAACGTGAACTGCGCATGACGGGAGGGCTGTTAGGCCACTGGGCGGTTTGGACGCGGGGCGCCGTTGAGCTATTCCGGGAGTGCCAGAAGGCTGCTTGCGGCACGAACGGCGTACCCTGTACTCTTCTCCAGAGAAGCGTCGAAGTCACCGATGCGAATGCGGCGTTTTTTGACGCTGCGAATCATTTCGCCGGATGCATTGCCGGACTTCATGAAGTACTGCGGCGGCAGGGATTGCTCGAAGGCATCTGGTGCCTGGACTGCAATGAAACTCTCAGCCCAGGGCAGAAAGAGGAGATTGACCGGGTATATGCAGCCTATCCACACCTAAATGACGATGAGTTTGTTCGGCAACGGTTGGACGAGTGGCTTACGCCATAGGGTCTGTTACCCGAAAATCATTCGGTTGGGTGGGATTGCGTTGATAATTCCAAGGATACGAAGTCTGCTGGAATGTGCCTGAATCACTCTTTGGAGATGGATAACTTGTTAAGCAGAATGATAGAAGATGATGGCCTATGACGTCCCGAGCTGCCGGCGAATGCTGGAAACCGCGCAGCGTCAGCACAGGCTTTTGGAGATCGGCTACTCTCGCTTCTACGAGCCTGTGTACCGGGCTGTCTATAAGAACATTATTCAAGCGAAGGTTCTCGGTGATATTCACTATGTGCGCCTGCACACGCACCGGAACAGTTCCTTGCGCCGGGATGAAAAGACTCCCTTCAGCGGCTATAACCCGAGCCGATGGGGCTACCCCACTTGGAAATCGCTGGCCAATTGGCGCATGTAGAAGCACTATTCGCAAGGTCTCGTTGCCGAGTTGGGTAGTCATCAAACATCGATGATTGAATGGTATTTAGGGTCGGCGCCTCAATCGGTATATGGATCGGGCGGCATTTATCGTTATAAGGATGGACGCGAAGTGGACGATCATATTTACATGACGTTCGATCATCCTGGCGGATGCACAGTGGAACTTTCAGTCATCCTAAGCAACGATTATGGCGGCCTCTACGAAGAGTTTCTCGGCTCGGAGGGAAGCCTTATTGTCTCAGACATTGACGGTGGGATGCTGCTCACCAATGAGGAAGGATGTGTGGAGGGAACGCCGAATGCGGGCCGGGATGAAACCTTGCCATGGTCGCCGGATTGGCGCATTGCCTTCCGAACCGAGATTTGGAACTTTTGCTCCGCCGTCCGCCATGGCACTCCCCTTCTTTGCGGGTCGGAGCGGGCGCTGCGTGCGGCGGCTATCGCCCTGGCTGGAAATCAAGCGATCGACACGGGAACGCGAGTAGATATCCTCGCTCACGCAGTGGCACCGCATTTTCTGAGTCAGAATGAGTTAGACAGGCATGCCCCGAACCATATTCCAGGTCAGACAGCTTCCAGAAGCAGAATCCCCCAAATTCCACCGGGGAGGTGTTGATTTGAACACGTGCCGGTTGCACACATTCCACTTGTGCAAGTGCCATCGTAAAAGCTAGGATTACTATTTATGAAGGCGGCGAGCGCGAAAAAGTCGAAAAATGCAAGAACCGGAACAATGTCTTCGACATTGCGCTGTTTCCAGGTGCTTGAACTGCTCGCGGAAGAGCCGTTTGAGCTGAGCGTGTCAGACGTTGCAGAAAGATTGTCCACGCCCAGGGCCTCGGCACATCGTTTGTGCGCAACGCTGGTCGAGGGAGGTTTTGTTGAACCTGTTCCCGCCAGCAAGCGTTATCGCCTAACTGCAAAATCATTGTGGGTTGGATCCGGCTTTCTGCGCCATTCGGCCATTTATCGCGCTGCATTTTTCCCCATGCAGGCCTTGGCGAAACAGATTCCTGGAACCGCTCAACTGGGTATACTTTCAGAAGGCAAAGTTTTGTTTATCCATTCAGTCGGTTATCCCGGATCGACGGAAGCGTTTGCGGATGTGGGCCTGAAAAGGGCACTCCATGCAACCGCCTCCGGTAAATTGTTTCTTGCAGATATGCCCTTGGATGAAGTGAAACGGCTGATGTCACATGGAGTAGAAAAATATACGGAACGCACTACGGTGTCGTTTGCTCGAATCAAGGAAGAACTCGTCCAGGTAGCAGCCAACGGGTATGCTGTGAACAACGAAGAACTTCTACCTGGATACCTTGTCTTAGCGGCACCTGTGCTTGACTCGAGCGGGAGCACAGTGGCGGCAATCAGCATCACGCTACTAGCGGACCATGCGCATCCAGAAAATGACTCCCCTCACGTGGCGTTGCTCTGTGAAGCGGCACGGAAGACATCTCTCCAGTTAGGCTATCACCCTCTTTCCCATGTTACGCAATGGAAGCGATCGAATCTCCTGCCCCGGTAATGCCTTGACGGCAAAAATGTCGAAGACTCCCTGCACCCCTGGAATTTGTTTTGGTAGCGCTACCGGGAATTGAACCCGGGTTTTAAGATTGAGAATCTCACGTCCTAACCCCTAGACGATAGCGCCACACATTTGGCGGGAGCCGTCTCCGGCCGCTCCTTTACTTTAACAAAAAGTATGGATTCGGCAAAGAAGCCGCAGGCGCGTAACCGCCACTCAGATCCCCAGCTTCCGCACCTCGTCGTTGTAATACTTGCGGTACAGAATATCCCACTCCTGCGAGCCTTCGACGATGATCTTGCGCTGGTTGGCGATCTTCAGCCGCGCCGTCGTATCGATCTTGGCCTCCTCGCCGAGCAGCAATTCGAGAATCTTGCGCGCCTCCTGGCGAATCGTGTTCCGGTCCTCCAGAAATCCCACCTCATCGATCTCGGCCAGGGTGTCGGCCACCGTGTGGGCCAGCTTGTTCAGCTTGTCGCGGTTGACTCTCATAGAACCGCCTTGTACTTCTTCGTCAGCTCCGTCTTCACCTTCTTGAACATCTCCGCATATTGCGCGCCACTCTTCCGCATCTCCTCGGAATACGCGTCCAGTATCACGCGCACCTCCTCGTTGATCCGGTCTTCCAGAGAAAGTTCCTCCAGCAGGCCCTCATTGACGCGCGCTTCCACCACCTTCACGTCGCTGGTGATGATCATCTTGGCGTTGATAAGATGCTTGACCGTCCGGCGGGCCAGATACCCAATGTAATCGCGGGAAAAAATCATGGATTATGGCTCAGAATACCCCATCGGACCACCCCCTGTACACCGCCCGCCCGTCGGCCCTACACACCCGGTGCGGACAGCTCTTGGTATTCAGGCACTCCTCGGCCACCTGCAGCCGCTCCACCGGCCGCCCGCCCGCAAGGTGCTCTTCCACGATCTCCGCCGCGTCCGCAGGTTGCACGTTGCCGTACCAAACCGCCTCGGGATAAACCACCACCGTAGGACCGTGTTCGCACTGGTCCAGGCACCCTGACTTGTTGATCCGCACCCTCGCCCCCAGTCCGGCCTCCTTGGCCAGTTGCTGCAGCCGGGTGTGCAGTTCGCTCTTCCCATCCGCGGTGCACGACCGCCGCGGCCCATCGGCAGGCCGTGTGTTGTGGCAGACAAAAACGTGGTGTTCAAACGCGGGCAAAGGGTGTTCCTCCTCAGATCTCGATGTTGTTTTTTCAAGTCCGATGTTTCAAGACTAAACCCGTGTGCCCCAGACCCCAGATCCCCGTTCCTGTTCCCTTTTCGCTGATCCCGGTTCCCGGTTCCCTGCTTCTATGAACTTTCCACATTCTGCCGCGCCCACCCGCCCTCATCTGCGAAAATGAGTACTTGACAATGAGCACCGATAACCTACTCTCGCTGAAAGACGATATGGTGGCCTTTATCGAGGGCCACGGCCTGCACCGCCTCCCTGGTTACGTCACCGACGACATTCCCTCTATCCTGTGGGAGGGAAACGGCAACCCCGACGCATGGAAAGACTTTGTGGAGATGGCCAAGCACGTCGGCGCTCCTTTTGTCACCTTCAGTGAGATGTCGCTGGAGCGCGAGGAACTGGACGCGCTCATCGAGGAAGCCGGCGAGATGAACTTCCCCGACGAAGAGGCCACCGAGCTGGTCGAAGCCCAATGGCTGCACAAGTACGCCGGCAATCTTGGCTATATTCAGCTTGGCTTCGTCTACCAGGGGCTGGTCTTCCTGCACGAGACCACCACCGAGTGGTATGAGCGCTTCCAGTCGCTGCTTGAAGAGATCGAAAGCTTCCAGGACATCGTCATCGACGACGCCCATCGGGTTGACGGCGAGGACGAGTAAGCCGGGTGAGCACTGTGGGCACGGCGGATAACGGACCGGCGCTGCCGCGCAGTGCTCCCCGCAGGCGCCCCCGTCTGCATTGGCTCCTCGCCGAGCCTCATCCCGACCAATCTGCTGCCCTGGCCAACTCAGCCCGTCTGCCTCTTGTACTCGCTGAACTGCTGGTCGCACGCGGCATCACGCAGCCCGGCGAAGCCTACGCCTTCCTCAACCCCACTCCGGCCCACCTCCACGATCCATTCCTCATGCTCGGCATGACCGCGGCCGTCGAGCGCCTGGAGCGGGCCATCGCTGCCCATGAGCCTGTCCTCCTTTACGGCGACTACGACGTGGACGGCACCACCGCCGTCGTCCTGCTCAAGACCGCCATCGAGATGCTGGGCGGGATTGCCCGCTTTCACGTCCCCCACCGTCTCCACGAGGGATACGGCCTGCAATCGAGCGTGCTTGAAGCGGCCCATGCCGACGGCATCCGTCTCGTGATTACCGTCGATACCGGCATGAGAGCCTTTGCCGAAGCCGAAACCGCCCGCAAGTTAGGCCTCGATCTCATCATCACCGACCACCACCTGTTGGACGCAAACGACGCTGTCCCCTCCGCTCTCGCCATTCTCAATCCCAACCAGCGTGGCTGCCCCTACCCGGAAAAATTCCTTTGCGGCGCGGCTATTGCGATGAAATTGGCCCAAGCCGTCCTCGAGCGCCGCGACTCAGCCCGCGCCCGCGAAAAAACCCTGCCCAGTTTTCTAAAATTGGCCGCCATCGCCACCATCGCAGACGCTGTTCCCCTGCGTGGCGAAAACCGCGTCATCGCCGCGCTCGGCCTCCGCGAGCTGCGCCGCCCCGTAGGCGCCGGCCTGCGCGCCCTTTTTGCTGCCGCCGCCCTCGACCCCGCCGCCAAACAGCTCACCGGCTTCGACGTCGCCTTCCGTCTGGCTCCGCGCATCAACGCCGCAGGCCGCATGGACGTTGCTTCCGAGGTCATCGAACTCTTCACCACCCGCTCGCCCGTCCGCGCCGCTGAACTGGCCGCCAAGCTCGAGCGCCTCAACCGCGAGCGCCGCGATGCCGAGGCCTCCGCCCTCACGGCCATCGAGACGCTGCTCGCCACCAGCGCCGAAATCGCCGCCGACCGTCTGCTCGTCATCGACGGTGAAGGCTGGCACCGCGGCGTCATCGGCATCCTTGCCTCGCGCGTCGTCGAGCGCACGGCCAAACCGGCCATCGTCGTCAGCGTCGAGGACGGCGTAGCCCACGGCTCCGGCCGCTCCGTCGACGGCTTCCAGCTCCTCAACGCTATCGAAAGCTGCGCCGATCTCTTCACCCGCTTTGGCGGTCACGCTTTCGCCGTAGGCTTTGCCATGCCCACCGCCGCACTGCCCGAGCTCAAGCGCCGCCTGCGCCTCTATGCCGAGGAGCATCTGGCCGCCTGCGAGCCGGAGCACCTTCTCCACATTCACGCCGAGCTGCCCCTCGATCGCATCACGCCCGTGCTGGCCGGATGGCTGCGCAAGCTCGAACCTCTCGGCCACGGCAACCCCGAGCCGGTCTTCGTCGCCCGCAACGCCCGCCTGCTCACCCCGCCCCGCATCATGAAGGAGCGCCACATCCGCCTGGAACTAGCCCAGGGATCGGCCCAGCCTCGAACCCAGGATGCGGTCCTGGCCGGCTCCAGCTCAGCCATCCGCGCCGTCGGCTGGAACCAGGCCGCCCGCGCCGCGGCTTTGGGATTGACCGAGGGCTCCCTCATCGACCTCGCCTACCGCATCCGCGAAAACGATCATCCCGACTTCGGCGGCATCGAAGTCGAGATCGCCGGCATTGAGCCGGCAGGATCTGGAGATCTGGCTCCCGGACGCGCCGAGGCCCACGGCTGACCGTGGGCCTCGTTCGTTGACAGCGAAATCCTCTCCTGCGTGGCTTTACTGCCTGTGCTCCTCAGGCTTGGACTTAGGCGCAGGTGCGGGGTTCGATGCCGGCTCCTGATACTACTGCCCGGGGGGCGACTCGGATTGCGTCAGCGTGGCGAATCCCAGCTGTCCTGCGCTGACTTTGACTTCATCTTATCTTTATCGCTCTGCCCATTGCCCTGCGTACCGCCGTTGGGGTTTGGAGCCGTCAGCTCAGTGGCTTGGCCTTTTGCCGCGCCGTCACTGATATTCTTACTCACCTTCCCCGAGCCTGAAGGCTGAGTTCCGGTTTGCGGCTGCGACCCAGGCGCCTGCCGCGCGTTTGCGGTCCAGTCGTCCTGCGCTGATTTGCTCTTGGTACTCCCGGAATTCGGCGGCGGCGCAGTCTTCGTCTGTGAAGTCCAGTCGTCCATTGACGATTTACCGCCGGATTTCGGCGGCGCCGCAGTCGACGTCGGCGCAGTCCAGTCGTCGTACCCTGACTTAGACTTCATCTCGCCCATTGGGTGCTCGACAGTCTTCCGCTCACCCGTGCCGCTGCCCTGCCCATTGATGGCAGCGCTGGGCGAACTTGAGTCGTGAGGTTTGAAGACGCCCTCAGTAGCCTGCCCCTTCGCAGCGCCGTCGCTTATGTTCTTGCTTGGCGAGGCTGAGTCGTGCGGCTTGTAGACGCTGTCTGTCGCTTGCCCCTTTGCAGCGCCATCGACGAGGTTCTTTCTGGGCGAAGTTGAGTCTTGCGGCTTGTAGACGCCCTCTGAAGCCTGGCCCTTCGCAGCGCCATCGCTGACGTTTTTATCAGCCTTGCCGGCGCCTGAGCCCGAACCCGGCAGCTGCGGCGCGGTTTGCGTGGGCGCATCCCAGCTGTCTTGGCCCGATTTGCTTTTTAAACCGGCCGGAGAGCTCTGTGCCCCCAGCGGATTCGCGGTGACCAGTGAGAGAAGCAACGCCGGCAACAGCCAGAGTGCTGAGCGGGAAACTCGCATGAGATGACCTCCTGATTGATTTGCGCCCATGGGGAATGGGGACTGAAACGCACTTGTGCGTTCAGTCTATGCCTAATGGAACCCCTCGCGCCAGCAGAAGTTGCATGGGAGCGGAGATTTTGGCATCGTAGCGCAAGCGCCGTCCGCCTGTACGCCGGGACTCTACGCAGCCACAGAACGCAAAGGAGCCCACGGCTGACCGTGGGCCCCTTTGGTTATGAATGGATCTTCGACGTTACCTGGCTTGAGGCCTGGACTCCTCTTTCGGCGCAGGAGCGGAGTGCTGCTGCGGTGCGGCATGTTGCTGGGGTGCAGCTTGTTGCCGTGGCGCAGCTTGTTGCCGAGGCGCAGCTTGTTGCCGAGGCGCAGCTTGTTGCCGAGGCGCAGCATGCTGCTGAGGCGCGGCATGTTGCCGAGGCGCAGCCTGTTGCCGTGGCGCAGCGTGCGACTCAGCCTTCGGCGCAGTTCTGGCCTCAGCCTTCGGCGCAGTCCTGGCTTCAGCCTTCGGCGCAGTCCTGGCTTCAGCCTTCGGCGCAGTCCTTGCCTCAGCCTTCGGCGCTGTCCTGGCTTTAGCCTTCGGCGCAGTCCTTGCCTCAGCCTTCGGCGCAGTCCTTGCCTCAGCCTTCGGCGCTGTCCTGGCTTTAGCCTTCGGCGCAGTCCTGGCTTCAGCCTTCGGCGCAGTCCTGGCTTTAGCCTTCGGCGCTGTTCTAGCCTCAGCCTTCGGCGCTGTTCTGGCTTCAGCCTTCGGCGCTGTTCTGGCTTCAGCCTTCGGCGCTGTCCTGGCTTTAGCCTTCGGCGCAGTCCTGGCTTCAGCCTTCGGCGCAGTCCTGGCTTCAGCCTTCGGCGCAGTTCTGGCTTTAGCCTTCGGCGCAGTTCTAGCCTCAGCCTTCGGCGCGACGTGCTTCTGCGCAGCCATTGGCTTTTCCACAGCCGTCGTTTTCGGATGCCCGCCATTTGCCTTGGCGTAGGAAGCCTTGTCGGCCCTGGCCGCCACAGCATGTCGCGTCTGAACGCTGGTCGGAGCCGTGTGCTTATCGTGCGCGGCAACCTTCTCAGCGGGTGTAGCGGCGTGTTGAATCCCGCCCGGACCGCCGTTATAGGAAACGCGGTTGTTGTTGGCGATCGTGTTTCTCTCCACAATCGTCCGGTCAACGTAGGTGTTGTGGATGACGCTGTCGTTCACGTGCATGACCGCGGTGTTGTAGGCAAACTCGTTGCCGCGCCACTCCCCGCCTGAAAAACCGATGCCCCCGTACCCAAAGCCGTAGTCCACGCCCCCGTAGTAGCCGACGTGCCGGCCCCAATAGCCCCGATGGAACCTGTAGTGGCCCCCGTACCAGTCCCAATAGTAGGGCGTCCACATAGCGCCCTCGTAGGGTGCCGGAACCCACGTGCCGGGAACCCAGTAGTAGTCCCCGTCGTCATCGGAATAGGCCCAGTAGCCGGGAACCCACATCATGTTGGGCTCCGGGCACATGGGTTGTTCATAGACTGGCAACTCAGGCGGAGCGAAATTCGCACTGATGACCAGTTGTGCGTGCGACGACGCTGGAATGAGAAAGATAAGCAGCGCCGGCAAGAGCCAAAGCGCAGTACGGAAAAATCGCATAAGGAAATCCTCCTGGTACGTTCGTGCCGGCTCCGCGGAGGGAATCCACTTACCCTTTGCAGGGCGAGGGCTTGGGCAATACGCAGATAGCCTATCCCCAGCCCTCCCTGCAAATCTGGTCAAATATATACAGGAAAATCTTTTTCAGCCAGTCTTCTCAAGCAACAAAATCAGTAGCGGTAGCTCAGCCCCGTGGCCACAACGTGCCGGGCCTGAAGATTCACTGCCAGAGGAGCAAAAGGAGGATAGGGCGAGGGCAAGCCGGTTGGAGTTAGGGTCGTACCGATCATTCCCGCCACCTGTCCCACGCCGATATCGAACGTGAAGTGCGGATGCTCCCTCTGCGTTACCCGTATCGCATAGTCCAGTGTGGTGGGAATATGCGCCGGAGCGCCTGGCACTGGTCCTTCGGGACTCATCGAGAAAAGCAGGGCGCTCAGGTTCTGTATCTGCGGGGGCTCCTGCATAGCGCCCGCCGAGGGGATGATCGCCGTCTTCCACGGGCCCGGCAGCGGCAGCCCCAACCCGCCGAAGAACCGCCCCATAAAGCGCGTGCTCTGGCCACCGAGGCCCAGAATCGACGCATTGGTCATCTTCCAGCCGAAGGTTGCCAGGAACGGCACCGGCGGCTTGGCCCAGGTCTTGGTGGCCACTATATACACGTCCCCGTTGCTGTAGGATTTGGCAGCCGGGATGGGCACCGGGGTACACTCGCAGGTCGCATCGTAGAATTCCACCGCCAACTGGGCAGCCGGGCTGGAGACGAATCTGTCCTGGGTGCGCGTGATGCCTCCCACCGCGACTCCCGGCATAAACTTGTGGAATTCACCATCCTTGATGGCCACAATCTTGCCGCTGAAGATATTCATCCCGTTGAAGTGCCACAGCTGGCTGAACGAGGTGCTGTCGCCCGTGATATGCACGTTGCGGCCATAAGCCACCTCGGCCCGGTTGCCGATTCCCTCGGCGATGCCGAAGGTGTGAATATCGCCGATGACCGCGTTGGAGGCGATGAAGTGGTAGCCAATCGCGGGGTGAGAAAAGAGCTGGCCCTTCTCTGAAGGGACGACGTAGGCTGTGGGCGTAATGAACCCGCCCGTATAGCCTTCCAGCGTAAGGTTTTGTGCGTTCACCCGGCCATTGAAAAGCATCGCGGCGGCAACCAGGCCGCAAGCGGAAAGTGTGTAAAAGGTTCGTATTTTGAGTTTCATTGACAACTCCAGTGGAGTGCAGTTGCCTGCCTCCGGTCACGTTTGGAAATTAACCTCTTTTAACACAACTGAAGCAGACTCGTCAGTGTTTTTGTCACACTCGTCAGCGTTTTTGCAGAGGTGGTAAACTCACCCCATGGCGCGCGGTCTCTTTATCACCCTCGAAGGCCTCGACGGTTCCGGTAAAACCACCCAAATCAATCGTTTGGCCGAATGGCTCAAAAAGCGCGGCCATCATCCGATCCTCACCCGCCAGCCCGGCGGAACCCCCACCGGCGACCGCATCCGCGCCCTGCTGCTCGACTCCCGCTCCACCGCCCTCTCGCCCCAGGCCGAGATGGCCCTCATGTTCGCCGACCGCGCCCAGGTCATCGCCGAGGTCATCCAGCCCGCCCTCAAGGCCGGCAAGATCGTCCTCTGCGACCGCTTCACCGACTCCACAGAGGCCTACCAGGGCGGCGGCCGCGAGCTCGGCTCCGCGCCCGTCCTCAAACTCCACCGCCTCCTAGCCGCGAACCTCCAGCCCGACCTCACCTTCCTGCTTTTGCCTTCGCTCGAAGCTTCGCTGGCCCGCGCCCGCCGCCGCAACCAGCGCGAAAACACCAAATCCGGCCAGGACGAGAACCGCTTTGAACTGGAGCAGGACGCCTTTTACCGCCGCGTCCACGAGAAATACCGGGAAATCGCCGCTCGAGAGCCGGCCCGCATCCTCCTCATCGCAGGCGACCTCTCCCTCGACCAAATTCACGAAAGAATCGTCGAAGCCGTAGCGGAGCGGCTGCTGACAGTAGCCAAGACCACGTAATCCGGGTGCCCCAGCTCTCGTCCGCCGCGGCGGAAGACCTGGGATTCCCGATCTCTGCCCCATCACCCGCAAATGCACTAGACTCAAACCGTGGGCTTCCAGGACTTTCTCGGCAACGCGCAAACCGTTACTCATCTCCGCGAGAGCATCCGCGCCGGGCGTTTTCCTCACTCGCTCATCCTTGCCGGCCCCCGCGGCGCAGGAAAGTACACTCTCGCCCTCATGCTGGCCAAAGCCGTCAACTGCCTCAACCCCACCGAAAGCGACGGCCTGCCCGATTTCTGCGGCACGTGCTCCAACTGCACTCGCATCGGCGGCGCCGCCAACCTGGAAGAGCTTGTAGCCGAGGCCGTCGTAGCCCGCGACGACCTGCGCGAAGCCGACAAGCGCGAGACCCGCATCCTCATCCAGACCCACCCCGACGTGCTCATCGTTCCTCCCGATCCGCCGCAGTTGCTCATCAAGGTCGGCCAGGTCCGCCAGGTCATCCACGTCGCCTACTACCGGCCTCCGGTCGAGGCGATCCGCACTTTTACTATTTTTACTTCCTCGGCTTTCATGAAAGAGGCCGCCAACAGCCTGCTCAAGGTACTCGAAGAGCCGCCCCAGCACACCTCGCTCATCCTGCTGACCGAAAACCCGCAGGAGCTGCTGCCCACCATCCGTTCCCGCGCCGTCCTGCACCGCCTCGGCGCGCTTCCGGCCGCCGATCTTGAAGCCCTGCTGGCCCACCGCCGTCCCGAGCTCAAGCCGCAGAATCGCGCCCTGGCCGCCCGCCTCGCTGAAGGCGCCGTGGGCCGCGCGCTCTCGATCGATCTAAGCGTCTATCTCCTGAGCCGCCAGGATGCCCTGGTCCTGCTGCGCTCAGCCCTCCGCGAGCCCGACTATACTCAGCTCTTCCACGCCACCGAGAGTTACCGCGCCGGCGCCGACGGCCAGGAAAAGACCGTCAACCTGCTGCGCGCCCTGGGCAGCCTCCTCGAAGACCTGCTCCTGGTGCTGGCCGGCACACCCCAACTGATCCGCAACATTGACCTGGCCGCGGAACTCGACCGCCTGGCACAGGACCTCAGCATCGATTGGATAGACTCGGCCGCCCGAGCCCTCGCCCAGGTGGAGCAGGGCATGCGCCGCAACCTCCTCCGCTCTCTGTCGCTCGACGCCATGGCCGTCAGCCTGGACAGAAACTGACCCAAAATTGACCCGAAGCTGCCCCAGCGCCCGTCCCGTTTCTGGCTTTTTAAAAATTTATGCGCAACCCCAGCCCGGCTCCAGACATCTCTTTTACAGTCATCACTGCAATCGTTCCACTTTCGTTACGCCAAAGGCCTTCCCAGCCGTCGGTGTCTTGTATTCGGCGTTTTTTCCAAGGCGTGGGATAGAAGTTTTTGCCTTGCAAGCTGTTTTTCAAGCTGCGGCGCGCATAAGAGGGAGGAAGCGCACTTTCCGTGATGCTTTCTTGACCATCGACCGCTAGCTGCATCTTCAAGTTCCACACTTTTCACCAGGAGGGTTGATTCTCATGTCCAGTTTGCCCAATCAAACCATTCCTCCCTCCGCCAGCAACCAGAACGGCCCGGAGTCCAACCGGCCGCAACCGCGCGCCCGCAGAAACTCTTCCGCGTCACCTCCCTTCCACTTCCCTGCCCGCGCCGTCGAGGACGTGGCCCTCTACCGCCAGGCCGAACTCTTCTACCTGCAAAAGCAGATCAACTCGCAAACCCCGATGGCGGTTGTGCTCGAAGACGGCCAACACGTCGAAGGCTGCATCGAGTGGTATGACCGCAATTCCCTCAAGGTACGCGGCCGCCAGAAGACCCTCGTCTACAAGTCCGCGATCAAATATATGTACAAGCTTGCCGAGAACGGACAGTGAAAGGGATTAGGGATTAGGGATCAGGGATCAGGGATCAGGGGTTAGGGTTAGGGTCAGGGGTCAGGGGTCAGGGGTTAGGGTTCAGGGAAAACAGCCCGCATCCCCACGAAATCCGCTAACCTGCTAACTCGCTAATTCCGCGAAGCGGAGCTAACTTGCCGCCGTTGTCCACAACCGCAGTCTCTAAGCATACCCATCCCGCCAAGCTGACCCGCTGGCCCGCTACTCCCTGATCCCTGATCCCTGACCCCTGATCTCTGCCTTTACCAGCCGGTCGCGGATTGCCGCCCCAATCCCCTCCGCCGGCGGCACAGGACATACAATCACCGTGCAACCCTCGGCATCCAGCGCCCGCAGCCCCGCATAAAGCTCCCGCGCCATCTCTTCCGGAGCTGCCCATCGTCCCCACGCATACTCCATAGCGCCTACATTCAGCCCTGTAACCTCAGCCGGCAGCATCACCCCCACCCGCTCTCCAGGCCAGCGCAATGCCGCCTCGACCAGCCGCGCCCCCAGCTCCGCCAGTTCGCCCTCCACCAGCACCAGCCGCGCCCTGGGCGCATAATGCCGCAACCCCAACCCAGGCGACGGCAGCGCTTCCCGCGGCCTCTCCTCCAAATTCCCGCCCCTGAAAACCTCCACCGCCCCCGCAACCGCCCGAATCTGTTCCGCCGTCACCGCTCCCGGCCGGTAAATCATCATCGGGCTCTGACCGGCGTCCAGCACCGTAGACTCCACCCCGTGCGCCGTCGCCCCCGCATCGATCACTGCATCGATCCGCCCGTCCAGATCCTCCAGCACATGCGCCGCAGTCGTAGGACTAATCCGTCCAAAGAGATTCGCACTGGGCGCGGCCACCGGAACCCCCGCCCGCCGGATCACCTCCAGCGCCACCGGATGCCTGGGCATCCGCACCCCCACCAGCGCCCGTCCCGCCGTCACCGCATCCGGCACCGCCGCCGTCCGCCTCAGCAGCAGCGTCAGAGGTCCCGGCCAGAACGCCTCCATCAGCCGCCGCGCTGCCTCCGGAACCTGCTCGGCCAGCCCCTCCAGCATTGCCTTTCCGCAATCGGGCCCGGCAATATGCACAATCACCGGGTCCCACGCCGGCCGCCGCTTGGCTTCAAACATCCGCCCCACCGCCGCCGCATCCAGCGCATTCGCCCCCAGCCCATACACGGTCTCCGTAGGCAGCGCCACCAGCCCCCCGGCGCGCAAAATCTGCGCTCCGCGCTCCAGCGTCTCCTGAGCCTCGGCGGTATCCAGATGCGCCGGGTCCACAACCAATCGCAGTGTCTTCACCCTCTTATTCTCGCCTCTTGCGGGCAAGCGCAGCCACCCGCCTTCAAATATGTGCCGCAAATTCTTCAAATAATTGGATTTGGCCCCTGTTTTTCGATTGCCGTTCCTCTCCGCTTGGCGGTACAGTGGAACCTCACAGGATTTGCCGGCGCCTTCCCACCGCAGCAGGAGTTAGCATCCAGCCCGCCGCTCTACTTGCACTCAAGGAGATCGAATGAGTCCCAATCAAACTTCAATTCCTGAACGCCTTGCTGCCATTCCCCAACCCTCCAGGCCAGTCAACCGGTGGAAGCCCCTGGTGATATTGGTATGCTTATGCCTGCTGGTGGCCGGGGCCGTCGCCGTCTGGCACTTTGTGCACGTAAGCCAACAGATCGGCAAGCTGAAGGACGCGGACCCGGCCGTCCGCCAAAAGGCTGCCGAATCGTTAGGCGGAAGCAGGAGTTCCCGCGCCATCGAGCCCCTCATCGCCGCCCACCAGGACACATATCCCGGCGTCCAGGGCAGTGCGGCCACCGCGCTGGGCGAGATCAAGGATCCCCGCGCAGTCGAACCCCTCATGGCCGCTCTCAGGGACGCGGTGAAGTACGGTCAGCCGACGAAAGGCCCCGATGATCTCTATTCCATCAACGATCAGCAGAGGCTCCGCCTTGATGTGGCGAAGCAGGCGTCCGATGCGCTGGGCAATCTGGGCGCACCGGCCCTCCTGGATCTGATGGCCGCTTTCAGAGATAAGGACCTAAGAGAATATGCCCTTTCCGGCCTGGTCAAAATGGGCTCGCCCGCCGTCGACGCCCTCGCCGCCGCCATGAAAGACCCCGATGCCGACGTCCGATGGCAGGCGGCCAATGCCCTGGGCGATATCAAGGACACGCGCGCCGTCGAACCCCTCATCGAGGCCCTGCAGGTCAAAGACCTTCAATGGCACGCGGCCCTATCCCTGGGAAAAATCAAGGATCCCCGAGCTGTCGAGCCCCTGATCGCGGCCCTGAACGACAAAGATCCCGAATTCCGCGAGCAAGTAGCTCTGTCGCTGGGCGATATAAAAGACCCCCGCGCCGTCGCGCCGCTGATCGCCTTGCTCAAAGCCCCGCCGCTCAAGGATCCTGCCTTGATGGGCCCGGACAGCAAAGTCCGCAACGCCACGGCCGGAGCACTGGGCAATATCGGTAGCCCCGAGGCAGTCAACTTCCTGCTCACGGCCCTGCGCGAGCACAACGCGGAGGTGATCGCAGGAGCCGATAACTTCTTCATCCGGCGCGGCGAGCCGGGCTCGGAGGATGCGCTCATTGAGGCCTTCGATAAAACAGGCGACCAATACATGGCCGCCGATTTCCTCAACAGCGGAAACCAGAAGTTGCACGACGCTGCGTCTTCATGGGCATCAAGAAACAACTACCAGATCACCTATTCGCCCGGCAGTGGCAGCACATCCTGGGGCGGCAAACAGTAAACATCGTTCACCGATTCGAAAAATCGCGCGGCGGGTGCCCCAGGTCCGGGGTCCCCACGGACAGGTCTTCGTCCGTGGGGTGGAGGTCTCGCCTTTGAGACCTGGGATACCACAAACCTCAACCGGCCGCCCCCTGCCGTATACTCGCTCTTTACCATGCCCGTCGAAACCGAGATCAAATTCCGCGTCGCCGACCTCGACGGCCTGACCCGCCGCCTCCAGGCCGCCGGCTTCACCCTGCAAACCCCCCGTAGCTTCGAGAGCAACGTTCTCTACGACACCCCCGACCGGAAGATGCGCGCCCGCACTGAAATCCTCCGCATCCGCAACTATGCCGGCCGCTGCACCCTCACCCACAAGTGTCTCCCTGACGCAGGCCCCGGCGAAGATACCCACAAGCACCGCATCGAAACCGAAACCGAAATCTCCGACGGCCAGGCCCTCGCCCAGCTCTTTCTCTCCCTCGGCCTCGTCCCCGCCTTCCGCTACGAAAAATGGCGCACCGAGTGGACTGACGGCCAGGGCCACTGCGTCGTGGACGAAACCCCCATCGGCAACTTCGCCGAGCTCGAAGGCTCCGCCCAATGGATCGACCGCGCCGCCGCCCGCCTCGACCTCTCCCCCTCCCAGTACATCACCCTCAGCTACGGCCGCCTCTTCGACCTCTGGCGCGACGAGCACCACTCCGCCGCCCAGGACCTGACCTTCGCCGACTGCGCCCGTTGAGGGGGCGCAATCTCCGCTGGCAATCTCCACCTTCCGTGCTGGCCTGGCCGGCAACGTCTCGAAATCCGGGATGGATTCTGAATAAAATCTAATGTTCTCCTCCCACCCGCCGATAACCTGTATGAGTTCATACTCATTCCATTCAGGAGGGCCTATGAATTCCACCCACTTTTGCCTTACCGCCGGCAGCGCGCGGCGTGTTGCGGTAAGGCTATGCAAGACTGCCGCGCTCACGCTTGCGTTGCGCTAGCCATTCCAGCCAGAGCAGCCCAATGATCGCGAACTCGCTTCGCGTGTGGCGCCTCAATATCCGGATTTGGCCAGGCGCATGAAGATCGCAGGCGCGGTAAAGATCGAGGCCGTTGCCGATCCAGGGGGCAAGGTCGCCGGGGTCACGACGGTCAGCGGAAGTCACGGGTTCTCAGCCTGCGCAGGATACCTTGCGCCAATGGAGGTGCGCGCCGGGAATCGAAGACAGCAACGGGCGCGGGTCTATCCCTCTGGATCCGCGTCCGTTTCCGCTGTATGGAACCTCTCTCCGCGGACGCCTGCCCACCGGCGGCGCCTCTTTTTGAGCCGGGCGCCGGAGATTGCGCCGTTTAGCCAGCGCTTATCTCCGCTTTCCAGACCCATCTCCGAGGATGCTTCCTATCTTCCGTAATCAGATTCTAAAAATGCACTAACGAAAGCTCCCCCGCCGCCGATAACCCAATCGAGCAGTTCTTGAACTCGAGGAGGACCAATGAACAGAGATCGCTCCGAATTCAATTCCCGCCGCCTGCTCTGCGCCAGGATAAGGCTGTTCCAGGCAGCCGCGCTGGCGCTCGTATTGGCCCTGGCCATGCCCGCCAGGGCGGCAGATGTACGCGCCATCAAGTCGCGCGTGCCGCCTGTCTACCCCGAAATCGCCAAACGCATGAAGATCGACGGTTCGGTAAAGGTCGAAGTCACCGTGGATGCCGACGGCAAGGTCAGCGATGTAAAAACGGTCAGCGGGAATCGCGTGCTGTCGTCAGCCGCCGAGGATGCAGTGCGCAAATGGAGATTCGAGCCCGGCCCCGGCCAGTCAACGGTCGAAGTGTCCATCAACTTCAGCCTCGCACAATAGCAACTGCGACATCCGTTCTGAGGTGAGGTGGTAACCGGGGTACCCATGCGTCTTTCTTTTCAGAATGGTTTAGGACCTCTCCCCCTCTCAACAAAAACAGGTTAAACTGAATGGTGCTGTAGGCAACTTCGAGCAACAGGAGTTCGATGCGGGCCATTCAACAGATTCCCGGCACCATGGGCGCGGGCGACTTGTCAATTGCCCTGATCGGCCCGGATGAACGTCGCCGCAAGGCGGTAGCCGGCGCACTTGCCGAATACCAGTCCGGCGCGAAGCGAGATCCCAGGGGACTCGGCCGGGGGCCGGGGGCCGGGGCGCGGCCCGGCGAGCCGTCATTGCCCGCCAGGGGCAACGGACAGGTCTCCGCCGTTGGCGCGGCGGTCTCGGAGTTTTCATCCTACCCCGACAATCTTGACGATCTGCCCCGGATGCTGCAGCAGCATTACGACGTCGTCATCGTTGACCTGGACAGTAACCCGGAATACGCCCTCGAAATCGTGGAGGGCATCTGCTCCGTTAGCTCCGCGGCAGTGATGGTCTATTCCGAGCAGTCCGATCTGCATCTGGCGGTCCGCTTCATGCGCGCAGGCGCCCGCGAGTTCCTCACTCTGCCTCTCGCCCCCGACGACATATTCGGCGCTTTGGCACGGGTCTCCATCCGCCATCCGGCAACTCAACTCGACGCAAAAAAAGTCGGCAGCTTATTCGTGTTTGTCGGCGCCAAAGGCGGCTGTGGAGTCACCACCATCGCTTCCAATTTTGCCCTGTCGCTGGCCCAGGAGTCCGGCCAGAACACCTTGTTGATTGACTTCGGCCTGCCGCTTGGAGACGCGGCCATCAACCTCGGGATGGCTACTGAATACTCGACCGCTAACGCTCTTCAGGATTCCAACCGGCTCGATGCGAATTTCCTCTCCGGGCTGCTGGCCAAACATAGCTCGGGATTATACGTACTCGCGGCTCCAAGTGAATTCAACCCTATCCTGACCTCCAAGGACGCCGTCGACAAACTGCTGACCGTCGCGCGCCAGAGCTTCGATTACGTGGTCGTCGATTTCGGGTCCAGGCTTGACCTCAAGGATTCGGCCCTCTTTGCGGATTCCTCCACCATCTACCTCGTCACGCAGGTCGGCGTTTCAGAACTGCGGAACGCGAATCGTCTCATCTCGCATTTCTTCACCACCCGTGGCCGCGATCTCCACATCGTGCTCAACCGGTATATTCCTCACACCCTGGGGCTCGATGAAAAGCACATCGCCAAGGCGCTCACCAGGCCGGCACAGTGGACGATTCCCGACGATTATGCCACTGCCCGCCGGACCAGGAACACGGCCAATCCCATCGCGCTCGAAGACTCGCCCATTTCAAGGGCGATCCGGAAGATGGCCAGAACAGCCTGCGGCCTACCCGCTATCAAGGCAAAGAAAAAACGCTTCAGCTTCTTCGCATAATGGCTCTTGTTCTTTCCCTATTCCCAACTCCCTACTTTTCCGCCCCGTGGCACTTCTTGTACTTCTTCCCGCTGCCGCAGGGGCAGGGATCGTTGCGCCCTACTTTTTCGCCCGTCCGGCGCTGCGCGGGCTGGCTTGCGTCCCCGCCTCCCGACCGGCTCGCCGCTTCCAGCTCCCGCTGCTTCTTGCGGTGAAATTCCTTCTCCAGCGCGTCGATCGTGGTCGAGGGCTGCCGCATGGCGAACGAAATCTCCCTTGGCTCTCCATCCAGCGTCAACGGTCCTGCCGCGCTGGCCACCGGCGGCGCCTTCGGAACCTCCCGCCTCGGCCTCGGGGCCGCATCCACAGGCTGCCCATCCGGTCCCAGGATCTGCATGCGGAACAGGAACCGGACCGTGTCCTCCTGGAACTTGAACATCATGGCCTCGAACATATCGTAGGACTCGCGCTTGTAGGCCACCAGAGGGTCCTGCTGCGCATACCCCCGCAGCCCGATCCCCTCCTTCAGGTGATCCATTGAGAGCAGATGATCCTTCCAAAGCCCGTCGATCACGCTCAGCATCACCATCCGCTCGTGGTAGCGCATGGTCGCGCTGCTCAGTATCTTTTCCTTGGCCTCGTACTCCTGCTTCAGCTTCTCAAAGATCGTCTCGCCCAGATCATGCCGGCTCAACTCCAGCGGCTTGATTCCCGCTGCCGTCAGATTCAGCCCGAAGTGGTCGATGAGCTTCTCTTCCATCCCCTTCAGGTTCCATTGATCGGGATGCAGCTTCTCCCCCGCAAACTCGTCCAGCAACCCGCTCAGAATCCCGCCGACATAATCCTCCAGAATCAGCTCCCGCTGCTCCACGCCCTCCAGCAATTGCCGCCGCAGGCCATAAACGGCCTCGCGCTGCTTGTTCATCACGTCGTCGTACTCCAGCAGGTGTTTGCGCGACTCGAAGTTCTGCGCCTCCACCGCCTTCTGTGCCGCCTCGATCCGGTTTGACATCATCTTCCCCTCGATCGGCACCCCCTCTTCCATCCCCAGCCGCTCCAGCAGCGTGCTCACCCACTGCTTGGCGAAGATCCGCATCAGGTCGTCTTCCAGCGACAGATAAAATCTCGACTCGCCCGGATCTCCCTGCCGCCCCGCGCGTCCTCTCAGCTGATTGTCGATGCGCCGCGACTCGTGCCGCTCCGTGCCCAGTATGAACAGCCCGCCGGCCTCGATCACCTGCTCGTGATCTTCTTGCGCCGCCCCTGCGTGGCCCTTGTTCGCCTCCGCCCACTCCGGCTCCGCTACCTCGAACTCCTGCCCCTGGTAGTAGAAACGCATAAATCCCGCCGGCGCCATCGGGTTGATCGCTCCCTCGTTGGCGCTGATCGCCCGTGCCCGGTTCTTCTTCACCAGCTCCTGCCGGGTCATGAACTCCGGGTTACCGCCCAGAAGAATATCCGTCCCGCGCCCGGCCATATTGGTGGCGATCGTCACCGCCCCCAACCTTCCCGCCTGGGCCACGTACTCCGCCTCGCGCTCGTGGAACTTCGCGTTCAGCACCACGTGCTTCACGCCCTTCTTGCTCAGAATCCCCGAGAGGCGCTCCGACTTCTCGATCGACGTCGTCCCCACCAGAACCGGCTGCTTTCGCTCGTGCAAGCGCTCGATGTCCTCGGCCGCTGACTTGTACTTCTCCTTCTCCGTCCGGTAAACCACGTCCGGATTCTCCAGCCGCAGCAACGGCCTGTTGGTCGGAATGACCACGATCTCCAGCTTGTAAATCTTCTCGAACTCCGCCGCTTCCGTATCCGCCGTCCCGGTCATGCCGCTCAGCTTCTTGTAGAGCCTGAAGTAGTTCTGGAACGTGATCGTGGCCAGCGTCTGGTCTTCCTTGCGGATCTTCACGCCTTCCTTGGCCTCGATCGACTGGTGCAACCCATCCGACCACCGCCGCCCCGGCATCAGCCGCCCGGTGAAGGTGTCCACAATGATCACCTCGCCGTCCTTCACCACGTACTCCACGTCCCGCTTGTAGAGCGCGTGCGCCTTGATCGCCGTCTCCACGTAGTGCTTCAGTTCCCAGTTCTCCGCATCGGCAATGTTTCCGATTCCCAGCAGATTCTCGATCGTTACCCAGCCCTCGTCGGTAACTCCGATGGTCCGCTGCTTCTCGTCCACGATGTAGTCGCCGCTCAGGAACTTTTCACCCTCCCTGAGTTGGATGCCCAGTTCCATCTGGCGCTTGGTATCGCTCGCCTCGATCTCCTCGCCCTTCTCCAGTTGCGGAATGATCTTCACCGCCCGCGCATACTTGTCCGTCGTCTCGTCCGTGGGCCCGGAGATAATGAGCGGCGTCCGCGCCTCGTCGATCAGAATCGAGTCCACCTCGTCCACAATCGCGTAGTAGTGCCCCCGCTGCACGCAATCTTTTATCTCGAATTTCATGTTGTCGCGCAGGTAGTCGAAGCCGAACTCGTTATTCGTCCCGTAAGTAATATCCGCCGCGTAGGCCGCTCTCCGCTCGCTGTCGTCCAGGTCGTGGACGATCACCCCCACCGTCAGGCCCAGAAACTCGTAGATCTTGCCCATCCACTCGGCGTCGCGTTTGGCCAGGTAGTCGTTCACTGTCACCACGTGAACCCCGTGCCCCACCAGCGCATTCAGATAGCAAGCCAGCGTAGCCACCAGCGTCTTGCCCTCGCCGGTCTTCATCTCGGCGATCTTGCCCTGGTGCAGCACTATCCCGCCGATCAACTGCACGTCGAAGTGCCGCATCTGCACCGCGCGCCAACCCGCCTCGCGCACCACCGCAAACGCCTCCGGCAGCAGCTCGTCCAGCGCCGCCCGCTCGGCAGCCTTCAACTCCTCTTCGTCCGTAATCCCTTCCCGCCTGGCCGCAATCCGAGCCCGGAATTCCACTGTCTTAGCCCGCAACTCCTCATCCGTCAATTGCTTCGTCGCCGGCTCCAGATCGTTGATCGTAGCCACCACCGGCCACAGCTTCTTGATGATCCGCTCGTTCGACGTGCCAAAAATCTTCGTCAGTACTTTATCGATCAAGACACAAATCTCCGTCTACCAGTGTAAATGGTAGCCGCCGCACTCAATTTCCCGCTCCAACCCCGCATCCGAAAGATGCTGTTATCCTGAGCGGAGGTCGCCGCCGCGACCGGAGCCGGGGTCCCCAGCGACTCGGGATCCCCAGTGAGCGATCTTTGCTCGCTGGGGTGAAGGGACAGGTCTTCGTCGATGGGGTGGGGAGCCGAAAGCCTGCCCTGAGCAAAGACGTGGGATGGGGCGCCCAGGCCTTTATTGGGATGATCGGAGATTGCCCTTCATGCCGAAGAAATCGCGACAGCGCAAATCCCAGGCCAAGCGCGCACCCGGAGCGCCGGCCGGGAAGAACGTTCCCATTGCTCCCGCAACCCATAAACCCTGGCAAATTGCCGTGGCGTGCGTCGTCCTTGCGGTGGTTACCATCTTTGCTTTCCGGGGAGTGCGCAGCAACGATTTCCTTTCGTTGGACGATAACGAATATGTCCTGGAGAATCGGCATGTGCAGCAGGGGGTGAACCCGCAGAGCATCGAGTGGGCGTTTACAACCTTCCAGGAGGGGAACTGGCACCCCCTGACGTGGATTTCCCACATGGTCGACTGGAGGCTTTATGGCAATCATCCCGCCGGCCATCATATGACCAATGTGTGTCTGCACGCCGTCAATGCAATCCTGCTTTTCCTTTTGCTTCTATACATGACCGATTTTTTAGGGCGTTCCGCAATGGTCGCGTTTCTGTTCGCGTTGCATCCCGCGCACGTCGAATCCGTTGCCTGGATTGCTGAACGCAAGGATATTTTGTGCGCGTTTTTCTGGTTCGCCACATTACTCGCTTATGCATGGTACGTTCGCAAACCCTCCTGGAAAAGGTTCGCATGGGTGGTCTGCGGCTTTGCCTGCGCTCTCCTATCGAAACCAATGGCCGTTACGCTTCCCTTTGCCCTGATCTTGCTCGACTATTGGCCGCTGCGCAGAATGACGTTCACTCCAAAAACAGGCGCGCGGTGGTTCTCTTCCCTTTGGAAGTTATGCGTTGAAAAGTGGCCGCTTTTCATCATGGCGGCAATTTCGAGCGTCATCACCGTTCTCGCGCAGAGGTCCGTCGGCGCAGTGATTAAGCTTCAAGGCTTGCCCTTGTGGGAGAGAATCGGCAATGCGGCCATCAGTTACTGCCGCTACGCGCGGATCATGGGATGGCCTGATCCACTTAGAGCCTTTTATTACCATGAGGCAAATCACATCATGGTTTCCGCGGCGGTGTTATCGGCCGTTGCGCTCATCCTGGTTACCGCCGTCTGCTGGCATATCCGCAAGGATAAGCCCTATTGCCTGATCGGCTGGCTGTGGTTCCTGGGAACATTGGTGCCGGTGATCGGCATCGTGCAGGTTGGAAATCAGGCCATGGCCGAGCGTTATACCTACGTTCCCTTTATCGGCCTTTTTATCGCCGTTGTCTGGTTGGCCGGCGATGTAGTGGCCAAATTCCCGAAGATCAGGGTCGCGGCTCAACTGCTTGCGGTCGCGGTCATTGTAGCGTGCGCAGTAAGAACCGAGGCGCAGGTAACGGTATGGAAAGATACGGTGACGCTTTTAGGCCACGCGCTCGAGGTTGACCCGCGCGGAGAATTTCCCAATACATTCCTGGGCATTGCGTACATGAGGCAGGGAAGGAATGACGAGGCGCAAGAATATTTCGAACGCGCGCTGGCCTATAATCCCGCCTGGTACCTGCCTCTTTCTTCTTCCGCCTATTGCCTGATGCGAACCGCGATCGAAACGCATGATCAGCGCAATCTGCCGCTGGCGCGGCAGCGCCTCGAACTGGCATTGCGCGATGCTCCTGACGATCCCTTTGTCCTGACCGACATGGCGCTATGGTCTGTATTGATGGGCAGGCCGAAGGATGAGGAGACGTATAGCCGTAAGGCAATCGCCGCGAACCCGGATTTTATAGCGGCGCGGCTTTATCTTGCCGGTGCTCTCGAAGCGCAGGGAAAACATGACGAGGCGGCCCAGGTCTACCGTCAGGCGCTGGCCATCGAGCCGGATAATATTGATGCGCATAACAGCTTAGGCATGATATTGGACAGGCAGGGATTGAAGCAGGAAGCAATTCAGGAATTCCGGCTTTCTCTGGCCATCAAGCCCGATCAGGCAATGGCCCATTCCAACATCGGCAGGATCCTTGTCGAGACGCATCAGCTCCCCGAAGCAGTAGAGGAGTTTACCCAATTGCTGCGGCTCAATCCTGCAGACGCTCATGCGCATGATAACCTCGGCATTGCCCTGTTTCAACTGGGGGATTTTGAAAAAGCGGCCGAGCAGTTCAGCGACGCGATAAAAATTGATCCAGCCGATGCCGATGCAAGGCGAAATCTCGATCTTGCTCATGCCCGGATGAAAAACGAAAAGGTTGAACAGGCAAGAAAATAAAAAGCGCCGCGGCGGTCCAGAATGTTGGCGCGGATGGTTCCGCAGCAAGCCGCAAATGTTCGCCTCAAGGGTTGCGATTTTGCGCAAATGTTCGCACCGATGGTTGCAGAAATTGGAGGGCTTAACTTTTCCAGCGGTGCGATTTGGCGAATTGGCACCGGGAAAAGTTGCGAATTGGAATGAAAGGTTGTAGAGAATTGAACAGCGATTTCGTGGAATGCGCACAAATGCAACGGGAAACCGGCGTAAGGCGTTGAAAACAGGGTGGATTTCTACGTTTGCGCCGACTGTGGGGATAGAGGTTTCTGTCCGATGGCCCGCCGGCCCATCACGCGCAAATCCATCCGACCAGGCAAGGGCCGGGAGCGGCAGGCCGGGGTTTCAACCCCGGCACATATTTTTCGGGACCGGGCAATGGCGCTTTACAGCTCGAACAGCGGTATTGAGGCAGGCCGCGTGCCGTCTGGAATAACAAAGGTCGTACTTTGGCGTGCACGTGTGGACGCTACGTAGGTTCTGGCCAAGCTGGCTCTGGTCTCCCTCAGTTTGCCCGTCAAAATGAAGCTCTCGAGATTCTTGTGGGGAAAGATGAGGCATCGATCAAACGTCGATCCTTTTGCCCTTCCGAAATTGATGGGATTCCCTGGAACGTCCTTTCTTGCGCGGCTGTATCGGAGGGTTTGCGGGCGAAATGCTTCCATATAAGCGGGGACTTGGCTCTGCCTAAGGGCAAATACGCCATCGTGCCCGGTGACTTTTTGGTTGAGAGAGGTAGTCTTTGGGAGATTGGGAAAGAGCGTGTCAGCGAATTCACAGATCGCTTGGGTACAACGGTTGCTGTAATGCTGATGCTCAAGTTCGCATAGTCCCTCCCGCTTCCACTCCTCGAATTTGTTAACAACGTTCGCGCCGGCATATTGCTTGTTCCTCTTGGCGCTGTGGGTCGAATAGACGGCTTGCCTGGGATCCCCAACGAGCACGGTCGAGATCTGCGATTTCATAAGCAGCTCGATTAGATCGAGGTCGTACCCAGCGAGGTCCTGGCTCTCGTCAACATAGATGCTGTCGAATATCTGTTCCATCCGCCGCAGCGGCAGGCCGTTCGTCCGCTTAATTGTTTCGCATGCAAATTTAGAGACCTTATCGCTATAAATCCGGCCTGGCTTGGAGAAGTAATGACGCCCGATATCCTCCGCTTTAGAGTATTGGGCCGATATTGTGTTGACAAAACATATCTCGGAGACGCGTCGAACATTATAGAGGCTGTTCTGGTACGGGCGGACAAAGTGGCGCAGGAGAAATGCGTACCATGTACTGATCTTAATGTTCTGCGGAACAAATCCGATCTCTTCGTAGGTCTTTGTTCTAAGCTCAGAGGTATTGTTGATGGTGTAGGTGATCAGGGCGGAACGCGCCCCTATTGCCTTTTGCGCGGCCTCAATGATTGTCGTCGTCTTGCCCGAACCGGCGGTCGCAAGGATGATGCGATTATTTGATTGCATCTTCAATGTAGTCCGGCAGAGTGATTGGCTCTACGCTTTCAAAGATTTTCAGTGCGTAGTCGGTTTTGTTACTCAACATATATTTGAGCAATTCGTCCGTCGTCTTGAAAGAGGTGCCTACGATCCTGTTCAATTTGGCCAAATCGTTGAGCGACACGAGATGCTTCTCAAGAGTATTGAGGTTGTTGTCGCTGCTAACGCAGATTCGAATATTCTTGTCGTCTGCGTAGTCCTTGTATTTTTCTTTGACTGCTTCAGCACTGCCGTCATTATCAGTGACTACGCGCGTGTCGATGTTGAGGGGCTTGGCAATCTCCAAGAAGCGCTTGAAAGCGAGCGAGTAGACTGAGATTATTTCGACCCCGGCTTCGAGGGGCAAGACGCCATACTTTTGACGATATGCTTTTTGGACGATCAGTTCGTCTGATGGACCCTCAACGAGGATCGTGCGCTTCGCGAGAATCAGCCGCAGCGTGTCGTGGCCGGGCAGCCTTTTGAAATAGGCTGCTGTATCGGGCGACAAATCGTTGATTGAAATATTGGTCTTTCCATTGAAGAGCAGGATGTGCTCAATGCCAAGCTTATTGAGTACAAAGCTGCTGTGTGTCGCGATAATAAGCTGTTTACCTGACGCTGCTGCGGACAAGTGAGCTATTAAGCGGTTCAGGTTGGTGTGCGAGAGGTGGTTCTCAGGTTCCTCGATGAGTACGATTTCTGCCGATTTTTCGGACTTCAATGCGAGTTTGATCTTGACAGAACTCTGCTCACCTTTCCCGGCCAGCGTAATTGGGATTTCGTCTAGATGGGGCAACACGGCGGATTCCCAGCCAGCCCGGGCCGTCATGTCCATGGCGACCGACAGCGTTTTGTCGGTTACCGTCCCTTTCTCCTTCGCGAGCCCTGCGTTGATTCTAGTGATGCTGGGGTCGTTGCGGAAGGCGTCGCGCATCTTCCTGTACGACAATGCAAGGTCAACTTGCTCTTTATCGGATAGATAATCCCGGGTGAACTCAACCACATATCTCCCGGCGGCGTATGTATCTGAGATGGCACTTGGGTCGATCAGGGAAGAACGCACGGGAATTGTGCGGGGCTTAATACGCTCCCCGGCAAATGTCTGCCAGACCACCTCGTAGTATTCCACCGGGATGCTTCTCACCGCCGAGGGGTCAGAGATGTAGTTCTGATACTCCGCCTTGTTGTCCTCGTCATTAAGACGAATTGTGAGGCTAATCCCCGGCTGGTTTTCACCTTCCGAGTTGTTGGTACCCTTGAGTTCGGCAAGGGCATCGCAATCTGTAAAGTAAAGTTCGACCATGATTTCGGGCGGCGGGGTTCCTTCACCCCTATTCAAGGCGTCAATGAACTGAGCTACACACCCTGTGTTGAAAAGGAAGGGATGGAGTTCGTAGACCGCCGGCCTCCGGTTGATCTGGCACTTTAGCGCCAGATTGATTGCCTCAAGCAGAGTTGATTTACCGGACTCGTTATCGCCTACGATGACGTTAAGGTCGGGGCGCAGGTTGATCTCGGCGGACGCGAGAGTCCGGTAGTTCTTTACAATGACGCGCTCAATGCTCATGCAAGATTCCAGCCTCTCAATTCATGAGCAGACAGTATAGCGCCCTTTGCGAGATTGGCCGGGCACCGGCTTGAATCCCATTCCGGCCGGGTGCCCAGGACCCCAGGTCTCGCTTCCGAGACCTGGGATTCCGTCAGCGCAAATACCAAAGATTGACAAACTCTGTTATCCGGTCCAGAATCGGAAACAGGAGATATTCCCCATGAATGTTTCGCTAACCCCCGAACTGGACAAATTCGTCGCCGGCAAAGTCGAGTCCGGCCGCTACAACTCCGCCAGCGAGGTCGTTCGCGAGGCCCTGCGCCTGCTCGAAGAACACGACAGGGCGCGCAGCGCGCAGCTTGCCGCCTTCAACCAGGAACTCGGGGCAAGGCTGGCCTCGCTGGACCGTGGAGAGCACGTCGAGCCGGAAGCGGCGCGGGCACGGCTTGAGCAGAAGTCCCGCGAGCGGAGAAAGCTCAGCGCATGAAGGAGTACGTTCTCAGCACCGGCGCCGAGCTGGACCTGGACGAGATTTGGGAGTACATCGCCCAGGACAACATCGATGCCGCCGACCGCTGGATAGGGAAGCTCTTTGACGCCTTCGAAGCACTGGCCCGAAACCCAGGAATGGGGCATAAACGGGAAGACCTTACCGCGTACCCGATCCTCTTCTGGCCGGTGGGCGCATACCTGATTCTCTACCGCGTCCAAAGCGAACGAATCGAGATTGTTGCTGTGACCCAGGGCGCGCGGGATATTCCGTCGTTTCTGCGTCAGCGCACCCAATAGAAAGCAGGAGAGTCACCGCCGCCCGCCGGCTTCCCGAATCGTTGACCCGCCCTTCCCTGACCCCTGACCCCTGATCTCTGACCCCTGTCCCGTCGCCGCGGCAAAGACAGAAGCCCGCCATAAATCGGCAATCTGTACACGAAATATGTACATATTGGGCCGCAAAATGCGCGCAAAAAGGGGGCAAAAAGGGGCCAAAAACGACTAATTTTGAGTACTTTTACCCTTTTATGGAGACTTCCAGGGCGGCTTTCACGGTTTTATGACTGCCTGGAACGCGACTTTTTCGCATATTGCAATTCAAACCTGCTCTTTGTGGGCCTGCAGGCCGACAAATGTGTGGGCTTGCAGGCAGACATTTTCAAGCTCCAACTGACCTCTGATCTCTGAACCGTACAATAAAGAAGGAAGCCGAACCCCACCCAACGCATGGCGGACGAAGAGCAGAACAAGCCCAAAAACCCCGATCCCCGCAAGCGGGATGAAGACCCGGTCGGCAAAGTCTACGACTCCCGCCTGGTCAAACGTCTCGCCCATTACCTGCGCCCTTACTGGGTTCAGGCTACCGTCTCCGCCGTCGCCGTCAGCCTCAAATCCCTCAGCGACGTCACCGGCCCTTACCTGGTCAAAGTCGCCATCGACCGCTACCTCACCGGCAAGCCCGGCCCCGCAACCAACTGGCTCACGCGCCGCCTCCCGGCCGACCCTTGGCAGGGAATCACCCAGTTGGCCGCCATCTGGCTCGGCGCCCTGCTCTCCGCCTATCTCTTTCAATTCATTCAGACTTACCTCATGCAGTGGACCGGCCAGAAGATCATGTTCGATCTGCGCCGCGACATCTTCCGCCACATGCAGCGCATGCACATCGGCTTCTTTGATACCCACGCCGTCGGACGCCTGGTCACCCGCCTCACCTCCGATGTGGACGCCATCAACGACATGTTCACCGCCGGCGTGCTGGCCATCGTCGACGATTTTTTCAACCTCGTCATCATGTCCGCCGTCATGCTCACCATCAACTGGTGGCTGGCGCTGATCGCCTTCTCCGTCCTGCCGCTGATCCTCATCGTCACCCGCCTCTTCCGCAATCACGTGCGGGAGAGCTTCCGCCGCGTCCGCGCCGCCATCGCCCGCATCAACAGCTTCACCCAGGAACACATCTCCGGCATGAGCGTGGTGCAACTCTTCAACCGCGAGCAGCGCGCTTATGACGATTTTGAGGCCGTCAACCGCCTGCACATGATCGCCTTTAAAGACACCATCTTCGCCTACGCCCTCTATTACCCCGCCGTAGAACTCCTTTCCTCCGTCGCCATTGCTTTGGTTATCTGGCGCGGCGGCTTCGGCGTGCTCAAGGGTACGGTCACCATCGGCGTGCTGGCCATGTTCATCCAGTATTCGCAGCGCTTCTGGCGGCCTATCCAGGATTTGAGCGATAAGTACAACATCCTGCAAGCCGCCATGGCCGCCTGCGAGCGCATCTTCAAGCTGCTCGACACGGCTCCCGAAATCGTCAATCCCGCACATCCGGTCGAGGGCGACGGATCCAACCGCATTGAGTTCCGCCATGTCTGGTTCACTTATCAGAAGCTCACCGCCGACCAGCAGTCTGCCGTGGACCTGGCAGCGGTAAGTGAATCGCCCGCCGCCGAGCTGGCCTCTCTTGCAGACATCGAGTGGATTCTCAAAGATGTTTCCTTCACCATCGAGCCCGGAGAGACGGTGGCCATCGTGGGCCACACCGGCGCCGGCAAAACCACCCTTACCAGCCTGATGATGCGCTTCTACGACGTGACCGCGGGCCGGATTCTGGTGGACGGCGTAGACCTGCGCGCGCAAGACCTGACCGCGCTTCGGCAGCATTTCGCGGTGGTTTTGCAGGACCCATTCCTCTTTACCGGCACACTGGCGGAGAACATCCGCCTTGGTAACGAGAAGATTACGGATGCCAGGCTGCGCCAGGCTGCCCGCGATGTGAATGTTTTGGACTTTATCGAGAGTTTGCCCAACGGCTTCGACGAGCCGGTGCGGGAACGCGGGAGTTCGCTCTCCACGGGACAGAAACAGCTCATCAATTTTGCCCGCGCGCTGGCCTACAATCCGCGCATTCTTATCCTGGACGAGGCCACCTCCAGCGTGGACACGGACACCGAACTGCGCATCCGCGGCGCGCTGGAGCGCATGGTCGAGGGGCGGACCAGCGTGCTCATCGCTCACCGGCTCTCCACCGTGCAACGCGCCGATACCATTCTGGTCATGCACAAGGGCCAGTTGCGCGAGCTGGGCTCGCACCAGCAACTGCTGGCCAAGCGCGGAATCTACTGGAAGCTCTATCAGCTGCAGTACAAGGAACAGGAGTCAGTGGCGCTTGGACTTTGAGCGCGACAGCCTTTATCATGAACCGCAGCAACCGTCCCAGAGGATTTAAGTAACTGCGGGAATCCCCACCATGAACAGAACCGTAAAAATCGAAGCCTCGCTGGCCTGCGCCAACCTCAGGAATCTCGAGGCCGACATCGAGCAGCTAAGCGCCGCGGGAATCGACTTTCTGCACATCGACATCATGGACGGAAAGTTTGTTCCCAACTTTGCCCTGGACTTCGGCATCATGCGGACGGCAAGAGAGCTTTGCAGCATTCCTCAGGAATGTCACCTCATGGTGGTCGAACCTGAGCGGTATATCGATCGGACGGTTGCAGCGGGCGCGGAATACGTCGCCATCCATGTTGAAGCCACCTATCATGTGCAAAGAGCCCTGCAGCAAATCCGCGACGCCGGAGCAAAGTCCGGAATCGCCCTGAACCCGGCCACGCCGCTCACTAACCTCGAATACATCCTGGATGACATCGACATGGTTACCGTCATGACCGTCAATCCGGGCTTTGTCGGGCAGACTCTCATTCCGGCCATGCTGGGCAAGATAAAGGACGTCCGCGCATTGCTCAGTTCAACCGGGCATGACCATGTCGAAATCCAGGCCGATGGGAATGTGAGTTTCGAACATATACCGGCGATGGTCGCCTCCGGCGCTACCATGCTGGTCGGAGGATCGTCCAGCGTCTTCCACAAGGACTATTCCATCGTCCAGGCCATAGCCGCCATAAGAGAGATCGTGAAAGGGGTCGAGGCAGACCAATGATGATCGTGCATTCGTACCCGATTGCCGTAGTGCTCTGTGTGCTGACCATGATGTGCTGGGGCTCGCACGCCAACACCCTCAAAATGGAGCCGCGCTCCTATGCATTCCCGCTCTACTACTGGGATCAGGCCATCGGCTACCTGCTGCTGCCTCTGCTTGCCGGACTTACCTTCGGCTCCTTTGGCTCGGGAGGAAGAACGCTTCTGGACGATCTGGCGCAGGGCAGCATGAGCAGCTTTGAATGGGCCATTCTGGGCGGGTTTGTTTTCAATCTGGCCAACATTCTCTTTACCTCCGCCATTCATGTCGCGGGCATGGCGGTGGCCTTCCCTATCGGCATTGGAATCGCTCTCGTCGAGGGCGTAGTGATTAACTACATTGCCCAGCCCAAAGGCAATCCGTTGCTCATTTTTACGGGCGTCGCGCTCATTACTCTGGCCATCGTTCTCGATGCGCTGGCTTATCGCAACCAGCAAGACGTGGGGAGCGAACCGGGCATGCTCGTTAAGGGCGTCTCGCTGGCTTTGGCGGGCGGTATTCTGATGGGATTGTTTTACTATCTCGTGCAGAGATCGCTTTCCATCAACTATACCCACTTAGATCCGGGTAAGTTCGGGCCTTACGCCGCTGTGCTGGTTTTTTCCGCCGGTTCCTTCACCTCCAATCTGCTCTTCAACAGCTATCTTATGTCTCATCCTTTCAAGGGAGCCAAGGTAAGTTACTCCGATTACTTCAGCAAGGGCACGCTTAAGTATCACCTGATCGGGATATTGGGCGGATTGATCAACTGCACCGGCACCACCTCCAATTTCATCGCCTCCAAGACCGCAAGCCCCGCCATTGCCTACGGCCTGGGGCAGGGCGGGACCATGATCGCCGCTATCTGGGGCGTCTTTATCTGGAAGGAATTCAAAGGCGCGTCCAAGGGGACCCTGGCCATGATTGCGGCTATGTTTGTCCTCTTCCTTACCGGATTGGTCTTGCTGGTCTCGGCGATGTTGTAATCAAGGATGAACTGCAAAACCAGAACAAGGGAACAATATGATTGCTATCGGGTCCGATCACGCGGCATTCGCGCTTAAGGAAGAAATCAAGGCTTATCTGATCGAGAAGGGCTATAAGGTTCAGGATTTCGGCGCCTTTGGGCCGGAACGAGCCGACTATTGCGACTTCGGCTTTCAGGTGGGCGAGGCGGTGGCCCGCGGAGAATGCGAAAAGGGAGTGCTGTTTTGCGGTTCGGGAGTCGGTATCTCCATCAGCGCAAACAAAGTCAGAGGCATACGGGCGGTGGTGTGCAGCGAACCCTACTCGGCAAAGCTCTCCCGCGAACATAACGACACCAATATCCTTGCCCTGGGCGCGCGCGTGGTTGGCATCGGGCTGGCCAAGATGATCGTCGATGTATGGCTCGGCGCCGAGTTTGAGGGAGGCAGGCACGCCGGCAGAATCGAGAAGATCGCCCGCTACGAACGGCAAAGCGAGCGGTAGAACGAAAGAACTCTGCATGTGAGTGGCGTGCGGCCCACAGATGGGCAGGTATTTGCTTTGAAAGGGCGCTGCCGGCAGGCCGGGATTTCAACCCCGGCAATCGATCCATCCGTACGCGGCTCTCCAATCTCTGTTTCCTGCCTCTCGAACCTCGCGCTATCAGTCGAAGACCACCGTCTTGTTCCCGTAGCAGAGGATCCGCCGGTCCAGGTGCCAGCGCACCGCGCGGGAGAGAACAATGCGTTCCAGATCCCGCCCCCGCGCCACCAGATCCTCCACTTGGTCGCGGTGCGAGATGCGCGCCACGTCCTGCTCGATGATCGGCCCATCGTCCAGCAAATCGGTCACATAGTGGCTGGTGGCCCCGATCAGCTTCACTCCCCTTGCATGCGCCGCATGGTACGGTTTGGCCCCCGTAAACGCAGGCAGAAACGAGTGGTGCACATTGATGATCGCCGCCGGATAGCGGGCAACGAAGCCGGGCGAAAGAACCTGCATGTACCGCGCCAGCACCACCAGCTCAACCCCATAGGACGAAAGCAGTTCCAGTTGCCGCGCCTCGGCCTCGGCGCGCCTGTCCGCCGTAGCCTCAACATATTCAAACGGAATCCCGTAAAACTCCGCCAGCCTCTCCACATCCCTATGATTCGAAACGATGATGGGAATCTCGCAAAGCAGTTCACCGGTCCGCCACCTGTGCAGCAGATCCGCCATGCAGTGCAGGTACTGCGAGCAAAACAAAGCCACTTTCGGGCGCCGCCCGCTGGAGCTCAACTGCCACCTCATGCCCAGTTCGCGGGCCAGCGGGGCGAAGGCGGCGCGAAAGCCTTCCAGATCGAAGGGCGCTTCGTCATTCGCTGGGTGCCCCACCCTCGCCGCGTCTTTGTCCTTGCGGCTAGGGTGGGATTCAGTACCGCACAATTTTCGTTCCGAATCACTAGGACTGCCGTCAGCAATACTAAGGCTGCTGTCTGCAGGGCCGTCCAGCGCCCACTCGACGCGCATGAAGAAGAGGCCCAGTTCGTGGTCCTGGTGCTGGTCGGCGTGAAGAATGTTGGCGCCTCGCTCGTAGAGCAGCGTGGCGACGCGGGCCACCAGTCCCTTGCGGTCCGGGCAATCAATCAGCAGTACAGCGGAGTCTTTCATGCTTTCTTCAGCTTAAACCAACGTATTCCTAGGAGACCCGGTTGCGTTGAGCCGCGGGCGTAGCGTGAACCAGCTTGGCAACCTTCTCCGCGCACCAGAGCTTGATAAGCGACTGGTAGGGCACGTCCAGCTTGCGAGCGTGGCTGCGGATGGTGTTCAGAACATCCTCCGGCATACGCAGGGAGATCGTCTCCGTAGAGGGGCGCAGCTTGGGAAAGGTCACCAGCTTGGCCTTGCTCCAATCCACATACTCCGTGCTGTCGTTCTTGGGCGACTCCCAGAAGGCGCGCTCTTCGGCTTCGCTCTTAAACTTAGGAATGGGCTTTAACGGCTTGCTCATAGATGGCTCTCTCCTTCCTGCTCATCCCCCGCGCCGAGATGGGACGAATCAGCGTTCCGTTTCCGCGCTCGGTAAAGGTGACATGCAACCGGCGATCCAGATCGGTCCTGCCCAGCGCATGAAATCGCCGCTCGCGCTGGCTGTGTTTCAGATCATCGGCCAACAGCAGAGGCTTATTGAGAAAGACCTGCTCGACTTCCGCCTTGGAGACGCTATGCTTCTCGCTCTTTCTGGCGTTGCCTTCGTCCCAGTCGAACCCGGTGTAGAGCATGGGCTGCCTCTGTATATGTTTGCAATATACCACGGCAAGCGGAGACTCCACAAGCCGCCTGCAAACGAAAAGCATGCCTCAGGGGTTAAAACCCCGTTCCCGGAATGTCGCCGTATTGCCGGGGATGAATCCGCGGCCTACCGTTCCCGACTATCTGCGGTGGGGCCAGCGGCTCGCTCTTCGCTCGCAAGGGCTTCCTTGCCTGGTTACACGCTGACAGGGTGAGGTTCGTGGTCTCCCAGGTCCCAAAAAGCGGGATCTGGGGCACCCGGCAGCCAGGAAGCCGAGGAGATTGTACAAAAAGACGTACACTTTGCTAAGGATGAAAACCGATCCCCACGCAGTTCAAATCTCGGTCGATGGATCATGCTTTCCATGCGAAGGGAGGAAATCTGGATACGCTGGCGTAGTAGTGTATCCGGATGACCCGACCGAGCAGGAGGTTGTGTTTCAGGGATTCAAAGAAAGCACCATCAATCGGATGGAGATTTCGGCGTGCATCGCAGCCATGAAATGGGTGAAAGAAGAAGGAATCGGGCGCCGATATAGCAGAGTGCAGATATTCAGCGACTCACAGTACGTGTTTAATAATCAGTTCTCAGCTCCGTCGTGGCAGAAAGCCAAATGGCGTACCGCTGCTGGACGACCGATTGATAACTCGGAACTGTGGAAAGTGTTCTTGTCAGCGAAGTCAAAGGCGGGAATTCGGATCGACATTTGCAAGGTGAAGAACAAATCTTCCCCACTTTTGAAGCGAGTGGACAAGTTGGCGAAAGCTGCTGCGAAAAGTAACCCTCGCATTGATCGAGGACTCGTCGTAGGAAAAATCGGACGCGCCAAGATCAAAGGCACTGGTACGATGTTTCCCGCAGCGAACCAGGTAATCGTTGTACGTATCGTACGCTCGAAAATAGTTGGAAAGACGCGGGAGAACCGCTTCGTTTTTGAGGTGTTTGATGAGAAAACCAGTGCTTACGTCTCCAAGCACTTCGCCTACTGCACTCCTGTAACAGGAGCCCAGTTGCACCGGCAACGAGGGTTTCGTGTGCGGATGAACGACAACCCTCATTACCCGCAGATTCTTGAGGTAATCGAAGAGGTGTCGCTGCCAAAAACAGAGCGAAAGAAGAAATCGTCAGCGATTCCGCAGCCGTGAATAGACGCCCTTTTACAACGCGCGGATTCACTGCGAAACGTGAGCAGATGTTTCTGTCAGCCGTGAATGGACGCCCTTTTACAACCGGTCTGTGCCGGTCCATAGTTCCTCAGAGGTTTCCGTCAGCCGTGAATGGACGCCCTTATACACCTTTCCAGTGCGCTGTACTACGGTTATGCTGGTTTCCGTCAGCCGTGAATGGACGCCCTTATACACCAGAAATGTTTGACAACGCACATCTGTATCAGTTTCCGTCAGCCGTGAATGGACGCCCTTATTCACCCAAGTCTGAGGATTGGATTGCAGAACACATGTTTCCGTCAGCCGTGAATGGACGCCCTTATACAGCCATCTTGGCCCAGACCGCGTACGGCATCTGTTTCCGTCAGCCGTGAATGGACGCCCTTATACAGCCACCGATAGCGGCTGCCCGTTTCATGGGATGTTTCCGTCAGCCGTGAATGGACGCCCTTATACAGCCCTGGTAGAAACAAAGTTTGTGGGCATGGGTTTCCGTCAGCCGTGAATGGACGCCCTTATACAGCAGATCCGCCCTAACTCACTGACCGGAAACGGCATCGCAACGGGCGAGGATCAAAAAAAACAGTAAACACTGGCATCGGGAATCCCTGTTTCGTCCATTTTTTCAAATTCCGGTGCTAGGGCGAAGCCCGACCGGCGGGCACAAACCCTCCGGTAACGCACCTCGGCTGTTTGGACCAGGGGATGGTCGGTTACGCGGCAACCGTGAGGATGCCGTCATTCGCCTATCCGCCCAGTACCCGGCCGCGAAACTACTGGTTCCCCTGCCCGAGGGCAACAGAACCGTCCCGGCCGATAAGCTCCTTCAACCATTGCTGAAAGAGATCGAACTTCTTGAACTTACCGCCATTTTCTACCTGATGCAACCCCCGCAGCGCAATAATCACGCTGGCGTTGGAGTCCGCATTGGCGGTGTGGCCGCAAGCTACGCACTTGAACACGTCTTGAATCGCTTTTCCCGCCGCGTCTTTCTTGGGACGGTTGGCAGGGTCCTTGTGACCGCATTTTGCGCAAGTTTGCGAGGTATAGGCCGCAGGAACCTCGACCGGGGTTGGCAGGCCCTCCCGCTCTGCCTTATAGGTGAGCATCTGCTTGAGCTTGGCGAACTGGCTTTGCTTCAGGAACCGGCCCATGGTCACACCACGAATGGCCTCGATCACGATCTGGGAGCGGTTCTGTTTGGCGATCGACACTATCCGGTTGGCGTATTCGCCCAGAATGATCTCCCCGCGTTTGCCGCGCAGCGAAAACCTGCGCGACCGCTGCTTTCCGAGTTTTTGCAACCGAATGATTTGAGCTTCATGGTGTCTCATCTCCAACTTGAACGCGTCGCCATCCAGGTCGAGATTGGTTTCGAGGGCCTTGCCCATCCGGTCGATCAGCGTTGCCGCGCCCAGCTTGGCCGCGCCACGGTCGATGCCGAGGAAGGTCTCCGTCTCGACCTTCGCAGGATTAAACTCGAAGGCCGCATGGAGATAAAAGTCGTAATCTTCGGCGTTTAAGGGGACGGGCTGTCCGCCCTTCAATGCATCGCCAGCGGCGCGGGCCTTAGCCCTTGATGCAGGCTTTTCCCGCCGCTTCACCACCAGCTTGGCGCTTTGGATGGAACCGTAAGTCAGATACTCCCGCTCATGGAATTCGCGGCCCAATTCCAGCGGCAGAATCAGGCCGGGGTATTTCTTCCCGCCAAGTGGCGCCTTCGTCTTGCAATCGATAAAGCCGTCTTTGAGAACCAGCTTTTTGCAATAACGGTGGCCTTGGGCGAAAAGCCGGACAAGCAGATAGTAGTTTCCGTCGCAAAAAGCAAGCAGGCAGCCCCGCCCGAACTCGTTGCGGGTGAACTCAATGGGATGGGGCAGCGCGCCCTCCAGCTTGCGCAGCACCTGCCCTGCGGCCCGTGAGACGGCCCAGTTGGCGTAAATTTTGGTCAGACGCTTGGCGACGCGGGTCTCCCCTCGTTCGCTCGCCTTGTCGATCTTTTCCTGATGCTGCGGCTTGACGGCGAGTATCGCCTCCGGGTCTGAAAACTCGCTGTATGCCTTGCGAAACTCCTCGTCGGTCATTGCGGCCAAGCTTGAGACCGTCGGCGGATTAGACTCGTTCTCTCCCTTGTACGCCTTGCTGAGGTGGCTCATGAGCATCGCGGATGCGTCGCCTATGAGATAGTCGCGCAGCGGAGCCAGTTCCCAGCTTTTGGGCACAATTGTGTAGAGCAGTTTGCTTAACTTGAATTTGTTGGGCCTACGTTTTTCCTTCTTGTCCAACTCGGAGACTTGTTCCAGCAGATCGGGAATCGCCAGCGTCTCTTCGAGTACGGCCTTCAACGTCTCGTGATAGCGGGTCATGGCGTACCAGAGCATCGTGCTCTTGTGTCTTGACGGGTTGTGAACCTTGAAGCGCGCGGTCTTGAACATGGTTTGGATATGACAGCCAGTCTATGCTCGCAGTCCATTGACCCGCAACAACACCATCGAGAGCCAGACGCCTTATTGACAGTCCCTCCTCACGCATTCAGCATTTTCCGCTGATGCGGACAACACGATTGCATATACCGTCCCCGAAAAGCTATTGGCAGTCCGCGGCGCAAAAAGACGCCGGGGCAAAGACTGCCCCGGTGTGCGCGTGCTACGCAATGAAATTGTCTTGCCCACCTTGCTGCGCAGGCGGCGTAGGCAGAAGCGGGCGCGCGCTTTTTCTTGGCGCGCGTAGGCCGAAGGCGTCCGCCTGGACGGCCAGTCCCCGCAGGTGCTCAGGCGGCTGTATTCCCGCGGACCTCGAACGGCGCGTTCAACTGCTGGCGGAGGCTGCCGGCCAGATCGGCCACCACGCGGAGCTTGTCGGCGATGGGAGAGGCTGCTTCGCTGCCGGACAGGGCCAACTGCGAGTGCAGAAGCAGACCGGCGACCGTCGTTTTCAGCTCGCTTTCGATAGCTGCCGCCGCCGCCCGGCGGGCCAGCGCCTGCTCCCGCTCGCGGCGGTGCAGGGCGGCGCGAATCTCCCTGGTCAGCCGGGCCGCTCCGGAGAGCGCGAAGTTGATCTGCAGGGGAATCGCCAGGCCGGCGTGCTCCCATATCGCCTCGGCGGCGGCCGGGTCGCACTCGGCCATGGTCTCATCCACCACTATGGCGGCAAACTCCCGGCGGCGCAGCGCCCCCAGCGCGGCCTTGCGTCCCTCCGCCACTTCAACCTCCATGCCCAGTTGCGCGCCCACCACGGCGGCGCAGTTGCGGGCGCCTTCGACTCCAGTCACAATCAGAATGCTCATCCCAAGCTCCTTCAAGCGCGCCCGGCCGCCTTGTGGCCTGGGCTGGTTCTGCCGGCAAGGGCGGTTTGGTCTCCGCACGGTACCGTGGCGTTTCCCGTATTTGTCCTATCGGCACAAATTCTTCCGCCTATAGTCCAGAGCGGTCACTCGTCCCGAAGCGGGTCGGCGATGCCGTATTCCTTCAGCTTGCGGTAGAGGGTGGTCTTGCCGATGCCCAGCAGCTTGGCGGCCTGCAGCTTGTCGCCGTTGAGGGTGCGAATGGCTCCCAGAATGGCCTGGCGCTCCAGCTCGGCCAGCGTCTTCACCTCGGGCGCGCCGCCCTCCTGAGCCAGGTCGCCCGTGGCCGCCGCGGCGCGCCGGGCCTCCAGGCCCTGCTGCTGCAACAGCGTGGGCAGGTCGCCCAGGTGCAGGACCGGCCCCGAAGAGAGGGCGCAGGCACGCTCGACTGAATTTTCGAGCTCGCGTACGTTGCCGGGCCAGTCGTGCCGCATCATGGTGCGCAGCGCCTCGTCCGAGAGCGTGAACTTGATGCCGTGCTCGCGGCTGATGCGGTCCAGAAAGTGCGCTGCCAAGAGCGGTATGTCCTCGCGGCGGTCGCGCAGCGGGGGCAGGCGCAGATTGACCACGTTGAGCCGGTAGAAGAGATCCTTGCGGAAGGCGCCTTTTTCGACCATCACCGCCAGGTCGCGGTTGGTGGCGGCCACGATGCGCGCCTTCATGGGCACGCGATGGGTGGCCCCCACCGGCCTGACTTCCTTTTCCTGCAGAGTGCGCAGCAGCTTGGCCTGCAGGTCGAGCGACAGCTCGCCGATCTCATCCAGAAAGACCGTTCCCCCCTCGGCCGAGACCAGCAACCCGTCTTTGGCGCGATTGGCCCCGGTGAAGGCGCCCTTCACGTAGCCGAACAGCTCGCTCTCGATCAGAGTGGGCACCAGCGAGCCGCAGTCCACGGGCAGAAAGGGCTTTTGAGAGTTGGGGCCGTAGGCGTGGATGGTCCTCGCGACCAGCTCCTTGCCCGTGCCGCTCTCGCCCAGGACCAGCACCGGGTGGGAGCTCTGGGCGACTTTGGAAAGGATGCGGTAGAGCTTCTCCATCTCGCCCGACCGGCCGATCATCGCGCCCAGCCCCTGCGAGAGCCTGAGCCGCTCGCGCAACTGGCGCGTGGCGGTGTCGGTCAGGTGGCTTTGGGCGGCGCGGTCGAGCACCGTCGAAAGCTCGTCCATGGCGAAGGGCTTGGTCAGGTAGTCGGAGGCTCCGCAGCGCATGGCCTCGACGGCCGCGTTCACCGAGCCCGAGGCGGTCATGGCGATCACCGAGGTATCGGGATAGAGCAGCTTGACCTCGGAGACCAGCTCCAGGCCCAGGTTCGAGCCCGCGGGCAGGTTGACCAGCAGAATGTCGGCCGCATGGCCGCGCAGTTGGCTGCGCGCCTGGCTCAGGTCGCCCGTGCTCTCCACCGCATAGCCGAGGCTGGAGGCGATCTCGGCGCAGGCCGACCGCATCGCCGGGTCCGCGTCCACCACCAGCAGGTGCAACCGCACCGCCGGCTCCGCAAGTTGAGGGATAAACTCCATGGCTCTTGTGTTTAAGACTGTTTCAAGCATTGTATGCGCCTCACGCGTGATTTGGTGAATGGGTGATTTCCAGCCGGTACTCCGGCCCCTTCCTTGAACTGCGCTAGCGGTTGCGGATTGGAAGCTCGATCTCGAAGCGCGCCCCCGACGGGCTGCGGTTGGCGGCGTGAATCCGGCCGCCCGCCCCCTCGATGATCGACCGGGTGATGGAGAGGCCCAGCCCGCGATGGATCCCCGGCCAGCCTCCGGCCCTGGATACGTCCCTGGCGCGGGTGGTGTAGCCGGAGTTGAAGATCTTGTCCAGGACCTCGCCGGGGATGCCCGGTCCATTGTCCTCCACGGTCAACAGCAGGCTGGGCTGGGCATCGGAACTGGCGACAGGGCTGGCTTTGGAGCTGGCTGCGCACTCGCGCAGACGGAGATGAATCCACCCCCCCGCCGGCATGGCCTCGGCCGAGTTCTTGGCCAGGTTGACCAATATCCTGGTCAGGTCCTCTCCCGTCAGACTCACCGGCCTCAAGCCCTCTTCGGCGTCGACGGTGACGGCAATCGAGGGTCCGGCCAGGGCGGCCAGCAGATTCCGGTTGGCCATGAGCTCTGCAGCCAGGTTGTCGATCAGTTGGGCTGGGATCGAATCCCACCCGCGCCGGGACCGGGCAACCCCGGCGCGCACAGGCCGGCCACCGGCAACCTCTGCGGCAGGCGATCTTCCCCGGTCGCGCAGGCTGTCCTCAAAGGAACCGGCCTCAGGAGCCTCGTGGGCATCCAGAGCCACCAGCTTTTCCACCAGCCGGCGGCTGGCCGCGGCCACCAGCCGCAGCTCGCTTCCATAGTGAAGAAACTGGGTCGCCAGCACCCCCGGTTCCTCCAGGAGATCGCAGTAAAGCCCCAGCGCCGTGACCATGTTTCTGGCGTCATGCGCCACCTCCGCCAGGCTTTCACCCTGGCTGCGCAGATTGGCAAGGGTCTCCACCACCGCTTCCACCCGCCTGCGCTCCGCTCCGTCCAATCCTGCCGTCTGTATGATCTGCTGCATTGTCCGCTACCTTTCGTTTAGCTACTAGCTTCTAGCTACTAGCTGCTAGCTCAACCTGTGATTCCAAGGCCGTCCTTCCAAACTGATCCCTGCACCCAACCAGCTAGAAGCTAGAGGCTAGAAGCTAAAGGCTTCTTCCAGCTCTGCCGCTTCCCGTTCCTGTCTGCCCCCTGGGTTTTGTCCTCTTCTAATACACGTAGCGTGCCAAACTAGGACGCTTTTGCTAAGTTCCTGATAAGGGAAGCGTTCATCCCCGAGTTCCAGAAAAACCACGGTGCTCCCATGCGGGCCATGCGTCCCAAAATGGAACAAGGCCATCCAAGAGAATTGATATAAATAGCCTACTTTCAATATGTTAGACGTTATTCCTGTTCTGGGTCGTTCCGGAACTGTTTTTCCCGCCCTGGAACTAACCCTCGCTTCACGCGCCGCCCCCGCCGGCACGTGCTCTCCCGTACAATCGCCCTATGCACGCGCATGGCCCGATTTCGCACTTTCGTCCCGACGGCAGGATCCCTGCCCAGATTCGCCCCCTCTCCCTTACCCCCGGCTTTGTCCAGACCGCCGAAGGCTCGGTGCTGGTCTCGCTGGGCAATACCCGGGTGCTGACCTGCGCCACCGTCGAACAGGGAGTGCCGGGCTGGCTGCGCAACGCGGGCCGGGGCTGGGTCACGGCGGAGTACGCAATGCTGCCCCGCTCCACGGTCACCCGTACTCCCCGTGAGAGCGAACGGGGCAAGATCGGCGGGCGCACCCACGAGATTCAGCGGCTGATCGGCCGCAGCTTACGCTCTGTTGTGGACATGCAGGCGTTGGGCGAACGAACCGTGATTCTCGACTGCGACGTGATCCAGGCCGACGGCGGCACGCGCACGGCGGCCATCACCGGCGCGGCGGTGGCCCTCGCCCTGGCCCTGAACGCGCTCGTAGAGGCCGGAACCCTCAAGGCCTCGCCGCTCAGGCAACTGGTAGCCGCGACCTCGGTGGGCATCGTGGACGGCACGCCCGTGCTCGACCTCTGTTATGAGGAGGATTCGGCAGCCGAGGTGGACATGAATGTAGTGATGACAGAAGACGGCGGCTTGATCGAGACCCAGGCCACGGCCGAGAAGGGAAGTTTTTCGCGGGCGCAGTTGAATTCGCTTGTGGACTTGGCCGAGGTGGGCCTTAAAGAAATCTTTGCCGCGCAACGGGCGGTGCTGGGGCAGTAGGGTTTTTTAAGAGATTGCACGGGTGCGGCCCTATGGCCGGTCCTGGGCGGCGTGGAGAAAACGCAGGATGTGAATCGATTGATCGTCTACCGCATAGATCAACAGATAAGGAAGAGGCGCGAGAACCAACTCGCGCGTGCCGCTCTTGCTGCCAACGCGGCCCGCATACGGAAAGGCCTTGAGCGATCTTGCCGCGTCGTAGAGCCGTTGAATGGTCGAGGCGGCAAAAGATGGGTGGTAAAACCAGAGGTAGTTGGCGATGCCTTCCAGATCATCGGCCGCGGCCATCGACCACCGCAACCGTCTCAAGCCCGCATCATCCGCGCCACGCGAGCGTCCATCTCTTCCTCTTCAAGGAATTCGCCGCGGGCTATCTGATCGATTCCCAACTGCACCTGCGCGTCGAACCAGTTCTCCTGGGCGAGCAGGCGGTCCACGGCCTCGGTAACCAACTCGTCTGCGCTGCGCCCGGTGCGCGTGGAGAGGCTGGCGAGTCCCGCCGCCTGACGTTCGGGAAGCTGAAGGTTCATAGGGGAAGATTAGGAGTATGCCATTCGCATGTCAAGACGCTCGATTCACCGCAGCGCCGCCGCCAGCAGCAGCGTCGTTCCCAGCCCGGCCACCGAGAGCACCGTCTCCAGCACCGTCCATGTGGAGAGCGTCTCCTTCAGGTCCAGCTTGAAGAAGGACTGGATCAGCCAGAAGCCGGGATCGTTCACGTGGGAGAGGATGATGGAGCCGGTGCCGGTGGCCAGCACCAGCAGCTCGGGACGCACGCCGAAGTGCCCGGCCATAGGCGCCAGCACCGCCGAGGCTACGGCCATGGCTACGGTGGCCGAGCCCATGGAGACGCGGATGACCGCGGCCAGCAGCCAGGCCAGCACCAGCGGCGGCAGGTGAGCGCCCAGCGCCAGGCTGACCGTGGCCTGCGCGGCTCCCGAATCGCGCAGGATGCCGCTCAACCCCCCGGCCGCGGCCAGGATCACCAGCACAGTGGCGATGGGTTCAAAGGATTCCGCGGTCAACTTCCGCAGCAGCTCGCGCCCATGCCGCTGTCCGGTCTGAATCCGCCCGCCTAGCGTGACCAGAGCCACCAGCACGGCGATCAGCAGGGCAATATCCGGGCTGCCCTCAAAGTGCAGAATCCGGTTTGCCGCGCCTCCCGGCGCGGTTAGCGAGTCGGCCCAACTGCCCAGAAAGATCAGCGCGACGGGAAGCAGAATGGCCGCCGCGGCACGTGTGGGACCTGCCGGCGCGGGAATTGGTTTCAGATTGGATGGAGGATTCCCAGGTCTCTCCGCCGCGGCGGACGAGACCTGGGGCACCCGGGATTCCGTGGAGGAAATCTCGGCAGCTCCCTCCACGCGAAGGTCATTGCGGAGATCTTCCCTAAGCGTTGGCGCGAAGAGCGTCAAGCCTTCATCGGCGGCTACCGGCGTGGGTTTTTCTCCCCGCCTATGCCAGCGGCGCAACAGAAACCATCCCAGTCCCGGCCCGGCCAGCGCGGCGGCGGGCAATCCAACGGCCAGGCCCCAGAGAATGGTGCGGCCCAGGTCGGCGTGATACTCGGTGGCCGCCAGCATCGCGGCCGGATGCGGCGGCAGCATGCCATGCACCATGGAGAGCCCGGCCAGCACCGGCAGTCCCACCAGGATGGGCGGCCGTCCGCTGCGCCGCGCGGCCTCGGCCACAATGGGCATCAGCAGCACCAGCCCCACCTCAAAAAACACCGGCATCCCTACCAGGATGCCGAGGGCCAGCAGCGCCCAGGGCAGGCCTTTGATTCCACAGTTCTCCACCAAAACTCTGCCCAGCGCAGCTGCGCCGCCGGAGCCGGCCAGCAGGCGCCCCAGCACCGCGCCCAGGCCCAGAACAATGGCGATGTGCCCCATCAGGTTGCCCACCCCGGCGGTAAAGGAGAGAGGAACCTGGGTCAGCGGCATGCCCGAGGCTACGCCCAGCGCGAGCGCCGCCACCGCCAGCGCCAGAGCCGGATGCAAGCGAACCCTGGCGATCAGGATCAACAGCAGCAGCACCGTCCCGGCGGCGCAGGCCAACAGGAACCAGTCGTGAGCTGTAGCGGCGGCAGGGATCACTGCCAGATTATTCCACACCCCGGCGGGGCCCACATCGGGACGCGCCCATCCCGATCTGGTTTGCGGAACGGCATTACCCGCGTGTGCTCATGAGCACACTTTTTCCTTGCGCGCCTCTGCTACCATAGGGATGATTGCGGTTCCTGCCGCCTGACTGGCTGATCTCCCTCTTACAGGGTGCAAACGCACAGGCGGCCGGAGCCAACTCAAACGCGCCGGTTTATCCGGCGAACAGGAGAATTTATGCCTTTAGTTTCCATGCGGCAACTCCTCGACGAGGCCGCCAAGGGCGGTTACGGCGTCGGCGCATTCAACGTCAACGATATGGAACAGATTCAGGCCATCATGGAAGCCGCCAGGCAAACCCAGTCGCCGGTCATCGTCCAGGCCAGCCGCGGCGCCCGCGCCTTCGCCCAGGACCGCTATCTTTTTCACCTCATCCTGGCCGCCAACGAGCTCTATCCAGAAATTCCCATCGCCATGCACCAGGACCACGGCAACAGCTTTGAGACCTGCAAGAGCGCCATCGAGCTGGGCTACACCTCGGTCATGATGGACGGTTCGCTCAAGGAGGACGGCAAGACCCCGTCGACCTTCGAGGAAAACGTTGCCGTGACCAGGAAGGTAGTCGACTTCGCCCATGAGCGCGGCGTCACCGTCGAGGGCGAGATCGGCGTGCTGGGCGGCGTGGAAGACGGCCACGGCGCCGGCGGCTCGGGTCTCGATCACATCACCGACCCCGACCAGGCGGTCGAGTTTGCCGAGCGCACCGGCGTGGACGCGCTGGCCATCGCCATCGGCACCAGCCACGGCGCTTACAAGTTTACGAAAAAACCCGACGGCTCGGTGCTCAAGATGGACGTGCTGATCGCCATTCACAAGCGCCTGCCCTCGACCCACCTGGTGATGCACGGCAGCTCGTCAGTTCCAAAAGATCTGCAGGACATCGTCAACGAATACGGCGGCAAGCTCAAGGAGACCTGGGGGGTCCCGGTCGAAGAGATTCAGCTCGGCATCCGCAACGGAGTGCGCAAGGTCAACGTGGACACCGACAACCGCCTGGCCATCACCGGCGCCATCCGCAAGGTGCTCTGGACGCAGCCGGAAAAGTTCGATCCCCGCGACTACATGAAGCCCGCCCGCGAGGCCATGCAAAAGGTGGTTGCCCTGCGCATGACGCAATTCGGCCAGGCCGGCCACGCCGGAGACTACAAGCCCATTCCGATCGCCCAGATCGCCAAAGGCTACGCCGACGGAACCCTCGCCACCCGCCCGCTCGTCGCCGCCAAGTAACTTGAGCTTCGAGCCACGGCATTGAAGGGCCACTCCGCGTTTGCGGAGCGGCCCTTTTCAGCCATAGAGCAGGCGCCACCCCCTTCGGCTGCACTCAGGGCAGGCTTTCGACTGCGCTCAGGGCAGGCTTTCACAGCGTTCTTCGCGGTTAGGTAAGAAATCACGTACCTCCAACCATTACCCTGTTCATCAGGATTGAAACAGCAATGGCTCACGCAAGACTTTTGCCGCGGCAATACATGATCCTGTTGCTGGTTGCCGTCTGCGCGCCGCTGGGCGACTCCTGCCTCTCGCGCGGCATGACTCGCCTTCCGGTCATCTCGCTGGCTCACCCCGCCACGCTCATCGCCGCGGTCTTCACTCCCTTTGTCGCCCTGGGCATCGTGCTGCTCATCGGCTTCTTCGCCAGTTATCTCACCGCCCTCTCCTGGGCCGATCTAACCTACGTGCTGCCCGCCACGGCCTTCGGCAACGTCATTGTCGCCCTGCTCGCCCATTTCTGGCTCCATGAGCCCATCTCGCTCGAACGCTGGGCCGGAATCGTGCTCATCACCCTCGGCGTAGGCTTCGTCGCGCAAGGGCCGTCCTTGACAGAAAGACCCGCGGCTCAAGCGCCTGCGCTCGCCGAAGCAACAGAAGCAGCCGTCGAAATCAAACAGGAGCAGGCGCTATGACGATTCCCTTCCCTGCCGCGCAAACCGGATTCTGGGCCGCAACCGGCATGATCGCCGCCGTCGTCCTCTGCTCCACCGCCGGAGAAGTCCTCACCGCCGCCGCCATGAAGTCGGTCGGCGACCTGGATGAGATTCGCGCCCGCTCCGGCCTCAAAGGCGCCATTCGCGCCGTCCTCACCTGCCCGCTCTTCTTTGCCGGCGTCAGCTTTCTGGCCCTGGCCTTTTTTTCCCTGCTCTTTGCGTTGAACCACCTCAACCTGAGCCTGGTCGCGCCGGCCTCGGCCTCGCTCACCCTGGTCACCAACGCCATCGCCGGCAAAATCTTCCTCAAGGAAAACGTGGACCGGCGGCGCTGGACCGCGGCGGTGCTGGTGTGCATCGGCGTTTACTTACTGGCGCATTGAGAAAAGCAGCTTCTAGCTTCTAGCTTTCAGCTTTCAGCGTCGTTCCGTAGCCCGATAGATTGCAGAAACACACTTTCAGCTTGATCGCGGTTAAACCCGAAAACGGAGCTAGAAGCTAGAGGCTAGTAGCTAGAAGCTAATCAATCGCATCAACCCCTTCGGCTTCAGGTCGGGGGCAAGGATTGCCCGCGGTTCTCCGATGCTCTTGCAGATGGCTTCGGCGGCTAAGTGCCCTGATCGCGCCGCGCTCTCCATCGTCGAAGGCCAGCCGGTCGCCGTCCAGTCCCCGGCCAGGAAGCAGTTCGCCCACGGCGAAACGGAGGTTGGCCGCGAGGCATCGATCCCCGGCGGCACTCCGAAGGTAGCGCCCATCTCCTTCACCAGCGCGGCCTTTTCCAACTTTGCCGTTGGAACTGCGGGAAAGAACTCGGCCAACTCCCTGACCGCCTGCGCAATTGCCTGCTCGCGAGTAAGTTGGGCAAACTCGCGCGAAGCGCTTACCACCAGCTCCACATAACTGCCCTTGACCTCGCGCCACGGCTGCAACCGGCCCTTGTTGTACAGCCAGTGAATCTCGCGGTCCAGCAGCACGGCGTGATCCAGCGTGGTAATCTCGCGGTCGAACCACAGATGCACACTGCAGATGGGCCAATGCTCGTGCTGTTCAAGTTTGGCCGCAAGCGCATCGGCGCCATCGGCCGCGGGCATGTGCGGGAGCAGTTTGGCCATAGCCTCAAACGGCAGCGCCAGCACCAGAAACTCCGACGCCAGCGCGCCGTTGCGCGTGGCCAGCGCCCATTGCGAAGTCTCTTCATCCCACACCGCCGATTCCACGCTTGCGTTGAACAAAACGCTAGAACCGCGATCCTTCAAGTAATCGGCCGCTCCGGCATACAGCTCGCTGAGCGGCACCGTGCTCATGCCCATGCTGCCCGCCTCTGCCGAATTCATGAACAGCTCGCGGATCACCTTGGCCGCATACGACAATGCAATGGAGTCGAGGTCCGCGTTGAGCGCGCTGGCAATCACCAGCCTCCAGAAGCGGTTGAGCGCGCCCTCGGTCTGCCTCTTGCGCCTGAGCCACGCGCCCAGGCTTTCATTCCCTGCCTCGCCCTGCACCGGCCTCATCAACGCCGCAAACGCCCGCCCCAGCGCCAGCTTATCGGCAAAGGTGAAAGCCTTCGCGCTCAGAAAGCTTGGCGCGCTGTGCAGCGGGGCCGGCAGGGTGAATGGACCCAATGCAGAAGGTCCAAGCGATGAGCGCCGTCCACCCGGCTCAATCATGGTCATCTCGCTGGTCCAGTGAATCCGGTCCGCAACCCCGATGCGCCGGTAGAAGCCGGTGAGATTTGTGCAGCAGCCGAAGAGCACATGCTGGCAGTTATCGATGACCTCGTCCACGCCCGGATGCAGATACGAGCTTGCCCGCCCGCCCAGGTAGCCGCGCCGCTCCGCGAGCTGCACGCGCAGGCCGGCCTCGGCCAGCGCGCAAGCCGCGCTCATGCCCGCCACGCCGCCGCCTACTACCGTGACGGTTTTTCCGGAGAATTGCTGCAAATGACTCAATCTCTCTTCCATTCGAATGGGAGTGAAATACATCCCTCAGGTGCTAAAGCCCTATTTCATTTTGCCGCTGTTTGCGGCACGCGACCCAGAGGGTTCCCCGGTCGCGCCCTTTCAATGCAAACCATCGTACCTATCCGATGCGCATCTCAGCAGACTGCGAAGCCATACTTCTTTTTTATGAAACCACGCGCGCCAACCCCGTCCGCGCCAGACCCACGGCCAATATCCCCAGCTTCTCCACCATCGGCACGCTGGCACGGCGCGAAAATACATCGTACTCCGCTCGCTCAATCCGCTTCAGAAGCCCATGATAGATTGCGACCAGCACCCACAGCGCCGGACGGCTCTCCCGGTCGATCAGCGGCATCAATGCCTGCGCCGACTGGTAATAACCCTCCGCCCGCCGCCCAATCTCCCTGAGTAGCGCGCGTTCGTTCTCCGTTGGCGGCGCGCAGGCTGCGCGATGCAGGAGCGAACCCAGAGCAACGCCGTGAGCCGCCAAATCCTCCAACGGCAGATAAACGCGGTTGCGCTCGGCATCCTCGGCCACGTCGCGCAGAATATTGGTGAGCTGGAAGGCGATGCCCGTCTCTTCGGCAAGTTTCTCGGCGCGACTGTCAGTGTAGCCGAAGATGCGGATGCACACCAGGCCCACGACCGATGCAACCAGGTAGCAGTAACGGTAGAGATCGGCGAAGGTGGCGTAAGTGTCGGGGTGTTGGTCTCCCACCTTTGCGCCAGAAAAAAGGCGCAAAGATGGGGCACGGGGCGTTTGTGGGGCGTCCGGCCCGTTCATTTCCGACGGAGACGCATTGATTCGGGCCGGCTCCGCAACGGTCGGCTTCAGGTCCATCGTCACTCCGGCCACCAGTTCCTCCAGCAGCCCGAGTGGAATCTGGAACCGCTCCGTTGCGTCGCGCACGGCAATGAAAACCGGATCGATTTCGGTCTTGGAGTCCGCACAAACGCCGCGCCATGCCCCGAGCCACGCGTCCAGGCGGATGCGGCGCTCTTCAATGGAGATGCTTTCGTCGTCGGCCAGATCGTCGGCCTGGCGCATGAAGGCATAGATGGCGCAGATGGCATTGCGCCGGGGCGCGGGCAGCGCGACAAAAGCGTAATAGAAGTTCTTCGCTTCGCGCCTGGCGATCGCCCGGCACGCCGCGTAAGCCGCCTCCAACGTCTTGACCTTCATGGGAAGTTCCTTGCTCAAGCCGTCTTCTCTGTGCGCCCGCTCCGGCCGAGGCTGAGAAAGGGCAGCAGCTTGGCCGTCACGGCCCTCAGCGCCAGCACGGCCTTGGTGCTCTTCGAGATGGCAGGCCTCGAACTGAGCACGTCATAATTCTGCCGTTCAATGGCCCGCAAAATCTCCAGGCCGCCGCGGCTGAACAGGTCGAGGTCCAGCGCCAGATCGCTGTCCACCATACGGATCAGCGGCAGCCCCTCTTCAAACAGACCGCGCGCAAACTCGACCTCGCAACGCATCAGTCCGCGAAACTCCGGCGTGGCATTGCCGAGGGCGATCGTCTCATCGCTCACGCGAAAGAATTCCATGTCCTTTTGCGGCAGATAGACGCGCCCACGGGCGTAGTCCTGGCGCACGTCCTGCCAGAAGTTCGCCAGTTGCAGCGCCGAACAGGTCAGATCCGAAAGCCGGAACCGCTCGCCTGATTCCTCAGTGGGCGCCCCGCCAGTGGCGTATAGCACCAGCCGCCCCACTGGATTGGCCGAATACCGGCAGTACTGCAGCACGTCCTCCATGGTGGCGTAGCGCGTAACCACCTGGTCCTGGCGAAAGGCCAAGAGCAGGTCGGCAAACGGCTGCCTGGGAATCGAGCACTCGCGGATGGTCTCGGCCAGCGCAACAAAAACAGGATGGCGCGTGCTGCCCTCGTAGCAGGCGTCCAGTTCCTTTTCCCATAGGTCGAGCAGCGCCAGCGCTGCCGCCGTATCGCCTACCTCGTCGCCCAGATCGTCGGAGATGCGGCAATAAGCGTAGATGGCGTGAAAATGCGGCCGCAGCGCCTTGGGCAGGAACCACGAGACCACATGAAAGTTCTCGTAGTGCGATTCGGCCAGCCGTTTGCAATAAGCCCGCGCCTCGTCGAGAGGAGGCGCAACCTCGGGGATGCGATAGCTGGCCGGCAGCGCTGCCCAGCCGCGGGCTATCAGCGTTTCGTTGGGCAGCGCTTCACTGTTGAGCGCCTCCATTTCCTTGTCCGGTTGTCCGGTTGCCAGGGTCATGGGCTTACCTCAGGGCACAATGGCGGTCTTGATCTCGCTGCCCCGGTTCATCAACTTCTCAAAGACGCGGTTAAGTTCGTAAAGGTGGGCGTGGCCGGTAATGAAAGCCTGCGCCTGGAACCTTCCTCCGGCAATCAGATCCAGCGCCTTGCGGCAGATAGCCGGGGTGTGATGGAAGGTAGCGCGCAGCGTGATGTCGCTGTAGTGGATGCGATTGGTGTCCAGAGTCACATGCGTACCTGCCGCGCATCCGCCAAAAAAGTTCACCGTGCCGCCCTTGCGCACCAGTTCCACTGCCTCCTGCCACGCCTCCGGCACGCCAACCGCCTCGATAGCGATGTCCACGCCTCGATTCCTGGGCGTAAGCGCGCGCGTCTCCAGGATGGCCTTGCGTATGCTGGTGTTCTGCACCACGTGCGCAGCCCCCAACTGGCGAGCCGCCTCCACCTGGCCGTCGTGCTTCACAATGGCGATGGCTTCGAAGCCGGCCAGCGCGGCCACATGCAGAATCATCAGCCCCAGCGGGCCGCCGCCGATCACGGCCACCGTGTCCCCGGAGCGCGGGCGCGAGTCCTCAAACCCGTGTACCGCGCAGGCCAGCGGTTCGGTCAGCGCCGCGTGCTCCAGCGGCACGTGGTCCAACACCTGAAGCGTATTCTTGGCCACGATGCGGGCCGGAATGCGGATAAACTCGGCATAGGCGCCGTTGTTGAAGAGCAGATCGTCGCACAGGTTTTCCTGGCCGCGCCCGCAAAAATAGCACTGCCCGCAGGGCGCGGAGTTAAGCGCCACCACCCGGTCGCCGGTGGCAAAATCCCTCACTCCCTCGCCCGCCTGCACAACCGTCCCCGCCAACTCGTGGCCAAAAAGCGCCGGAGGCACGATCATGCGCGCATGGTAGCCGCGCCGGAAGACCTTCAGATCCGTTCCGCAGGTCAGCGCCGCGCCCACGCGCACAATCAATTCGCCCGTCGCGGCCTCGGGGACCGGCACCTGTTCGATGCGAATATCTTCGCGGCCGTGGAGGACTGCGGCCTGCATGGTGCTGCGCCCGCTTAGAAGCGCGTTTTCGACGGTCTTTCGGCCCAGGCTGACAGCGGATTCGACCGTCTGGCGGCCTTTGACGACCACCGCGTCGACGGTATTCAGGCCGGCTTCGACGACCGTCTCGACAGTATTGAGGCCTCCCTCGACGACGTCCTCGACCTTCTTGCGGCCCTCTTCGACTACGGATTCCACCGTCTTGCGGCCACGGAGGATCGCGTCTTTCACCGTGCGCGCCATCAAGTTCCTCCTAATGCGCCCCTGCGCCCAGCACAGGCTCAATCATAATCTTCATGGAGTCGGCCTGAGGGTGCGAAGCGACATCAATCGCCTTTGCCGCCTGCTCCAGCCCGAAGCGGTGCGAGATCAGTTGGGTCAAATCGAATCCGTTTCGATAGCCGCCGAAGACCAGACCGGTGACCTCGTCCAGAATTGCGGCCGAGGCCGAGTAGGAACCGAGCAGAGTCTTCTCGTCCATGCAGACCGCGCCGGGATCGAAGGCGGCTTCGCCGTGCTGGGTCTGCGCAAAGAGCATCACCTTGCCGCCCGGCCGCACCGCATTCATCGCGGTCTGGATCAGCGCATTGCCGCCCACGGCCAGAATCACGGCGTCCGCCCCGCGCCCTTCCGTCGCGGCCAGGACGCGCTCGATCACGTTTTCTTCTCCCGCGTGGATCGGCTCATGCAGTCCAAACTTTGCGGCGATGGCATGGCGCTCGGGGTAAAGATCCGAGGTCAGCACCCGCGCCCCGGTGCGGCGAGCGAGCGCCGCGTGCATCAGCCCGATCGGCCCCTGACCGATGACCAGGACCGTCTCGTCGGCGGCCAGATGGAGCAGCTTCACACCCTTCAGGACGGTGTTCACCGGCTCGATAAAGGCAGCCTGCTCAAAGGGCACGCCATCCGGAATATGCACCACGCCGCGATGGGCGACGATCCAGTCCATCACGCGAATGTACTCCGCAAAACCTCCGCCGGAAGGCTCGAAACCCGCAGTCGCGCCCACTTTCTTGTAGACCGGGCACTGCGCAAAGGTCTGCTTGCGGCAGTAGTAGCACTCTCCGCAGGGAACGTGGTGGTGGACCATCACCCGCTCGCCGAGCGCAAACCGCGTCACGCCCTGGCCTACTTTCACGATGGTTCCCGCCATCTCATGGCCAAAGATGCGCGGCGCGGAGTGCGACCCGGTATGAATTTTTTTCAGATCGGTGCCGCAGATGCCGCAGGTGGCTATCCTGACCAGCAGTTCCCCCGGCCCGATTGCCGGCACCGGCACGGTCTCCACGCGCATCTGGTTCACGCCGCGATAGACCGCTGCCCGCATGGAGATGGGAATCCTGTTTTCGATCCGGTTTTCAGCGTTTGAAATTTGGGTGGCCATTGCGCCTTCTGAGGCGACCTCGTTCATCCAGAACATCGAGCAAAGACTCCGCGATGCTTCGGGCAGCCTCTCTGCTATTTTCGCCCATCCGCATCAATGCGGGCCACTGCCAGGGCCTCAGGATGCGAGAAACCATGAACCGGCCCAGTTGAAATTGCCCATTGGCAGAGATGAAGCGATTGAAATCAGGCAGTTGGTCATTATAACCGTCGCTGATTCCCTTGACGCAATAAAAGGGTATACCCCGCATTTTGGCCAGCCGCGCAACTCCGGCCGCCTCCATATCCACCAGGCCAACGGCGAGTCCAGCTCCATAGGCGGCCTCAAGACGCCTCTTTTCCGCCTGGTCCGCAACCCTGGGGCTGGTTACCAGCCAGGGCCCCGTCACAGGCAAGGATTCGGCCGCCTGCGGACCCTCCTCACATCCGGCTGCCGGAAAACGTTCCCCGGTGCGCGCATCCACCACCCCGGAGACCACGTAAGCCCGGCCGGGAACAAACTCCTCATTCAAGGCTCCCGCCCAGCCGGTCGAAATCAACCCATGGATGGGCCCATACCGCTCGATTTCGGCAAAGGCGCGCGTTGCCGCATCCATGCCGGCTCCGGCACAAGCCGCCACCCACTCGCTCTCGTCCCCCTCGTCATCCGGAAAGCTCCAGCGCCAGAGATCCACGCCGTTCGAGCGCTCGCGCTGCCAGCCGCGCACCAGCGGCTTCAGTTCGCCGGGCATGGCGGCGATGATGGCGACTCTGGTCATGGGTCCCTCAGGGGCTAAAGCCCACGTTGATTTTGTTAACTTTATGCGGGGGTTAAAACCCCCGCCTCCCTCCGGATCGAGTTTCTCCGCAGCATGTAAAGCCCGTACCCTTCATTCAATTTGGCCACCTGCTCACAGGTCTTGCAGAAAATTTCGACAATGATGCACCGCTAAGGCGCGTAGCCGTGGGTGCGGAACCACTCGATAGCGGCGCGCATCGCGGGGTAGATGGGTACGATGCGAAAATCCAGCTCCTGTTGCGCGCGAGCGCTGGAGGCATACATTTTCTTGCGCCCCATGCGGACCTCTTCGAAGGTGGCGCGCGGCTCGCGGCCACGGATGCGGCCGGTGATCCACTCCTCAAAAAATGCGTAGGTCGCGGCGACGGCAAAGGGAATCTTCACCGTGGGCGACGGAATGCCGGTGATGGCCGACATCTTGTCGAGAATCTGCTTGAGGGTCAGGTTTTCGCCGCCCAGAATGTAGCGGCGGCCGGGCTGCCCCTTGGTGAGGGCGGCTGCGTGGGTGCGGGCGACTTCAGATACATCGACAAGATTGAGACCGGTATCCATGTAAGCGGGAAACTTGCGGTTGAGGAAGTCCAGAAAAATGCGCCCCGTGGGCGTGGGCTTGGCATCGTTGGGACCAATGGGTGAAGTCGGATTGAGAATGATGACCTTCTGGCCGCCCTCGGCCGCGGCGATGGCTTCCCGCTCGGCCAGAAACTTCGATCGCTTGTAGTGGCCCACCATATCTTTGAGCGAAACCGGCGTATCCTCATTGATGACCAGGCCGTCGGTGCGGAAGTGCATGGTGGCCACGCTGGAGGTGTAGACCACGCGCGGCACTTGAGCCTCGCGCGCCATGCGCAGCAGTTCGCGCGTGCCATCCACGTTGGCGCGATACATCTCATCGGGATTGGGAATCCAAAGCCGGTAGTCCGCGGCTACGTGAACTACAGCGTCGCATCCGGCGAGAGCGGGACGGATGGACTCCGGCTGGGCCAGGTCGCCTACGTGGGTTTCGCCCGAGATACCTTCCAGGTTGTCCAGCTTGCTGGTTTTGCGGACCAGCATTCGCAGTTGAGCGCCCTGGGCGGCAAGTGCTTTGGCCACATGATGGCCGATAAATCCTGTTGCGCCGGTGAGAAAGACTTTCATAGTTAGCGAGTCAGCTAGTCAGCGAGTCGGCAAGTCAGCGGACTTCTCGATCTATCTTATACTCTGCGTCTCGCCGGCAGCGCGTGCAATACGGCAGATTCAAAATCGGAGCGGTAATTTGTGTTCAATTGTGCTAGCTGTCAATGCGCACAGAGCCGCTGACTTGCTGACTCGCCGACTCGCTGACTTGCTATTCCAATGCATCCGGAACCAGGGCGATGTTCTTTTCGCCGGCGGCTTTCTTTTCGTTGTAGGCCTTGACCCAATCCTCCCAGTGCTTGCCGGCGGCGCGGTCCTTGCCGCTGAATTCTACGCGGGCGATATCGGCGTAGCTCACTTTGCGCTTTTCCGGCGAACTGGGCGTGTAGTACTGCAAAAAGGAGTCGGCCAGCGTGGGGCCGGTCTGGCAGTTGAAGATGAATGCCTCAATGCGCTCGCCGTTTTTTAGAGTCAGCGTTACGTCGCCACGATAGTCGAGTGCCTTATCGAGGGCCTGGCGCAGGTCTTCGTCGCTGGCCAGCGTGGGAACCCAGCCTTCCAGCTGCGCATGCTCCGTGCCCGGAGCCAGTTCCAGGGCTTCGACTTGTTCGATGGTATATTTCGCTACTTCGGCGGTCATGCGATGGATCCCTCAAAATATCTGATTGGGTTTTGTGGTCCCACCCTAGCCGCAAAAATCCGCCGCGGCGGACGGCGAGGGGGGGCACCCGAATTCTTTACTCCAACGATCATCGACTGGTTTCTGCCATGCTGGGCGCGGGCTCCGCGATCTGGACCAGCGGAACACGGCCATGCGGCATGGGCTCGTTGAGCAGCCTCAGAGCGTGCTCGTCCTTGTAGCTGGAGAAGGTGCCGCGAATCATGCCCCAGAATCCTTTAAGAGACCCAAACCCTTCGATCACTGCCGAGGGTTCATAGCCGCAGCTCACCATGCAGTTGGCACACTTGGGGTTGCCACTGGATACTCCGTATTCCTCCCATTTGGTCGAGTTCATCAACTCATCGAAGGTCTCGGCGTAGCCCTCCTGGAGCAGGTAACAGGGCCTCTGCCAGCCGAAGATGTTATAGGCGGGCGAACCCCACGGCGTGCACTCGTATTTGCGGTCGCCCATGAGAAATTCAAGGAACAGCGGCGACATATTGAACTTCCAGGTCGGCTTGCGGTTGGAGAGAATGGCGCGGAAGAGCCGGCGCACGCGGGCGCGGCCCAGGAAACGGTTCTGGTCGGGAGCCTTTTCGTAGCTGTAGCCGGGCGAGAGCACGATTCCCTCCACGCCCATATCCATCACCTCGTCAAAGAAGCCGCGGACGCTCGAGGGATCGGCGCCGTCAAAGAATGTGGCGTTGGTGGTGACGCGGAAGCCGCGCTTGACGGCCTCCTTGATGCCCTCGACCGCAATGTCGTAGCCGCCCTCGCGGCAGACAGAAAAATCATGATGCTCGCGCTGGCCATCGAGATGCACCGAGAAGGTGAGGTACTTGGAGGGCGTGAACTCCGGCAGGCGCCGCTTGAGTTCGAGCGCGTTGGTGCACAGGTAGATATATTTCTTGCGCGCGACCAGCCCGTTGACGATCTCGGCGATCTGCGGATGCAGGAGCGGTTCGCCGCCGGGGATGGAAACCATGGGCGCGCCGCACTCCTCCACCGCGCGAAAACACTCCTCCGGCGAGAGCTGCTTTTTGAGAATGTGGGGCGGATACTGCACCTTGCCGCAACCGGCGCAGGCCAGGTTGCAGCGGAAGAGCGGCTCCAGCATGAGCACCAGCGGGTAGCGCTTGTTGCCGGTGAGCTTCTTCTTCAGCACATAGGCGGCAACCGTAGCCATCTGGGAGATCGGAACAGCCATAGATTGTTTTCCCTCAGGGGCTAAAGCCCAAATTCATTTTGCTGCACTTACGGCACGCGACCCAGTGGGTACCCCGGTCGTGCCCTGATACAAAGCGGATATGTGAAACGACTCCAGGGCTAAAGCCCAAGTTCATTCTGTTAACTTCATGCGGGGGTTGAAACCCCCGCCTCCCTCCGGATTGAATTTTCCCGCAGTCTTTGAAATCGTGCCCTTTCAAAACCAGATACTAGCGACCACAGAGCGGGGATTTCAAGCCACGCGGCCCATGGCCCGCCGGTAGCCGGTGAGAGCCAGCAGCGGGAAGTATTGACGGTACATTTCGTAGGACAGGTAAAAGACTCTGGGGAAGCCTGTTCCAGTGTACAGTGCCTGCCTGGTAAGCCCGGAGCCGGTGCGCTCGTCCCAACTGCCGTCTGCCTGCTGGCGGGTGAGCAGCCAGCGCACCCCCTTGGCGATGGAGTCGGAGCGATCGTCCCCGGCGGCCAGAAGCCCGAGCATCGCCCAGGCGGTTTGCGACGGCGTGCTCGGTCCCACGCCGCGCGTGTTGGGATCGTCGTAACTGCCGCAGGTCTCGCCCCAGCCGCCGTCAGGGTTCTGCACCATGCGTATCCACTCCGCGGCCTGCTGGATCTGCGGCTCGTGATTGTCCACGCCCATGGCCTCGAGCCCGCGCAGCACCAGAAACGTACCGTAGAGGTAGTTGACGCCCCAGCGCCCAAACCAGCTTCCGTCCGGCTCCTGCTCGGAGAAGATGAACCTGATGGCCTTCTCCACGCGCTTGTCCGCGCGCGTGTAGCCGTAGTTGGCCAGCATCTCCAGAATTCTTCCGGTAATATCCACCGTGGGCGGGTCCAGCATGGCGTTGTGATCGGCAAAGGGAATGTATTGGAAGAGCATCTTGACGTTGTCTTTGTCGAAGCTGCCCCAACCGCCGTTCCGGCACTGCATGGCCAATACCCACTGGATGGCGCGCTCGGCCACCTGATGCTGGTAACGCTCGCGAGGATTGTCCACCTTGTTCAGCGCCAGCAGCACCTGGGCGGTATCGTCCGTATCGGGATAGAACTCGTTGTTGAACTCGAAGTACCACCCGCCGGGCTCGGTCTTCGGCGCCTTCACGGCCCAGTCGCCCTTATGGCGGACTTCCTTGGACAGCATCCAGTCGGCGGCCTTGTGCATGCGCGGATCGCTGCGCGGCACGCCGGCCTCGCCCAGCGCATAAACCGCTTGCGCGGTATCCCACACCGGCGATACGCAAGGCCGCATGCGGAAGGTCGGCTCGGGCAACTCGGCGTTGGCCGGCTCTTCCAGCCCCAACTTCTCAAACTCGTCGCGGGCGCGAATCACCTGCGGATCGTCCTCGGAGTAGCCCAGGCAGCGCAGGGCAAGGATGGCGTTCAACATGGCCGGATAGATGGCGCCCAGCCCGTCTGTCATCTCCAGGCGCGCCAGCATCCATTTTTCCGCTTTGCGCAATGCCAGCGTCCGCAAAGGGCGGATGTGGACGGCTTCAGCCAGATGCGTGATGCGGTCAAGAATCAGAAAGAAATTGCGCCACGAGAACGGGACTTTGCGATTCATGCGCAGCCGCAGGATGGAGTTGGCACGGCCGCCGATAAACAGCTCATCGATCCCCTGCTCAGGCGGAATCTTCTTGAACGGCTTCTTGGCGTAGATGATCGCCAGCGGAACCAGGATGGAGCGCGACCAGGCGGAAATCTCGTAGATATTGAAGTAAAACCACTTTGGAAACAGAACGATTTCCGGCGGAATGGCCGGCACCGCATCGTAGTCGTACTGGCCCAGCGCGCAAAGATACATTTTGGTGAAGGTGTTGCATGCCACCACGCCGCCGTGCGCCAGAACCCACTCGCGGCACTTGGCTAGACGGGGATTGTCCGCGCCCATGCCCATCAGCTTGGCGGAGAAGTAGCACTTGACGGAAAGCGAAATATTGCCCGGGCCGCCGGGAAAAAGGCTCCAACTGCCGTCCTCGTTCTGGTAGCGCAGCATCTCGGCTAGCGCGCGGCGGAGCCGGCCCGGATCGCCGCTTTCCAGGAGCGTGTGCAGAAAGATATAGTCGGCCTCGAGCATGGAGTCGGCCTCCAGCTCCCCGCACCAGTACCCGTCAGGATGCTGCCGTGAGAGAACGAACTCCCGCGACCGGACGATGGCCGACTCCACATCCGCCAGGTCCGCGTCCAGACGGCCAAATCTCGGCGCCGAGAATCTGGTTGCCGCGAATTGCGTCTTGCCCTGCTCTAAATTCATGCGGTTTAAAACGCCTCTGGATCTGTTAGGAAACATCTGATTAGGATTCGCCTGTTTACTCCAGCTTTCCCTCAGGGGCTAAAGCCCAGGTTGATTCTTCTCGACTTGCGGCACGGCACCCAGAGGGTACCCGGCCGTGCCCTTTCAAATCTTCGACTTGCTCAGACGTTCCTTAGCTATTTCCTGTTCCCTGTTCCCTGTTTTTTCACCGCACCGGGACGGGTTCAGCCCCGCCGGCGCTGCCGATGGCCTGAACGATCTCCGGCGGGAGCCCGAAGCGAACATTTTCCGGCATCACTTCCACCTCTTCGACGTTATCGAATCCGTTTTGTCGCAGATAGTTCACCACGTCTTCGACCAGCACCTCGGGAGCCGATGCGCCGGCCGTAACCGCAACATTGGTCACTCCTTGCAGCCATTTGGGGTCGATGGCCCGGGAGTTGTCAATGAGGTAGCCGATGGTGCCCAGATTGCGCGAAACCTCGACCAGCCGGTTGGAGTTGGAACTGTTGGTCGAACCCACCACCAGCACCAGCTCGGCATTGTGGGCCACGTTGCGGACGGCAACCTGGCGGTTCTCGGTGGCGTAGCAGATATCCTGCGAGTGAGGCCCGACAATGTTCGGAAACTTCAGCTTGAGGGCGTGAATGATGTCCCGCGCCTCGTCCAGGCTCAGGGTGGTCTGGGTCAGATAGGCCACGCGGTCCGGATCGGGCACCTCGAGCGCCGTAGCCTCAGCAACGTTTGAAACGACTTGAGTTACCTCCGGGGCTTCGCCCAGGGTGCCTTCGATTTCGTCGTGGTCGCGGTGGCCGATGAGCACTAATGAGTAACCCTGGCGGGCAAACTTGACGGCCTCGATGTGGACCTTGGTCACCAGCGGGCAGGTGGCGTCAATCACTTTGAGGCCGCGGCCCTTGCTGAATGCGCGGACCGCGGGAGAGACGCCGTGGGCGGAGTAGATGACGCGCTGGCCGTCGGGCACGTCGTCGATTTCATGAACGAAGATCGCGCCCTTCTCGGCCAACTCGTTCACTACATAGCGGTTATGCACAATCTCCCGGCGCACGTAGATAGGCGCGCCGAAGGTTTCCAGAGCGATCCTGACGACATCGATCGCGCGCACCACTCCGGCGCAAAAGCCGCGCGGTTTGAGCAACAACACCCTCTTCTGACTGGGGGAAGTCTCGGCGTGGGGACCGTTCGAGATGGTTTCAAGCACAGTAGGGGTCACATCTCCCAGTATACCAATGCCCGTGTTGGGGCTGGTGTAATTCGAAAACGGTGGCTTCCAGCTCGCCGAGGTTGCGCCGAGTGGGGAGTTCCGGGCGTCGAACCGGCCGCCAGCCCAGCCTAAATGAGCCGCAGAGGTATCTTCTCTTGCCGCGGGCAGCCGGGAGGGGCGTCATACACGCTGCCGAATGCCGTCAGGGAATCTCTGTAGCAATAGCCGCGCCCCCAATGGCATGGCTCGAATTCGGGGCAGGCGCGGCAAGCCGTTCCCTCAAACTTGCTCCTGTCCGGATGGATAAACTTGTCCAGCGCGGCGCCGTTCCATATCTCCAGCAGACTCTCCCGGAGAAGGTTGCCCACAACATGCTCCGGGGCATGTGGAAGCTGCTCGCAAAGGGAGACATCGCCGTTGGGGAGCACGTAGAGAGCGGCTCTGCCGCCGGTGCAGATGGGGCGCTGCTCCCATGCCGCCTTGATTTGCTCGCCTGTCCTCACTTCGCCGGTTTCGTCTTGAAAAACGATCTCAAGATCGCCGCGCTTCGCTGCCAGCCGCGGCAGAGACTCGCTCAGCCGGAGTTTCTGTTCCCTGGTCAGGAATAGATCGTCGGAGTGGCGATAAATGCTGCGCCCATATTGAACGAATTGGAAGCGGCGTGCGCCCAGCGATGAGAACAGCTCGACGATCTGCCCGGCTTCCTCCCAGTTATAAGGGGTCAGGACGCACTTGATGCGCGGGTTGAGCCCGGCAGCGATCAGGTTGGCCGTCGTGGACCTGGCGCGGTCAAGATAGTTGTTTACGCCCGTCAGCCAGGAGGCGAGCTGGTTGTTGGCGCTGTCAACGCTCACCTGGACGCCTCTATCGGTCGCGCCAGGCTGATCGCGGCCAATCCCCAACTCCGCCAGTCTTCGCGCCCATGCCGGCGAGATGTGGCTCTTGGTGGAGACAGAGAAAGTGAAATCCCTCTCCACCATCGCGCGCAGCAGATCGAAGACATCGGCTCTCATGAACGGATCGGCGCCGGCCAGATCGACAATGCGAATCGACAACTCGGCAAACTGATCGAAAATCCCGATCCACTCAGCGCAAGTCAGCTCCTCGTCCAACTTCCTTTCGGCGTAACAATAGCGGCACTGCGCGACGCAACGGTTGGTTGGCGCAACCAGCACAGAGACGGGAACGCCGGTTCGTTCCGCGGGCCAGCGATAATTGCCGAAATCCGGCAGCGGAATCTTCGCCTTGTCCTTGAACGAATCGCTTGCGGCGCCCGTTAAACCGATGACCTTGTCGGGCGCCGTCAAATTCCGGACCAGTTCATCGAGTTCGCCCAGGCTTTCGGCTTTATGGGAAGGCTTGGTCAGATGCAGCCAGATGGCTTGAATATCCCCATAGGACCTCTCCCCGGAAAAGAACGGAAGGATCAATGCCTGCACGGGGGATAAGACGCGGTACTTGAGTTCGCTATACGTGCATTTATACAGCAGCAGGTTGTCGCCGTCGTCGCGCAAAAGCCAGGGAGCCAACAGGCGCGGATAAGCATTCCGCGCAAATGGCGGCGTGTTTCGAGCCTCTGCGCGGTTCATGATCTGCTCAATACTCCCTGTCCCGCACGCCAGGAGCGCGGCATCCGGCACGGCGCCAGAGCGGCCTTATTTATTGCCGGGTTTGCAGGAGGTCTGGCAGCCCACGGAACAACCGCTATCGCAGCCGGGGTTGCAGGACGCCTTCGGACAAAGAGCGGCCGCCATCTCGTTATGGGACCCGAAGGATGTATTCCGGGACCGATTCTCCATCTCCCGCACCAAAGGATCGCGCGTGAGTTTCGCGTACGCCATGGTCCTGGCGGCAACGGCCCCCACAACGGCCCCGGCAGAGATCAACGCGGTTTTTAAGAACTTCCTCCGGCCATCGCTTGTATCCGGCATCGCACTCCTCCCCTTCTTGCCCAGCAGGCGCAGGATTTCGCTTCGACCGCGCCTCTGTGTAAGGCAAGCAGACAATATGAAGCGGTACAGCCGTATGTGACGGCCAACACATGCGGCGGGTCAGGGGACAGATCTGGGACCGGAACCGGCATGCATCGGGAGTTCGCTCTGCCTGCTCAGGGAATCCTTACCCAGCTCTCGGTCCGCCCGAACAGGGAGAAGCCGATAAAGCCGCGCATATGGAGATTGTCCTTCCCCACGACCCAGAGCTTGCCCTTGTATACCTTTCCATTCTCCGGGTCTACGACGGTGCCGTCCACCCAGTCGTCGCCGTTGGGATGAAAGTTGCGCATGAAGACCATGCTCAGGATGAGCTGGTTTTTGTACTCGCCGGAACACTTGTCGCACACGTCGCGCGGAGTGCGGCCGGGGCGCACCTCGGTGACCTTACCAAAGAGTTTGCCGTTCACCAGGTAGGTTTCCGCCTTGCCTCCGGGCGTGCCGTCGCTGTTGACGATCTGCCAGTGGCCGATGGCGTTCTGAAGTTTCGGCGAAAGTTGCTGCGCGCGGGCTGTGGCAATGGAGACCAGCGCGAAGAGAGCAAGCGCGAAGGCGCAGAGGAATTTGTTTCGAGGCGTTTTCAAGATGGCGTCCCCTTTGCATGGATTATAGGACGAACGTGCAATCAGGAGTGCTGGAGTCGGGCAAGCAGGCCGACGCGCATCCTGTTGCGCTTGCCGATCTGCCGGAGGTCCGGGGGAAAATCCCGGCCAGAACGGCGTTGCGATCGCTCGGGCTCTGGTTTGGAATACGTCACTTGGCGGCCAGATTTTCATGCAGGAAGGCCACCACTTTGGTGATGGAATCGTTGGTTGCCTCGGGGTTCCAGGATATGTGGCCTCTGAACCCGTTGGCGGCGGGATCGAAATAGCTCATATCGGGCACATTGAGATTGAAACCATGCGAGGCGCCAGGGTATTCGACGGTATTCAACTGAAAATTGAACTTTTTCTCGAGCAGTTTTTTCAGCTTAGGAACGGCAGAGCCCTCGCCGTAGGAGTCGTTGGTCCCATAAAAGACGATGATCGGACCGCCGGTCAGCTTGCTGCCGCTCTTGTCCAGCTCTTTGATAAAGGCCTTGCAGACCGGGTAGAAAGTCGCGAATGCGACAAAACCTTTGTCCTCTCCCATCCATTGTTTCTGGTTGCTCTCCAGGGCTGTTCTCAAGGCTGTTTGGCCGCCGAGCGAAAAGCCCATGATGCCGATGCGGTTGGGATCGATGAGGGGGAGTTTTCGCAATTCTTTCAACGCCGCGAAGGCCAGTGGCAGAAAAGTGTCGGGATTCGGCCGGTCCGCCGGGCTCTTATAAATCCCGGTCTTGAAATCGACTTCAAAGACGGCAATCCCCGCGCCCAGAACCGGTTTGCGGTAAAGCTCACTGCGCTGGTAAAAATCCATGGTGCCGTGAACCAGAACGATAGCGGGAACCGGACTCGCGGTGTTTTCCGGGAGATAAAGCACGCCCGATACTTTGTAGGGGTGGCTCGGATCGAGCGAGGAAAATTCGATTTTCGTGCGCGTCGAGGATGCTTCGGCAGGCAGGATGAAAGTAGCTGGCAGTAGGATGGCCAGGAATGCAACGCAGTGCAAAAATCTCATGGCTTGACTCCGGCAACTTGGCTTAAATTATACGCGGGCCTTCAAGGCGCCCGTCTCCGGTTGCTCCGGCCAGCGCCATGGTCATAACACTTCGCCCCTCAGTGCAAATGCCGTCACAGCAGGAATTTCTGATTTAGCTCACTGGCGGAGGAGTGGGGGAGATGGAATCCCAGGTCTCAAAGGCGAGACCTGGGGCACCCGGCAGTTGGCCCCAACACAGGTAATCAAGCGCGTTTGCTGTGCCGTTCGACATACTCGCGCAGAGCGAAATTCATGCGGGTTTGGTAGCCCTGGCCCTGGCGCTGGAACCAGTCGATGATGTCCGCATCCACACGCAACGACAAAGGCCGTTTGATGGGACGGTAGAGCGGCCCGCGCACTGCATGGCTCCAATCGGTGATGGGCGGCATTTCGGTGGTGTCGATCTCACTGTCCGGCATTGCGGCAAGAGCATCCAGTTCGGCCTGCAAATGCGGCGTAAGCGGTTTGGGGTTACCTCTCTTCATAGTCGCGTCTCTCGTGGGTCTCCGCACTTGTGGCATCAGGCAAAACTAGGCAGCTGTTGATGCAGGGCTCTTGTTGTCAGATTTCAGGTCTTCAAACTGATCGATGAGGACATCGCCTTCCGGGAAGACGGCACGAATCTGCAAGTCGCCGCCGATGGCGCGGACATAGCTGCGCAGCGTGCTGATGTACATATCGGTGCGGCGCTCGACCTTGGAGACTGCTCCCTGCGAGACGTTGAGGACCTGGGCCAACTGCGCCTGGGTCAGTTCCCTGGCGTCTCTCAGCCCCTCAAGCGGCATGGCTTTGAGTGCTTCCTGCACACGCTTTTCCACGCGGGCGCGGCGTTCCGGGTCCATCTTTGCGCGAAGTTCTTTGAAGTTGCGAGCCATATATTTCGCTCATTCGTTAGCTGTGCTGAAGGTGGGGTAGCGGATTGACGCGGATTTTATTGCGCTTTCCGATCTGCCAGAGGTCGTACTGCGCCTGCATGCGCAGCCAGACTTCGGGCGAGGAGGTGCCGAAGGCGGCGGCCAGACGCATGGCCATCTCCGGCGAGACGGCGGCTTTGCCGTTGAGGACGCGGGAGAAAGTGACCCGGCTGACGCCCAGATGCTTAGCCGCAGCAGACACGTTCATTTCGCCGAGATATTCCCGGATCACCTCGCCGGGGTGCGGAGGGTTATACATACGCATTGAGCTCTCTCCTCTCAGTGATAGTCCTGGTAATCGACCAGGATGGCGTCTTCGCCTTCAAAACGGAAGGTGAGATGCCAATTTCCGCTCACCGTGACCGACCAGTGGCCCTTCAGATCGCCGTGCAGGGGATGAAGCCGCCATCCGGGGGCGTTCATATCCTCGGGCGCACCGACGTCGTCAAGCATGGCCAATTGGAGACGCAACCGCGCGGCGTACTGAGCCTGAATCCCCGCCTTTGAGCCAGTGCGGAAGAACTTCTCCAGCCCCTTGTGCGCGAAGCTCTTAATCACAGAATGAGTGTATCGTTTGACGATACAGATGTCAAGAGAAAATGCTCAGCACGGCGGGGGGAAGGTCGAATCCCAGGGCTCAAAGGCGAGAGCAGGGGCATCCAGCCAGATGAATTGATTGGTGTTATACTGCCCGTGAAGTTTGATACGTGTAGGAGACATCATGCCAGCGAAGAAACATACGGTGAAGTTCGTAGCGACAAAGACGGTGAAGGAACCGACAGATGTGAAGTTCAAGACAAAGACTGGGAAAAGGGTCGAGTTTGAAGCTGAAAAGCCTGTAAAGGAGAAGGTAAAGGTACAGTTCCAAGCCAAGGACAAGTAATCTTTGTGCGCCAGCACGCCACTCCTTCGAGAAGCATTCCCGTGTCGAAGCCGCCCGTCAACAAGAGAATGCTAGGGACTTTTAGTCTTAAAGGCGACAGCTGGAGTACCAGGCCCCCGGAGAATTCCGTACTTATGGTTTTGCTATCTCCAGTAGCTATCCAACCTCCATCACCTGATCGGAGGGTCGCTACAATATCCCTTCGGAAAAAATAGTTCGATGACCTGTCCAGAATGCAGTTTCACTTGAACCCTGTCTTGCCCGTTTGGTCTGCCAGGGAACTGTCTTGTGGATTTGGTATCAATCTCGACAATCTCAATTCCCGCTACTTTGCAGCCACGCACAAACCCGCTGAATCCCGTAGTGAGCTTCGGGTGAACCACAATATCCGCATCGTGATAACTTGCCGGCTGGTCGGAAAGAGAACCAACCAACTCAAATACCATCAAACCGTCGTACGCACGGTTGAGGCCGTCCACAACGGTCTCAAATTGCGTTCTTGTGTGAATCGCCATCGCTTAACTCTATTACGTCTGTTACGGTAAGCCTTGATTTTGACCCTAGGGTTGGATATTACGTCTGATCCTCGCTCTGGTGTTCACCGGCTGCTCGCGATCATTTGCGCGGCATGCTGGAGGCTGGTTTCGGTTACTTTGGCGCCGCTTACCATGCGGGCTACTTCCTGGGTGCGGGCGGTGTCGTCGAGGAGGCTAACCTTGGTCTTGGTGCGGCCTTCGGATTCGCGCTTGTCGATGAGCAGGTGCTGGTCAGCGAAGGCGGCGATCTGAGGAAGGTGGGTTACGCAGAGGACCTGCTGGCCGCGGCTCAGGGATTTGAGCTTCTGGCCGACGGCTTCAGCGGCGCGGCCGCCGATGCCGATGTCGATCTCGTCGAAGACCAGGGTGCGGGGGGTGGGGGTCTTCTTTTTGGGCTTGGCGGCGCTTTCTTCCACGCTGACTTTCAGGGCCAGCATGACGCGGGACATTTCGCCGCCGGAGGCGATCTCGTGCAGGGCTTTGAGAGGCTCGCCGGGGTTGGTGGCGATGCGGTATTCGACCTGGTCCCAGCCGCTCGAGGTCCAGCCCGGCTCATTCTCGTTAGCCGTGACGGCAACCTCGAAGCGTACCTTCATGGCCAGGGAGTTGATCTGGGCTTCGGCCAGCTTGGCCAGCCTGGCAGCGGCGGCTTTGCGCTCGACGGTGAGGACGGCGGCGGCGGCGCGGTAGGCGGTTGCGGCTTCGTCGAGTTCCTTGCGCAGCACCTTGAGGATTTCGTCGCGATCTTCTACTTCGGCAAGTTTGCGGGCGACCTCTTCACCGAAGGCGATGACCTCGGCGATGGCCTTGCCGTATTTGCGCTTGAGGCGGTCGAGGAGGGCGAGGCGGTCTTCGATCTCGGCCAGGCGCTCGGGCGAGGCGTTGATGCCTTCGGCGTAGTCGCGGAGGCTGGCGGCTGTGTCGCCGAGAGTGGCGCGGGCGGAGGCGAGTTGCTGGACAGCCTCAGTGAAGCGGCCGTCGTAATGGGCCAGCTCTTCGACGTTGCGCAGGGCGGCGCGGAGGGCGACTTCGGCGCTGGCGCCTCCTTCGTAGAGCTGCTCGAATGCGCCCATGGCGGCGGCGTAGAGCTTTTCCGAGTTGGCCAGAACGCGCTTTTCGGTTTCGAGTGCTTCGTCTTCGCCGGGGACGAGACGGGCGGCCTCGATCTCCTTGCTCTGGTAGCTCCACAGATCGACCATGCGCAGACGGTCCTGCTCGCCCTGGAGAAGGTCATCGAGCTTGTTAGCCGCCAAGCGCCAGCGGGCGTGGGCTTCGGCGATGGTTTCAGTGGAGATGCCGCCGAAGCGGTCGAGGAGGATGCGCTGCTGGGCCTGGTCGAAGCTGGTGAGGGCCTCGCTCTGGGCGTGGACCAGGGCCAGCTCGGGGGCCAGCAGCTTGAGCACGGTGACGGTGGCGGGCTGGTTGTTGACGAAGACGCGACCCTTGCCGGTGGAGAGGATTTCGCGGCGGAGGATAACGTCGTTGCCGGCGGAGTCGATGCCGTTTTCTTCGAGGATGGTCTCGGCGTTGGGGGTGGACTCAAAGACGCAGGCGACGACGGCCTTGGCGGCGCCGTGGCGGACGACTTCGGCGGAGGCCTTGCCGCCCATGAGCAGGGCCAGCGCATCGACGAGGATGGATTTGCCCGCGCCGGTTTCGCCGGTGAGCAGGTTGAGGCCGGGGCCAAAGACGGCGATGGCGTGATCGATGACGGCGTAGTTTTCAGCGCGCAGTTCGACGAGCATTGCAGCGAACCTCTTGATGAACGGACGGTGCTTTTTCGGTTTCCCACCCTTTCCGTTGAAAAAACGGAAAGGATGGGGCACGGGGCTTTTTCGATCGCTCCAGAAAGATCAAAAAACAACCGCAGGTCCTTCGACTACATTTGGCACAAAAGCGTGCCAAATTCCGCTCAGGATGACAACCTGTGCGGGGAGTCGATCCTTTTGGTTGGATCAGCAGACGGCAAAAGCCGCTGTGAGATTCCGAGCGCAGCATAGCATGAACGGCGCCTCGCCGGCCCTTTTGAAGCAGGCCCGGACCCTGCCCGTGCACCACATCGATAACTTGGAGGCGGCCATTGCGTCTGATACCGTGGATATTGAGGTGAATGGCGATTCTTACAGCTTCCTTGCTCATGATGTTGCAGGTTGACAGCGGCGCGGCCCCTGCCGGCTCGTCCTGGACGCAGAGTTCCAGCGCGCTAATGGAGATGCTCAGCAACATCGGTCCCGTGGCCATGGCCGTGCTGGTGCTGCTGCTGGCGGCCAGCCTCTACTCCTGGACCGTGATCCTGAACAAGATTTCCACCTTCGGCAAGGCCACCAAGGAGAGCCGCCGGTTTGTCCGCGCCTTCCGTAAGGCCACCCGGCTGCAGGATATCGCGGCGATGACCGGCGACTACAAACTCAGCCCCCTGGCCCAGGTGTTTGGAGATGTTTACGAGACCTACAAGCGGCAGACGGGGGGCACGGGACCGCCGCGCAACCTGGCTCCGCTGGAGCGCACGGCGCAGACCGCGGCGAGCGAGGCCATCAGCAACCTGGAACGGCGCATGACCTGGCTGGCCACCATCGCGGCCACCAGCCCCTTCATCGGCCTGTTCGGCACGGTGGTGGGCATCATCGACGCCTTCCACGGGCTGGGCACGGCCGGCGCGGCTACGCTGAGGGCCGTGGCGCCGGGCATCTCCGAGGCGCTCGTCACCACGGCCGCCGGGCTCTTTGTGGCCGTGCCCGCCGTGATTGCTTACAACCAGTTCACGGCGCGCATCAAGGTTTTCGCCGCGGCGGTGGACGACTTTTGCCGCGAGCTGCTGAACTCGCTGGAGGAGATTCCGGTGCGGGTGGGCCTGCCGCAACGCGCCGCCAACCCTGGCCCCGAAACCCTTCGTGAGGCGGACCGTGGCCTTTACAAGTAGCAACGGCCAGACGCGGACTTCGCTGGCGGAGATCAACATCACGCCGCTGGTGGACGTGGTGCTGGTGCTGCTGGTGATCTTCATGATTACCGCGCCGGTGTTGCAGTCGGGCATCGAAGTGGCGGTGCCCAAGACACGCACCGTGAAGGAGATTACCGAGCAGCGGATGGTGGTGACCATCGACCGCGATCAGCAGGTTTTTCTTCAGGATCAGCCGGTGAACGTGCATGAGCTGGCGCAGAAACTGCGCCAGGCCGGGGCCGACCCGGCCAAACAGGTGATCTATCTGCGCGCCGACGAGCGGGTTCCCTTTGGCGCCTTCGCCAGCGTGATGGATGCGGTGAAGCAGGCCGGCATTACCAACATCTCCATCGTGACCCAGCCGCTGGATACGAAGGGCGCGGCGGCGGGCGGGAATTAGGGCGGAAGATAAGCACAGGCAAGAGCAAGCGCATGATCAGTCTGCTGGAAAAACTCGAGCAACTGGACCGGCCGCCGGCGCCGGACCCCCTGGCCGCGCCGGCCGCGGGCTCGCTTGTGCTGCACTGCGTTCTGTTCAGCTCGCTCCTGCTCTACGGCATGCTCAACGGCTTCTTCCATCACATCATGTGGGGCAATCCGGGAGCGGGCGGAGCCATCCAGGTGAGCCTGGTCTCGAATGTCCTGCCCCTGCCCGCCGAGCAGGTGAACGAAAATGTGCTGACCACCGATACCCCCAGCCAGGCCCCCGCCGAGCCCACTCCCAAGACCAAAGAGGCGGTGGATGAAAAGGCCATCCCCATCTCCGGGAAGATGGTGAAGCCGCAGCAGAAGACCGCTCCCAAGACGCAGAAGAACCAGCCCCAGCCCAGGGACAACCGGGCCCAGTACGGCGAGCAGGCGGGCAGCATCATGCCCCGCTCCGCGCAGGCGATGGGCGGATCGAATGGGCCGGTGAGCGTGACCAACGGCGACTTCGGCAGCCGCTTTGGCTGGTACGTCGAGGTCATCAAGCGCAAGGTCGATCAGAACTGGTACCGCGCCGAGGTGGACCCGCGCACGCCGAGAGGCGCTACGGCGCAGGTATACTTCAAGGTGAGCCGCCAGGGCGTCCCGTCCAACTTCAAGATCAACAATTCCAGCGGCAGCCCGACCCTTGACCTGTCATGCGAGCGAGCTACACAGCGGGTGGACACATTTGGGGCCTTGCCGGCCGGCTCCAACGATCAATGGCTGGACGTCACTTATGATTGTGCGTATTGATGCGTATGAACCGCGGCGCAGGTAGTACAAGAGCGCCGATTCCACTGCTCACCAGGAAGGATTGCTCATCGCATGAAGACATTTTCCCGGCTTCTGCCCCTCTCTCTGTTGGTTCTGATTTGTCTTGCGGCCAGCCAACTGCCGGCCCAGGACTGGGTGCACACGGGCACCAACCTGGGCAATGACCGCATCCGCATCGCCGCGGCCGATTTCAGGCCCCTGGGCAGCGATCCCCAGAACCCGGCCTTGAAGACGGTCTTCGACGCCACCCTTTTTGGCGACCTTTCCAACGCCGGCATCTTCGACCTGGTCTCGAAGAGCCTGGCGCCCCAGGAGACGCCGGGCTCGCCCCAGGAGATCCGCCTGACGCAGTGGTCCGACGCCCCGGCCAACGCCGCCATGGTGGCCTTCGGCTCGCTCTCGGCAGGCAACGGGCGGCTGATCGTTTACGGCTGGCTCTTCGACACGCGCAACACCGCCAACCCCCAGGTGCTGGGCAAGCAGTACAACGAAGATGCCAGCCCGGATTCGGCGCGCACCATTGCGCACCGCTTTGCGGATGAGATCATCCTGCGGCTGGGCGGCGGCATCAACGGCATCGCCGAAACCAAAATCTACTTCGTCAGCTCGCGCACCGGCACCAAAGAGATCTGGGCCATGGACTACGACGGGCAGAACCAGCACCAGATCACCCACCTGGGCAGCATCTCGCTCTCGCCCCGCGTTTCGCCGGACAATTCCCGCCTGGCCTTCGCTTCCCTGGGCAACGCGGGGTGGTCCATCCGCATGTACTCGCTGGAACTCAACCGCCCGGTCGGCTTTTCCGCCGGCACGGCAGGCGGCAGCAATCAATCCCCGGCCTGGTCCGCGGACGGCTCCAGGATCGCCTTCTCCTCCTCGCGGACGGGCGATCCCGAGATCTGGGTTGCCGATGCCAGCGGCGCCAATCTGCGCCGGTTGACCAACTTCCGCGGGCCCGACGTTTCGCCCACCTGGAATCCCCGCACCAATGCCCAGATCGCCTGGGTGAGCGGGCGCACCGGGCTGCCGCAGATCTACACCATGGACCAGGACGGCGCCAATATTCAGCGCATGACCGACGGCGGCTATGCCATCTCACCCTCCTGGGCGCCCAACGGCCAGTTTCTGACCTTCAGTTGGAATCGCAAGTACGGTCCCGGCGACCCCGGCGGGCAGGATATCTACGTCATGGACATCGCCAGCAAGCGCTGGCTGCAGGTCACCCATGAATCCGGCAGCAACGACTTCCCTTCCTGGGCGCCGGATGGCCGGCACATCGTCTTCGAGCGCGCCATCGGCGGCCACACCCAGATCTGGTCCATGCTGGCCGACGGCACCGGGCAGCAACAGCTCACCCACACCGGCAACAACTTCATGCCCAACTGGAGTTGGAAGTAAAGCCAGAGCGGAAAAAAGGACAGGCGCGTCTTATATTTGGATTGGCAGCGAAAAAGATTCGCGCAGGGGCCAGCAATACAAGCCGTCCAGGCTTTGATGAACTATAATCCTAATCGTTGCCAACACATCCCCCGCAGGCTGCATCGCCCGGGAGAAACTTCGTTATTTTTTGGGAAGGAGTACCACATGAACCATCGAATTCATCGTTTAATCGTGCCTGTTGTCCTGCTTGTCGCCCTGGCTGCGGTTGCAGGTTGCAAGAAGAAGCCGCTTCCACCGCCTGAGACGGCGCCAGCGGCCGCCGTGCCCGCGCCCACCGCGCAGATCACAGCCACTCCCACCGTCGTCTCGGCCGGAGACCAGGTTCAGCTCGCCTGGCGCACCATCGATGCCACCAGCGCCTCCATCGATGGCTTCGGGGACGTGCCCACCTCGGGCGTCAAGACCGTGACCCCAACCGAGTCGACCAGCTACCACCTGGTTGCCCGCGGGGAGGGCGGCTCGGCCGAAGCCTCGGCCCGCGTCACCGTCAACGCGCCGCCCGCCGTGGTCGTGCCCGCCAACACCATGAGCGCGGAAGAAGAGTTCAAGGCCAATGTGCAGGACGTCTTCTTCGATTACGACGCCTACAATGTTCGCAGCGACGCCCAGGCCACTCTCTCGCGCGACGCCTCCTACCTGGTCAGCCATCCTGACGTAAAATTTGTCATCGGCGGCTACTGCGACGAACGCGGCTCCAGCGAGTACAACCTGGCGCTCGGCCAGAACCGCGCCGACGCCGCCAAAAACGCGCTGGTCACCGCCGGAGTGGCCGCAAACCGCATCCGCGTGGTCAGCTACGGCAAGGAGAAGCCCTTCTGCACCGAGTCCAACGAGGCGTGCTGGCAGCAGAACCGCCGCGGCGGCTTTACGCTGGACCAGTAACGATTCTCTGGAAGTCTAATCATAATCGGGCGCCCCAGGTCTTCCGCCGCGGCGGAAGACCTGGGATACCTCGAAGGGCGGCAAGAGTTGGTTGCATAAATGCTACTCGGCCAGGGGAATGTCCCTCAGGGGCTAAAGCCCCAGATTTTATGCGCCTATTACGGCACGCGACCCGACCCAGAGGGTTCCCCGGTACCCCGGTCGTGCCCTTTCAAAACTGGGTTTATGCAACCAGTTCTAGCGAAGCTGGCCCTGATCTCTGATTCCTGATTCCTGTATTTCACTGGTGAAAAAATGCTGAAACTGCACACACTTCGCAATCGCTTCCTCGGCGCGGCTTTCGTTGCCACGGTTCTCGCCTCCGTGCCCGTTCCCGCACACGCGACCTCGAAGGAGATCATCGAGCTGCAAACCGAGATGCAGCAACTGCTGGACCAGGTGCAGCGCCTCCAGTCCACTTTGGACAGCCGCTTTGGCGTGCTGCAGCACCTGGTGGAGCAGAGCGCGGACAACGTCAACCAGATGACGGTCACCGTGAATGCCCTGCAAAAGAAGATCGACGCGCAGAGCGAGGCCGGCAACGGCAAACTGGACACCGTCTCCGGGCAGGTTCAGTCGTTGAACGACTCGGTCGATGAGTTGAAGTCCCGCATCGCCAAGCTGGATAAGTCGGTGCAGGAGTTGCAGACCCAGTTGCAGAACATCCAGAATCCGCCCGCCGGCGTGGTCCCCGCGGCCCCAGGTGCGGAGCAGAATGCCCCGCCGTCCGATGCGGGCGCACTTGCAGCGGCCCTCCCCACGCCCGGCGGACCGGCATCCACGCAGGCGCCGCCGCTGAAGGAAACCTTTCAGGCCGGCCTGCGCGACTACAACGCCGCACGGTACGATGTGGCCGCCGGCGAGTTCCAGGACGTGTTGCACTACTATCCGCTCGACGACCTGGCCGGCAACGCTCAGTTCTACCTGGGAGAAATCGCCTACCGCCAGCAGAATTACTCTGAAGCGATCAAGAGCTACAACGCCGTTCTGGAAGGCTTCAGCGGCAGCTCCAAGGCCCCGGCCGCGCAACTGCGCAAGGGACTCGCCCTGCTGCTGGAGGGCAAGAAGGACGCGGGCATTCACGAGCTGCGCCAGCTCATCCAGCGCCATCCGCAAACTCCTGAAGCCGCCCAGGCCAAGACCAAGCTCAACGCCCTCGGCGTTCGGTCTACGGCGCACTAAGGCGGCTTGGAGCGGAATTCAGGCACACTGATCAGGCTATTTGCAAGGAGAAGATCGAGATGACAGAGCGGCGAAATGAGACAGTCAAGCCGGCAGCAAATGAAGTATTGCTGGTTACCAGCGGCGATCTGCGGCTTGCGGCCAACCAGGAATGCTGGTCCGCGCAGAGAGAGATGGAAGAGAAGCTGACCGCGGCCTTTGCTCAAAAGGGCTTCAAGCTGGTCCGCGCCCATGCTTATAACGAGACGGAGAAGCATGGATTCATTTCGTCGCAGCGCATGGGGATGGACGTTTTCATGAACATTCATCCCCAGGCCAGGCTGGTTTTCGCGACGGCCGCGTGGCAGTACAGCCATCATGTGCTGCCGGGGCTGCGCAGCCACCAGGGGCCGATTCTGACCGTGGCGAACTGGTCGGGGCAATGGCCGGGATTGGTCGGACTGCTCAACCTGAACGGGTCTCTTATCAAGGCCGGCAAGAAGTTCTCCTCCATTTGGAGCAAGGATTTCACGGACGATTATTTTCTCAGCGCGCTCACGGAATGGCTGCGCGACGGCAAAATCAGCCACGACCAGTCGCATGTGCATGCGCTGGACCGGAGCAAGCTGCCGGCAGAAAGCGCTCAATTGGGCGCTCAACTGGCCGGCGATCTGAAGCGGCGCAAAGCCATCATGGGAATTTTCGATGAAGGCTGCATGGGAATGTACAACGCCATCATCGACGACGAGTTGCTGAATCCAGCAGGCATCTACAAAGAGCGTTTGAGCCAGTCCGCGCTGGTGGCAAAGATGCGGACGGTGGACCAGGCGGAGGCAGAGGCCGTTTACAAGTGGCTGGTTGCCAAAGGAGTGAAGTTCGATCTCGGCAAGGACCCCGCGACCGAACTGACTCTGGAGCAGGTGCTGGAGCAATGCAAGATGTATATCGCGGCGGTGCGCATCGCAAAGGAGTTTGGCTGCGATGCAATCGGCATCCAGTATCAGCAGGGATTGAAAGACATGGCGCCCGCGTCCGACCTGGCCGAAGGGCTGCTGAACAATGCCGACCGTCCTCCGGTGTTTGCCGAAGGCTCAAAAGAGGAACTCTACGCGGGCGGGCCGGTGGTGCACTTTAACGAAGTAGACGAATGCGCCGGCGTGGACGCGCTGATTACCAATCGTTGCTGGAGCGCGCTGGGGCTCGACCCATCGACGACGCTGCATGACGTTCGATGGGGCGAGCAGTACAAGGGAAAAGATCTGGATGCGTTTGTCTGGCTGCTGCAAATCTCCGGCGCCGCACCTGCCAATCATTTTGCGGGCGGCTATGCGGGCGCCGGCAGCGAACGCCAGCCGGCCATGTACTTCCCTCTCGGAGGCGGATCGCTGAAGGGCATCGGCAAGCCGGGCGAGATCGTCTGGAGCCGCGTATTCGTCGAGGGCGGCGCGCTTCATGCCGACCTGGGCCGGGGCACGGCGGTCAGCCTGCCGGCGGCGGAGACCCAGCGCCGCTGGCAGCAAACTACGCCTCAATGGCCGATCGTTCATGCCGTCTTCCATGGCGTCAGCCAAAATCAATTCATGGCTCGCCACCGCGCCAACCACGTGAACATTGCGTACGCGCCATCCCCTGAGATCGCCGGCAAGGCTCTTGCCACCAAGGCTGCCATGATGGCGGAGTTGGGGCTAACCGTGCATCTGTGCGGGAGTACGCAGATCGCCTGACGGCATCGGGCGGATCGAAACAGAGATCGCTTATTGCTGAATTGTGTCCTCCGGCGGCAGGATTCCCATCTCCCGATAGACAGGCCGGATCTTGCGACGCACCGCAGGCAACTGCGTCATGAACCATGCCGCGCCCAGCAGGACGGCGGATCCGTTCATGATCACCGTCAACGGAGCGCCCACTTTATGCGCCATCGTCCCGGCCAGCAGGCTGCCAAACGGCGCCATGCCCATGAAGGCCATGGTGTAGTAACTCATCACGCGCCCGCGCTTGTCTTCGCTGACGATGGTCTGGATGATGGTGTTGCTGGAGGCCATGCCCTGCATCATGCCCATGCCCGCCACCAGCACCATGATCATGGATAGCCAGAAGACCCGCGACAATCCAAAGCCGATCAGCCCCAGGCCAAAGACGGCCGCGGAGATGGGGATCATGCGGATCAACCCGCGCACGCTCTTGCGCGCCGCCAGCGAGAGCGCGGAAGTGAGCGCGCCCACCCCCATGGCGCCCATCAAAAATCCGAGGGTATGCGGACCGCCGTGCAGCACCCTGGCGGCGAAGATGGGCATCAGCACCACAAACGGCATGCCCATGAGGCTGATGACGGCAAACAGCAGCAGAATGGTGCGTACGGGCAGGAACTCAGAAACGTAGGTCCAGCCGGCCTTCAAATCGGTCAGCACCGAGGCGGCCAGGCGCTTCACCGCGGGCACGTGGATACGCATCATCAGCAGCGAGGCAATCACGGCCAGGTAACTGATGCCGTCGATGAGAAAGCACCAGCCCTCGCTGGTGACGGCGATCAACATGCCGGCCAGCGACGGGCCAATCAGGCGCGCCGCGTTCACCATGGACGAGTTGATGGCGATGGCGTTGCCCAGGTCGCGCCGGTCCTCGACCATCTGCACCAGGAAGGCCTGGCGGCCCGGCATATCGAATGCATTGATCAGGCCCTGCATAACGCTGACCGCCAGCAACCAGGGGATGGTGATCCGGCCCGACAGGGTCATGCCGGCCAGCAGCAGCGACTGCACCATGGACAGCGTCTGCGTCCACACCAGCACCTTGCGGCGGTCCAGCCGGTCAACCCATACGCCGGCGAAGGGAGCGAACAGAAAGGTGGGAATCTGGCCCGCGAAGCTGATGGTGCCCAGCAGCAGCGCCGATCCTGTGAGCCGGTAGACCAGCCAACTGGTGGCGATGCGCGTCATCCAGGTGCCGATCAGAGAGATGCTCTGGCCGCCGAAGAAGAGACGGAAGTTGCGATGCCGCAGCGCGCGCCAGGCATGGGATGAGCCGCTGAATACTCGCGACGAATCGGCGCCGGGGGATTCGGCTGGTTGCGCACGGTTGTTTTTTTCGGTACTGCTCAGAATTGGTTCCTCAATAGTGGTAGAGTCTGAAATTCACTTCGACCTTGATCTCGACTGGGACGGGCACACCATTTTTCATGGCTGGCCTGAAGCGATATTGACGGACCGCCTCGATGGCCTTCTCGTCCAACCCCATGCCCAAGGCTCGTTCCACGTGCACATTTTGCGGCATGCCTTGCGTATCGACAATCAGAGAGATAAGGCAGATACCGCTATATTTTGCACGTCTCGCCTCGTCGGAAAACTCTGCCTCTGGGTAGGAAAGAGGAACGGGAGCGGTAACTGAGCCTCCAACCCTATAAATACCGGACGCGCTACCGCCTGAATTCTTCAAAAATTCTGTACCCAAAAGCAAGATAGATTCCTCAGGCGGTTGCGGGATGGTTCCGAACTTCTGTTCCGGCTGGAACCTCAACTGTAACCTATATTTTTTCTTTACCGTATCATCCTTGATCTCTTCAACGCAGGCTTTCAAGTTCACTTCCACGGACTGTGCGACGACGACCAGGGCGCCATCATGGGTTCCGGGGTTGAATCGATCCCCGTCCACAATATCTTGTGCAAGCTTGTCAAGGTCCGTGTAGAGCGGCTGAATAAACATAATGTTGCGCGGCTTCCCTGCCGTGTCTACGAGGAGGGAGAACACAACCTTGCCGTCCATCTTTTTCCTGCACTTTTCGGTAGGAAATGGTCCCAGGTCGAGGGGCAGAAGCTCTGGGGCCGTCACACCTGGACCAACGGCATACACCTTCACCCGCTCCGGCTTCGCATCCGCCGATGGAGCGGGCATAGAAGGACTGGCTTGTCGCCCGGCAGAGATACCTGTGACCGATAGAACAAATAGAGCAATTAAAGAAAGATTTCGCATAAACTTGCCTCTAACTCCGCAGAATGCATCCATTATACAAGCCCCAGTTCGCGGAGCAGGAAGGCGTAGTCGAAAGCGATCTCCTTCAGGTAGTCGTAGCGGCCGCTGGCGCCGCCGTGGCCGGCTTGCATGTTGGTCAGCAGCAGCAGCGGATTGTTATCGGTTTTAAGGGTGCGGAGTTTGGCGACATACTTGGCCGGCTCCCAGTACATGACCTGGCTGTCGTGGAGCGAGGTCTTGATCAGCATGGCGGGATAACTCGCTGGCTTAAGGTTGTCATAGGGCGAGTAACTCAACATGGTTTGAAAGTAAGTCTCGTCGTTGGGATTGCCCCACTCCTCGTACTCGGGAACGGTGAGCGGGAGCGTCGAGTCGAGCATGGTGTTCATCACGTCGACAAAAGGGACGTGGGAGACGACGGCGCGGAAGAGATCGGGGCGCAGATTGACGACCGCGCCCATCAGCAGGCCACCGGCAGAGCCGCCTTCGATGGCCACGCGGGCTGGGTCGCCGTAGCCGGAGGCGGTGAGGTGCTGGACGGAGGCGATGAAGTCGGTGAAGGTGTTGCGCTTGAGGAGCATCTTGCCGGCGTCGTGCCAGGGCTTGCCCAGGTCGCCGCCGCCGCGGACGTGGGCGTAGGCCATGACCACGCCGCGATCGAGCAGGCTGAGGCGGTTGGAATTGAAGCCGAGCGGCAGCGAGTAACTATAGGCGCCGTAGCCGTAAACGTAAAGCGGATTCCGGCCCGGTTTGTGCTTCTCCATTTTGTCAATGCGATAGACCAGCGAAATGGGAACCTCGACGCCGTCCGGGGCGGTGGCGTGGACGCGCTCGCTGGCATAAAGGGTGCGGTCGAAGCCGCCGGGAATCTCAAGCTGCTTGAGCAGCGTGGAGGCGCCGGTGGACGGGTCGTACTCGTAGACCGAGCTGGGCGTGACCAGGGATTGGTAGGCGTAGCGGAAGGTAGCCGTATCAAAAATGCGATTGATGTGGGGATGGGCGCTGTAGGCCGGCTCAGGAAAGGCGATTTCGCCGGCGGGGGCGGCATTGGGGCCTTCGCCGGTGAAGCGATGGATGCGCAGACGGGGCAGGCCGTCCTCGCGCTCACAGGCCACGAAGAAGTTGGCGAAGAGATCCACATCCTCCAGCATCACAGAGTCGCGATGGGGAATGAGTTCGGTCCAGTGCTCTCGGCCCGGCGTGGCTACAGGAGCCGTGACCAGGCGGAAGTTGCGCCCGCGATCGTTGGTGCGGATGAACCAGAGACCGTTGCGGTGGTCAATGGAGTACTCATGCTCGTCCTCGCGGGGGCTGATGAGGGTGAAGGCGCCCTCGGGTTCGGCGGCCGGCAGCACACGGGATTCGCTGGCGGTGTGGCTGGCCGATTCTAGCACCAGGAATTTGCCGTCGCGAGTGCGCCCCGCGCCCAGGTTGAAGCGCTCGTCGTCGTCCTGGTAGACCAGAACATCCTCGGTGTGCGGGAGCCCAAGCGTATGCCGCCAAAGCTGGTACTGGCGCTTCTGCTCCTCGTCCTCGACGGTGTAGTAGAGAGTGCGATTGGCCACCCCATCGACGAAAACCTGTCGATGGGGACCCCGGTTGTCCGCGGCCCACACGACGGAGCCGACGCGCTCGACTTCACCGGGGAGGGTTTCGCCTGTGAGCAGGTCTTTGATGTGCAGAGTGTACTGGCGAAAGCCGGTTGTGTCGGTGGTGTAGGCCAGCCAGCGGCCGTCGTCGGTGATGGAGGTGGCGCCGATGGAGAAGAAGGCGTGGCCCTCGGCTAGTTGGTTGCCGTCGAGGATTACTTGTTCGGGTTGGTCGTCCGGAGGTTGAGAGTTGTGGTCTCCCACCCTTGCGCCGGAAAAAAGGCGCAAGGATGGGTCACCCGCGCTGTTTGCGTCGGCGATCTTGAGATTCGAGGTATCCCAGGTCTCAGAATCGAGACCTGGGGCACCCGGTTTCGGAACGGCGGCTTTGCGGCAGTGGATGGCGTATTGGCGGCCCTCTTCGGTGCGGGTGTAATACCACCAGGCGCCGTCGCGGAAGGGGACGGAGACGTCGGTCTGCTTGATGTGCGAGAGCATCTCCCGGTAGAAGTCTTCGCGAAGGCCGGCGAGCGGGGCCATCCAGGCCTCGGCGTGGGCGTTTTCGGCCTCAAGATAGGCGGTGACCTCGGGGTTTTGCTTGTCGCGGAGCCAGGCGTAGTCGTCCATGAGAACCACGCCGTGCAATCGGGTCTGAGTGTGTTGCTTGCGGGCGATGGGGGGTGGGAGTGCGGGAGGCTGGCTCACAGTCATCTTCTTCCCAGTGTAGTGCAAAGGCAGCTTTCAGCTTCCAGCTTCCAGCTTTTACCACTTCGGGTGAGAACAATTTGGGGTATGCCGAGAGAGCACATAGAGGCACGAGACGCTAGCGGCTAGAAGCTGAACGGTGGAACCTTCTCCCCCCCGTCCGCGTACAATGAAGAGCGATGCAAGGCTTTCGCCGCGTAGATTCGACGGTTTTCCGGCTGCTGCTGGCCGCTCTGGTGGGGGTTTCCTCGACGGCTGCGCTGGCCGAGCAGGTGAAGGACCTGCCCAAACCCACAGATTATGTAAGCGATTATGCCCACGTGCTAACGCCCGAGGCGATTACGCGGCTGGACAGCATCTGCAGCCGGCTGGACCACTCCCAGGCCAATGCGCAGGTGGCCGTGGTGACCATCCACAACCTGGATGGAGATGACGCGGCGGACTATGCCAACCAGCTTGAAGACAAGTGGAAGATGGGGCGCAAGGGGTCGGATCGGGGCGTGCTGGTGCTGCTGGCCGTCGACGACCACAAGTATCGGACCGATGTGGGGTATGGCCTGGAAGGGATCCTGCCCGACGGCAAATTGGGCGATATTGGGCGGGAGATGGTTCCGTATCTGCGGGCCAACGACTATGACTCGGCCGTTACGCTGGCCGTGGACGAGATAGCGCAGGTGATTGCCGCCGATGCCAAAATAACGCTTACGGATGAGCCGGCACTGGCCGCTCCTCCTGTGAACCAGATGCACCACAGCGCGGTGCTCGGCAAGCTGATTTTGTTTATCTTCGTGCTGATCTTCTTTGGCGGCTCTTCGCTCTTTCGGATGCTGCTGGGTTTTGGCCTTTTCTCCAGCGTTTTTGGCAAACGAAACTGGGGCGGGGGAGGATTTGGGGGAGGATTTGGGGGAGGGTTTGGCGGAGGCGGAGGCTTCGGTGGTGGCGGCGGAGGTTTTGGCGGCTTTGGCGGAGGCGGTTTCGGCGGCGGAGGCGCCGGCGGAAGCTGGTAGGTTTTCATTTTGTATGAAGTGGTCCGCCGCGGCGGGCCGGAGGAGAAAAACACGGTATGAGCAAGGGACTTTGGATTGTACTCGGAGTCGTTGGCGTTCTGGTGCTGGTTGTTCTGATGGTATTCAGCAGCTATGTGAGCGCCAGAAACCAGATGGTGGCCAAGGATCAGAGCGTGAAGAACGCGTGGTCGGAGGTGGACGTGCAAATGGAGCGGCGCGCCGACCTGATTCCCAACCTGGTAGAGACCGTCAAGGGCTTTACCAAAGAGGAGAGCACGGTTTTTGGCGATATCGCCAATGCGCGGGCGGGCATGCTGAATGCGCAGGGTCCGGCAGCGAAGATTGCAGCCAACGGGCAACTGGATGGGGCCATCGGCAGGCTGTTGCTGCTGACGGAGAACTATCCGCAGTTGCGTTCGAGCGATCAGTTCATGCGTTTGCAGGATGAGCTTTCAGGGACTGAGAATCGCATCGGCGTGGCGCGCAAGCGCTACAACGACGCGATTCAGGACTACAACACTTTCATCCTGCAGTTTCCGAATAATATCTGGGCGGGGTTTGCCAAGTTCCCGGTGAATAATGCCTACTTTACGGCCAGCCCTGAGGCGCGGACTGTTCCGTCGGTGAAGTTTTAGTCTGATTTCGCTGATACAGTGGTCGGGCATTGTGCTATCCCACCCTAGCCGCAAAAACAAAAACGCGGCGAGGGTAGGGCACCCAACTTCGGTGAAGTTTTAGTTTTTTCCATTTACCTGAGTTGAGCAGCGAAGACGAAAAGCAACCGCAGGTCCCCGCCACGGCGGGCTGGCATTCGACTCTCCGCCGCGGCGGACCGCGGCGACCTCCGCTCAGGATGACAGCCTTGATTTGATGATGCGAAAAAGGCCATCCCGCAGTGCGGGATGGCCTTTTTGTGGTTCCGGCTTGGGGCGCGGCCCGGAGCGGTCTACTTGAAGGAGGCGATGGCGCTGGCCTCGTCGTCGTAGATGTCGAAGACGGTGTAGAGCTTGGTCAACTGAAGCAGGTCGTGAACCTTCCTGGTCAGTTTGAGCAGCTTGAGCGCGGCGCCCTGGTTCTTGACTGTGGTGTAGGCGCTCACCAGTTCGCCCAAGCCCGAGCTATCGATATAGTTCACTTCTCCCAGGTCCAGCAGGATGCGCTTCTGTCCTTTGCCGATCAGATCGCGAATGGCATCGCGAATCTGCACGCTGCCTTCGCCCAGGGTGATCCGCCCGTTGAGGTCCAGAACGGTGACGCCGTCCACTTCGCGGGAAGCAATAGTCAGTGCCACGGAAATTCCTCCTTAAAGTTGGTATTACGGTTATAGCATTTTCGCCGGTTTTGAGTGGCGGGAAACTCCCAAGCTGCCCTAATCGCGGGCAGAGAATGGTTACCCCCGGTTCGCCGCCGGCGTTACGAACGCCAGGCACCCCTACAGTTTATCTCACGCCGGAGCCAGATGTTTGACCAACGTCACCTCGGTTCCGGGATGCAGTTGTCGAAAGTGTACCTCATCCATGAAGGAACGGATGAGGAAGATGCCGCGGCCGGTGCCGCGCAAAAGGTTTTCCGGCGCCAGGGGATCGGGAAACGTATCCGGATCGATGTCCTTGCCCTGGTCGGCGATGGTAAACACCAGCGCCGCGCCGGTGTTCTCAAAGCTGACGGCGATGTGCTTTTCGGGATTGTACTCGTTTCCGTGCATCACGGCGTTTACGGCGGCCTCGCGCACCGCCATGGTTACGTGAAAGCACTCCTCCTCGCCGAGGCCGGCCTCAGTGGCCAGCTTCTCAGCGGCAGCCTCAACCGTGCCGACGCTCTCCATGGTAGAACTCAGCATCAAATTCATCCGTCCTGCCTTGGGTCCGCTCACCGGGTTTGTGTCCGCCTCTTCCTGAACGGGCGGGCCTTTTCGCCCCTCCACGCCTTTGCAACCTAGCTGGCAGTTTCATGGCTGGAAGGGATTGTGTCAAGGGAGACGCAAAGTTTCAGGTGTTTTATGGGAGCTTCGTTGTGCATGGAGTCTGTGCGATGGTTCGGGCTCCAGGTCTCTGACCGCGTGATTTCGTGCGTTTCGATTGAGTGCTGTGGTATCCCACTCTAGGCGCAAATACAGAGGCGCGCTGTCCCGACCCATAGGGTACCCCGGCACCCAGGTGGGGCACCCACTTTGGGTACAACAACAAGCGGTCAGAGACCTAGTTGTTTTCGGTCTTGGTTGTGAGCATCCGCTCGCACCCTCGTGCCTTTACGTCGTCAGCAAGTTGCTTAAGGCCTGCGCGGCCATTGTATTCGGTGAATTCTCCGCTCTCGATCTCGGCGATGCCTTCCAGAACCCGCAGTCGAATGTTCTGGATCTGATTGGGGCTCAGATCAGCCAACAGGTCCTTATCGGAGTGTTCGGCCAGTTCCATGGCAATGAGGTCGGCGTCTTCCATTCGCTTATCTCCTGAAGACAGGATACCGGTTGAGGTTCTTGGTTTCCCACCCTTTTCGGTCGCCGCGGCGACCGCGAAAAGGATGGGGCACGGGGCATTTATGGCGCATCTAGCGAAGGCGGAAAGCGGGGCGGAAGTAATACACTCACCTCATGCAGCCTCGCACCACAGCCCGGGTGAGCCTGACCGCGCTGCTCGGCACTCCGGTGACCGATGCGCAGGGCCACCTGCGCGGGCGTCTGAAGGATATTGCCGTAGCCACGGGCGAGGATGCGGGGAAGGTGGCCGGGCTGGTGCTCAAGACCCGCGCCGGACTGTGCATTGTGCCCTCAGAGGACGTGATGGAGACGCCAGCCGGCACGCTGGAGCTGCGGTCTTCCGGAGCATTGGTTCCGCTCAAGGACGAGGGCAACTACATCTACCTGCGGCAGGACCTGGTGGACCGGCAGATCATCGATATTCACGGCCGCAAGGTGGTGCGGGTCAACGATGTGGACCTGGAGTGGCTGGGCCGGGGCGCGGCGCACTTATTGCGAGTAGCCGAGGTCGAGGTGGGGCTGCGCGGGGCCTTTCGCCGGGTCTTCAAGGGCCTCTTGCCGCGCGCCACGCTGGAAACCATCTCGCGCAAGCTCGCCGCGCACGGCATTCCCTGGGAGTTTGTGGACGTGATCGAAGTGGACCCGGCGCGGCGCGTCAAGCTGCGTATCGAGTACGAGCGTCTGTCCGAGATACACCCCTCCGACCTGGCCGATATTCTGGAAGATCTGGCGCCGGCCGAGCGCGAGGTCATCTTTACCTCGCTGGACGAAGAGGTGGCCGCCGAAGCCCTGGAAGAAGTCGATCCCAAGATGCAAAAGGCCTTGCTGGAGAAGCTGGACGAGGAAAAGATTGCCGACATCGTTGAGGAGATGGACCCCGGCGCCGCCGCGGACCTGCTGGCCGAGCTGTCCGAGGAGCAGTCCGACGCCATCCTGGAAGAGATGGAACCGGAAGAGCGGCAGGATGTGGAGGATCTGCTGGAGTTCGACGAGGATTCGGCCGCCGGCTGCATGACCACCGACTTTGTTTCTCTGGGAATGGAGTCCACTGTTGCCCAGGCGGTGCAAGCCCTGCGCAGCTTCGACGGCGACCCGGAGAGCGTGACGGAGTTCTACCTGCTGGACGAAAAGCGGATGCTGCGCGGCGCCATTCCGCTGGCGCGGCTGGTGATGGCGTTGCCGGAGACGCGGCTGGCCGTGCTGGCCGAGCCCCGCGTGCTCTCCTGCCCGGCCGATATGAACCAGAATGACCTGGCCGAACTTTTCGACAAGTACAACCTGCACGCGCTGCCCGTGGTGGATGCACAAGGCCGTATGGTGGGCGAGGTGCAGGCCGACCACGTGATCAGCTTCCTGCGCGAGAAGCTGTAAGTGCCTGTAAACAGGCCCGAAAACGAATCCCAATTTGCCGCAAAGTGAGCAATATTGCCATTTCCGTACCCTTCATGGGCCTATGCTGATAGAAAATTCCCGGAATGTTGCGGATTTGTGAAAGAATTCAAGGATGGTCCAGTTTCCAAAAATCATTCAGGGCGGTATGGGGGTGGGCGTATCGAACTGGCGCCTGGCCAATGCTGTCTCAAAACTCGGCCAGCTCGGCGTAGTCTCCGGCACAGCGCTCGACGCGCTCTTTGTGCGACGGCTCGCCGATGGCGACCCGGGCGGGCACATGCGCCGCGGACTGGATGCATTCCCCTTTCCCGAGATGGGCAAGCGCATCTGGCAGGAGTATTTTGTTCCCGACGGCAAGCCCGGCGATGCGCCCTATCCGCTGGCGCCCGTGCACCAGCGCCGCGACCTGCGCAAGGTGGTCGAGCTGTGCATGGTGAGCAACTTTGTCGAGGTGTTTCTGGCCCGGGAAGACCACAAGAATCAGGTGGGGATCAATTTTCTTGAGAAGGTGCAGATGCCGCATCTGGCTTCGATCTACGGGGCGATGCTGGCCGGCGTGGGCTATGTGCTGATGGGCGCGGGCATTCCGCTGCACATTCCCGGCGTGCTGGACCTGCTGGCGGGCCACCATGCGGCCGAGTACAAGCTGAGCGTGACGGGCGCGGCGCAGGGCCAGGATACGCAGATGCTCTTCGATCCGGCCGACTACGCGGAAGTCATGCTCCCGCTGCTTCACCGGCCAAGGTTCCTGGCCATCGTCTCCTCGAACACGCTGGCCACCACCATGCTCAGGCGCGCCAGCGGCCGCGTGGACGGGTTGGTGATCGAAGGCCCGACGGCGGGCGGACATAATGCGCCCCCTCGCGGCAAGCTTCAGCTCAATACCGCCGGAGAACCGATCTACGGCGAGCGGGACCAGGTGAATATCGCGGAGTTGCGGACGCTGGGCGTTCCCTTCTGGCTGGCGGGCGGGTATGGGAACGCTGAAAAGCTGCGTGAGGCTCTCAGCCAGGGCGCCGCGGGCGTGCAGGTTGGCACCGCCTTTGCGTTCAGCCGGGAATCCGGGCTGCGCGCCGACCTGAAGAAGTCGCTGCTGGCCCATGCGGTCACCGGCACGGGCGAGGTATTTACCGATCCGCTGGCCTCGCCGACGGGATTTCCCTTCAAGGTGGCGCTACTGGAAGGCACGTATTCCGATCCGGAAGTGACCGCGGCGCGGACGCGGATATGCGATCTGGGCTATCTGCGGGAGCCTTACACAGCACCGGACGGCAACATCGGATACCGCTGCGCCGCCGAGCCTGTGGCCAACTACGTGGCCAAGGGCGGCAAGGTCGAGGAGACGGTGGGAAGAAAATGCCTGTGCAATGCGTTGCTGGCCAACATCGGTCATGCGCAGAGGCGCAAGAACGATGTTGTGGAGCCGGCCCTGGTCACCATCGGCGACGACCTGAATACAGTGGTGCAGTTCCTGGCGCCTGACCGCGAAAGCTACAGCGCCGCGGACGTGGTTGCGTCCCTGTTGAGCGCCCTGCCTGCAGAAGCGGCTTTCGAGTCCGAATCGATGGTTCTGGCTACTGCCTAGCTCTTCGGCACGGGCGCGACTCCTTGTCCACTGCCCACGTCGAACAACCTCGGAACACGGTCAGCGGGCGCAGGCAGCGCAGGGAATGCCGTGTGCGGCTCGGTCTGGTACCAGTAGGCGGTCGAATAATAATTATCTGAGCGATGGTTGGCGTGCCCATGTTCGATGGTCACGCGAATCGACTTCTCAAAGGTGATAGGGCTCTCGATGTGCCAGCGATAGAGGCACCAGCGGCCTCCCAGCCGCTCCGCGTCCACGATGTAGGGCGCGCCGTTGTGCATGTAGTCGAAGGCCTGGCCGCCAAAGTCCCAGGCGCCGTTGTAGTAGTCCTCGGTTCCGGTGCCGTTGATGGTGGGCAGCGCGTCGCCATCGATGAAGATCATATCGTCGCCCTCGCCGAACCATTGGCCCTGGTTCTGCTCGACGGCGTGGGTTACTCCCACAAAATGTCCCTTGCCGGCAGCGTCAAGAAAGACGTAGTTACCTTCCCCGCTCAGGTTCTTACGGTCGCCGACGGGGGGCTCGTATTCGTTGGTCCAGTCGTTGGTCCAGCCCTTGCAGGGCGCGGCCTGGCGGTACTGCGCGTGAAAGCGGCCCAGGTTGCCGGGCAGGGCGGCCAGGGTCACGTAGTCAACGGCAAAGTAGAGGCTGTGAGTGCGGACCGTGCTCTCGTTGGTCAGCGTGAGGCGGGCTGAGGTTGCAAAGGGCATCTTGAAGTAGGAGTTGAGCGCCTTGATGGGCGCCACGGCCAGCAGAGCCGATTGGTAGGTGTAATACTCGCCCAGGCCGAGGCCGAAGAAGTCGCCGATGGGGACCTCGACGGAAGGCGTGCTCTCGCCGTCCCACCAGGCGCGCAGAACCAGGTTCTTCAGGTGCATGGGGTCCTTGGAGTCGATGGTGAACCAGAGATGGGTAACCACGCCGGCGCCGGTGATATCAAGCAGCGTCGCCGTCTGGCCCGGTTCCACGGGAACCGAGTCATTGTTGCCCCCGGTCCGGTCCCAGCTGGAGGAACGGCGGGTTTTGTAATTGCGCAGGCTGGCAAGCGCAAAGAGATCCTCGGCTCCGCATGGCTCGTGCCCGGGGGGTTCTGTAACAGCGCCGGCGGAGGGGCTGGCCGCGGCTCCGGCGGCGTTCAAGCCAAGGAGCGCGGCGGCGGAGACCATGGAGCCCAGCAGCTTGCGGCGTGCGGGCAAATTCTGGATGGGATTGGAGGGAGGCATGGTGTGGTTCCTTTCCTGTGAATAATTCGGCTTGCCTGCCGATCTCGGGAGCAGCCCCGGCGATCAGCAAGGCCAGGCGCAGCGTTGTTGAGTGCGCCGCGCAGCGCGCCTCAGCCTTTGTAGCTGTGCGGGGCGCCCCCTGTCAATGCGCTGAGCGGCTCGTCTCACCAAGGGCTCACCTGTTATCTTCAGTGAGGAAACTTTCAGATGAATCCACCTTAGGACCCCGCGGGCATGGGTAAGCGTTGGCGAATCCGGATACTGCTGTTTCTGGCCGTTCTCGGCCCCGGATTCATTACCGCCAACGTCGATAACGACTCCGGCGGTATCCTCACCTACTCCCAGGCCGGCGCGCAGTTCGGCTACACGCTGCTGTGGACCATCATTCCCATCACCATCGCGTTGATCGTGGTGCAGGAGATGTGCGCCCGCATGGGGGTGGTCACCGGCAAGGGGCTGAGCGACCTGATCCGCGAGGAGTTCGGGCTGCGGCTGACCGTGGTACTGATGGCGATGCTGGTGGTGGTCAACTACACTAACGTGGTCACCGAGTTCATCGGCATCGCCGGATCGATGCACCTGTTTCACGTGACCAAGTTCATCTCCGTGCCTTTTTGCGCGTTCCTGGTCTGGTACATGGTGGTGCGGGGCAGCTATAAGAGCACGGAAAAAATCTTCATCGCCGCCTCACTGGTCTATATCTGCTACATCTTTGCCGGGGTGCTCTCGCAGCCCAGTTGGCACGATGCGATTCTGGCCACGGTCCAGTTGCCGGCCAGGTCGGTGTGGAGCGACAAAGCGTATATCTACATGGCCATCGGAGTGATCGGCACCACCATCGCCCCATGGATGCAGTTCTACCTGCAGTCGTCGGTTGTGGAAAAGGGCATTCGCGTGAAGGACTACGCGGCCTCGCGGCTGGACGTGATCGTGGGCAGCCTGTTCACCGACATTGTGGCCTGGTTCATCATCGTGGCCTGCGCGGCTACGCTCTTCGTCCATGGAATGGGAGCCATCCAGGTAGCCGCGGACGCGGCTGAGGCGATGCGCCCTCTGGCCGGCGACTACGCTTTTCTGCTCTTCGCCTTCGGACTCTTCAACGCCTCGGTCTTCGCGGCCTCCATCCTGCCCATCTCGACGGCCTACACGGTCTGCGAGGGGTTGGGGGTCGAATCCGGCGTGGATAAAAGCTTCAGGGAGGCGCCGTTCTTCTACTGGCTCTACTCGCTGCTGATTGCGGGCGGCGCGGTGACGGTTCTGTTGCTGCCCGACGCGCAACTGATCAACGTTGCCATCCTTTCACAGGTGCTGAACGGGGTTCTGCTGCCGGTGGTCATCATTCTCATGCTGATGCTGATCAACCGCAGCGACCTGATGGGCGAGCACAGGAACTCCCGGCTGTGGAACGTGATTGCGTGGGTAACCAGCATCATCGTGATCGGTATGACGCTGGTCATGCTCTGGGGGATGATTCCGGGGCACTAGCGTCCTGCCTCTAAGCTCATTTTCATAATAGTGCTGTCATCCTGAGCGGAGTTTGGCGCGCTCTTTGCGCCAAACGAAGTCGAAGGACCTGCGGCTGCTTTCCTTCCTGCCGGAGAAAGAAGCAGCCTTCAGGCCTCGGATATTCACGACAGAGGGAGCAGGGGCCTTCAGGCCCCTGAATACAGCCCCATCCTTTCTGTCATCCTGAGCGCAGCGCAGCGGAGTCGAAGGACCTGCTTCTTGCTCTTCTGGCGAAAGGGTGGGAAACCTCGAACCTCAACCGGTCCTTTCATGAAGAGAACCTCCGCGAAATGCATCCACAGGATTACCATAAAGGGGGCAATGACGATGATGCACAACCCGGCCAGCCCAGGGGAACTGCTGAAAGAGTTCCTCGGCACGAGAACAGCAACTCAGCTTGCCGAGCATATTGGCGTGGCGCGCGCCACCGTTTCCCGTATCCTCAATGGCCGCACCTCTGTTTCGATGGACCTCAGCATCCGCCTCGGCGAAGCTCTGGCGCTCTCCCCAGACTTCTTCTCGAAGGCTCAGCTCCAGCACGACCTGTGGATCGAATCGCAGAAGAAGCGCCCGAAGATCAGGCCGCTGGCCGCTTGACCACCGGCGGTGGGGCCAACTACCTTCAGCGTGGAGTGCGAACAGGCTCATCCCAGGTCTCATGATCGGGACCTGGGGCACCCTGCAGTGAATTGAAGGTCTAGGGTTTTCTATCCTCGGCTACGAACTTGTCCATGAGAGCTTCTGTCTCGTCGTAGGAAGGCAGGGTGGGATCGTGGACGAACCGCTGGAGGCTTTCAGAGAAGATTTCGGCTGATTTCCGATTCCCGTCCCAATATGCATAAGCAAGCATTTCTTTCGTCTGCCCATCATATAGAAAATCATCCCTAACGAACTTTTCTCGCGGTGTTGAAAGATCAGCGGTGGAAACTCCCAGCTTGACGTAACAACGATTTGTCTCTGGATTGTAGCGGCTGACCTGATCATGAGTCAGGGCGGAACCTATGAAGTTCTCCGACAGGATCTTCTCGCCCAGCGCAACGCACTTTGACCTGAGATCGAACACTTCGGTTGCCGTCGGTAGCCGATTTGAAGCGGGCTGATTTTCTGCGGGAGCCTTCTGCTGCCGACAGGAGGAGACAGCGAATGCAGCGGCTGCCACAAACAATACTAGATGGACTCGGCTACGCAAACAGGCGTATGGCGACATGGTTTTCAGTGCTCCTCATCTGCATCTTTCTCAACGTTAGCACTCCCCTTGACCCGGTTGTACGACTCTATGGACACTTCTAATTGTGGGACAGCCTTAAGCTCTTTCGGAAGCTCTCCAAGAAACATATATGGAACTGTCACGGGAAACCTAAAATCGCGTGGAAACTTCTCTTTGAATTCTCCCGGTGCAAATTCAATCCACACGTTCGCTGCAAACTCGAAATACTGCTGCAGTCGCGTGTTCATGTCAGTGTCTTCCTTTTGTTGATGTCCACTGATCGTTGGCAGAAAGTGATGAAGAAAATGGCCTTCACTGTCCCACCTACAGCCGATTATGGCGGGGTTCTGGTGAGCCATATCACGGTAGTCCCTAATCTCTTGGCGAAAAGTCAACTGCTCAAGTTCATCCAACCGCTTCTCGAATGCCCAAAAGTATTTCAGATTGGCATATTCTTTCTGTCCGCGAGTGATAGCGGTCCGCAATGCTTCAAAGACGTGCTCAAGGTGCCACAAAAACGCAGCTAAATGAGTGCGACAGATCATTATATCGACTTGCGCATAGTCCCTCATTTTCTGCTCTTGACCTCTCAACTCGTCCTTGTCCGTTCGCAGAGCTGCTGACTGCGAATATATACGCACGTAAGCCAAGTGGTAGGCAGCATAGTTTATCGAGAACCAAATCTCAGACAAAGCGTCGGTCAAGTCTGGCTTCGGAACATCTGGCATTTCCATTTGGTCGCCTAGTCGTCGGGCCATGTCCAACCTCGCATCCGAAAAGAGTGTACACCCACGTTGCTGGTAATCCAGATCGACTCATCCGATTTCGGTCGTGTGCCACAAGTCTGGATTCTCGAATTCGGGTAGGATCGCAGTTGATCTTCAGACCACAGCCAGACGCTTCAGCTGAATCCGCCCAGCGGGAATCTGCGCAAGTTCGTACTGCGCCTGCTGCGTAATCCAGCTTTGAGCGCTGCCGCCGAAGACCTGAGAGAGTCGGATGGACATCTCCGGCGAGATGCCGCGCTTGCCGTTGACTAACTCCGAAAGAGTGGTGCGTGTGACGCCCAAGGCCTGCGCCGCTCGCGTGATGGTGAGGCCGAGCGGCTCGATGCATTCGGAAAGAACAACGCTGCCGGGATGAGGTGGATTCTTCATCGGCATGGGGAAACCTCCTTAGTGGTAATCGAGATAATCGACTTCAAACGCATGGCCTTCAACAAATCGAAAGATCACTCGCCAATTGGCTCGTACCGTTACCGCCCAAAAACCCTGAAACGGCCCCTTGAGCGCGTGAAGACTGAAACCGGGAAGGTTCATATCCTCGACGGAACCGGCTGCATCCAGGCGTGCGAGGATATTGCGCAGCTTGGTCAGATGTTCCGCCATAACGCCGCGAGGGTCGTCGTCCTCGTAGAGCCGTTTCAGCCCCTTGTGGCGGAACGATTGGATCATGAGCAAGTGTAATGCGTAACGTAACGGAGGTCAAGTGGATTATTGCAGATGCACGGCAGGGCTTTTACGGATCGGGAAAAGCTACGCTAACAAAATCCTTTTTAGAAACACCTGGCTATTGCCCGTGGCGTTCCCAGAATACAGCCGGAGTAACAATAGGATATAACTCCGAAAGAGCGAGTAAATCCTTATCGCCGGTAACAAGGTAGTCGGCTTTTGCGGCTCGCAGGGTTCCTAAAACTTTTTGATCGGCCTCGTCCCGCAATGCTGCTTCCAACTCGGCGCTGGGCTCGACTATCTCGGCCAGAAACAAGAAGCTGTCTGCCAGGTCGCGGATTTCAGAGGGGGTCAGCGAGATGCGGCGCAGACGCGGCAACACACGAACCATCTCATCCAGAATGTATCGCGACAGAACGAGATCCACTCCGCCTTGCCGCCATGCGTTTAGGATGCGGCCTGGAATGCTGACTGGATACGCGAGTCCCGACACCAGGACGTTGGTGTCCAAAACCACTCGCAATCCGGCCATCAGCGACGCCGTTCCTTCTTTATCGCCGCATCGATCTCCGCCATGCCCTGCTCGACAGGCACGTCCGCATACGCTTCGGCTACACGGTTGCTCAATTGGTCGAATCGATCACGCATGGCGCGAATGCGGGCAAAAAGGCCAGCATCCACCAGAGCTGCGACAGGCTTACCATCCTTGTTCACCACGATACTGTCATTCCGATACTGCACCTGGTTGAGCATCTCTCCCAGGCTCTGGCGAAAATTGACTGCGCTCACCTCGGTAACCATAGCCGCCTCCTGCCAATATAATCAACATGATCAATATGACCATTATGAATAGTATGGCTGATTGAAAGGAATCTGTCTACTTTATGCCCTTTCTACAGGCATAGGACAGACGTAGCGGACAATAAGTCACGGATCGGAAGTGCAGATTTTACAGTAATTTGCCGGCGGCCAGGTCGCGGATGAGGCCGCGGTCGGCGGCCAGGAACTCGTAGCCGGGAAGGTCTTCGAGGCGGACCCAGCGAAACTGGTGGTAGATGCGGTTTGCGATCTCTCCGGAGAACTCGTGGACCGCAAAAAACTGCAAATCGACGGCGCCGCCATGGCGGTAGTTGTGGCGGACGCGGGTGACGCGGGGGCCGATGGTGGCCTTGATGCCCAGCTCTTCTTCCAGTTCGCGGGCCAGAGCCTGCTCGGGGCTTTCGCCGGCCTCGATCTTGCCGCCGGGAAACTCCCACAACAAGGCCATGGGCTGCTCGGGGCGGCGTTGACCGATCAGTACTGCGCCGTCACGTACGATGAACGCTGCCGCCACAAAACGGAGGGCGGGTCCGGCGGGCCTGGCGTTGGGGTCTGGCTGGATCTCTTCCACGGTTCTAGTGTAAACGCGCCAAAAGGAATGCAGAGTTGAATTGAGCCACTTCAACTATTCCCCGGCAACAGCCGCCACGGCGCCCTCGGCAGCCTGGGGACGGAAGTAACCCCAGCCGTTCTTCCTGACCGCCTGAAGCAGCGCGGGGGAGGGGTTGACCGGGAAGGGGCAGCGCGCGATTTCGAGCATGGCCAGGTCGTGGATGGAGTTGCCGAAGGCTGCATCGGGGCGGTTGAGCCCCACGCGCCGGAGCGTGGCGGCCTTGCCCTCATCGGTGGGCACGTCCACGATCTGGCTGGTGATGATGCCGCCGGCGGCGCGGACCTCGGCGGCCAGCACGCGGTCTTCCGGGATGCCAAAATCGCGCACGCCCTCGGCGACCACCCACTTGTTGGTGGAACTGACGGCCCAAAGCTCGACGCCGGCTTGGCGCAGCGCAGCCAGCAGTGAGACCATCTCGGCAAAGACGCGCGGCCGGACAAACTTATCCACATACCGGGCCGCGGCGGCGCGCAACTCCTGCTCACGCAGGCCGGCATATATCTGCACCATCTCGCCGCAGATCTGCAACTCGCTCACATGGCCTTGCATGTAGGCGCGATGGCGGGTATCGATCCAGTCGCTGGTGGAGCGCGAGACCAGGCCCTGCTCCATCGACCAGATCATGAAGCCAAGACCCGAGTCGCCGCTCCACAATGTTCCATCACAATCGAAGACCGCAACCTTTGGATTGCTATCGAGAACCAGCCGCTCTAACTCCCGGGCGGTCCATTTGGGGGATTCTAACTGCGTAGGCGTCACGCTTTCCTCAATCCGACTCGAAAAATTCATCCAATTCTATTTTCTCCCAAAGGAGCCGCCTTTGCACGTGAAGCTTTGATGAAGCGACCCAAAAGGGGCAACGCGATCTATGAGTTACAGGCACGGGGTAATGAAGTTGATTCCTTGATGAACGAGGTTCGGCAACGGCGCCGGGCGCGTTGAAGGAGGTTTGCGGCGGGGATAATCGGGATTGTGGACACCATGGGCAATCTTCCGCTGTTGAAGGACTACCAGGCATATCTGCGCGTGGAAAAGGGGCTGCGCCCGCTGACCTGCGAGGCTTATAACAGCGATTTGAAGACCTTTGCCGAGTTCATGGAGGGCCGACACAGCGTGCTGTCGGCGGCGTTGCAACCGGATGTTTCAGCGTTTCTTGAAAATCTGCGCGGACACGGCATCGACTCGCGGTCGGCGGCGCGCAAACTCAGTTGCCTGCGGGGCTTTTACAAGTGGCTGCTGCTGGACCGGCGCATTCATCACGATCCAACCGTAAATATCGAATCGCCCAAGGCGTGGAAGGTGCTGCCCAAGTCGCTGGCCGAGCCGGAGGTGACGGAGATGCTGGAGCGGGCCGGAATGGCCGCCGAGCATCCGCAGGCGCGGGCCACGGCGCTGCGCGACCGCGCGATTCTGGAGCTGCTCTACGCGGGCGGTCTGCGGGTATCGGAGGTGACGGATCTCTCGACCGGCGACCTGGCGCTGGATGCGGGGCGCGTGCAGGTGCGCGGCAAGGGCGACAAGGAACGGATTGTGCCGCTGGGGCGCTCCGCACTGGAAGCACTGGAGACTTATCTGCGCGAGGGCCGCCCGCACCTGGCGCGCATCAGCTCGGCGCGGAAAGCCAATGCGGCGCGGCAGGACGCCACGCGGCTGTTTCTCTCCCTGCGCGGCATGCCGCTGACGCGCCAATGGGTCTGGCACGTGGTAAAGACGGCCAACAGCGCTGCTAGTCCGCACCGGCTACGCCACAGTTGCGCAACTCACATGGTGGAACACGGAGCCGATCTGCGCAGTGTGCAGCTTTTACTGGGCCACGCCGATATTTCCACCACGCAGGTCTATACGCACCTGGCGCTGGGCCGGCTGAAGGCCGTGCATCGCGAGCATCATCCCCGTGCAACGCGGAGGGGGGCGGAGGTGGAGGCGCGCCCTGAACAGCATGGGGGTCTGCGTCTTGTCCCGCACGACCATCCGGATGAGGAGACAGCATGAGCGCGACGGCTGAGCCGGTAGTAGCTTTGCCGCTGGATTCGCTGGTGGACGGTTATCTGCGCGTGCTGGCCAATGAACGAGGCGCATCGGCGCATACCCTGCGCGCTTACCAGCGTGAATTGCACGGATTTGCCGGATATATCGCCAAGCATTACGGCGAGCAGCAGAGCGTGGACCGCATTGAGCACACACACATCCGCGCCTACCTGGGTATACTGTACGACCGCGGGCTCTCGAAGGCTTCGGCGGCGCGGGCGTTGGCGGCCATTCGCAGCTGGTTCAAGTGGCTGGCGCGCACCGGCCGCGTGGAGCAGAATGCGGCCTCGCTGGTGGCCACGCCGCGGCTGCCGAAACATTTGCCGCGCGTGCCCTCCATCGAACAGATGAACCGCCTGATCGATTCTATGGTGGATTCTGTGGGCAAAGACGCCGCGAGCTGGCTGGCGCGCGACAAGGCGATCCTGGAAATGCTGTACGGCTGCGGCATCCGCAACGCGGAGTTGACGGGCCTGAACCTGGACGATATTCACTGGGCCAACGAGGCCGTCCTGGTGCGCGGCAAGGGCCAGAAGCAACGCTACGTTCCGCTGGGCGACGCGGCGGCCGAGGCGCTGCGAACGTATCTTACGGAGCGCTCGGCGCTGTTGGCGGCGGGCGGCGAGGCTAAGGGATTCGCAACGCCCGCGTTGTTCGTCAACCTGCAACTGCGCGGGTTGGGCAAGCTGGGCGGAGAAGCGCGGTTGACCACGCGCAGCGTGGGCCGCATCGTCAAGCGCATCGCTATCCTGCGCGGACTCTCCGCGGACGTGCATCCGCACACGTTGCGCCACGCCTTTGGAACGCATTTATTGGAGGAGGGCGCCGACCTGCGGGCTATCCAGGAACTGCTCGGCCACGAGCGGCTCTCGACGACGCAGCGGTACACGCAGCTCACCACGGCACAGTTGACGCAGGTCTACGACAGGACGCATCCACGGGCAAGGTAGAGACTGATCCTGCTTTGTGATAACATTGTTATTACATAGAGGAGAGGCCGATGCTTGCAACAATTAGGCGTTTGGGCAATTCGCAGGGCGTGTTGATTCCTAAACCGTTACTGCAACAGGTTGGGCTGGTGGACCAGGCGGAGATGCGGGTGGAGGGGGATGCGTTGGTGTTGCGCAGGCCCAAGGCCGCGCCGCGCACCGGCTGGGCAGAGGCGTGCAGGAAACTGGCGGCGGTTGGCGACGATGCCTTGGTTCTTCCCGAGTTTGCGAATGAAGGCGACGCGGGGCTGAAGTGGTGAAACGCGGCGAGATTTGGCTGGTGAATCTCGACCCCACGATCGGCAGCGAGATTCAGAAGACGCGTCCCTGCGTGGTGATCTCACCGCCGGAGATGCACGATCACCTGCGCACCGTGATGATTGCCCCCATGACTACCGGCAGCCACCCGGCTCCGTTTCGCATTGCTGTCCGGCACGGAGGCAAGGATGGACTGATTCTGCTGGACCAGATCCGTTCGATAGACAAAGCGCGGCTGGTTAAGCGCTCTGGAACGTTGACCGCAGGTACATTGACCACAACGCTGGCCACGTTGCGCGAGGTCTTTGAAGAGTAGCGGTTCCAGTCGGCATCAAGAGAATCTTTCGTTCCCGTCAATCCATTAACGAAGCTCCAGCACCGGAATGCCGTTTTCCCAGAGAGCTTTTTCAAGGGGAATCCTGATCCCTTTGCCGCTGGGGTGGAAGGCCAGAGGTTTGCCGGTGGCGACCAGCTTTACCCGGCTCACTGGGTGGTGGAGATGGGGAACGATCACCTCTGTTGCCGCCTGGTCCATGACAAAAACGAAGATGCTAGCGCCGCGAGCGGTGGTGCGGCAGGACTGCTGGCCCTGGATGGGGCCGTAGGTGCTGCCATAGATGGCCGCCGCATTGCGCCGGGTCCACTGGCCCACCGCTTCAAGGCGTTCCACGAATTCAGGCTGGATTTGGCCGTCCGGCTGCGGACCCACGTCAAGCAACAGGTTGCCGCCGCGGCTGATGACCTCAATCAGCGCGCGGATCAGAGCATCGGAGGTTTTGAAGTCGCGGTCCTGGGGCCGGTAGGCCCAGGTCTGGTTGATGGTCATGCACGACTCCCAGGGCTGGAACTCCCCGGGACGCGGCACGGTAATGGCCATCTTGTCGGCTACCGAGTGGTCGGGACTGTCAAGCCGGACTCCCTTGACGGGGATGGCCCTGGGAATGAACTGCTCGGGAGTGGCGAAGTCGCCGGGAACCCCCAGGCGGTTGTTCACCAGAGTGGCCGGTTGCAGGCGATGGACCTGGTCGACGAATCGCTGGCCGTCGTAGCGCTGCTGCGTATTGGAGTCGGCGGAGTCGAACCACATTTCGGCTACCGGACCGTAGCGCGTGAGCAATTCATCGAGTTGCAGACCCATGTATTCCAGATACAGCGGCCACTCCGGCCGTTCCGGCTCGCCGCGGTAATTGGTGGCGGAGAGCTTGGACGTATCGCGGAAGGCGGGGTGGTTCATATCCGGGGGCGAATAGTAGAAACCCAGAGGCATGGCATCCGCGTGGCAGGCATCGGCCAATTGGCGCACAATGTCCTTGCCGTAGGGCGTGCGGGTGATTTTGTAGCTGGTGTACTCGGAATCGAACATGCAGAAGCCGTCATGGTGCTTGGTGGTGAAGACCATATAACGCTGCCCGGCGGAGCGGGCGAGCGCGATCCAGGCGTGAGGGTCGAAGTGCTGGGGGTTGAAGCGGGCAGGCAGCGCGCGGTACTCGGCTTCGCTGATCTCGGCTGTCGGCGTGAGAATTGGCCAGGAAGCTTCAACACCCGCCACTGAATATGGACCCCAGTGGATAAACATGCCGAATTTGGCTTCATGAAACCAGCTCATCCGGTTGGCGTCGGCTGCCATGGCGCGAAGCAGAGGCATCCGGCCCGCCACGGCCGCGGTTGCCGCGGCGCGAAGAAAATCTCTTCGATTCCAGCGCATGGTTCTCTTCCTCCTGACAATGGAAGAGTTAGTGTAACGCCGGAAGCGAAGAATGTCTGTGGCGGCCGGCCACGGAAGCCGAACTTCCGCCGCGGTGCTATTCTGGCGGGACTGAGGAGGAAGATTCCTTTTGCGGCCCGGCAAGTTCTTACGCGTACTTTTGCCTCTTCTGCTGTTGACCGCGCTTGGTTTTCTGGTGATGGGGTATCACCCCGGCGCGGAAGACGACAGCCTCTACCTGGCGGCGGTCAAGGCTGACGTCCACCCAGCTCTTTTTCCCCACGACGCGGCTTTCTTCCAGCTTCAGATGCGTTCCAGCGTCTTTGCCACTTGGATGGCGCACTTTGTTTTGGGAACCGGAATGCCGGTGGCCTGGGCGGAACTGCTGTGGCAGTGGGTCTGCCTCTTCCTGGTGATATGGTCCTGCTGGAGCATTGTGCGGCGGCTCTTTGAAGAGACCGCTGCCCGCTGGGCCGGAGTGGCCATGGTGGCGGCCATGCTTACGCTGCCGGTCTCCGGGACGGGGCTCTACCTCATGGACCAGCACCTGCATCCGCGCAATCCGGCAACGGCTCTTATCTTGTTTGCAGTCTCGCGGATTTTGGCCGGCAAACGCTGGCAGGCCGTGCCGCTGGTTGCTGTGGCATTCCTGCTGCACCCGCTGATGGGGGCTCTGGGCATTTCATTCTGCTGCGTGCTGGCGCTGACGCTCTGTGAGCCGCTTCGCGCGCGCCTTCGTTCTCTGTATGGCCAGACTGGAACCGCACCCGTTGCCGCATTCTTTCCTTTCGCATGGGTCTTCGGCAAACCCTCCGAACCCTGGCTGGAAGCAGTGCGGACCCGGCATATGTTTCTGCTTTACGAATGGAATTGGTACGAATGGCTGGGCGCCATCGGGCCGCTGCTGCTGTTCTGGCTGGTGGCGCGCGTGGCCCGCAAGCGCGGCGAAGCCGCACTCTGCCGCTTCGCGACGGCGATTCTCATCTACGGCGTCTTTCAACAAGCGGTGGCGCTGGTGATTCTGAGCCCGGCGGCGCCGATCGGCATGACCACACTGGAGCCGATGCGGTATCTGCAACTGGTTTATTTTTTTCTGGCGCTGATCGGCGGCGCAAACCTGGGCCGGTATGTGCTGAAGGCTCGCCTCTGGCGCTGGGCGGTCTTCCTGCTGGTCGCCAATGGAGGCATGTTTGTGGCGCAGCGGCAACTGTTTGCCGCAAGCCCGCACATCGAATTGCCGAACATGACCACCGCAAACCCCTGGCTCGAAGCCTTCGACTGGATCAGGCGCAACACTCCTGAAGACGCGTACTTCGCACTGGACCCGAATTACACAAACGCTCCCGGCGAGGATTGCCATGGATTCAGAGCCCTGAGCGAGCGCGGCATGATGGCCGACGCCAACAAGGACACATCCACGGTAACCAAGCAGCCCGCGCTGGCATCGGCGTGGAAGAGAGAGGTTATGGCGCGGGAAAACTGGAGCAGCTTCAAGCTTGAGGATTTCGAGCGGCTGAAGGCGGAGTTTGGCGTGGATTGGGCGCTGGTCTCCTATCCGCAGCCGGTGGGGCTGGACTGCCGCTGGCACAATGGGAGCCTGGCGGTTTGCAGGATACCGTAATAAATAGGGAACAGGGAATAGGGAACAGGGAACAGGAGGCAGTACTTGGGAGAGTCATTCAAGGATCTCGTGGTTTGGCAACGAGCGGTTCAACTGTCCATCGCCATTTACAAACTTACTTCTTCTTATCCGGCATCCGAGCGATTCGGCTTGACCAATCAACTACGGAGGGCATCCGTTTCTGTCGCCAGTAATATAGCGGAAGGATATGGAAGGTCGACAAAGGGAGAGTATGTTCTTTTTCTTGGCCATGCAAGAGGTTCAAATTGCGAAGTCCAAACTCAACTTGTAATTTCAAAGGCACTGGGTTTCGGTTCGGAACAATCGCGACAATTGGCTGAAGGTCTTTCTGAAGAGGTCAGCCGGATGCTCGTGGCCATGATGAACAAACTGCGAAAATGAGCACTGTTTTTCTGTTCCCTGTTCCCTGTTCCCTGTTCCCTACTTTACGCAGCGTAGGCATGTCCTCCAGAATGGATGAGTAACTCTTTGCCGGTACGGAGACCTGGCCATGCTGAACCTTTCGCAGCGATTGATTCTCGGCTGTGTGCTGCTTGCCTGCCTGACGGTGGGGCTGGTGGCGGCGACTCACCATGCATTGGAGGCGGCGGGGCAGATCAGATTGGCATGGGGCTGCGTGGCGGCCGCACTGCTGATCGAGCTGGGGACGGTCTACTTTGTGCTGCGGCCCATCCGCATGCTGGCCCGCGATGCCCACCGCATCGCGCAGGGCAACCTGGAACACCGGGTGGAGTGGAGCAGCCGCGACGACTTTGGCCTGATCGCCGTGGAGTTGAACCGTCTGGCGGTGAGGCTGAGGGAACTGCGCGACTCCGAAGCCGGACGCCGGCAGATGGAGTTTCAACTCTCCGACGCGGTGCTGCAATCGATCTTCGAGCCCATCATCGTGACCGATGGCAAAGGCCACGTGCTGAAGGTGAATCAGTCCGCGGCCGAGCTGCTGGGCGAAGCCGCCGGCGACCGCATGGCGCTGACCAGCACACCGGGCGGGGACAAGATTCTGAGCGCCATCCGCGATGCGGTCCAAATGCAGAAGGCGGTGGCCGCGGAGGACGATGCGGCGATGCTGCCCATGCGCATCGGCAAGCAGGAACGCAGCTACCGGCTGCGCACCACGCCCATGCGCGACTCCGAGGGGCGGCTGCTGGGCACGGTGACCACTCTCGAAGACGTGACCAGCCTGCAGGACACCGACCGCTTCAAGACGCAGTTCATCACCGTGGCCAGCCGCAAGCTGCGCGATCCGCTGCTGCAGTTGCGGCGCGGACTTTATTCCCTGGGGCAGGGCTTTGGCGGGGAGTTGCTGCCGCTGCAGGCGGAGCTGGTGGCCGCGGCCAGTCACGAGTCAGAGAAGCTGGACGATCTGATGGGCGACCTGATCGAGGTGGCCGAACTGGACACCGGCAAGCGCGAGTTCAAATACGAGCGGCTGCGCCCGCTGCAGGCTCTGGCCGAGGCCCGCGACCGTTTTTGCGACGAGGCCGCCCACAAGCGCATCCGGGTGGAGGTGCGCGCCTATGCCGATCTGGCCGTTGTGAAGGCTGACCGGAGGGCGTTGAGCTCGATCCTGAATAACCTGCTGTCCAATGCGCTTCGCTATACGCCGGACGAGGGCGAGATACTGCTGGCGGCCGAGGAGATCAAGGAGTTTGTCCAGTTCACCGTGCGCGACACCGGCCGGGGCATCGAGGCGGAGCGGCTGAGCACCATCTTCGACCGCTTCAATGCATTCTCAGAGAGCGGCTCCGGACTAGGACTGGCGCTGGCCCGGCGGCTGGTTGAGTCGCTGGGCGGGCAGATCGCCGTGGAGAGCAGGCTGGGCCACGGAACCACCTTCCGGTTTACTCTTCCCGTGGCGGCGGCCGAAGCCGTCCGTCATCCCGTAGAGGTGGGCTGAGCCATGGCCGAGATCGTCCTCGAAAAACAGCAGGAACCTGCCAGGCTGCGCGTCTATATCGGGGCGGCGCCGGGCGTGGGCAAGACCTACCAGATGCTGAACGACGCCTACATGATGAAGCACCAGCAGGACGTGGATGTGGTGATCGGCCTGGTAGAGCCCCACGGGCGTAAGGAGACCGCGGACCGCATCCGCGACCTGGAGATCATACCCCAGCGCGTTATTCCCTATCGCGGCGTGAATCTGAAAGAGATGGATCTGGACGCCATCCTGGCCCGCCGTCCCCATACCGCGATAGTGGACGAGCTGGCTCACACCAACGTCCCCGGCAGCAAGAATAAGAAGCGCTATGAAGATGTTCTGGAGCTGCTGGATGCCGGCATCAACGTGATGACGGCGGTGAACATCCAGCACCTGGAGACGCTGAACGACGCCGTCAGCCGCTCGGCTAACACCACTATCCGCGAGACCGTCCCCGACAACTTTCTCAAGCGCGCCGACGAGGTGGTGAACATAGACATCACCGTGGACGAGTTGCGTTCGCGCCTGCGCCAGGGCAAGATCTACGCCGCGGAAAAGGTGGAGCAGTCGCTGGCCAACTTCTTCCGCAAGGGCAACCTGAACATGCTGCGCGAGCTGGCCCTGCGCACCACCGCCGAGCAGGTAGGCAACCGCGAATCCGAATACCGCCGCACCCAGGGACTGGAGCAGGCGCCGATGCCGGAGAAGGTGATGGTGTGCCTGAGCACCCGGCCCGGCACCGAGCGGCTGCTGCGCATCGGCGCCCGCGTGGCCGGCCGCCTGGCCAGCAACTGGTACGCCGTTTACGTCGCCCGCCCCGACGACAGAGGCCACAGCGATCCCGAGGCCTACCACCGCCTGGAAGAGTACCAGCGCATGGCCAGGGACCTGGGCGCGCAGGTGGTCACGCTCACCGGCCGCAACGTCTCCGACGCCCTCATCCGCTTTGCGCAACAGGAGAGTATCTCGCACGTGGTCTTTGGCCAGTCGGTGCGCTCGCGCTGGAACATCTTTCTGCACGGCTCGGTGCTCAACCGCTTTCTCTCCGAAGTCCGCGACGTGACCGTGCAGGTGGTGCCGATGAATAAGCCGCTGCGCCGGGTTTGATCCGGCGCCTTATCCCCATCCCTCAAAAATCGGCTTCTATCCGGGTTTATGGCACCGTGAAGGGGCGCAGGCCGTCGTTGGGGGGGAACATGGGGAACAATCCGGTGGGACCGGCTACCGTGGACGGCTGCGAGCGGAAGAGGAAGCGCACATAGAATCCGGCGGAGACAGCCGCGTAGTTGCGGGAGTTGTTGGCGCCGAAGAATCCTCCGGCAAACCAGTGGGGGCTGATCTGGTAGGCCGTCTGGCCGCGCACGTCGTAGTTGGGGCCGACGCTGGTCTTGGCCGGGAGGGCCAGGTCGCCGTAAGTGGGAGCGCCAGTATACGGCGGCGTATAGGTCGTGGTGTTCTCCAAGCCGCTGCTGAGCAGAGGGTACAGGGGCGTTGAATTCTCCTGGAAGGCCTGCACGCCCAGGCTGCCGACGATGTTGTAGTGCCAGCGGGTCAGGTAGTGGCCGGTCCAGGTGAAGGGTATGTTGGCCAGGAAGTAGGACTGGGGACTGAAGTAGCCGCCCATGCCGTAGGTGAAGGCGTCCTCGTTATGCGAGTAATGCATGGCGAAGAAGTTGGCGCCGATGCTCAGGTTGCCGTACTCCGGCACGGTCTTGAGGCGCCAATACCCGCCACCCAAACCGTCGATGCGGATATTGTTTTCCACCTGGTAGCCGGTGATGTACTGGCCTCCGGCGCCCAGGTAGATTCCCGCCTCCGCGTTGCCTCGCGCGATCTGCACATTGCCCTGGTTGGCAATCACGCCGCCCCAGATCTGTCCCTGACTGCCGAGGGTATTGAACTTGGGGTCGCGCAGTCCGGAGTAGGAGAGCTGCGTGTCCTTGATCGAGTCGCGGACGAAATTGAAGGTGATGGGACCGTTCCCCGGCCTCCACTGGGCCCGGCCGGTGAAGGTGGCCACCAGGAAACCGTAGGGCGTGTATCCGCCGGCCAGCGCCAGATGCGGGAAGGCCAACTGCACCTCGCCGGCAAGCCCGGAGGCGTTCTGCTGCGCGGGCGGCGTGGAGGAAGTGGGGACCAGGCTTCCGATGGGCTGCGGCATGGGTACCAAAGACAGTGGAGCGCCAGGCGATGTGGCGCCCAGGACGGTGAGAACGCTGTTGCCATTGGCCTGTCCGGAGTCAAGAAAGACCGGCTTGGCGACAAAAGTGATCCGGGCATTGTAGCCAAGCGGCGCTGAAGCCTCAAACGGGGCTTCGAGGGCGGCGAGTTCATTATAGCCGGGGTCGCCGGAGCGGTAGTTGAGGATGCCGGCGGCGCCGAGCCAGCCGCTGTATCCGCTCTCGATGGCGTGCAACTGCATCTCCGCCTCTTCGCGGGGGCTGAGAGGGCGCGCCTCGCGCTGGATGCGCACCCAGGGTCCGCGCAGCGGAGGCAGGTTGCGTTGCATGAGTTCCTCGTCCGTGAGCCCGGCGCCGGTGGTGGCAGGCGCAGGCTCGGCTGGAACTTCGGCGGGAGCCTGGATCTGCTCGGGATACTGCTGCTCAGCCGGAGCCCTGTCCAAAGTTGGGGTTGGGGCCGGAGTGGTCTGTTGGCCCAGCGTGGGAGCGGCCTCCGTGGTCTTCTTTTTCTTCTTTGCGTGCTTAAGGGCCGGCGGCTTTGTAGGCGGCTGAGCGCATTGCTGCGGCTGTGGGCACAACTGTGGAGCGGTCTGCTGTGAGGCGGTCTGCTGTGAGGCGGTCTGCTGTTGGTTGGCCTGCTGTTGGGCGGTCTGCTGTGGGGCGGTCTGCTGTGGTGTGCCCTGCTGTTTGGGCGCGGAATATGCGCCCGTGGCTGCCTCCTGGGCGGAGGGCGTGTACTGCGCCATGGAGTATAGGCCTGCGCCGGTGGGAAGCGCGCTCAAGTTGGCCGGCGGTTCTGTTGAAGCATTGGGCAGGGCGTGGATGGCCGTTGCGGAACCCTGCGTGAGCTGGCTATCGGTCTGCTCGGCAAAAAGGGCCTGCGCCTGGGTGGCCATGCTGTTCATGGGCTGGGATGTAATTCGCAACCCTGTAACCGGGTGGGAATTGCGGGACGCAAGGCTGGGCGTCCAGTTTGTTTGCGGCTCGGGAGCCTGCGCCGGAGCTCCGGTGGAATCGATGTTTTCTTCCGAGGGAGGCAGGTTCATCCTGCCTGTGTAACTGCCGCCGGACGGGTTCGAGGAAGCCTGGGGCGCGGCGCGGGCCGGTTTGCCGGCCTGGGTTGTGCTTATAGCCGGCTGGATGACCGCATCCTGCGTGGCGCTCTGCAATAGAAAGAACGGATGGACGGACGGCGTGCCCTGCATCATGCTCTGAGGGACGTAGATGGGCGCGGCGCTGGGCGCCGTTGCCGGCGGATTGGTCTGAGTTCCGGGATTGGGTTGATTTCCGGGAGTGTAGACCGTGGGCGGGGAAAGCGGAAGCGGGTTGGCCGAAGGAGAATCGAGCCATTGATTCTGCGGGGGGACGCTCGCATGCGGAGCAAACGTGCCGGGATAGGAAGGCAGAGGCGGCTCCTTGGTGGTCCGCGCAGGCGGGTCGTTGCGTGGATCGAGAAGACGCTTCAGGTCGCCCTGTACTGGAGCATGGTAGGCTCCCGGGGGATAAACCAGCCCATTGTCCAAACTCTGTACGTCCGAACCCGGAGGCATGGCCGCCAGCGCGGCGCGCCAGAAGTCGGCAGCGCGCTGATTGTTGCCGCGGGCCTGCTCGAAGCGGGCGGCAAGGCCCAGAATCTGCGGGTCGCCGGGAAAGCGCTCGAGCGCCTGGCGGAGCCAGGTTTCAGCCTGGGCCATGTCGGTGGCCGCCAGGGCCGCTCCGATGGCTCCCTGGAAGTCGCCTGAACCGGCGTCCTGCATGGGGATGGTCTTGAAGAGGGTCAGCGAATCAGCGTACCGGCCGACCTTGGAATAGGCGCCGGCCACCGCCCTGCGAACGCCCAGGTCGTCAGGGTATTGTTCGGATGCGGCCTGCAGGATCTGCACACCGCGCAGGGTGTAGCCGTTATCCATTGCAGAAAAGGCACGGCGCACGGCCCAATTGGCCCACAGAGTATCGACTTGCTGCCGCTGCGCGGCGGTCATATCCCGGCGGGTGTCAAGACGCAACATAAGCGGATAGAGCACACGGTCGTCCTTGATGTTGTAAAGCAACCAGGCGCGTTGGATCTCCATGCCGGCGGGCGGCGCATCCCTGCGCAAGAGGTAGAAATCATCCACCCGGTTCATGGTTTCGAGGGCGCGCTGGGTATCACCGAGGGCGGCAAACAGGCTGGCTTCGCCCTGCACGAAATCGACGTCGGATTCGAGCTGCCTGCGCACATCGGCGGGCATCTTTTGAATTTCCTGGAGCGCCTCCGCGTTGCGGTTGCCGGCCATCAACGAGAAGACCAAGCCCTTCCAGGCATCGGAGGCCAGTGAATGAGGAGCGTTGGCGGAAAGCTGCACCGATTGCGGGTTGGACTGATCCGGGATCTGAGCCTGCGCGATGCTGTACTGGCTGGAAGCATTGCGCAGCCTAAGCTGAGGGTATTCCGGATCGATGGAGCCAGGATAGTCAACGTACTTTTCACTCTGCCGGAAAAAGATCTGGGGGCTGGCGGACTGAGCGGCGGGGATGGCCGTAATGGCGGGATTGGAATCCGGCGCGGAGGACGGCTGATTCCCGCTGGAGGGTGCATTGACCCGCGGAGTGTCTTGCGGCGCCGGCTGCGGGGCCGGCTGGGGAGCAGACCTGGACGGGGTAAGAATCACGGGAGCCGAGCCGTTGTAGGGATCGGGGCCGTAGGCAGGCAAAGGCGGCAGCCTGGTGGTCTTTGAAAAGGGCTCGTAGTCGGGATTGAGGAGTTGTTGCAGGTCGGCCGCGGTTACGGCGCGATGGGACTTCCTGTCCTGATCGGGATAGACCAGGGTGTGGGCCAGCCTGTCAGTGGGCGAAGCCAGCGGCATGGCCGCCAGCGCGGCGCGATAGTAGTCCGCTGCGCGCTGATTGTCGCCGCGAACCTGCTCAAAGCGGGCGGCAAGGGAAAGAATGGCGGGATCGCGGGGGTAGCGATCAAGCGCCTGGCGCAGCCATAGTTCGGCATGATTCCTGTCGTTGGCCGCCAGGGCCGCCCCGATGGCGCCCTGGAAGTCGCCCGCGGTTGCGTCCTGCATGGGAACGGTCTTGAAGAGGGCGAGCGACTCCTTGGCCCGGCCGACCCGCATAAATCCGCCAGCCACCGCCTTGCGAACGGTCATGTTGTCAGGGAATGCCTGGGAAGCGGCGTCGAGGATATCGACCGCGCGCGAGACGTTGCCGTTGTCCATGGCGATTCCGGCGCGGCGCACGCTCCAGTTGGCCCAGATGTCCTGTACCGTCTCCCGCTGCGCAACGGTCAGGTCCTTGCGGCCTCCCAGTCGCATCAAAGCCGGATAGAGGGCGCGGTCGTTCCTGGTGTTGAACAGCAGCCAGGCGTTCTGAACGTCGATATCGGCGGGCGGCAGGATCTTCAGCTTAACGTAGCGGGACTCCACGCGATTCATGATTTCGACGGCGCGGGGGATATCGCCGCTGGCGGCGTAGAGGCTGGCCTCGGTCTGCAGAAAGTCGATGTCCGCATCCAACTGCTTGCGCACCGGCGCTGGAATAAAGGCGAGCTGCTGGATCGCCTCGGCGTTGCGGTTGGTGGCCTGCAGGGTATCAATCAGGCCCTTCCAGGCATCGGCGCGGTCGGGATTCGCCTTCAGCACCTTGTGGTAGATTTCGTAGGCCTGGGTGGGGTTGTTGCGCTGGAGATAGATGGCCGCCAACTGCAACTGGAGGGCAAGGCTGGGATGGCGACCGGCGGCGATCTGGAGCCTGGCCGAGCGTTCCAGAAATCCCTGGGCGATCTCAAACTGGTTGGCCTGCTGATACATGGCGCCCAGCATGGACAGAAAGCCGGGATCGGCGAGCGCGGCCTCGTAGGTGGCCGGCGGCATCTTCTGCACGTCGGCGAGGGCTTGATTGTCCTGGCCCAGTTCATGATGCGCGGCGATCAGGCCCATCCACGCGGGCTGGTTGCCCAAATCGGCGGTGAGCACCTGAAGATAAAGCACGGCGGCCTGATCGTAACGCTTGCCTTCCATCAGGATGCCGGCGTACTGGAGTCTGGTATCCGTCTTGAGGCTGGCGCCGTTGCCGGGGAAAGGCAGCGTCAAGGCCAGGGCGAGCACGCGTTGGGCATCCGCGATGCGGTTCTGGGCATGATAGACGGTGGCCAGGGTGCGCAGGTACTCCGGGTCACTGGCCAGAGCGGTCTTGACCGATGCCGGGAAGCGGGCCGAGACGGCAAGCGCTTTCTGGTTCTGGTCCTCGCGCGCGTAGGCCAGGAAGAGGCCGCGCCAGGCGTCGGTTGAGCCCGGCTGAACCTTGATCAACTGCTCGTAGATGCCGGCGGCGGCGGAATATCGCTGTTGCCTGGTCAGCAGGCCGGCCAGCCCATTGAGGGCCTCCGGGCTGCGGGGGCGCATCTCCAGGGCGGCGCGGTACCTGGCTCCGGCCACATCGAGCTTATTGTCGTCGAAGGCTTTCGTAGCCTCGCCCATGGTGTACCAGAAGCGCGAAGTGAGAAGCCCATCCTCCACGATCCGGGTCTTGTAGCCGTTCTGTTCCGCCTGGGTGAGGTAGCTGATGGCGCCGCCGAAGTTATTCTGCTGCATGCGCAGGAATCCCATGCCCGCCGCTAACCTTCCGTTGTTCGGCTCCTTCTCAAGAAGCGCGCTGAAGCGGTTCTGCGCCTCATCCAGCCTGTGCGCGTTGAGGGCGGCAAAGGCCGCGCGCTCTTCCGTCGTGCGCGCGATGCCGGAATTCATCTGCGCCAGTTTGCGTTCGTCTTCTTTGAGGCGGCCGCTAAGCTCGGTGTCCTGGGGATGGTCCTTGAGGTATTGGCGCAGTTCGTCGGCCGAGGCCGGATTGGCCGAATCCCAGACCAGGGCCTGACGCAGGGCGGCCTGGGCGGTGGGGTCCTGGTGATACTCCTTGAGGATGCGAATGCCTTCGGCGCGGGTCCTGACATCGTAGGTGAGAATGGAGCCCAGCGCGATGGGATAACGCGGATCGCCGGGATTGCGTTCCACCTGGGCGCGCATGCCAACAACGGCCGCTTCCTTGCCGCCGGAGGCGCCAGCCAGGGTCTGGTAATAGGCCAGGGCGATATCTCCATCCGGCGGATGATTGCCAAACAGCTCCCTGTAGATGCGCATGGCATCATCGAGTTTGCCCTGGCTAGCCAGTTCGCCTGCCTGGCGCAGCGCTTCGCTCTGCGAGCGCATGCTGGCCATGTCCTCAATCCTGGTGATATTCGGGTCGTTGGGGTTGATGGCGCGCAAACGGTCCAGCGCCTCGCTGGACTTTTCCGGAGAGCCGGTCAGCTTGTAATCCTTGGCCAAACCGGCAAGAGCTTCCGTGTTTTTGGGGTCGGAGAGAAGAATCTGCTGCCATATCTGGATGGCCATGTCCGGCCGTCCGCGCGACTCCAGGGCATGGGCCTTCTGCAGCAAAATGCCGCGCGTGGCATCGGCCGAGCCGGCGGTCTTGTTTTGGGCAAGACTCATCTGGAGCGCCAGCAGCAGGCATCCCGCAACAATGGAACTCTTTCTGAAAGTCTTGCAGCCTAGCCTCATCAGCGCTTCCATTCTACTTTCAGTTCCCCCTCGGGGCCAAACCGGAATCTACCGCCCAGAAAACCTGTGGCGAAGAGGGCAAGATTCTGATCGTAATATGCCAAGTCCTTCCCATACAATCCCGAAGACGGATTCCTCTGCACACCCATGCGAATCGTCTGCCGCGCGCTGAGCCTGCCGAGATCGGGGAAGGCCCTCAGGTAAGGCAGCACGGCCGCAGAGAATCCCACAGGTCCATCTTGCTCCAACGGAATGCCCTGGTCACTGACCTTTTCAGGGGGAGCATCATGATTGGCAAGGTATACGCTCATGGCCGGGACGGCGCTGAGCATGCGGGCGCGCGTATTGCCGCTGCCATCGAGCATGCCCGCCCAGAGGTAGACGCGGATGGCGTCATAGCTGCCGCCGGGGGCATCGGAATCCTTGTTGCCGGGATGCGGCTCGGTGGCCGGATAAAAGCCGTCGCCGGGAAGATAGTCCACCCAATCCATGGCAAACCCGTGACGGGCGCTCTGCTCCAGCATGCTGGGGATGCCACTGGCGATCTGCCCCCAGGGACCAGCCGGGTCCACAATGGCCAGCCGCTCAAAGATGAACAGCGGCATGTAGCTAGGATTCAGCGTCCAGAAGCGGCCATGTTGGAAGCCTGTGGACGCGGGCAATAGCATGGGGCCAAAACCGGGCAGATCGGCCACCTCGCTCTTCACGATCTGGGCCATCATCTGCCGGCCCAGGCGGGTATAGTAGGGAGCCTTCCACAGGCGGCCGGCCTCGACCAGCGCGTAGGCCATCCAGACGTCGGCATCGGAGGCCGAGTTGGGATCGATGGTCTTCCACTCGCCGTCCGTGTTCTTTCCCCACAGCCATGCCGGCAGATGGGTCCCGAGATCGCCATTGGCCAGGTTGGCCTGGGTCCAGTTCAGCAGACGGTCGAAGGTGGCACGGTCGTTGCCGGCCAGGGCAAAGAACATCGCATAGGCTTCGCCCTCGGAGGTGGTGCGGTCGCCGCCCTGGGGATCGATCACCCGGCCCTGCACATCGATAAAGCTCGCGGCGTAGGAGTTCCAAAGCGTCCATGGACCCTGCTTGCAGCCGCCGGTAGCCGAGAGCAGGAAGAGAGATATAATCAGCCACCAACGCTTCCCCAGCCGGGATGTCCGAAGGCTCATGGCGCCAGTTCTCCAGCAAGGGGTACAGGCGGCTGACGAAAAGGATGCAGCCGGAGAAAAACCGTTCAGGAAAAATCTCAAGAGGCGGTTGCATAATTGCTGCCCAGCAAAACGGGTAATATCCCTCAGGGGCTAAAGCCCGCAATCTTCCTGGTCTCCTGCGGCACGGCACCCAGTGGCTGTGCCCTTTCAAATCCCAGTCTCCTGCGGCACGGCACCCAGTGGCTGTGCCCTTTCAAAACCCAGATTACGCAACCACTTCTATTCATCAACCATCTTCAAGCGCGCCCTGGCTTTGCTGCGCAACCATTGCCTTGTCCAGAGGGCCAGCAAAAAGGCCAGAAGCAAGACCACGATCGCGACCAGCCAGGGAACTTCAGAGAACCACAGAGTCACCCGCGTCCACCACGGCAGCACACCTACATGATAGACCTCAGCGCCGATGCGGAACGAGCGGAACTGGGTTCCATGCAGAACCGCAACCGAACCGGAGATGTCGCTGGACTGTTGCACCTTCATAAACGTGTCCATGAAGGGCATAAAGACGCTTGCGTCCTTCATATGGAGGGCCACAATACTGCGGTTGCCGAGCGGGTCGTAGGGAGACTTGATGCCCTCGATCACCAGGTCGGGCGTGCCGGCGGCGGTCAGGTCGCCGGATTCGGTGTGCTCATTGGATTCGAGCTTCCACCAGGCATGATGCAGCAGCGGGACGAAGAAGCCCTGCGTATCATGCACCTGGACCCGGCCGCTATGCAGGGCAACAGTCAGATGATTGGCCAGCTTGTCGAAGGCCGGCTGGTCGTCGCCCGTGCCAATGATCAGGAAGTCGGTCCTGGCGCCCTGCTGCACGGCCTCGGGGCCTGCCACGGTGACCCGCAGAGCCGGAAAGCCGGTCTGGCGGCTGAAGTGGCCCATCAGGGTGACAAAGGTTTCGATCTCCTGTTCGGTGGGCACAGAGGGCAGCACCACCGTGGTCTCGCTCAGATCGGCAAGGCGCGTGAAGGGAAAGCCCGCGTTGGCGAAGAGCTCCAGGTTAGGCAGCGGCGCGTAGTGCGGATAGCCGCGCAAATCCAGGTAGGAATCGCGCAGGATGGCGGCCTGCATGTTGATGGGCGTGGTGTCCTGGCAGCCGCCCTTCTTGATCAACTGGAAGGTGAAATCGAACGACAGCGAGTTGGAGAACGGGCGCAGATTCACCACCGGAACCGGCTCGTCTACCTGCATCCTCTTCGATGCTTCCTGCCCGGGAACCAGCGGAATAGAGCCCAAAAAGGCGTTGTTGATCCGCATCTGCGCGCTGGAGATGGGGCCGATGGGAATGGAGTTGTAACGATAGACGAGCCTGAGGACAGCGTTGGGTTCCCTGGCGCTGTAATAGATATCCGGCGGGATGCGGAAATAAACGTTCATCGGAGCCGTACCGTCGCCCTGCAACTGCTCCGCGGAGGCGTAATCCCACAAGGCAATGGTCTGGTCGGTGCGCGCCCAGCGCGGGGCTGCATCGGGACTCTGCTTGTTGGGCAGCCTGATGCTGTCGATGGCGGCCTGCGCTCCGGCAAGCATGTCGCTATGCAAGGCCACAGCCTGGGCCGCTACCAGCACCTGGTTGGCGTTGGCGCCGGCCACAATCAGGATCTTGCTGTACTGATCGACGGGGTTGGTGCGCATGGCCACGGTGGGCGAGGTGATATCGGGCAGATTCAGGCCCGCCGGCAAATTGCCCGGGGTATCGGATATGACGATCGCATTGCCCGCCGGGATAGGCCCGATGTGAACCGGAAAACGCACCGGCCTGTTCTCAGAGATCATGCCGAAGTAGCTGGTGACCACGCCGGCGGCCTGAATGGCTTTGAAGGAGGGCGCGGAGGCAAAGACAACGGGAATGCTCAGCGGTTGAATGACGGCCGGGTCGAGGAAGGGCATGGGCAACTGCTTCACATCGTCGGCCAGGGGAAGCAGATCGCCATGGATATCAAGATAGGTGGTGCGATGGACGCGGGCCCACAACGTGGTGTTGGCGGGGTCCTCGCAGACCATGGTGTAGTGGCCGATGAACTCGATGGTGAGCGTGTTGTTGTGCACCAACAGCTCCGGAGGGATGGTGAAATCCCCCTCGGCATCCTTGCTGTCGGAGCCGCCGGTCTGCCCCGGCGTGGGCTGGACGGTGGCGAACAGGGTTCCATTCATGATCAGCTTGAGGTGGCTGAGCTGCGGCAACAGGCTGGGAGAAAAGGCGTAGTAGAGGTGGATTCTGGCGTTCCTGGCCACGTGGGTCTGCGGCAGCGTGAAGTAAATATCGTGCCTGCTGTCGATGCCGTGCAGCTCGATTTGCGGCGAGCCGGCGTCGTTCAGGGTGAACGAGTCGCGGAATTGGCCTGGGGGAACCGGCGCGTTCTTGTCGGGGTCCCCGGTTTCCACCCCAGCGACGCTAGACCTGTCGCTGTGGACCCCGGCCTGCTGCGCTCCGGCATAGCCCTGAACCTGTCCGCGGACGTTCTGCGCGGCGCAGGTCAGAATCGCAGCCAGCGCCAGGATCACCGCGGAACGAGCTATGGAAAGAGAACCGGCGCTCCCGGCACTCTTGTCCTTCCTGCCGGGCATGCTCCGGAAGGCCGAAATCAGACCGTGGAAGGAGATTTGGAAGATGCGCCCGAGGCTGCGCAACACATTGTCGCTCTCGCGGGACTCGCCCCAGCCCAGCCAGGAGTCCGCTCGGGAATATAGCACCATGGTTAACACTTCCTGTTCGGCAATTGTTAAATCGTCAAAACGCACCCGCAAAACGGAACCTTCCGAGGAGACCACGGTGGCGGGGAGTTCGGTAGCCGGAGCGGGGGGTGGAAAGGAAAGCATCACCAGCGTCTCCGGCATCAAATCCAAGTCCTCGGCGAAGCGGATACTGGTGCCGCCTGACGACATGTCGATGGTTTCTCCTGGGATTGGCCGCACGTCAGGCAGCCTGGTCTCGGCCGAGGTCAGGGCGTCATAGGTCTCAGCGGCGATCGGCCGCCCGCCCGGCAGCCTGGCCATGACCGGGGTCACAACATTGATGCGGACGCTGGTCCTCAACTGCCTCATCTCGCGCGCGACCGCAATGCAAACGCCTACCACTACGACATTGAAAGCGCACCAGAGCACGTTCATGAACACCGTGCCCGGCCGGTCGCGATCCCAGATGAAGAAGCGCGGAATGGCGACGAGGAGCCCTAAGAGGTTGAGCGCCAGCAGGACGATAAACGGCTGCGCGATCCTGGCGTCGAAGAACGTATTCTTGACCACGCCGCCCTTGGCCGTCACGTTGAACTTGCCCAGCCTGGGACTGATGAGCGCCATCATGGTGGGCAGCAGGATGTAGGGCGAGAGCACGGTCTCATAGATCTCATTCCAGAAGGAGTGCCGGTGCTCGCCCTGAATGCGCGAGTTGGTGACGTTGGAAAGCGTAAGGTGGGGCAACGCGTAGGCCAGGATGGCCGCCCAATAGCCTGGAATGTTGGTGTGGTTCAGCAATAGAAAGATCAACGGCGCGCTCATGAAGATGAGCCGCGGAACCGCGTAAAGGAAGTGCGCCATGGCGTTGAAGTAGCACAGCCGCTGGGGGAACTTGAGGCCCGGCGCGAAGAGGGGATTCTCGGTGCGCAGAATCTGCACCATGCCCCTGGCCCAGCGAATGCGCTGTCCCACATGGGCCGATAGCCGCTCGGTGGCCAGACCAGCCGCCTGGGGAATGTTGATGTAGGCCGTGCCCCAGCCGTTCATCTGCATGCGCAGCGAAGTGTGCGCATCCTCGGTCACGGTCTCTACGGCAATGCCGCCGATATCGTCCAGAGCCGCACGGCGCAGTACGGCGCAGGAGCCGCAAAAATAGGTTGCGTTCCAGAAATCGTTGCCGTCCTGCACGACTCCATAAAACAGCTCGCCTTCGTTGGGAGTGACGCGAAACTGGGCCAGGTTGCGCTCAAACGGATCGGGCGAATAGAAATGGTGGGGCGTCTGCAGCATGGCCAGCTTTGCATCGCGCAACATCCAGCCCATGGTCATCTGCAGAAAGCTGCGCGTGGGCACGTGGTCGCAGTCGAACATGGCCACATACGGCGAATTCATGCTCTGGAGCGCGGTGTTGATGTTGCCCGCCTTGGCAAACTTGTTGTCGGGGCGGATCTTGTAGCCGATGTCGGCCTCGAAGGCGAACTGCTCAAACTCCTTGCGCCGGCCGTCGTCCAGAATGTAGACGTGCAACTTGTCGGCAGGCCAGTCCATGTTGAGCGCCCCCAGCGCGGTGTAGCGCACCATGTCCAGCGGTTCGTTAAAGGTAGGAATCAGGACGTCGATGTGCGGCCAATCCTCCGGCGAGTCAGGCAGCGCCACCGGGGCGCGCCGCAGCGGCCAGATGGTCTGAAAGTATCCCAGGGAGAGAATGAGGAACGCATAGACCTCGGCCAGAAGCAGACACATGATGAAAAATGCGTCCAGGGCGCCCCAGTGATTGGCCGGATCCTGAAAGAAGCGCACGGTCTGCTGGATGCGCCAGAATCCGTAGCGGAAGGTGCAGAACAAGGACATCATGATCAGGCAGAGCGTGATCAGGTAGGAGTCGGAAGCGCGCGCCAGGGCCAGAGACATGATCAGGGTCAGCAGCCCTAAAACCGCCTGTTGCGGCCAGGTAAGGGGCAGAATGGCCAGGAAATACAAGACTACCGCCGCCGCGAGCAGGAAGAGCAGGCGGAGCAACCTGGTAAAGACATTTTCCCCGGCCCCAATATCCTGCCAAAGGCCCGTTGCCGTCATCGCTCACTCCAGCGAACGCCGCGATAGCTTGTGCTCGCGGGCGCAGAAAGACTCTTCACCCACCCCGCAAGGCTGCCAAAATCTTCGGCCACGGAGGAGTTGGGCGCATAATCCATCACCGTCATCCCCTCTGCCAGCGCCTCGCTCACGGCGGGGGCGCGGCGCAGGGAAAACGGAAGCAGGCGGTCGCCCAACTGCTCGCGCAAAACCTCGCGGACATCGAGATGCAGGGGAAGAGAGGGATCGAATTGATTGAGCACGTAGTAAGGAAGCGCCGGCTTGACGGCCGCGCTGCCGTTGTGCTGGAAGAAGGCGTCGATGGAGCTGATGCTCACCACCGAGTTCATGTCCGGAATCACCGGCACCAGAACCAGAGGGGCCATCCGCATCACTCGCCGGGTGGTTGCGCCGGAGGCGGTAGCCAGATCGACGATCACGCGGCCGACGCCACGTGAATATTTGGCGATCTCCCCGATGAGAGCCTCCTGACCGGGCTTATCGGGGCCCAGGGCCTCGGGATCGATGGCCACCATTTGAATGGGTGCATCGCCGCTCGAGCCTGGAGGGCTGAAGGTTCTCAACAGGCCGGGACGCTGATCGCGAGCGCCGAAGAAGAAGGGCAGCAAGCCGAAGGCCGCGGTGTCCACCAGCAACACCCGCTCGCCTCGAGCCGAAAGGGCCCGGCCCAGTGTCGCCACCAGGCTGGTCTTACCCACTCCGCCGGCCAGCGAAAAGACAGCCAGCGCCGGAGTTCGCGACGGCACTGCAACAGGAACTGCCTCAACGGGAGGCGCCTGGCCTGCTTCGAAGACACTTCTCAAGGCGAACCAGCGGGTGGCCATACGATCGCGGGATCCCTGCAGTGTGTCCTCAGGAGCCTGCTGCAGCGGAGCCTGGGGCGCCGGTTGGCTGGGAATATCCTTATGGCGCTCTTGCGACAGCCATTCTGGACGGCCGCCAGTTTCCTGCGGATTGGGCGTAGCCCATGGGAAGCGAGGCGGCATGTGACTCTCCTCGTACACTGGCGCGTATTGCTGCTGACTCGGCTCCGGCCGGGACGCAGGGGGCGCGGCATAGCCTGGATAATCGAACGGCTGAGGCTGGGGCGGATAAAACGGCCTGGCTGCAGGCGAAGGGTTTTGAGCGGGAGGAGCGGAGAAACGATCCGGCCGTGGCTGCCAGACTCGTTGCTGTGCGGCCTGTTGCGCGGCCTGTTGCGCGGCCAGTTCAGCGGCCTGTTGTGCGGCCTGTTTTGCGGCCTGCTGTGCCGCAATTTCAGCCTGCCAGGCGGCGGCTTGTTGTGCAGCCTGCTGCGCGGCCTCCAGTTCGGCTTGTTGTGCGGCGGCCTGCTGCGCGGCTAGCTGTGCGATTTGCTGTGCAGCCTGCTGCGCAGCTAACTCAAATTGACGCGCTGCCGTTTGCCTGGCCAACTCCGCCTCGCGTGCTGCCTCTGCCGCACGCGCCGCTTCGGCCTCGCGCTGCGCTTCGGCCGCCATCGCTGCCTCGGCCTCTTCGCGAACCCGGCGGCGATCCGTATCAATGGCTTCCTGCACGCGCTGTCGCGCCTTCTCCCTGGTCTGCGCGCGCGCGGCCGAGAAATCCCGGTACTTCGCGCCATGCAGATTGGCCCAGGAATACAGGGTCGCCACATCTTCGGGCGTCTCGTATTGATCATTCAGCGCATTGCGATCTGTCATTTGCCACTCATTGGCCGTCCGCTACTGGCACCCTTTGACCGTCCGCTACCAGAATCTATTCTCTGAGTTTCCACTACGCCGCTTAGCCCCGGAATCCGCGCAATGCCCGGCCTGGCGCATGCAAACGCAAGTTCTTCCCGTCTGGAATCCTAGCGCATAACTGTAATCAGAACAATACCACTTAAACAGTTACCTTCCTATTACTTTCTTGCCATCAGGGAGGCATAAATTGCTTCATTTTCATTACTATACGAATTTGCAACTAAGGTAACCTATTTCCGGAAATGCTGATTACCATAGTGCGCGCAGTGAAGAGTATCGACGTGGGATATGGCTCGTCGCGGCCCCAAAGGGAGCTTTCTTGCTACGCTCTCAGGAACCGGTGAAGCGGCCAAACTGCCCCTGTGTTAGTTTGGAATCAGCGGCCTTGAACGAGCTCGTAGCTCAGTAGGTAGAGCAACGCCCTTTTAAGGCGTGGGTCCTGGGTTCGAGCCCCAGCGAGCTCACCACCCCACCCGGCCGCAAAACCTTCAAGCTTGGATTCCCTGCGCACAGTGGTCAGTGGTCAGTGGTCAGTTTTCAGTAGACCGCTTTCCGCCGCAGTCGCTGGGAACAGTTTGCTAGTCCCTAGTCCCTACTCCCTATTCCCTATTCCCTATTCCCTGTTCCCTATTCCCTCACTTCTCCCGCTATCCTAAGAGCTGGCCTCGCCCCCATGGACCTCTACGAGAAAATCCGCACCCTCCCCACCCAGCCCGGCGTTTACCTCTACAAGAACGCCGAGGGCGAGGTCATCTACGTGGGCAAGGCCAAGAACCTGCGCGCGCGCGTCCGCTCTTATCTTCTTGAAGCCGCGCAAGCCAACGCCAAGACCGGCTCGCTGATGCGCGAGGCCGTCGATCTGGACTACATTCTGGTGGCCAACGAGCACGAGGCCCTGGCCCTTGAAAACAACCTCATCAAGCAGCGCAAGCCCCGTTTCAACATCCTGCTGCGCGACGACAAGACTTACCCCTACGTCAAGCTGACCCTCGCCGACCGGTTTCCCAAGGTCTTCGTCACCCGCCGGCTGCGCAAGGACGGCGCCGCCTACTACGGCCCTTACTTTCCCGGCAACCTGGCCTACCGCATCGTCGAGCTCATCCATCGCAGCTTTCTAATCCCCAGTTGCAAGGTCGATCTCTCCCGCTACCATCCACGCGCCTGCCTGCAGTACTACATTCACCGCTGCCTGGGACCCTGCGTCGAGGGCCTGACTACGCCGGAGATTTATAGCAACGCCGTCCGCGACGCTCAGCTATTTCTGGAGGGCCGACACGCCGAACTGGAACGCGCGCTTACCGCCCGCATGATCGCTGCCGCCGAAGCCGAGCAGTTCGAAGCCGCCGCCCGCCTGCGCGACCAGCTCTCCACCGTTCATCAGTTGCAGGAGAAGCAGCGCATCGCTACGGCCGAGCAGGACGACGACGCCGACGTCTTCGGCTATCATTTTGAAGCCGGCTCGCTGGCCGTCAACCTCTTCCACGTCCGAGCCGGGAAGATCGTCGATCGCCGCGAGTTCTTCTGGGAAGATTTGCCGGAGCTGCTCGAACCCTCCAATGCGGAGCAGCCGTACACACCAAAAATGCCGGGTGCCCCAGGTCTCGCATCTGAGACCTGGGAAAGCACAAATCCTGATCAACCCCAAACCCCCGAGCCGCCCTTCCACGCCGGCCCGGTCTTCAGCGCCCTGCTCAAGCAGCTCTACATCGACCAGCAATACGTCCCGCGCAGCATCCTCGTCCCGGTCGACTTCGACGACCGCGAAACTCTGGCCGCTTTACTCAGCGAGCGCACCGGCCATCGCATCGAGCTGGCCGTGCCGCAGCGAGGAGAAAAGCGATCCCTCGTCGATCTCGCCGGCCAGAACGCCAAGCAGTCTTACACGCAGCGCTTCCGGGTGCTCGAACCTTCGCGCAAAGCCATCCAGGAGGCACTCGCCGACGCACTCATGCTTCCCGAGCTTCCCCGCCGCATCGAGTGCTTCGACATCTCCCACATTCAGGGCGCTGAAACCGTAGCCTCGCTGGTGGTCTGGGAAGACGGCAAGATGAACAAGCAGGCCTATCGCAAATTCAAGGTCATGACCGTGCTCGGCGTCGACGACTTCGCCTCCATGCGCGAGGTGGTCACGCGCCGCTATCGCCGCCTGCTCGACGAAAAACAGTCCATGCCTTCCCTCATCCTCATCGACGGCGGACTCGGCCAGCTCCACGCCGCCGCCGAGGCTCTCGAATCCCTCGGACTCACTTCGCAGCCGCTGGCCTCCATCGCCAAGCGCGAAGAAGTCATCTATCTCCACGGCAACGAAGACGAGCCAATCGTCCTCGACCGCCGCTCGCCGGTGCTGCATCTTATCCAGCTCATCCGCGACGAGAGCCATCGCTTCGCCGTCGGCTACCATCGCCAGCGCCGCGCCATGCGCGACCGCGATTCAGAGCTTCTGAATATCCCCGGCGTAGGCCCGCAAACCCGTCAGCGCCTGCTTACCCACTTCGGCAGCCTCCGCGATGTGCAGCAAGCTACGGCTGAATCGCTGGCCGCCGTTGTCTCCCGCAAAACCGCGGAAACCATCTGGAGGCACTTCCACCAAGACCAGCCCGCAACTTGAACACCCCCTTTTCCGCCTGTCCTTCCCCCCGATTCGTCTGCGGAATCTATACTGAACTCTTCGCGGAGTTGGAGGGAAATTTGAGATGATCACGGCTGGGAAGAAATCAGAGGTGTGCTGGGGTAAAGGCAACTGGATTATTCTCGACATTGGCTTTTCCAGCAAAAAGAAAACATGCGGGTTTGCATTCGACGATGAATCCCCGCGAAGTCTCCGCTACGGAGAAGCTCGAAGTGCAATCGTTGACCGCGTTCGAGGACAGAATGGTTTAATAAATCTCGTTATCGAAGCCCCGCTCTCTGTATGCTTCGACACGAATGGAAACCCCAAGGGCAGAAAAATTGAAAAGAAGAATTCAAAAACTCGCTATTGGTATACCGGCCTTGGTTGCCTCGTGATGACAGCAGCACTTTACCTAATTCGTGATATTCATGAAACGACAAAAGACTTCCCCAATATCGAAGTTCGACTATTTGAGGGCTTCGTTTCGTTCAAAGAGGGCGCAAACGACGATAAAAAAGATGTTCATGCACTCAGGGAAAGGATAAAGCACGCGCAGCAAGACCCTAACTCGATTTGCGATTTCGACGAATTGAAACTCTTCGAAAGCGACGAAATTTGCAGTGCGTTTAGCGTTGCTGGTATGGATTGTGGTGTGCCAGCGGTAATCATTGCCTAGCCGAGTACCCAATCCTTCGCTTCTTTACCTGCGAATGGATGGAATGCCGCCCCTTGAATAAAATCCTCCCGTGAACTATAGTTAACATATGATCGAGGTCCGCCAAACCGACCTCTTCGCAAACTGGTTGCGCAAACTCCGCGACGAACAGGCTCGCGCTCGGGTCCAAATTCGCATCCGCCGGCTATCGCTTGGCAATTTCGGAGACGTAAAACCAGTCGGCGAAGGCGTCAGCGAGTTGCGCATCGATTACGGGCCGGGTTACCGGGTTTACTTTCAACGGATCGGGAGCTTGTTGGTTCTCCTTCTCGCCGGAGGCAGCAAGAAAACTCAACAAGCGGATATAGCGAAAGCAAAGAAGCTTGCTAAGGAGGCTCAAAATGGCACTTAAAACCACCCTCTGGGACCCATCCGAGTATCTCGGCAGCCCCGAGTCTATCGCCGCTTATCTCGAAGCCGCATTCGAGGACGGCGACCCCTCTCTAATTGCAGCCGCTCTCGGCGATATCGCCCGCGCCATGGGAATGACTCAACTCGCCGGTCAGGCCGGTGTTACACGCGAGGCTTTGTACAAAGCTCTTTCGCCCACCGGCGATCCCAGGCTCTCCACCTTTCTTGGCGTGATGAAGGCTCTCGGCATCAAGCTCACCCCACACGCCGCCTGAATCCCGCTGTCTGCCCTACCGCAAGTGGTTACGGGATCAGATAGGCTCCCGGAATCTTCTGATCCAGCGTCGCAAGAACCGCGCCATTTGCCTTGGCAAGCTGCGCCAGATGACCGTCGGTAGTCTGTCTGGGAGTCTTGACCCACGAGGGAAGATGCCCGATATCGTGGCCGTCGGGGAGAAACGTGAGCCCCAAGTTTCTGTTGCTCTTCAAGCGCATCAGCAGTGTCCGTGCCAAAGCGACAGTGAATCCGTAATCCGGCGCTTGCGCGAGCACACGCACGAATCCCAATTCCGTAATGGAACAGGTCAGCAACGGCTCATCCTTTTGCGTTAGAGCCCAGGATGCCACGCGGTCATGGAATTCATGGTGAATGATTCCCAGAGCGACCAGCACATTCACATCGAGCAGATATCTCATGGGAAGTCCGCCAATATTTCCTCAACCTCTTTGCTGGTCAACAGGGGGGCATCCGGTCCCGCGCTCAAGACAGGGAGACCGGTGAGAGGATCGTCGATAATCCGCGCCTTTGGCAGAGGCCTTTTCCTGAGTTTCAGCACAATACGCCCTGCCTCGATCGCGGCATCGAGCGGGTCGCCGGCTCGAATCCCCAGTTTGCGGCGAAGCGGCAACGGAAGTACGATCTGGCCCTTGGTGGAAACCCTGGTCTGCATGGTAAGACAATCTTACCGCCAATGGCCAAATACCGCAAAAATTTCGCCCGGCCGAGCGCCCAATCCTTTCGCTTTTTCCGCAGCGAAGAGGCGAAAAACCGAAGTCGGCGAAGGCTAGCTTACGCTCTCCGCCGAGCTACTTCTTCATAAATTGCGGCGTACTCCTTCGCCGGCCCAGCCCACCCATAATTCCGCGCCATTCCATTCAGCATCAGCTTCGTCCAGCCTTTCTTGTCGTCGAACGCCGTTAGCGCCCGGTCGATTGCAGCCAACAGAGCTTCGGCTCTCAACCCCTCAAACTTGAACCCCGTCCCCGTTCCTTGCGCCGGGTTCCACTCCTCGACCGTATCGTCGAGGCCGCCGGTAGCGCGCACCACCGGCACGGTCCCGTATTTGAGCGAGTAAATCTGGTTCAGCCCGCAGGGCTCATAGAGCGAAGGCATGAGAAACATATCCGCCCCGGCTTCGATCTTGTGGGCCAGCGCTTCGTCGTAGCGAATCTCGACGGCCACCTGCCCCGGATTCCGAAATGCCCAGGCGCGGAAGAACCTCTCATAAATCGGCTCGCCCGTTCCCAGCGCCACCACGGCTACTTCCCGCTGTGTCAACTTATCGGCAATCTTCGCCACCAGGTCGAAGCCTTTCTGCGCTACAAACCGCGACACAATCCCGATGACCGGCGTTTCATCCCCCACTTTGTCCAGTCCAAACGCATGCAGCAGATCGGCGTGGCAGGCCTGCTTGCCGCTCAAATCATCCGGCGTGTAGTGCGCGGCCAGATTCTTGTCCGTCGCAGGGTTCCACTGCGCATAGTCCACGCCGTTCAAAATGCCGCGCAGAGCCTGCCCTGAGCTTGCCGAAGGGTCCGCCGCGCGCTGACGCAGCACGCCCTCCAGCTTTTCTCCAAACTCCGCCGTCTGAATCTCCTGGGCATATTTGCGGCTCACCGTGGTCAGAATGTCGGAGTAAACCAGCCCGCCCTTGAGAAAGTTGAAGGTATCGAACTGCTCCACCTTGTCCATGGTGAAGATCTCCCACGGGAACAGCAGCCGCTCCGTGGTCTCGGGCGGAAACCATCCCTGGTAGCCGGCGTTGTGAATGGTCAGCACTGCTCCCGCGCCGCTCAGCACCGGGTCGGTTTTGTAGACCGTGCGCAGGTAAACCGGAATCAGCGCCGCCTGCCAATCGTGGACATGAAAGACCTGCGGGACGCCGAGCTGCTTCGTAGCCTCAAGCACCGCGCGGCAAAACAGGCCGAAGCGCTCCCAATTGTCGGGATAGTCGCCGGCCCTGGTTCCGTAAAGCCCCTGCCGGTCAAAGAGCTCCGGGCAATCGACAAAGTAGTACCGCACCCCGTTGCGCTTGCCGCCGTCCACGATGCCTGCGAACCGGTTGTAGTGGTCAAAAGGAATGGTGATGGAGCGGATCGCGTACTTCAACTCGCCTTTGATATGCGGACGGACCGTCGCATAGAGGGGCAGGTAAACCGTAACCTCATGGCCCAGTTTGACCAGCTCCGGAGGCAGCGCGCCCACCGAGTCGGCCAGTCCGCCGGTCTTGGCAAAGGGAACGCACTCGGAGGCGGCAAAGACAATATGCAAGAGGAAATCTCCCTGGTCTGGCGCCAATAAACAGTCCTGCATCAGCCAAAGGGAAAGTCTACTACGCACCTGCTTGGGAATGGGATACGGAAGCGCTTTCATCTACCATCGAAGAAGTCCATGCCCGCCAAACCCAAGCTCGGTCAGAACTTTCTCATCGACGCGCAGGCCGTCGAGCGCATCGCTGCCTCGCTGGGCGATCTCTCCGGCCGCACGGTGGTCGAGATCGGCCCCGGCGCCGGCGCCATCACCGGCGCGCTGGCCGCCCGCGCCGCCCATGTTCTGGCCGTCGAACTGGACAGCGGCCTTGCCGCCCATCTGCGCACCCAGTTTCCACCGGATAGAGTTACCGTCCTCCAGCAGGACGTGCTCGGCTTCGACTTCGCGGCAGCGTCCGCAGATGCGGGCGAGCGGCTGGCTGTGGTGGGCAACCTGCCTTACGGCATCACCGCGCAGATTCTGCTCAAGCTGGCCGCCAGTCACGCGGCGCTCGACCGCGCCGTGCTCATGGTCCAGCGTGAAGTGGCCGATCGCATCACCGCCAGCCCCGGCTCGCGCGATTACGGCCTGCTCTCCGTCACTGTGCAGATCTACGGACCGGCCCAAAAGCTGTTCACTCTGCCGCCGGAATCCTTCTCGCCGCCGCCCGACGTGCATTCGACCGTCTTCCGCTGGCGGTTTGCACCGCGCTTCAAGGAACTCGGCCTTGAAGAAGCCAGTTTCCTCCCCTTCGTCCGCAAAGCCTTCGCTCAAAAACGCAAGACCCTGGCCAACAATCTTCGCGCCGCCGGCATTGCTCCCTCAGCCGTCGCTGCCGCGCTGGCCCGCGCCGCAATCGATCCCCAGGCCCGCGCTGAGGCTCTGCCCGTGGAAGCATTCGCGGCTCTCTGGCACAGCCTGAAGACAGAAAGGGCCGCTTCGCCCGGCGAAGCAGCCCTTCCTTCCGTATAGTTTTCCGCTTAGGGAGGCTCTGCACAAGTGACTGTTGCACATCCAGCATCCCCTCAGGGGCTAAAGCCCACATTTGTTTTGTCGCACATTCGGCACGACTAAAGTCGTGCCCTTTCAAAACGCACTTTCTGTACGGCACCCGACCCAGAGGGTTCCCCGGTTTCCGGCCGTGCCCTTTCAAAACATCGACCGGAATCTTAGCGTGGTTCTCCTATTATTCAGAGATTCCTTAGCGGTGCGTTCCCCCGCCGCCGCTACTGCTGCTGCCACCGCCACCACCGCCTCCACCACCAGCGTGGAAGCCTCCCCCGCCACCCCCGCCGGAATACCCGCCGCCCGAAGAACTATGGCTCACCGGCGATGATGTATGCTGGCCGCCCCCGCCGCCGTAGGTTCTTGGCGCCGGCGAACTACTCGTACGGCTGCCACCGGAACCTGATCCGCCGCTGTATCCGGACCCGCCGCCGGAACCGGACCCGCCGCTATATCCTGGCCCGCTCGAAGTCCTCGGTCCCTGACCGGTTATCGTATAGCCCGACGCCGTATGAGTCACAAACCCCGAGGCAGAGCGGTCATACTGCGGCCGCGGGTTCAGCGGACGGATAGCCTGCACCGTATGCCCGGCAATCACAACCGGTGTGGTCCTGTCGCGCACAGGCAGTGCGGCAGCCCCACCGGAGGGACGCCGGTTCACGGCAATCAACCCCGGCGTACCTCCGCCACTCACCCCATTCCGCCCGCCGAATGGATGCCGGCGCGGAAGCAGCGGCGGATGATAGCCGCCAAAACCAGTGCCGATGTTGGGACCGCCATAATGGCCCCTCCTCCACCAGGGCAAGCAACCGCCACTCCCCGGCGCCCAACCCCATCCGAAGTTGCTGTAATAGTTCCACAATCCGCACTGGAAGGGCAGATAGCCCCACCCGTAGCCCGATACCCAGTCGTAGCCAAACTGCGGCGTGGACATCCAGTATCCGTTTCCGTAGGGATCCCAGTCAGGGCTGGCGGCATCGTACGGCGACCAGATGGCTCCCTGGTCCGGTACGTTGTACCAGCTGCCGTTCGCGTCCAGGTCGTTCCACGCGGGATTGCCGCTGTCCTCAAGGCCATTCACCGCCCCGGTGCGCACCGCGGCCTCGGCCGCCAGATCCTGGTCGCGGTCTGAGTTCCACGCATCCCAGGAGTCCGGCTCGATCGATTCAGCCAGCTCGTAGCGGCCAGGGTCGGCGGCACTCATCGCCACGCTCTCGCCGCCGTGCAGGTCCAGAGTCAGGACGTTGCCGCGCTCCACGCGCGCGTTCCCTGAGAAAACCGCAAGCTCGCCCGGAGGATTGTCGAGATTGATGCGCAGCACGGTAAAACCACTCGCCGTTACCACGCTGTCGCCGAATCGAATGCGAATGGGGCCGGCGTGGCCCGAGCCCTGCAGCTCAAAGTAGCCCAGCCCGCCCTCCAGCGCAATCTCGGCATCGCCGGTCCCGCCCTGCCCGCGCAAGATCGTCAGTACAAGCGAACTGTTGGGCGAAAGCCGCGCCACGCTGCCGTCTTCAAACTGAATCTCCGCCCGGCCGTCATCCGCGGTCACCACCTCGGTTCCCTCGAACAGCGGCATGTTCGCCACCGCCTGATCGGCAAGAACCTGCTTGCTCAGCAATAGCTGCACCTGCCCGTCCACGCTGCTCAGCCGCACAGCCCGCGCCGGCAGCGCCGCATCTTCGGCGCATAGAACCGGCGCCAGCGAAACAGCTCCCAGGGCAAGCGCCGCCAGCCCCAGCAACCCAGCTCCCAATCCCTGCCCAACCAACCCGCTACGACTCTCAATGCGTTTCATGGCGTTCCGCCTTCCCATCGCCCTGGCCCCGGACGTAATCCGCCGATTCTGTATGGATACACTCATTAGGACACCCTGACGCTCGGAAAAGTCTCGTCAAAACCATTCCGGAATGTAATTTAATTATCACTATTCCCTGTTCCCTGTTTCCCAATTCCCTGTTCTTGCAGCGCAAGCGTCTGCGCGGTGTGGATGTGGCAGATGGCGATGGCCAGCGCATCGGCTGCATCGGCAGGCTGCGGCGGTTCGGCCAGCCCCAGCAGCCGCGCAACCATGAACTGGACCTGTTCTTTTTTAGCCAGCCCGTAGCCCACTACGCTGGACTTGATCTTGAGCGGCGCATACTCGGCCACCGGCAGCCCTTGAGTGGCCGCCGCCAGCAGCGCCACACCGCGTACCTGCCCCAGCTTCAGCGCCGACTTGGCGTTGACCGAGTAGAAAACCTCTTCGATGGCCACCGCGTCAGGATGCCAGCGCTCCATCTCCGCGGTCAGCTCCCGGAAAACCTGCTCCAGCCGCTGCGGCGTGGACAGCTTCTTCTTCAGCCGGATCGCGCCCATCGCCATCAACGCCAGCCGCGGCTCCCGCCCGGCATCGCAAGACTCCACGACGCCGAACCCCGTCACCTCGGTCCCGCAATCAATCCCAAAGACCCGCATCGGGTCCAAGTCTACCGCACACCCACGCCCCATGCACCGCAAACGCAACAACGGCCTGAGCGTTTCTGCCCAGGCCGCTGCCGGTGATCTGTTGAGATTGGACTGGAGGCCTTCGCGCTTCAGGCGAGTGCCAGAGCCGTTGGCGGAACAACCCTCCGCCGGGTCTTATCTGGGGCTGGGGCGCTTGGGCCTCAGGCCTCAGTCACCTCACGTAACAAACTACTGGAATATTCACTTTGCATCAGCTGGATCACCCTCCTTTCCCGTGTGCGCTTAATCTAACCTGCCGGCCGCTGCCCGTCAAGAAAAGTTTTTACCGCGACCACAGCCAGCCCCTGATCTCTGCTCTCTGTCTCACCAGCTATGCAGCCACTCTTCATCCCGCCCGATGCGCACCGGCGTGTGGAACAGCTCGCTCAATCTGGCCTCTGTCAGCAGTTCTTCCCGCGGTCCATCGCCCACAATCCGCCCGCCGCGCATCAGAATCAACCGCTCGATCTCGGGCAGAATGTCGCCCAGGTGATGGGTAACCAGCACCAGCCCCGTTCCCTGCTGAGCCAGCCTTCGCAGCGTCTCGCGCAGCTCCCGTTGCGCGGCCAGGTCCAGCGCGTTCGAGGGCTCGTCCAGCAGCAGTTGCCTGGGTCGATGCACCAGCGCCCGCGCAATCAGAATGCGACGCTTCTCCCCGGCCGACATCTCGCCCACCAGCCGGTCCGCCAGTTCCAGCGCCTCCATCCGTTCCAGCGCCTCGACGGCCCGCTCGCGCATCTCGCCGGTCACGTGCAGATTGGGCCACAGCGTGGAGGCTGAAAAGAAGCCCGCAATCACCGCATCGAGTCCCGTGGTAACGGAGGTTCGCTCCCCCGGCAGCTCCGCGCCCACCACCCCGAAGTGCCTGCGCAACTCGGTCAGGTCCCAGCGCTCGCGCCCAAAGATGCGCACCACCATGTCCGGCCCCACGATGGGATAAATCTGGCAGGTCATGGCCAGGATCAGCGTCGACTTCCCGCACCCATTCGGCCCCAGGATGGCCACGTGCTCGCCGGCGCGGAGGTGCAGGTTCACGTCGTGCAGCACCACCCGCTCCCCGCGCGCCACATTCACCTCGCGCAGCTCAAGAAACTCGCTCTGCTCCACAAACTCTCCGGCGTCCGTCCGCCTCTCAGTTATCAAGTCCTCAGTCATCCGGCCCTCACCTGCTAGATTAAATGGGTTAACGAAAATGTCTGACGCCTCCCAATTTTCTCTCCCCCGCGGCTTCCGCTTTGGCGCCGTCAAAGCGGGCCTCAAGAAGAGCGGCCGCACCGACTTCGCTCTCATCGTGGCCGATGCGCCGGCCAGCGCCGCCGCCGTCTTCACCGCCAACCGCGTCACCGCCGCCCCTCTAATTGTGGACAAGGAGCACCTTCGCGCAAGCGGCGGCAAGGTCCGCGTAGCCGCCATCAACGCCGGCAACGCCAACTGCGCCGCGGGCCAGGCCGGCCTGGACGCCGCACGCGCCACCTGCGCCGCTTGCGCACAGCTCTTCGCCTGCCCGCCCGAGCAGGTCTTTCCCTCTTCCACCGGCATCATCGGCGTCCCGCTGCCGGCTGAAAAGCTCGTCGCGGTTCTCCCCGCCCTCGTCCGCTCGCTGGGCTCCGAATCCGATCATTTCCACCAGGCAGCCCAGGCTATTCTCACTACCGATACCGTCGAAAAAATTGCCTTTGCCCGCCTTGCCATCGGCGGCAAGGAAGTCCGCATCGCCGCGCTCGGCAAAGGCGCGGGCATGATTTACCCGCAACTCGTTCCCCACGCCACCATGCTGGTCTACGTGCTCACCGACGCCCAGGTCGAGCCTTACCTCCTCGACGTATACCTGCGCCAGGCCGTCGAAGTCAGCTTCAACCGCATCTCGGTGGACGGCGATACCTCCACCAATGACACCGTGCTACTGCTGGCCTCCGGAGCCAGCGGCGCAGTCGTCGGCCCCGATCACGCCGAATTCGCCGCCGCACTGACCCAGGTCTGCACCTCGCTCGCACGCCAGATCGTGGCCGACGGCGAGGGCATCAGTCATGTTGTGGAGTTACACATCGAAGGAGCGGCAACAGACGCGGACGCGCTCAGGATAGCCAAGGCCATCGCGCACTCCCCGCTGGTCAAGACCGCATGGGCCGGCAGCGATCCTAACTGGGGACGGCTTATTGCCGCCGTTGGTTATTCCGGCGCACAAATCGATCCCGATCGCATCGACATCAGCTTCGGCGAGCTGCCTATCTGCCGCAATGGCGGCCGCGCCGCGGAGTTCGACGAGGCCGCCGCCCACGCCTATATCGCGCAGCGTGAGTTCTCGATCGCCATTCAGCTTCACCAGGGCTCCGGCTCGTGCATCTTCTGGACCACCGACCTCACCGCCGAGTACATCCACATCAACGCCGATTATTCCAGCTAGCTTCAATCGCAGCTCTGCATGGGAATGCGGAGTTACTGGCTGACAGTAATCCGGTCGATATCTACGCTGCCTTCTCCTTGAAATCTGAATGCAATGGAGTTATCGCCTTTGTTCAGATCGACGGGAATCTTCGCGCTTCCATAATCATCTCCCCGCAGGGGAATATCCACCGGTTGAGCTCCGTTCACGCGCATTTGCACCGTCTTGACTCCCAGGCCGCTATAGATATAGGCAAGATTCATCGAATACCTGCCAGATTGCGGCACGCCAATCTGCGAGAAAGCAAGGGAGCTGCCCCCTGACCCATTCCCAGTACCGCGCAACGACACCGCATACTCCCGGCTGCACTCATCGGGACAAGGAACCAGCACCGCATCCCCGCCACGAGTATTCCCAGGCCACTCAGCTTCGTAAGTTGCGCCATTCGTCCAGGAAAATTCTCCACTCACCTTCAGCAGAACGGAACCATGCGCAGGAAGCTGCGTTTTATAGCCGCTCAGAAATGTACCCAAATCTTTGTGCGTCCATAGATCGCGCACCTGGGCCTTGTCTTTAAGTCCCAGGCTGCTCCATTGCACGGCAGCCTCCGCCGGCGCCGCACTCAGATTCAGCAGCAACACGGCATCCACACCGCTGCCAACGGTACCCAGAGGTTTCATCCAGACCTCGATGCCGCTGCTGTCTTCCTTTACCTTTGAAGCTCCAGCGCCCAGCGGGTCCTGATCGACGGCAATGGCTTCTGAGTTGGTATAGATGGAGCGAGTTGAATCGCTCATCTCCGTAAGATCGTTGCCGGCCCACAGCGGCGCGGCAGAGATGGCCCACATGGAAAAATGAGATTGTGCCTCGACCGGCGTCAGCCCTGGATTTCCAACTTCCAGCATATCGGGATCGTTCCAACTCTCCGGAGCGCTGAAGACGGAATGCCGGACATTCGACTCAAAATTTCCCACCATTCTCGCCCAATCAACATGGTTCTTGTCGCTGCTGATATCGCCCGTCGTTCTCCATAACTGCGCCTTGCCTTGTGCCCATCTCCAGGGGCTTTCACTGCCCCAGGCGCAGAGATAGAAGAGCATCGGCCGGCCGGTCTTCTGGATTGCGGCGGCCATTCGTTCATAAATTGCGCGCCCGGTAATGCCCGCGGGATGGTTGCAGAAGTCCATCTCAATGAAATCCATGCCCCATGCGGCAAAGGTCGCGGCATCCTGTTCCTCGTGCCCGTAACTGCCTTCATAGGGCTTGCCGGCGCAGGTATTGACGCCGATATCGGTATAGGTGCCGGCCTTCAGCCCGCGCGAATGAACATAATCGACGAGGTCCTTCATCCCATGCGGAAACCGCTTTGCGTCCACGATCAGTGAGCCATCCGCATTGCGTCCCGGAGCGATGCATTCCTGAATCAGCACATAGCGGTAGCCCAGATCGCGCATTCCGCTCGATACGAGCGCGTCTGCCTGATCGCGGATGGATTGGTCGGTATAGTCGCAGAAGTAATGGTTCCAGCTTGCCCACCCCATCGGCGGCGTGGGAGCCAGGCCCGGTTGGGAAACTGCCGCAGCTTGAGAGATAGCCTGCGGGCAACCGGCAACCAGGACAAGGAGCAGGGTAAATGCTGCGAATGGGTAGGAATGCGTTCTGATTTTCATAAGGTTCATCATAGTCCGCCGTTCGGCTTACCGGCTGTTCTCCCAGGTCTCAAAGTCGAGACCTGGGGCACCCGCGAGACCTAGGGCACTCGGCACCGGGCTGTGCTAAGGTTCAAACCGTGAAAGATGAAGGAAAAGCGATGTGCGGGGCGGTTCTCCCAGGTCTCAAAGGCGAGACCCTTCGGCAAGCTCAGGGCAGGCTCTGGGGCACCCGGCGGGGCAGGCGTCGATGAGTGGGCGGCGGCTGTTGCCGGGGCTCAAGGTGATGGAAGGGTATATCCGGCATCCGTTCGACCTGGAGTTTGGGACCAGGACGAGCGGGCTGATTGCCGGAAGGCACCTCAAGAGCGGGCACCGGAATGACCGGCATAACACGGCCTACTACGCAGTTGCGCCGTCGGTGTTGCAGGGGCTGGTGGTGCGCTGGCGGCGGAGCCGGCCGGCAGCGCCCATCGACGAATTTACTTTTGTGGACCTGGGCGCGGGGATGGGGCGGGCTTTGCTGCTGGCCTCGGAGTATCCGTTTCGGGCGGTGGTGGGGGTGGAGCTGAATCCCACGCTGGCGCGGATTGCACGGAAGAATGCGGCGCTGTGGCGGGCGGCGGGATCCCCTTCGACAAGGTCAGGGCAGGCTTTCGGCAAACTCAGGACGGGCTCTGCGCTGGCGCCGATTCGTGTGGTTTGCCGGGATGCGGTAGAGTTCAAGTTTCCGGCGGGGCCGTGCGTGGCGTTTATGTTCAATCCCTTCAGCGCGACGGTGATGCGGGGGCTGCTGGGCGCGCTGGCGAAGGGGTTCGCGGGGCGAGCCGGGCAACTGGACATTCTTTATGCGAACAACGAGCAGGAGAAAATGCTGGAGCGGCAGGCGGGGTTTGCGAGGCTTTTCCAAGGCCAGGTGAGGCGGTCACGGGCAGATGCGATTGCGGATCACAGGATTCTGGCCAACCAGCCGGAGGGGGAGTATGCGGCGTCGAATTGGGAGGACTGCTCGGTTTGGCGGTGGGTGGGGTGAAGTAGCAAGTTAGCTAGTCAGCAAGTCAGCGAGTCAGCAAATCGGCTGCCCGAAGCTAGGGAGGTCACCGCTGAGCGTAGCGCAATTTTCATACGGAATGTGTTGACGAAAGAGGCTTGCAGGGAGAAAGCTGTTTGCTAGGCAGCCGTGGCCTCCCTCTTGAGGGAGTCGGGGCGAAAAGAAAACGGGCGGCTGCCGGAGCACGACATTGACGGAACCGCATCTGATATTGGGATTGGGCGAGCTGTTGTGGGATGTGCTGCCGGAAGGGCCGCGGCTGGGCGGCGCGCCGGCAAACTTCACAGTGATGGCGGGACAGCTGGGCAACCATGCTGTTCTTCTGAGCCGCATTGGGCGCGACGATCCGGGGCGGACGGCGGTGGACAGGCTGGACCCGCTGCCGGTGGATGCGAGCTTGCTGCAGGTGGACCCGGCGCACGAGACGGGGCGGGTGACGGTCTACTTTGAGGGCGGGGAGCCACGCTTTACGATTCACCAGCCGGCGGCATGGGACTTTTTGGAACTTTCCGACGAGTGGGTAAGACTGGCCGAGCGGGCGGACGCGCTCTGCTTTGGGTCGCTGGCGCAGCGCTGCCGGGAGTCGCGGCAGACCATCCAGACGCTGGCGGCGCAGAGTTCGGCGGCCTGCATTCGGGTCTTCGACGTGAACCTGCGGCCGCCGTTTTATTCCGGCGAGGTGATTCAGGAGTCGCTGGAGCTGGCGACAGTGGTAAAGATGAGCGACTCCGAGGCGCCGCTGGTGCTGGGATTGCTGGGGTTGCCGGTTAGCGAAGGGACGGCGGAGGAGGTGTTGCGGCTGGACGCGGAGCGGCTGCTGGTGGAGTTTCCGTCGCTGGAGATGGTGGCCGTGACGCGCGGCGCGAATGGGAGCCTGCTGGTGACGCGGGAGGAGTGGCACGCGCACGCCGGGATTCAAGTGAAGGTGGCCGACACCATCGGTGCGGGCGACGCGTTTACGGCGGCGCTGACGCACTATATGCTGCGCGGGGCGGACCTGGCTACGCTGAACGAGGCGGGAAACCGCTGGGGCGCGTGGGTGGCTTCGCAAGTGGGCGCTATGCCTGCGCTGCCGGAAGAGGTGCGGGATTCGATAGCGGCGGAGATCGAAGGGTGATGCAGCAAGTCGGCGAGTCAGCAAGTCAGCGAGTCAGCAGAGTTTGCGCACTGAAGGCATTCAATCAATTAGAGTGGGATTATTGTGATTGTCAACCTGGCCAGGCGCGCGCACGATCATAACTGGGAACTGGATCCGATTACGCGCTCCCTTTTAGATACGGATTTCTACAAGCTGCTGATGCTGCAGTTCATCTGGAAGCGCTTTCCGGCCATCCATGCGTCGTTTACGCTGCTCAATCGCACGGCTACGGTGCGGCTGGGCGAGATCGTCAACGTGGATCAGTTGCGGGAGCAACTGGAAGCGACCAGAAAGCTGCGCTTCCACAAGTCCGAGTTGATCTGGCTGGCGGGCAATACGTTCTATGGACGGCGGGGCATCTTTGAGCCGGCGTTTCTGGAGTGGCTGGAACGGGACTTCCGGCTCTCGGATTACGATTTGTCGGTTCAGGACGGGCAATTGTCGTTGCGCTTTCACGGTCTTTGGGCGGAGACGACGATGTGGGAGATTTATGCGCTTTCCATCATCGACGAACTGAAGACGCGCGCCAGTTTGAAGCGGCTGAGCGAGTTTGAACTGGACATTTTGTATGCGCGGGCCAAGACCAGGCTGTGGGAAAAGATGGAGCGGCTGCGCGGGGTTCCGAAGTTGAACGTAAGCGACTTCGGGACGCGGCGCCGGCACAGCTTCCTGTGGCATGAGTATGTGGTTAAGGCCATGAGCGATGTGCTGGGCGCGAGCTTTGCGGGCAGCTCGAATACCTACCTGGCCTACAAGCACGATCTGGAGGCCATCGGCACCAATGGGCACGAACTGCCCATGGCGCTGGCGGCGATGGCGAACAGCGACGAGGAGTTGCGTTCAGCGCAGTACCGTTTGCTCGAATTATGGCAGCAGACCTATCAGGGTGAGCTGCTGATTCTGCTGCCGGATACGTTTGGGACCACGCAGTTTCTGGAACATGCGCCGGAGTGGGTGGCGGACTGGACGGGCCAGCGCATGGACAGCAAGGACCCCTACGTGGCCGGCGACGAATATATCGCGTGGCTGGAGCGGCGGGGGCGCGATGCGCGCGAGAAGCGGCTGATTGCCTCGGATGCGCTCGATGTGTCGGAGATTCTCGGCCTTCATGCCTACTTTGGCGGGAGGTTGCGCAATGGGGCGACGCCGGGTGATTTTCAGCGCGCGAGCGACTTCATGGATGAGCGCAAATGGATCCCTGGGCGGCGTATTCGCTTCAGCGCGGGATGGGGCACGTTTCTGACCAACGATTTTCGCAACTGCAATCCCCTGGGGGATGAGGGCTTCAACCCGGTGAGCCTAGTGTGCAAACTCACCGATGTGGAGGGCAGGCCGGCGGTAAAGCTTTCAGACAACTACGCGAAGGCGCTGGGAGCGGCGGGCGAGGTAGAGCGGTACCGGCGGGTCTTTGGGACGGCTGGCGTGGCGGAGGCGCCGGTCACGGTCTAGGACCAGACCGTGGGGACCCGGTTACCCACCCCGGCAACGGGCGGTTCACAGGGGGGGATGAATGGGGAAAAAATGAGGCTGGGCGTTGCGGTATTGGCGCATCTTCTTCGCCAGGAATAGCCTTAAACTGATAGTTTGATGGAGAAGGATATCTTTCCCACGATGGCCTCAAATCCTTATTTTTCACTGACAGTTCTGTTCGTGGCGGCGTTGGGCTTTGGGCTGGCCCCGCTGGGGCTGGCGTGGCTGTGGGGGAAGGTTTTTTCGCCGCCCAAGCCCAACCCCGTAAAGAACGCGATCTACGAGTGCGGGCTGGTGTCAAAGGGCGACGCCTGGATGCAGTTCCGCTCGGCCTACTACCTGTATGCCATTATCTTTCTGATCTTCGACGTGGAGTCGGTGTTTCTGCTGCCGTTCGCGGTGGCGTTTACCGGGCTCGGCGTAGCGGCCTGCGTGGCCATGCTGGTGTTTGTGCTGATGCTGATCGAGGGGCTGGCATGGGCCTGGGCGAAGGGCGTGCTGACGTGGATATGACGACAGTTGTCAGTTGTCAGTGATCAGTTGTCAGTTCCCTAGACGGCTAAATTCAATGACGGAAGACTGACAACTGACAACTGATCACTGACAACTGGAGCGTAGCGACCATGGTTGATGAAGGCTTGAAGATCGAACTGGGCAAGCAGGGCGTCTTCGTAACGACCATCGAGGAGCTCTATAACTGGGGGCGGCGGAGCTCGATCTGGCCGATGCAGTTCGGGCTGGCTTGCTGCGCCATCGAGATGATCGCGACCACCATGGCGCGGTACGATCTGGCTCGCTTCGGGGCGGAGGTCTTCCGGCCGTCGCCGCGGCAGGCTGACCTGATGATCATCTCCGGAACGGTGACCAAGAAGATGACGCCGCAGGTGGTGCGGCTTTACAACCAGATGGCGGAACCGAAGTATGTGATCGCGATGGGGGCTTGCGCCATCTCCGGCGGGCCGTTCAAGCAGGGATACAACGTGCTGAAGGGGATCGATCGGTATATACCCGTGGACGTGCATATTCCCGGTTGCCCGCCGCGTCCTGAGGCGCTGCTGCATGCGTTCATGACGCTGCAAAAGAAGATCGACGCGCAGCCTTTGACCGGGGAGGGCCGGCCGCGGTTTCTGGATGCGGAGGCGCAGGGGGAGTTTCCGGTACCGGAGTTTGGAGAGCACGATCTGGAGCCTTCGTCGAACAAGGGCGTGTGGCCGGTGCCGGTGGTGATAAGGCAGTGAACAGTGGTCAGTGGTCAGTGATCAGTGGTCAGTGATCAGTGAATAGGGACTGGCTGGGGGTTTTGAGGGAATCGGAATTGATGACGGTAGAAGGAATCAAGATGATGATCGAGACGGCCGTGCCGGGCGCGGGGGTGGAGATTGTGCCCAACCCGAGCGTGAGCGGGCAGCACTCGCTGCGGCTGGCTCCGAGCCATGCGGTCGCGGTGGCGAAGTTTCTGCGCGACGATACGGAGCTGGCGCTCGATTACCTGTCGAATGTGACCGGCGTGGACTGGCCGGACAAGGAGATCCCCGAAAAGGTGCAGGTAATTCGCACGGTGACCAGGACTGTGGATGGTGTGGAGCAGACTGCCGAAGAGACAGTGGAAGAGACGCGCAAGCGCGTGGAACCGGGCTATCTCGAAGTGGTCTATCACCTGTATTCGGTGGCCAAAAAGCATGGGCCGGTGATACTCAGGATGCGCACGGTGAACCGGACAGACCTGGTGGAGCTGCCGTCGTTGACGGCGATTTGGCGGTCGGCGGAGTTCCAGGAGCGGGAGATCTTCGATCTGTATGGGATTGTCTTCAAGGGTCATCCGGACCTGCGGCGGCTGCTGATGTGGCCTGAGTTCAAAGACCACCCCATGCGGCGGGATTACGTGGAGCCGGACGACTTTGAATATGAGCCGACGGCGCACGACGAGGTGCTGGCCAGGGCAACGGCGCATAAAAGCAGGGACTAGGGAATAGGGACTAGGGAATAGGGTCTGGATGGCGGTAGCGGAAAACAAGACGGAGAAGGTTGCGGGCTGGAACCGGCCGCCGGTGATGACGCCGGACGGTGATGGGGAGCTGCTGGAAGTGGCCATGGGGCCGCACCATCCGTCAACGCACGGAGTCTTCCGCATGGATGTGGCTCTCGACGGGGAGCGGGTGATTCGGCTCAAGCCGGTCTTCGGCTACCTGCACCGCAACCACGAGAAGATTGCCGAGGAGATCAGCTACCTGGGGTCGATGCCGTACACCGATCGGCTGGACTACATCTGTCCGCTGACCAACAACTGGGCCTATGCGCTGGTGGTGGAGAAGCTGACCGGACAGCAGGTTCCGGAGCGGGCCGAGTATCTGCGGGTGATTCTGGGAGAGTTGACGCGGGTGCAGAATCATGCTTCGTCAATCGGTTTTCTGATTCAGGAGATGGGGGCCAGCGGTACGCCGCTGATGTATGCCTTCAAGGCGCGAGAGAAGATACTGGACCTCTTCGAGTCACTGACCGGAGCGCGGATGATGTGCAACTACATGCGCTTCGGAGGCTGCCGCGTGGATGCTTCGCCGGCCTGGCTGGATGAAACGCGGAAGGTGGTTGCGGGGCTGCCGGGATTTACCGATGAGTTTGAGCGGCTGCTCCGGGGCAATGAGATTTTGATGGCGCGGACGCAGGGGGTTGGGATTCTGCGACCGGAGTTGGCGGTGAACGCCGGAGTGACGGGGCCGATGCTGCGGGCCTCGGGCGTGAACTACGACATTCGCAAGGTGGATGGGTACGGGATTTATAACCGATTCAAATTCCGCGTGCCGCTGGGCGATCACTGGGACGTTTACGACCGCTTCGTGATCCGGCTGCTGGAGATGAGGGAGTCGATCAAAATTTTGGAGCAGGCGCTCAATGAAATCCAACCTGGCCCGGTGATGGACCCCAAAGCGAAGATTCGCGGCTTCCGGCCCAAGCCGGGCGAGGCCTACGGGCGGATCGAGGCGCCCAAGGGAGAGCTGGGGTTTTATCTGATCAGCGATGGAGGACCGAACCCGTATCGTTACCGTGTGCGGCCGCCGAGTTTGGTCAATCTGACGGTGCTTGAGGATATGTGTTTGGGGCAGAACGTGGCCGATGTGGTGCTGATCTTTGGAAGCGTGGATATTGTGCTGGGAGAAGTGGATAGATAGTGGTCAGTGATCAGTGGGCAGTGATCAGTGGGCAGTGAATGATCGTTAGCATTTGGTTATGAAATGTTCGGTGAGAATTGCTGGAAATCGGTTTTTATCTGACCACTGTTCACTGATCACTGTTCACCGTATGGAGGGGTAAGTGCTCGGCGAAGGAATCTTGAAGGGACTGGCGGAGACGGCACGGAACTTTGCCGGCAGCTTTGTCTCCGCGGAGCGGCTGACGACGGTGCAATATCCAGAGCAGCGGATTGCGCCCATCGAGGCGACGCGCGACTTTCCCTTCCTGGTGTACGACGGTGATGATTGGCAGGCCGGACTGCGCTGCGTGGCCTGCCAGATCTGCGAGAAAGAGTGCCCGCCCAAGTGCATTTATATCGTGAAGAGCACGGACAAAAAGCCGGATTATGTGGGCAAGCAGCAGTTTTATCCGGCTCGCTTCGATATTGATATCTCTGTCTGCATGAGCTGCCAGATCTGCGTGGAGGTTTGCCCCTTTGAAGCCATCAAGATGGATACGGAGTTTGAGCTGAGCACAACAGACCGGTTCGGCGGATTGCTCTTCGACCGTGAGCGGCTGGCCAGGTCGAACGAGTATTACCACCGGATTCATCCGTCGGAGGCGGAGGCGGTGGATGCGCGGCTGGCGGAAGGCAAAGTTAAAGCCGACGTAAAGACAACCACAGCGGCCATTGCTTCAGCCGTCAAGGGCGCGGAGATACCGGCGCGGCCGGCCGGAGGCGGAGACTAGCCCATGACGGAAAGACTGGACCAGATATTCGTTCTGCTGGAGCAGTGGCTGGTGGGATTTTTACCCGCCGCCTGGCAGCCGGCGGCCGGCGTGGTGCTGAGCGTGGCAGCCATCGTCTGCCTTTTTCCTGCATTATTTGCGCTGACCACGGTCTTCGAGCGCAAGGGGCTGGCGCGCATTCAGAATCGAATCGGGCCGAACCGGGTGGGCTGGCTGGGAATCCTGCAGCCGGTGGCCGATGGAATCAAGTCGCTGACCAAGGAAGATATTGTTCCGCTGAGCGCGGATGCGGCGGTGCACTTTCTGGCTCCGCTGCTGCTGGTGGTGGCCGTATTCATGGGCTTTGCGGTGCTGCCCATGGGACGCAACATGGTGCTGGTGGACGTGGACGCCAGCCTCTTGTTCTTCTTCGCCATCGGCGCCTCGACGGAGCTTTCGGTCTTCATGGCCGGGTGGTCGAGCCGCAACAAGTATTCGCTGCTGGGAGCCATGCGCGCGGTGGCGCAGATGATCAGCTACGAGGTGCCGCTGCTGATGTCGAGCGTGGCGGTGGTGATGATCACGGGTTCGCTTTCGCTGACCAGGATTGTGGCGGCGCAAAACCACTACACCTGGGGCCTGCCGCACTGGTACATCTTTACGCCGTGGGGACTGGCGGGGTTTTTGATGTTTGCCATCGCGGCTACGGCAGAGACCAACCGCTCGCCCTTCGACCTGCCGGAAGGCGAGTCGGAGCTGGTGGCGGGTTACCATACGGAATACTCGGGCTTCAAGTTTGCGCTGTTTTTTCTCGGCGAGTACCTGGCCATGTTTTCCATCTCCGGGCTGGGGACGACGCTGTTTCTGGGCGGATGGTCAGCGCCGCTTGAGGTCCTGGGCTGGGTTCCGTCGTGGATCTGGTTCTTCTCAAAGCTGATGCTCTCGATCTTCGTCTTCATCTGGCTCAGGGGGACGCTGCCGCGGCTGCGGCAGGATCAGCTGATGAACTTTGCCTGGAAGTTTGTGCTTCCGCTTACGCTCGTGAATCTGCTGGTGGCCGCGGCGTGGCGATTTTTGGGCGACGGGTGGGAGCGGTGGGTGGTGTGCTCGGCGATTGTGGTGCTGGCCTACGTGGGAATGGGCTGGTCGGAGATGCGGCGCGGTCACTTTGGGCCGAGGAGATACCGGTATGCGGAGGGGCAACCATGATGTTCACAATAGTCTTAATCTTCTCACTGCTGGTCGTCGGAGTATTCCTGGTAGCTTACGGGAGTGCTGCAAAGAACAGATGGGGAATTAATCTGGACCAGGTTTCTTGCCCGCACTGCAATCGACTGTTCCCTATTGTGCGAAAACCAAATTCCCTTCGACAGATCCTTTGGGGCGGTTGGACATGTTCCGGCTGTGGAACTGAAATTGATAAGTGGGGGCGAGAGCTAGCTTCCAGAGTTGGGGTTCAGCAAGAAGGGAGCATGCGCCGATGAGCTTTGCGTTTTATTTGATTGCGGGGGTGACGCTGGCGGGCGGGCTGGCGGCGGTGCTCTTGAAGAATACGGTGCACTGCGCGCTGGCGCTGACGGTGGCGTTCGCCGGGCAGGCGCTCTTGTTTCTGGAGCTGGATGCGCAGTTTGCCGGGTTTGCGCAGATTCTGGTTTATATCGGCGCGGTTGCGATTCTGGTGGTGTTTGCGATTCTGCTGACCAAGGGATCGGAGACGCCCAAAGGCAGCGTCTACAGCAGGCATTCGCTGATGGGTCTCGTGATTGCGGCGGGTGTTTTTGCGGTGCTGGGCTGGGCGGTGCTCAAGAGCGTTCCCGCTGTGCCGCGTGGGACGGGGGAGACTCCGGCAGTGACGGTGCTGCAGATTGGCAATGCGCTGATGAGCCGCTACGTGCTGCCGCTGGAGATTGTGGCGCTACTGCTGACGGCGGCGCTGATTGGCGCGGTGATTATAGCCATGCACGAGAAAGAGGGGGCCAAATGACTCCGCTGGCGGGATTTCTTCTGGTGGCCGCGCTGCTGTTCTCGATTGGGCTGGCCGGGGCGCTGACGCGGCGCAACGCCATCCTGGTGCTGATCGGCATTGAGCTGATGCTGAATGCGGCCAATCTGAATCTGATTGCCTTCTGGCGCTACGGGCCGCATCCCGAGGCGCTGACGGGGATGATGTTCGCTATCTTCTCGATTGCCGTGGCGGCGGCGGAGGCGGCTGTGGGACTGGGGCTGGTGATCCATCTCCATCGCCACGCGCATACAACGGACCTGGACGCGATGAACAGGATGAGAGGGTGATGCAAGAAGCAATTCCATTCACTCCGCAGTTGGCCGCTTCGCCGATCACCGGGTTGCTGTGGCTGATTCCCGCCCTGCCGATTGTGGCTTCGGGCGTGATAGCGCTGCTCAGCCAGCCGCGCCGTAAGAGTTCCGCTACTTTGGCCATCGGCTCACTGGGTTTCTCGCTTCTACTCTCGCTGGTTGCGTTTGGGCACGTGCTGGCTGGTTGGACGCGTAACGTTGCCGTGCGCGAGACCGTCAACTTTACCTGGATTCAGGTCGGCACTGTGCACGTGGACCTGGGGTGGGTGCTCGATCCGCTTTCGGCGGTGATGCTGGTGATGGTCGCGCTGGTGGGGTTGCTGATCTTCATCTACTCAATCGGGTACATGGAGCACGATGAGAACTTCACGCGCTTCTTCTGCTTCCTCAGCTTGTTTGCGGGGGCGATGCTGGGGGTGGTGATTGCTAACTCTCTATTGCTCCTGTTCATGTGCTGGGAGTTAGTCGGACTTACTTCCTACTTGTTGATCGGATTCTGGTATCAGAAGCCAGCGGCTGCCGCTGCGGCCAAGAAAGCATTTCTAGTTACGCGCATCGGCGATATTTTCTTTCTGTTGGGAATCGTGTGGTTGTTTGCGCAGACGGGGACGTTGCTCTTCTATAACGGCGGGGCCGGCTCGATGGAGGCTGGGGCGCTGGCTGGATTGCTGGCGCAGCCGGCTGCGCTGGGACTCACAGCGGCAGGGGCGATTGGCCTCTTGATCTTTTGCGGAGCGGCGGGCAAGAGCGGACAGTTGCCGCTGCACGTATGGCTGCCGGATGCGATGGAGGGGCCGACGCCGGTTTCGGCGCTGATTCACGCGGCAACGATGGTTGCGGCGGGCGTTTACCTGATTGCTCGGGTCTATCCACTCATGCAGGCTGGGGCGCTGACCGGCGGAACGACGACGGCGCTGACCGTTGTGACCTGGGTGGGCGCTTCGACGGCGGTCTTTGCGGCGCTGATTGCCGTGGCTCAGAACGATATCAAGCGCATACTGGCTTACTCGACGATTTCGCAACTAGGCTACATGATGGCCGGCCTGGGGATGGGCGGCGTGGCCGTTGGAATCTTCCACCTCATCACTCATGGGTTCTTCAAGGCGCTGCTCTTCCTGGGCGCGGGTTCGGTGATTCACGGCTGCCATGAGGAGCAGGATGTGCGGCGGATGGGCGGGCTGAGGGCGGATATGCCGCTGACCTTCGCGACCTATGCGGTGGGAATGCTGGCGCTGTGCGGGTTTCCGATCTTCTTTTCGGGGTTCTGGAGCAAGGACGGAATTCTGGAAGCGGCCCAGCACTGGTCCGTGGCCAAGACTCCGTTTTACCTGCTGGTCTTCGGCGCTCTATTGACCGCGTTTTATATGACGAGGCAGGTGAAGTACGTCTTCCTTGGCTACTGGCGGGGCGGCAAGCCAGCGCACGAGAGCCCGGCGGTGATGACGCTGCCGCTGGTGATTCTGGCTCTCTCTGCGATGGCACTGGGAGTGATCGGAACTCCGGCGTGGCCGTGGTTCCGAGGATTCATTGAAGGCCGAGCGGTGGGATTCGACTGGCATGGATTTGCCGAGCCGGGATTGCTGATGCTAATGGGAACCTCTACGGTAGTGGTTTTTCTAGGACTTGGGCTGGGATGGAGGCTCTACGGCGGGCAGGCGCCGAAGCCGGAGGAGCCGGATGTGCTGGAACAGGCTGCGCCCTTGCCGTGGGGCTGGCTGCGCGACCGGCTGTATGTGGATGATCTGTATCGAGTGACGGTGATTGCGTTCTATGAATGGTGGGCGCGGGTTGCGGAGTGGCTGGACCGCCGGGTTTGGGGCGGAGTGGTGGCCGGAGTTGCGTGGGCCTTCCGCGGATGGGCGCAGTTCAACCGGTTCTTGGATAACAACTGGGTGGATGGCGGCTTCGACAAAGGCTGCGAAGAACTGGCCACGGGTGGAGGGTTGCTGTCGCGGGTGCAGACGGGGCGCGTGCAGACCTACCTGAGAATTCTGGCGCTGGCCGTGGCGGCGCTGGCGGCGATTTTGATCTGGAGTAGCCGGGCATGAGCGGATTCCCGATATTGACGGCGTTGACCGTGCTGCCCCTGGTGGGAGCGGTGATTGCGCTTTGGTCGGGCAGGCATGCGCGCGCTGTGGCTTTGTTCACAACGCTCAGCAGCTTGGCGCTGGCGCTATTTGTGTGGACGCGGCTGCCGGCGAATGGAAGCATCGGGCTGGTGGAGCGCGCTGCGTGGGCGCCGTCGCTGGGCATCGAGTACCACTTGGGCATGGACGGGCTGGGCGCGCTGATGCTGGTGCTTTCAGCCATTGTGACGCTGATGAGCGTGGATGCGGCGCACCGCGTGCATCACCAGCCGGGACTTTACTTCGGGCTGGTGCTGGTGCTGGAGGCGGGGCTCTTCGGATCGTTCACGGCGCTGAACTTCTTCCACTGGTTTTTGTTCTGGGAGCTGAGCCTGATTCCGGCCTTCTTCCTCATCAAGCTGTGGGGCGGATCGCGGCGAGGTCCGGCGGCGACGCAGTTCTTTGTCTATACAATGGCCGGCTCGGCGGCGCTGCTGGTGGCGTTTCTGGCGGTGTTTGTTTCGACGGGCAGCATGGATTTTGGGCGCCTGGCGGACCTGGCATCGAAAGGCGACCTGGAGAAACTGGTGACGCTACAACTCGGATCGGGTTTCCTGGGCGGATCGGTGACGCTGTGGCTGGCGATCGGAGTTCTGGCCGGGTTTGCCGTGAAGGTGCCGATGATTCCCTTCCACACCTGGCTGCCCGCGGCTTACGCGGAGGCTCCTTCGCCGGTGACGATGCTGCTGACGGGCGCGATGTCGAAGATGGGCGTCTATGGGTTGCTTCGGATTGCGATTCCGCTCTTCGGAGCGCAGATTGCCGAGATGCGCACGCCACTGCTGGTGCTGGCCGTAGCCACGGTAGTGATGGGAGCCTGGGCTGCGGCGGTGCAGAAGGATTTGAAGCGGGTGTTTGCGTACATGAGCGTGAATCACCTGGGTTATTGCCTGCTGGGGATCTTCGCGCTGGCGGTTCCGGTTGCGGCGGGGGACGCGGGAGCGTCCGCCGCGGCGGACCAGTCGGCGGCGCTGAACGGCGTGATCCTGCAAATGTTCAACCACGGGGTGACGGCGGCTACGCTGTTCTGGTTTGTGGCTATGCTGCAACTGCGGACGGGCGGGCATCGCGGTGTTGACGACTTTGGCGGGCTGCGCAAGCCGGCGCCGGTGCTGGCCGGGCTGATGGGGATTGCGCTCTTCTCGTCGCTGGGACTGCCGGGGCTGAACGGGTTTCCGGGCGAGTTTCTGATCTTCCGCGGGGTTTTTCCGCTGGCGTGGGTTGCGGCGACGGTTTCGGTCCTCGGACTGCTGGTAACCGCGGCGGTGATTCTTACTGTGATTCAAAAAGTGTTCTGGGGGCCTGTGCCGGAGCATTGCGCCGGCTTCCCTGATCTGCACCACGGCGAGCGGTTGGCGCTGGCCCCGGTGATTGGATTGATGCTGCTGATCGGAATTCTTCCTCAGTTGATTGTGGCGAGCGTGAACCCAACGGTTCAATACCTGCTGGCGCACTGGAGATTTTGATGGCATTTGGCAGGGATTATTTGGGCGTCCAGACATTGCCTCAGGGGCTAAAGCCCCCCACTAGTTTTGCTGGCCAAGCGGCACGGCTAAAGCCGTGCCCTTTCAAAACGGTCGAATTGGCATTGCGGCTAAAGCCGTGCCCTTTCAAAGCGGTGCATTTTTCCGGGGTTGCCTAAATGTTGGCGTGGACGATCTATCTCTCGTTTGCCGGAGCGCTGTTGCTGGCGCTGCTGCCTAAAGGGCGGCCGGCGTTGGCGCGCTGGCTGGCGCTGGCTGTGGCTGTGGCCGGGCTGGGACTGGCGGTGCAGGGGTTTGTGGCCGGGATGGGCCAGGGACGGACGGTGATTGTGGATCTGCCCTGGGTGCCGTCGATGGGAATTCACTTTCTGCTGGCGGCCGACGGGATCAGCCGCGTGCTGGTGCTGCTGACCGGACTGGCCGCGGTGGCAGGAGTGCTTTTCAGTTGGAACATCGAGCTGCGGACGAATGAGTTTTTTGCGTTTTTCCTGGCGCTGATCGGCGGGGTCTACGGGGTTTTTCTCAGCTTCGATCTGTTTCTGCTCTTCGTCTTCTACGAAGTCGCGATTGTGCCCAAATACTTCCTGATCGCCATCTGGGGTTCCACGCGGCGGGAGTATGCGGCCATGAAGCTGGCGCTCTACTCGTTTGTGGGCTCGGCGATGGTGCTGATCGGGCTGCTGGCGGCTTATGCGACTGCGGGCAGCCACTCGACCGGACTGATCGAGCTGGCTCACGCGGGGCTGCCGGTGAGCTTCCAGATGTGGTGCTTCCCTCTGGTCTTCACGGGATTTGCGATTCTGGCCGGCATGTGGCCCTTCCATACCTGGGCGCCAACGGGGCACGTGGCCGCGCCTACAGCCGCTTCCATGCTGCTGGCCGGGGTGGTGATGAAGCTGGGCGCTTACGGGTGCCTGCGGGTGGGGATTGCGCTGTTCCCGCACGGGCTTGATCCCTGGGGATTTTCCTTCGCCGGTCTTGGTTCGTGGCGCGACGTCTTTGCGGTGCTGGCGGTGGTGGGCATTGTGTATGGCGCGCTGGTGGCGCTGGCGCAGACCGATTTCAAGTTTGTGATCGGCTACTCCAGCGTGAGCCACATGGGCTTTGTGCTGCTGGGGCTGATGACACTGAACCAGATCGGCGTGACCGGCGCGGTGTTGCAGATGTTTTCGCACGGGATCATTGCCGGCCTGCTCTTCGCCATAGTGGGCCGCATTGTCTACGACCGCACGCACACGCGGCAATTCGCGGAGCTGGAGACGATGCACCTCTCAAAGAGGCTGCCCTTTGCGGCGTGGGCGTTTGTGATTGCCGGAATGGCTTCGATGGGGTTGCCGGGATTCTCCGGCTTTGTTGCCGAGTTGCAGGTGCTGGTGGGCGCGTGGAAGGTCAACCCGTGGTGGGTGGCTGCGGCGGGCGTGGGGATTGTGGTGGGCGTGGCTTATACGTGGAGGGCGATGCAGAAGGCGTTCTTCAGCGATGCGCTGCCGGCCGCGCACGTGCTGGAGCAGGAGCAGGGGCATCCATTGGCCGCGATCACCTGGCCGGAAGTTACCGGCGTGGCGCTGCTGGTTGGGGTAAGCCTGGCGGTGGGACTTTACCCGAGGATTCTGCTGGATACGATTGAACCGGCGGTGAAGGCGCTGCTTGCGGGAGGGGGACAATGAACTACGCAGACCTCTTTCGCGCGACGCTGCCGGAGACGGCGCTGGAAGTGGCGGCGCTCGTGGTGCTGGTGGTGGACCTGGGATTGCTGCGCAAGGCTGCGCTGAAGGCGCGGTTGGCCGTGGCGGCTCTCGTGGGAGTGGCTGGGTGCGGGGCGGCGTTGTGGGCGGTGCTTCTGCAAGGGACCGAGGGCCTGAGCTACCAGGGCACCGGCGAGTTGCTGCTGACCACGGGCGGGTTTACGGCCGCGGCGCAGGTGGGCATCCTGGCGCTGACGGCGCTGACGCTGATGCTGTTGATCGATGCGAATTTTACCCGGCATGTGGGCGAGTATGTGGCTGTTGTGCTGATGGCGGCTACGGGCGGCTTGCTCATTGCCGCGGCGCAGGATCTGCTGGTGATCTTTGTCGGACTGGAACTGCTGAGCCTGGGGCTTTACATTCTGACCGCGTTTGCCAAGCGCTCGGGCAAGAGCGCGGAGGCGGCGCTGAAGTATTACTTATTCGGCGGAATGTCAGCGGCGTTTCTGCTGTTTGGGTTCAGTTACCTCTATGGGATTACCGGATCGACGAATCTGCACCAGATTCTGTTGGCGGTGTATGGATGGGACGCCTTTCATGCCGCGCCCTTGCTTTACGTCTCAATCGTATTGATCGCGGCCGGGCTGGGTTTCAAGGTTGCGGCTGTGCCGTTTTATCTGTGGGCGCCGGATACCTATGAAGGCGCTCCGGCCCCGGCCGCGGCGTTTATCGCCTCGGTCTCCAAGGTGGCCAGCTTTGCGTTGCTGATTGCCATCAGCACAGCGGCACTGCATGTTTTCGACGGCGCTCACGCTCACATGATCGCTCGGGTGGAAATTCACACATATCTCGCCCCGCAGCCGATTTACCTGGGCTTCCTGATTCCCTGGTCGCTGATTCTGACGGTGCTTTCCGCGGCTTCGATGGTGCTGGGGAACCTTGCCGCCCTGGCGCAGACGAGCGTGCGCAGACTGCTGGCTTACTCGGCCATTGCGCACGCAGGCTACATTCTTCTGGGACTCGCGTTTTTCTCGTATTCCTCCCGCAGCGCCGTAGCGGTGCTCTATTACGTGCTCACTTATGGGCTGACGACCGTCGGCGCATTCGGCGTGGTGGCTGTGGTGGAGCGGGCGACGGGCTCAGACAAAATGGATGCGTTCCTCGGCCTGCACAAGCGCAATCCGGTGCTGGCGGCGGTGCTGCTGGTGCTGTTTCTGTCGCTGGCTGGGATTCCGCCGCTGGTGGGGTTCTGGGCCAAGTTCAATCTGTTTGCCGCGGTGCTGGGGGTTTCCGCAGGCCCGGTCGCGTTTGGGCTGGTGGCTCTGGCGGTGGCGCTGAGCGCGGTCTCACTTTACTACTATCTGCAGGTGCTGAAGCGCGCTTATGTGATGCAGGGCGTGGACGATACGCCAATCAAAGCGCACCCCGTTACGCTGGCTGTGCTGGTGGGGATCGCGGCCTCAGTCGTGGTGCTGGGCTGCTTCCCGGCGCTGCTCACAGGGTGGATCGGAGGCTTTGCAAAATAGCCCGGCAGAGCGGAGAGGCTCAGGCAGGCTGTGGAAAAGCGGTATCAATTTTCCACTTGGAGGTTAAAACTATTTCTACATAGTCAAAACGAATCTCTGAATTTGGGGAATTTTTGTGATCTTTGTACGTTGTTGATACAAATTTTTCTTGTGGAAAATAGCTTGATGTGATTAGAGTTAGCTATCCAAGTAGATTGTTTTCAGCGTGCGCATCAATGCCTTGCAGCGGCGCGGTTCCTGAATGCAGCGGCCTCTGCCTCGAAAGTATTATTGACCGTTTTGGGTGATTACTTTAGGTTACTTCGGTGTACATGTTTTGGGTACTATCTTCATTGGAATTCCGTTGATGTTCCTGTTCCTTTTGAGGTGTATTTATGGTCTGCCCCAAGTGCCAATCTGATTCTCTATCCATCATTCCGGCGGAAATCCGGCTTTATCGGAACAGCCCACGTACGCTGAGTCATCCTCCTATGACGCCTTCTCCCGATGTGCGGATTTGCCTGGACTGCGGCTGGTCAGAGTTCTGGGTTCCGCAGAACTGGCTTTCCGCGGGGTGGTTACGTCCTCTCCGGCCACAGGTTGTTCCGAATGGAACCGGAATCACGCCGCAGAACGTGGCAGTAGTGACCTCGTAGAGCGGTTGAGAGCTGTTCCTGGGCCTGAATGTCCAGTTGCTTTCGCCGGCTGCGGTGTTTCATGTGTGTGCCCGTGAGCTGCTCAAATATATCCTCCTGTCCATCGAATACATACACACCTCCCCTCAAGAAACTGCGCGGCTGCACCATAGGTTGCGAATCATCTCCCGTCACGCACGCAAGACTTCTTCCATTCGTTTAACTTCGGCTGAATCTCGTCTAATGGTGAAATGCCTTTATCTATGGCGTAGATCGCAGATCCTGATCTCGATGCAAGCAATAATGTCGGCGCGCGGTTGCAACGCCGTATAAGGCACGCGGGGCGCAATATCAACTGCAAATACCGGGATATCGCTCAGGATGCTGACGGCGTCCCTGATTTCCTTGCCGATGTTTTTCCCTATCGTTCCAGCGATGGCTTCGTGACTGAACTCCAGCTAGAACACACGAATCGGCGTCTCTGTGAATCGGTGTTGGACGCATATAATGATGCGATATGACGACAACTTCATCCATGCCACAAGCAGCAGTACCCGCCCAACCGAGTGAGTTTCTGCGCGATGTGGTTCGGCGCAACCGGCGGGGCGAGACGGCCGGCACGTATGCAGTCTGCTCGGCGCATCCGGCGGTGCTGGACGCCGCAATTCGCCAGGCCCTGGCCGACGGGACGGTGCTGCACGTGGAATCCACGTCAAGCCAGGTGAACCAGTTTGGCGGGTATACGGGTAGCACGCCGGCCATGTTTGCCGCCGAGATTCGCGGGGCCGCGGAGAAATTGGGGCTTCCCGCATCCCAGGTGTTGCTGGGATCGGACCACATGGGGCCGTATTACTGGCGGAAAGAGCCTGCCGCAACAGCGATGGCCAACGCGCGCGAACTTGCTGCACAATGCGTGCTGGCCGGCTACCAGAAGATCCACCTGGATGCGAGCATGGCCTGCGGGGGCGACCCGGCGGTACTCCCCGTCGCGGTGGTTGCCGAACGCACCGCCATCCTCTGCCAGGTTGCCGAAGAGAGTTTTGCCTCCTTGCCCAAGGGTTCGCCTCGACCGCTGTATGTGATTGGCACGGAGGTTCCGGTGCCCGGCGGAGAAGTGGCCGAAGGCGAGCCTCCCCTGCCCACGACGCTCAAAGATTTGCAATCGTCGCTGGACGCATTCCGGGCGGCGTTCACGGCGCATGGCCTCAAATCGGCGTGGGAGAACGTGATCGGGATGGTGGTGCAGCCGGGAGTGGAGTTCGGCGACAGCTCCATCTTTGAATATGACCCGCGGAAGGCCCAGCATCTGGTGAAAGGATTGCCGGCCAGCCCGGAACTGGTCTTTGAAGCCCACTCCACCGACTACCAAACGCCGCTGAGCCTGGCGCGGCTGGTGAAAGATCACTTCGCCATCCTGAAGGTGGGCCCGTGGCTGACCTTCGCCTACCGGGAAGCTGTCTTTGCGCTGGGATTCATTGAGAGCGAGATGCCGGAGCAAAAGCAAGGCGCGTCGCGGGTGCGCGAGGTGCTGGAGGCCGAGATGCTGCGCAACCCGTCAAACTGGAAACCGTATTATCGCGGAGACGATGCGCAACAGAAGTTTGCGCGCGCCTACAGCCTGAGCGACCGCTGCCGCTACTACTGGCCGCAGCCGCCCATCCAGCAGGAGGTAGACCGGCTGCTGCACAACCTGAGCGGCCCGCTGCCGCTGGCGCTGCTGAGCCAGTACCTGCCGTGCGAGTACGACGCCATCCGCGACGGCCGACTGGAGAATTCCGCGCCTGCGATTATTCGTCATCATATCCAGAGCGTACTGAAAGATTATGCGGCGGCTTGTGGCGCTAAAGCTGGATAAAAACGCACATATTATGGATGAGTTTGTGCCGCGGCGCGCTGGAGATCGTAAGGGCTTCGATTTTGTTGATCGTCACAGGATCGATCAAGCTCCGATCTCCGCCGATGAGACAATGGGGAAGGGATAGTCAAATGCAGACCTTTGCTCATGAAATGTTGCGCGAGATCTACGAGCAGCCTGAGGCGCTTCGCCGCACCGTGGCGCTTTATCTGGCAGACAAGAAGCTGAAGCCGAAGGTGGCCAGCCTGCTGGCGCGCTGGACCACACCGGAGGGCGAGGTTCTGATCGCAGCCTCGGGCTCCAGCCGCCACGCCGGAGTGGCCGGGGAGATCCTGCTCGAAGACCTGTGCGGCCTGGCCGTCGATGTGGAGTATGCCAGCGAATACAGTTGCCGCAGAGGCATGGATCATCGCCATCCCAGCGTCCTGGTGCTCTCCCAATCGGGCGAGACCTCCGACACGCTGGCGGTGCTGCGCGAGGCGCGCCGGCGCGGGCAAAAGACCCTGGCCATCACCAACGCCACAGCTTCACACATGGCGCACGAGGCCGATGTTTCCCTGCCCCTGGGCGCCGGGGTCGAAAAGGCGATTCCGGCCACCAAGAGCTTTACCTGCCAGTTGGCCGCGCTGTTTCTGCTGGGGCTGTATGAGGCGCGGCGGCTGGGACGGTCGGATGCCCCGGAGCTGGCGGCGAACATCGAGCGGTTGCTGGCGCTGCCCGCAAGCATTGAAGAGCAGCTCGACGGCTGGCGGGAGCAGATGGCCAAACTGGCCGGCAAATATAAATCCGCCTCGACCTTCCTCTTCCTGGGCCGGGGCATTCACTACGCCATCGCGCGCGAGGGAGCCCTGAAGGTGAAGGAAGCCTCTTACGTTCCCGCCGAGGGCTATCCGGCGGGCGAGCTGAAGCACGGGCCCAATGCGCTGGTCAGCGACCGGATGCCGCTGGTGGTGATGGCTACCGTGGACCGCGCGCTGGAAGGCTCGGTGCTGCGCTATGAGACAACGCTGCAACTGCTGCGCGATATGAAGGCGCAGGGCGCCAGGGTCATTGCCATCGCCAACGCCGGAGACAGGAAAGTGGCGCACCTGGTGAGCGATTGCATTGAGGTGAATCCAGCCACCGAGTACCTGCTGCCCATCGCCGAAGTTGTGCCCCTGCAACTGTTTGCCTATTTCATGGCGCTGGAACACGGCGTGGACGTGGACCGGCCCAGAAATCTCTCCAAGGCGGTCGTGGAGAAGTAAAGCAGACGAATGCGTTGAAAGTGCGCGATATGCTCCGCCAAAGGAGCGGAAATGCGCCGTCTCGAGCGGTTTCCGCGACTGCGAAACTACGGACAAATATCGTATACTGTTGGATAAGCAATCATAAGCCCACCGGGCAAGGAGAATCCTACATGCTGGACCAGAAATTGAGCGTGGCTTTCTACGGCCACACGAGACAGTACCACAATATCAAGGCGGAGATCGACGCCCAGATCAAGGATGTATTGGAGAGCGGCCAGTATGTGCTGGGACCCGTAGGAAAGCGATTTGAGCAGGAGTTGGCGGCGTTCCACGGAACCAAATATGCCATCGGCGTGGGCAACGGAACGGATGCTATCTGGCTGACGCTCGAGGCTCTCGGCATCGGCGCCGGCGACGAAGTCATCACCCACACAAACACGTTTTTCGCCACCGCGGAAGCGATCTGGCTGCGCAGAGCGACGGCCGTCTTCGTCGACAGCGACCCCAGGACGAACTGCATCGATCCCACCAAGATTGAAGCGGCCATCACGCCGCGCACCAAGGCCCTTCTTCCCGTGCACCTCTACGGGCAATGCGCGGACATGAAGGCCATCCGCAAGATCGCCGACAAGCACAATCTGTATGTGGTTGAAGACAACGCCCAGGGCATCGCGTCCCACGGCGACGGCTTCCGGGTCGCCGAATTGAGCGACGCCGCCACCACCAGCTTCATCATCCAGAAGAACCTGGGATGCTTTGGCGACGGCGGAGCAATCGTTACCAACAACCCGGAGATTGACCGCATCGTGCGCAAACTGCGCAACCACGGATCGGACAAGCGTTCCTGCCACAGCATCGGCTACAACAGCCGTCTCGACGACCTGCAAGCCGGCGTGCTCAGCGCCAAGCTGAAGCACATCGACGAATGGAGCGACCAGCGGCGCGCGTGGGCGGCGCGTTACACCAAGGGCCTGGCCGATGCAAAGAACATCACGCTGCCCTACGAGACCCCCGGCTACCGTCACGTCTATCACCTTTACGTGGTCGAGACCAGGAACCCGGCGCACCGCGACGCACTGCTGAAGTTTCTGAACGACGAAGGCATCGACGCCAAGTGCCACTATCCGATCGCGATCCACCAGCAAGAGGGATATCCCTGGGGCCATGAAGCCCGCATCGTCGGATCGATCGCGAACGCGGAACGCAACGCGGCTAGCTGCATTTCGCTGCCCATGTTCCCTGAGCTGACCGCCGAGGAAGTGGACTACACCATCGCCAAGGTCCTCGAGTGGGACGGGAGGACTAAGTGAGCAAGAAGTATCGCGTTGTGGTCGTGGGCATGGGCAAGCGCGGCATGCACCATGCCCTGGCTTTCCAGGCCAACGGCCGCTTTGAGGTAGTGGGGGTCTGCGATATCGACCCCGCTCGTCTGGATGCGGCGGCGGCCAAGTTCGGCGCCGCCAAGGGCACGGACGCGCGCCAGTTGTGCGCCTCCTTCAAGCCCGACATCTTCTGCTTTTGCACCCTCCCCAACCTGCGCAGCGAGATGATTCGCGCCGGCATCGATGGCGGCGCGCGCCTGATCGCGTTTGAAAAGCCGGTGGCGCTCAATACCAGGGAAGGCTTTGAGGTGCGTAAGTTGCTGGCGGGGAGCGGCGTGAAGGCGGTGGTCAGCCACCAGCACCGCTACGGCGAGCATTACCGCAAGGTCAAGGAGATCGTCGCCAGCGGCGCGCTGGGGCGCGTGCACACGGTCTACGGCACGGCGTCGGGCTGGATGACGCACATGCTTTCGCACCTGATCGACTACATGCGCTGGTACAACGGAGAAGCGGCGGCCGAGTGGGTAATGGCGCAGGCTGCGGGACGCGGCAAGCTGGCGGATCTGCATCCGTCGCCGGACTACATCGGCGGCTTTATCCAGTTCGCCAACGGCGTGCGCGGCATCGTCGAGTGCGGGGCTGGCGCGCCGGACGTTCCTGAGGTCGATTACTGGTGGCGGAAGTGCCGCATTGGCGCGCAGGGCACAGACGGCTACGCGGAAGTCCTTACCGGCGGCGGCTGGCGCGCGGTTACCAAGGACGGTGCATCTTCAGGGCAGGGTTGCATGAACTACGACCTCGATATGCCGCCTTACGTTGAGGAAATTGCCGACTGGCTGGACGACGACCGCAAGGTCCACTCCTGCAACTTCGAGAGCGCCTATGCGGGCTTCGAGATCATGATGGGACTCTGCCGCTCGGCCGCAACCGGCGGGCAAGTGGCGCTTCCTCTCACCGGCGCGATGGATGAGGTCGAGCTGCTGAGGAACCATGTGGCCGACCGTCCGGTATTGCTCTCGACCCCGGTCAACGCAAAGGAATACGGAGTGGCCTAGAAACACTGGCCTCTCAAATCAAACGAGGAACCTGCACAATGCAGGTTCCTTTTTTTTACGTTGAAAGCATACCCATCAAGCGGTGGCTGGCTTCCCTGCAAAATGAGCTTCGATCTCCTCCAGGGTCATGCCTTTGGTCTCCGGCAGCCAGAATGCCGCCACCAGGAAGTAAATCACCGTAAAGCCGGCAAACAGAAAGAAGATGGAGGAATACCCATACCTGCCGACGAAGGGCAGAAAAATCCCCGCCAGCGTGGTTGACACCAACTGATTGATCGTCAGTGCAATGCTCATTCCATTGGAGCGAATGCGCGTCGGCATCAACTCTGAAAGGGCAAGCCAGACGCACACGCCTGGACCAAGCGCAAAAAACGCTCTGAATACATAAAGCCAGAAGGCGACCAGCCAGCCGTGGCCGGCATCCGGAACCCGCCCCACCAGCGCTTTCTCTATCTTCAGTGGCGCGCTCCGGGCCGCATTCAGGTCGGCAAATGGATTCTTGAAAAACGCCGCCACACGGTTCGCGGGAACGCAGCTTGCGCGCGTCATCAGAAGGGGAACGGACCCCGGGTCGCCGGAACGCACATAAGTAGTTGAGGCCGTGAAGTCACCGTAGGAGTAGATGACAGCGAGTGATGCGCGATCGCTGCCGATATCGCTTCCCGCATATCCCTCCGCGGTCAGCAGCCTGCTCGCTTCAGCCTGATCGAAGCGCAAGGTCAGCTCCTGGTTCCGGCCCACCATGGCCTGAACCTGGTTGCGGCAATCCACGCTCTTCTTTTCCGTTCCAAGAAACAGCACCCCCACGGCAACCATGGAAACGATGATTCCGCTGGTGCCGAGAACCAGCAGGAACTTGCGCCCCTTGCGATCGACCAGCGTGACCCCAACCATGGTCATGACAAAATTTACTACCGTGAAGATCACATAACCCCAGTGCGCCTGCAGATCGGAGAGTCCGCTTTGCAGCAGAATGCTGGTGTTATAACCGAGGATCGAATTGACGCCGGTGGCCGTGTTGCAGAAGAGGATGATGCAGGCCAGCAGGAATGGAATAACATACTTCCGGCGCAAGAGAGAATCCTTGATCATTTGCCCGGATATCTGCCTGGAATTCCTCCGTGCCTCCGCCGCCTCTTCCATCTCCTTCAATTCGAGGTCAGCCTGTTCCGCGCTCCGGGAGCGAAGCAGCGCCGCAAGGGCGAGTTCCCTCTTCCCCTTTTTGAAAAGCCAGCGTGGAGACTCGCTCACAAACAGGCTGCCAACCACGAACAGCAAGCCGGGCGGGAGTGAAGCCCAGAAGATGCGCCGCCAGGCCTGGTCTTTGAAGGCAAAGAGGGTGGCGGCGTCGGCGGCCGTGGCCACCGCGGCTACGCGGTAACTGAAGTAGATACCGGCTCCCGCTGCCGCAACGTAGCCCAGCGTTAGCAGCCACTGGAAGAAACCTGTTCCTTTGCCTCGATTCGATGCCGAAAGGCATTCGGCCAGATACAGCGGAATCACCACTCCAACCAGGCCGCCGCTGACCCCTTGCAACAGCCGGCCCAGGATCAAAGGCCCATAGCCGTGCGACAGGGCAATCATCGGAATACTCACGATGAACGATGCGCCGCTCAGGATCATCACCGGCTTGCGGCCTAACCAGTCGACAAGCAGCCCGGCAAACAACGTGGAGATGACGCTCCCCAGCAGGACAGCCGCCACGATGACGGAAAGCTGAGCGGCGGTCAGGCCCGAGGTCGCTTCCAGGTAGGGTAATGCGCCGCCGATGATGCCTATATCGATTCCGTACAGCAGGCCGCCCAGGCCGGCCACCAGCAGAAGAAAGAGGTTATAGCCGCGCCTGGCTTGTGCGCAGTCAGGTGCACGCTTCTTTGTGGAATGGATGGCGGTCATAAAGATATAGGGTACTCCGCCCTGCTGCCCACCTCTCCACCTTCCGCGTAAAGCGGAATGTATCATGGTGATGGTGTACTCAATTCGGTGGTGATGTGTCCGCCCTATCGCGTTCAGCACATTTTCAATAAACTTTTTTTGGTTGCTAACCGTTGATTCTAAACATCTGATACTCGTCATGCCTATCACACACATCTCGGTGCGCGGGGCACGCCAGCACAATCTGCGCGACATCAGCGTGCGCATCCCCCGCAACACCCTCACGGTGGTCACCGGACTATCCGGCTCGGGCAAGAGCTCGCTTGCTTTCGATACGATTTATGCCGAGGGCCAGCGCCGCTACGTGGAAACCCTCTCCGCTTACGCCCGCCAATTCCTCGACCAGATCGAGCGGCCCGACGTGGACTCCATTGAAGGCCTCAGCCCCGCCATCTCCATCGAGCAGAAGACCACCAGCCGCAGCCCCCGCTCCACCGTGGGCACCATCACCGAAATCTACGACTACCTGCGCCTGCTCTACGCCTCCATCGGCACGCCCCACTGCCCCAACTGCGGCCGCCCCATCTCCCGCCAAACAGCAGATCAAATCGTCCAGCGCATTGTCGAACTCGGCAAAGGCGAGCGCGTTACCGTCATGGCCCCCATCGTGCGCGGCCGCAAGGGCGAGTTCAAAGACCTGCTCGACCAGCTTGACCAGCAAGGCTTCCGTGCCCGCATCGACGGCGAACTCCGCGATCTCTCCGAGCCCATCATCCTCGACCGGCGCAAGAATCACACCATTGAAGCCGTCATCGACCGCATCCTTCTCAAGCCCCCGGCGCCCGGCGCGCCCCCACTCGCCCCCGGCAAGCCCTCGGTAGAAAAACGTCTCGGCCAGTCCGTCGCCAAGGCGCTGCAACTGGCCAACGGCCTGGCGCTGGTCGCCATCGCCGGAGCCCCAGATCATCAGGAACAGTTGTTCTCCTCCTCGATGGCCTGCCCCGACTGCGGCCTCGACGTGCCCAAACTCGAGCCGCGCAGCTTCAGCTTCAACTCCACCTTCGGCGCCTGCCCTGAGTGCCACGGCCTGGGCTCGATCTACGACCTCGATCCCGCCAAGGTCATCACCGACTGGTCCAAACCGTTGCTCGACGGCGCCCTCGGCCCCGGCTCTTCCTCGCAATACCTGATCAAGCTCATCCACCTGGCCGCAGACCGCTATGAAATCGACCTCACAGTTCCCTTCGAGGATCTGCCCCCGCGCCAGCAGCACGTCCTGGTCTACGGCCCTCCCAAGGGCGAAGCCCCCCGCACCGGCTTCCACGGCATTCTCGCCTTCCTCCGCGACTCCATCGACGAGGCCCGCAGCGACGGCTACCGCGAGTACATGATGACCTTTATGTCCGCCACGCCCTGTTCCGTCTGCCGCGGCAAGCGCCTGCGCCCGGAGTCGCTGGCGGTCAAAATCGGCGGCCGCTCCATCGCCGACTTCACCTCCCTGCCCCTCAACCGCGCACTCTCCGCCGCCATCAACCTCAAATTTTCGGCGCGCGAGTCTCTTGTCGCCGATCGCATCCGCCGCGAAATCGTCGAGCGCCTCGAATTTCTCTGCGCCGTCGGCCTCAACTACCTCTCGCTGGACCGCAACGCCGCCACGCTCTCCGGCGGCGAAGGCCAGCGCATCCGCCTGGCCACGCAGATCGGCTCGCGGCTGCGCGGCGTGCTCTATGTTCTCGATGAGCCATCCATCGGCCTCCATCAGCGCGACAACAACCGCCTCATCCTGGCTCTGGAAAAACTGCGCGACCTGGGCAACACCGTCCTGGTCGTCGAGCACGACGAAGAGACCATCCGCCACGCCGACTACGTCCTCGACCTCGGCCCCGGCGCAGGCCGCCTGGGCGGCCAGGTCGTCGCAGAGGGCACCCCGGCTCAGATCATGGCCTGCCCCGAGTCGCTCACCGGCCGCTATCTCTCCGGCCAGGCCACCATGCTGCAGCGCGTCCGCCCGCGCCCCCTCACCGGCAAGTGGCTCACCGTCACCGGAGCACGCGAGCACAACCTGCAGGACGTCACCATCCGCATCCCCCTCGGCGTCATGACCGTGGTCACCGGCGTCAGCGGCAGCGGCAAAAGCACGCTCATCAACGACATCCTCTACCGGTCACTGGCGAAGATTATCTACGGCTCGCGCGAGGACCCCGGCGCGCACGACACGCTCACCGGCGCCGAGCAGATCGATAAGGTCGTCCGCATCGACCAGTCCCCCATCGGCCGCACTCCGCGCTCCAACCCCGCCACTTACACCCAGGTCTTCTCGCCCATCCGCGACCTCTTCGCCATGCTGCCCGAATCCCGCGAGCGCGGCTACAAGGCAGGCCGCTTCAGCTTCAACGTCTCCGGCGGCCGCTGCGAGACCTGCCAGGGCGACGGCCAGCGCCGCATCGAAATGAACTTCATGCCCGACGTATACGTGCAATGCGAAGTCTGCAACGGACGCCGCTACAACCAGGAGACCCTGGCCGTGAAATTCCACGGCCATTCCATCGCCGACATTCTCAACCTCACCATTGAAGACGCGCTCCCCGTGCTCACCGACGTGCCGCAGGTGCGCCAGAAGCTGCAAACCCTGGTCGATGTCGGCCTCGGCTACGTCCACCTGGGCCAGAGCGCCACCACTCTTTCCGGCGGCGAAGCCCAGCGCATGAAGCTGGCCCGCGAACTCTCCAAGCGCCAGACCGGCCGGACTCTCTACCTCCTCGACGAGCCCACCACCGGCCTTCACTTCGACGACGTACGCAAGCTCCTTGAAGTCCTCCATCGTCTCGTCGATCTGGGTAACTCGGTCATCATCATCGAGCACAACCTCGACGTCATCCGCAACGCCGACTGGATTCTCGACCTCGGACCCGAAGGAGGCGAAGACGGCGGCCGCATCGTAGGCGAAGGCCGACCCGCTAAGATTGCCGCCACACCCGGCTCCTACACCGGCCAGTTCCTCACACGCTACTACGCCTCCACCAACGGCAAACTCACCCCAGTCAACCTCGACGCCGATCCCGAACCGGGCGCCCCATCCTTTCTGCGCTCTTCAGGAGAAACGATGGGAGGCCAGGAACCTGGACCTGCGAAACCGAAGCGCGCCCGGCGAAGCACCCCTGCCGAAGAAGACCTCGCAACCACGCGCGCAAGAGCGGGTGCCCCAGGTCTCGTCCGCCGCGGCGGAAGACCCTGGGATTCCACTTCACACTCCGGGAAATCCAATCCGAAGACCACTCCGATAACCTCCGGCCCCCGAAAGAAGAAAACGGGCATCGCATGAGTTCCCTCCCCGAGCAAGACCCCCTCAACCCCGAGCCCTCCACACCGCGCCGGGAACCATCCCTCACGGCGGAAGAAATCCTGTCGGCGGAGCATGACCATTTTCCCAACCCCATCCAGGACCTAATTCACCCCGAAGACGGCATCCCCGCTGAACGCCCCCTCTTCCAGTCCTGGTACCAGCCCGAGATCCTCCCTCCTGTGCGCATTCCTCATCTCGGCCATCTCCTGATCCTGGCCGTGCTTGCCCTCTTTGGCATGCTGGGCGCAATTCTCCTCACCGAAGCCGCCCTACACTTCCATCTCTTCGGCATCTCGACGGCTGAAAAGGCCGGCAACGACATCCATTACACACTGGGTAACATGGCGGCTCTTTACCTCATCCCCTTTGCCGCCAGCCTGGTGATCTTTCCATTCATGTGGCATAAGAGCTTCTTTGCCGGCTTGCAATGGAACGCCAAAACGGCCCTGCACTTGCGCCAACGGCTCTTTAGCGCAGCCTGCGCCTGCTTTGTGCTGGCCATGGCCGACGGAATGCTGATGCCCGGACCGCCCAATGCGCCCATCGAGAAGCTCTTCCAGACTCCCATGGAGGCGTGGCTGCTCTTCGCCTTCGGCGTCACCTTTGCACCCTTCTTTGAAGAGATTCTCTTCCGCGGCTTTCTGCTGCCTTCCCTCTGCACGGCCTGGGACTGGACCGCCGAACATCTCAACCACAGCTACCCGCCCCCGCTCGGCGAGAACGGCCATCCGCGGTGGTCCATCCCAGCCATAGTGGTTGCCTCCATCCTCACCAGCCTTCCCTTCGCCCTGATGCACGCCGAGCAGACCAGCTACTCTTTGGGCCCGTTCCTTCTGTTGGTCTGCGTCAGCCTGGTCCTCTGCTGGGTACGGCTCACCACCCGCTCCCTCGCCGCCAGCGTCCTGGTCCACGCCTGCTACAACTTCCTGCTTTTCTCTCTCATGCTCTATGGCACAGGCGGCTTCCAGCATCTGGACAAGAGGTGATAGGCCGTGAGCCATTCCCTTTACAATCAAATCCAATGAACACCTCTACCCATGCCCAGCAGCTTCTCTTCCTCCTCGCCCGCCTCAGCTTCCGCCTCGGCCAGTTCAAGCTCTCCTCCGGAGGCACCAGCGACTACTACATCGACTGCCGCACCACCACGCTCCACGCCATAGGCGGCCGCCTCACCGGGCACGCAATCCTTGAACTGCTCGAAGCCAACAAAATCGCAGCCGAAGCCGTCGGCGGACTCACCCTGGGCGCGGACCCCATCGTCTCCAACGTGGCCACCGCCAGCGCCTGGCGCGCGATATCCAATCCCGCCGCTCCCCTGCTGCACGGTTTCCTGGTCCGCAAGGCGGAGAAGACCCACGGTACCGGCCACCGCATTGAAGGCTTCAACCAACCCGGCGCCCGCGTGGTCATCGTGGACGACGTCTGCACCACCGGCGCCTCCACCATCAACGCCATCGAGGCAGCCCGCGAAGCCGGAATGATTGTCGCCGCCGTGGTCTGCATCGTCGAGCGCGAGGAAGCGAACGGCCGCCCCGCCGTCGAAGTTGCTGCGCAGGGTGCTCCGTTTTTTAGCTTGTTTACGGCCAACGACGTCCGCGCCGAACACATTCGTCAACAGCAATAAGCGGGTTGAGTCCGCTTCCGCGCGGCATTACCGCCGCTCGCGAAAGAAGCTCCTCAGCAACTCAGCCGCCTCATCGCCAAGGATTCCCTGCTCGACCTCCATCTGGTGGTTGAGTTGCGGATGGTTTAGCACCGAAAGCACCGACCCCGCCGCGCCGGCCTTGGGGTCGGCGGCAGCAAAGACCAGCCGGTCCAGCCGCGCATGGATCATCGCCCCCGCGCACATCGCGCACGGCTCCAGCGTCACATACAGCGTGCAGCCATCGAGCCGGTAATTGCCCAGCGCCACGGCAGCCGCGCGAATGGCAACAATCTCCGCATGGGCTGTGGGGTCCACGTCGCGCAGCACGCGATTCTGCCCCCGCGCCACAATCGCCCCCTCGCGCGCCACCACCGCGCCAATCGGCACCTCGCCGGCCTCCGCGGCTAGGCGGGCTTGGGCGAGCGCGGCTTGCATCAAATCTAAGTCATTCATTTGCATATAGCTCTAAAAGAGTTGTTGTAGCTTGCGCAGATCACCGAAGTTGAGCACATGAATACCCCGGCTCTGCAACACCCCAGAGAGCCGATAATCCTCAGTCACGACCAACGCATCTAAAGACAGATTGGTTAAAGCAGCATCCGTAATGCCAAAGGCCTTGAATTCAGGCATTTTGGATAGCTCTGTCGCTGGCGTCCATTGTTCTCGGAGTCCGGGCGTCTTCTGTTGGGTCTGTAGCAATGCTGCAAAGCTGCGGGACCAGCCCGTTTTTGACCGCTCTGGAAGGCTGTTCGCCAAATTGCTTACTTCAGTAAGAATATGCGGAGTTGTTAGCAAAGTTTTGAAGAAACTTAGCAGACGAACGAGCAAGTCATAGTCATCAAGCGTATAGCCGCTAATGCGTTTGAAGCTACCGAATAGGCGGGGATCAAAAGAACCGGCTAGAAAGACGAGCAGAAGATTGGAGTCCAGCAGCACACTCTTGCCAATATGCCGCGCGAAGAAGCGTTCTTCCTGGATCATCGAATGCCTCAGAGATCGCAATTCTTCACCGCAACCAGATATCCGTCTTCAGCTGTGACATAAACGGCCTTACCATATCTCCGATAACGAACGAGGTCCGCCAGCGACGATGCCTTCCGATTGCTCCCTTCCGGTGGTGCAAAAGTGATCGTCCAACTTGACGAATCTTTGGAGAACTCCGCCTCCTCAACTCTTGGCTGCAATGCCGCGAACTCGGGAACGACCTCGCCGAGATAGTTGCGGGCTTTATCAATGACTTCGGTAACGGCAAGCATAATCTGACCTCCGTAACAGGAATTATACCCCAGAAGACAAATGCGCCGCCGGCTGCTGCTGGGTCATGCAGTGCAGCGTCCCCAGTCCCCACACCAGGTCCACAGAATGAATCCCGATCACCTCGCGCCCCGGAAAAACCTCCGCCAGCATGTTCAGCGCCACGCGGTCGTTGGGATCGTGAAACGTCGGCGCTAGCACCAACTCATTGGCAATATAAAAGTTCGCATAGCTCGCCGGCAGCCTTTGCTCCTCGAAAACAACCGGCCTCGGCATCGGCAGTTCCACCAGCGTGAATTGCTTTCCATCGCGGGTCCGCGCCGCTTTCAGCCGTTTCAGATTTTCAGCCAGCGGTTCATGGTTCGGGTCGTCCTTCTTCGGCTCAACGCAAGTCACAATCTTCGCATCCCCAACGAACCGGCAAATGTCGTCCACATGCCCGTGCGTATCGTCGCCCGCGATTCCCCCGCCCAACCAGATCACCTGATCGATGCCCAGAAAATCGTAAAACGTATGCTCCAGCTCCTCGCGGCTTACACACGGATTCCGCTCCTGCACCTCGCTCAGCAGGCACTCCTCGGTGGCCAGCAGAATTCCCGCGCCGTTTGTGTCGATCGAGCCGCCTTCAAGCACCACGGGTCGCGCTGAGCCGTCGGCCAACTCAATGGTTGGCTTCCACTCCGGCAATCCAAGCAGGCCAGCCACGCGCCCCGGCACTTGGTCGTCGAGTTGCCAGTTGGAATACTTGGCCCACGCATTGAAGCGCCAGTTGGTGAGGCCTATTCGGCCTTCCGCGTTGCGGACGAAGATTGGACCTGAATCACGAGTCCAACTGCGGTTGGTGGGCCAGAGATGAAAGCTCACCCGGTCGAGATTCGCTCCAGCCCGCTCCAGAATGCTGAGCGCGCGCCGTTGCGCCTTCGCGTCCTCAACCAGAATGTGAACCCGCTCCCGCGCGGCGAGCAGCCGCACGATCTCCGCATAGACCCAGGGGATGGCCTGAAACTTGCCCGGCCAATCGTCGGGATTGTGCGGCCAGGCCAGCCAGGTCGCCTCGTGGCGCTCCCACTCGGCGGGCATGCGGTAGCCCAATGCTCGCGGCGTCTCATTCATCATCGAAATCTCTATTCAGGCAATCCATTGAGAGGCATGAAAATCGCAACAGCAACCGCAGGTCCTTCGACTTCGGTCGCCGCGGCGACCTCCGCTCAGGATGACAGCATTTATTTCGGTTCTCCGTCATCCGGCCATGCGTTCACCGGATCGAGATAGCGCTGGGTGATGCCGCCGTAGGCGTCGATGCGGCGGTCGCGCAGAAACGGCCAATTGCGGCGCGTCTCTTCAATCAGAGCCAGGTCGATCTCTCCGAGCAGAATCTCCTCCGCATCGTGCGAGGCCTTGGCAATCACGCGCCCAAACGGATCAGCCAGAAAGCTGCCGCCCCAGAACTCCAGGCCCGCCCCTGGGGCGCGATTGCCGAGCACATCGCCATGCTCGAGGCCCACGCGGTTCACACTGGCCACATAGACACCGTTGGCGATGGCATGCGCCCGCTGGATGGTCTGCCAGGCCTCATATTGCGCCGCGCCAAATTTGTCTTTCTCTGCCGGGTGCCAGCCGATGGCAGTGGGATAAAACAGCACCTCGGCCCCCTGCAAAGCGGTCAGCCGCGCGGCCTCCGGGTACCACTGATCCCAGCAAACCAGCGTACCCACGCGGCCAAAGGCCGTATCCACAGCCTGAAAGCCAAGATCGCCCGGCGCAAAATAAAACTTCTCGCAGTACAGCGGATCGTCTGGTATATGCATCTTGCGGTAGACGCCGGCAATCGCCCCGTCCGCATTCAGCGTAACCGCCGTATTGTGATAAAGCCCCGGAGCGCGGCGCTCGAAGAGCGAAGCGATGAGGGCAACCTTGGCTTCACGCGCCACCTCGGCCAGCCTGTCGGTCGATGGCCCCGGAATCGCCTCGGCCAGATCGAAGAGCCGAATATCCTCGCGCTGGCAAAAGTACTGCGTCTTGAAAAGCTCCGGCAGGCACACAATGTTCGCGCCCAGCCGCGCCGCCGCGCGAATGCGCTCGATTGCCGAGGCGAAGTTCGCCTCCGGGTCCGGCCCCATGCGCATCTGCACAAGGCCTACAGTGTATTTGCGTGCATTCGCCATCGGCTGAAGGCTCTCCCTCTCATCAATAGGGCTGGTTGAGAGTTGTGCTTTCCCAGGTCTCTCCGCCGCGGCGGACGAGACCTGGGGCACCCAACTTTTGTGGTGCAGATAAAAATCCGATGTGAACAATCCTGCGCAACCATGCAGCAAGGCCAACCCCGCCCAGCGGGATTGGCCTCAAAGGTCTGCTGAATGCAATCCCTACTCTTCCAGAATCAGGACGGCGGCGGCAATCGTAGTGGTCCACTTACCGCGCTTGTCGCCGACAGCCGATTGGGTCACGTTGCTGGTGCGAACGATCTTGTTGGAGATGCGATAAATCTCCTTCTTCTCGTCCCAGCTCGTATCCGGGTCGAATTCCACGTCCAGCGTCGTCGCCAGCATCTCGGCGGCCAGCTCCTCGGCGTACTCCCCGGCCTGATCCTCGGTCTCGCCGAAGCTGTGGTGCTCGCTCAGGTAGCCGTAGGTGTTGCGATCAGCGGGAATGGCCACGCCGATGCTCGATACGATGAGCCGGTGCGGCTCGCGCGTGGAGTTCTCCGCGATGACCGAAAAAACCACCTCGCCGTCATGCAGGTACTTCAGGCCTTCCTTGCGCGGAATGACCTTGCACTGCGGGGGAAAGATGGAAGAGACGCGCACCAGATTCTGCGAGGCGATCCCCGCATCCCTAAGCGCCAACTCAAAGGAGGTCAATCGCTCCTTGTGTTTGCCTACGCCCTTGGTGAAGAAAATCTTCTTCGGGACCATGCCTTTTCCCAATTTCTATGTACCCTCCCTGAGTTTGAAGATCGTGATTCCCGTTCAACGTTCCCGCATGAGTCTATCGCATTCTGACGGGTTGGGAACAGTATTTGCGGCAATTTCCTCTTGCATTCGTGTGGCTCAACCCCGCTTGCCGCGTTGAAGAAAGGAGAAAGTTCAGGATTCCTGAAGCGGATTGACCCATCTCAGCCCAGGAAACCGGGCAAAGTCGCGGTCATTTGTATACAGGACACCGCCATACTCGATCGTGAGGGCGGCCAGTTCGGCATCCGTTGCAAGGGGTCCGCGAACTTTACCCTCCAGCAGCATCTGCCGGAATAGACCCCAATGGCGCTCACCTGGAACCAGCAATCGAACCTGTGGCAGCTCCATCCACTGATCGATTACTTGTACGGCCTCCTCGGTGGTGAAACGGTCGCCTGGCAGCCTCGAATTCGTGTGGACGCGTACAAATGCTGAGATCGTCTGCCACGGGAGACCGATGGGCTCCTGACCCGAAAAAACAGTCTCCAACCAGGAACGCGCAATCTTGTGCTCCGCGCACCCGCTGTCATAGGCATACAAGAGTATGTTCGCGTCGAGGACAATCACCTGTGATACGGCCCTTCAATTGCTTCGAGAAGATCGGGGATGCTGTCGTAGCTCAGCCCGGGCGGGAGACCCATCTTGCGGGGCGTCACCACAAATCGCTTTCTGGGTTGAGGATTGCGGCCGGCAGTCAGGCCCCGGCGGAGCAGGTTGTTCACGGTCCCCTTGAAAGAATCGCCGGAGCGCCGGACCTCCTCCTGCACAAGGCGGGCTACATCGTCGTCGATGGTAAGAGTGGTTCGCACATCATGATGCTATCCTATAAGGCATCATGATGTCAACCGTAAATAATGATATGTCGCTCGTATTGAAGGGCGCGCCGGTTTGGTCTGTAATGCCTCCGCTGTCCCGTCATTGCCACCCCTGATTTGCAGATGGTAGCCTCATCCTTGACCATACTCGGCGAAGGGATACCTGATTAGCAATGCAAACCACCTACAACGGGCTGGAATTGCCGATGAACGGCCAGCCGATCGACTACAAGAACGGCCAGTTCGAAGTCCCCGACCACCCCATCCTTCCTTTTATCGAAGGCGACGGCACCGGCCGCGACATTTGGAAGGCCTCGCAGCGGGTCTTCGACGCCGCGGTTGAGAAAGCCTACGGCGGCCGCCGCGCCATCCGCTGGTTTGAAATCTTCGCCGGCGAAAAAGCCTTCCGGCAGTTCTCGACCTGGCTGCCCGACGACTCGGTAGCCGCGGCCCGCGACTTGAGAGTCTCCATCAAGGGTCCGCTTACCACCCCCGTCGGCGGCGGCATCCGCTCCCTCAATGTGGCCCTGCGCCAGATTCTCGACCTCTACGCCTGTGTGCGCCCGGTCAAGTACTACCAGGGCGTGCCCAGCCCGGTGAAGCACCCCGAAAAGCTGGACATCGTCATCTACCGCGAGAACACCGAAGACGTATACGCGGGCATCGAGTTCAAAGAGGGTAGCGCGAACGCCGCCCGGCTGATCGCATTCATCAACGACGATCTCCTCTCCAAAACCAATAAAAAAGTGCGCGCCGACTCCGGCGTAGGCATCAAGCCCATCTCCATCTTCGGCAGCAAGCGGCTGGTGCGCCGCGCCATCCAACATGCTTTAGACTCGGGCCGCCGTACCGTCACCCTGGTCCACAAGGGCAACATCCAGAAGTTTACCGAGGGCGCATTCCGCGAGTGGGGCTACGAAGTCGCCGTCGAAGAGTTCCGCGCCCAGACCGTCACCGAGCGCGAAAGCTGGATACTGGGCAACCACGACGCCAACCCCGGCCTGACCGTCGAAGAGAACGCAGCCCTCATCGAGCCCGGCCTCGAATTCGGCTCTCCGAGCTTCCAGGCTTCGGTTTGCGCAGAGGTGAAAACAGTCCTCGACTCCATCGGCAAAACCCACGGCGACGGCGCATGGAAGACCAAGCTGCTCATCAACGACCGCATCGCCGACTCCATCTTCCAGCAGATCATCATCCGCCCCGCCGACTACTCGGTCCTGGCCACCACCAACCTCAACGGCGACTACATCTCCGACGCCGCCGCCGCGCAGGTAGGCGGCCTGGGCATCGCCCCCGGCGCCAACATCGGCGACGGCTACGCCGTCTTTGAAGCCACCCACGGCACCGCACCAAAATATGCCGACAAAGACGTCATCAATCCCGGCTCGCTCATCTTGTCTGGCGTCATGCTGCTCGACTTCATCGGCTGGAAGGAAGCGGCCAAACTGATCGAGGCTGCGATGGAAAAGACCATTCGGCAGAAGTTCGTCACCTACGACTTCGAGCGGCAGCTTGCCGGGGCAACGAAGGTGGGCACCAGCGAGTTTGCCACACGGATCATTGGCAATATGTGAAAGGTATTTTCAACTTAGGAGAAGACCAATGGCAATCTTTGATTCTTTGGATACAGCAAAAGAACCTTTACAACCCAGTGCCCCGCCGCCTGTGAACATCAGAATGATATCCGCTGGAGTGTTTCGAGGAATGTGGATGTATACGCTCAGCACCATCCCCATTTGGATTGTGATTCTGATGATTTACTCCTGCAAATAACCGCGAGAGATCATCTGGATTCATGCACCGAATGAAGGGTACGGGCTTTAGCCCGTACGTCAAAGGCATCAATGGAACGGGGCTTCAGCCCCTGAGGGATGTTTTTCAAAGCGCACTAGGAATTAGTCTCAGAGGAGAAATTAATATGCGTAAAAAAGTAAGCATCATCGGCGCGGGCAACGTGGGAGCTACCACAGCCCACTGGATTGCATCCAAGGAACTAGCCGACGTAGTACTGGTAGACATCGCCGAAGGCATCCCGCAAGGCAAGGCGCTCGATCTGCTCGAAGCCATGCCCATCGAAAAACGCGACGTCAGCGTCACCGGCTCCAACGACTACGCGGCCACGGCCCACTCCGACATCGTGGTCATCACCGCAGGCATTCCCCGCAAGCCCGGCATGAGCCGCGACGACCTGCTCCACACCAACTTCAAAATCATCTCCGACGTGGTGGCGAAGGTGGTCGCGCAGTCGCCCGAATCCATTCTCATCGTCGTCTCCAACCCGCTCGACGCCATGGCCCAGGCCGCCTATCGGCAAGCGGGCTTCAACCGCGAGCGCGTCATCGGCATGGCCGGCGTACTGGACTCGGCGCGCTTCCGCTCCTTCATCGCCGCCGAGCTGAACGTCAGCGTGGAAAACGTCATCGCTTTCGTGCTGGGCGGCCACGGCGACACTATGGTCCCGCTCCCTCGCTACTCCACCGTCGCCGGCATTCCTATCACCGAGCTGATCACCGCGGGCCGCCTCGAAGCCCTGGTGCAGCGCACCCGCGATGGCGGCGCGGAGATCGTCAAGCACCTCAAGACCGGCAGCGCCTACTACGCGCCTTCCGCCGCCGCGACCGAGATGGTCGAAGCCATCCTCAAGGACAAGAAAAAGATCCTGCCCTGCGCGGCCTACCTGCAGGGCGAGTACGGCATTGAGGGATACTTCATCGGCGTTCCCTGCAAGCTTGGAGCCGCCGGCCTGGAAAAAATCATCGAGATCAAGCTCACCGAAGAAGAAGACGCCGCCCTCAAAAAGAGCGCCGCCGCCGTCAAGGAACTCTGCGCCGTCATCGGCGTTTAGAGCCCTCGCGGACCTGTTGATTCGAGGCGTGCGGTTTTTATGATTCCATTGACGGGAAATACCTCGAACCGGCGCCTTGATATAATGACCTCAGAGAAAAGGATAGGTTAAAATGACTTTCTGTAAATGGGCATTACTGGGCGTGATCGTCCTTGCGGCAACCGCCGTCTCTTCGGCGCAACAGAAGTTTCCTTTGCGTCCCGGCGAATGGGTAGTCTCCACCGCCAGTACCACGCCGAACCAGGCACCTGTGGTTCTTTCCTACTGCCTGAATGACGAACTGTGGACCAAGGCTCTTACAAAGAACCCCGCCTGCTCCATTACAAATTTCTCCGTCACGTTAACCGGCGCAAGTTACAATATGAGTTGTTCCATGAAATCCTTCCAGATGAAGGGCAAGGTCAACATAATCTTCGATGGAATGACGCACATGGTCGGCAAGGGTTCCTTCGACATGATGACGATCAAAACAGGAGCCACCCATTCCGATTCCCAAACCGACTATCGCTGGAAGGGGCCCACATGCGACCCCAACACCGACGTGAACCTGAAGTTCAACAAGCAAAAGCAAGATTGATTCAGATCCTCAACCGGCGCGTCGAATTGTTGGCAATAAGCCGTTTCTCTTAGAGTCCGGCCAGGCGCAAATTCACTGCCTCACAAACTCCACCACCTTCGGTCCCATCTGCCGAGAACAATCGACAGGCGTCAGGTGCCCGCAGCCCGGAACAACCTCCAGCTCCGACTGCGGAATCAGGCGGTGCATCTTCTCCCCCTGGCTGAGCGGCGTGATATGGTCCTCCGCGCCCCACACGATCAGCACCGGCATCTTCAACTGCGGCAACAAGGTATCAATGGCGTCGCGGCCGGTGAGCATGGTCCCCATCGCCCGGCGAATTACCCATGCATTCTGCCGGGAGACCCTCAGAATGTCGCGCGCAATGAAGCCTGGAATCCGGGGCGGATGGGACATCAACAGCGCATCCAGCTGGTCGAGTTCCTGCGGCGTGGCGGGCGTAAACAGCCGCGTATCCCACGCCGGCTTCTCGTAGATGCCCGCCGAGTCAAACAGAATAAGCCGCCTGACCCTTTCAGGATGTTCATTGGCAACGACTTGCACGATCCAGCCGCCCATCGACCAGCCGCCCAGGTCCACCTGTTTCAACCCCAGGGCATCCAGAAAGCCCACCACCACGGCGGCCTCATCGGGCACCGAATAAGAAAAGTCCTGCGGCTTCTCGCTGCGTCCATACCCAATCAAATCAGGCATATAGACGCGATAACCGGCCTTGGCCAGCCGGGGCGCCAGGTTTCGCCAATCCTCGGCGCGCCCGCCCAGCCCATGCACCAGCACCACAGTCGGCCCATCTTTAGGTCCATCTACATTGTAATGAACAAGATAGCCATCAACCGTCACCGTGCGGCTCTCTACCCCGGTGACATACTCCCGTAAATACATCATTCCATTGAAGTAGCAAACCGGACGCTGCCAAAACCCAAATCCGGCCGCCAACCCCAGAGTCAGCGCAACACACACACACCAAAGAAGTTTACGTCCTTTCATGGTTCTTCTCGCCTTTTCAGCTCCAGCGCTCGCTGCCAGCCGCTCTCGATGACGCGCACGGTTACCGGATCGATCTTCAGGGCGCTATGGCTATTCCACTCCGCCCGCTCGACCCAGCGCACGGCGTCCGCATCAGAGGCCGCCTGCAACTGGCCTCCCACCACGCGGCAGAGGTAGTCCGCGATCACGTAATGGTAGCGGACGCGCTCGTCCTCCCGCTGAATGCGGTCCAGAAGCTCAATCAATTCAATCGGTTCGACCGTCAGCCCGGTCTCTTCCCTCACCTCGCGGACCACCCCGGCCAGGAGCGGCTCGCCCACCTCGAGCAGCCCGCCCGGCAGGGTCCATTGGCCCAGCATCGGCTCGGTTCCACGCCGCACCAGCAGCACCCGTCCCTGCTCCACAATCACCGCGCCAACGCCAATGAGCGGAGCGTCGGGAAACTCTCTCTGCATAGTCCTCCACCCCAAGCCGAACCTCTCTTGTGAGAGTGCTCGTATCTCACTTTCGCACAAATATCCGTGCCCCATCCTTTCGCCTTTCCGCCGCGGCGGAGGTGGGAAACCTCAACCCTTGACCGGGCCAGGATCGCGCGGAACAGCCCCTGGCCGCTCCGCGCGCGCAACGTTTGCGACGGGCTATCATCGAATACATAAGGGAGACAAGAATGGCGGAGTTCACGCTGCGAATCGAAGGAATGCACTGCGGCTCCTGCATTCGCCGCGTCAGCCAGGCCCTGGCCTCAGCCGAAGGGGTACAGGTCCAGGAGATTCGCGTGGGTGCGGCGCGGCTCAGTACCAATCTCGCCCCTGCGCCCGTCGATCTTGCTATTGCCGCTCTGGCCAAGGCCGGCTACTCCGCGCGGCTGGAACCTTAAAGTGCCCACGCCCGCAACGGAATCGCTCACGCTCCCGGTTCTGGGCATGACCTGCGCCTCCTGCCAGCATCATGTGGAAGAAGCACTGCGCTCGACCGCCGGAGTTCAATCCGCGCGCGTCGATCTGATTACCAATCGCGCCAGCGTGGTCTTCGATCCGGCTGTCGCCGCGCCCGCTACGCTGCTCGAGTCCATTCGCGCCGCCGGCTACGACGCCGTCCTTCCCCGCCCCGATGCTTCTTCTGCGCAAGCATCGTCGAACGCAGACGCAACTGGTCACGGACGCAAGGCATGGATCACTCTGGCTGCCGGAGCCGTAGCCATGCTGCTGGCCATGCCTCTGGGAACAGAAATGGGCGCGCTGGACCACGCTCTCATGCGCCTCATGCCCTGGCTTTATGCGCTTCCGCCGGAGTTGTTGCGCTGGTTTCTGCTGATTCTCACGGCGGTCATCGTGGCCTGGGCCGGGCGCGGCATCTTCGTCAGTGCCATCCGCGCCCTGCGCCACGGAAAAACCAACATGAACACTCTGGTGAGCCTGGGAACGGGCGTGGCCTTTGCTTATTCCGCCTTTGCCACCGTCTGGCCCGCAACCGGCCGCCAGGTCTACTTCGATGCGGTTCTCTTAATTCTCGGATTTCTGTTATTGGGGAAAAGCCTGGAAGGCCGCGCCAAGCGCCGCGCACTGGCTGCGCTCGATTCGCTCTCCCGCCTGCGCCCCGCCACTGCCCGCCGCATCCGCGACGGCATGGTATCCGTTGTGCCACTCGAAGAGATTCAACCCGGCGACAGCGTTCTGGTTCTGCCCGGCGAACGCTTCCCTGTGGACGCAACCATCATCGAAGGCCGTACCACCGTGGACGAGTCGATGCTCACCGGCGAACCCACGCCTCTGCCGCGTGAGCCTGGCGGCCGCGTGCTGGCCGGTTCGCTCAACTACGACGGCGCCGTTACTTGCCGGGCTGAAACGCTGGGCGAGGCCACGGTGCTCGAGCAGATCACGCGCATGGTCCAGCAGGCGCAGTCTTCGCGCGCGCCCATGGAGCGGCTGGCCGACCGCGCCAGTTCCATCTTTGTCCCCATCGTGCTGGCCCTGGCGGCCATCACCTTTGCCGTCTGGCTCATCGCCGCGCATTCGCTCCCGCTGGCCCTGGCCAACACCGTCGCCGTGCTGGTGATCGCCTGCCCCTGCGCCATGGGCCTGGCCGTGCCTGCGGCGCTCACCGTGGCCGTGGGCCGCGGCGCGCAGCTGGGAATCCTCTATAAAGGCGGAGAAGCTCTGGAACGCCTGGCGCATCTGGATGCAATCGTCCTCGACAAGACCGGAACCCTCACCGTGGGACGACCCGTGCTGGAAGCGGTCCATGCGCTTGGTGGTTTCCCACCCTTTCGCCAGGCCGGGGTCCCCGGCGCACGAACTTTGTGCGATGGGGTGGAGGAAGAAGGCGAAAGGATGGGGCACGGAGGCGCTCATATCCTTGCCGGCCACGCGGAAAACGATCTGCTGCGCCTGGCTGCGTCAGCCGAGGAGCGATCGAACCATCCGCTGGCCCACGCCGTCGTGGATGCCGCGCGGGCGCGGAATTTGGTTTGGCCGCCCGCTGAAGACGCGCAGATTCTGCCCGGCCGCGGCCTCACCGCCAGAGTCGAAGGCCACGATTGCCTGCTTGGCAATGAAGCTCTCTTCCATGAGTTCGCTATCCCGCTTCCCGGCGGCATTCCCCCACCGGAGCCCGGCGTCACCCGGCTGTGGATGGCTCTGGACAACATGCCCGCCGGTTACTTCGATGCCCGCGACGCTCTACGCCCCGATGCAGCAAAGGCCATCGCCGCACTGCGTCACGCCGGGCTGCGCGTGCTGATGCTCACCGGCGACTCGGCCGCCGCGGCCACGCCCATCGCGCAGCAAGCAGGCATTGCCGAGGTTGAATCCGGACTCGACCCGGCCGGCAAGCTGACCCGCATTCGCGAACTGCAGTCCGCCGCGGCGGACGGCCTGCGCGTAGCCATGGTGGGAGACGGCATCAACGACGCAGCCGCGCTGGCCCAGGCCGACGCCGGCATCGCTATGGGCTCCGGCGCCGACCTGGCCCAGGAGGCCGGCGACGTGCTGCTTTTGCGCACGCAACCCTCTGTTATTCCCGCCGCGCTCGATCTGGCCCGCCAAACCCTGCGCGTCATGCGCCAGAACCTGGTCTGGGCCATAGCCTACAACCTGCTCGGCATTCCCCTGGCCGCGGGCCTGCTTTACCCCAGCTTCCACATCCTGCTCAGCCCCTGGCTGGCCGCCGCCGCCATGGCCCTCAGCTCAGTCTGCGTGCTGGCCAACAGCCTGCGCCTGCGACGCTGGCGGCCAGGCACGTTAAACTAACCTGAGAGCCTGCCTGTGCGCATCCTTACCCGTTACATCCTCGGCGAGATTCTCTCCCACACTGTCATCGGGTGCGCTCTGTTCACCTTCATTCTCTTCATGCGCGACCTTCCCCACATCCTGGAGATGGTGGTCCGCAACAGCTCCACATTCACCAACGTGATGGAGATCTTTCTTCTCACGCTGCCCAACACCTTCAAGGTCACCATTCCCATGGGCGTGCTGGTGGGGGTTCTGCTGGGACTGAGCCGCCTGGCCGCCGACAGTGAGATCATCGCCATGCGCGCCTCCGGCCTGGGCATCGGCTACTTTGTGCGCGTCGCCTCCATTGTGGCCGTCGCCGGCACGCTGGTGGGACTGGCCAACTCCATTTACGTGGCTCCGCGCGCCAACCAGGCTATCCTGGACATGCAGCAGGAGCTGGAAACCTCGCAAGCCTCCTATGAGATTCAGCCGCGCGTCTTCTATGAGGATTTTCGCAACTTCGTCCTTTATGTGCAGGACGTGCGCGCCGGCACGGGCGCGGCCAACTGGCGCCAGGTCTTCATGGCCGACGTAACCGATCCCTCCACGCCGCTGATCACCACCGCCGCCTCCGCCACCGTGGCCAACGACACCAGCCAGGAACTGCTCATGCGGCTGCGAGACGGATCGCGGCACGAGACAGTGGCCGACCAGCCGCAACAGTACAACATCTCCGTCTTTGCCACCACCGATATGCCCCTGGCCCTGAGTCAGCAGAACGAGTTCCACCTGGGACGGATGGACACGGTCATCTACGCCCTGCCCCTGGGCGCGCTGCTCGAGCGTACCCGCGGTCCCGACCCCAAACGATTCCTGATCGAATTGCACAACCGCTTCGCTTATCCGGCGGCCTGTCTGGTGCTGATGCTGGTGGGCGTTCCGCTGGGCGTGGCCTCGCGGCGGGGCGGAAAGAGTTCCGGCTTCGTCTTTACCATTCTGCTGGTCTCCCTCTATTACATCCTCTCTTACACCGGCATCGCCATGGCCCGCCAAAACAAACTCTCCGTATTCGCCGGGGTGTGGCTGGCCAACATGCTCTTCGCCGGGGCCGGCACCTTTCTGCTATGGCAAATGGCCAGCGGCGGCCGCATTCTCTACGCCATCACCAGTTGGGCCTCGCGTTCTCCACAAGCCGCGCCTGATGCCGCGCCCAGGCACAATGGCGTTCCACGCGCCGGCCTTCTTGACAGGCTGCATCCGCGCTTCCAGCGCACCACGGCCCGGGGCGCCTTTCCGCGCATCCTCGACGAGTATGTGGTCCGCGAGTTTCTCAACACCTTCTTCCTGGTGCTGGCCGGCTTTGTGGTGCTGATGCTGGTCTTTACATTCTTCGACCTGGTGGGCGACATCCTGCGCAACCACATTCCCATGTCCATGGTCGGAGACTATCTGCTCAACCTGACGCCCAGCATGCTCTACCTGATCGCGCCACTGGCGGTGCTGATCGCCGTGCTGGTCACCTTCGGCGTGCTCAACCGCAACAGCGAACTTATCGCCATGAAGGCCTCCGGCATCAGCCTCTACCGCCTGGTAGTTCCCATCTTCTCCATCTCCGCCGTCCTGGCCGTAACTCTCTTTCTCTTCGACCAGTATTATCTGCCCCAGGCCAACCGCAGAGCGGAGGCCATCCGCAACATCATCAAGGGCCTTCCGCCGCAAACCGTCCTGCACCCCGAGAACAATTGGATCTTCGGCCAGCCGCGTCCCGGCGAGCCCGGCCGCATCTTCTACTACCAGTTCTTTGACAACGACCACAACGAGTTCGCCAATCTCTCCATCTTCGAATTCGATCCCTCCACCTTTGCTCTCTCGCGGCGCATCTTTGCCTCCCGCGCTGTCTGGGACCCCGCAATCGCTTCCTGGCGCTTTCTGAACGGCTGGCAACGCGACATCGCAGGCGCCAACATCACCGAGTATCGCGAGTTCAAACAAACCTCCTTCGCGGAGATTCACGAAGATCCCAGCCACTTCAAGAAGGAAAGCCTGCAATCGCAGGAGATGAACTTCGGCCAGCTCGAACGCTACATCGGCGACCTGAGCCAGAGCGGCTTTGACACCAAGCGCCTGCGCGTCGCGCTGTGGCACAAGCTCGCCTACCCGCTCATCGCCATCGTCATGGCGGTGCTGGCCATTCCCTTCGCGCTCTCCATGGGCCGCCGCGGCTCGCTCACCGGCATTGCCGTGGCCATCGCCGTGGCGCTCGCCTACTTTGTGGTGGACGGCCTGTTTGGAGCCATGGGCAACGTGAACTATCTGCCCTCCGCCCTGGCCGCCTGGTCCCCGGATATCCTCTTCGGGCTCACGGGCGGCTATCTGCTGCTGAGAACGCCCACATAGAGCGATATCGGCAGGATTTGGCTGGTTATGTAAAATATGATAATCTGATTTTATGCGTAGCAAGTCTATCTCCGTCACTGAGGCCGCGCGCAACTTTGCCGATTGCATTAATCGTGCCCACTACCAGGGCACGACCTTCGTGCTGCACAAGAACGGTGTGCCTGTGGCCCGGATTGTGCCCTTCGTCAAAGAAAAGGACAACACTGGGCGCGCAATAGCCGAAGCACTTGCCAAGTCAAAAGTCCGTCTTTCGCCGAAAGAGTCAGCCGCATGGCTTCGCGATCTTGAGAAAGCTCGTAAACACTTGCTGCCGCCTGTCGATAAATGGCAATCTTGATTGATATGAGTCGCACGCCCGTCCCCGTACAATAATCTTATGTTCCGCGATCTGGCCCCGCTCTACAGTTACATGCGCCGCTACCGCTGGGGATACCTGTGGGGCACCCTCTCGTGCATTGCCACCAATACGGCCGCGGTCCAGTTTCCCAGAGTCCTGGGATGGGCCATCGACAAACTGCAAAAGCACCAGGCCAACCACCAGGCGATTCTCCTTTTCGCCGGCCTCCTGGTCTCCATCTCTTTCACCAAGGGCATCTTTCTCTACGCCCAGCGCTGGATTTTGATCGGCATCTCGCGGGAGATCGAATTTGACATCCGCAATGACCTCTTCCGCCATCTCGAAAAGCAGGATACGGGCTTCTATCATCGCTATCGCACCGGCGACGTCATGGCCAGAATGACCAACGATCTGAATGCCGTCCGCATGTTGCTCGGGCCGGCCCTCATGTACAGCGCCAACACGGTCTTCTTCACCGTATTCGCCTTGTATTTCCTGCTCCACCTCAGCCCCTGGCTCACCCTGGTGGCTCTGGCGCCCATGCCGCTGGCCAGCATCCTGGTCCAGTACCTCGGCCACAGGATTCACGACCGCTTCGAGCGCATCCAGGCCAGCTTCTCCGAAATCTCCTCCCAGGCCCAGGAAAACTACTCCGGCGCCCGCCTCATCCGCGCCTTCGCGCGCGAAGACTCCCAGATCGGCCTCTTCGAAAAACTCAATCGCCGGTACATCGCCCGCTCCCTCCGCCTGGTTCAACTTATGGGCATGCTCTGGCCCTCGCTGGAGTTCATCCTCGGCGTCTCCCTGGTCATCACCCTGCTGTCCGGCGGCCATCTGGTCATCGAAAATCGCATTTCAGTCGGCCAGTTTGTCGAGTTCAACACCTACATGATTCTGCTCATCTGGCCCATCATCGCCGTGGGCTGGGTGGTGAATCTCTTCCAGCGCGGGACTGCCTCTGTCCAGCGCATCGACGAGTTGCTCAAGGCCGAGCCCGCCATCGACGACCGCTGCGCGGATTTATCGATTGGACCGGATACTGTGCTGCAGGGAGAGATCGAGTTTCGAGCCCTCAACTTCAGTTACGGCGACACTCCTGTCCTGCGCGATATCTCGCTGCACATTCCAGCCGGCTCAAGCATGGCCATCGTCGGCCCCACCGGCTCAGGCAAAACCACGCTGGTCAACCTGATCTCAAGAATGTATGAAGCGCCCGAGGGATCGCTGCTCATCGACGGCCGGCCGGTGCGCGATTATCCCCTGGCAGTGCTGCGCCGCAACATCGGCATGGTTCCCCAGGAAACCTTCCTCTTCAGCGAGACCATCCGGGAAAACCTTGCCTTTGGCGCGCCTCATGCCGGCGCGGAGGAGTTGCTCGAGGCCGCCGAGGCCGCCCACATTCGCCTGGAGTTCGAAGAGTTTCCGCAAGGCTTTGAGACCATGGTGGGCGAACGCGGCGTCACGCTCTCCGGCGGGCAGAAACAGCGCGCAGCCATCGCCCGCGCCTTGCTGCGCCGTCCCGCCGTCCTCATCCTCGACGACGCGTTGGCCTCAGTGGACACCTACACCGAAGAGCGCATTCTGGGCGGATTGCGGGATTACACGTCGAATTCCACCACCATCCTGATCTCCCACCGCGTCTCCACCGTACGCGATGCCGACCAGATCGCCGTGCTTGACCACGGCAGGATCGTGGAGTTGGGGCGGCACGACGAGTTGCTGGCCCTCGATGGCTACTACGCCGGCTTATACCAGAAGCAGCAACTGGAAGAAGAGCTCACCGTCGCCGGATGATTAATACAGGGGTTAGGGGTTAGGGAATAGGGACTAGGGAACAGGAAACAGCACCGTGCCCCATCCTTTTCGCGTTCTTTGCGAAAAGGGTGGGAAACCACTACAAATCGAAGTTCGTGCTATCCCACCCATGCGACAGAAAAAAGTCGCATGGATGGGGCACGGAGCCTTTGATCGATGGCGAAATTGCGGATGAAGGCGACTAGTCTCTAACCCCTAGTCCCTAGTCCCTAACCCCTAATCCCTAACCCCTAATCCCTGCTTTTAAGCGTTCCAATGCGAGACGGTGCTTGCCTCGCTGTCGAACTCGTCGCTGCCGGAGGCCGCCTGCCGGCGTCCTGAGGCCAGTGCGCTCATCTGCAGCGGAGTTGGATTGACTTCGGGGTCCTTCGCCACCTGGCGCCAGGCATCGCGCACATTGCGCACACAGTCAATGGTGTGCTCGAACTTCTGCCGCGAGGCCGACTGGGATGCCTGCAGTATCTGCGCGAAGATGGACGCATAAAACTCGCTGAGCACCTGCGCGGGCCGTCCGCCCACATCCATGCGCAGCCGCGCCTGCAGATGAATGATGATATCCAGAGCGCGCTTCACGGCGGTCCGTCGCCCGGCCTGGTCTCCGCGCTCCACGGCCGTACTGGCGGCGTAAAGAAAGCGGAGAATGCCGTCATAAAGCGCTACAACCAGATCCACGGCCGAAGCGCTGTCCAGCGCATGTTCCTGATAACTTCCCATGGGTATAAAACTCCTTAGCCGTTTAGCCGTTCACGTTCTGGTCATAGCCGGTGATCGCCGAGTAAAGCTCGTTGATCCCCTCCAACTGCGTAGGCAGTTGCTGCATGATCTGGTTGGCTTGGTTCAGTTCCGTTGTCAGGCTCGCCTGCTGCGCGGAGATGTAGCTGTTCTCTTTGGAGATGTCGGCGTTCAGCGTGGATTCGATGTTGCTATTGGAGCTTGAGGCAAGGGCCAGAATCCCCGTCGGCGTGCTGGCGCCGGCGTTGGTCAGCATGGTGGAGAAAGTCTGGCCCCAGCTGTCCGCGTTCTGGAAGAAGCCGGCCACGGAGCTATAGTCCGAGTTCAGCACCGAATCCAGGGCGGTGGCGTCGAAGGTCAGCGACCCGTCGTTGTTGACGCTGATGCCCAGGCTGGTCATGCTGTTGATGTCCGATGAGTTGGTGTAACTCAGCGTCTTGCTGGTGAGGCTGGTGGTATCCATCAGGCTGGAGGTCACCGACAAATTTCCGGCGTTTCCCGCGGTTTTGGAGAGAAGCGACAGACTTTGCGACCCATTCCCGTTCGTCACCACAGAAGCTGTCACCCCGATGTTGGCCGTGTTGATGGCGCCGGCCAGCTGAGAGAGCGTGTTGATGCCGCTGCCGGTGTAAATGGTGTTGGCCGCCGGAGAACTCGGCGCGGCGCCCACAACGACGGTTTCCGCCGTGCCGCTGCCCACCTGAATGGCGATCGACCCCGTCAGCACATCGCTGGTGGAGCTGGGAATTCCCGTCAGGGCGCCGGTCGAGTTCTCCGTGCTGGTGGCATCCGCGCCGGAGTAACTCAGCGGCGTATAGCCGGTGGCGACGATGCTCGAACTCACGGTCAATCCTCCGCTGGGCCCCGCGGTTTGCGATGTCAGCGCCAGGGTCGACTGCCCGTCGCTGGTCACCACCCCGGCCGTCACCCCGATGTTGACTGCGTTGATGGCGCTGGCCAACCCGGAGATCGTATTGTTCGACGTGAGCGTGATGGTCTGCGGCGCGCCGCTGCCCACAGTGATGGAGATGGAGCCGGCCAGAGTCGTATTGGTGCTGGTGGAGATCGAGGTCAGCGTGCCGTTGGGATTCGGCGCGTTGATGCCGTTCATCAGTTGCTGTTGCAGCAGCGAAAGCGTGGGAGAGCCGAAGAGCGGCTCGGGAATGCCCGAGCTGTCGTTCCCCTCCTGGGTGTTCATGGCGCTGATCAGCGAGTTGTAGTCGTTGACCATTTGATTGACCGTGCTCTCGACATCGGTATTGTCGTTGCCGATCACCACCTGCACCTGCTCCAGCCCTCCGCCGGTTTCCGTCGCGCTGGGGGCCAGCAGTTGAAAGGTGATGCCGGGAATCAGATTGGCCACCGTGTTCGAGGCGCTGGTCAGGTTGATACCGTCTACCGTAAGGTTCGCGTCCTTGCCCGTCACCGTGGAGGTGTAGCCCAATGTAGTGGCGCCGGTGTCAACGATGCTTGAGGTCACGGTCAACGTCCCGGCGGTCCCCGTGGTATTCGACACGATCTGCAGGCTCGACGACCCGTCGTTGTTGGTCACCACCGATGCGGTAACCGCGGTGTCGGCTGTGTTGATGGCGCCGGCCAGAGTGGAGAGCGTGTTGCTGGTTGTACCGACGGTGACAGTTTGCGCCGTGCCATTGCCCACCTGGATCGAAATCGAGCCGGAGAGCGTATCGCCGGCATTTGTAATCCCCGTCAGAGTGCCGGTTGAGGCAACACCGGTGGAGCCCGCCGTGCCGGTGTAATCCAGGATTTGATCGCTGGCGGCAATCGAATTCGAGCTGATGGTCACGTTTCCATTTGCCCCCGAAGTGCCCGAAACCAGGCTCAACCGCGAACCCGAGGCATCGGTCAGCACGCTGGCGGTGATGCCCACCCCTGAGGTGTTGATCGCCGAGGCCAGTCCGGACAGCGTATTGTCCGATGAGTTCACCGTGATGGTATGCGCCGCGCCGCTGCCGGCCTGGAGGGTGACGGAACCGGACAGCTTGTTGGAGGCGTTCGTAATAGGGGCCAGGTAGCCGCTCGAGGTCGACGCCAGATTAGTCACCGTCACCGTGTGCGTTCCGGCAATCGCCGTATTGTTGGCCGACGTCAGCGTCAGCACATTGGTGTCGGAGCTGGAACCCGTCTTCTGCGATAAAATGCCTTCCAGATCCGTCAGCGAACTCAGGTCGTTGGAGAGATTCGAGAACAGCGTCCCCAGGCTGGAGATCGCCTTGTCCTGGTTCTCCAAACTGGTCATCTGGGTCTTCCACGGCGTCTCCACATTCTGCAGATTGCCCACGATCTCGGCCACCGTCGAGCTCACGTTGAAGCCGGCCCCGCTGGTCGGCGAACCGAAACTCAGTCCTACTGTGCCCATCGCCCTCTCCTTGTTGACTTCGAGCAGCCGGAGAACCACCCCGCCTGCAAACCGGATTGGAAAATTCTCATTGCGCTGAAAAACACCGCTTTACAGGCTGCCGTATATCCTTCTCGCCCATCTGTTCATCGGCTGGGACAGGGCGCTGCTTTAGCCGCGTTCGTCTTGAAAATCGCGGGTTTTTCCCGCCATACCCTCATCCATCGCGCAAGAGAAGGGCGCCCTCGCGGGCGCCCTTCTTCCGGTTAGTGGCTTTACGCCGGTTTATCCACCCCAGCGATAAAGACCCCGCCGCGGCGGGCCGGGGACCCCGGATTACTGCAGCAGCTTCATCACTTCCTGCTGCACGGTGTTGGCCTGCGCCAGGGCGGCGATGCCGGTCTGGCTCAGAATCTCGTACTTGGACATGTTGGAGGTTGCCGCCGCATAGTCGGTGGCCTGCACCGCGTTCTGCGCCGATGCCACGTTCTCCTGCTGCGTGCTGAGCACCTGGCTGACGGCGTTCAGCGTGTTGATCTGGGCGCCGACGTAGCCGTCCTGCGCCGAGACGTCGGTGATGGCAATGCTGAGAGCGGTCAGCGCCGTCTGCGCATCATTCTGGCTGGACAGATCGGTTGCGTTCAGGCTCTGGCCGGCGTTATCCGAGTAGCTGATGGTAGCAACGCCGCCCACCCCATTGGTATCCGAAACCGGTACGGCCGGAGTTTCTGCGGTGGCAGTGTCCACCAATGGATTCGTCAAGTCTTCGGTGACCCCGGCCGTGTAGTAATTCCCTGGCGTGTAAGTGCCGCCCGTGAGACCTGAAGTGGTGATGGTCGCCTTGGTCAGCGATGTCAGTGTGCCTGCGGTGTCAGTAACACCGTAGTTTCCCGAGTTGATGTAAGTCAACAAATGGGCCAGCGTGTCGGTCTGGCCCACCGTGCCAAGGGTAATGGCTTTCCCGTTGATGGTGAGCGTACCGCCGGTAAATGGCCCGCCCCCAAATGCGCCATCCACGCCAGGAGTAGCGGCGCCGTTGGCAGCACCGGCAACGCCGGATCCCAAACCCGAGATCTCAATGCCGGTATCTCCGCTATGGCCCGCGCCTGCCGCCGCCACAGCCGCTGTTCCAGCCTGCGATGCCGTAGTAAAGCTGGCGGTCACGCCCAGGCCCGCGCCGTTGATGGCGTTGATCAATCCCTGAGTTGTGTTGGCAAAGTTGGTGCCTGTGCCTGCGCTCACTACTGCGGTTTGATCGACAGGGACTCCCCCTGCACCAGATGTCATGTAGGTGATATCGACAGAGGTAGTGCCGCCAGCAGCCAGCTCATCGTTCACTCCCGCGAGGGTGCCGTTTTTCGACAGGTCGATGAACGCGTTGTTCGCGCCGGTGCTGTAGGACATCACGCCGCCGGTGTCGCCTATGTTGGACGAAGAGAGCGAGCGGATGTTCAGATCGTTGATCGATGCGCCGGCCGTCGAAGCGTCGCCGGTGTAGATGTTGGTGTTGGAACCGAAGACCGCCTCATCGTTGTAGGTGGTCGTGGAGCCGATGTTCGAAACCTCGGAGAGGATCGACTGGTACTCCTGGTTGGCCGCCGTATCCTGCGAGGAGTTGAGGGTGCCGTTCGAGGCTTCGGTAGCCAGCGTTACGGCCCGGTTAAGCAGGCTTGTCACTTGCGAGAGAGCGCCATCGGCAACCTGCAGAAGACCCACGCCTTCGGCGGAATTGGTTTCCGATTGGGTAAGAGCTGTCTGGTTGGCTTGCAGGCCATTCACCAGTGAAAGGCCGGCTGCGTCGTCGGCGCCGGAGTTGATCTTCGACCCGGAAGACAACTGCTGCAGCACGGTCGTCAGGCTGTTGTTGCTGTTGTTCAGATTTTTCTCCGCGTAGATCGCGGAGATGTTGTTCAAGACACCCAGGGACATGGGGTTCTCCTTTGGGATGCGTGGATTTGCGGCCCGTTCCCGGAAGCGCTCCCATATTTTTTTGCCTAACCCTGGGTCGCTGCTTCCGGTTCGGGTACCGCCGCATCTGGACCTTTCTTCGGCCCGGCACTTATGGACTTTATTTCCCCTTTATTGTGTCCCACCCACGGACACTTCCGTTCCTCGCACCTTAGTTTCTTAACCTTTATAGCCGCCTGCCGATAACTTCAACTAAGGAGTTTCCGGCCATGATTGAACTTACCCGGCTTAACGGCACTCCGATCGTGCTGAACAGCGATTTGATCAAGACTGCCGAGGCATCTCCAGACACCATGCTCACGCTCATCAACGGAGAAAAGCTGATTGTGCGCGAGGATTGCGCTGAGGTCACGGAGCGGGTACTCGCCTACCGCGCGCGCCTGCTGGCGGGCGTGGCCCGGCGCCTGCCCTCTTTGGGCGGCTTGCAGCGCGTTGTTTCCATTGCCAGCCTCGACGTTGCGGGCCAGTCCAGCACGATGCCTGCGCCTCAGCGGCGCGATCCGGAACCCGGCCGTTGAACGATGGAACCGGAGCCCTCGCACCCGGTTCCGGAGGAGCTTGGCATGAATGAGGCAAGTGATGGATAAAGCGAGTATTGGCGGAGTCATTCTAGCCGTTGCCGGCATTATTGCCGGGTTGCTCATCGAGGGTGGCAACCTGGGGCAGATCCTGCAGCCGACCGCGGCCCTGATTGTCTTTGGCGGCACCCTCGGCGCGGTGCTCCTCCAGTTTCCGCTCACCACCGTTGCAGCCGCCTTTCGCAGCCTGACGCACGTCTTTGCCGCGCCGCGCAAGCACAATGACCAGCTCATCCGCCTGCTGGTCTCCTTCGCCAACAAGGCCCGCCGCAACGGCGTCGTCAGCCTGGACGCTGACTTGAATACCATCCAGGATCCGTTCCTCAAGCGGTCCCTCATGCTGGCCGTCGATGGCACCGAGCCCACCGAACTGCGCAAGATCATGCGCGTCAGCCTGGATTGCACCATGGAGCACGAAGAGCGGCTGCCCATGGTCTTCGAGTCGGCCGGAGGATTCTCGCCCACCATCGGCATCCTCGGCGCAGTGCTCGGCCTGATTCAGGTGATGCATCATCTTGACAATATGCAGGAGGTGGGCCGCGGCATCGCCGTGGCCTTCGTCGCCACCATCTACGGGGTGGGCATCGCCAATCTCTTCTTCCTGCCTTTCGCCGGCAAGATGCGCATCCGCATCCACGACGGCCAGCAGCGCCGCGAGATGATGCTGGAAGGCGTGATCTCCATCCTCGAAGGCATGAACCCGCGCATGCTCGAGGTCAAGCTGGCAGGTTTTCTCGATGACGCCAACCGGGAAAAGAAGGAGCGCGCGGCATGATAAGAGAGCGGCGCAAGAGCAACCTCAGCCGGGATCGCTGGCTGGTCTCCTATGCCGACTTCATCACACTGCTGTTTGCCGTTTTCGTTGTCCTCTACACCGCCTCCTCGGCCGACTTGAAGAAACAATCGAAGGTGTCGGAGGCCATCGACTCCGCATTCAGCGCTCTGGGTATCTTTCCCGACGCTTTGCGCCGCCCATCCGGCGCAAGCAGCGCCGCCAACGGCATCGACAAGCCGGTCATACCCATGAACATCGTCATGGGAGAAGATGTGCTGGCGCCCGCCAAGGTCCAGGAGGACCTCAACCATATCCGCCGCGAACTGGAACAGACGCTCTCCAACCAGGTAGCCCAGCACACCGTCTCCATCCAGATGGGCCGCGACGGGCTGGTGATCAGCCTGCGCGAGGCCGGCTTCTTCAGCTCCGGCTCGGCCACCCCCCGTCCAGAAACGCTCCCCACGCTGCGTCAGATCGCCGCCTCGCTGGGCCGCACTCCCTACAACCTGCGCATCGAGGGACACACCGACAACATCCCCATCCACAACGCCGAATTCGACTCCAACTGGGAGCTTTCCGCGGCCCGCGCCACCCGCATCGCCCGCATCTTCCTGGACCTGAAAGCCATGCCCCCGGACCGGCTTTCGGCAGCCGGCTATGCCGAGTTTCACCCCGTGGCCAGTAACGATACCGCGGAAGGCCGTGCCGAAAACCGGCGCGTGGATCTGGTTGTCCTGCCGCGCACCAAAATCAATCTCTCCGCGTCCGGATTGCCTCACTCCACCGGCGGCTGGCGCAAGATCACCGACGGCGACTGAGCGGAGTTAGTAGGGTCAGTGAAGAACCTCGCTGACTGCCCAACCTACTCCCTACTCCCTACTCCCTACTCCCTTCTCCCTACTCCACCCCCAGCACCTTCACAATCACCCGCTTCCGCCGCTGGCCGTCGAACTCGGCATAGAAGATCCGCTGCCAAGTTCCCAGGTCCAGCCGCCCATCGGTCACCGGCAGGGTGGTCTCGTGGTGCAGCAGCAGCGACTTCAGGTGCGCATCCCCATTGTCTTCGCCGGTCCGATGGTGCTTGTAATCAGGCCGCGCCGGCGCCAGCTCCTCCAGCCACTTGCCGATATCCTCGATCAACCCGCTCTCCAGGTCGTTCACATACACGGCCGCCGTGATGTGCATCGGCGAGACAAAGCACAGACCGTCCTTCACGCCGCTGCGCCGCACAATCTGCTCCACATCATCGGTGATGTGCACCATCTCCCGCCGCTTGCGGGTTTCAAAAACCAGATATTCCGTGTGACTTTTCATCTCGTCCTCCCGGCAGACGCCGCTCTGAGCAGAATGCAACCTTGCGGCTCTGCCTATATCCTAAGGTCAGCCGTGACCGCGACCAAAGCTCCCACCGCCGAATCGCTCTCCCAGCGTGGCCTTGACCTGCTCGCCGCCGGCAAGCCCGCTGAAGCGGTCCAGGCCTATCGCGCCGCCATCGCCGCCGATGCAGGGAATATTGAGGCGCACACCGAGGCGCACCACGGGCTCATTCGCGCCCTGCGCGATGCCGGTCAGCTCAACCAGGCCGTCGCCGCCGCCCTGGCCCTGACCGCCCTCACCCCTGGCGATCCCTTGGCTCACACAGCCCTCTCCATCTCTCTGCAAGCTGCCGGCCACGTGCCCCAGGCCGAAGCCGCCGCCGCCCGCGCCCGCGTGCTGGAGTGGAAGATTCAGCTTCAATCTCCGCCCAATGAGGATTCCCTCCAGTGAAAGTCCTTCGCCGGCCGATACCAGCCGAGCGGCTGCGCTGGATGCACTTGAAACTGGCCGAGGCGTACGGCCCCCAGCACTGGTGGCCGGCCCAGACTCCCTTTGAAGTGATCCTGGGCGCCTATCTTACCCAGAACACCGCCTGGAAGGCCGTCGAGCGTTCCCTGGCCAATCTGCGCCAGGCTAGAGCGCTGACCCTCGACGGCCTGCGCTCACTTGCCCTCAAAGACTTGCAGACTCTCATTCGCCCCTCCGGCTTTCATACCCGCAAGGCGCCCGCGCTCAAAGCATTTGTAGCCATGCTGGACGAAGAGTTTGGCGGCTCGCTCGAGACGCTCGCGGCTCATCCCACGGCTACCCTCCGCCGCCGCCTGCTGGCTCTGCCCGGCGTAGGTCAGGAGACCGCCGACGCCATCCTGCTCTACGCCCTCCACCATCCCGTCCCCGTAGCTGACGAGTATCTCCGCCGTATCGTCCGTCGGCATCGGCTTCTGACGCCTCCACACGGACCCAAAGGCTATGACTCCCTGGCCGATCTCACCCGCCTGTCCTTCGCCTCCGATCCTTCAGCCAGTCACGCGCAACTCTTCAACGAGTTTCACGCTCTCACTGTGGCCGTGGGGAAAGCGCACTGCGGCAGAACCGCCCACTGCACAGGCTGTCCCCTCGCCGCGGATCTTCAATTCGTTCCCAGCCGGGAGGCAAAATGGAAATCCTCTGGTTAGAATGAACGGAGGTTGTCCATCATGGCGAGGAAATCGCGACAGCGCAAATCAGAGGTCAAGCGCCCGCCGGAAGCGCTGGCCGGGAAGACTGTTCCCATTGCTCCGGCAACCCATAAGCCGTGGCAAATTGCCGCTGTGTGCATCGCCCTTGCGATGGTTACCCTCTTTGCCTATCGGGGAGTGCGGAGCAACGGTTTCCTTATCTATGACGATGACGTCTACGTCCTGGAGAACCATCAGGTGCAGCATGGGTTGAACATGCAGAGCATGGCGTGGGCGTTCACCACCTTCGATCAGTCAAACTGGCATCCGCTGACGTGGATTTCCCATATGGTGGACTGGAGGCTTTATGGCAATAATCCCATCGGCCACCATGTAACCAATGTGCATTTGCACGCCGCCAATGCGGTTCTGCTTTTCCTTTTGCTTCTGTACATGACCGGCTTTTTTGGCCGTTCCGCAATGGTCGCATTTCTGTTCGCTCTGCATCCGGCGCATGTCGAATCCGTTGCCTGGATCGCTGAACGCAAGGATGTTTTGAGCGCGTTTTTCTGGTTCGCGACGTTGCTTGCTTATGCATGGTACGTGCGCAGGCCATCCTGGAAACGGTTCCTATGGGTGGTCTGCGGCTTTGCCTTCGGTCTTATGTCGAAACCGATGGTAGTCACTCTTCCGTTTACCCTGCTGTTGCTTGATATTTGGCCGTTGCGCAGAATATCGTTCACTCGGGAAACACGCGCGCGGTGGTTCCCATATCTTTGGAAGTTGTGTGTAGAAAAATGGCTGCTTTTCCTCATGGCGGGTTTCTCCAGCGTCATCACCTTTATTGCGCAGAGGACCGGCGGCTCGGTGATTGAACTTCAATCCTTGCCTTTGTGGGTGCGAATCGGTAACGCGGCCATCAGTTACTGGAGCTACGTGCGGATCATGGTGTGGCCTGCTCAGCTTATGGTCTATTATTACTATGATTTTAATAACATCAGTGTTATCGCAGCGGTGTTATCGGTCCTTGCGCTCGTACTCGTAACCGCCGTCTGCTGGCATATCCGCAAGGCAAGGCCTTATTGCCTGGTCGGCTGGCTTTGGTTCCTGGGAACACTGGCGCCGGTGATCGGCATCGTGCAGGTTGGAGAGCAGTCCATGGCCGAGCGTTACACTTATGTTCCCTTGATCGGTCTTTTCATCGCCGTTGTCTGGTTGGTTGGCGATGCCGTTGCCAGCTCTCCGAAGATCAGGGTCGCGACTCAAATGCTTGCGGTCGTGGTCCTTGCAGCGTGCGCAGTAAAGACCGAGGCGCAGGTAAAGGTGTGGGAGAACACGGTGACACTTTTCAGCCACGTTCTTGAGCTTGACCCGCGCGGGGCATTTCCGAATACAACCCTGGGTGCGGCGTACCTGAGGGAGGGAAAGCTTGCCGAGGCGGAAGATTATTTCGAACGCTCGCTGTCCTATAATTCCAACTGGACTGTGGCTCTGACTTATTCCGCCACTTGCCTGATGAAAACCCATGATCCGCGCAATCTGCCGCTAGCGAGGCAACGCCTCGATCAGGCATTGCGTGCTGCTCCGAACGACCCCGATGCCCTTACTGACATGGCGCTATGGTCTAATTTGACGGGCAGCCCCAAGGATGGGGAGATGTATGGCAGAATGGTGATCGCCGCGCACCCGGATTCTATAACGGCGCGGCTTTATCTTGGCGATGCTCTCCAGACGCAGAATAAACTTGACGAGGCGGCTCAGGAGTACCGTAAAGTGATTGCCATGGATCCGGATAACTACAATGTGCATAACAGTTTAGGCAATGTTTATGACGGGCAGGGATGGCCGCAGGAAGCGATTAAGGAATTCCGGCTTTCTCTGGCCATCCAACCCGATCAGGCAATTGCCCATTCCAAAATCGGCAGGATCCTTACCGAGACGCATCAGCTCCCCGAAGCGGTAGAGGAGCTTACTCAGGCGCTGCGGTTCGACCCTGCAGACGCTCATGCGCATAATGACCTCGGCGTAGCCCTGTTTCAACTTGGGGATTATGAAAAATCGGCCGGGCAGTTCAGCGACGCGGTACGGATTGATCCGGCCTATGCCGATGCCAGGCGAAATCTCGATCTTGCTCAAGCCCGGATAAAAAACGAAAAGGTTGAACAGGCAAGAAAGTGAAAAATGCCGGAACCATGTTCCTGCCCATTGGATGCACGGTCTTTCTATGCCTTTACTGCGACTCCGGGAGTCCCGCTTGACAAGGCAGCATGGCCGGATTTAGATTTGTTCGTTATTAGAACAAAATACTGTTCGAAGCTGGGATTTGACTCAATCCGGAGGCTCCAGGTGACACCAGGCGGAAAATCAGGCCCCATCTTTGTGGCCGTCTCCGCCTTTTATATTCCTGCAAACATCAGGCCCTTCCCTGCCAACTGCAATTTCACTCCAGGGTCGTCGTTCGCCTTCGCGCGCCGGCCCTATATCATGATTGTGCCGGTCCAATCGACCGCGGTTCGCGCGCAAGCGAAAGGAGCAACATGGAAGGCTGTTCAAGACGAAGTTTTCTCCGGGGTGCGGGGATGACCGCAGCTGTCTGCGCTGCCGGCTCATCCATCGGCATGGCTAAGGCATCGAAGTCTCCATTCAAAATCGCTGTCATCAACGATGAGATCTCGCAGGACTTTGACCACGTCTGTTACGTTATTGCGCATGATTTCGGCCTCAGCTGGATCGAACTCCGCTCCACGTGGGGCAAGAATACCATGGATCTGAGCGACGCCCAGATCGGCGACGCGCAGAAGATACTCGCTAAATACAACCTGCAGGTGACCGACATCGCCAGCCCCCTCTTCAAGACCGACTGGCCGGGCGCGCCCTTGTCGCCGTATAGCTCCAAGGGCGATATGCACGGAGCCGTCGACGTCGCTTTCAAGCAGCAGGACGAGCTCCTCGAACGCGCCATCGCCCGGGCCAAACAGTTTAATACGGAGAAGGTTCGCTGCTTCGACTTCTGGCGGCTGGACGATATTGCGTCTTATCGCGCGGCCATCGATGAGAAATTGAGTTCCGCTGCCGAGGTTGCCGGCGGCCAGGGGATTTTGCTGGTGCTCGAGAACGAGTTGGCCTGCAACACCGCCACCGGCCGCGAGGCTGCGCGAACCATGAACGCGGTCCAGTCGCCGCATTTCGCGCTCAACTGGGATCCCACCAATGCCGTGATGCGGGGCGAGCTCGATGCCTTCCCCGGCGGCTGGGACGTCCTGCCGAAAAACCGCATTCACCACTGCCACGTCAAGAACGCCGCCAAGAACGCAGAGGGCAAGGTCGAGTTATCTCCGGTCGATAAGGGACTCATCGACTGGACGGCACAGTTCCGCGCGCTCAAGCACGCCGGCTTTCACGACGCTGTCAGCCTTGAGACCCACTGGCATGGAGGCGGAACCCCGGAGGAGTCCAGCCGGATCTGCTGGGCGGGCATGAAGCAAGCCCTGAAGAATTCAAAGACCTTTTAGTCATGCGGAAGAATGCTTTGCTAACTCAACCACTAATCATCAACACGACTATTTCAGTATAAATGGAGAAACAAATTGGTTACTCGACGTGAATTTCTCGATACGCTTGCGGTTGGAGCGGCTGGCTTGGCTATTCAATCGACCGCCAAGAGCTATGGCCAGATCCTGGGATCCAACGATCGCCTCAACTTTGCCGTGATCGGCGTCCGTTCGCGCGGCTATGCTCATCTCTACGGGCTGAAGACAAACAAGGATACCGCCCGCGTCTCCCATGTTTGCGATGTGGACGGCGATGTTCTGAAAACCTTCGCCGATAAAGCGGAGCAGGAGTTGGGCTATGCTCCCATCGCCGATAAGGACTTTCGCAACATCCTACAGTCGAAGGATGTGGACGCCATCACCATTGCCACACCCGACCACTGGCACGCTCCCATGGCCATCGCCGGCGTGCAGGCCGGCAAGCACGTCTATGTTGAAAAACCGTGCAGCCACAACCCTGCCGAAGGCGCGCTGCTGGTCGAGGTTCAACAAAAATATGGCAAGCTTGTGCAAATGGGCAACCAGCGGCGATCGGACCCCACCGACATTGAAGCCATCGACAAGATACACAATGGCCTCGTCGGCAGGCCTTACTTCGCCAAAGCCTGGTACAGCAACACAAGAAAGTCGATCGGGATTGGCAAGGAAGCGCCGGCGCCGCCGCAGCTGGATTGGGATCTTTGGCAGGGACCGGCGCCGCGCAGGTCATATAAGGATAATATTCATCCTTATAACTGGCACTGGTTTAAGAACTGGGGCACCGGCGAGACCCTGAACAATGGCACGCATGAAGTGGATATCTGCCGCTGGGCTCTCGGAGTCGACTATCCGCACAGCGTCTCGTCTGCAGGCGGAAGATACCACTTCAAGGACGATTGGCAGTTTTATGACACTCTGGTCACCAGCTTTGAATACGACGATAAGTTGATCTCCTGGGAATGTAAATGCTGCCAGGGAATGAAGTACTACAATCGCGACCGCGGTGCGGTGATCATGGGAACCACAGGTTCGATCCTTGTCGAACCGGGCGGCTACGAAGTCTACAATCTCAAGGGCGAAAAGACCTCTGAAGTGAAGGCCCCCAGCAAGCAGGTATCTTCCGATTTGGTTGGCAGCGACTCCATGACGGATCTTCACTTTGCCAACTTCATCGCCGCAATCCGCAAGGGTGAACAGCTCCACTCTCCCATCTCAGCAGGTAACGTCGCCGTCACCATGCTGCAACTTTCCAATATCTCCTGGGAAGTGAACCGTGAGCTTCAGATCGACACAAACGACGGAAAGATTCAGCACGATGAGGAAGCGATGAAGATGTGGGGGCGCGAATACGAGAAAGGCTGGGCGCCGCATCTCTAGGCGCCTGGTGCGTCCGAATCGTTGTACAGGCAACTATTGTCAGGAGCACCCGAGGAATCTCCCGCTTATGAAACAAACCTATTCACGCCGCAATTTCGTTCAATCGGGCGCTCTCATTGCGGCCGCATGCGCTGCTTCGACCGCAGTACCCTCCTTCGCGGAGGCTTCGCCGGCATCCGGAAAGCCGTCGCCCATTCATCTGGGACTGGCCAGCTACACCTTCCGCAATTTCACCCGCGCCCAGTTGATCGGCTTCATGAAGCAGCTAAACCTCACTGCCCTGAATGCCAAGAACGCAAAGGACCATCTTCCCGCCGATCCCGAGGAAGAGTTGAAGGCGCTGGAAGACTATGCCGCGGCCGGCATTCAACTCCACGCTGCCGGAACCATCGGTTTCCTGAAAGACGACGATGCCGATATTCGCCGTAAGTTCGAATACTGCAAGCGAGCCGCGATTTCCGTAATCGTCGCAGGCAGCCCGGCTCCTGAAACACTTCCCCGCATTGAGAAGTTTGTGAAGGAGTACGACATCCGGATCGCCATTCACAACCACGGGCCGGAGGATAAGTTGTGGCCTTCCCCGCTGGATGTGCTGAAGGCGGTAAAGAATATGGACCCGCGCATGGGATGCTGCATGGATGTCGGCCACGCGGCGCGCGCCGGCACTGACGTAGTTCAGGCTATTCACGAAGTTGGACCACGGCTGTTCAACATGCACATGAAGGACCTGATGAATTTTGAGATCAAGGATAGTTCAGCCGCAGTGGGAGACGGTATCATGCCGGTGCGTGAAATATTTGAAGCCCTCATCGCGACCAATTACCAGGGGTTCGTCGATCTCGAGTATGAGGTGAATGAAGACGATCCAATGCCCGGCGTCATAAGCAGTTTCGCCTATATGCGGGGCGTTTTGGCAGGCATGGGATATCGTAGCCACGAGTAAAGCGCATTGGCTTTCCTGCCCCGGCAGTATGCGGAGAATGTGCACGATTGCGGCCTGGCTTCACGAATAATCAGACCGCCTCGCCTCACAGCGAAAGAGTAGGTTGCAGTTATGCTGATCCACGAAGATCGTTTGTTCCCAGCCCAACCAGGTGCGCGAAAGATAGCCAGGGCTCTGTACAAGCACGTTCGCGCCTTGCCCATCGTCAGCCCGCACGGGCATACGCAGGCGGCCTGGTTTGCTAAGAATGAGCCCTTCCCCGATCCGGCAAAGCTCTTTGTGCAGCCCGATCACTACGTCTTTCGCATGCTCTACAGCCAGGGAATCTCGCTCGATGACCTCGAAATCGGCCAGCCGGAACTGAAGGACGCGCGCAAGGTCTGGCGCATCTTCGCCAGCCACTACTATCTGTTTCGCGGAACGCCGACGCGCATGTGGCTGGATTTCGCCTTTCAGGAACTCTTCGGATTGAAGGAGCGGCTGTCGGCGAAGACCGCCGACTTCTACTTCGACACCATCTCTGAAAAGTTGCGGACGCCGGAGTTCCTGCCCCGCGCACTCTACCAACGTTTCAATCTGGAAGTGCTGGCGACCACCGATTCCCCCATCGACTCACTGGCCGATCACAAGGCCATTCGCGATTCCGGCTGGAAGGCGAGGATTCTACCCACCTTCCGCCCCGACCCGGTCGTCGATCCGGAGTTTGATGGGTTTGCCGGGAACATCAAGCTGCTTGGGGAGCAGACCGGGGAAGATACCACCACGTGGACAGGCTACCTGAACGCGCTGCGCAATGCGCGCGCCCGCTTCCGCTCGCTTGGCTGCACGGCAGCCGACCACGGGCATCCCACCGCGCAGACCGCCGATCTTCCCGCTTCCGAAGCTGCGGAACTCTTCCGCCGCGTGCTCGCCGGAAATGCCGACCGGCCGCAGCAGGAACTCTTTCGTGCGCAGATGCTGACCGAGATGGCGCAGATGAGCCTGGAAGACGGGCTGGTGATGCAGATCCATCCGGGGAGCGTGCGCAACCACAATCGTAAAGTCTATGAGCGCTACGGCCGCGACACGGGCGCGGATATTCCCAGGCCAACCAACTACGTGGACGCGTTGCGCCCCCTGCTCGACCGCTTCGGCAACGAGCTCAAGCTCACCATCATTCTTTTTACGCTGGACGAATCGACTTACAGCCGCGAACTGGCCCCGCTGGCCGGGCACTATCCGTGCTTGCGGCTCGGTCCCCCGTGGTGGTTTCAAGACAGCCCCGAAGGGATGATGCGTTTTCGCGAGCAGACCACGGAGACGGCAGGCTTCTACAATACGGTGGGGTTCAACGACGATACGCGCGCCTTCCTTTCCATTCCGGCACGGCACGACGTGGCGCGGCGCATGGACTGCGCATATCTGGCCAGGCTCGTCGCCGAACACCGGCTGGCGGAAGACGAAGCTTTCGAAGTGGCGCACGACCTTGCCTATGGACTGGTAAAAAAGGCGTACCGGCTGTAAGGAACGGATATGACGGTTAGAGCGGAATTGGATACGTGGGACAAAGACGAATCCTCAATCGGCGCGCGGATCGGACGCGTGCGCTGGACCATCTGCGTTATGCTCTTCGCCGCCACGTCCATCAACTATATGGACCGCCAGGTCATCGCGATCCTCAAGCCCACCCTCGAACACAGCATCGGCATGACGGAAGTTGGCTACGGTTATATCGTGAGCGCCTTTCAGATCGCCTACGCGCTCGGCCTGCTGGCCGCTGGGTGGTTTGTCGACAAAGTCGGCACGCGCATCGGCTACATGGTCATCATGGCCGTCTGGAGCCTCTCCGCCATGGGCCACGCGCTGGCCAACTCGGTACTGCAGTTCGGCATTGCGCGCTTCTGTCTTGGCATCGGCGAATCCGGCAACTTCCCCGCGGCCATCAAGACTACGGCCGAGTGGTTCCCGCAGAGCGAACGATCGCTGGCCACGGGCATCTTCAACTCAGGAACAAATCTGGGAGCGATTCTGGCTCCGCTCATTGTGCCCTGGGTCACGATCCGCTACGGCTGGCATGCGGCCTTTCTTGTCACTGGCGTCTTCAGCGCGACGTGGATTCTGTATTGGTTTAGAAAATATCGCAGGCCCAGCAACCACCCCACGCTCACCGGCGCCGAACTGCGCTATATCTACAAAGAAGCAGCCGAAGAAATGAGCCCTTCAGTTCCCTGGCGCAAATTGCTGAGTTACCGACAGACCTGGGCATTTGCCGCGGGCAAGTTTATCACCGATCCCATCTGGTGGTTCTATCTTTTCTGGATGCCCTCTTACTTCAGTACAAAATTCCACCTTGACCTTTCGCATCTGGGGCTGCCGCTCATCATCGTCTATAACGCCTCGGCCATCGGCAGCATCGGCGGAGGCTGGTTGCCCGCGCCCTTCCGCCGTCTGGGGCTCACGGCAGCGCAAGCGCGGCTGGCGGCTATGCTTCTCTGCGCCTGCCTGGTGGTTCCCATCTTTACGGTCACTTATCTCCAGTCGGAATGGGCCGCCATCGCGCTGCTAAGTCTGGCCACGGGCGCGCACCAAGGTTGGTCGGCGAATCTCTTCACCACGTCGTCGGATATGTTCCCGCGCAGCGCGGTGGGCTCGGTAATCGGCATTGGCGGCATGGCCGGATCGGTCAGCGCCACGCTCTTTGCCACCTTTGCCGGGTACACTCTACAACTGACGCATAACTATACGATCCTCTTTGCCATATCCGCCAGCGCTTACCTTACGGCATTTCTTATCCTTGTCCTGCTTGTTCCTGGACTGAAAAAAGTGGAGTTAGTCGCATGAGCCTCTACTGCGCAATTGGAAGTGTCGATACCGATCTGTCTCCGCGGCAGTTGAACGATCTGCTGGCGGAAAACCTGGGCAAACTCGGCCGGCGCAACAAAGTGCTGGCCGTGCCTCCCGATCAGAGCCGCGAACATTCCCGCGCCGGCGAGCTGACGCGGTATGCGTGGCAGTACTATGGCGAACGCCTCAAGGCGATTCTTCCCGCTCTCGGCACGCATACCGCCATGCGGCCCGATCAGATCGCGCACATGTTCGGCCAGGTATCGCAGGATCTGTTCCGCGTTCACAACTGGCGAACCGATATCGAGACGCTGGGCGAGGTTCCTGCGGAATATATTCGCGAGCAATCGGAAGGCAAGCTGAGTTATGCGTGGCCCGCTCAGGTTAACAAGCTCATCTCGCAGGGCGGTTTCGACCTGATCCTTTCCATCGGCCAGGTCGTGCCCCATGAAGTGATCGGCATGGCCAATTACAGCAAAAACATCCTGGTGGGCACGGGCGGCCGCGAGGGAATCAACCGCAGCCACTATCTGGGCGCGGTCTACGGCATGGAGCGGATTATGGGCCGCGCTGTAAATCCCGTGCGCAACGTGATTCAATACGCGTCCGATCGTTTCCTCCAGCATCTTCCCATCGTCTATGTGCTGACCGTGGTCGGGCGCGGGACGAACAACGCGCTTGCCGTGCGCGGCCTGTACATCGGCGATGACGTTGAGTGCTTCAGCCTGGCTTCGGAACTTAGTCTCAAAGTAAACTTCGAGATGCTCGACGAGCCGATTAAAAAAGCCGTCGTTTATCTCGATCCGCGGGAGTTTCATTCCACCTGGCTCGGCAACAAAGCGATCTATCGCACCCGCATGGCGTTGGCCGACGGCGCGGAACTGGTTATCCTCGCGCCAGGCGTAAAGGAGTTCGGCGAAGATAAGACCATCGACGGATTGATCCGCAAGTATGGTTATCGTGGAACCCCGGCAACGCTCAAGGCAGTCGAAGCCAATGCCGATCTGGCCAGCGATCTGAGCGCCGCAGCGCACCTTATCCACGGATCATCCGAGGGACGCTTCACGATTACGTGGTGCCCCGGACACCTCACCAGGGAAGAGATAGAAGGAGTAGGCTTCGAATATGGAGACCTGGCAACCATGCTCAAGCGCTACGATCCCGGCAAGCTCAGCCACGGATATAACCAGGTCGACGGCGAAGAAGTTTTCTTCATCGCAAATCCAGGATTGGGGTTGTGGGCACACCGCAGCCGGCTTTGAGACGGGAGACTAGAATGCAACTGAGAATTCCTACGGCCCGCGCGCTTTCCCTGTCTGTCTGGCGCCAGGAGCTTGATCTCAGCCTTGATAGGTTATTCGCAATAACCAGGAATCAGGAAGTTCAGTTTAAAACAACCGGAATGGAGAAACGATGAGCACTCAACTTTTCAGCCTTGAAGGAAAGATCGCAGTTGTTACCGGAGGAACCTCCGGCATCGGGCGCGCCATGAGCCTCGGCCTCGCCGAAGCCGGCGCCGATGTCGTCGCGCCGGGCTTCCACTTGCAGCCGGACAATGAGAAGCATGTCGAGGAAACCGCCGCCGAGATCGAGAAGCGCGGCCGCAAAGCCCTGCGCATCTCAGCCGACGTTGGCAGCCGCGAATCGCTGGAACAGTTGCTGGCCGCCACGCTCAAGAGCTTCGGCAAAGTCGACATTCTCATCAACTGCGCCGGAATCATCAAGCGCACGCCCACGCTCACCGTCTCTGAAAAAGAGTGGAACAGCATTATCGATGTCAACCTCACGGGAACGCTGCGCGCCTGCCAGGTCTTCGGCAAGTCGATGCTGGATCGCGGCTATGGGCGCATCATCAACATCGCCTCGCTGAACAGCTTCGTCGCCCTCAGCGAAGTGGCCGCCTACGCAGCCAGCAAGGCAGGCGTAACCTCGCTCACCCGATCTCTGGCCGTGGAATGGTCGAAGAAGGGCGTTGCCGTGAACGCCATAGCTCCCGGCGTCTTCCGCACCGAGCTGAATGCAGACCTGCTCGACAGCACGCCGCGCGGCCAGGAATTGCTGATGCGGACACCGATGGGCCGCTTCGGCAAGACCGAGGAGCTCATTGGAGCCGCAATCTTTCTCGCCTCCGACGCCGCATCCTTTGTTACCGGACTGACTTTGGTGGTCGATGGCGGATTTCTGGCCAGCGGCGTCAACCAGTAACTCCGGCGTACCATAACATCGGTACACTAAGAACAAACTAAGATGAGGAATTGCTAATATGAATAGAAACATGAAGGTCGTGCTGATCGCAAGCGCAGCCTTGGCCATGTTAGGAGCAGCAACGTGTTTTGCAGGGCCAGAGGGCGCGCCGCCGGCCAAGGTAACTCCCGCAACCATGCCGCGCGTTGCCACAATCGATGAGCGCTTTCAGTCGTACAACATCGAGATGGTCGAGGTTACAGGGGGAAGATTCTGGAAGCCATATGCCGCACCCGCGGACGCGAGTCAGGCAACAGCCGGGCAGCAGCCTGACACGACGCAGTCCGACACGGACACATCTCGCTTTCAATACCGGCCGCCCATCGATCTGACCAATGCCCGTCTGCGCAAACTGGCAGCAGCCCTGGGGCCGGCCTATGTGCGCATCAGCGGCACCTGGGCAAATACTACCTACTTTCAGAATTCGGATGATCCGGCGCCGCCAACCCCGCCCAAAGGCTTCAACGGTGTACTTACCCGCCGGCAATGGAAGGGCGTGGTCGACTTCTCGCGCGCGGTGAATGCGAAGATTGTTACGTCGTTCGCCATCAGTGCGGGAACCCGCGATGCCGCCGGCGTGTGGACCCCTGACCTGGCGCAACAGTTAGTCGGTTACACCAAATCCATTGGCGGCAGTATTGCGGCAGCGGAATTCATGAACGAGCCGAACATTGCAATGAACGGCGGCGGCGCGCCGAAGGATTATGATGCGGCAGCCTTTGGCCGCGACATCGCCGTTTTTCATACCTTCGCAAGACAAGCTGATCCCGGAATGTTGATCCTCGGGCCCTGCGGCTCCGGAGAAGCTACTCCGGCTACGGTAGCATCCATGCCCGCGCTTCCAACTGCCGACTTGCTCACTGCCACCGGCCCGGTCTTCGATGCCTTCTCCTACCATTTCTACGGGGCGGTTTCCAGCCGGTGCGCGTCGTATGGCGCGAACGCAACAACCACTGCCGCGGCGGCGCTATCGGAGGAGTGGCTCGCGCGGGCAGGGCGCGACGAAGAATTTTACAGCAGTCTCCGTGATCGCTTTGAGCCCGGCAAACCTCTTTGGCTTACAGAGACGGCGCAGGCAGCATGCGGAGGAGACCGCTGGGCCTCCACCTTCCTGGATACCTTCCGCTATCTCAACCAGCTTGGTGCGCTGGCCAAACGCGGTGTCCAGACGAATATGCACAACACGCTCGACGCCAGCGACTATGCCCTGATCGACACCAGGACATACACACCGCGTCCCAACTACTGGTCAGCACTCATCTGGCGCAAGCTGATGGGAACTACCGTGCTCGACCCCGGCCCCTTGCCCGCTCCAACTTTACATCTCTATGCACATTGCCTGCGCAATCATCCCGGCGGCGTTGCATTGCTGGCGCTCAATACCGACAAGGCTAACGCGCAGACAATTGAGGTTCCCACGGCGGCAGAGCGCTACACTCTCACGGCCCGGGAGCTGACGGATAGAGTTGTTCTGTTGAACGGCAGCGAACTCAAGCTGGGCGCCGGCGATGCTCTTCCCGGCCTGGATGGAACGCCAACTCATGCAGGGAAAGTCGCTTTTCCGCCCGCCAGCATTACATTTCTTGCGTTTCCTAAAGCGCACAACGCAAGCTGCCAATAATAAGGTGGACGGTATTGATTCGCAGTAACCAACTTAGGTAGATTCAGGAGATCGTATGCCAGTAGCATCATGTGATATCGGACTCATCGGCCTCGCTGTCATGGGACAGAACCTTGTTCTCAACATGAACGACCACGGCTTTAAAGTTGCCGTCTTCAACCGCACCGTTTCCAAAGTGGACGACTTCCTCGCCAACGAAGCAAAGGGCGCCAAGGTCGTCGGAGCCCACTCCATCGAGGAGCTGACCGGCCTGCTCAAGCGGCCGCGACGCGTGATGCTGATGGTCAAAGCCGGGGACACCGTAGACCAGATGATCGAGCATGTGCTGCCGCATCTTGAGGCGGGAGACATTGTCATCGACGGCGGTAACTCATTGTTCACCGATTCTAACCGGCGCACTAAATATCTGGCCGAAAAAGGCATCCTCTTCATCGGCACCGGCGTCTCTGGCGGCGAGGAGGGCGCGCGCTTCGGTCCCTCGATCATGCCCGGAGGCAATCCTGCCGCATGGCCGCACGTGAAAGATATTTTTCAATCCATCGCAGCCAAGGTGGAAGATGGAACGCCCTGCTGCGATTGGGTGGGAGAAAACGGCGCCGGCCACTACGTAAAAATGGTGCACAACGGCATCGAGTACGGCGACATGCAGCTGATCTGCGAGGCCTACGACCTGCTGCAACGCGGCCTTGGACTCACCGCCGATGAGCTGCACGAGGTCTTCGTCGAGTGGAACAAAGGCGAGCTGGACAGTTATCTGATCGAGATTTCCAGCCATATCTTCGCCAAGAAGGACGAGGACGGCAAGCCGCTGGTGGATAAGATACTGGACACGGCCGGCCAGAAGGGCACGGGCAAGTGGACTGTCTTCAGCGCGCTCGATCTCGGCCAGCCTGTAACTCTGATCGGCGAATCGGTGTTTGCGCGCTGTTTGTCGGCGCTCAAGGAGGAACGCGTCGAAGCCGCGAAGATTCTTGAAGGGCCGCGGGCGAAGGCCGCCGTGGGCGACCGCGCCACGTTCATTGAAGATGTGCGTTGCGCGCTCTATTGCTCCAAGATCGTCTCCTACGCGCAGGGTTATATGCTGCTCAGGGCCGCGGCCAAAGAGAATGGCTGGAACCTGAATATGGGCGGCATCGCGCTGATGTGGCGGGGCGGATGCATCATTCGCAGCCGCTTCCTGGGCAAGATCAAGGAAGCTTTCGACAAGGAACCCGGCCTCGAGAATCTGTTGCTGGACAGCTTTTTCTACGGAGCGCTCAATCAGTACCAGGCTTCGTGGCGCAAGGCCCTGATTCGCGCGGTGGAGCTCGGCGTGCCCACACCGGCGTTCTCCACCGCGCTGGCGTTCTTCGACGGCTACCGGACCGAACGGCTGCCCGCCAATCTGCTGCAGGCGCAACGCGACTACTTCGGCGCGCACACTTACGAGCGCACCGACAAGCCGCGGGGCGAGTTCTTCCACACCAACTGGACAGGCCGTGGAGGCCGGGTTTCGTCCTCAACCTATAACGCTTAAGCCAGGCCAATTCGGAGATGGAAAGAGCCAAGATGCCCACGCCGCGGTTTTCCTTCACCAACAAGCTGAGCGCTTCGAACAAAATACCGCGGCAGATCAATCGTAACCTCATCTTCAACCAGATTCGCGCCAGGCAACCGGTCTCGCGCGCCGATTTGGCGCGCGTCTCGGGACTTCAGCGAAGTACTGTCTCGCTCATCGTCGAGGAGCTGCTCGCCGAACGATGGATCGTTGAGGGATCGTTGGGACGGCTTCCCCGTGGCCGGAGACCAACCTTCCTGAACCTGAACAGTCAGCGCGGGGTGCTTGCATTGGATATCCACCCCGCGCAGACCACGCTGGCCGTGACGGACCTGGGTGGAAATATCCTTGCGCAAAGCCTGATCGCGCTCCCTGCGAATCCTGAAAAGGTGATCGGCGCCATCGTGGATGCGATCCGAAAGATGATTGCCGGCCACAGAGACCGGTCTTTCGACGGCATCGGCATGAGTCTGCCGGGGCGCCTTGATCTTCAGCTCGATAAGTCCAACTTCGACAAGCCGATATTCGCGCCCAACATCAGCTGGCCCATCGGGCGCATCAAGTCTCGTGTGGAACAGGCCACCGGTTTGCCTGTCGTTGCGGATAACGTGGCCAACGCCTGCGCATTGTCTGAAATTTGGTTTGGCTTGAGCGACGGCATGCACGACCTGGTCGTCGTAAGCGTCTCTGAGGGACTGGGCACAGGCATCTTTGCCAACGGCAGAATCCTCCGCGGAGAAGGCGGCTTTGCCGGTGAATTCGGGCATGTGCAGGTGGACCCGGATGGATTGCCGTGCTCCTGCGGAAGCAGGGGATGCTGGGAGACTGTAGCCTCCAATCGCGCCGGAATGCGTTACTACACAGAGATCGCAGGCAAGCCTTCGCCGCCTTTTGAGTCACTTCTCAAGTTAGCCGAGGCGGGAGAAGCGGCGGCGAAAGAGGCGATCGATAGAATGTGCGTCGCGCTCGGCCGCGGCATGCAGATGATCGCGTCCGCCCTGGCGCCCAGCGAGATCGTCGTCGTGGGCGACATTACAACGCTGTGGAATTTTGCAGGCCCACGGATAGAGGCGGAGATGCGCCGCAATCCATCGCAAAGAGTTCCCACGCTGCGGCCCGCTCAGGAAGGCAACAAGGCGCGCTTGCGCAGCGCGGTCGCTCTGGTGATGAATGAGAATCTGCTGTGAGGACGGCGGCGTGAGGAGGTACGATTCTCAAGCTGTCCGCGAGTCGTTGCCGTGGTTCGCTCGTTGCGAGGCAAGACGGCTGACGGCATCGCCCTGCTTCACCATTTCCTGAACCGAAAAACCCTTTTCCGCAAGCGCCCCCGTAGGGCATGCCTGGACGCATTTGCCGCAGCCGGTGCAGTTTCTCGATTGCCCCCAATCGTCCATCAGGTCGCTGACGATCCGGGCATAAATGCCGCGCGAGGCAACCTCCCACACGTTCGCTCCTTCCAACTCCGCGCACACCCGCACGCAGCGCGTGCACAGGATGCAGCGATTGTGATCCAGAACGAAGCGGCTGTGGGTCATATCGACGGGCAGGCGGGGATTGTTGTAGGAGTAGCGCACGTGCGTGATGCCCAGGGAACGAGCCAGCGATTGAAGCTCGCAATGGCTGTTTGACACGCACGCCGAACAGATGTGGTTGCGTTCCACAAGCAGCAGTTCGACGGCCATCTGCCGGTAGAGAGTCAGTTTCGCCGAGGCGGTCTTGATCGACATCCCCTCCTGCATGGGCGTGGTGCAGGCCGGCAGCAACCGGTCGGTGCCGGCAAGCTCCACCATGCACACCCGGCAGGCGCCCACCGCGCTCAGGCCCTTCAAATAGCAAAGCGTCGGAATCTGCTTGCCGTTGGCGCGGGCCGCCTCCAGAATCGTCTGTCCTTCCTGGGCGGTCACCAGTTCCCCATCGATGCGGACTGAAATCGTTTTGTTGGTCAACGCGACGCTCCTTTCTCTCTCCATGGGTCTCAGGTTGCGCTGGCGGTGATTCTGAGATCGCAACGCAGGCAGCGGCGGCATTCCTCCAGCGCCTCTTGCGGATCGAGGCCGGGGATCACCTCCTGCTCCGAGCGGACGCGAACCGCCGCGGCCACGGCACGGGCCGAGTGACGGCGGCTGAGGCTCGGCTCTCCCGGCGCCTGTTGGCTGTATTCAAACTCGGGAAAGAGCCGCTCCCAGCGGCCTTCGCCCATCAGGCGCTCGTCGATCTTCCGCGCCGCCTGCTTGCCGCCGCCCATGGCGTTGGACACGTAGGATGCGCCGGTAATCACGTCTCCAGCCGCATAGAAGCCGGGGCGGCTGGTCTCGAAGGAGGAGCGATCCACGACGATCATACCTTCCTCCTTGAGCGCCAGGCCGGAGGCGCGGCAGAAGTCCCGATCGAAGGTCTCCCCCACCGCGAGAATCACGCCGTCGCATTCGAAGCGCTGCACCTCGTCGGTAAGAATCGGCCTTCTGCGGCCGGATTTGTCGTATTCGCCCAGCCGCGTCTTGACCACCTCGATGGCCCTCACATTTCCCTCTCCATCGCCCAGGATGCGGTGCGGCGCGGCCAGAAAGACGAACCGCACGCCTTCCTCCTCGGCCGCCTGGATCTCCTCGTCGATGGCCGGCATGTCATTGCGCTCGCGGCGGTAAAGAAGAGTGACCTCGGCGCCCATGCGAAGCACGGTCCGCGCCGAATCGACCGCCGTGTCGTCGCCGCCAATCACCACTACCTTGGAGCCCGGAACCACCTTCTCCTGCTTGGCCACCAACTCCAGAAACGGCAGGGCGGGATAGACGCCCTTCAACTCCGTCCCGGGAAGATAGAGCCAGGATTTCTTCCGCGTTCCGATGGACAGGAAGACCGCATCGAACTGGGTCGCCAGTTGGTTCAACGGAAGGTCGAACCCTACCCTGCTGTTGAAGACCATCTTCACGCCCACGCCCTCGATGAGGTCCAGCTCGCGGCGCAGCACCGATTTTGGCAGCCGGTACTCGGGAATGGCGAAACGAAGCATCCCGCCTGCCTCGCCATGCTCTTCGAAGATGGTGACGTCATGGCCCAGCATGGCCAGATAGAATGCCGCCGTCAGGCCGGTCGGACCAGAGCCGGCCACGGCCACCTTGCGGCCCGTCGGTTTGAGTTTTCGCGCCACGATCCGTTGCAGCATCGGTGCAAAGAGATCGGATTGGTAGACCGCGTCGGCGATAAAGCGGTGCACCTCGCGCATGTTCACCGCTTCATCGAAGGATTGCCTGCGGCAGCGACTGTCGCAGGGATGTTGGCACACCCTCCCCGTGGATGCCGGCAACGGATTGTCCAGAACCACGGACTCGAAAGCATCTTCCAGCCGGCCCTCCTGGTAAAGTTCCAGGAAGCGCGGGATGTTCATGCGCAACGGACAACGGCTTTCGCAGGGGGATACGGCCAGTTCCTGGCACACACCGGCGCGACAGTGCTTGGCCACAATGTGGTCTTCATACTCCTTGCGGAAGTGCCGCATGGTGGTGAGCACGGCATTGGGCGCCGCCTGCCCCAGTCCGCAAAGGGAACATTCGCGGATCATTCGCGCCAACTCATCCAAAAGGATCAGATGCTGCGAGTTCCCGTTGCCCTGGGTGATCGCGTTGAGGATACGCAGCGCCTTGTCCAGCCCCACCCTGCACGGCACGCACTTGCCGCAGGACTCCGAATGCGTGAACTCGATAAAGTAGCGGGCCACATCGACCATGCAATTGTCTTCATCCATCACCACCATGCCGCCCGAACCCATGATGGAGCCGATCTGCGCCAGGCTCTCGTAATCCACGGGCGTATCGAGCATCTCCACGGGAATGCAACCGCCGGAGGGTCCGCCTGTCTGGACGGCCTTGACGCGGTGGCCGGCGGCCACTCCTTCTCCGATGTCATAGATGAAGCTCTTCAGCGGCGTGCCCAGCGGCATCTCCACCAGCCCCGTGTTCTGGATCTTGCCCACCAGCGAAAACACCTTGGTGCCAGGGCTCTTCACGCTGCCCGTCTCGGTAAACCATGCGGGACCGCGGGTCACGATGGGCGCAATGTTGCACCAGGTCTCGACGTTGTTGATGTTGGTCGGTTTACCCCACACGCCTTTTTGCGCGGGAAACGGCGGACGGGGATGCGGCCTGCCCGCATGGCCCTCAAGGGAAGCGATCATGGCCGTCTCCTCGCCGCAAACAAAGGCCCCCGCGCCCTGCACCAGTTCGATGTTGAAGTTGAATCCGCGGTCCAGGATGTTAACGCCCAGCAGTCCGTACGCCCGCGCCTGCTCGATGGCCCGATTCAGCCGGCGCACCGCCAGAGTATAATCGGCGCGCACATACACAATGCCTTCGGTCGCGCCCGTCACGTAGCCACCGATAATCATGCCCTCCAACAGGGAATGCGGATCGCCCTCAATCTCGTTGCGGTTCATATAGGCGCCGGGATCGCCCTCGTCGGCGTTGCAGATGATGTACTTGGTATCCGCCTTGGCCTTGGCCAGAAAATCCCACTTGTTGCCGGTCAGGAAGCCGGCGCCGCCCCGTCCGCGCAGGCGCGATGCCTTGATCTGCTCGATCACCCCATCCGGACGCCCGTCGATCAGTACTTTATAAAGCGCCTGATACCCGCCAACAGCAATGTATTCCTCGATGTCTTCAGGATTGATCAGCCCGCAATTCCGCAAGACAATCTTCTTTTGTCCTTTGAAGAAGGGGATCGCGTTCCACGGCGCGATCTCCGGATAGCCCTGGCCGTATTTCACATGCGCGGTAATGTGATCCCATTCCTCGATCTTGCAGTACAGCAGATCGGCCGGCATGCCCTGCGTGGAAAGGCCCTCTAGAATGCGTACGGCATCGTTGGTCTGTACGCGATGCAACATCACCAGCGGATGCCCTGGAAGCCGGATGCTCACCAGCGGTTCCTGAAAGCAGGAACCAAAGCAACCCACGCCGGTGAGCAGCACATCCAGCCCGCTGCGTTGGATCGCCTCATTCAAGGCGTGATACACCTCTTCGGCGCCGTTGCCGCGGCCGCAGGTTCCCATCCCCACTGTCAGGCGCGGAATAGGCGGCTTCAATTTGGCAAGCCCGGACTCCCGTACCGCGTTGAATCCGCCAATATCCAGAATTCGCGGCATTATTTCCTCCCCTGTTTCAACGCCTTCACTTCCCGCTGCAGCGTGCGCTCGTTCACATGGCTGAGGATGTGGTGGTTTACCTCGACCACCGGCGCCAGCGCGCACTGGCCAAAGCAGGCAACCGTGCAAATCGTGAACTTCCGGTCGGGCGTGGTAAGCGTCAGCTTATCGGCCTCGTTGGTTTCGTTCAGATCCTGTCCGCCCAGTCCGAGATCCAGGCACAGCTTCTCCAACAGATCGCGGGAGCCGCGGGTGTGGCAGGCTGTCCCGCGGCAGACGCAGATCGCGTTGTCGCCTTGCGGATCGAGATTGAAAAGCGCATAAAACGTCGCGACGCTGTAAATCCTTGCCGGGGGGACCCCGGTCTTGTCCGCGATGTAGCGCAACGATTCCGCTGAAAGGAACTGATGCGCATTGGCGGATTGCACCGCTTCCAGAATTCCCAGCAGCGCTCCGGGACGGTTCTCGTGCTCCGCTATCGTCTGGTCGATCAGCAGTTTCTCATTCGCGCTCAGGACCTCATGGACGACACTCTGCATGATTCCTCCCTTCTATGCCCGAACGGGTCGCAGTCCGGCGTGGTCCTCGCTGAATCGAGAGAACCATAGGAGGCGAACCGCCTTACTTCTGGACCATATCCCGGGAGAGAAAATAGAAAGGAAAAAAGCATTCGCCGAGGGCGCATCGCAACTCGGTGAAAACGAACGCTGCGCCATCGAGTTCAGCGCCATCCGCACAGAGCTCTCCCCAAAGAGTGTCCGTGGGAACATTGAACTCCCGAGGAATCTTTCGGATGTGCCTCAGATCACAGCTCGTTGTGATAATCGGGCTTATCCATAACAAAATGGACCAAATAGCATCGTGTTGAGGTCGAAAGGCAACAACCATAACTAGAATGGTGGATTCACCAGCCTATATGTTCTCTAGATCGTGTTTGAAAAAATGGGTTACCATATGCCGGCTGCAATCCCTCAGGGGCTGAAGTGTCTGCGTGAGAACTAGTTTTGCTGGCCATATATTGGGATCAAACGAGGCTCGAAGCCCAATATATTGTGGTCAGACAAGTCGAAAATCGGGTTCACACGCAGACACTGAAGCCCATTGATTTACAGCCCTTTTCGGCACGGCACCCGACCCCGACCCAGAGGGTACCCCGGTGCCCCGGTGCCCCGGTCCCCGGTCGTGCCCTGACACAAAGCAGGTTTATGAAACACGTTCTAGATATTCCTTCGTGAAAACATCCTGATCTGCTCCAGAGCGATCGATCGCGCGAATCACTCAGCAACCGCGCCCCGCAACGCAAACCAGTAGTATCGCCGCCAGCAAAACATGCAACGAACCGGCCGCAGAGCAAACATGCTCAGCAGGCCATCGATCGAGCGCGCTTCGGCCGGCTTGAATTTGACTGAATTGCAGCAAGGGCACTCCCGCCGCATCCAAAGCAGTCGCGGTAACCAATTCGGCCTCTGCCGGCTTGCTGCGCGCATCCTGGTCACTCTTCAATATCCGCGTAAGCTACGCGTTAAAAAACGTTTACCTCTTCAGGACTCGAGTTGGAGTCCAGCCATGAGAGCAAGCAACGAATACTTCCCGTCGCCAGCGCAATGCAGGAATCAGCGGCTCCGTAATACAGGTTGATGGTATCTCCGTCCGCGCCGATCGTCTGCCCGCAGGGAAACACTATGTCTTTCACGTCTCCGCCGCGCTCATAGGGAGCTTCGGGGCCGAAGATCCAGGAATCTCCGCGCTGCAGGCAGATTTCCGGGTTCTCCAGGTCGAACAGCGCCAGGCCCAGCCGATAGATGCTTCCCGATGTTGTTTGCCGCACACCGTGGTAGATCATCAGCCAACCTTTTTCCGTCTCGATCGGAGGGGAGCATAGACCGATCTTGTTCGCATCCCACCATCCGCCGCGCCGCGCCGCGAGGATGATCTTGTGGGTTCCCCAATGCCGCAGGTCGGGCGAGTAGGAGATCCACATATGCGCGCCCAGCGACGTCATGGGACGATGAATCAGAGCCCAGTATTCCCCGATCTTGCGCGGCAGTAAGGCCGCGTCCTTGTCCTCCGGAGACATGATCACGCCGTATCGCTTAAAGCTCTTGAAGTCACTGGTCGTGGCCAGGGAAACTCCCGGACCGCCGCGCGCGAAAGAGGTATACGCCACCGCAAATTGTTTCAGCTCCGGAACGTAGGTAATGCGCGGATCCTCAATGCCCCAGATTTCCTCCGGATAATTGATCGGATCTGCCGGCAGCGTCGGTTTGGCATCGATGCGCCATCCATCGATTCCATTTGCGGAGCGTGCCGCGCAAAGATGCGATAGCCCGCGCCGGTCTTCCACCCGGCACAGGAGCAAAGTATCTCCGTCGGCCAGCTTCGCCACTCCCGCATTGAAAACGCTATTGATTGGATAGGGCCAGTTGTCCTGGGTGAGGATTGGGTTGCCGGCATAGCGGGTGAAGAGTGGAAGCCCTGAATGCGTTTCCACATGGAGTTGCTCCGGGGCAACGGAATCTGTCGATTCCACGGGATTCGCCTTGTTGGGGTGGTCGCGCGGCGAAGCAACCTGCTCCGGGGCGTTAGGATCTTTCAATGCAATAGGGGGAACAGTCGTTGTCAAGAGAAGTTACTCATTTCCAGGTTTTGTTCATGTGCGTTTGTCGCTTTGGCCTCATGCATTTCGAGCAGAGCCATCAGGAACGAAAGCGTTGATTCCGCTCCCTGGTTCTCATTCACGCGGTCGGGATGAAGCCCGTCTCTGCATCCGCCTGTGGCCGCATCGTAAAGCGGCACCTGCAGATCGTTCTTGCCCAGAAACCACCGGAAGGCACACCGGGCTTCCTCAAGCCATCGGCTTTCTTCCGTAAGCCTGTATACCTCGAGGCAAGCGGAGACCGTAGCGCAAGCCTCCACCGGCTGTTGATCGAAGCGCGCCTTCTCCCCGCCCTCTGCGAAGAATCCGCTGGAGCCGATGGGCACGAAGATTTCCTCATCGCCCCGGTGCTGAGAGGCCGCCAGCCATTTCAGCGACTGCATACCCGCTTCAATCATGCGGCTGTTATCGCTGCGCCATCCCGCCAGAATGAGCGCCTGCGACAACCTGGCGTTGGAGTAGGAAAGGCTCTTCTCGAACCACTGCCAGGTCTCGGACTGAGTGCGTTCATAGATATCGAGGAGCCGGTTGGCAAGCGTATTGCGAGCGCCCTGTATGGCTCTGTCTCCTGGAAACCAGTCCAGATAGGCTTGCATGCCCAGGATGCAATACGCCCATGCGCGCGGACTGGTGAACGTGAGTGTCGCGGGAACTGCAGCTTCAAAGAGCCTGCCGGCCGCTCCTCTCAAGCCTGCATCCTGTGAGTGGCCAAGCACCGTTCCCAGGGCCCACAGGGCGCGGCCATGACTGTCATCCGACCCAACATCTTCCTGCCACTTGCGGTCGTAGCCGAGAAAGTTTCTGAACCTCCCCGTATCGGCGTGGAAGGCAAGCCAAAGGAAGGCCAGGTAGCGATGGGAGAGGTTTGGATACTCCAGTCCGCCCGCATGCGCCGGGTACTCATCCAGAAGAGTCGACACAATGAGCGCGCGCGCGTTGTCATCGGTCGTATAGCCCTCGCGAGAATTGGGCACCGAGAAGATTGCATGCTGCAACATGCCCGTATCGTCGGTCAATCTCAACATGTGAGAGGAATTCAACTCGGGCAGGCTATTGGCTGCATTCCCCGCCATATCGCCGTGCTGGGCGGCTCTCGGGTGCAGCGTGCGTTCGAAGCGCGCGCGCTGAAAACTCGCCATATACGCCCGCGCCGTCTTGGGCCACGTTGTTGCACGCGAATAGAGATAGGCCCGCTTGCGCATGGCGTGGCGCTCCGCATCGTTTTCCATCAAGTGAACAACGGCATCCGCAATCGCTTCGGGATTCTCGAACGGTACGATCACGCCTCTCTTTTCCGCCAACAGTTCCTTGGCGTGCCAGTAGGGCGTGGAGATGATCGCTTTCCCCGCGCCCACGGCAATGGCCAGCGTTCCTGAAACGACCTGCGCCTCCTGCTGATAGGGCGTGATGTAGATATCGGCTGCTCCTACGTGTTCGATCAGTTCCTCGGCGCTAACAAAGCGATTGTTGAAGATCAGGTGATCGGAAACGCCAAGTTCTTTTGCCAATGCCAGCAATTGTTCGCGGTAACGCTCGCCCTCGCGCCGCCGGATGTGAGGGTGCGTCACTCCGGAGACGATATACACCACGTCCGGATGCCGTTCCAGAATCGCAGGCAGCGCTCGAATCACGTTCTCAATCCCCTTGTTCGGAGAAAGCAAGCCGAAGGTAAGCAATACGGACTTCCCTTCCGTGCCGAACAGGTCTTTGAAATAGTTCGGGTCGGTGAAGGGAATATCCGGCACGCCGTGCGGAATGACGTCGATTTTTCCGCCATCCACTGCATACACTTCGCGCAGAAAGTTGGCCGCTTGCTCGCTCATGACCACGAGCCGGTCTGAAAGCCGCGCTACCTCATCGAGAACGGCACGCTGATCCGGGTTCGGGTCCCGCAGAACGGTATGCAGCGTGGTCACTACCGGCATCTTCAATTTGCGCAACAGCGTCAAAATGTGGCCACCCGCGATGCCGCCATAGATGCCATATTCATGCTGCATGCAGACAAGATCGTTGCCATTGAAGTTGAGGAAATCGGCGGCTCGCTCGTAGGAGGCGATGTCCTCCTGCGAAAGCTCCAGGCGCACCGGCTCAGGATACTGATAGCTCGACTCCGGATCGTTGACCGGAATGGCAAAGATGCGTTCCCAGCCATATTCGGCTGCAAGTGCGGTACACAGGTCGGTTGTGAATGTGGCGATTCCGCACTGACGCGGCAGATAGTTCCCCACAAATGCAATGCGCGTGGGCAAGGGCAGGCTCCAGTTATTCGATGCAACCGGCGAAGCCGCAACTGAAGGAAGGCCCTCAGGCAGCTCGTCAAAATGGATTAATTCGGCGAATGACATGTTGTCCTGCTTTCGCTCGTATCGATGCTACAAAATCTTGCCTTTGTGCGATTGCCCTGAGGAGTGCGTGGCGCGTGCCTGACAGACTGTCTCACGCACTAGGAAGCAATAGCCCTATGGTGCATGGATTGGGTCGTTCTGTTATTTACCTGAACGGCGCTCTTCTGAAGAGAAGCCTGGAGAGCTGAAGGCGAGAAAGAAAATAGCAGGACTGCTCACTCAAGCATACGCTCTAATGAGCCCGCGTGCCGCCTGCACCATCATCTGAAGACTCGCCAGGTAATTCGACTTGTTACACCACGGCAAGCGCAGCTCTGGCCAATTCAAGAAGGCTTTCCCAATCAGCCCACACCTCTCCAGATAACAATATGGCCCCCTGACCGAAATTCCTGAGCAGTATTGACCGCGCAGAAAGATCGCTCTGGCCGTAGGCTACAGCATTTACACAAGATCAATATCAAGCACCCCCCCCCCGGCGTAGGTGGTGGGTTAGTTTGAAGGGTACGGGCTTTAGCCCGTACGTAAACTCAGCTAAATCAACTGGCTTTAGCCACTGAGGGATGCTTTTCGGGCTTTTAGTTTGGCTCTTGCCCTTATTCCGCTTCCCGTTTAACCACGGCAATAAGAGGAGCAGAAGATGTTTTTCCCCCTCTTTCAATCGCGGCGTCGAGCTCTTTACGGAATCCGGCGGCCACCTGCCGCTTGAACTCCTCGCTGAACAAACCCTTGCGAATGAGGTACTTCTCCATGTTCAGCAAGGGGTCGTCGGCCTGCCAGCGTTGGCATTCGATGAGCGTGGGCCCGTCGCCCTTGCGAGCGTGGGCGATGGCCTCGGAGGCTACACGATAAACGGCGACGGCGTCGTTGCCCTCCACGGTGATGGTGGGGAAGCTATAGGCTTTTGTTTTCATCAGGATACGCCTGGTTTTGGTATGCGGATCGGGACTCGCCGGCTGGGCCGGCAGGGTGCTCCGGAAGACGAAGAGGATGGGGAGGGCGTGGACGCCGGCAAACTTCAATGCTTCCTCCCAGGAGCTGTGAGAGGTGCATTCCCGGCTGCAGAAGGCTACGGCTATCTTGTTGTTTTTCCTGGTCTTATTGGCGAGTGCAGCGCCGGTGGCGATGTGGAGTTGGGCGGCGATGGTGGTGGAAGGGCTGATTGCGCTGAAGAGGCGCGCGAACAGCTTTTCGAGCGGCAAGCCCTTGATAAAGAGTGGGATGAGGTCGCTGGGGAAGGCGCTGACGGTGTCTTCCGGGAGCAGGTCGATGGCCACGCCGGCGGCGGCTGCCTCCTGGCCTAAGGCGGTGTAGCCGTTGCCGGTGAACTTGCTCTGCTTGAGGAGGATGCGGATGCGCTCCTCAATCATGCGGCACTTGAGCATGGTGGAGTAGAGGGCCAGCAGCTTCCGGTTGGAGATGAGCGGGAAACCGTTATTGGCGCCTGGTGTTTGCTCTTTGCTTTTGGTCTTCATCGACGGAGGGATTTCACCGGTTTCTGCGATTGTATATGGAAACCAAAAAATCATGACTTGCAGGTCGCGGGTTTGGCGCAAAATGAGGAGCTTCAGGTCGGCGGAAAACACGAAAAATACGGGTCAGAGATGGGGGATCGAGGGAATTATGTACATTTTTCTTGTACATAACTGGCGGTTTTGGAGTCGGGCAGCGTCCTGTCGAGGGGCGGGGGGCGGCATGGTTGGCGGGACATCCCAGGTCTCAAAATCGAGATCTGGGATGTCCGGTTTGATCATCCGCCGCGACCATAGCTACTCGCCTATTCGTGGAACAGGTGAAGGGGCTTCTGCTTCTTGGCTTTTGATTTTTTAGGGGCTGTCGGGATTTCCAATGCGCCACCGGCCTTGAGTTCTGCTTCAGAGATCAACGGGCCGGCGCAGATTCTTTCGAGCAGGTCGGCTTGCTTTGGCTCAAGTTCGACCAGGAGACCCAGAACGTTCAGGACGTTCAGGAGTTCCGTGGTGTATTCCGGCAGCCAATGATCCGGTTGGATATCTCCAAGCGGTGAGGGTGGGCGACGATCCCCTATGATCGGCCTTTCGCGGTTTTTCTTGCGGTAGCTGAACCACTGAAGAAGAACCTGTTTGCCGGAGACTTCATATTTCCAGACGGCTGGCGAGACGCGATCAATGAAACCGTGGCCTACCAAGAGCCTTTGCTTCCCAGCGTCATAGCCGAGTGTGTCGGGCATGTCTTCATTTTTGTCTGAGATTGCGCCCTCTTTGGGGATGGTGGGTGAGCTTCCCGCGGGGAGACGCGGCGGACCTATTGACCGACCTTGGCCCGGGTTGGTCATGCGCTCCCCGAAGGTATGAAGCCAGATGACTCTGCGGCCAAGCTCCGCGGCTTCCGCGAAGAGCTCGGGGGCGGCGGTAAATGGAATCCTGAGTCCTGGTGTAGAAAGATCGTTCTGGAACTTCGCAGTGTAGGCGGGATGGGCGGCAACGGCGGCGATATAGGCGATGAGGTCTTCCGGGCTGGCGCTGGCCTTGTACTTTTGGATTAGAAAAGGAAACAAGTGCGGCGGCAGATTAGGCTGCTTGGCAGTGTCGTCGCGCCAGAGCGGGAATGCGCGACCGCCTCGGCCAGCGTAATGGTGAAGATCAGGAACAAGCGCAGTGAAACTTAATGCAGGTCCATTCGATGGAGAACGATCGCTAGGTGCCGTAAGAAATATTTGACATTCCGAGCGCGATACCCAAAGCTCAGGATTTGGTTGATTGATGACGCGCGTATCGGGAATGATGAACTGGCGGTCAAAGGAACGAAAGCCATAATAAATCGGCGACGTGTGGCTCTTTTTGGGGCTTTCATCTGCAACGGAGTTTTTCTGAGCAGGAAAGCCGTGAAGCGGCGTCGGTACTATCTTTGCGCTGTGCTTGTCTCCCAACTCTCCGCCGCGAAGGTGAGGGTGAAATAACTTCTCTTTCTCGGTAGCTGGCGCTTCCAAGAGCTTCTTCCATCGTTTTTCGAGGGAATCGGCGTCGGGTGCGATGATCCAGGTTCTTCCGGGCATGACGCCGGAACCGTTGTATACGAAGAGGTCTTCAAGTGCGGGGAAGGTAGACCAAGCTCCCTGTGACTCGGGCAGGAACGGCGCGCGCCATTCTGTCGGGCAATCAGTCCACCCGGCGTCTTTGATCTGAATGCTATGAAGCGCGGCAAACTTTTCTTCCCGCTTTCCCGCCTGTAGTGCACGAAAGCGGACGGTTGCAGGCGTCTCCATATTTGTCTTCTTCGACCGAGAGGCCATGACTATGCAGACGGGCTGCTGCATAGCTTGAAAGATTCGGGTGTTGACTTCCGGCTGGTGTCCCTCCGGCGAGCAGTCGATGACCCAAATATCGTCGCAGGTGCGGCGAAGATAGTCGCGCATTTTTTGAAAGCCAGGACCGCCAAGAAAACCCGCAACGGTGATGAAACAGACGATGCCTGTGTTTTGTTCATGGCTGTGGTCGAAGACCTTCCAGGTGGCCCAGCGCCAGAAGTAGATATACAGATTGCGCAGGTGTTTGCTGTGCGCGCTTACTCCCCATTCGGAGGGCGGCATCCATGCTTCAAGAGGGGCGGGCTGCTGTGCGTTGGGGTTGGCGTTCTCGACCCAGCCTCCCCGGCCTTTCGCCTTTTCCTTATAGGGGGGATTGCCGATGACGACGGTGATTGACTCTTCACGCTTGATCTTGTTCGCGTCCTTGCGAGATTTTCCGAGGGCGGCAAGGACGCCCGGAATCCATTCCGCATCGTCGTACGGATTGCCCAGTGTGTCCGTCACGAACATCCGCAGAGGGCTGTTGGATACGGAATCGGTGAGGTCGACCACCTCCGCCAGAATACGGAGCTGCGCCACGGCAAAGGGTCCAAGTTGAATTTCGAATGCGATCAAACGCTTGAGCGCTTCATGGATAGCTCCCTTGACAGCCCCTGGTCCTTCGTCATCGTGAACTCTTTGTGCTATTTGACGAAGAACTCCAAGCATGAAGGTGCCTGTGCCTACAGCGGGGTCGGCCAGCGTGACTGAGGGAGCAGCGAGACCGGCGTGGAGGCCGAATCTGTCAGTACGGAGCGTCTCGTCTACCAGCGCGACCATAGCGCCGACCACTTCCGGCGGAGTATAGTACGAGCCGGTTTGCTTGCGCAGATCGTTGTCGTAGATGGCAAGAAACTCTTCGTAGAAATACAACCATGCGTCCGGTTTGCCCTTGCTGATCTTGTTCCAATCGACTGCATCGAGGACCCTAGTTAACGTTCCGAGCGAGGTTTTTAGCGTTTCTTGATTTTCTGCGTTATCCGTGAGCAGACGCAGCGCAGCTCCAATTAAGGAACTGGTATGTGTGAGCTCCGATGCAGCCTGTTGGAGCCCTTTGCCGAGAGAAATTCCTTTCGCCCGCGCCATCAGCATCCCGAATGTGACGGCTTGCGCATAGCCGTCAGCGAAGCGCTCGTTCGTTGCGTCGGGGAAGAGCAACTTTCGCCAGTCCATGGCAAGTGAGGTAAGGGCTTCGCTTTTGAGGTCAAGTTGCTCAGTGACTTCATCGCGCAGAAGGCGGCAGAGATGCGCAGTTGTATGTGCCAGTTCCTTTGCGCTATGCGGCTGAATCGGTTCCCAGCGCAGGAAACCCTCGAAGAGTCCCAGCAAGCCTGGCGGCGGGGCAAGCTTGGCTCCGGATGACTCGACGTCGCCGTCCAGATGGAGTACCTCCCCGACAAGCTTTCCGTCCTGCCAGCGGCTGAATCCATTGCCGTCTGAATAAATCAGGTTGGGGAGCGAGCGCAGTCTTTCCCACTGTTCCTTATCGTGTGGGTCTTTGAACTTCCTAGGGTCTGAACCTTTTCCGGGGGCCTTGAGCTCGATGAAGCCTACGAGTGCCTTTTGGACTGTAACAGCATAGTCCGGCCTTGTCTTCAGGTGGCTGACCGAGGATTCCCCTACAGCTACCACGCTGCCCACCGGGAAGCCTGAGAGAGTTGCGGCGTCCAAGAGCAGTTGCTCGAATGGGCTGCGAATCTGGTCTTCGGGCTGGCCTGTTGCCGCTGGATTTGACAGCTTTGCCTTGGTTGTTTTGCCGAAGTTTGCGATTGCCCTCTCTATTGTCAGATTCATAGGTTCGAGGCTCTGAGACTTCCTGATCTAGACCTCTTTAAGTCCTGAATCTAACAGAGTTTGCCATGGTTCATGGCTTTTAAGGGAATAGCTCCCCGATTTGTGTACCTCGGGGGTTAAGGTCCTTTCACTTCGGGCCGGAACGTGGATTTGAGCGCGGCTGACGCCGCGCTGATTGATTTTCAAAAAATGGGCGTGTGGGCGTGTGTGTCAGGGCTAAAGCCCTGACACACCAGCCCTGACCTACCAGCCGCTCCCTTTCGAGGGGGACGAGGGCGGTTCCATGGGGTGGGATTCAAAGGGGTAAAAGTGAGGGTGCGGACGGGGACGGTGGGGCCTGAAAGTGACTATAATCACATTTGAGAAGGAAAAGCGCCGCTTTCCATAAATCTATAAGGAAAGAGCGACGCTTTGTTAGAGTTCTTCGGAAGGGAATCCCTACCCATGGCGACCAGCGACCTTGTACAAGGTCAAGAACAGGGCGCAATCGGCACGCGCAAACGCGTAATCAACGACTTCAGCATCAACGTGGCAACGGTGAACGGGTCGGGCTCGCAATCGGCCAACAGCGTGCTGCTCAAGAGCATCTTCGGCATGGGCGTTCCGGTGAGCGGGAAGAACCTGTTCCCGTCCAACATTGCCGGACTTCCCACCTGGTACACGATCCGGGCCAGCAAAGATGGGTACGTGGCGCGCAAGCGGGATGCCGACGTTCTGGTGGCGCTGAATCCCGACACGGCGCGGGAGGATACGCTGGCGTTGCCGGCCGGCGGCGTGGCCATCTATGAGGAGAGCCTGAACCTGAAGCAGTACCGCGACGACGTGGTTTTCTACCCGGTGCCGCTGGACAAGATTACGGCGGCAATTTGCCCCGAGGCCAAACTGCGCAAACTGGTAAAGAACATGGTCTACGTGGGCGTGGTTGCGCATTTGCTCTCCATCGACCTGGAGGTGGTGGAGAACGGGCTGCGCAAGCAGTTTGCCAAAAAGCAAAAGGTCTTCGATCTGAACTTCGGCGCGGTAAAGGCGGGGCGCGACTATGCGGTGGAGAAGCTGACCAAGCAGGACCCGTACTTTATCGAGAGGATGGACCGGACGGCGGGCACCATCATCATCGACGGCAACGCGGCGGCGGGGATGGGCGCGGTGTTTGCCGGGGTGACGGTGGTGGCGTGGTATCCGATTACGCCGTCTACGTCGCTGGTGGAGGCGACGACCGACCTGCTGAAGAAGTTTCGCGTGACGCCGGAGGGCAAGGCGACCTTTGCCGTGGTGCAGGCCGAGGACGAGCTGGCGGCCCTTGGAATGGTGCTGGGCGCGGGCTGGGCGGGAGCGCGGGCCATGACCTCGACCTCGGGGCCGGGCATCTCGCTGATGGCGGAGTTTGCGGGGCTGGGCTACTACGCCGAGATTCCCGGCGTGATCTTCGACATCCAGCGGACCGGGCCGTCGACGGGCATGCCGACGCGGACCTCGCAGGCCGATCTGCTCAGCGTGGCCTTTCTTTCCCACGGCGATACCAAACATATTGTGCTCCTGCCGGGAAATGTGAAGGAGTGTTTCGAGCTGGGGTACGCGGCCTTCGACCTGGCGGAGCGCTTGCAGACCCCGGTTTTTGTACTCAGCGATCTTGATCTGGGCATGAACAACTGGATGTCGGAGCCGTTCGACTATCCCGCCAAGCCGCTGGACCGCGGCAAGGTGCTGACGGCGGAGGACCTGAAACGGCTGGGCAGCTTCGCCCGCTATCGCGACGTGGACGGCGACGCCATCGGCTGGCGGACGCTGCCCGGAACGCGCCACCCCAAGGCGGCTTATTTTACGCGCGGCTCGGGTCACAACGACGCGGCCGGCTACACCGAAAGGCCGGACGAATACGTTGCGGTGATGGAGCGGCTGGCGCGGAAGTTCGAGAACGCGCGCAAGCTGGCGCCGGGGCCGGTGACGGTGAAGGACGGAACGTCGAAGATCGGCTTTCTGGCTTTCGGCAGCACCGACTTTGCCCTGCGCGAGAGCCTGGACCAGATCGACAGGGAATATGCGCGCAAGGTGGACTACATGCGCATCCGGACCTATCCCTTTGCGCACGAGATTCACGACTTTGTGGCCTCGCACGAGCGGGTTTACGTGGTGGAGCAGAACCGCGACGCGCAGTTGGCCAGCCTGCTCAAGCTCGACCTTCCCGCCGGCCAGGTAGTCAAGCTGCGCAGCATTCTGCACTACAACGGATTGCCTCTCGACGCTCGCACCGTCACTGAAGAGTTTGCCACCAAGGAGGGCCTCTGATGGCCACCGCTACCCCAACGCCCAAAGTGAATCACATCGGCCTTCCGGTAATTGACTACCGCGGCGGCAAGACCACGCTCTGCGCCGGCTGCGGCCACAACTCCATCTCCGAGCGCATCATCGACGCCATGTGGGAGATGGGCGTGGAGCCGGAGCGGGTGATGAAGATGAGCGGTATCGGCTGCTCGTCGAAGAGCCCGGCCTACTTCATGAGCCGTTCGTTCGCCTTCAACAGCGTCCACGGGCGCATGCCGTCGGTTTCCACCGGGGCCATCCTGGCCAATCACACCATGACTACTATCGGCGTCTCCGGCGACGGCGACACAGCTTCCATCGGCATGGGCCAGTTCGTGCACCTGTTGCGGCGCAACCTGCCCATGATCTACATCATCGAGAACAATGGCGTCTACGGGCTGACCAAGGGGCAGTTCTCGGCCACCGCCGACCTCGGCTCGCGCCTCAAGACCGGCGTCATCAACGATCTGCCCGCCATCGACACCTGCGCCCTGGCCATCCAGTCGGGCGCCACCTTTGTGGGCCGCTCCTTCTCCGGCGACAAAAAGCAGTTGCTGCAAATGCTCAAGGCGGCCATCGCTCACAAGGGCACGGTCATGCTGGACGTGATTAGCCCCTGCGTGACCTTCAACGACCACGAGGGATCGACCAAGAGCTACAAATTCATGCAGGACAACGACGAGCCCATCAACGAAATCGATTTCGTAGCCAGCTTCGACGACATCGAAGTCGATTACAGCTCCGGCGAGATCTACGAAGTGGAGATGCACGACGGCTCCAACCTGCGCCTGCGCAAGCTGCACGAGGACTACGACCCCACCGACAAGGCCAACGCGGTGCGCACCCTGATGGAGGCGCACGATAACGACGAAATCCTCACCGGCGTCTTCTACATCAACACCGAGAAGCCCACCTTCATCGACCTGCTGAACGTGGTAGACGAGCCGCTGGCCACGCTGCCGGAGACGCTGACGCGCCCCCCAAAGTCCGCCCTGGACGGCCTGATGGCCAGCTTGCAGTAACTGATCTGCGCGAGTCGCCTGCGTAGAATAGACCCCTATTCGACGCATATTCTGCGTCGAATAGTTGCAAATGCGTCGAATACCTGCCATAATCTACGCAAAGGATGCGTAGATTGACCGTCTATATCTATGATCGGCAGGACTGGCCCAGCTTTTCCTGGGACCGTGAGCGGCTGGCGGAGCGCCTGGCGGCCGTGCGTCACCAGCAGGGCCGTCTCCTGGGCCGGATGGAGGCACTCGGCTTCCCGTCCAGACAAGAGGCCGTTCTCAAAACTCTGACCGAAGACGTGCTGAAGAGCAGCGAAATCGAGGGTGAAAAGCTCGATCCGGGCCAGGTGCGTTCCTCCATCGCGCGGCGGCTGGGCATCGATATTGGAGGGTTGAAAGCCGTTGACCGTAACGTCGAGGGCGTAGTGGAGATGATGCTCGACGCCACGCGCCGCTACGATGAGCCCCTCACCGCCGAACGGCTCTTCGTCTGGCATACGGCTCTCTTCCCTTCCGGCCGTAGCGGCATGAAGCGGATTCGTGTGGGCCAGTGGCGCGACGACAGCAAAGGGCCGATGCAGGTGGTCTCAGGGCCGGTGGGGCGGGAGCGGGTACACTATCAGGCGCCCGCAGCCGCGCGGCTTGACGCGGAGATGGCTGCATTTCTCCGCTGGTTTAATTCGAGCAACGAGACCGACTGGGTGGTGAAGGCCGCGCTTGCGCATTTGTGGCTGGTCACCATTCATCCCTTCGAAGACGGCAACGGCCGCATCGCGCGGGCTGTGGCCGATATGGCCTTGTCGCGCTCGGAACAAAGCTCGCAACGGTTCTACAGCATGTCGGCGCAGATTCGCCTGGAGCGCGATGCTTATTACGACGTTCTGGAGCGGACGCAGAAGGGCTCGCTGGACGTGACGCGCTGGATGGAATGGTTCCTGGAGTGCCTGGGAGACGCCATTGAGGGCGCGCAGTCTACGCTCGCCGGCGTTCTAGGCAAAGCCCGATTCTGGGAGTTCGCCGTCGAGTTCCCTTTCAACGAACGCCAGCGGCTGGTGCTCAACAGGCTCCTCGACGGCTTCGAGGGAAAGCTCACGACGGTCAAATGGGCGAAGCTGGCGAAGTGCTCTCACGACACGGCGCTGCGCGATATTGCGGCGTTGGTGGAAGGCGGGATTCTTGTGCGCAGTGAGCAGGGCGGACGGAGCACCAGCTATGAGTTGGTCAAGCTCTAGCGTCGTGCAAGTATCCGGGGCGCTATCGTGGGCTGCTCCCGCAATTTAACTTGTCGTACATGCGGCCCCAATCGTCAATCTTCGGTAACGATCCTCCGTTCCCGTCCTTGATTTCTTTGAAAATGCTGCACAAACAGCGGGCACGATCAGCTCCGCTTCCTTGCGAAATGAAGCGGTCCCGACATCCTTCGATCTTTCTAATCAGCTCTTCCAGCTCTCGATCTGAATACGTCGAGAAAGTGGCACTAACACGGTGCGATTCCGCTACGGTGTCCGGCTCTCGCCTATGCCTTTGGAGGCTCGTTGCATAATCAACTCCCTCCTGCACCAAGTCGTAGAGTGCCTTCAAGCCAGCTAAGGCTTCCAACCAAAGTAGTGGGTTTGCCATGGGAGGAAGGTTACCATATCGGCTTTTTGTCGGCCATCCTTTCAGTCGAAAACTTCCGAATCTTTTCGCTCAATCTTCGCCCTTCACGTATAATTCAACAATGGACTTTCAACTGGTGACCACCTACAAGCCGAAGGGAGATCAGCCGCGGGCGATTGCGGAGCTGATGGAGGGGCTGGCGGCGGGAGAGAAGCACCAGGTGCTGCTGGGCGTCACCGGGTCGGGCAAGACCTTCACCATGGCCAAGATCATCGAGCAGTCCAACCGGCCGGCTCTGATCCTGGCGCATAACAAGACCCTCGCCGCGCAGCTTTATCACGAGTTCAAGCAGTTCTTTCCGGGCAATGCGGTCGAATACTTCGTGAGCTACTACGACTACTACCAGCCGGAGGCCTACATTCCGGCCGGAGACCTGTATATCGAGAAGGAAGCCACTATCAACGAGGAGCTGGACAAGCTGCGCCTCTCGGCCACGCGCTCGCTCTTCGAGCGCCGCGACTCAATCATCGTCAGCTCGGTAAGTTGCATCTATGGCCTGGGTTCGCCGGAGGCTTACTACGGGATGCTGCTATTGCTGGAAAAAGGGCAGCGCATCAGCCGCCAGGATATTACGCGGCGGCTGGTGGAGATACTCTACGAGCGCAACGACACCGACTTCCGGCGCGGGACGTTCCGCGTGCGCGGCGACGTGATCGAGGTCTTCCCCACCTACGATGAAACGGCTTACCGCATTGAGCTCTTCGGGGACGAGATTGAGTCGCTGGCGCAGATCGACCCGCTCTTCGGGACCGTGAAGCAGAAGTACTCGCGGCTGCCGATTTATCCCAAGAGTCATTACGTGGTGCAGCCGCAGCGGCGGGCCGAGGCTATCGACTCGATTGTGGCGGAGTTGAACGCGTGGGTGCCTGAACTGGAGTCCCAGGGCCGCATGGTGGAGGCGCAGAGGGTTCACCAGCGCACGCGCTTCGATCTCGAAATGATCAAGTCGATGGGCTACTGCCACGGCATCGAGAACTATTCGCGGCACTTCAGCGGGCGGCTTCCGGGCGAGCCTCCGCCCACGCTGCTGGACTACTTCCCCCGCGATTTTCTGGTCTTTGTGGACGAGAGCCACGCCACCATTCCGCAGGTGCATGGGATGTGGCATGGGGACCGCAGCCGAAAGCAGAATCTGGTGGACTACGGCTTCCGGCTGCCCTCGGCCCTGGACAACCGCCCGCTGACCTTCGAGGAGTTTGAGAACCGCATTCATCAGACGATTTACGTTTCGGCAACGCCGGGGCCGTATGAGCTGACGCGCTCGGCCGGAGTCGTCGTCGAGCAGGTCATCCGCCCCACCGGCCTGGTTGACCCGGCGGTAGAGGTCAGGCCGGTGAAGGGACAGATCGACGACCTGCTGGGGGAGATTCGCGATCGCGCCAAGCGCAACGAGCGGGTGCTGGTGACCACTCTGACCAAGCGCATGGCCGAGGATCTGGCCGGCTACTACACCGAAGTGGGCGTGCGTTGCCGGTACCTGCACTCGGAGATCGAGACCCTTGAACGCGTCAAGCTGCTGGCCGGCCTGCGCCGGGGAGAGTACGACGTGCTGATCGGCATCAACCTGCTGCGCGAGGGGCTGGATTTGCCGGAGGTTTCTCTGGTGGCCATTCTGGACGCGGACAAGGAGGGATTTCTGCGCTCGGCGGGCTCGCTGATACAGACCATGGGCCGCGCCTCGCGCCACATCGAGGGCCGCGCCATCCTGTACGCGGACAAGATCACCGATTCCATGCAGCGGGCGATCGACGAGACCAACCGCCGGCGAACCATTCAGCGCGCTTTCAACGAGGAGAACGGCATCACGCCGCAGTCGATCATCAACACCATGGATATGGGCCTGGCTCGGATCCTGAAGGCCGAATACGGCGACGTGGAAGTGGAAGAGACCGCGGGGCTGCCGGAGCTGGCCACGCAGGCCGAACTGGACGGCTTTATCGCCAAGCTGGAGACGGAGATGCGGGAGGCGGCCAGGAAGTTCGAGTTCGAGAAGGCGGCGCGCCTGCGCGACAGCATCAAGGAACTGCGGGAGAAGGAGTTTTTGTTCGGATAGGGCATTTTCACTGTTCCCGCAATACGGGCATCGTGGTATCCCACCCTAGCCGCAAAAGCAAGAACGCGGTGCCCAGGGGGCGCCCAGGTGGGGCACCCAGTACTGTCTCATTTTCAGACAGCAGTGTGAGCCAGATCACACCGGAAGCGTCTATGATGGGACGAGAATACCCCCGTAGGGAGGCCATTTGGCTCCCCGCCCGCGTGCGAGAATCGTTCTGGAGTCTTAATGGCAGCGTTTGGTAGTTTTGCTCTTCTTATTGCATTAGCGCTGGCTGCATACAATCTGCTGGCGGGGGCGCTGGCGCTGCGGTGGCTGGCCGCCGGACAGCCTAGGTGGATACAGATTTCGCCCGAGCGGCTGGCCGATACGGCGCGGCGGGCGGGAATCGCCGGTTTTGCGGCCATCACGGCGGCGGCCTTTGCGCTGGTCTGGTCGGTCTTCGCCAACGATTTTTCCATCACGTATATTCTGGAGCACTCCAACCGCGCCCTGCCGGCGGCGTATAAATTTTCCGCGCTTTGGAGCGGTCAGGAGGGCTCGCTGCTGCTGTGGGCGTGGCTGCTGGGAGCCTATGGATTTGTCCTGCGGCTGACGCACAAGCGGGATGTGAAGCTCTACGCCTATGCAGGAGCGATTCTGGCTGCAATTCAGGTCTTCTTCCTGGCGGTGCTCAACTTTGCCGCGCCGCCCTTTGCGCTCTTCAAAGGAGCGATCCCGGACGACGGCAACGGCCTGAATCCCCTGCTGCAGTACCCGGAGATGGTGATTCATCCGCCCATGCTCTACCTGGGCTACGTGGGCTTCTCGGTTCCCTTCGCGTTTGCGCTGGGGGCGCTGATGATGCGCTACCCCGGCGAGAAGTGGATCAAGATCACGCGCATCTGGACCATGGTGACGTGGCTGTTTCTCACCTGCGGCATCTTTCTGGGCATGCACTGGGCCTACGCCGTGCTGGGCTGGGGCGGCTACTGGGGCTGGGACCCGGTGGAGAACGCGAGCTTCATGCCCTGGCTGACCGGAACCGCCTTTCTCCACTCCGTGATGATGCAGGAGAAGAAGGGCATGATGAAGAGCTGGAATGTGTGGCTTATCTTCTCCACCTTTCTGCTCACGCTGCTGGGCACGCTGCTGACCCGCGCCGGCTTGGTCAGTTCGGTGCACGCGTTCGCGCAGTCGTCCATCGGCGCCTGGTTTGTGGTCTTCATGGGGATGGTGCTGGCGGTGTGCATCTTCACAACCATCCTGCAGCGCAGCCACCTGAAGAGCGAGCACCAGGTGGAGTCGCTGGTGAGCCGCGAGTCCAGCTTCCTGTTCAACAACCTGGTGCTGCTGACGGCCTGCTTCGTGATTTTGTGGGGAACGCTCTTTCCCATCCTCTCGGAGTACGTGGAAGGCAGCAAGGTGACGGTGGGCGCGCCGTTCTATAACGCCGTGGCCGTGCCCATCGGCCTGTTCCTCTTATTTTTGACCGGTGTGGGACCGCTGCTGCCGTGGAGGGCGACGTCGCTGAAGAGCATACGGCGCAACTTTGTGCTGCCGGTGATTGCGCTGTGGGTCGTGGTGATCGTCTGCCTGGCCGTGGGCGTGCGGCCGTGGAAGGGTAGCGTGTTCGATCAGGGCAACTTCTACGCGCTAGTAGCCTTTGCGCTGGCCGCTGCCGTGCTCACCGCCATTCTGAGCGAGTTCGTGCGCGGGGCCGCGGTCATCGCCAAACAGAGCGGGCGGAATCTGCTGGCAGCCACATGGCTGCTGACGCGGCGCAACACGCGCCGCTATGGCGGCTATATCATCCACATCGGCGTGGTGATTATTGTGGTGGGCCTGGCCGGCTCGGCCTTCAACCGCAGCGTGGAGAACGAGATGGCGCTGCACGACAAGATTTCCATCGGCCCCTACACGCTGGAACAGATAGGCGCCACGCAGGACTCCAATCTGAATTTCAACTCAGAGTACGCGCTGCTGGACGTGTACAAGGGCGGCAAGAAGCAGTTTCAGATGGCTCCGGAGAAACGCGTCTACCTGGCCAGCGAACAGCCGCAGACCATGGTGGCCATTCACTCCACTCCCAGTTGGGACCTGTACGTGGTGTATGAGGGCACGAATCCCGATACCGGCCAGCCGATTATCAAGGCATTCCTCAATCCGCTGGTGGGCTGGATATGGGCGGGGTTGGTGGTGCTGGTCTTCGGCACGCTGGTGGCGCTGGTTCCCAGCCAGAAACCGGCGGCGCAGAAGGGAGGCCAGCCATGAAACCTTCCAGGCTTTTCGCCTTTTGGATGAAGGTCGCTCCGTGGATAAAGGGAACTCCGTGGATAAAGGGAACTCCGTGCCCCATCCTTTTCGCGTTTCCGCCGCGGCGGACGAAAAGGGTGGGAAACCACGAACCTAAACCGGCCTCATACTTGGGGAGTACGTCCGCACGTTTCTCTTATTGGATGAAAGCGGTGCAAGCGTGCGCGTTGGCCGTAGCCGTCTGCTTCTCGCTGGGCGCCACGGATGCGAGCTCGCGGTTCAACGACCTGGGTCACCGGCTGATGTGCACCTGCGGCTGCGCGCAAATGCTGGGCGAGTGCAACCATGTGGGCTGCCCGGAGAGCGGGCGGGAGCGCGACGAGCTGAGCGCGGGCATCGCCGCCGGCAAGAGCGACAAGGAGATTCTGGCTTCGTTCGCTGCCAAGTACGGGGCCACCGTGCTGGCCGCGCCCACCACCGAGGGATTCAACCTGGTGGCCTGGATTGCGCCCTTCGCGGTGTTTGGAGCGGCGCTGCTGGGCGCCGTTCTGCTGGTTCGCCGCTGGGCAAACGTATCGGTAGGCAAATCGCAGACCGCTGCCCAGGTCTCCGATCCGGCGACGGATGCGCTCAAGGAAAAGATTCGCCGGGAGACCGGCAGCGACGGAGGGTTTTGAAATGCAGGGAACAGGGAACAGGGAACAGGGAACAGCGGCCGCGGCTATGGAGGTTATTGCGCTATGACGGAGACCCAGGATCTGATTGCCGGGCTGCTGCTGTTGTTTGCGCTGTTCGTGTATACCTTCTGGCCGGAGAACGTCTTCGCCAGCCAGCGCGAGAAGACGCGCCTGGACTATCTGCTGGAGCGCAAGGAACAGCTCTACGAAAACCTGCGCGACCTGAACTTCGAGTACCGCGCCGGCAAGTATCCGGAAGAGGATTTCACAGCCCAGCGGGCACTGCTGGAAAACGAGACGGCGCAGTTGCTGGCCGAGATCGAGCATTTGCAGCAGGCCTGAAAAGCGGGCACGCGGCGCACACGTTTTTCCTAGAGTGTGTTTCATAAACTCGCTCGCCGCGGCGAGTGTCAGGGCACGACTTCAGTCGTGCCGAAAAGGGGCCTGAAAAACAAGGAGGTTTTAACCCCTGAGGGATCACAATAGGGATACGGTGGCCATTTATGAAACACGCTCTAGCTAAGAGTAAGAAGGATCCATTCACGTCTATGAAAACGATTCAATTTGTTCTTCGCACTCTTGCCTTGAGCCTGCTCCTCATCGGCGCTCTGGCTCAGGCCGCCACCGTCACCGGCACGGTGACCAACAAGACTACCGGCAAGCCCGCCGTGGGCGATGCCGTGGAGTTGGTCGACGTGCAGGCCGGCATGAGGACAGCGGCTCATGCAACCACCGACGGCAGCGGGCATTATTCGCTGAGCGAGCCCGGCAGCGGTCCCTACCTGGTACGGGCGATGCACCAGGGCGCAGGCTACTTTATCGCCGCGCCCCAGGGCAGCGGGCCGGGAAACATCACGGTCTATGACGTGGCCGCCAAAGTGCAGGGCGTCTCCATCGAGGCCGATGTGATGGAGGTCGAGGCCGAGAACGGCCAACTCCAGGTGACCGAGCGGTACTTCGTCCACAACACCAGTTCGCCGCCCGTCACCCAGTGGAGCGCGCACTCATTCGAAATCGTCCTGCCCGCCGAGGCGACCGTGGACGGCGCGGAAGCGCAGCGGCCCAGCGGCCTGCCCACTTCCATCAAGCTGGACCCGTACGGGGCAAAAGGACATTATGCGTTCAACTTCCCCATCCAGCCCGATAACGGCGAAAAAGACACGCAGTTCCAGCTCAGCTATCACGTGCCCTACGGCAGCGGCAAGTTTACTTTCAGCAAGTCCCAGGTCTCGCTGCCGGCCGATAACGTGGCCGTGCTGCTGCCCAAGAGCATGACCTTCACCTCAGGAGCGGGTGCGGCTTTCAAGACAGCGCCGGGAGATCCCGGCGTGCAGACGCTCCTGGCCAGGAACGTCGCGCCGGGCAAAGCGGTGGAGTTCACCATCTCCGGCAACGGGTCGATGCCGCGCGAGGACCAGGGCACGGGGGCCGGACAACAAAGCGGCGCCGGCATGGGAGCGCAGGACAGCGGAGGACAGGATACTGGCGCGCCCGGCAACCAGCCCGGCGGCGGCATCGGCAACCCCATCAATACGCCTGACCCGCTGAGCAAGTACAAGGGTTGGATTCTGGGCGGACTGGGACTTTTGCTGGTCGTTGCCGCGGCCTTCCTGCTGCGCAAGCCGGCGCCGGGCGCGGCCTTCGATGCCGGCACAGGAACTGCACAGGCCTTCGCTTCGCCTTTGGCTAAAAATGCAGCCCTGCTGAACGCTCTGAAGGAAGAACTATTCGCGGTGGAGAGCGAGAAGATCAATGGCACGATCAAGCCCGAGGAGTACGCCCAGGTGAAGGCGGCGCTGGAGACGGTGCTGAGGCGGGCGCTGAACAGAAGCTAGTTGTCAGTGGTCAGTTATCAGTTGTCAGTTTCCATTGCCGGGGCGCTGCATCGACCTCAATCCGTGCACTGCTCTGAGCTCGCAATGGGCTTTCGACAAGCTGTCAGGTCTACAATCAGTATCAGCCGAACACGGGCAACTGATCACTGACCACTGACCACTGACAACTGACCACTGACCACTGGTTTTATGAAGACTCTTCTCCGCACGCTTCTTTACCTCGCGCTCATCGTCTGGCTGGGCGCAGAGATTTTCTTTCCCATCGTGGCTGCGATTACTTTCACAACGCTGCAGCCGGATACGCACACTGCCGGGACGATTGTGGGCCAGTTGCTCAGAATTCTGCACGGGATGGGTCTGGTTTCGGGGATGATAGCTCTGGCTTTGCTGGCGCTGGCCGCGGCGTGCGGCATCTACAAGCCGTGCACAGTGCTGGCGCCGATGGGCCTTATCCTGCTGATGGCCGCCTTCACGCTTTACTCGCAGTTCGGGATCATTCCCGCCATGGAGCGGGACCGTATCGCTGCCGGCGGGGTGATCAATGCGGCGGACGCAGCCAATCCCAGCCGCATCGACTTCAACAAGCTGCACAGCCGCAGCGAGGACGTGGAGGGCATGATTCTGCTGCTGGGACTGGCAACGGTGGCGCTTGTGGCAAGGGCGGAGACGGTGAAAAACTAGAACGTGTTTCAAAAACCAGTTCGCCGCGGCGAGTGTCAGGGCACGACTTCAGTCGTGCCGGAAAGGGCTGTAAATCAATGGGCTTCAGCCCCTGAGGGATTGCAGCCGTCATATGGTACCCATTTTTGAAACACGCTCTAGGGAAAAGAAGACAGCCGCAATCCGTGAACCAGTGGAGGAAAGACGTGCAATTATCCCGCATGCAAAATTCGGCTGGCTCCGGGCTGAGACGTATCTTAATGATTTTGGCGGCAGCGGCGTTTCCTTTCATCATCGCTGGCCCGGTTTTGGCCGGAGCGTTGGACAATGACCTGCCGGCCACAGGCAAGCCCGAGCAAACATTGTCGGCAATTCGAGTCGGAATTCATGCTACCGGCATGAGCATTGAGGAAGTCATCAAGTTATACGGCCCGCCAACCTCGAAGGAAGATGCGGTGGTGCCTGATGGAGCCGGTGGAACCCGGTTTTATGTTTGGCAGTGGCCAGGGGTGCGCATGAGCGTTGCCACACAATTTTTCTATCGCGATGATGTGCAGCGTTCGATCGCCGAGTCAGAGGTTGATTACATCGATGTGTGGGGCGATGCGCCCAGGGGAGCAATTGGAACCACTGGTCGCGGACTTGAGCTTGGTTCCACGCTGGAACGGCAGAAGACCCTCTATGGAGATCGCTATTCGATTCCCTACACTGAAAAAGATGGAACCAAACACGTGTCGGTGAAGTGGGAGGATGGCACGGAACTGACCATCGATTATGGACCCAATAGGCACAACAACCACATCCGGTTGGCATGCGGGGACCAATGATCTCCGACCGCTGATCTCTGTTCTCTGTTCCTGTATCATCGAAGAGGCTCTGAAGCGCGCGATGCATAGTGCGGGAGCTACCATGGAACACATATGAAGACTGGCATCATCGGCCTGCCGCAGGTGGGCAAAACTTCGCTGTTCAAGATTCTGACCAAGGCCAAACTCGAGGAGCGGGGCCACTCGCGCCAGGAGCATATCGGCGTGGCGCGTGTTCCGGACGAGCGGCTGGACAAGCTGTCGGCGCTCTACTCGCCGAAAAAGACCACCTTCGCGTCGGTTGAATTCGTGGACGTGGCGGCGATCGGGCAGGAGGCGCTGAAAGAGACGGCGTTCCTGGCCAGCCTGCGCCAGGTGGACGCGCTGATTCACGTGCTGCGCGCCTTCGAGGACGATTCGATTGCGCACGTGGGTCCGATCGATCCGCTGCGCGACATCAAGAACGTCGAGTTCGACCTGATGGTCAGCGACCTGACGCAAATTGAAAAGCGTCTGGAGCGCGTGGAGAAGGACCTGAGGAAGATGCGCACCGCTGACCTGGAGCGGGAACATGCGCTGCTGCTGCGCTCCAAAGAGGCTCTGGAAAAGGAGCGGCCGCTGCGCGAGCTGGAGATGACGGCCGAGGAGAAGAAGCTCATCAAGGGTTTCATGTTTTTGTCGCAGAAGCCGATTCTCTACGCGCTCAATATCGGCGAGAGCACCAAGCTGGGCGACGATCTGGAGGCGGCGGTGAGCCGCTTCAAGCTGGAGGAAGTGGCGCAACGTCCCAACGCCGGGGCCACGGCCATCTGCGGCAAGGTGGAGGCCGAGCTGGCGGAGATGGACGACGAGGAGGCGGCGGAGTTTCTTTCGAGCTACGGGCTGCATGAGAGCGGGCTGGTGCGGCTGATTCGCAAGAGTTACGAGCTGCTGGGGCTGATCAGCTTTTTCACCGCCGGCGAGGACGAGTGCCGCGCCTGGACGGTGCCGGTGGGCTCCAGGGCGCCGCAGGCCGCGGGCGCGATCCACACCGACCTGGAGCATCACTTCATTCGCGCCGAAACCATCCGCTGGGACAACCTGCTGGCCGCGGGCTCGGAGGCGGCGGCGCGGGCCAGGGGCACGCTGCGGTTGGAAGGCAAGGAATATGTGGTGCAGGATGGGGATGTGGTGCACATCCGGCACAGCGGGTAAGGATTTTTTGCTTTGAAAGGGCACGGCTTTAGACGTGCCGTCAGTGGGCAATTGAAATTTCGGGCTTTAGCCCCTGAGGGAAGTTTTTTCATTCACTTTCATTCCCTCGGCGGCTAAAGCCGCAGTCCAATTTGGGCGTTCTACGGCACGGCTAAAGCCGCGCCCTTTCAAAGATCGCTCACGGTGCTCGTTCAGAAGGATGCATATTGCTGAAGCTCTCTCTCATTCTGGGCACAATTGCCGCGCTGGCCGACGTGGCCGGCGGATTGGTGCTGGTGCGGGCACGCGGCGTGGAGCGCTATCTGCGCTACTTTGTGGCCCTGGGCGCGGGTTTCCTGATGGCCACGGCTCTGCTGGAGATGACGCCCGAAAGCCTGAAACTCAGTCCGCGTCTGGGGCCGGTCCTGATCATGGGCGGCTATTGCGTGGTGCATCTGCTGGAGCACACCATCAACGCCCACTTCCACTTTGGCGAGGAGACGCACCGCGGCGAGTTTGTCTCCCGGCATACGGGCAATTCGGTGATGGCGGGCCTGAGCCTTCATGCAGCCTTTGACGGCGTGGCTATCGGTTCGGGTTTTCTGGTTACGAACTGGCTGGGCTGGCTGATCTTTCTGGCGATTTTCCTGCACAAGGCGCCGGAGGGATTCACCATGGCCAGCGTGATGCTGGCCAGCGGACGGAGCCGGACGACGGCGCTCTACTCCGCCGTGGCGCTGGCCGCGGCTACTCTTGCCGGAGTACTGGTGATCGAGCTGATTCCCAGTTGGCTGCCCTATGGATTGCCCATCTCAGCCGGCGTGGCGCTTTACGTTGCGGCCACCGACCTGGTGCCCGAGGTAAACCGCGAACCCGGCATCCGCATGGCGCTGGTGTTCTTTGCGGGCGTAGGCGCGTTTCTTCTGCTGCGCATGATATTGCCGGTGCTGTAAACGGCAGGGCTCAGGCATTGCGCCTGAAACCGAATTTGCCGGCGTAGAGCCTGGCCAGCAGCAGCGCATAATCCCAGCCAACCTTGAAGTCTGCTTTGCTGGCCCCGCGATAACGAGAGCCGAAGGAGTAGGGCACCTCTTCGAGCGACTGAATGCGGCCCCGCACCAAAATCTCCAGCAGCAGCTTGAAGCCGGTGGGCTGAAACAGGATTTGATCCAGGCAACGGCGGCGAACCAGGAAGAAGCCGGACATGGGGTCTTTGGCGCGGAGCCGCGGCTTTTGCAGTGGCCAGGTGGCCCATATGGCGGCGGCAGAGAAGAGCTTACGCACCGGATTCCAACCGCCCACGCCGCCGCCGGGGATATAGCGGCTGCCGATAGCAATGTCGCGGCCATCGTGGATGGCGGCGAGCAGTTGCGGCAGCAGCTCAGGAGGATGCTGCAGGTCAGCATCCATCACGCCGAGAATCGCGGCATCCGAGTGCTGCCAGCCATAAAGGATTGCGCCGGAGAGGCCTCTCTGCCCCTTGCGGACCAGAAGGCGGACGCGCGGGTCTTCGCGAGCGATGGCCGAGACTTGAGCCCCGGTCCCGTCCGGGCTGTCATCATCGACGACCAGAATCTCGTAAGGAAAATTAAGAGGATCGAGGACGGAACGAACATGGCTGAGCAAGCCGCCGATGTTTTCCTCTTCGCGGAGCGTGGGAATCACCAGGGCCAGCTTTTCCTTGGCTGGCGCCGGCAGCGTCATCTCCTCGTTCTCCTGCATGGATGATCTTTGGTTCATTCGCCTTAGGGAACCTCTGAATTAGTCGACGTTTTGAAAGGGCACGACTTTAGTCGTGCCGCAAGTGCAACAAAATCAACGTGGGCTTTAGCCCCTGAGGGAATGCCCGATGGGGAACGGAAAATAGTTAGAGCTTCCTTAGAAGCTGACCTTCCGTTCCGGGTACCAGGTGAGCTGGATAGTGGTTGTGTTCGCGGTCTGCTGGCCGGCGGGGTACACGGGGCTGCCGGTGGGGTAAATGGGAGCTTGCCAGCGCTCGTGGGCGAAGCTGCCGTTGACTTCGAACTCCTTGCCGATGCGTTTGACCACCTGGAAGTTGATGTCGTTCAGCGTAGTTCCGCCGGGGATAAAGTCCTTGGCCGCCTTTTGATTGCGCACGCCCACCTGAAGCCACTCATTGCCGCTCAGATGATAGGTGATCCATCCCTGGCCGCCCTTGTCCTCGCGTCCGATCCAGTCGCCGAAGAGCTGGCCCTGGTTGGTGTAGCCTTGTCGCTGAATGGTCTCCCAGTACATGAATTGTCCATAAAGGCTTTTAGAGACGGGCGGATCGGTGGAGGCGGCTTCGGCGCGTATATCCAACTTGGGAATACCGGGCACATGGGAGAGATAGAGCCCGGGCCGCCACGATGCGCCGTGGGGATTGTCGATGGGGGAAACGTCGTCGTGCACCTCCGAGTCCAGATAGAGCGTGAGCCAGTTGCGGAGGCGGGGAAGGCGGTAGTTGAAGTCGAACGCGCCAAAGCGGGCGCCGGGGTCCTGGGGGCTGTTCTTGACCGCGGGGGTGGGTGCGGTGAAGCTGAAGAAACCCTTTAAAAACGTTCGGATGTTGATCGGCTCGTGGTCTTTGCCCCCCCAGATCACGGTGCGCTCGAAGCCGAATTCCAGGTTCTCCGTGGGACGGAAGCTGATCTTCTCCACATGGACCCAGGAGTCGATGGGAAAGATGTGGCCCCTGAGAGGTCCGATCAGGAACTCATAGCGGAAGGGACCGGTGATGCGGGAGAGCCCCGGAACGTGCAGCGGCTCGATGCGGTTGATGTGGAAGGCGTAGATGTTTTCGGCGTTGTTGGAGTAAGCCATGGCGCCGCCCTGGGCGGGTCCCATCCATTCGTCCTGTTTGCCGAACGAAATTACGTGGTTTAGGTACTGGGCGGAGACGTAGGCTTCCATCACGCGTCCATCGGTGGCCGCGGCGATCGGTCCCACCGGAATGGTGGTCTGATAGTTTAATGGGATTATGTTGGTGGTATTGAGGTAATAGGTCGTGGCGTCAATCACGGCGAGTGCCTGTGCCAGCGAGGTCGAGTAGCCCGCGGCCGAGGGAGCTGCCTGGAACTCGCCGCGCGCGTAGAACAGGAAGCGGCCCGCGGAGGTGTAGCCGCTGGCGCCCGAATAGTTATTGAAGCCGCTCTGGTAAGGGCGGCCGTAGTCGTTGATGACGGTGGAGCCGAGATGAAAGCTGTCGCGCAGAGGCGTACCGCTGATGGAGCGCGCCACTTCGTAGACACTCTCGACGCGCGAGTTGCCCTCATGCGTCAGGCAGGGGCCCTGCATGTCGTTGCGCATCTTGTGCATCAGCGCGTCATAAATCTCTTGCGCCTCGTCTGTTGCCGGCCCCTCATCCGCATCCTCAATGCGGGCGCCGGCTTCTTCGAGCATGTGGTCCAGACTGGCGCGGGTCCAGGGGCGCAATCCAAGGTAGACAGTATCCACAAATCCCAGCGAGTAAAGCCGCAGTACGGCCGGATAGACCCAACTGTCGACCGGAATGTACGGCGAGCCCATGGTGGAAGGCTGGCAGACGTATGCGGTGTGGTCGGCGTCGCGCCCCATCTGCCCTGCGCCCTCTGTCGCTCCAGGCTGCTCGGCCGCGAGGGGATGGGCGGTCAACAGGAGAAGCGCCGCCAATACCACCGCACAGCGGTAAACAAGAGCCATGGCCAAACGTCTGTTCACGTACATAACTCTATCACCAGGCCGTTACTCATCGATGCCCGGAAAATGCGCCGCCTTGGCTGCTAATCCTGTGAGCGAACGGCCGCAATCGATAGACCCACATTGGCACTCGCCCCGCTCCGCGGCGTATAACGCAGGAATGGGGAAGCGAGCGAAAACAGAGCCAGGATCGCAAGCTGAGATTGACGCATGGCTGCGCAACGGCGGCCTGGTGGTTACGGCCAGCGACCGTGCCGCCCGCGCTCTTGAGCTCGCCTTCCATCGCGCCCGCCGGGCAGAGGGGCTCGCCGCCTGGCTGGCGCCCAACATCCTGGACTGGAAGAGCTTTGCCCAGGCGGAATGGGAGAAGCGCGCGCTCGACGGCCGCCTGCTGCTGAACCCTCTGCAGGAGCAGTCGCTGTGGGCGGACATCGCCGGCGCGGATCGGCACCTGGCCACTCTGCTCGAAGGCCCGCGCCACCGCCTGGCCGCTATGGCCATGGAAGCCCACGAATTGCTTTGCGCCTATGCTCCGCGATTTCTGAGGGAAAATGCGCGCAGCGGCTGGCAACAGGATGCGGCTGCCTTCAGCAACTGGCTAACGGCTTTTGACGAAATCTGCCGCGCCGGCAACCTGCTCAGCCCCGCACGTCTTCCGCTGGAACTGATTGCGCTGCTTGGAAATCCGCCGGCTGAAACCGGCCAGGCCGAGCGCCCACCCCTGCTGCTGGCCGGCTTTGACCGCATTCTGCCCGTCCAGCGCGCTCTCTTCGACGCCTGGGGCGCGTGGCGGCAGGCCGCTCTCGACGAACCTGCCGATCATCTCCTTTTTCACGAAGCCCCAGACGCACAGGCCGAACTCACCGCCTGCGCTCTCTGGTGCAGCCGCCAAATCGCCGCCAACCCCCGCGCCCGCCTCCTGGTCGTTACGCAGGACGCATCCGGGCGCCGAGGCGAGATCGAACGAGCCTTTCTCAGGCACACCAGCCCAGCCGCGACCCCGCTCTTCGAGTTCTCCCTTGGAGTGCCGCTCAGCCAGGTGGCGCTGCCCGAGAGCGCTTACCTGCTGCTGCGCTGGCTCTCGGTCCCGCTTGCCGAGCACGAACTCGACTGGCTGCTCTCCACGGGCAACGCCGCCGCCAGCCTACAGGAAAATTCCGCGCTGCAAGCGCACATGCGCTCGCTCCGCCGCCGCTCTCTAGCCCAGCCCAGCTGGACCCTGGCTGCCTTTCTCGGCCAACAGTCCGGCCAGCAGTTGCCGCCCGCCTGGGTCGCCCGCATGAGCGAAGCCCAACGCCTCCTGGCAGAGTTCGCGCGCCGCCCGTCCGCCGCGGCGGACCCGCTCGACTGGGCCGAACTCGCCCCGCGGTTGCTTGCATCCGCCGGCTGGCCGGGTACGCGTTCACTATCGAGCGCCGAATTCCAGGCCGCCCGCCGCTGGAACCAAGCCCTGGAAACATGCGGATCGCTGGGCTTCGATGGCCGCCGGATTTCCTGGTCCGATTTCCTCTCCATATTGGCCCGTGCCCTGGACGAAACCCTCTTTGCCCCCGAATCCCGCGACGCGCCCATCCAGATCGCCGGCCCAGCCGAGTCGGCGGGCCTCACGGCTGACGCGATCTGGTTCCTGGGCGCGGACGAGGATGCATGGCCGCCCAGGGGCGCAACCCATCCCCTGCTGCCGCCCGAGGTGCAGCGTGAAGCCGACCTGCCCCACGCCACTCCCCAGCTCGACTGGGATCTGGCCCATGCCATCACCAACCGCCTCATCGCCGCCGCGCCGCAGGTCCACTTCAGCTATGCGAAACAAAACGAGACCGCCGAAGCCCGTCCGTCGCGCCTGATCGCTCAGTTTGCCGGCTCACCTCAGCCGCTGACTCCAGAGCTAACCGCGCCGCTCAGCCCGTCGCCACAGACGGTTACTTTTGAGGACTTCAGCCAAATTCCTTACGTCGCCGCGGCGACCAAAGTCGAAGGCGGCGCCGGCGTGCTCACCGCGCAGTCGCAGTGCCCCTTCAAGGCCTTCGCCACCGCGCGCCTGGCCGCTCAAGATTGGAGTCCTGCCGAAGCCGGCCTCACTGCCGCCCAACGCGGCATACTCCTCCACGCCGTGCTTCATGCCGTCTGGGGCGGCCCTCCAGTCGGAATTCGTACGCACGAAGAACTCCAAAAACTGAACGACCTGACCTCTTTCGTGGCTGCCCACGTTCAGCGCGCGCTGCAACAGGAGCTGCGCTCCAACCTCCGCGAACGCATGCCCCGCCGCTATCTGGAACTTGAAGAGCAGCGCCTCACCCGCCTGGTGACCGAGTGGCTGGACTACGAGGCGGCTCGAATCGAATTCGTAGTCACAATAACTGAGGTTGACAGCACCGTTCAAATCGCCGCACTCACCTTCGACCTGCGCCTGGACCGCATCGACCGGCTCAACGACAGATCCCTGCTGGTCATCGACTACAAATCCGGCGACGTCTCGCCTAAATCCTGGGAGCTGCCTCGCCCCGACGACGTGCAACTGCCGCTCTATGCCGGCTTTGCTCTGGACCCCAAGGAAGAACTTGGCGGGTTGGTCTTTGCCAAGGTGCGCGCCGGAGATCTGGAGTTTGACGGGCGTGTGGGCGATGCCAAAGCTACGCTGCTCGCCGGTCTGTCCTCCGGCAGCAGACTGGTTAAGAAAAAGTTCTCACCCGAACTAATGAACGATTGGCGAGACCACATCGAGCAACTGGCCAAAGACTTTCTCGCCGGCCGCGCCGAGGTGGACCCGCGCGAGTACCCCAAGACCTGCGAGCGCTGCGGCCTGCAAACGCTGTGCCGCATTCAGGAAAATCACGCTCAACTCGAAGCCGAAGACGACCCCGACGGGGATGAGGAGGAGGCCGATGAGTAAAGCTGCGGCTAAATCCCCAACTCCCGACCAGCCCCAGCGTGCGCGCGCCCTCGATTCCGCCCGCTCCGTGCTGGTGCAGGCCCCGGCCGGCTCGGGCAAGACCGATCTGCTCACGCGCCGCTTTCTCCGCCTCTTGGCCGACGTTGATGAGCCCGGCCAGGTAGTCGCCATCACTTTTACCAACGCAGCCGCCGCCGAGATGCGCCACCGTATCCTCAGCGAACTTGAAAAGGCCGCAACTCACGTCAGCGAGGCGACCGCAGCGGGCGAGTTCTCAATGGATACCCTGGCCAGCCGCGCACTGGAGCATTCGCACGCCCTCGGCTGGAAGCTGCTCGACCTGCCCGCTCAGCTTCGCATCTCCACCATCGACTCCTTCTGCCGCGACCTGGCCCTGCAGCAGCCCCTGCTTTCCGGCCTCGGCGGCAGTCTCACCATCGCTGAACAGCCCGCGGAGCTCTATCGCCGCGCCGCACGCCAGACCATGGAGGAGATTGATCAGGACGATCCAACTCTAAGCGAGGCTATAGCGGCGCTATTGGATTGGCGCGATAACAACTGGCAGGAGATGGAAGACCTGCTGGTCAAGATGCTTGAGAGCCGCGACCGCTGGATGCACGACTTTGTTCTCGAACGCGAGCAGGATTGGGAGGCGCTGCGCGAGCGCCTGGAACGGCCCTTCGCAAATGCCGTCCGGGAGGCGCTGGCCAAACTCGATCAATTCTTCGGTCAGATTCCTCAGGCCCGTGAAGAGGCGCTGGAATTGGCGCGGTTTGCCTGTACGCAAAGCGGCGGCCAGCTCCACCACGAACTTGCGGAACTAGCCGAATTCCCCTCCGGTCCGTTCCCTTCCGGCGATGCTTTCGAAGAGGCTCGTGAGGCTTATTTGTGCCTTGCGGCGCTGCTGCTTACCGGCGAAGGCACATTTCGTAAACAGGTCGACAAACGGCTCGGCTTCCCTGCCGATCGCAAGCGCGAGAAAAAACAACTCCTCGATTTCATCGCCGCACTCTCCGCCGTCCCCGATCTCGAATCTTCTCTTGCGGCCGTCCGCACGCTGCCGCCTGCTCGCTACACCGAAGAGGACTGGCTCATCGTCCGCGCCTGCTTCACCCTGCTGCGCCGCGCCGTTGGCCAACTGAGAGTCGCTTTTGCCGAAGCCGGCCGGGTGGACTTCATTGAAGTGGCACAAATCGCCCAAAGCGTTCTGAAAGGCGCGGACGGCCTGCCCACCGACGCTGCCTTGGCCGTCTCCGACGGCATACGGCATCTGCTGGTGGACGAGTTCCAGGATACCAGCCGCCGCCAGCACCAGTTGCTCGCCGGCCTCATTGCCGCCTGGCCCGAGCGGACCGGCCGCACTTGTTTCGCTGTCGGCGACCCCATGCAATCTATTTACTTCTTCCGCGAAGCCGACGCCGAGCTCTTCCCGCGCGTGAAGGAAGTTGGCCTTGAAATTCCCCAGAACGAGCCGCTTCTCTTCGACTTCGTTCCGCTCGCAGCCAACTTCCGCAGCACGCCGGCGCTGGTCAACCGGCTCAACGATGTCTTTGACCAGGTCTTCGCGGCCGACGACGGCAGCGGCGTCACTTTCTCGCCGGCCCTGCCCGCCCGCGAGGAAGAAGCCGGTTCCGGCTTACGCTTCGAGTTGCACCTGAACTTTGCGCCGCAAACCGCTTACAAAAAATCTACGAATCCTGCCGCCATTCTCGAAAACGAAACCGCCCGCGCCTCTCAGATCGAAGAGATCATCACCCTGATCCGAAATCATCGGGAGCGCATCGAACAGGCCCGCGCCAGCAAAGAAAAATTCCGCATCGCAGTCCTCGCCCGCGCTCACAAATCGCTCACGCCCATCGCCCAGGCCCTGCGCGAGGCCGATATTAAGTTCCGCGCCGTCGAACTTGAAAAACTGAAAGACCGCCCCGAGGTGCTGGATGCTTTGTCGCTTGCACGCGCCCTGCTCAATCCCGAGGACCGCGTGGCCTGGCTGGGCGTTCTGCGCGCTCCATGGAGTGGGCTTGCGCTTGACGACCTGCACCGGCTCGCCAGCGCCGACGATTCGGAGTTGCTTGCCCGGCCTGTGCCGGAGCTGCTGGCCGAGCGCCTTTCCCTGCTCAGTGAAGAGGGCCGCCGCGCCGCCCAGCGCGTGCTCGATACGCTGGTTGTCGCGACCACTCAGCGTAGCGCCCAACCCTCCGCAAAGCCCGGAACCTGGCTCGAACAACTCTGGCTGCGCCTGGGCGGCGCGGCGTGCGTCGACGCTACCGCGCGCGCCAACGTTAACCTTTTGTGGAGTTGCCTGGACCAACTGCCCAGCGGCGAGCAGGACCTGCTCGGCCCTGCGCTGGACGCGGCTCTCGACAAGCTGACCGCATTGCCCGACCCCGAGGCCGGCAGCGACTGCGGAGTGCAGTTGATGACCATCCACAAGTCCAAAGGCCTGGAATTCGAGGTGGTCATCGTTCCCGATTTGCAGGCCGGTACGGGCCGCGGCGGGCGCAAGCTGCTCTCCTGGCTGGAACGCGGGCTTGCCCAGCCGAACGAATCGGGAGAGATTACGGAGTTCCTCGTCGCACCGCTGCAGCCCAAAGGCGCCGATCGCGGCAAAGCCAAGGAGTGGGTTGATCGCGTCTATCGTGAGCGCGAATCGCAGGAGGATCGGCGCATTCTCTACGTGGCCGCCACCCGCGCCCGCGAAGAACTGCACCTCTTCGCCCGCCCGGCTTACAAGATCGAGAGCAATGGAGAGTTCAATCTTGTTGCCCCTAAGAATAGCCTGCTTGCCACCGCCTGGCCGGCGCTTGAAGAGGAGGTGCGCAAGCGCTTCGAAGAATGGAAAATCGCCACAGCCGAAGCCAAGGTCGAAATGGAAGGGCTGGCAATTGCCGCCTCCGGCGAGAGCAACCTGGCCGTGATGCCCAACCCAGCCAGGCCTACGCTGCTGCGCCGCCTGCCGCCGGAGTACCAGCATCAACAAACTGAAGACTCCCAAAAGGCAGCAACGGAGCCAGCCGTTCCCGCAGAGATACTCCGTGCCCCATCCTTTCCGCGTCCTTTTGCGGAAAGGGTGGGAGAGCACGAATCTCCGGGTGCCCCAGGTCTCGCTTCTGAGACCTGGGAAAGCACACACTACGCCCGCCACGAGGGCGGCCTGCTCTCTCGCGCTTTAGGCAGCGCCGTTCACGCGCTGCTGGAAGAGTTGGCTCGATTGCGCAGTACGCATGAGTGGGAACCGGCACGAGCGGCACTCAAGCGCATCGTACCGCGCATAGCCGCCCAGGTGCGCGCCTCGGGCATAGAGCAGGCGCAGGCCGCCCGGATCGCCGCGCAAGCGCTGGAGTCCGCGTTCAGCGCTTCCTGTGACCCCATCGGTCAATGGATTCTCTCGCCCCACTCCGAGGCCGCGAGCGAGGTCCGCTGGGCCGGCGTCGTCGCCGGCAACCTCAGCACGGTTCGCGTCGACCGCGTCTTCCGCGCCGGCCACGCTCCCGGATCGGAGGGAGAAGATTGCTGGTGGATCGTCGACTACAAGACCGCGCACGCCGAAAATTTTGACCCAGCAACGGCTCTGCCCGAGCTAAGACAAATCTTCACGCCCCAGCTAGAAGCCTATGCCGCAGTCCTGCGCAACCTGCGCGGCGCGGACGCACCCATTCACGCCGGACTCTATTATCCGCGCATGTTGCTGCTGGATTGGTGGGAGATTTAATCATGTTATATTCTTTAGGATGAGGGAGGTATGCGGAAGATGGAGCTTCTTTCCGAAGTAGCTGTGCTACAGGATATGCCCGAGAAGGGGCTTGTGCGTGGCCAGGTAGGAACCATCGTTGAAGTACTCTCCCCCCTCCGTGGCCGAGGTTGAGTTCAGTGACGATCAAGGGCGCACTTACGCCCTGGCCGCATTGCGGTCTGAGGAGATGATTCGCCTCCACCACCGCCCCTACGAACAGGTAGCGTAGTCTCGGCGCACCCAGCCCTCACCCTAAAGCATCCGGATCGCGGCCGCCGGTAACGCTCTTGTGGTGGCGCACGTCCGCGCCCTCGACCCAGAAGATCACGTCTTCGGCAATGTTGGTGGCGTGGTCGGCCACCCGCTCCAGGTTACGGCTGATCATCAGCGCATTCAGAGCCTGCGGAGCCAGATGGCTCTGCTCTTCCATCACCTTGGTCAGCGACTTGTAGGCGGCGCGGTTCATCTCGTCCACGGCATCGTCCATGGCGAGAATCGAGCGAGCCATCGCGGCATCCGCCTCGATGAACGACTGCAGGCACTTGCGCACCATCTCCGCGGCCAGAGACGCCATCCTCGGAATATCCACCGGCAGCTCGACCACGGCCATTTGTTTCATGCTCCGCACCCGGTCACTGATGGCCTTGGCCGCGTCGCCCACCCGTTCCAGGTCGGCGTTGATCTTGATCACGGCCAGGACGAAGCGCAGGTCGATGGCCATGGGCTGCTCCATGGCCAGAAGGTCCAGAGCCGCCTGGTCGATATCGCGCTCCAGCCGGTTGATGGCCATCTCGCTGCGGTTTACCAGGTCGCAGATCGAAAGATCGCGCACGCGATAGGCCTCGATGGCTCTCTGGATAGCCTGCTCGGCCAAGCCGGCCATCACCAGCAGTTGCTCCTTCAGCTCGTCCAGACTTTGTTGAAAGCGTATGCGCGTCATCCGAACCTGCCTGTGATGTAATCCTCGGTGCGTTTGTCGCTGGGATTGGTGAAGATTTTGTGGGTGGAGTCGAACTCCACCATCCGGCCGTTCAGAAAGAAGCCCGTCTTCTCGGCCACGCGGGCAGCCTGCTGCATGTTGTGGGTCACAATCACAATCGTATACTGCGACTTCAACTGAAAGATGAGGTCCTCGATCTTGGAGGTGGAAACCGGGTCCAGCGCCGAGGCCGGCTCGTCCATCAGCAGCGCCTCGGGGTCCACGGCCAGGGCGCGGGCAATACACAAACGCTGCTGCTGACCGCCGGAAAGGCTGGCGCCGGATTTCTTCTTCAGATCGTCCTTCACCTCGTCCCACAGCGCCGAGTTCCTGAGCGATTTTTCCACGATCTCGTCCAGCGCGCGCCGGTTGCTGTAGCCGTTCAACTTGAGCCCCGCGGCAACGTTGTCGTAGATGGACATGGTGGGAAAGGGATTGGGCCGTTGGAAGACCATGCCCACGCGGCGGCGAATCTCGACCGGCTTGGCATCTTCATAGATATCCAGGTCTCCGAAGCGCACCGTACCGGTAACCCGCGCGATGGGATTGGTCTCGTGCATGCGGTTCAGGCAGCGCACAAAGGTGCTCTTGCCGCAGCCCGAGGGACCGATCAGCGCCGTGGCATGATTGGCCGGTATGTTCAGGTTGATGTCCTGCAGCGTGTGATTGGTTCCGTACCACGCGTTCAGGTTGATTACCTCAATGCCGACGCCCACTTAGCTTGCTCCCTTCAAAACGCCGCGGCTGGTCACATAGCGCACCAGTGAAACCGCGGCCACAATCAGCACAATCAACACCAGTGCCCCCGCCCACGCCAGCCGGTGCCACTCATCGTAGGGAGAGATGGCATAAACATAAATCTGCAAGGGCAACGCGGCAATAGGCTCGTTCAGATTCGAACTCCAGCCCATGTTTCCGAAGGCCGTGAAGATCAGCGGCGCGGTCTCGCCCGCCACGCGCGCAAATGCCAGCATACAGCCGGTGATGATGCCCGGCGAGGCCGTTTTGACGGTGATCGCCAGCACCGACCGCCAGTTGGGCACGCCCAGCGCCAGGGCTGCCTCGCGCACCGCATGCGGCACCATCAGCAGCATCTCTTCGGTGGTGCGGCAGACGGTGGGAATCATCATGATGCCCAGCGCCACTCCCCCGGAGAAGGCCGAGAAGTGCCTTTGCGGAACCACGATCAGCGAGTAAACCGCGATGCCCATCACGATGGAGGGAACGCCGTTGAGCACATCGGCGGTAAAGCGCACCGCGTTGGCCAGTTTGGTTCCGCGTCCGTACTCAGCCAGGAAGATGCCGCCGCCGATGCCCACCGGAACACCGATCAGGCTGCCGATCGCGAGCAGAATCCCCGAGCCGGCAATCGCGTTGGCCATGCCGCCGCCCGCCTCGCCCACCGGCTTGGGAATATCGGTGAAAAACGCCCAGCTCAGCGAACTGGCGCCCTTGTAGAGGAGATAGGCAAAGATAGCCACCAGCGGCGCCACCACCAGCAGCGTGGAAAGCACCGCCAGCCCGGTGGCCGCGCCATCGATCCCCGTCCGAATCCGCGCCCGCAATTTATGTTCCGTCGGCACTCTCAACTCTCCCAAGAATTTCCCTAATCCCTTAGTCCCTAGTCCCTTAGTCCCTAGTCCCTTAGTCCCTGCTTCTCAATGCACCTGCGCCGGCGCTCCGCGGGTAACCGCCCACACCAGTACGCGGGCCAGCGCGTTCACGATAATCGTCACCACAAACAGCGCCAGGCCAATCTCCATCAGCGCGCTCAGATGCAGATCGCCCGAAGCTTCGGCAAATTCATTGGCGATCACGGCCGCCATCGAACTTCCATTGGCAAGCAGCGAGCGCACGATCTGCGGGTTGTTGCCGATCACCATGGTGACCGCCATGGTCTCGCCCAGCGCCCGGCCCAGTCCCAGCATGATCGCGCCCACAATCCCGATGCGCGCATTGCGCAACACGCCCATGCGGATCATCTCCCAGCGCGTTGCTCCAAGCGCCAGAACCGCCTCCCGCTGTGAATGCGGCACCGCCGTCATCACCTCCCGCGTCAGCGAAGAGATGATGGGCAGAATCATGATAGCCAGAATCACGCCGGCGGAGAGAAAGCCCAGGCCGGTGGGGTTGTCGTCGTTGAATAAGCCGGTCCATCCCAACAGCCGGATCAACAACGGATTCACGTGCTCCCTGAGCAGCGGCACCAGCACGAAGACCGCCCACAGTCCATAGATCACGCTGGGAATGGCGGCCAGCAACTCGGTCATGAATGCCAGCGGCCCGCGCAGCGCCTGGGGGCACATCTCGGTAAGAAAAACAGCCACTCCGATGGCCAGCGGAACCGCCAACAGCAGCGCCAGAAATGAAGATACCAGCGTGCCATACACGAACGGCAGCGCGCTGAAATGCCCGTTTACCGGATCCCAGTACATGGGCAGTTTTGTGTAGGGATCGACATAGGCCTTGATGAAAAAATCGAAGCCGAACTGACTCCAGGCCAGTTTCGAGCGCAGCACCAACTCGATGGCGATCAGCACCACAATGCCGAAAATACTCAGCGCGCAAAGCACCATCAGCCAATGAAAACCGCGGTCGGCAATCGCCGAATTGCCGCGCGACAGCAGGAACGCGCGAATCGGCGAAACCTGAACCGCCTCCACAGGACGCTGCCCGTCTGGAGGACCCGCTTCAGGCTGAAGCTGGGCTTGGGAGATGCGAATCTCAGGCACGTTGGCGTTCACTTAAGGTAGGCTACCGGGCCAATATGAATAGGAGGTTACAGGGGAACAAAATCAAGCGCATACGCCCGGAAAATCCCACCCTCTCTTGCCGCGACGGGTTCAAACGCCACCCCAGCAGTTCCTCGCGGGCCTCAGCCCTCCATTTGAGTGTTCGGGGTTGACAGCTATTGAGGACTGCATAAGTAATGTCCGCACAAACGCGCCATAAACGTGGGCTTTATTGAGGACTGCAAACGCGCCGGAGGCGGTCGCCGCGGCGACTTGGTTAGCCCCGCGCTTCAGCGTG